>Ga0308169_10000139_pt1 | contig 139229 bp, 117 predicted proteins | sample PhyBR1_2_FD_202139 | JGI IMG/M metagenome (GOLD analysis project Ga0308169, IMG submission 202139) | Phyllosphere microbial communities from UC Gill Tract Community Farm, Albany, California, United States - DLSLSB.R1 | ecosystem: Host-associated > Plants > Phyllosphere > Unclassified | place... | reverse complement strand
CGGTTTTGGCTTCACACACCCCTCTGTAGGAGCCGGCTTGCTGGCGAATGCTTGCTCCCAGCTGCGTCTTCATATCTGACCCACCGCTTTCGCCAGCAAGCCGGCTCCTACCGGGGATCACGTTCGGTTGTCGATCGGTCCTACGATCCGCGTGGACACTCACCCGTGACGCTCGGCGTCACAGCGGCGCGCCTTCGCCCACACCGCAACGGGCTCACCACTCTTCTGATCGCTCCCACGCTCCGCGTGGTAACGCCGTTCCGGACGCTCCGCGTCCCTCTGGAGATATGGATTCAGGCCCAGGTAAGTGACGCCCATACTAATGCCCCGGCATGCTTACCGGTTTTGGCTTCACACACCCCTCTGTAGGAGCCGGCTTGCTGGCGAATGCTTGCTCCCAGCTGCGTCTTCATATCTGACCCACCGCTTTCGCCAGCAAGCCGGCTCCTACCGGGCATCACGTTCGGGTGTCGATCGGTCCTACGATCCGCGTGGACACTCACCCGTGACGCTCGGCGTCACAGCGGCGCGCCTTCGCCCACACCGCAACGGGCTCACCACTCTTCTGATCGTTCCCACGCTCCGCGTGGTAACGCCGGTCCGGACGCTCCGCGTCCCTCTGGAGATATGGCTTCAGGCCCAGGTAAGTGACGCCCATACTAATGCCCCGGCATGCTCACCGGTTTTGGCTGCACACACCCCTCTGTAGGAGCGCGCTTGCGCGCGATCGCGGTGGGTCATTTGGCGCTTTGACCTCCGACCCAACTAGCCCAACCCTTCAAACGCGACTAGAGTGGCCGCAGTCTCCCTTAAGGCCTCGCCACTTGACCATTCGATCGAATGCCGCTCAGTCCTCTGACGCTCAGTCCAGCGCCGAGGCGTTGAATGTCTTGATGCAGGCTTGCGGCAACGGCAATCGGGTGGCGTTTGAAGCGGTGTATCGCGCTACGTCTTCCAGATTGTTCGGGATTTGCCTGCATTACTCGGATAATCGGGCCGAGGCCGAAGAGGTACTTCAGGAGGTGTACATCATGGCGTGGGTAAAGGCGTCTGGATTCGATCCCCGGCTGGGCAGCGCGATGACGTGGCTGTCGACCATGGCCCGCCACAAGGCCATCGACCGGCGCAGAGCCCATCGTCATCATGACCCTCTTGAGACGATCCCCGAAGCCGCATCGCAGGACTCCCTTGTGGACACGCTTGAGCGCGAGCAGCAAGGCAGCCAGCTGGACCGTTGCCTTGAAACGCTGGAAGAGGCTCAGCGACGCTATATCCGGGTTGCATTCTTCGAAGGGTATTCCTACGCCGAACTGGCCGAGCGTCATGGTATTGCGCTGGGCACGATGAAAAGCTGGATTCGTCGCGGGTTGCTTCGACTGCGCTTGTGCCTTGGCCTATGAGCGAGCATCCCGTGCCTCCCGACGAGACCCCGGACCTGCTGATCGCGGAGTACGTGCTTGGCGTGCTCAGCCGCGAAGAGTGTGATCGGGTGGAAGCGATGATCGCGCGGGAGCCGCGCCATCAACGCGCGGTGGCGCAATGGCAGGCGCAGTTCGCCGAGTGGCTCGGTCAATTGCCTGCATCCAGTCCTCCGGCGGGTGCGTGGGCCAGAATTGAGCAACGGTTGTTTGTGGATACCAGTCATCCGCCGTCGCAGGCTCCGGGCTGGTGGAACAGTCTCGGGCTCTGGCGCTGGACGACAGCCGCGCTGGCTGCCGGATTGCTGGCCTCGGTGTTGATCCTTCAGCCGCCTGTTTCGGGGCCATCATCGGTATCGACGTCAGGGCTGCCATTGTTGGCGCGTCTTGAACAGCCAGACGGCACGACACTTTTTGCCGCAACGATCGATCCTGGCAGGCGGAGCGTATTGTTCGTCAACACGGCCCGGGCCGACTGGCCGGGCAAGAGTGCCGAGGCATGGGTGATCGCCGCCGATGGCAAGCCGCGCTCGCTGGGCCTGCTGCCGGCCAATGCCTCGGCAACGTTAAACGTGACGCCGCAACTGGCTGACCTGCTTGCCAGCGGGGCAGTGCTCGCCGTCACCCTCGAGCCGCCGAACGGGTCACCGAGCGGGCAGCCAACCGGACCGGTCGTCGCTCAGGGAAAAATATCTTCGCTTTGATGCATCCGTTACGGCGCCTGCTTCGTATCTCTCTCACCTTCATCCGAAGGACCGAAGATTCTGGGAGAACTACCATGTTGACCCTTGCCAAACGCATTGCCGCTGTCTCCTTCGCCGCTCTCTGCCTTGCTGCATCGCCAGGCTTTGCCGCCGACACGGTCATGGTCGGTGGCGCCGCCATGTACCCGAGCAAGACCATCGTCGAGAACGCCGTCGACTCCAAGGACCACACGACCCTGGTAGCGGCGGTCAAGGCTGCAGGTCTGGTGGACACGCTAAACAGCAAAGGCCCGTTCACCGTCTTCGCCCCCACCAACGAGGCTTTTGCCAAACTGCCGGCGGGCACGGTAGACACACTGGTCAAGCCTGAGAACAAAGCGGACCTGACCAAAATTCTGACGTACCACGTCGTCGCCGGGACCCACACCGCCAAACAATTGATGGCGGACGCCAAAATGAACGGCGGCAAGGTGATGCTGAAAACCGTACAAGGCGAATCCCTTACCGTCATGCCCCATGACGGCAAGCTGTGGGTGACGGACGCCAAAGGCGGCAAAAGCGCCGTCAGCATCGCTGATGTCATGCAGTCCAATGGCGTCATCCACGTCGTCGACTCGGTGCTGATGCCGTAAGCGGTGGCGTAATCACTGCTTTACCCGGTGGGCATCAACCAAGTCCACCGGGGTCCGAGGCCTGGCCGGGCGACTGACGTCGTGTCAGGCAACGGACACTCTCTGCTGTGCCTCCCGTCCCCCTGATGTTCCCCGCGCGTATTTATTTTCAATTCGTTGCATCCGTTTCGTTCTCCCACGGGTAGTACAAGAAGTAGCGATGGCTGCTGACCTGTTTATCCAATGGAGAGATGGCATGAACGCTAAGAAAATGTTGGGCGCTTTGGGTGTTTCAATGGCAGCCACTTGCCTGCTGGCCACGGCGCCGGCGGCGTACGCACAGATGGCATTGCCTGACGCGGTCAAGGTTCCGGACGGCCACAAGGTCGCGATGCAGACCGTGGGCGTGGGCGAGATCACCTATGAGTGCCGTGACAAGCCGAACGCCGCCGGCCAGACCGAATGGACTTTCGTGGGGCCCAAAGCGGTACTGAATGATCGCAGTGGCAAGCAGGTCGGCACGTACTTTGGGCCACCCGCCACTTGGCAGGCCGCTGACGGCTCGAAGGTCACCGGCACGCAAGTTGCCGTTGCCCCTGCCGGTTCAGGCGACATTCCCTACCAGTTGGTCAAAGCCAACCCGGCCGAAGGCAAGGGCGCGATGGCCAACGTCAGCTACATCCAGCGCACGGCAACCAAGGGCGGTGTGGCGCCGAAGATGGAGTGCTCGATGGCCACCAAGGGCAAGCAGGAAGTGGTGAAGTATCAGGCGGACTATATTTTCTGGGCTGCTCAGTAAGCCCGAGTCGCGCATCACTGATCGTCGCTGCCGCGTAAATTCATCTACGCTGCAGCGACGCAACCCCGGCTTACGGCCGGGGTGTTCATTTGACGTCGGCGGTTGAAGAATTTTGTCCCTACCCGAATTCTGTTTTGACTATGAAGCGTGCCTTGCGGCGTGCGCACGAGGTGAGCAACGGGCCTTGCGCGATCTCTACACACAGGAGAGTGCGCGTCTGCTGGGTGTTGCCAGGCGAATCGCGCGCAGTGACGCGCTGGCCGAGGACATCGTGCATGACGCCTTCATCAAGATCTGGACCCGCGCCGCGGCCTACGATCCGGCGCGAGGCTCTGCCCGTGGCTGGGTCTTCAGCGTGACGCGGCATCTGGCGCTCAACGTCATGCGTGACCAGGGGCAGACGGTGCGGGTCAGTGAGCAGAGCGAGCACGCGCTGCAGGACCAGGCATCCCTGGAAACAGCAACCCACGCAGACACCTTCGAATACCGAGCCCGCTCGGATCGGGTTTTCGAGTGTCTCGAGCAATTGGAGCCGGCCCGTCGCAATTGCATTCTCCACGCGTATGTCGACGGTTATACGCATTCGGAAATAGCGCTGAAAATTGGCGCGCCACTGGGCACCGTGAAAGCCTGGATCAAGCGCAGCCTGGTGGCATTGCGGGAGTGCATGGGATGACGGGTCAAACGGAAGACGACGGCATGAATGACCTTGACGCCCTTGCCAGCGAATACGTCCTGGGCACGCTGGAGCCTGGGCAGCGACGCGATGTGCAAAATCGCCTCGCCGTGGATGCTGACTTGCGCGCTGCGGTTGACGCCTGGGAAGATCGGTTGCTCGCATTGACCGAGCTGGCAGAACCGCAAACACCCAGCCCGACGCTGTGGGGGCGCATCGAGCGCAGCCTGAACCATCAGGACCGCCGTGCCTCCCGACCTCCGCCTACCGCGCAGTCATGGTGGAACCTGCTGCCACTCTGGCGCGGGCTTGCCGGTGCCGGTCTGGTTGCTAGCTTGCTGCTGGGCATGCTGCTGTTGAACCGGCCGGCGACGGAAGCCCCAACCACCTACCTTGTGGTGCTGGTCGCCCCGCAAAATCAGGCGCCTGGCTGGGTCATACAAGCCAACAATCCAACCCAGATCCAGCTGATACCGTTGAGCGTCAGCCAAGTCCCCGCCGACAAAGCCCTGCAGTTCTGGACCAAGGCCGATGGCTGGCAGGGGCCGGTGTCATTGGGCATGGTCGAACCCGGGCATACCCTCTCCGTGCCGCTGGACAAACTGCCACCGCTGCAACCCAACCAACTCTTCGAACTCACCCTCGAAAATCCAAACGGCTCCCCGACCGGCAAACCCACCGGACCGATCCAGTTCATCGGCCGTGCGGTAAAAGTGATCTGAACCATCGCCTCCAACCAAAGGACGCGAAGCGTCCGGGGGGCATTCCCACGCGAAGCGTGGGAACGATCAGCCACAGGCCCGTGTACGGCGCCAGATTCGCGGTGTAGCACCTTACGCCTTCCCGGCTAAAGCCGGTCCCACAAAGAGCAGCGCGTCCAGTCAATGAACCCGGCGGCGACCGTAGTGGGACCGGCTTTAGCCGGGAAGCTCTTGATCTGCCCTTGACCTGCCTTTGATCTGCCTTTGATCTTCAAACGCAAAAAGTCCAGACGACACCCATCGCGACTTGGGTGAAGGAACCCCGACGAAGGAGGGGCCTAACCAGGAGCAGGCACTTTTGGTTACTTTTAGTGCTTTTTAAAAGTAACTCGCCGAAGGCGAAACCCGAGGCCGTTAGGCCGAAGCTTTTGATCTGGATCCTCACCCCAGCGATACAAAACCGTCGCCGTGACAAAAATCTAAATACTGGCACTCTGATATTTTCCCGCCCAACCCAAATGTTGGACCCCTTCTTGCAATAACCCCGATACAACGCTTCGGCGTCAAAAGATTGATTTAACACGCAGGTGCCCAATCGGTGGAACGCTCTCAGATAATCTCACACGCCCGAACCGGATTGATCGGCCTGGGCCGTGGACAACTCGGCGTACCTTTGCTGCTTCTCGTCATGCTCGCCATGATGATGCTGCCCATGCCACCGTTCCTGCTCGACGTCTTCTTCACGTTTAACATCGCACTCTCCATCGTCGTCCTGCTCGTCTGCATCTACGCCCTGCGGCCGCTCGACTTTTCCGTATTCCCCACCATCCTGCTCATCGCCACCTTGCTGCGCCTGGCCCTCAACGTCGCCTCCACCCGCGTCGTCATGCTTCACGGGCAGGACGGCCATGCCGCCGCCGGTAAAGTCATCCAGGCCTTTGGTGAAGTAGTCATCGGCGGCAACTACGTCGTCGGTATCGTCGTCTTCGCCATCCTCATGATCATCAACTTCGTCGTCGTCACCAAAGGTGCCGGACGGATCTCCGAAGTCAGCGCCCGCTTCACCCTCGACGCCATGCCCGGCAAACAAATGGCCATCGACGCCGACCTCAACGCCGGCCTCATCGACCAGCCCGAAGCCAAGCGCCGCCGCCTTGAAGTCGCCCAGGAAGCCGAGTTCTACGGCTCCATGGACGGTGCCAGCAAATTCGTCCGCGGTGACGCCATCGCCGGCCTGCTGATCTTGTTCATCAACCTCATCGGCGGCATGCTGGTCGGCATCTTTCAACACAACATGAGCTTCGGCGACGCCGGCAAGGTGTACGCGCTGCTGACCATCGGTGACGGTTTGGTGGCGCAATTGCCATCACTGCTGCTGTCGACCGCTGCGGCAATCATGGTGACCCGTGCTTCCGGCTCGGAAGAAATGGGCAAACTGGTTGGCCGCCAGATGTTCGCCTCCCACAAGGCGCTGGCCGTGTCAGCCGGGATCATGATCGTCATGGGTCTGGTGCCGGGCATGCCGCACTTCTCCTTCATCAGCCTGGGCCTGGTCGCTGCCGGCGGCGCCTACCTGCTGTGGAAGAAAGAGAACCAGGTCAAGCTTGCTGCGGTGCAAGAGGTCAAGCGTCAGCAAGAACTGTTGCCCTCACCGATCCGCGCTCAGGAATCCAAGGAGCTGGGCTGGGACGACGTCACCCCGATCGACATGATCGGCCTGGAAGTCGGCTACCGCTTGATTCCGCTGGTTGACCGCAACCAGGGTGGCCAACTGCTGGCGCGGATCAAGGGCGTGCGCAAGAAGCTTTCCCAGGAGTTGGGCTTCCTGATGCCGACCGTGCATATTCGCGACAACCTGGATCTGGCCCCCAGCGCCTATCGCTTGACGCTGATGGGTGTGACCCTGGCCGAAGCCGAGATTTACCCTGACCGCGAGCTGGCCATCAACCCCGGCCAGGTCTTTGGCAGCCTCAACGGCATCACTGCCAAAGACCCGGCGTTCGGCCTGGAAGCGGTGTGGATCGAAATCAGCCAGCGCGCGCAGGCGCAATCGCTCGGCTACACCGTGGTCGACGCCAGCACCGTGGTCGCGACTCACTTGAACCAGATTCTCTACAAGCACTCTCATGAATTGATTGGCCATGAGGAAGTCCAGCAGTTGATGACCTTGCTGGCCAAGGGCTCGCCAAAACTTGCGGAAGAGCTGGTACCGGGCGTGCTGTCACTGTCGGCCCTGTTGAAAGTACTGCAGGCGCTGTTGGCCGAGCAGGTGCCGGTGCGAGACATTCGCTCCATCGCCGAAGCCATCGCCAACAACGCTGCACGTAGTCAAGATACCGCCGCGTTAGTGGCCGCCGTACGGGTCGGATTGTCCCGCGCAATCGTGCAAAGCATTGTCGGCATTGAGCCGGAGCTGCCTGTCATCACACTTGAGCCAAGGTTGGAACAGATCTTGCTAAATAGTCTTCAGAAGGCAGGACAGGGTCAGGAAGAAGGCGTTCTCCTCGAACCGAGCATGGCTGAGAAGCTTCAGCGCTCGTTGATCGAAGCGGCGCAGCGTCAGGAGATGCAGGGGCAGCCGGTTATTTTGTTGGTCGCAGGTCCGGTTCGCGCCATGTTGTCCCGCTTTGGACGGTTGGCTGTACCGAATATGCATGTTTTGGCTTACCAGGAAATTCCTGACAATAAGCAAGTCACCATCGTAGCGACTGTCGGGCCTAACGGCTGAGGTAGTGAGTCATGCAAGTTAAGCGTTTTTTCGCCGCCGATATGCGACAAGCCATGAAACTGGTTCGTGATGAGCTGGGCGCTGAAGCCGCCATCATCGGTAACCGGCGGATCGCCGGCGGCGTGGAACTGACCGCCGCCCTGGACTACAAATTGTCAGCGCTGGCACCGCGTGTGCCGAACATCGAACTCGAAGACGAGCTGCGCAAGACCCAGTCGCGCATCGTGACTGCTCAGGCCGAGCTGACCTCGCGCAGCGAGCTCGACACTGTCGCCAACCGCCAGCTGTTCACCGGCCTGGCGATGGACGACAGCAAGCAGATCGAACCGACCCTGGAAGAACCGTTTCGCCCGTCGGTTCACGCGGCCGTGGCAGCCGAACGCGCCGAGCGCAATGCCGAACCTTCGGTCAGCCATCACGTGTACGAGTCGATGCGCTCGGAATTGAACGGCCTGCGCGAACTGCTGGAAGTCCAGCTTGGCTCGCTGGCCTGGAACCAGCTGCAAGGCAGCCGTCCGCAGCAGGCCAATCTGTGGCGCCGTCTGCAGCGCGTTGGCTTGTCCGGCCCCCTGTCCCGCGATTTGCTGGCGATGGTCCCGGACTCGAACGATCAGGCTCACACCTGGCGCATGTTGCTGGCCCACCTGGCCCGCATGATCGCAACGCCGGACGTAGAGCCCCTGGAAGAGGGCGGTGTGATCGCCATGGTCGGCCCTGCCGGCATGGGCAAAACCACCACGCTGGCTAAACTGGCAGCCCGATATGTGTTGAAATACGGCGCGCAAAATATCGCGCTGGTGAGCATGGACAGTTTCCGCATTGGTGCTCAGGAACAGCTGAAGACGCTGGGCCGGATCCTCAATGTACCGGTCACCCACGTCGACCCGGGGCAATCCCTGGCGCAGGCGCTGGAACCGCTGCTGCGCAAGCGCGTCGTGTTGATCGACACCGCGGGCCTGCAAGCCAGCGATCCGGCATTGCGTCTGCAACTGGAGACCCTCGCCGGGCGTGGCATCAAGGCGCGCAACTACCTGGTGCTGGCGACAACCAGCCAGAAGCAGGTGCTGTTTGCGGCGTACCACAGCTATAAACGTTGCGGCTTGGCCGGGTGCATCCTGACCAAGCTCGACGAAACCGCCAGCCTGGGCGAAGTGCTCAGCCTGGCGGTGACACACGAACTGCCTGTGGCCTATCTCACCGATGGCCCACGGATACCGGACGATCTGCATTTGCCGCGTCGGCACCAATTGGTGAGCCGGGCTGTCAGCGTGCAGATGCAGGAGGAGCCTAGCGAGGAAGCGATGGCGGATATGTTTGCGGATCTTTATCACAGCACCGGCAAGCGAGCGGGCTAGGTGAAGAAAATGACAGTGGAATTTTCCTGCATCGATGGTCTGCCAGGCATTGTTCAGGCACTGAACGTGCAGCCCGACATGTGGCTTAGGTCTAAGCAAGACAAGGTAAACAATTAACATGGGCAGCATGCATCCCGTACAGGTTATCGCGGTGACCGGTGGCAAAGGTGGCGTAGGCAAGACCAACGTTTCAGTGAATCTTTCACTGGCGCTGGCCGAGCTGGGACGTCGCGTCATGCTGCTGGACGCCGATCTGGGTTTGGCCAACGTTGACGTACTGTTGGGCCTGACCCCCAAGCGCACCCTGGCTGACGTCATCGAAGGGCGGTGCGAGCTGCGCGACGTCCTGCTGCAGGGCCCGGGCGGCGTGCGCATCGTACCGGCCGCGTCGGGGACACAGAGCATGGTCCACCTGACCCCGGCCCAGCATGCCGGGCTGATCCAGGCATTCAGTGACATCGGCGACAACCTGGACGTGCTGGTCATCGACACCGCTGCCGGTATCGGCGAGTCAGTGGTGAGCTTCGTTCGCGCCGCTCAGGAAGTACTGCTGGTGGTGTGCGACGAGCCTACGTCGATCACCGACGCCTACGCGCTGATCAAACTGCTCAACCGCGACTACGGCATGAACCGCTTCCGCGTGCTGGCCAACATGGCCCAGAGCCCGCAGGAAGGGCGCAACCTCTTCGCCAAGCTGACCAAGGTCACCGACCGCTTCCTTGACGTGGCGCTGCAGTACGTCGGCGCGGTGCCGTACGACGAGTGCGTACGCAAGGCGGTGCAGAAACAACGCGCCGTGTACGAAGCGTTTCCGCGTTCCAAATGTGCGCTGGCGTTCAAGGCCATCGCGCAGAAAGTTGACACCTGGCCGCTGCCGGCAAACCCGCGCGGTCACCTGGAATTTTTCGTTGAACGCCTCGTGCATCACACCAGCGCAGGGCCCGTCTCATGACAGCAAGTGGCTATCGCATGTACAGCAAATCGTCCAAAGATTCTCAGTATGAGCTGATCGAGCGTTATGCCCCGCTGGTCAAACGAATCGCCTATCACTTGCTGGCACGTCTGCCAGCCAGCGTTCAGGTCGAGGACTTGATCCAGGCGGGCATGATCGGCTTGCTCGAAGTCTCGACCAAATACGACTCCACCAAAGGGGCCAGCTTCGAGACGTACGCGGGTATTCGTATCCGTGGAGCGATGCTCGATGAAGTGCGCAAGGGGGACTGGGCGCCGCGCTCGGTCCACCGCAACACGCGCATGGTCAGCGACGCGATTCGTGCAATCGAAGCAAAAACCGGCCGTGACGCTAAAGATCACGAGGTTGCTGCCGAACTTCAATTGAGTCTCGACGATTACTACGGGATTTTGAACGATACCCTGGGCAGTCGCTTGTTCAGTTTCGACGACCTGCTGCAGGACGGCGAACATGAAGGGCTGCACGAGGACGGCGCGAGCCAGTCGCTCGAGCCGTCGCGGGACTTGGAAGACGAGCGCTTCCAGGCGGCATTGGCGGAGGCCATTGCCAACCTGCCGGAGCGCGAACGTCTGGTGTTGTCGCTGTACTACGACGAAGAGCTGAACCTCAAGGAAATCGGTGAGGTACTGGGTGTCAGCGAATCGCGCGTCAGCCAGCTGCACAGTCAGTGCGCCGCGCGTCTGCGGGGTCGTCTTGGCGAGTGGCGCGCCCGCTCCTGAATTCTGACGCACGCCGCAAGGCCTGCGAGTTGCTTGTAAGACCGGCTGTGCAAGACGTTGAGCGGGAAGTGGAAGAGGCAGGCAGGAGTCGGTCGAACCGGGTCGTAGATGATCCGGTTTCGCTGCGCTCGTCCCGGTCGATCCCGGCCCTCCGATGTCCGGCACCGCCGGTATTGATTGAACGCGCGTTCAGGTGCTGAACGCGTTAAAGACTGCTTGGAGGTCGAATTGGACAAGAACATGAAAATCCTCATCGTTGATGACTTCTCAACGATGCGGCGGATCATAAAAAACCTGTTGCGTGACCTTGGGTTCACCAACACGGCCGAAGCAGATGACGGACTCACCGCATTGCCCATGCTGCAAAGCGGCGCCTTTGACTTCCTCGTCACTGACTGGAACATGCCCGGCATGTCCGGCATCGACCTGCTGCGTCAGGTGCGTGCCGACGAGCGTCTGCGCAGTCTGCCGGTGTTGATGGTCACTGCCGAAGCCAAACGCGAGCAGATCATCGAAGCCGCTCAGGCCGGTGTGAACGGCTACGTGGTGAAGCCGTTCACTGCGCAAGTGCTCAAAGAAAAAATCGAAAAGATATTCGAGCGCGTCAATAGCTGATGTCCGCTGCGAGGGCGCTATGGATTCCAAAGATTCGACAATGGGTGACTTTGAGTCAACCCTGAAGAAACACGCACAAGAGCTGGTCGCGAGCCTTGAAAAAGGCAAGTTCGGCGATGCCGTGCAACTGATCCATGAGCTTAACCAGACCCGGGACAGAGGCCTGTACCAGGAGGTCGGCAAACTGACGCGCGAGCTGCACAGCGCGATCGTCAATTTCCAGATCGACCCGAACATGCCTCAGGCCGAGGAGGTCTCTCAGATCACCGACGCCACCGAGCGGCTCTCGTACGTGGTCAGGCTGACCGAAAACGCGGCCAACCGGACCATGGACCTGGTGGAGCAGAGCACGCCGTTGATGAGCGGGCTCAGTGCCGACGCCAAATCCTTGAGCGCCGACTGGGGACGCTTCATGCGCCGCGAGATCAGCGCCGAAGAGTTTCGTGATCTGGCGCGCCGCGTCGATACGTTCCTGACGCGCAGCGAAAAGGAGACCACCGAGGTCTCCGCGCACCTGAACGACATTCTGCTGGCCCAGGATTACCAGGACCTCACCGGTCAGGTGATCAAGCGCGTGACCACGCTGGTGACCGAAGTGGAGCGCAACCTGCTCAAGCTGGTCCTCATGGCCAGCCAGGTAGACCGTTTCGCCGGCATCGAACACGACCAGGAAGTCTTCCGTCAGCAAAAAGAACAAGAAAAACTTCACTCCAAGGGTGAAGGTCCGCAGATCCATGCCGATAAACGTGAAGACGTCGTATCCGGACAGGATGATGTGGACGATCTGCTATCCAGCCTCGGCTTCTGATTCGGTCATCCGGATTTCAGATTTCAGGTTCTCTGTGAAAGTGGCTGCTGGACCCGCGCGCCAATGCTTCGACGAAAGCAATGCGCGCTGGCCGTCAGTGCAGCCTCCGGATCGGTTTGACGGTTAATTTTAGGAGCACCCCCCAATGAGCTTCGGCGCCGATGAAGAAATCCTTCAGGATTTTCTGGTAGAGGCCGGCGAGATTCTGGAGCAGTTGTCCGAGCAGTTGGTTGAGCTGGAAAGCCGGCCAGACGATGCGGATCTGCTCAATGCAATTTTTCGCGGTTTTCACACTGTAAAAGGGGGCGCCGGCTTCCTCCAGCTCAACGAGCTGGTTGAATGCTGTCACATCGCCGAGAACGTGTTCGACATCCTGCGCAAGGGTGAACGCCGCGTCGACTCGGAGCTCATGGACGTGGTGCTCGAGGCCCTCGACACCGTCAACAGCATGTTCGGTCAGGTGCGCGAGCGTTCCGCCGTGACCCCGGCCACGCCTGAATTGCTGGCGGCCCTGGCACGTCTGGCCGAGCCGGCCTCTGCCGACGAAGTCGCTGCCGCACCGGTGGTCGAAGAGCCGGTCGCTGAAGCGCCGTCCGAAGACATCACCGACTACGAATTCGAACAGCTTCTGGATTCGCTCAATGCCGTCAAGGCTCAGGCAGCGGGCGGTGTTGCTGCCCCCGTTGCTCCTGCTGCGCCCGCTGCTGCCGCGCCTGTTCCTTCACCGGCTCCGACAGCATCGTCGAGCAGCGCGGCCAGTGACGAGATCACCGACGCCGAGTTTGAATCGCTCCTCGACCAGTTGCACGGCAAAGGCCAGTTCGCCGTTGACGCAGTACAGCCGGCCGCCGCGGTGACGCCTGCGGCTGCGCCGGCCAGTGACGAAATCACTGACGACGAATTCGAGTCGCTGCTTGATCAGTTGCATGGCAAGGGCTCGTTCTCGCCAGACGCCGCTGCTTCTGCTGTGGCAGCCGCACCCGCCGCGCCGGCTGCTCCTGCTGCGCCCGCCGCTGCGTCGAAAGCCGCTGCCTCGGACGAGATCACCGATAACGAATTCGAAGACCTGCTGGATCAGTTGCACGGCAAGGGCAAGTTTGAACCTGCCGTCGCCGCCGCTGCGCCTGCTGCTGCACCGGCCAAAAAGCCTGAGCCCGCTGCCAAGCCCGAACCGGCTAAAGCGACACCTGCAGCTGCGGTACCGGCCAAAGCTGCACCCGCCGCCGCGCCTGCACCGGCCCGAGCGGCTGCTCCGGCGCCCAGCGAGAAGCCGCCGTCCGAAGCGGAAACCACCGTGCGCGTCGACACCGCGCGGCTGGACGAAATCATGAACATGGTCGGCGAACTGGTGCTGGTGCGTAACCGACTGGTCCGCCTGGGCGCCAACAGCGCCGATGAATCCATGTCCAAGGCCGTGTCCAATCTGGACGTGGTCACCGCTGACCTGCAGACCGCGGTCATGAAGACCCGCATGCAGCCGATCAAGAAAGTGTTCGGCCGCTTCCCGCGACTGGTTCGCGATCTGGCGCGTCAGTTGAAGAAAGAAATCAGCCTTGAACTGGTGGGTGAAGAAACCGACCTGGACAAAAACCTCGTCGAGGCCCTGGCCGACCCGCTGGTCCACTTGGTGCGCAACGCGGTCGACCACGGTATCGAGTCGCCGGAAGAGCGCGAGGCGTCGGGCAAGTCCCGTAACGGTCGTGTGGTGCTGGCGGCCGAACAGGAAGGCGATCACATCCTGCTGTCGATTTCCGATGACGGCAAAGGCATGGACCCCGCTGTCCTGCGCGCCATCGCTGTGAAGCGCGGCGTGATGGACAAGGATGCCGCCGATCGCCTCAGTGACACCGACTGCTACAACCTGATTTTTGCACCGGGCTTCTCGACCAAAACCGAGATCTCGGACGTATCCGGTCGTGGTGTGGGCATGGACGTGGTGAAGACCAAGATCTCCCAGCTCAATGGCTCGATCAGCATCGATTCCACCAAAGGCCTGGGCTCGAAGATCATCATCAAGGTGCCGCTGACGCTGGCGATCATGCCGACGCTGATGGTCATGCTGGGCAATCAGGCCTTCGCGTTCCCGCTGGTCAACGTCAACGAGATTTTCCACCTGGACCTGTCGACGACCAACGTCGTCGACGGTCAGGAAGTGGTCATTGTCCGAGACAAGGCGCTGCCGCTGTTCTATCTCAAGCGCTGGCTGGTCAGCTCGGCCGCGCACGAGGAACAACGCGAGGGCCATGTGGTGATTCTGTCGGTTGGCACCCAGCGTATCGGCTTCGTGGTCGATCAACTGGTCGGCCAGGAAGAGGTGGTCATCAAGCCGCTGGGCAAGATGCTGCAAGGCACGCCGGGCATGTCAGGCGCCACCATCACCGGTGACGGCCGTATCGCATTGATCCTCGACGTACCGAGCATGCTCAAGCGCTACGCGGCACGACGGATTGGCTAAGCAGTGCGGGCTTCGGTAGTGCGGCTCGCGATGTTTTTCAGTGGGACCATGCGGAAGGGCGCTTTACGATGTTTTTCAGTGGGACCGGCTTCAGCCGGGAAGAGGCCGACATGGACACCTTGGATTTTGCGGTGTTACATCCGACGCTTTCCCGGCTAAAGCCGGTCCCACTAACGGCATGCGGAGGGCGCCTTGCGATGTTTTTCAGTGGGACCGGCTTCAGCCGGGAAGAGGCCGGCAGGGACACCGTGGATGTCGCGGTGTGAAATCCGACGCCTTCCCGGCTGAAGCCGGTCCCACAGTGAACGCGAAAGCCGGGCTGATCGATGGTCCCTCTCAATGCTTGGAAACCGGTACCACTGGCTTGTCCCGTATACCGCCAAGGTGACCCAAGCGACGTAATGCAGGGCGCGCTGACCCACAGGGAGCGGCGCGGCCTTTGGAGTGTTTATGGCAGTCAAGGTTCTCGTCGTGGACGATTCGGGTTTCTTCCGACGTCGCGTCTCGGAAATTCTCTCTTCAGATCCCACGATCCAGGTGGTCGGCACTGCCACCAATGGCAAGGAAGCCATTGATCAAGCCTTGGCGCTCAAGCCCGACGTGATCACCATGGACTACGAAATGCCGATGATGGATGGCATTACCGCGGTCCGCCACATCATGCAGCGCTGCCCGACCCCGGTGTTGATGTTCTCGTCGCTGACTCACGAAGGCGCCCGGGTGACCCTCGATGCGCTGGACGCCGGGGCGGTGGATTTCCTCCCGAAGAACTTCGAAGACATCTCGCGTAACCCCGAGAAGGTCAAGCAGATGCTCTGTGAGAAAGTGCACAGCATCTCTCGCAGCAATCGCCGCTTCAGCGGCTACGGCAGCAATTCGACGCCTGCGCCAACGCCTGCTGCCGCAGCGGTTTCGCCGCGTGCATCGTCCGCTGCGCAAACCCCGTCGCGTCCGGCGCCTGCCGCTGCACCTGCACGTTCAGCGCTGCCGGCGGCTCACGCGCATGCGGGACATTCATCAGCCTCGACGGCTCATCCGCACGTAGCACATTCCCCGGCGCCCAAGCGCAAGGCCTACAAACTGGTAGCGATTGGCACGTCCACCGGTGGCCCGGTGGCCTTGCAGCGGGTGTTGACTCAATTGCCGGCCAATTTCCCGGCGCCCATCGTGCTCATCCAGCACATGCCGGCCGCGTTCACCAAAGCTTTTGCCGAGCGCCTCGACAAACTCTGCCGCATCAGCGTGAAAGAAGCCGAAGATGGCGACATGTTGCGCCCCGGGCTGGCGCTGCTGGCCCCCGGCGGCAAGCAGATGATGATCGACGGTCGCGGCGCGGTGAAAATCCTGCCAGGCGATGAGCGCCTGAACTACAAGCCGTGTGTGGACATTACCTTTGGCTCCGCAGCCAAGTCCTACAACGACAAAGTACTGGCGGTCGTCCTGACCGGGATGGGCGCCGATGGCCGTGAAGGCGCGCGCCTGCTAAAGCAGAGCGGCAGCCAGATCTGGGCGCAGGACGAGGCCAGTTGCGTGATCTACGGCATGCCGATGGCGATCGTCAAAGCCGAACTGGCCGACGCCGTTTACAGCCTTGATGACATCGGTCGCCATCTGGTGGAGGCCTGCAGCTGATGGATGTCTTGACGCTCATAGGGATCATTCTCGCGTTCGTCGCGATCATTGGTGGCAACTTCCTCGAAGGCGGGCACTTAGGCGCATTGCTCAACGGCCCGGCCGCGTTGATCGTGCTCGGCGGCACGCTGGCGGCCTGCCTGCTGCAAACGCCCATGAGTGCGTTCAAGCGCGCGATGCAGATCTTCATCTGGATTCTGTTTCCGCCACGCATCGACCTGGCCGGCGGGATTGATCGTGTCGTGTCCTGGAGCCTGACCGCCCGCAAGGAAGGTTTGCTGGGCCTTGAAGCCGTGGCCGACTCCGAGCCCGATGCCTATTCGCGAAAGGGCCTGCAGCTGCTGGTCGACGGGGCTGAGCCTGCGGCCATTCGCGGCATCCTCGAGGTGGATTTCCTGACCCAGGAAAGCCGCGACATTCAGGCGGCGAAGGTCTACGAAAGCATGGGCGGCTATGCCCCCACCATCGGGATCATCGGCGCGGTCATGGGCCTGATCCACGTGATGGGCAATCTGGCTGATCCCGCCCAATTGGGCAGCGGTATTGCCGTTGCGTTCATCGCGACCATTTATGGCGTCGCGTCCGCCAACCTGTTTCTGCTGCCGGTGGCGAACAAGCTCAAGGCCGTAGCGATGCGCCAGTCGCGCTACCGTGAAATGCTTCTGGAAGGGTTGCTGTCGATCGCCGAAGGTGAAAACCCGCGTTCTATCGAACTGAAGCTGCAAGGCTTTATGGAGTGATGGACTGATGGCCCGCCGACGTCGCCACGAAGAGCATGAAAATCACGAACGCTGGCTGGTGTCCTACGCGGACTTCATCACCTTGCTGTTCGCCTTTTTCGTGGTCATGTATTCCATCTCTTCGCTCAACGAAGGCAAGTACAAGGTGCTGTCCGAGGCGCTGGTCGGGGTGTTCAACGAACCCGAGCGCAGCGTCAGACCGATCCCCATCGGCGAGCAGAAACCGCAAACCGTACGCCCGGCCGACCCGTTGGTGCAGGACAGCGAGCAAACCGATGCGGCGCTGGGGCAGGGCGCCCAGGACCCGCTCAAGTCAATTGCCGACGACGTCAACGCCGCGTTTGGTGACCTGATCGCCTCCAAGCAGATGACCGTGCGCGGCAACGAACTGTGGATCGAGATCGAGCTCAATTCCAGCCTGTTGTTTGGCAGCGGCGACGCAATGCCGAGCAATCAGGCGTTCGACCTGATCGACAAAGTCGCCAAAATCATCAAGCCGTTCGACAACCCGGTGCACGTCGAGGGCTTCACCGACAACCAGCCGATCAACACCGGGCAGTTCCCGAGCAACTGGGAGCTGTCGTCGGCGCGTTCGTCGAGCATCGTCCGAATGCTGGCGATGGACGGGATCAATCCGGCACGCCTGGCCTCCGTCGGTTACGGCGAATTTCAGCCGCTGACCTCCAATGCCACCGCCGATGGCCGCGCGCGCAACCGTCGCGTGGTGCTGGTGATTTCTCGCAATCTCGACGTACGCCGCAGCCTGACCGGCTCGGGCACCACCGCCAATGCAAAACCCGACGCGGCGCTGCGCCGTGCTGGCACACAAACTGCACCGGTCCCGACCACACCGCCGCAAGGCGTCAAATCTTCGTCATCTGCCCCTTAAACCCGGTCGCTGCTTCAGTCGGGGGGAAACGCGTACATGAGAGTCTGGGCAGTAGCCAATCAGAAAGGCGGGGTCGGCAAGACCACCACCTCCATCGCCCTCGCCGGATTGCTGGCAGAGGCGGGCAAGCGCGTGGTCGTTGTGGACCTCGATCCCCATGGCTCGATGACCAGCTACTTCGGGCATAACCCCGATGCGCTTGAACACAGCACGTTCGATCTGTTCCTGAACAAGGGCCTGGTCCCCAACGGGCTGCCGGGCCAGCTGCTGCTGCCGACCAGCGACAAACGCATCTCGTTGCTGCCGTCCAGCACCGCCCTTGCCACCCTTGAGCGTCAGTCGCCAGGGCAGAGCGGGCTCGGGCTGGTGATGGCCAAGACCCTGGCGCAGCTGTGGCAGGACTTCGATTACGCGATCATCGACAGCCCGCCGCTGCTTGGCGTGTTGATGGTCAACGCTCTGGCCGCAAGCCAGCAGCTGGCAATCCCGGTGCAGACCGAGTTCCTGGCGGTGAAGGGCCTTGAACGCATGGTCAACACCCTGGCGATGATCAACCGCTCGCGCAAGGTGCCGCTGCCGTACACCATCGTCCCGACGCTGTTCGACCGCCGCACCCAGGCGTCGATGAGCACCCTCAAGTTGCTTCGCGACAGCTACCCCGAGCACGTCTGGAATGCCTTCATTCCGGTGGACACGCGCCTGCGCGATGCCAGCCGCGCCGGGCTGACGCCTTCGCAGTTCGATGGCAAAAGCCGCGGAGTGCTGGCATACCGCGCCTTGCTCAAGCACATGCTCACCGAGCAGCTTGTCGGGCAGGTGGCCTGAATGGCCGGTCATCATTATTTGTCGAGCGGCGCGCCTGCACGCTCAAGTCCATCGGCTATGCAGCCGATATCTGTTTCAGGCGGCAATCGCTTCACTACTTTTCGGGCTCCCGTATGAACCGCCCCCTGGACATCGCTTCACGACCACAACTGGCACTCCAGAACTACCTGGACGCGTTGCTGCAAGACGCGACCGAGGAACTGGAAGTCGTCGAGCACATTGATGAGTTCCAAGCGGCCGTGCTCGAAGAGCAGGCCCATGATGCGCGCATGCGTTCTGCGGTTGCGGCGGCTGTTGCTGCCGCGCTGCCATCGCCTGTGCCGCTGACGCGCCCTGCGCCCGTCTCGCTGGCCTATACCGCGCCAGTTGAGCCGCCTGCTGCCCGGGTCATGGAGCGTCCGGTGGCCTTGCCGCCGGTGATCCTGCCCCCGGTTATTGCGCCTGCCATGCTTGAGCCGACGCCTGAGCCGGCAGTTGAAGCGCCGCAGGTGGCGCTGGTCGAGCCGATTGTTGACGTGCATGTGTCTGCGCAGCAGCCCCCGGTCTCTCCGCCCGCCAGCGACGAGCGCCCGGCCTGGGCCGCCGAGCCGTTCGAGTGCCTGCTTTTCGACGTGGCGGGTCTGACCCTCGCGGTGCCGCTGGTGTGCCTGGGCTCGATTTATCCGCTGGCGGGTCACGACCTGACGCCGCTGTTCGGTCAACCGGACTGGTTTCTCGGGATCCTGCCCAGCCAGGCCGGCAACCTGAAGGTGCTGGACACCGCGCGCTGGATCATGCCGGACCGTTATCGCGACGATTTCCGTCAGGGGCTGCAATACGTGATCTCGGTTCAGGGCTACGAATGGGGGCTGGCGGTGCATCAAGTCAGCCGTTCGTTGCGCCTGGACCCCAATGAAATCAAATGGCGCTCCCATCGTGGTCAGCGGCCCTGGCTTGCCGGGACGGTGATCGAGCACATGTGTGCGCTGCTGGACGTTTCCGAATTGGCCGAGCTGATAGCCAGTGGCGCGGTCAAGCAGATGAAAGCAATCAAATAACCATCATCAGATCAACACAGGTCGGCGTACGAAACGCCGTCCGCACCGCACAACACGCAAGGGGTTAGGGGTATGAAGAAGTCGTCAGCACAGGGTTCCGAAGATCCGATTCTGCAATGGGTCACCTTCCGCCTGGACAACGAGTCGTATGGCATCAACGTGATGCAGGTTCAGGAAGTGCTGCGCTACACCGAGATCGCTCCGGTCCCGGGCGCGCCAAGCTACGTGCTGGGCATCATCAACCTGCGCGGTAACGTGGTCACTGTGATCGACACCCGTCAGCGCTTTGGTCTGCCGCCGGTTGAAGTCAGCGACAACACGCGTATCGTGATCATCGAGGCCGACAAGCAAGTGGTCGGGATCCTGGTCGACAGCGTGGCTGAAGTGGTTTATCTGCGTCAGTCGGAAGTGGAAACTGCGCCGAACGTCGGCAACGACGAGTCCGCCAAGTTCATCCAGGGCGTCTGCAACAAGAACGGCGAACTGCTGATCCTCGTCGAACTGGACAAGATGATGTCCGAGGAAGAGTGGTCCGAGCTGGAGAGCATCTGATTGATTTTTGATGTAGCGGTTATTTTCCTGGCGGTGTTGTGGGTCGCGAGCGTTGCGATGTTCATGGCCCACACCAAGCGTTTGCGCACGCTGGCGACGCAGCAGCTTGAGGCGGATTCGCTGCGTGATCAGCGCATCCGCGATCTGGCCCGGCGCCTGGAGAATTACCAGAGCGGCACGGTGAGAATGGGCGAGGAACTGCACGAGCTGCGCTCCCTCGTCGCGTTGCTGCCCGACAAGATCACCGCGCTGGAACAGCGCGATCCGTCGACGCTGTCCTTCGCCCAGGCCGCGCGCCTGGTCGGCATGGGCGCCAGCATCGACGAACTCACCCAGTCCTGCGGCCTGACCCAGGCCGAGGCGCAACTGATGACCAAACTGCACGGTCACAATCGTTAGGCGAGGATACCAGCGTCATAGGCGCTGACCCCTTCGCCCGAACGTAGCCCGCAGCAAACCTGCCTCTACCGACCATGCCTGCGCCGCAGGTTTCAGGCGTTGCCGGGACCGTCTGTAGGAGCGCGCTTGCCCGCGAAGAGGCCGGTACACCCGACGCAAAGTGACTGTCTGTGCTGACGCCTTCGCGGGCAAGCGCGCTCCTACAATGGGATGCGGTCAGCCGGCTATGGCGGGTTCACACAAATCCGTAGCAGCCACCTCATCCCTACACCGCAGCTTCAGGCCTTGCCAGAGATCAATCATGCATACGCCGCAGGTTTCAGGCGTTGCCGGGACCGTCTGTAGGAGCGCGCTTGCCCGCGAAGAGGCCGGTACACCCGACGCATAGTGACCGTCTGCGCTGACGCCTTCGCGGGCAAGCGCGCTCCTACAATGGGCTGCGGTAAACCAGTTATTGGGGTTCACACAAATCCGTAGCAGCCACCTCATCCCTACACCGCAGCTTCCAGGTATTGCCGCGACCCGCTGTAGGAGCGCGCTTGCCCGCGAAAAATATCAGCGCCTGCCATCAACGCGTCTGACCCCCGCAGCCCCTGTAGGAGCCGGCTTGCTGGCGAATCAATTTCCCAAACTTCAAAACCGGCGACTGACACACCGCGTTCGCCAACACGCCGGCTGCAACAACGGGCCGGGGTGTACGAGCAATCACGGTTAAACACAAATCCGTAGCAGCGTTCAGCCTTCAACGCGGGGTGATATCCCGCTCCACCGGCCCGGCGTCCGGGTCGAATCCCACGGGGAATTTGCCCTTCAATCGCCAGGCAAACGCGATGATTTCGGCGATGGTCAGGTACAGCTCCTGAGGAATGCTGTCGCCCAATTCAAGGCGGGCGAGCATTTTGACCAGCTCGGCGTTCTCGTAGATCGGCACCTTGTACTCCCGGGCGATCGCCAGGATGGCCTCGGCCAGGGCGTCGTCGCCTTTGGCCGTCAAGGTCGGTGCATGCTGGCCGTCGTAGTTCAGCGCGATGGCCTGACGGGGGGTGTGCTCGGAAGTGCTCATCAGGCGTTCTCGTCGATCCAGCGTTGTTCGAGCACGGTACGTGACCCTTGCGGCGGGGTGCCGCGGTTGCACTCCAGTTCCTTGACGTTCAGCCCGCACGCAGTCAGGCGCGCGCGCAAGTCGCCCAGCTCATTTGAAATCAGCTCGGCGCTGCCGGCACGCTCCGCCCATAACTGGCTGGCGATGCTGCCGGCGATCAGTTGCGCCTGCACGTGCAGCGGGCCGAGAGGCTCCAGATCAAACGCCAGTTCCACCCGCCATAACTTCTCTTTTTCTTTCGCTTCCGGGGTCGAATCGCTGGCGGTGTCTTCGCGTTCGGGTGTTTCCTCGCGCTGCACCTTGACCTGCAGCGGCACGATGTCATGGGCGTTGCGCATGGGGATTTCCAGCTGCCAGGTCGTCACTTGGGTGCCGTCGGCCTGGGTACGCGTTTGCTCCAATCCGCCCAGCTGATGGCTCTGCAGACGCGAGATGGCGCCGGCTGCCAGTTTCAGCAGCGTTTCCAGGTCGTTCTTGCTGTCCGGGTGACCCAGGGTGCGCGGTGGTAATGGGAAGTTGATCGGCTGGTTCGGTGTCGCCACGAGCCCCAGCGTGCCGAACGCACTGCGCAGCACGCTGGGCATGGCCCGGGCCAACGTATTGCCGGCCGCGATGGCGTTATAGCTGACGTTGTCCGGCAGACCGGGAAGCATTTGGGTGACCAGCCGCAGCAGGTTGGCTTTCATGTCCGGGACCAGGGTCGGGTTCTGCCCTGCGAGCAAGCGCGACTCCATGAACAGGCCGCTGGCACTGAGGGCCTGCGCGACGCCCTTGCCGGTGGTCATCTGTGGGATGTCCGGCAAGTCTGCCAGCAATTGTTCGATGCTGGCCCGCAACGATGGCGAAAGGTTATCGCCATCGGCGGGTGGCGGCAGGGTTTGCAGGGCTGCAATCAGCCCTTGCAGCGATCCCTGACGACTTTGCTGGGTCGAGAGCTGCTGAGCCAGCGCCAGTTCGTCGAGCCGGTTTGGCAGCGCCACGAAATTCAGCGCCTGACTGTTCTGCACCTGAGCGCTGAGCAGGCTGCCGACGCGCAATGGCTGCGGACTCTCGACCGTCAGGCTGCTGCCGGCCAGCGCCGTGTTGAGCAGCATGACGATGGAGCGGTAAGTGGCCGGCTGCGCGGTGCCGCTTGACTGGCCCGTCAATTGAGCGACGTTTTGCGCGGCGACCTGCGTGGTCAACACCTTGCCTTGCAGCAGGGTGCCGGCCGGCAGTTGCCGCGTATCGATGCTGGTCAGGCTGTTGGTGACGGCTTTTTGCAGGTCTTGCACGCTGATCGTCAGCGTATCGGCCGAACCCTGCGCCACGTTCACGCTGGTGCCGGGCGAGAGTGGCAGGGAACTGCTGACGGGCAGGGTGGTTTGCCGGCCGTTGTCCATGGTCAGCTTGAGCAACAGCTGAAAGTCCTGGCCCAGCTGCTTGAGGCTCACCACCTCAGCGCTGGCCACCTGGCCCGAGGTCAACAGCCCTTCGCGCGGCTCCATCAGCTTGAGCACTTCGCCCGCCGGTACGCCTGCGCGCAGCAGGGCAGTGGCTGCGGCTACGGGTGAAAGATTGGGTATATCGCCTGTCATCAGATCCCGACTCGGTAAATTTGCGCTCTGGCTGGCGGGTCCGGGTATGTATAATCCGGCACCGACTTCGTCGGCGGTCTACCGTTAAGCTGCATCAGTATAACGGCCGTCATGATCCTGACTTGAACATCCCGAGTTGAACGTCATGACTTGAACCGCCGTGTATTGCCGCTACTGAAAAGAAGGTCCTCATGTCGATCCCCGTTCTTGAAGCCATGGCGCTGAAGTGTGAGCGCGACTGGCGCCTGCTGTTCGAGGATCTCGAATTGCGGCTGGGCGCGGGCGACCTGCTGCAGATCAGCGGCCCGAACGGCAGCGGCAAGACCAGCCTGCTGCGCCTGCTGTGCGGCCTGATGCAGCCAACCGCCGGCAGCGTGCTTCTCGACGGCAAACCCCTGGCCAGCCAACGCAGCGAAGTGACCCGCCACATGCTGTGGATTGGCCATGCCGCCGGCATAAAAGACCTTCTCACTCCGCTGGAAAACCTTGCCTGGCTCTGCGCGCTGCACACGCCTGCGCATGCCGATGAACTCTGGCGCGCCCTTGCGGCGGTTGGCCTGCGCGGCTTTGAAGACGTGCCGTGCCACACCTTGTCGGCCGGTCAACGGCGTCGCGTCGCATTGGCGCGTCTGTATCTGCCCGGCCCCTTGATGTGGATGCTCGATGAGCCGTTCACCGCGCTGGACAAACAGGGTGTGGCCCAGCTTGAAGCCCATATTGCCGATCACTGTGAAAACGGCGGTGCCGTCGTGCTGACCACCCATCACACCTTGAGCCGCGTCCCTGCGGGGTATCGCGATCTCGATCTGGGGCAGTGGGCGGCATGAGTCATGTGTTTACCCTGTTGATCGCCCGCGAAGCACGGCTGCTGTTCCGACGCCCGGCCGAGCTGCTCAACCCGCTGGTATTCTTCGCCATCGTCATTGCGTTGTTTCCCCTGGCCGTCGGGCCTGATACCCAACTGCTGCAGCGCCTGTCGCCAGGGTTGGTGTGGGTGGCGGCGCTGCTGTCGGTGCTGTTGTCGCTGGACGGGCTGTTTCGCAGTGATTTCGAAGACGGTTCCCTCGAACAATGGGTGCTGTCGCCACAGCCGCTGGCGCTGCTGGTGCTCGCCAAAGTGCTTGCGCACTGGGCCTTCTCCGGGCTGGCGCTGGTACTGTTGGCGCCGTTGCTGGCGCTGATGCTGGGGCTGCCGGGCGCCTGTTTGCCGGTGCTGTTGCTGTCGCTGCTGCTGGGCACGCCGGTGTTGAGCCTGCTGGGCGCAGTGGGCGCGGCCCTGACCGTGGGGCTCAAGCGTGGCGGCCTGCTGCTGGCATTGCTGATCCTGCCGCTGTACATCCCGGTGCTGATTCTGGGCAGTGGCGCTTTGCAGGCGGCGCTTGAGGGCATGCCCGCGACCGGTTATCTGCTCTGGCTTGGAAGCCTCACCGCGTTGGCGGTTACCCTGACGCCCTTTGCAATCGCCGCTGGTTTGAAAATCAGCGTTGGCGAATAATCGGCGTTTGACCGAGCGGACAGTTTTTACCTTCAGCCCTGGACGCCTTTGCGTCTGAAGGCAGGCCATAGATGAAAGCTTTTTTATAAAAAGTCTTTCGATGAATGCACCGTGATAATGAGCACCCCGATGAAAAGGCAGCGTGATGAACACAAGCGCCAAGGCTAGAGGCGGCATGAGCTGGGCCTGGTTCCACAAGCTCGGTTCACCCAGATGGTTTTACGGCATCAGCGGCCGTCTGTTGCCGTGGCTGACCGTTGCGGCAGCGCTGTTGATCGGCATCGGCGTGGTCTGGGGCCTTGCGTTCGCGCCGCCTGACTATCAGCAAGGCAACAGCTTTCGCATCATTTACATTCACGTTCCGGCCGCCATGCTGGCGCAGTCCTGCTACGTGATGATGGCGGTCTGCGGCGTGGTCGGGCTGGTGTGGAAGATGAAAATGGCCGATGTCGCCCTGCAATGCGCAGCGCCCATCGGTGCCTGGATGACTGCCCTGGCGCTGGTGACCGGCGCAATCTGGGGCAAGCCGACGTGGGGCTCGTGGTGGGTCTGGGACGCACGGCTGACGTCGATGCTGATTCTGCTGTTTCTGTATTTCGGCCTGATCGCGCTGGGCAACGCCATCACCAACCGCGACAGCGCAGCCAAGGCCTGCGCCGTGCTGGCCATCGTCGGGGTGATCAACATTCCGATCATCAAATACTCGGTGGAGTGGTGGAGCACCTTGCACCAGGGCGCCACGTTCAGCCTGACGGAAAAACCGGCCATGCCTGCCGAAATGTGGCTGCCGCTGCTGTTCACCGTACTGGGGTTCTACTGCTTCTTCGGCGCGGTGCTGCTGATGCGCATGCGCCTGGATGTGCTCAGGCGCGAAGCCCGCGCCGGCTGGGTGAAGGATGAGCTGTCGCGGCAATTGGGTCCAGGCTCCAAGTCGGCATCTGGCCCGCCATCCGGCGCCGGGTCATCGCGCGACGGAGGCAAACGATGAGTTTCGAATCATTCAGCGATTTTCTGGCGATGGGCAGGCACGGGCTCTACGTCTGGTCGGCCTACGGCATCTGCGCGTGTGTGCTGGCAATCAATGTGCTGGCACCTGTTTTTGCGCGTCGGCGTTACCTGCAACAAGAGGCGCGCCGTCTGCGCCGGGAGAGCACGCCGTGAATCCGCTGCGAAAAAAGCGACTGTTGATCATTGTGGCGATACTCGCCGGGGTTGGCATCGCGGTCAGCCTTGCACTCAGCGCGCTGAAGGAAAACATTAACCTGTTTTACACCCCGACCCAGATCGCCAGCGGCGAAGCTCCCCGCGGCACCCGCATTCGTGCCGGCGGGATGGTGGAAAAAGGCTCACTGCAGCGCTCGGCCGACTCGCTGGACGTGACCTTTATCGTCACCGATTTCAACAAGTCGGTGACCATCAGCTACCGCGGCATCCTCCCGGACCTGTTCCGCGAAGGGCAGGGCATTGTTGCCCTCGGCCGGCTCAATGGCGATGGCGTGGTAGTGGCCGATGAGGTGCTGGCCAAACACGACGAGAAATACATGCCGCCGGAAGTGACCAAAGCGTTGAAAGACAGCGGCCGCCCCGAATCGGGCGCGTCCTACGCACCGGCCACGTCTCCAGCAAAACAGGGGTAACCGATGATTCCCGAACTCGGCCATCTGGCCATGATTTTGGCGCTGTGCTTCGCGCTTGTTCAGGCCGTGGTGCCACTGATGGGCGCCTGGCGTGGGGACCGGCTGTGGATGAGCCTCGCGCAGCCGGCCGCGTGGGGGCAGTTCGCTTTTCTACTGTTCGCATTTGGCTGTCTAACCCATGCGTTCATGGTGGATGATTTTTCCGTGGCCTACGTCGCGGAAAACTCCAACAGCGCGCTGCCCTGGTACTACAAATTCAGCGCCGTATGGGGCGCGCACGAGGGCTCGCTGTTGCTGTGGGCCTTGATACTGGGCGGCTGGACCTTTGCGGTGTCGATCTTTTCGCGGCAACTGCCGCAGGTCATGCTCGCCCGCGTGCTGGCGGTGATGGGCATGATCAGCGTCGGCTTTCTGCTGTTTCTGATTCTCACATCGAACCCGTTCAGCCGCATCCTGCCGCAGGTGCCCCAGGACGGACGCGATTTAAACCCGCTGCTGCAGGACATCGGCCTGATCGTCCATCCGCCGATGCTCTACATGGGCTACGTCGGGTTCTCGGTGGCCTTCGCCTTCGCCATCGCCGCGCTGCTCGGCGGGCGTCTGGACGCAGCCTGGGCAAGGTGGTCGCGGCCCTGGACCATCGTCGCCTGGGCCTTCCTCGGCGTGGGCATCACCCTGGGCTCCTGGTGGGCGTATTACGAACTCGGCTGGGGCGGCTGGTGGTTCTGGGATCCGGTGGAAAACGCCTCGTTCATGCCCTGGCTGGTGGGCACGGCGCTGATTCACTCCCTGGCGGTCACCGAGAAGCGGGGCGTGTTCAAGAGCTGGACCGTGCTCCTGGCCATCGCGGCGTTTTCATTGAGCTTGCTGGGCACATTCCTCGTGCGCTCGGGGGTGCTGACTTCGGTGCATGCGTTTGCCTCCGATCCAGCCCGTGGCGTGTTCACTCTGATCTTCCTGCTGATGGTGGTGGGCGGTTCGCTGACCCTGTTTGCCGTGCGCGCGCCGGTGGTGAAAAGCCACGTCGGCTTTGGCCTGTGGTCGCGGGAGACCCTGCTGCTGGGCAACAACCTGGTGCTGGTGGTGGCGGCGTCGATGATTCTGCTCGGCACGCTGTATCCGCTGGTGCTGGACGCCTTGAGCGGGGCGAAGATGTCCGTCGGTCCGCCCTACTTCAACGCGATGTTCGTGCCGCTCATGGGCGTGCTGATGGCTGTCATGGCCGTGGGCGTGCTGGTGCGCTGGAAAGACACGCCGGTCAAGTGGCTGCTGAGCATGCTTGCCCCTGTGCTGGTGGGCAGCGCGGTGCTGGCAGTGATCGCCGGCTTTGCCATGGCCGATTTCCACTGGGCAGTCCTCGCCACCTGCTTGCTGGCAGCCTGGGTGTTGCTGGCCGGGGTGCGTGACCTGCTGGACAAGACGCGCCACAAAGGCCTGCTCAAAGGCATGCGCTCGCTGACCCGCAGTTACTGGGGCATGCACGTGGCGCATATCGGCATCGCAGTGGTGGCATTGGGCGTGGTGTTGTCGAGCCAGAACAGCGCCGAACGTGATCTGCGCATGGCACCGGGAGAGTCGGTTGAGCTGGGCGGTTATACCTTTGTGTTCGAGGGCGCGCAGCATTACCAGGGGCCGAACTTCACGTCCGACCGCGGCACCCTCCATGTGCTGGAAGACGGCGAGGAAATCACCGTGCTGCACCCTGAAAAGCGGCTCTACACCGTGCAGCGCTCGATGATGACCGAGGCCGGCATTGACGCCGGTTTCACCCGTGATCTGTACGTGGCGCTGGGCGAACCGCTGGAGAACGGCGCATGGGCGGTGCGCGTGCACGTCAAACCGTTCGTGCGCTGGATCTGGTTTGGCGGGCTGATCACGGCGCTGGGCGGTCTGCTCGCCGCGCTGGACAAGCGTTATCGGGTCAAAGTCCGCAGCCGGGTGCGTGACGCGTTGGGACTTCCGGGAGCAGCGGTATGAGGCGCTGGATGTTGCTGGCACCGCTGGTGCTGTTCCTCGCAATGGCGGCGTTGCTCTATCGGGGTTTGTACCTTGACCCATCGGAATTGCCCTCGGCGCTGATCGGTAAGCCATTTCCGGCCTTCAGCTTGCCCGCTGTGCAGGACGGCAAACCGCTGACCCGCAACGACCTGCTTGGCAAGCCGGCGCTGGTCAATGTATGGGGCACCTGGTGCGTTGCATGCCGGGTCGAGCATCCGGTGCTGACCAAACTGGCGGAGCAGGGCGTGGTGATCTACGGCGTCAACTACAAGGACGTGAACGCCGATGCGGTGAAGTGGCTGTCGGAGTTTCACGACCCCTACCAGCTGAACATCAACGACGAAGCCGGCAGCCTGGGTCTGAACCTGGGCGTCTACGGCGCGCCAGAGACCTTCTTGATCGATGCCAGGGGCGTTATTCGCTACAAGCACGTCGGCGTGATCGACCAGACGGTCTGGCGCGAGAAACTCGCCGCGCAATACCAGGCGCTGGTTGAGGAGGGCCGTCAATGACCTTGCTCAATGATGAGGATGGCATGCCAGACCCCATTTTCCCCGACGATGGCGTTCATGTGGGAGCCGAGCTTGCTCGCGAAGGCGTCGCTTCAGCCCCTGGAGATGTATCGGCTATTAAGGCCTCTTCGCGGGCAAGCGCGCTCCTGCAGGGGATCCCGCGGCGGCGGGCAGGCGTGCTTGCGCAGAGGGTGCGGTGGCTTGTTGCCGGTTTGGTGTTGGCGTTGGGATGCGGGGGTGTAGCCCAGGCGGCTATCGACGCCTACACCTTCAAGGACGAAGCGGAGCGCGGGCGTTACGCCGAGCTCACCCGCGAACTGCGCTGCCCCAAGTGCCAGAATCAGGACATTGCCGATTCCAACGCCCCTATCGCAGCGGACCTGCGCAAGGAGATCTACCGGATGCTGGGCGAGGGCCAGAGCAACCAGCAGATCATCGATTTCATGGTCGATCGCTACGGCGAGTTCGTGCGCTACAAACCCGAGCTCAACGCGCACACCTGGCTGCTCTGGTTCGGGCCGGCCGGGCTCCTGTTGGGCGGCGTGGCGTTGATTGGCGTGATCGTCGTACGCCGACGCCGCTCAAGCCGCGATGCCACCGACGGGCTTTCCGACGAGGAGCGTCAGCGCCTCGCCCACTTGCTGGATAAAAACCGCGAATGATCGATTTCTGGATGGCCGCCGGCCTGCTGTTGCTGGTGGCCTTGAGTTTTCTGCTGATCCCCGTGCTGCGCGGTCGCCGCGCTCAAAGCGAAGAAGATCGCACCGCCCTCAACGTCGCCTTGTATCAGGAACGCATCGCCGAACTGCAGGCACAGCAGGAGGAGGGCGTGCTCTCGGCAGCTCAGCTGGACGGCGGCCGCGCCGAGGCGGCCCGCGAACTGCTCGCCGACACGGAAGGCAGCAGCGCAGAGCGGGTGTCGCGTCTGGGCAAACCGTGGCCGGTGCTCGCGGCGATTCTGGTGCCGGTGTTGGCGTTGGGCCTGTACCTGCACTTCGGCGCGTCGGACAAGGTCGAGCTGGCGCGGGAGTTCTCCCAACCCCCGGGTTCGCTGGCGCAGATGACCGAGCGACTGGAGCGTGCGGTCAAGGCGCAACCGGACTCCGCCGAGAGCGCGTATTTCCTTGCCCGGACCTACATGGCCCAGGACCGCCCGGCCGATGCCGCACGGATGTTCGAGCGTGCCGCGAAGCTGGCGGGTCGTCAGCCTGAGTTGCTGGGGCAGTGGGCACAGGCGCTGTATTTCGCTGGCAACAAAGCCTGGAGCCCGCAGATTCAGGGGATTGCCGAAGAAGCGTTGAAGCTCAATCCGAGGGAAGTCACCAGCCTCGGCCTGATGGGCATCAATGCCTTTGAGAGCCAGCACTTCGATCAGGCCGTGAGCTACTGGACGCGCCTGTTGGCGGTATTGCCGCCGAACGATCCTTCGCGTGAAGCACTCGAAGGCGGGATCAAGCGGGCCGGTGACAAGCTGGTGCAAAACGGCGGCAAGCTGGAAACCACCCAGCCCATGGCAGTACCGGGCGCGCGCATGAAAGTGCGCGTCGCTCTGTCGGCGTCGGTGCAAGACAAGGTGCAGCCCGGCGATAGCGTATTTGTGTTTGCCCGAGCGGTTTCCGGGCCGCCCGCGCCGCTGGCGGTCAAGCGCATCACCGTCGCCGACTTGCCGCTGGAGGTTGAGTTGAGTGACGCCGACGCGATGATGCCGCAGCTGAAACTGTCCAACTTCGCCGAAGTCCAACTGGTGGCCAGGGTGTCCCGCGCCGGTCAGCCCACGGCAGGTGAATGGGTCGGTCGCAGTCAGCCGTTGCCTTCCAGCGTCACGGCGACGCAGGCGCTGACCATTGACAGTCCCGATCAGTAACCCCGTTAACGCAGCGAGTAGAGAGCCTTTATGTATCGCGTCGCCCGTTTTGCCTTGTTGAGTCTGGTGGTGGGATTGACCGCAGCGTGTGCGGTTCAGCATCCGGGATCGCAGAGTTCCGAGCAGAGTTCGGAGCCCATCCAGACTATCCCCGGCCCGTCGCCGACCCCGCAGCCCGGCACTCCGCGGACCGCGCCACAGACGCCGCCGTCCGCGCCGATCCCTGCGCCGGGTCCGAAAACGTCATCGCACTTCGCTCCGCCGCCGGGTGGCAACAGTCACTGGGACGCGCGCCTGGGGGTGCATGTGCTGGACAATGTGCCGAATACGTTTTACCGCCAGCGTACCTATTACCGCTGGAACAACGGCTGGACGTGGTCGACTTCGCCTAGCGGTCCGTGGCAGGAGACCGATGCCAGTGGCGTGCCGCCGGGGTTGAGCAGGCAGTTCGGGAACTAAGGTACCCGGTGGGGTTTAGTGCGCCAAGATCAAGATCAAGATCAAGGGCGTCTGCCTGGGGGCAGACTGTTTCGCCTTCGGCGAGTTACTTTTAAAAAGCACTAAAAGTAACCAAAAGTGCCTGCTCCTGGTTGGGCTCCTCCTTCGTCGGAGTACCTTCACTCCGGTCCCGCTCCGTGGGCCCGCGCCGAACGGACATCCATGTCCTGACGGCGCTCTCGCCGCATCCATGCGGCTCGACCCACTCCGCGAAACCTGCGTTCAGCCTGCACCCAAGTCGCGATTGGCGGTGTTTGGGCTGGCTGTGTATGAAGATCAAACGCAGATCAGACGCAGATCAGAAGCAGATCAGAAGCAGATCAGAAGCAGATCAGAAGCAGACCAGAAGCAGATCAAAGGCTTCCCGGCTGAAGCCGGCCCCACAGGGTGCGCGCGGTGCCTTTAGTGGGACTGGCTTTAGCCGGGAAGAGGCCGGTTTGCTCACCACCGATTGATCGTTCCCACGCTCCGCGTGGTAACGCCGCCCCGGACGCTCTGCGTCCCGCATACGAAGCACATGCCGGCTGGGGAGGTGACACACCGCGTGCTGTTAGTGGGACCGGCTTTAGCCGGGAAGCCCCTGATCTGCCTTCGCTTTTGATCTTCCTGCGCATAACGTCCAGACGACACCCATCGCGACTTGGGTGCAGGCTGAACGCAGGTTTTGCGGAGTGGGTCGAGCGGCATGGATGCCGCGAGAGCGCCGTCAGGACATGGATGTCCGTTCGGCGCGGGCCCACGGAGCAAGACCGGAGTGAAGGAACCCCGAGGGACGAGGGGCCGAACCGGGAGCAAAAGCCCTTGGTTACTTGGGGCTTTATCAAGTAACTCGCCGAAGGCGAAACGGTCTGCCGTTAGGCAGACGCTCTTGATCTTGGCGGACTAAGTTGGGGGCCTTACTTGGCCGGGTAGATGTCGTCAAACACCCCGCCGTCATTGAAGTGGGTCTTCTGCACGGTGCGCCAGTCGCCGAAGGTTTTTTCGACCGACAGGAAGTCAACTTTCGGGAAGCGGTCGGTGTACTTGGCCAGCACCGCCGGGTCGCGGGGACGCAGGTAGTTGGCAGCGGCAATTTCCTGGCCTTCGGGGGACCAGAGGTACTTCAGATACTCCTCGGCCACCGCGCGGGTGCTTTTTTTGTCGACCACCTTGTCCACGAGGCTCACCGGCGGTTCCGCTTCGGCGGAGACGCTTGGGTAGACCACTTCAAACTGATCGCGGCCGAACTCGCGGGCGATCATCTCGGCCTCGTTTTCGAAGGTCACCAGCACATCGCCGATGTGGTTGGTCATGAACGTGGTGGTCGCGCCACGGCCGCCGGTGTCGAGCACAGGCACGTGGCTGAACAGCGCGCCGACGAATTTTTTGGCCGCTGCTTCATCGCCGCCGTTTTTCAGCGTATAGCCCCAGGCTGACAGGTAGGTGTAGCGACCGTTGCCCGAGGTTTTCGGGTTCGGCACTACCACCTCAACGCCATCCTTGATCAAGTCGGGCCAGTCTTTCAGTGCCTTCGGGTTGCCCTTGCGCACGATGAACACCGTGGCCGAGGTGAACGGCGCGCTGTTGTTCGGCAGGCGCGTCACCCAGTTGTCCGGCACCAGCTTGCCGTTGTCGGCCAGGGCGTTGATGTCGGTGGCCATGTTCATGGTGATGACATCGGCGGGCAGCCCGTCGATGACCGAACGCGCCTGTTTGCTGGAACCGCCGTAGGACATCTGGATCGTCGGGCTTTCTTTGTGCTCCGCTTCCCAGTGCTTCTGGAATGCTGCGTTGTAGTCCTTGTAGAAATCGCGCATCACGTCGTAGGACACGTTGAGCAGCGATGGCGCGGCCTGTGCGGCGCTGCCCAGGGCCAGTCCTGCGGCGAGCAGGGAAGCGGCGAAGATCTTTTTCACTGTGAGTTCCTTGTGGCGTTGAGCGCGGGGCTTTGAATGGGCTGCTTGTGAGAGCGCCATTGGTCTAAATCGGAAAAGATGGCCAATGGCTGGCGACTATAACCAATGTCGCCTGTGGCCTCATAGATCGAAAACTCATGTGCTTATGTCACGCCGCGTCTCCTGCGGCGCGCCCAAGGTATCCACCCGGGGAAACAGCGGATTACCGCAGCGTGAGCAGAACGCCGCGTTGGGCTCATGGGCGTTCTTGGCGCAGACGGGGCAGTCGTGCTGCAGTTGGTCGCCGCGCATGGCGTTGGCCAGTTCGGCGGTGAAGATCCCGGTGGGCACGGCGATGATCGAGTAACCGGTGATCATCACCATCGACGAAAGGATCTGCCCCAGCGGCGTTTTCGGCACGATGTCACCAAAGCCCACCGTGGTCAGGGTGACGATCGCCCAGTAAATGCCCTTGGGGATGCTGGTAAAGCCGTGCTCCGGGCCTTCAACGACATACATCAGCGTGCCGAACACGGTGACCAGGGTCGAGACGGTTGCCAGAAACACAATGATCTTTTGCTTGCTGCCACGCAGGGCGGCCAGCAGGTAATTGGCCTGTTTCAGGTACGGGCTCAGCTTGAGCACGCGGAAGATCCGCAGCATGCGCACCACGCGCACGATCAGCAGGTACTGCGCGTCGCTGTAATAGATGGCCAGAATGCCCGGCACGATCGCCAGCAAGTCGATGAGCCCGTAGAAGCTGAACGCGTAGCGCAGCGGTTTGGGCGAGCAGTACAGCCGCAGCACGTACTCCACCGCAAAAATGAACGTGAACGTCCACTCGATCCAGGCCAGCGGGGCGGCGTAGTTGCGATGCACCGCCTCAATGCTGTCGATGATTGCCACGAGCAGGCTGCAGAGGATGAGCACCAGCAGGACCTTGTCGAAGCGTCGGCCCGGTTTGGTGTCACTCTGAAAAACGATGATGCGTAGCTGTTCGCGCCAGCTGATGTTGCTGTCCATGGGGTCTTTCCAGGTGCAAGGTCGGCAGAGCGTGGGACAAAGCGCTCAGGAGCGCAACCTGTCAGGTGTCACACCCACTTTCAGTGGCGCTCACTCCGACGTCTTCCCGGCTGAAGCCGGTCCTACAAACACCGCATACCCCTGCAGGACCGGCTTCAGCCGGGAAGCCGGTCCCACAAACACCGCATACCCCTGCAGGACCGGCTTCAGCCGGGAAGCCGGTCCCACAAACACCGCATACCCCTGTAGGACCGGCTTCAGCCGGGAAGCCGGTCCCACAACCACCGCATACCCCTGTAGGACCGGCTTCAGCCGGGAAGCCGGTCCCACAACCACCGCATACCCCCGTAGGACCGGCTTCAGCCGGGAAGCCGGTCCCACAACCACCGCATACCCCCGTAGGACCGGCTTTAGCCGGGAAGGCGTCAGTCGCCTATACCCGGAACTGCCTCAACAAGCCATTCAGCTGTTCACTCAAGCCCTTGAGCTGGTTGCTCGCCGCGCTGGACTGTTCGGCCGCCACGGCGGTGCTCTGCGACAGCTGAGCGGCCTGGGTGACGTTCTGGTTGATGTCCTCGACCACGTGGGATTGCTGCAGGGTGGCGCTGGCGATGGAGGCGTTGAGGCCATTGAGGTTACGCAGCGCCTGACTGATCGACGTCAGGCTCTGGCCGGCCAGGTTTGCCTGTTCGATGGTCAGTTGCGACGAACGACTGCTGTCGGCGATCACTTTGACCGCCGCGTCCGAATGCGCCTGCAACCGCTCGATCATGCCCTGGATTTCGGCAGTGGATTTCTGCGTGCGCTGGGCCAGCAAGCGCACTTCGTCGGCTACCACGGCAAAGCCTCGACCCTGGTCACCCGCGCGTGCGGCTTCGATGGCGGCGTTCAGCGCCAGCAGGTTGGTCTGTTCCGCGATCGAGCTGATCACTTCCAGCACCCCGCCGATCTGCGTACTTTCGCTGGCCAGGGTGCGGATCACCTCCACGGCCTGGTCGATGGTGCCGGACAAATGGCCGATCTGCTTGAGGCTGCTGTCGATGTTGGCCTGGCCCTGCTGCGCCTGGGATTCGGCGTTGCGCATCTCGCTGGCCGCGTGCTCCGCGTTTTTGGCCACGTCCTGCACGCCATAGGTCACTTCGTTGACGGCGGTGGCAACCTGTTCCATCTGCAACGACTGCTGCTGGCTGCGCTCCTGGGCCTGAATCGCATTGCTGCCCAGGTCGCTGGAGGCCTGGCCCAGACCGACGGCCGACGACTGCAGCTCCCCGACCACCCGGCGCAGCTTGGCGGTAAAGGCATTGAAGTGACGAGCCAGTTGCGTGACTTCATCGTTGCCCTGGGTCTCCAGCGTGCGGGTCAGATCGCTTTCGCCGCTGGCTATGTTCGCCATGGCTTCTACGGTGGCTTTGAGCGGACGAGCGATGCTGCGCGCGATGGTGATCAGCAACAGCGCCATGACCAGAATGATGCCGGCACTGATCGACAACGCCTTGACCACCTGGCGGTAGAACTCGGCCTGCACGTCATCGACATAGACGCCAGACCCGATGATCCAGCCCCATGGCGAGAACAGCGAGATGTAGGAGGTCTTGCCAACCGCTTCACTGGCGCCGGGCTTGGGCCAGCGGTAATTGACCATCCCGGCGCCTTTGGCTTTGGCCAGCGTGACCATCTCGTTGAAAACCTGGAACCCGTCAGGGTCCTTGATGCCCGACAGGTCCTGGCCCACCAGCTTCGGATTGGCCGGGTGCATGATCATCACCGGGCGCAGGTCGTTGATCCAGAAGTAGTCGGTCTGGTTGTAACGCAGCCCGCGAATGGCATCCATCGCCTGTTGCTGCGCCTGCTCGCGGGTCAGCGTGCCCGCGGTTTCCAGCCCATGGTAGTAGTCGAGCAGGCCACTGACGGTCTGCACCACGTGCATGGTCTTGACGGTCTTGGCTTCGTAAAGATCGTCGTGAATCTGCTTGAGCATCGCCGCCGCCAGCGTGAACAGCATTACCACGGCGACGATGAGGATCAGCCACAAGCGTCGGCTGATCGAAAGGTTGCGCATATTCATGATCGTCACTCCGTTTCTTTATTCTTGTTATGGGTGCAGGCGTGTTGGAGCAGCGCGCCGGATAAACCGAATGCGCAACTGCGGACCGACAACCAAGCAATGACAACGACAATGAGAGTGCGCGGTGTCATTAAGCGTCTCGGCTTGCCGCCGACAAACCTGAGAGCGGCGAAGGAATTTATCTGCAATTTGCCGTTACGCGAACTACATTCGATGTAAGAAATGCCTTCGCTTTGCGTCAGATCCACTACCGGTATAGCGAAACACTTACACGAGGAGAGGAAGTTGGCTCTAGGCCGGATGGCCCACACGCGTTACATTGGATCCATCAACTGCAGCAACGGACCGCTGCAGGATCAAGGACGATCGACCGTTGCCAGGCATTGGCGGCCAACAGGAAGTTGGACGGTGTTGGAAAAGCCCGCTTCGGCGGGTTTTTTATTGCCTGCGATTCGGCAAATGCCTTCTGCGCCACAACAATTAGGCCAATCTGCCAAACGTTTCGACCAAATGTTGTTTTCCGAGGGAATTTCCTGCGCGCGCGCCGCTCACAGTACGGACTACACCCGAGTCCAGGACAGGGCCGGCCGGGCAGGCAATGGGAATAATTATTGTGGATGTGGCGCAAATGGCAGCAGACGTACCGAACAAGGGACTCATTCTGGTAGTTGAGGACGAGGAAATCATTCGCGATTTCGTCTGCGAAATCCTCGGTGACGAAGGCTACGACACTTACGCGCTCGAGAGTGCGGACAAGGCGGAGCAGTACCTCAATGATCATGCAGGCAATGTGTCGCTCCTCCTGACCGACATCCTGATGCCAGGCACTTTGAACGGTGCCGACCTCGCCAACTTGTCAGGCAATAAGTGGCCAGAGATTCCGATCCTGATCATGTCCGGTCATGAAACACCGGAAAGTTCCGGCGTGGTCCATCCCGTGGAGTTCATCCGCAAGCCCTGGAGCTTTGGGCAACTGATCGACGGCGTCGACAGGGCCCTGCTGAGCGTCAAGGGCGCGTGAGACTCATCAGTCCGGCTCGCAGCCTTTGAGCACGAGCCGGATGATGGTCCGGGCGGCGGCTTCGTAGTCGGCGTCGTCCAGGGTGGGCTTGCCGGTCACCGTGGAGATCTGCCAGTCGAAGTCGGCGTAAGTCTGAGTCGCCGCCCATATGCTGAACATCAGGTGATGTGGGTCGAGCGGCGCAATCAGCCCGTCGTCGATCCAGCCCTGAATGCACTCGATGTTATGCCTCGCCTGACCGTTCAGCTGCTCGACTTGCTCGGGCGTCAGGTGCGGCGCCCCGTGCATGATCTCGCTGGCGAATACTTTTGAAGCGAAGGGCAGGTCGCGGGAGATGCGGATCTTCGAGCGGATGTAACTGCTCAGGACTTCGGCGGGCACGCCTTCGCGGTTGAACGGGGTGGATGCCTGCATGATCGGCTCGATGATGCTCTCAAGCACCTCGCGGTACAGGTTGTCCTTGGACTTGAAGTAGTAATAGACGTTGGGCTTGGGCACACCGGCCTTGGCGGCGATGTCGCTGGTCTTGCTGGCGGCGAATCCCTTGTCGGCGAATTCTTCACTGGCTGCGCGCAGGATCAGTTCTTTGTTGCGCTCGCGGATGCTGCTCATAAACCGGTTTGTCCTTGCCTGCTCGGCGGTGGCGAATGTTAGCACCGGCCTCGCAGCAGGCTCAAGATTGCCACCGCCCCACAAAACTCCCTGGGTTTAACACAGGCGCGACGCTGCCGCCGGCAAGCGCCGGTGTTATTGTGTGGGCGCAGTAACGGGAGGCTTGGATCAACTGACGCCTTTACAAGGCTGAACGCGTATTCGGTGGCGAGGTGTCGGCAGAATGAACAGCCCTTTGTTTTCCAGCGTCGTTGCATATGCCCAGCATTGCGAGCGTCAGCTGGTGGAAATCCTGCATCGCCGGCCGACGCTTGACCGGCAGCAGGTCATGACCTGGGTCGACGAGCAGAGCCATGCCATGAAAGACCGCGATCCTCTCGACCTGTTGCGTTCGCTCAATGCGAGGGTCAGAGCGGGCAAGCCGCTGCCGTGGGAAGGGCAGGCCTGAGAGGGTCGCGCTTGCCCGGGTGAGGAGGTTGCAGTGGGCCGGGTCAGGCACCGCCAAGGTGTCTGATCCTATGCCCTGCGCCGCTCGCCTGAAGCGACTCGCAACTGGGGGTAGCCCCCACGTTCATCCCAAGATGCGCTTAGAAAAAAACCTTCACCAGCAAACTGGCGGTGTTCTGGTCAGTGTCGAAATAACGCGTGTCGTTGATGCCGTATTTGTTGGTCCAGTAGTCGTACTCAATGCCCACATACAACTGCCGCTCCGGCAGGTTCATGGCTTTGCCCAAGTCATATTTGATCTGCGGGTTGAAGTGCAGGTTGGAGTGGTAATCGCCTTTGCTGTTGGACTGTTTATTGTCCACGACCCAGTCCATAAAGCCGTCAATCAGAATGTCCGATTTACCCACGGGCAGGGTGTAAGACCAGACCGGTGTAATCTGCCATGCGCCATAACCCGCCCGATGACCATCGTTGTAGCGCTTGTAGAAGTTGAGCTGGAAATAGTCAAAACCCGGGACCTTCAGATCAAAACCCGGCCCGATCAGAAACGATTCAACATCGCCTTCGCCAAACTCGTAAGTGGTCGCCAGCAATACGTCAGTGATGGGGCCCAGCTGGAATTTCTGATCGAAAATTTTGCCCAGGGACAGCCGCGGCGAGATTTCTCCGTACGTCGTTGCGTTGCCCACGCCCGCATCTTTCTTGCCGTTGTAACTGATGTAATCGAGGAAGACGAAGTTGTCTCCGTATTTCCAGCCGTCGGCATGTTCGTAGGTGAACGTCTGCTGATTCTCGGGGTTCACGGCGAAGTTCTTGCCGTAAAGATAGGTCAGGCTGTTGCTCTGCCACTGCAGTAGATCGCCCGACATCGCCGGCGCGGCGGCAAGCAGGCTACTTGCGGCCATCAGGCTGGAAAGTGTGCGTTTCATCTGGAGATTCCCTTGGTTTGACGTCGTTGTTTTTTCGTAGTGACGCTCTGTTATGGCGCCTTGGTTGATTCACTTAGTTGTCTGTTTGGTCAGCTTTGACTGGATAGCAAGAGCTGAGCCAACACCTTGAAAAAAGACAAAAAAGCCCCGCCGGCTGTTGGAGTGACAGTCGATTGGTGTGTGGTTCATTGCCGTTTGGAAGAGGCGCTGGCTGGCCGACGCGGTATCCGGTCGGTCAGACGGGTAGCGTGTTGTTATTAGGCTGAATTCGAGCGGCGGCGGAGGATACTGACTCGCGCAGCGGCGCTCAAGTGCTCTGTGACAGAGCACTCCCGTCGAAAACAGGGCGGCCTACTGATGCGAATGCAGCGGCCCTGCCATCGCTGCACGTCCGGCGCCGCCCAGCACGTTGAAAAACACGTTGAGCAGCACCGCGCTGAGGGTCGCCATGGCGATGCCGCTGTGGGTGATCGGCCCCATCCACAGCGGCAACTGGCTGAAGAACTCAGGCCGCACCACCGGTATCAGGCCCATGCCGATGCTCACCGCCACCAGCAGTTGATTGCGACGATCCGAAATATCGGCTTCCTGAAGGATCTTGATCCCGGTCGCGGCCACCATGCCAAACATGGCGATGGCCGCACCGCCCAGCACCGCCGGCGGAATCGAGGCGACCAGATACGCGGCTTTGGGCAGCAGGCTGAGCACGATCAGAAAGGCGCCCGCGACCGCGGTGACCGAGCGGCAGCGCACCCCGGTCATTTGCACCAGGCCGATGTTCTGGGCGAACGAGGAATGAGTGAAAGTGTTGAGGAACCCGGCGAGAAACGAGGCGGCGGCGTCGCAGAGCAGGCCTCGGCGCAACATGCCCGGCGTCACTTCGCGGTCGGTGATCTTGCCCAGCGCGAGGAACATGCCCGTGGATTCGACGAAGATGATCACCACCACCAGGCACATCGACAGGATGGGCGCGAGGCTGAACTGCGGCATGCCGAAGTGCAGGGGCGTCACCACTTTCAGCCATTGCGCCTGGGCCAGACCGCTGAGGTCGACCATGCCGATGACACCGGAAAGCATGTAGCCCAGCCCCATGCCGATCAGCACCGAGATGTTGACCCAGAAGCCGCGCATGAAGCGATTGATCAGCAGGATGGTCAGCAGCACCAGCGCGGCAACGCCCAGATAGAGCGGGTCACCGAAACTCACTGCTTTGCTGCCGCCGCCCGCCCAGTTGACGGCCACCGGAAACAGCGACAGACCGATCGAGGTGATCACCGTGCCTGTCACCAGCGGCGGGAAGAAGCGCACGATTTTCGACATGAACGGCGCAACCAGCATGCCGAAGAACCCCGCCGCAATGGTTGCCCCGAAGATCCCCGGCAGACCGACGCCGTCCATTCCGGCCATCGCCACCATGCTGCCCACCGCGGCGAAACTCGCCCCCATCATGATCGGCATGCGGATACCCAGCGGGCCGATGCCGATCGATTGCACCACGGTGGCAATACCGGCGACCAGCAAATCGGCGTTGATCAGAAACGCGATGTCTTCGCGTGACAATCCGGCGGCCTGACCGATGATCAGCGGCACGGCCACGGCGCCTCCGTACATCAACAGGACGTGTTGCACGCCCACCAGAATCAGTTGCAGCAGTGGCAGGGGCTGACGTGGCGGCGCAGCAGGGATGCGCGCGTGAGTGGGCTCGGACATGCAACACCTCATTGTTTTTATTGTATGAGTACGCCCGGTGCAGCAGGGCGGTGGAGCGCTTACATCGCAACAGTCATGGTGCGATTTTTTGTAGGAGCCGGCTTGCTGGCGAATGCTATCCATCTGACACAATGTGGTCGGTTGACACACCGCTTTCGCCAGCAAGCCGGCTCCTACAGGATTGGCTTCGTCAGGCAGATCTGCAGGGCATCAGCCCCGCCCCGTTCATTAGTTCGCCTGCGCCCCCTTATCGATCCATTGCCCCAGCAGGTCGCGTTCCTGTTGGGTCATCTGGGTGATATTGCCCAGCGGCATGATCTGCGCCGTCACGGCCTGAGCCTGAATGCGCGGGGCCAGTTGCTGGATCTGTTGCGGCGTGTCGAACATGATCCCGGCCGGCGCGCTGCTGAACAACGGGCTGGTGGGTTTGGCGGAGTGGCAGACGGTGCAGCGTTCCTGGATCACGCTATGGACCTTCTCGAAGTCCACGCCGCCGGTGCTGGCTTGCGCCGGCTGGGCTGCAACCGCCTCGGCAGGCGCTGGGGTCGAGGCCGTCACCGGGGCTGTGGCCGGAGCCGGGACCGGGGCTGAAGCGGGTGCAGGGGCTGACGCCACGTCAGGTTTCGGCTCGTCGGCGCGATGGCCGCCAATGGCCGTGCCCGGCAGCGGCTGATACTGGATTTTCTCCGCCACGTCCGGCCCGCGAGGCATTTGCGCAGGACCTGTGACGTACGCCAGGCAAACCATCCCGAGCGCACCCACTGGCAAGGCCCAGGCGTATTTGTGGCTGTTGTGACGGGTATTGAAGAAATGACGGACCAAGACCGCACACACCGCGATCCCGGCCAGGATCAGCCAGTTGTACTGACTGCCGTAGGTGCTCGGAAAGTGGTTGCTGATCATGATGAACAGCACCGGCAGGGTGAAGTAGTTGTTGTGCCGCGAACGCAGCAAGCCCTTGGCCGGCAGTGACGGGTCCGGCGTGCGGTTCTCGGCAATGGCGGCGACCAGCGCGCGCTGGGCCGGCATGATGATGCGCAGCACGTTGCCCACCATGATCGTGCCGATGATCGCACCCGTGTGCAGGTAAGCTGCCCGCCCACTGAACACCTGGCTGAAGCCGAAACAGGCAGCGATGACCAGCACGAACAGCACCAGCCCCAGCAGGGCAGGGCGTTTGCCCAGCGGCGAATCACACAGGATGTCGTAGATCGTCCAGCTGGCGATTAACGAGCCGACGCCGATGGCGATGCCGGCGCCGCCACTCAGCGTGCTGCCCGGTGCCAGCAGGTAAAGCGTCGGGTTGGAATAGAACACGATGCACAGCAGGGCGACGCCCGACATCCAGGTCCAGTAGGCTTCCCACTTGAACCAGTGCAGGTCGTCCGGCATGGTCGGCGGCGCCAGCTTGTACTTTTCCAGGTGGTAGATACCGCCGCCGTGAATCGCCCAGAGGTCGCCCGACAAACCGTCACGGGGGTTGGCGCGGTTGAGGTTGTTCTCCAGCCAGACGAAATAAAAGGACGCCCCGATCCAGGCAATCCCGACGATCATGTGAATCCAGCGCACGCTCAGATTCAGCCATTCCATCAGATGTGCAGCCACAGTCTTACCCTTTGCCTGCCACCCCTTGGCGGGTGGTCGGGCCCTTCTTATAGTTGGGGATCGAGAACCATCTTCTGACTCTCTTCGAAGAAATGCTCATCGCAGTTATTGCCACTGCCACTGCGATCAACCACCAGGAAGTCATCCCGCTTTTCGATCGTCAGCACCGGGTGGTGCCAGACGCCGCGATGGTAATTAACACCCTGCCTGCCATTGGTGATGAAGGCGCGGGTCAACTCTGGTTCAGGTGCATCGCCAATGGGCGCGACCACGACCAGAAAAGGATGGCCGAGCAGCGGAATGAAGGCCTGGCTGCCCAACGGGTGTCGCTCCAGCATGCTGATGGTCAACGGCATGGCCAGCGCTTCGGCGCGGAAGATGCTGATGATCGCCTTGTCCTCCGGTGTCGCCGTTTCCACCTCGGCCAGACGGTGGAAACGCATGGTCGAGCCGTTGTTGATCATGAAATGATCGCTGCCATCGGTCTCGATGACATCGCCAAACGGGGCGAAGGCGTGCTTGGTCAACGGCTCGATAATCAGTGTGCGCATGCGGGCTCTTCTGTTTCAGGTTCAGAATGAAAGCGCGTCCTCGCGGACACGGATCGTTAATGACAATGCGTCCGTGCGAACACGGATCGTTGATGACAATGCGTCCCTGCGGACACGGATCGTTTGGGCTTGCACATTCCTGTAGGAGCCGGCTTGCTGGCGAAGAGGCCTGTTCGACCGCCACACACGCCTGGCGGTCTGTCCACCGGGTTCGCCAGCAAGCCGGCTCCTACAGGTTCATGCGTTGCTCATCCCAAGGCGTTACCACGCGGAGCGCGGGAACGATCAAACCATTCAGTCGCGCTCGTCAGGCGTTACTTCGCAACTTTGCCCAACACCCGCAGCCGGCTCACGCCGCCATCGGGGAACACGTTCAGGCGGATGTGCGTGATCGGCCCCAGCGCCTTGATCTGCTCGACAAAGGTGTGTTCAGCATGCATCTCCAGCTTCTGACTGGGCAGCAGTTCACGCCAGAACAGGCTCTGGGTTTCGATCTGGCTGTCGGTGCCGCCTTTGACGAACGCCGCCTGGATCGAGCAGCTGTCCGGGTAGTTGCCCTTGAAATGCAGGGTGTCGACCACGACTTGCTCAACCTCACCCGCATGGCCGAGGGCGACAATCACCCAGTCATTGCCGGGCGTGCGGCGTCGTGCCGTTTCCCAGCCGTCGCCCATGTTCACACCACGGCCCGGGTTGAGGATGTTGCTCATGCGCCCGAAATGCTCGTCTGAACAGGCCAGCGCGCGACCGCCATTTAACGCAGCGGCGAGGTCGATCTGTTCGTTATCGCCCACGGCCGACCAGTCCCGGTGCGGCACGCCGTACACGCGCAGACGCGCCACGCCGCCGTCCGGGTAGATGTTGAAACGCAAATGGCTGTACGCCTTGGCGTCGCTGATCTCGTGGTAATGGTGGCTGTCGCCTTTGAGCTCTACCGCGCCCAGCACTTCGCTCCAGACGGTGTTGTCATCCGGCTCACCCGACGCCAGGAAGCACCCTTCCAGCGAGGCCGACGGCGGGTAGTTGCCGGTGAAGTACGAGGTGTCGATGTCCACGCCCTTGATGCTTCCGGCGACGCCGAGTCGGATCACCGCGCTGTCGTAACCTTCAAAACGCTTGCGCCGCGATTCCCAGCCATCCATCCACTTGCCGTTGTCGTCGAACACGCCTTCCTTCCACACCGCCGGGGTGGGCTGGAACAGGCGGTTGGCGTCGGCGAACCAGTCATCGGTGACGGAGAGGATTTTCGTCCCCAGACGCGCATCGGCCAGGTTGACGAACTTCTCGAAGGGTGCGGCGTAAGCTTTCATTCTTTTTGTCTGCCTTTGTGGGTGGGCGTGGGAGGGTCGGTCAGAGGGCTTGCAGGCGGAACATCGCGATCTTGTTGATCTCGTCGAGGGCGCAGGTGAACTCGGCGTCGGCCGTGTGGTGAATGCGCGTCTCGAATGCCGCGAGGATTTGATGCCGGTTGCTGCCTTTCACCGCCATGATGAAGGGGAACGCGAATTTCGCTTTGTAGGCGTCGTTCAGCTCGGTGAAGCGCTGGAACTCTTCGGCCGTGCAGTGGTGGATACCGGCACCCGCCTGTTCAGAGGTGCTAGCTTCGGTCAGTTGGCCTTGCACGGCGGCTTTGCCGGCAAGGTCCGGGTGCGCGTTGATCAGCGCCAGTTGCGCGGCGTGATCAGCGCTCAACAGGATGTCGCTCATGCGTGCATGCAGCGTCTCGATGTCGTCCAGCTCGCGGAGCTGGCCCCGGTCATACGCCTGTTCGGCGACCCACGGCGAGTGTTCGTAGATGTCGGCGAAGGCCTCGACGAACGCGTCGCGGCTGAGTGAGGAGGGGGTCAGGGTCTGAAAGCGGCTCATTCGGCAGCTCCGTGGTTGAAGGGGTGGACCTGATGCCAGTGGCGCGCGATCTCGACCCGGCGGGCGAACCAGACCTGTTGATGGCCTTTGACGTATTCGAGGAAACGCTGCAGCGAGGCCAGCCGGGCGGGGCGGCCAATGAGCCGGCAGTGCAGGCCGATGGAAAGCATCTTCGGCGCCTCGGCACCCTCGGCGTAGAGCACATCGAAGGCGTCTTTCAAGTAGTCGAAAAAGTCGTCGCCCTTGTTGAAACCCTGCACCTGGGTGAAGCGCATGTCATTGGTGTCCAGCGTGTAGGGGATCACCAGATGCGGTTTGCCGGTGGGTGTGTTCGGCTCCCAGTAAGGCAGGTCGTCATCGTAGGTGTCGCAGTCGTACAGAAAACCGCCTTCTTCCATCACCAGCCGCCGGGTGTTTGGCCCTGTACGGCCGGTGTACCAGCCCAGCGGACGCTCGCCGGTGAGTTCGGTGAGGATGCGGATGGCTTCGAGCATGTGCTCGCGTTCCTGGGCCTCGTCCATGTTCTGGTAGTCGATCCAGCGATAACCGTGGCTGCAGATCTCATGGCCGGCCTCCACCATGGCGCGGATCACATCGGGATGGCGTTGCGCGGCCATGGCCACGGCAAAAATGGTCAGCGGGGTGTCGAATTGCTTGAACAACTTGAGCACGCGCCACACGCCGGCACGGCTGCCGTACTCATAGAGCGATTCCATGCTCATGTTGCGCTGGCCCTGCAGCGGTTGCGCAGCGACCATTTCCGACAGGAACGCTTCGGACTCCTTATCCCCGTGCAGAATATTGCGCTCGCCGCCTTCTTCGTAATTGAGCACGAACGACAGCGCGATCCGGGCATTGCCTGGCCAGCGGGGATGGGGCGGGTTACTGCCGTAACCGATCAGGTCGCGTGGGTAGTCGGCGCTCACTGGATCTTCCTTATCTGCGTGTGTGCTGTGGCAAAGTGCATCCGGCGATGGCTGCTCACCACCGGGACGGTCATTGCGATGTGAGATTGTATACAACTTTATTTACAAGTTGTAACGCTGGTTTTGCGCTCATTCCCACTTTTGTCCTTGGAAAAGGCGCTGCAAGAAACCTGCCTGCTTGGTCAAATAATCGTCTTCCGATGCCTTTGCCGCATCGATTGCGGCAACGATGGGGTTGCCCGGCAGTGAAAGGGAATTACCTACCAGGTACTGATTTTTAATTGTGTACAATCCACTGCGAAACTGTCTTAATTCAGTCGTCATCTGATCGAGGACGCTCTTTTCCGGTGCGTTCAGGTCTCACACCTAACTCAGGAGGCTTCACGCCATGGGACGACTCACCACTCACGTGCTGGACGCTGCGCACGGTTGCCCCGGCAGTTCGCTGCGCATTGCGCTTTACCGGGTCGAGGGCGATCAGCTGGAGAAAATTGCCGAGGCGCTGACCAACAGCGACGGACGCTGCGATGCGCCGTTGTTGCAGGGCGATGACTACCGCTCAGGCGTCTATCAGCTGCAGTTTCAGGCGGGCGATTACTTTCGCAGCAAGGGCGTGCAGTCAGGCGGGCAGGCGTTTCTTGATGAGGTGGTGCTGCGCTTTGGCATCGATGCCGGGCAAGATCATTACCACGTCCCGCTGCTGATCTCGCCCTACAGTTATTCGACCTACCGCGGCAGCTAAGCGGCTGCCGCTCCATCGCTTTGCCCCTGTTGCTCTTGCCCGCTCACACTGCGGGCTTTTTTTCGTCCCTTGCTTCCCACCTTGAAATCAGTGGCTGATCAACGCGGCGGTCCCCGCACTGCCGAAAAGGCCGGCGCTGACGCGGTTGAACCAGGTTTGCCCCTTCCCGGTGCGCAGATAGCGAGCGGCGCTTTGGGCGCTGAGCCCGTAAAACAATTTGCAGCTCAGGTCGAGCACGGTCCAGGTGATGATCATGGTGAGCAACTGGCCGAGGATCGGCTCGTCGGCGCGGAGAAACTGCGGCAGAAAGGCTGCGAAAAACAGGATGTCCTTGGGGTTGCTGCCACCCAGCACGAACGCGCGCCAGAACAGTGAGCCAAAGGCCGGTTTGCTGAGCGCATCGGGCACCTCGGCAGCGGTGGCAGGCCGGCGCGATTGTTGCCAGCTCTGCCAGGCGAGGTAAAACAGGTACAGACCGCCGACGATCTTCAACGCGCTGAAGAGCTGCTCGGACGCCAGCAGCAACGCGCCCAGCCCCAGCGCCGAGGCGCTGAGCAGGCAGATCGATGCGCAAACGCCACCGAGGAAGGCGGGGTAGGACCGCAACAGGCCGTAGTTGAGGCTGTTGCCGATCATCAACAACGACAGCGGGCCGGGGATCAGAATCACCACCAGCGCGGCGCCGCTGAACAGCAGCCAGGTGTCCAGTGTCATGGGTGTTCTCCTTGTCGGTTTAAATCGAAAATATTGCCTGCGACCCCGATTCACTATCTGGCGCAAATCCACTGTAGGAGCCAGCAAGCCGGCTCCTACAAAGTCCGCGTATGACCGTGATCCATCCCTTGCCCGCTATGCATCCTGCAGCGGTACGCGCTGTTGTTCATCAGCGCTGTCTGGGTGATGGCTTACAAAAACACAAACTTGGCGATGAAGATCGCGCACAGCACCCACAGGCTGACCGAGATTTCCCGGTGCCGGCCCGTGCCTGCCTTGAGCACCACATAGGTGATGAACCCCAGCGCGATCCCGTCCGCCACTGAAAACGTCAGCGGCATCATGATCGCCGTGACAATCGCCGGGATGCTGTCGGTGGCCTCATCCCAATCAATGTGCGCCATACCGCCCATCATCAGCATCGCCACGTAGATCAACGCGCCCGCAGTCGCGTAAGCGGGAATCATGCCAGCCAGCGGGGCGAAAAACATCGCCGCAACAAACAGCACGCCCACGGTCACGGCGGTCAGACCTGTCCTGCCACCCGCCGCCACGCCCGAGGCGCTTTCCACATAGCTGGTCACCGGCGGCACACCGACCATGGCGCCGAATACGCTGGACGCGCTGTCCGCTTTCAACGCCCGCGAGAGGTTTTCAATGCGGCCATCCTCACGCACCAAACCGGCGCGTTGTGCCACACCCATGAGCGTGCCGGCCGTGTCAAACATGTGGACGAACAGAAATGCCAGCACCACGCTGATCATGCTGACGTTGAACACGCCGGCCAGGTCCATCGCCATCCAGGTCGGTGCCAGGCTCGGCGGCATGGAAAAGATGCCGCCGTAATGCACCAGCCCCAAGCCCCAGCCTGCCAGGGTCACGGCAATGATGCTGATCAGGATCGCGCCGAACACCCGGTGATAACTGAGCACGGCAATCATCAGAAAACAGATGGCCGCGAGCAGCGGACCGGGTTCGCGCAACGAGCCGAGCTTGATCAGCGTCGCCGGGCTGTCCACCACAATGCCCGCTGTCTTCAGGCCGATCAGCCCCAGAAACAGCCCGACCCCGGCGCCCATGGCGTAGCGCAGGCTGACCGGAATGCTATTGAGCAGCCATTCGCGGATGCGCGACAGCGTCAGAATCATGAAGATCACGCCCGAGACGAAGACCGCGCCCAGCGCCGTTTCCCAGCTGTAGCCCATGGTGCCGACCACGGTGTAGGTAAAAAAGGCGTTCAGGCCCATGCCCGGCGCCAGTCCGACAGGCCAGTTGGCGTATAGCCCCATTAGCAGGCAGCCCAACGCGGCGGCGATGCAGGTGGCGACGAATGCCGCGCCATGATCGATCCCGGCATCGGCCATGATGTTGGGGTTGACGAAGATGATGTAGGCCATGGTGATGAAGGTCGTCAGGCCGGCCAGTAACTCGGTCCGGACCGTCGTGCCATGCAGGCTCAGCTTGAAAAGCCGCTCCAGCACACCTTTGTGCGGCGACGTGAGGTCGAGTGGCGCGGCTTCGGTTTTGCGACTTTCCACAGTGAAATCCTCGGGGTGTTTTTGTTTTTATTGCAAAGCCGGTTGCGGGCTTTGGGAGGCGGTGGACCTGACAGGCCTGTTTGTTGACTGCGAGGTCAGAAAATTGCACGTGTGGATTATGCGTTTGTATACAAATATTGCAAATAATGTTTTTTATTTTGTGTGATTAATCGGGAAGATTGTATGCAGCCGAGGCCTGCTTTTACGGGCCTGTGCAGCCGTGGCCGGCTGTGTACAATGCGCCATTACTTTTACTGTGACTTTGTCGGGATATCTGCTATTGGTTGCTCCAACAGTGGTCGTACCCGCCCTGATCACGGCAAGGCCCAGCGCCGGATTCTGTTCCCACGAGTGCTCATGAACGATCAGTTGCAACCCCTCAAGAAACACCCGCGTCCGACCAAGGCCGGCCGCAGCGGAACCCAGGACGACATCGTCTACGCGCATATTTTCGAGGCCATTCTCGAACAGCGCCTCGCGCCAGGCACCAAATTGAGTGAAGAAGCCCTCGGTGAGATCTTCGGCGTGAGCCGCACCATCATCCGCCGCGCATTGTCGCGTTTGGCCCACGAAGGTGTGGTGTTGCTGCGGCCCAACCGCGGCGCTGTGGTCGCCAGCCCCAGTGTTGAGGAAGCGCGTCAGGTATTCTTCGCCCGTCGTCTGGTGGAAAAGGCCATCACTGAACTGGCCGTCGAGCACGCCACTGCCGAGCAGTTGGGCGAGCTGCGGCAGATGGTCAGCGATGAACGTGACAGCTTTGCCAAAGGGGATCGTGGCGCAGGTATTCGCCTGTCCGGGGAATTTCATCTGAAACTGGCAGAAGCGGCGAAAAACGCGCCGTTGATCAGTTTCCAGCGCAGCCTGGTGTCGCAGACCTCGCTGATCATCGCCCAGTACGAAAGCGGCAATCGCTCGCATTGCTCGTACGACGAACATACCCAGTTGATCGATGCCATCGAAGCCCGCGACGCGGCGCTGGCCGTCGACCTGATGATGCATCACATGGATCACATCGACAGCAAACTCAACCTCGACGAAGACAGCGCCTCGGACGACCTCCACGCCGTGTTCTCGCACCTGATGCTGCCAAAGAAAAAAGCCGGCCGCAGCACCGCGGCCTGACCCCACCCGTTCGCTGCAGCACCTGTGGGAGTGAGCTTGCTCACGATTGCCTCGGGTCAGCCATGCACGCGGTGGCTGAAAGAATGCCATCGCGAGCAAGCTCACTCCTACAGTGGTTGGTGGTATTCGCGAATGGTTGGTCTGGCCAAGGACCTGTAGGAGCGCGCTTGCCCGCGAACACGGTGGGTCAACCATGCACGCGGCGGCTGAAAGAATGCCATCGCGAGCAAGCTCACTCCTACAGTGGTTGGTGGTATTCGCGAATGGTTGATCTGGCCAAGGACCTGTAGGAGCGCGTGCCCGCGAACACGGTGGGTCAGCCATGCACGCGGTGGCTGGAAGGATGCCATCGCGAGCAAGCGCGCTCCTACAATAGTGAGCGGCGCCTGAAAATTTGCGTACGGCAAATAACCTGTAGGAGCGCGCTTGCCCGCGAACACGGTGGGTCAGCCATGCACGCGGTGGCTGAAAGAATGCCTTCGCGGGCAAGCGCGCTCCTACAGTGGTTGGTGGTATTCGCGAATGGTTGATCTGGCCAAGGACCTGTAGGAGCGCGCGTGCCCGCGAACACGGTGGGTCAGCCATGCACGCGGCGGCTGAAAGAATCCCTTCGCGAGCAAGCTCACTCCCACATGGACCATGTTTGCTGCGCGACAGCGCGGCGTCTGGACGACGAATCTCCTACACTTTCTGACGCTCATCCAATCCGCATTGAACGCAAATCTCTGTAGGAGCAATCGGAGGTTACGACGGTCGCGAAGCGGCGGGCCTGCGACATCAATGTCGGCTGACACACCGCATTCGCAGGCAGGCGCTTCTACCGTTCGCGGCGGTGCCTTACCGCTTGTGCACTAACACCCCTGCCGAATACGTTTCGCTGACGGTGCGGTCGTCGCCCAGCGTCATCAACACAAACAGCTGCTCTTCAATGCTCGTCGCCTGCTTCATGCGGTACGACAGCAGCGGTGTGGCGTTGAAATCCAGCACGACGAAATCCGCTTCGCTGCCCGCCTGCAGGTTGCCGATCTTGTCTTCCAGCCGCAGTGCGCGAGCCCCGCCAAGAGTCGCCAGGTACAGGGATTTGAACGGGCTCAGCCTCGCTCCCTGCAATTGCATGACCTTATAAGCCTCGTTCAATGTGTGCAGCAGCGAAAAACTGGTCCCCGCGCCGACATCGGTGCCCAGGCCGACGTTGACCTTGTGCCGCTCCGCCATCGGCAAATCGAACAGCCCGCTGCCCAGAAACAGGTTCGACGTCGGGCAGAAGGCAATGGCCGACCCGGTTTCGGCCAGGCGCTCACATTCCTCCTCGCACAAATGAACGCCGTGGGCGAACACCGAGCGTTGGCCCAGCAAGTTGAAATGGTCGTACACGTCCAGGTAGTTTTTGTGCTCGGGGAACAGCGCCTTGACCCATTCGATCTCTTTCAGGTTTTCACTGATGTGGGTCTGCAGGTAAAGATCCGGGTATTCGGTCAACAGTTGGCCGGCGAGGGTCATTTGCTCCGGCGTGCTGGTCGGCGCAAACCGTGGCGTCACCGCGTAATGCAAACGGCCCTTGCCATGCCAGCGCTCGATCAGCGCCTTGCTGTCGTCATAGCTGGACTGCGCGGTGTCCACCAGATAATCCGGCGCGTTGCGGTCCATCATCACCTTGCCGGCGATCAGCCGCAGGTTGAGCTTCTCGGCGGCACTGAACAGCGCCTCCACCGACGCCTTGTGACGGCTGCCGAACACCAGCGCCGTGGTGGTGCCGTTGCGCAGCAATTCGTTGAGAAAGATGTCGGCGACCTGCGCCGAGTGCTCGGGGTCTTCGAACTGCTTTTCGCAGGGGAAAACGTAGGTGTTGAGCCAGTCAAGCAACTGCTCGCCGTAGGACCCGATCATGCCGGTCTGCGGCAGATGGATATGGGTGTCGATGAAGCCCGCGGTAATGAGCGCGTCGTCATAGGTCACCACTTCGACGTCGTCGGCGAGCGTGGCCAGCAAGTCTTCTGCATTGCCGAGCGCGACGATACGACCGTCTTCAATCAGCATCAGGCCGTCTGCGAAGTATTCGTACGACGCCTCCACGGCCACCTCGGCGGGGTCAGCGAGGCTGTGCACGATCGCGGCGCGGTAAGCTTTTTTAGCGTGGGGCAGTGCTCGGGGCAGTGCTTGGGACAGAGGGGTCGTCATGTCTGGATTCGTTCTTCAGGGATTCAGGGCGTCAGGCTGCGGCGTGAGACCGGCAGCAGACGGGCGACAGGTTCGGCGGACACGCTGTGCTCGCCGAAATGAGCGTTGTAGGTGGCAATCACTTCGCCGGCGATGGACACGGCGATTTCCATGGGCAGCTTGCCTTTGACCTCGGTCAGGCCCATCGGGCAACGCATGCGTTGCAGCGCAGCGGCGTCGAAGCCACGATCACGCAAGCGGTGTTCGAATTTGACGCGTTTGGTTTTCGAGCCAATCAGCCCGAAATAGCCGAAGTCACCGCGCTTGAGGATCGCTGCGGCCAACTCCAGGTCCAGTTGATGGTTGTGGGTCATGACGATGCAATAGCTGCCGGCCGGTAGATTGTCGACTTCTTCGATGACGTCCTCGGTCAGCACCTGCGTCACGCCCTCAGGCAGACGCGCTGGAAATTCAGTCTCGCGAGAATCGATCCAGCGCACCCGGCAGGGCAGGCTGGCAAGCAAGGGCACCAGCGCACGACCGACGTGACCGGCACCGAACACAGCGATATGCGCCTGGGGCTGGCCCATCGGTTCGAACAGCAGGACATTCACCCCGCCGCAGCACTGACCCAGGCTGGCGCCAAGGCTAAAGCGCTCCAGTCGGGTGTGCTGGCTGCCACTGGCGAGCATGTCCCGGGCGATTTCCATCGCCTTGAACTCCAGGTGACCGCCGCCAATGGTGTCGAAAATGCGCTCGGCGCTGACCACCATTTTCGAGCCGGCATTGCGTGGCGTCGAGCCGCGTTCCTCGATGATGGTCACCAGCACACAGGCCTCGCCCTGGCGCTGCAGATCGGCGAGGGCGCTGATCCAGTTATTCATGTGATTCTCCTCATCGAACATCGATCGTACCCACGCTCTGCGTGGGCACGGCGGCTATGACGCTCGGCGTCGCTCAATCGGCGCGGAGCGTCTCGGGCTGCATTCCCACGCGGAGCGTGGGCACGATCTGCGAAGCCGCTGAATTGCGTCGCAACGCGCGCATTTGCTCACATCCCCACAACACCCGTTCCGGCGTCGCAGGTGCATCAATCCTTGGCTGATGCCGGTAATCCCCCAGGCTCGCGACGGCGTCCTTGATCGCACACCAGGCGGCGATCCCCAGCATGAACGGTGGCTCACCCACAGCTTTGGAGTGGAACACCGTGTCCTCGGGATTCTTGCGGTTCTCGACGAGTTTTACGCGCAGGTCCGCCGGCATGTCGGCCACCGCAGGAATCTTGTAACCCGCCGGGCCGTTGGTCATCAGCTTGCCCTTGTCGTTCCACACCAGCTCTTCAGTCGTCAGCCAGCCCATGCCTTGAATGTAGCCGCCTTCGACCTGGCCGATGTCGATGGCCGGGTTCAGTGAGGCGCCGACGTCATGCAGAATGTCCGTGCGCAGCATCTTGTACTCACCGGTCAGCGTGTCCACCAGCACCTCGGTACACGCCGCACCGAAGGCGAAGTAGTAAAAAGGCCGGCCACGCGCCTGGCTGCGATCGTAGAAAATCTTTGGCGTCTTGTAGTACCCGGTGCTCGACAGCGACACCTGGCCCATCCAAGCCTGCTGCGCCAGGGTGTCAAAGCTGATCACCTGGTCGCCAACGCGCACGTGGCCGTTGCGAAATTCCACGCCCGACTCATCGCACTGATAATGCTTCGCCGCGAATTCCACCAGCCGCTGCTTGAGGATTTCCGCCGCGTTCTGCGCAGCCTTGCCGTTCAGGTCGGCCCCGCTGGACGCGGCCGTTGGCGAGGTGTTCGGCACCTTGTCAGTGTTGGTCGCGGTGATTTGCACGCGGTCGATATCGACCTGGAACACCTCGGCCACCACCTGCGCCACTTTCACGTTCAGCCCCTGACCCATCTCGGTGCCGCCATGATTGAGGTGGATGCTGCCGTCGGTGTAAATGTGGATCAGCGCGCCAGCCTGATTGAGGAAGCTGGCGGTAAAGGAAATGCCGAATTTCACCGGGGTCAGTGCCAGGCCTTTCTTCAACACCGGGCTGCTGGCGTTGTAGGCCTGGATGGCTTTGCGTCGCTCCACGTAGTCGCAGCTTTGCTCCAGCTCGGCGGTCATCTCTTCAAGCATGTTGTGCTCGACCGTCTGGTAGTAGTGCGTCACGTTGCGCTCGGTCTTGCCGTAATAATTCGCCTTGCGCACCGCCAGCGGGTCCTTGCCCAGATGCCGGGCGATGACGTCCATCACTTCCTCGATGGCGACCATGCCCTGCGGGCCGCCGAAGCCGCGGTAGGCAGTATTCGATGCAGTGTTGGTCTTGCAGCGATGACCGTTGATGGTGGCATCGCCCAGGTAGTAAGCGTTATCGGCGTGGAACATCGCGCGGTCGACGATCGAGGCCGACAAATCGGGCGAATAACCGCAATTGCCGGCCAGGTCCAGCTGGATGCCTTGCAGGCGCCCATCGCTGTCGAACCCCACGTCGTATTCGACATAAAACGGATGACGCTTGCCGGTCATCATCATGTCTTCCATGCGCGGCAGGCGCATTTTGGTCGGTTGCCCGGTCAGGCGAGCGATCACTGCGCACAGGCAAGCCGGGCTCGCGGCCTGGGTTTCCTTGCCGCCGAAACCACCGCCCATGCGCCGCATGTCCACCACGACTTTGTTCATCGAGACGTCCAGCACCTCGGCGACGAGTTTTTGCACTTCGGTCGGATTCTGCGTCGAGCAGTAGACGATCATGCCGCCATCTTCAGTAGGCATGACCGAAGAGATTTGCGTCTCCAGATAGAAATGCTCCTGGCCGCCGATGTGCAGCGTGCCCTGAAGCCGGTGGGGCGCGGACGCCAGGGCGGTGGCCGAATCGCCGCGCTGGTGAGTGTGGCTGTCGAGCACGAAATGCTTGTTGCGATACGCCTGAACCACGTCCAGCACCGGCTCCAGGTCTTCGTACTCGATGATCGCGGCCATCGCCGCCTTGCGCGCGGTTTCCAGATCCCGAGCCGCCACGGCAATCACCGGCTGACCAACGAACTCCACCGTGTCGATGGCCAGCAACGGGTCGCCCGGCAGCAGCGGACCGATGTCCTTCAAACCCGGAATGTCGTCGTGGGTGATGGCGATGCGCACACCCTCGAAGGCGTAGCAAGGCGATACGTCGACGCGAACGATGCGCGCGTGGGCACGATCGGACAGGCGTGCGTAGACGTGCAGCTGATTGGGGAATTCCAGACGGTCATCGATGTAAATCGCTTCGCCGGACACGTGCTTGTCGGCACTGTCGTGCTTGACGCTTCGGCCGACGCCGGTGGTCAGGTCCTGTTGAAACAGGGCGAGCATGTCCTCCTGGGACCTGGCTGAATGATGGTTAGACATAGTCTGTCACCCGCGTCTGAATGTGGGGCGTCTTCACTTCAATGAAGTACTTGCGCAACAGGTTTTGCGCGCTGAGCAGCCGGTATTCCTTGCTCGCGCGGAAATCCGTCAGCGGGGTGAAATCTTCTGCCAGCGCCCCACACGCACGCTCCACGGTGGCCTCGGTCCACGGCTGCCCGATCAGCGCCTGCTCGCAGCGCGTGGCACGTTTGGGAATGGCCGCCATCCCGCCAAATGCGGCGCGGGCGTCGACGATGACGTCATTTTCCACCTGCAGCCGGAACGCCGCACAGACCGCCGAAATATCGTCGTCCAGCCGCTTGGATACCTTGTAGGCGCGGAACGTCTGTCGGGCGTTGGCCTTGGGCACGATGATGCGCTCGATGAATTCGCTTTCCTGCCGCGCGGTCACGCGGTAGTCGATGAAGTAATCCTCCAGCGCCAGGATGCGGCGCTGCTCAGCTTTGCGCAGCACGATTTGCGCACCCAGAGCGATGAGCAGGGGCGGGGAGTCACCAATGGGCGAGGCGTTGCCGATGTTGCCACCGAGGGTGCCCTGATTGCGGATCTGCAGCGATGCAAAACGGTGCAGAAGCTGGCCGAAGTCCGGGTACTCGTGGCTCAGTGCGCCATAGCAGTCGGTGAGTGATGTGGCCGCGCCAATCTCGATGCGGTCGTCGAAGTGTTGGACTGTTTTCATCTCGGCCACGTTGCCGACGTAAATCATTACCGGCAGCGGGCGGTGGAACTGGGTGACTTCAAGGGCCAGATCGGTGCCGCCGGCCAACAGCCTGGCGTGCGGGTGAGCACTGTAGAGATCGGCCAGATCGGCCACGGTCAGCGGCACCAGGCAGCGCTTGTCGCCGTTGTCCAGTTCGCCGGTTTGCGTCGGCACGATGGCCTTGAGGCGGGCAATGGTCTGGGCCTTCAGGGCATCGAACTGGTCCGCTTGCGGTGCAGTGCAGCATTGCTCGGCGGCAGCGAGAATCGGTCGATACCCGGTGCAGCGGCACAGGTTGCCGGCCAGGGCCTCGTGGGCCTGGGCCTGTCTGAATTCAGACGACGCGTTCTCGATGCTGTTTTTCTGCAGTGCAAACAGCGACATGACGAAGCCTGGTGTACAGAACCCGCACTGTGAGCCGTGGCAGTCCACCATTGCCTGTTGAACGCTGTGCAATTGACCCCGATGTTTGAGGTCCTCGACGCTGAGCAATTGTTTGCCGTGCAACGAGGCCACAAAGGTGAGGCAGGAGTTGAGGCTGCGATAACTCAGGCGCTCCTGTCCCGCCGCATCGGTGGTCAACTCGCCCACCACGACAGTGCACGCGCCGCAGTCCCCGCTGGCGCAACCCTCTTTGGTGCCGGACTTGTGCAGATGCTCGCGCAGGTAATTGAGCACCGTCACGTTGGGGTCCAGAGTGTGTTCGGTTTTCAGCTCTTGGTTCAGCAGAAACTGGATCACGGGTCGCGCCTCGTTCTTGTCGTTGATAAGCACAGCTCACAGCCGCCGACTAGCGTGTCATCGAACGTGTCGATGAATTTATCAGCTCTGACTATCGGGTCAATAAATTTCTGACTCAAAGGTCAAGAAAATCACTGTTTCGTTTCATTGCCGACCGACCGTCGTTGCTACAGCGGGTCGTGGCGGTGAGAACCAGTGGTCAGAACTTCCATGTTTCTGCTTATTTCGTGCCAGTTTCCACACGATGGCCCTGCGCCACAGGTGAGCAGTGCGATACACTCCGCCGCTTGTTTGCAGCTAATGAAGTTGAAGGAAAGAAATGACGTTCAAGGCACCTGACAGCCTCGCCGAGCAGATCGCTCACCACCTTGCCGAACGGATCATCCGCGGCGAGCTCAAGCCGGGAGAGCGGATTCAGGAACAGAAAGTCACGGCCGCGCTGAATGTCAGCCGCGGTTCGGTGCGCGAAGCGTTGTTGATTCTGGAGCGTCGTCACTTGATTGTGATCCTGCCGCGCCGTGGTGCGCAGGTGTCGGTGCTGACCCCGCACAACATCACCAGCCTGTGTGCGCTGATGAGCGAAATGTACATCCTGCTGGGCCTTGCCGTTGCCCGCAGCTGGAAAGAGCCACTGGACCTCGCGCCCTTCATGCAGATCCAGCAACGGCTGATCGCCAGTGGCGAGCGCCAGGACGTCAAAGCCTTCGTCGAAGACAGCTTCAACGTGATGCGCGCGGCCTATCCGTTCGCCAACAATCCCTACCTGGAAGAGACCGTCGAGAACCTGCAACCCTCGATGAGCCGTTTTTATTTCCTGGCGCTGGACCAGCGCCAGGCGGAAATGAGCGAGTACCTGACCCTCTTCAGTCAATTGCTCGAAGCGGTCGTGGTGCGAGATCTTGCGCGCATCCGCGATGTGCTCACCCGTTACGCCGAGCGCAGCTGCCAGTCGGTGCTGTCCGCCCTGGAAGCCAGCTGATCCATGCGCCTGAAGTGCATCAGGCTGGCGGGGTTCAAATCGTTCGTTGACCCGACGACCGTGAACTTCCCCAGCAACATGGCGGCCGTGGTCGGCCCCAACGGATGCGGCAAATCCAACATCATCGACGCGGTGCGCTGGGTCATGGGCGAAAGCTCGGCCAAGAACCTGCGCGGCGAGTCGATGACCGACGTTATCTTCAATGGCTCCACCAGCCGCAAGCCGGTGAGCCAGGCGAGCATCGAGCTGGTTTTCGACAATTCCGACGGCACGCTGGTCGGTGAATACGCCAGTTACGCCGAGATTTCCATTCGCCGCAAAGTCACCCGCGACAGTCAGAACAGCTACTACCTGAACGGCACCAAATGCCGCCGCCGCGACATCACTGACATCTTCCTCGGCACCGGCCTGGGCCCGCGCAGCTACTCGATCATCGAGCAGGGCATGATTTCCAAGCTGATCGAAGCCAAGCCAGAGGACCTGCGCAATTTCATCGAAGAAGCGGCGGGCATCTCCAAGTACAAGGAGCGTCGTCGCGACACCGAAAACCGCATCCGGCGTACCCACGAGAACCTGGCACGCCTGACCGATTTGCGCGACGAACTGGGCCGTCAGCTGGAGCGTCTGCAGCGTCAGGCCCAGGCCGCCGAGAAATACCAAGAATACAAAGCCGAGGAGCGTCAGCTCAAGGCGCAGTTGTCGGCGTTGCGTTGGCAGGCGCTGAACGAACAAGTGGCGCAGCGCGAATCCGTGATCGGCAATCAGGAAGTCGGCTTCGAGGCGCTGGTGGCCGATCAGCGCAGTGCCGACGCCGCCATCGAACGCCTGCGTGATGGTCATCACGACCTCTCCGAGCGGTTCAATCTGGTGCAGGGCCGTTTCTACTCGGTGGGCGGTGACATTGCGCGCGTCGAGCAAAGCATCCAGCACGGCCAGCAACGCTTGCGCCAGTTGCAGGATGACCTGCGCGAAGCCGAACGTGCGCGCCAGGAAACCGAATCCCATCTGGGCCATGACCGCACGCTGTTGGCCACGCTTGGCGAAGAGCTGGAAATGCTCGAGCCGGAACAGGACATCACCCTTGCGGCCGCCGAAGAATCCGCCGCCGCGCTGGAAGAAGCCGAAACCGCAATGCACGGCTGGCAGGAGCAGTGGGACGCTTTCAATCTCACCTCTGCCGAGCCCCGGCGTCAGGCCGAGGTGCAGCAGTCGCGCATCCAGCAGCTGGAAACCAGCCTGGAGCGTCTGGCCGAGCGTCGGCGGCGGTTGGGCGAAGAGCGCCAATTGCTCGCGGCTGATCCTGAAGACGCGGCCATTCTTGAACTCAGCGAGGACCTTGCTGCGCGCGACATGGCTCTCGAGGAACTGAATGCTGAAGAAGAGCAGCTTATCGAGCGCCTTGAGCAGCTGCGCGTCGATCTGCAGCAGGCCACGCAGTCGCAGCAACAGGCCCAGGGCGATTTGCAACGCCTGAACGGCCGTATCGCCTCGCTGGAGGCGCTGCAACAGGCTGCGCTTGATCCGGGCACCGGCACGGCGGAGTGGCTGCGCGATCATCAACTGAGTGAGCGTCCGCGACTGGCGGAGGGGCTGCGCGTTGAGGCCGGTTGGGAACTGGCGGTGGAGACCGTGCTGGGCGCCGATCTGAACGCTGTGCTGGTCGATGGTTTTACCGGGCTCGACCTGGCCGGTTTCAGCCAGGGCGACCTGCGGCTGGTGAGCGCCGGCGCCGACGTGACGCGCATCCCCGGCAGCTTGCTCGACAAGGTCGAGACACAGGTCGATCTGACCCACTGGCTGGGCCAGGTCAAACCCGTTGAGACCCTTGACGATGCGCTGTCGCTGCGCGGCCAATTGAGCGCCGGGCAAAGCCTGATCAGCCGCGATGGCTACTGGGTCGGGCGGGATTTTCTGCGCGTGCGCCGGGCCAGCGAGGCCGAAAGTGGCGTGCTGGCCCGGGGGCAGGAATTGCAGCGTCTGGAGGCCGAGCGCGAAGAGCGCGAAGCGACGCTGGCGGCGCTGGATGAACAACTGCTCAGCCAGCGCGAGCAGCAGCGCACTCAAGAAGATCACCGCGAGCAATTGCGCCGCCGCTTGCAGGACGAAGCCCGTCAGCAAAGCGAGCTGAAAGCGCAGTTGTCCGCTGCCAAAGCCAAGGTCGAGCAGTTGACCCTGCGGCGCACCCGGCTGGACGAAGAATTAACCGAGCTCGCTGAACAGCGGGCCATGGAGCAGGAAACCCTCGGCGAGTCGCGCCTGCAACTGCAGGACGCCCTCGACAGCATGGCGCTGGACACCGAACAGCGCGAACTGCTGCTGGCCCGGCGCGACAGCCTGCGCGAGCGTCTGGATCGCGTGCGTCAGGAAGCTCTTCAGCACAAGGATCACGCCAACCAGCTGGCCGTGCGCCTCGGCTCATTGCGTGCCCAGCACGATTCCACGCGCCAGGCGCTGGAGCGTCTGGAGATGCAGTCCGAACGCCTGACCGAAAAGCGCGAGCAACTGAGCCTCAACCTGGAGGAGGGCGCCGCGCCGCTGGAAGAACTGCGCATGAAGCTCGAAGAGCTGCTGGAGAGGCGCATGGTGGTCGACGAGGAAATGCGCACCGCCAAGAACGCGCTGGAAGACGCTGATCGCGAGTTGCGCGACGCCGAGAAGCGCCGCACCCAGGCCGAGCAGCAATCGCAGCTGTTGCGCGGGCAGCTGGAGCAGCAGCGCCTGGAATGGCAAACCCTCACCGTGCGACGCAAGGCCTTGCAAGAGCAATTGCACGAAGACGGCTACGACCTGGACGGCGTTCTGGCGACCTTGACTGTTGAAGCGAACGAGAAAGATGCAGAGGACGAGCTGGAGCGAATCGCCGCGCGGATTCAGCGGCTGGGTGCGATTAACCTGGCGGCCATCGACGAGTATCAGCAGCAGTCCGAACGCAAACGCTACCTGGACGCGCAGGACGCCGATCTGGTCGAGGCGCTGGACACGCTTGAAAGCGTGATCCGCAAAATCGACAAGGAAACGCGCAACCGCTTCAAAGAGACCTTTGATCAGATAAACAGCGGAATTCAGGCACTCTTTCCAAAAGTTTTCGGTGGCGGCAGCGCTTACTTGGAACTGACGGGCGAAGATTTACTCGATACAGGGGTGACGATCATGGCGCGTCCTCCCGGCAAGAAAAACAGCACGATTCATTTGCTGTCCGGCGGTGAGAAGGCCTTGACCGCACTGGCACTCGTTTTCGCCATCTTCAAGCTCAACCCGGCGCCGTTCTGCATGCTCGATGAAGTCGACGCACCGCTGGACGACGCCAACGTGGGGCGCTATGCCCGGTTGGTCAAGGAGATGTCACAGACGGTGCAGTTCATCTACATCACCCACAACAAGATCGCCATGGAAATGGCCGATCAATTGATGGGCGTCACCATGCACGAACCCGGCTGTTCGCGGCTGGTGGCGGTAGACGTGGAGGAGGCGATGGCGCTGGTGGAGTCGTAGTGGATGCGCAGTTGATCGCGCGGCGGTCATGCAGATTGATGGGCAAAGGTGGCAGTCGCACGACCCGTACAGGAACCACCGTTGCAGCGTGACAGATGCTTGTGACCTGCCAGATGTACGAGACGGTGTAAAGTTGCCTTTGGTCGTGCTAGCTTAATGGCCACTTTTTCATTTCGCGTGGGTAAAAGGCCATTCAGAACATAGAGTTGGCTCCACGTTTTAAAGGGGTTTGCGCCCTTAATTTTTCAGAATTTCATTAGAGGCACGGGACTACATGGAAATCGGTCTGCGAGAGTGGCTGATCGTCATCGGCATAATTGTCATCGCCGGTATTCTTTTTGATGGCTGGCGCCGGATGCGCGGCGGCAAGGGTAAGTTGAAATTCAGGCTGGACCGCAGTTTCTCCAACGTGCCGGACGACGATGAACCAACGTCCGCCGAAGTGCTCGGTCCTGCTCGCGTGCTGGACACGCACAAAGAGCCGCAACTGGACGAGCACGACCTGCCGACCATGAGCGCCGCGCCGCGTGAGCGTGCCGAGCGTGAGCCTCGCCGCGGCAAGCGCAAGGACGAGCCACATCAGGGCGATTTGAACTTGAGCGCCAATGGGCCGGATCTGTTCAGCGCACGCGATGATGATTTCCCGGACGACAAGCCGAACCAGCGCATTACCGAAGACAAGGACCTGCCACCGGTTGAAGAAGTGCTGGTGATCAGCGTTATTTCCCGGGACGAAAGCGGCTTCAAGGGCCCGGCGCTGCTGCAGAACATTCTGGAAAGCGGCCTGCGCTTCGGCGAGATGGACATTTTCCACCGTCACGAAAGCATGGCGGGCAATGGTGAAGTGCTGTTTTCGATGGCCAACGCAGTCAAGCCGGGCGTGTTCGATCTGGACGACATCGACCATTTCAGTACTCGCGCGGTGAGCTTCTTCCTCGGCCTGCCGGGCCCGCGTCATCCCAAGCAGGCATTCGATGTGATGGTTGCCGCCGCTCGCAAGCTGGCCCATGAGCTCAACGGTGAATTGAAAGATGACCAGCGCAGCGTCATGACCGCGCAGACCATCGAGCACTACCGTCAGCGCATCGTCGAGTTCGAACGCCGCGCACTGACCCAGCGTCGTTGATTCGTTGAGTGGCGCGTCCCTGTAGGAGCGCGCTTGCCCGCGACTGCGGTGGGTCAGTCACCAGCGCGTCGATTGCACGGACACTTTCGCCGGCCACCAGGCTCCTACAGTTACAAGCATCACAAATTGAGCAGCTTCGGCTGCTCTTTTGCATTTTGAGAATACGCCTATGAAAGCCGCCGAAACCCGCATCCTGGAATTGCGCGCTGAGCTGGATCAGCACAACTTCCGTTACCACGTGCTCGACGAACCGAGCATCCCGGACGTGGAATACGACCGCCTGTTTCACGAGCTCAAGGCGCTGGAGGCGGAGAACCCGCATCTGGTCACGCCTGATTCGCCGACGCAGCGAGTGGGCAGTGCCGCGTTGTCGGCATTCACCCAGGTGCGTCACGAGATCCCGATGCTGAGCCTGGGCAACGCCTTCGAAGAAACCGACATGCTCGAGTTTGATCGTCGGGTCAACGAGGGGCTGGACCTGCCGGCTGCTTCAAAAAAGGTCGAATACAGCTGCGAACCCAAGCTCGACGGTCTGGCCGTGAGCCTGCTCTACCAGAACGGCGCGCTGGTACGCGGCGCCACGCGCGGCGACGGCACCACCGGCGAAGACATCAGCGTCAACGTGCGCACCGTGCGCAACATTCCGCTGAAGCTGCACGGCAAGGGCTGGCCGGAGACCCTGGAAGTACGCGGTGAAGTGTTCATGTCCAAGGCCGGTTTCGAGCGCCTCAACGCCAGCCAGCTGGAAGTCGGTGGCAAGACCTTCGCCAACCCGCGTAACGCAGCGGCCGGGAGCCTGCGTCAGCTGGATTCAAAGATCACCGCCAACCGTCCGCTGGAATTCTGCTGCTACGGCATCGGCCAGGTGTCCCATGACATCGCCGACACCCACACCGGCAACCTGCAACAGCTCAAAGCCTGGGGCATGCCGATCAGCCGCGAGATGAAAATCGCCCATGGCATCGACGACTGTCTGAAGTACTACCACGACATTGGCGAGAAACGCCTGTCGCTGCCGTACGAAATCGACGGCGTAGTCTTCAAGGTGAACAGCATTGCCTCCCAGCGCGAGCTGGGGTTCCGTGCGCGTGAGCCACGCTGGGCCATCGCCCATAAATTCCCTGCCATGGAAGAGCTCACCGAGCTGCTCGACGTCGAGTTTCAGGTGGGGCGCACTGGGGCCGTGACGCCCGTCGCACGCTTGAAGCCGGTGAAAGTGGCCGGTGTCACCGTTGCCAACGCCACGCTGCACAACATGGACGAAGTGGCGCGACTGGGCCTGATGATTGGTGACACGGTGATCATTCGCCGGGCGGGCGACGTGATTCCGCAAGTGGTGCAGGTGGTGCAGGAGCGCCGCCCGGCAGACGCGCGCGTGGTCGAGGTCCCGCAGGTGTGCCCGGTGTGCGGTTCGCAGGTCGAGCGCACACAGCTGATCAAGCGCAGCAAAGGCAAGGAAACCATCAGCGAGGGCGCAGTGTATCGCTGCGTCGGCCGTCTGGCCTGTGGTGCGCAGCTCAAACAGGCCATCATCCACTACGTCTCGCGTCGGGCGATGGACATTGAAGGCCTGGGCGACAAGACCATCGAGCAACTGGTGGACGAGAAACTGATCGGCTCGCCGGCCGATCTGTACAAGCTGACCTACGAACAGATCATCGACCTCGAAGGTTTTGCCGACATCTCTACTAAAAAGCTGCTCAACGCGATCGCCGAGAGCAAGAAGCCGACCCTGGCGCGGTTCATCTATGCGCTGGGCATCCCGGATGTCGGCGAGGAGACGGCCAAAGTGCTGGCCCGCTCGCTGGGGGCGCTGGATCGGGTCACGGTTGCATTGCCCGAAGTGCTCACGTATCTCCCCGACATCGGCCTGGAAGTCGCGCACGAGATCCACAGTTTCTTCGAGGACGAGCACAACCAGAACGTGATCGGCGCCTTGCTCGGCGAATGCGAGATGCAGCTGCAGGACACCGGCGAACTGGGCGCTGAGTTCGCGGCGAGCGCCACGCTGGGTGGCATGCTCGACAAGTTGAATATCCCGACCGTGGGTCCGGGCGCTGCGCAGAAGCTGGCAGACAAGTTCGGCACCCTTGAAGCGGTGGTGCGCGCCGACTGGCTGGACATGCGTCAGACGCTGCCGGAGAAACAGGCGCAGGCGGTCAGGGCATTTTTCGACATCGACGATAATGCGCAGCGGGCCCTGGCTATCGAACAGCAGCTCAAAGACTTTGGCATGCACTGGCACAGCGAGAAGAAGGTGGTCGAGGGCCTGCCGCTGGCGGGCCAGACGTGGGTGCTGACCGGTTCGCTGGAGTTGATGAGCCGCGACGTGGCGAAAGACAAACTGGAAGGGCTGGGGGCCAAAGTGTCCGGCTCGGTTTCAGCGAAGACCCACACAGTGGTGGCGGGGCCTGGTGCAGGCTCCAAACTGACCAAAGCCAACGAACTGGGCCTGAAGGTCCTGGACGAAGAGGCGTTTGTGGGCTTTTTGAAGAAGCACGGCGTGGAAGGAGATTGAGGTTTACCCAGCGCCGACCAGCTTCTAAAGCCTCAACATCTGATTTAAGGCTTGCCGCGCTCCATTGCAGGAGCGCGCTTGCCCGCGGAAAAGCTTCCCGGCTGAAGCCGGTCCTACTGAAAGCACCGAGCACAATCCGTGGGACCTGCTGAAGCCGGTCCCACTGAAAGCACCGAGCACAATCTGTGGGACTGGCTGAAGCTGGTCCCACTGAAAGCACCGAGTACAATCTGTGGGACCGGCTTTAGCCGGGAAGTTTTTGATCTGCACCTGATCTTGATCTTCCTACACAGCCAGCCCAGCCACCGCCAATCGCGACTCAATCATCCCACGCTCAGTCTGGGCATGCAGCCAAGATGCTCCGCGTCGTTCCCGCCGTTTTTTGCGCAGGCCCGACATGTCAAACCCTCTGTAGGAGCCGGCTTGCTGGCGAACGCGGTGTGTCAGCCCCCTTATTCATACCTGATCCCCTGCATTCGCCAGCAAGCCGGCTCCTACGACGACATCATCACGCCAAGCACCGGCGGCCATTGCCGAGGTCCACTGCTGCCTTGCTCCGTGAATCCACGGAACCCCCGTCACCCTTAACGATCTAGTGCTTGCAGCCCCCCTCAGGATATCGCCATGTTCCAGTTCTTCGAGCAACTCAGCACACGGATCGCGGCGCCATTCGCCGGGGAGAGCAAACGCAACAGCAAAGTCTGGCAGTGCCGGTGCGGACAGTCGGTGTTCTTCCGCAACAGCCAATGCCTGGCATGCTCGGCAGCGCTGGGCTATCTGCCTGAGCAGAGCAAAATCGCCGCGCTGGAACCGGGGCCCGACGCGCAAACCTGGCGGGTGAGTGACGAACCCCAGGCCGGCCTCTACCGTCGCTGCGCGAACCTCAATACAGCAGCGGCCTGTAACTGGATTTTCCCCGCACTCAACGCCGGTGATTTCTGCATCGCCTGCAGCCTCAACAAGACCATCCCCGACCTGTCCGTGCCGGAGAACCCCGAGCGCTGGGGCAAGATTGAGACCGCCAAACGCCGACTGGTGGCGCAGCTTATAACCCTGGGCCTGCAGGTCGTCCCCAAAAGCGTCGACGAAGAACGCGGTCTGGCGTTTGAGTTTCTTGGCGTCGACATCGAGGGCAACTTGCCCACCACCGGCCACGCCAATGGCTTGATCACCCTCAATGTCGAAGAAGCCGACGACGCCATCCGTGAGAAGGTGCGCGTGCAAATGCACGAACCCTACCGCACATTGCTCGGGCATTTCCGTCATGAAGTGGGTCATTACTATTGGGATCGCCTGATCGCCAACACCTACTGGCAGGACGGCTTCCGCCACCTGTTCGGCGACGACCGCGCCAGCTACGCCGATGCCCTGGACCATCATTATCAGCACGGTGCCCCGGCCGACTGGCAGCAGCATTACGTCAGCGCCTACGCTACCATGCACCCCTGGGAAGACTGGGCCGAAACCTGGGCGCACTACCTGCACATGATGGACGCCGTCGACACCGCCCTGAGCCTGGGCATGAGTGCGCGGGACATGGACCTCGATTACCAGCCGTTTCCCCTCGAAACACTGTACGACCCCCAGCATCCAGGCGGCCCGGCGTTCCTCTCCTTCGTCAATGCCTGGATCGAGCTGGCAGGCATGCTCAACGAGCTGTCCCGTGCCATGGGACAGGCGGACTTCTATCCGTTCGTGCTGCCGCCGGCCGTCATCACCAAGCTGCACTTCATCCATCTGGTCATACAGGGGGCGGGCGGCAAGGCGGATGAGGTCCTGCAAGCACAGTGACCCCCTCATTCGAGTGAGATGAGGCCCATCCCGGTACGAAGCGGTGAGACCTTCCACCGCTTGTCCGTCACCCCTGCACGGGCGGAAATCTGGTGCTATTTTCCCTATATATATCGTTTTGATACTACTGGCGAAGCGGTTGATGAAGCGGTTCAAAAGGGATTTAAGTTATGGCCACCAGTGCTCCATTGCCCAGGAACGAGCGTTCACGGCTTTCGCGCATCACCCATATGGGGCTTATCGATGCGGCGGCGGACGACGTCCTCGATCACATCATTTCGATGGTGACCCACTATTTTGAGGTCCCCATTGCGCTGGTTTCCATCGTCAGTGAGCACCGTCAGTGGTTCCGGGCCCGCGCAGGCCTGGAGGAGCGGCAGACCCCGCGCGAAATCGCCTTCTGCGCCTACACCATCCTCAGTCACGAGACGTTCCAGGTCCCGGACGCGATGCTCGACCCACGCTTCAGCGACAACCCGCTGGTCACCGGTGAGCCGCATATCCGCTTTTACGCCGGCGTGCCCCTGGTAACGGCCGATGGCCTGGCGTTGGGTACGCTGTGCATCATCGGCACCCAGCCCCGGCCGCTGCTGGATAAGCGCGACGCTGCCATGCTGGAGATGTATGGCCAGTTGGTGATGAAGCGCCTTAATAACCTGCGCAACGCCAGTTACGTTGACCAGCCCACCGGGCTGTTCAACCGCCTGCGTCTGGAAGAAGACCTCGGCGCGCTGACCGATCGGCGCAAACATGCGCTGGTCGCTCTGGACATGGTCGCCCCCACCTTTCTCGACAGTATCGTCAAGGCCCTTGGCTACAGCTTCGCCCAGGAGCTGGTGCGCTGCATGATCGATAACTGCCGCAGTCAATTGCCCGCCGACACCGCGCTCTACAAGGTCAGCCCGACACGCATCGCGCTGATCACCCGCAATGCCAGACCGGAGCAGGCGGAGCGGCTGTTCAGGCAACTGCTTGAGCATTTTCGGCGGCCGCTGGTGTGTCGCAATATCCCGATCCAGATGGACGTCGGCATCGGCGTGCTGCCGCTGGGGCTGGAGCGCTGCGATGAGGGCGACTGGATTCGGCTGGTGGTCAGTGCGGCGGACGAAGCCCGCGGCAAGTCCATCGGCTGGCGCTGGTACGAGCCGCACCTGGACTTCGCCCAGCAGCGCGCTTTTTTGCTGCTGGCTTCGCTGGCCGAGGCGGTGCGCAGCCCGGACCAACTGTCTTTGGTGTATCAGCCACGGCTGGAAGTGGCGACGGGGCGGATCGTTACCGTCGAAGCCCTGTTGCGTTGGCAGCACCCGGTGCTGGGGCCGATCAGTCCGCTGGAGTTCATCCCGCTGGCGGAAAAAACGGCGCTGATTCGTTCACTCAGCCTTTGGGTACTGCACAAAGCGGTCGCCCAGGCCGCGCGCTGGCAGAAGCAGGGTTTTGCCTTCAAAGTCGCGATGAATGTGTCGGCGATCGACCTGGCCAATTCGTCATTCAGTGACGCGCTGTTCGAGCAGTTGACCACCAGCGGGCTTGAGCCCAGTGGCTTCGAGCTTGAGTTCACTGAAAGCGCGCTGTGCGATAACCCCGAGGTGACCCGCTTACAGCTGGAGCGACTGCGCGCGCTGAACATCGACATCGCCATCGACGACTTTGGCACCGGTTACAGCAACTGGACCTACTTGCGGCAGCTGCCAGCCACCACGGTCAAGCTGGACAAATCCCTGGTTGAAAATATCGACAGCGACGAGAAGGATCGCGGCCTGGTGGAGGCCATCGTCGATCTGGCCAAGCGCCTGGGCTATCGCGTCGTCGCAGAAGGCGCGGAGACCGAGGCCGTGTATGAAATCCTCTGCGAGCTGGGCTGCCACGAAGTTCAGGGCTTCCTGATTGCGCGCCCGATGAGCGTCAGCGCGCTTGAACACTGGATGAACGCAGAGCGCCGTTGCAAGGTTCGGGCGTTGCGGTCTCTGGCGCACTGACCGCTAGAGCTTCAGGCGCATCACGCATTCCGCCCCTGCATTCACTGCCTCACGCTCCGGCAGCTCCTGCCAACCCTGCGCCCGGTACAGCTCGCGTGCGGCGTGGTTGCCGGCGTCCACGGCCAGCATCAGTTGCTCGGTGTCAGGCCACAGCGCCCAGGTGAGTTCGGGCAACGCCTGCAGGCAACGCTTGCCCAGACCCTGGCCTTGAAACCGCCGATCAATCATCAGCGCGTGCAGCGTCGTCGTCACATCGGATTGTTGAAGCGCCCAATCCGGCAGCAGCGTCCGGCATTTGAGCAGGAAAAACCCCCGGGGGAGTTCATCGATCAGCAGCACAAAGCCCTGCCTGTCGGCGACGGGACGGGCTGTCAGGGTGTGCAGCCCGCCGTGGATGTCGCCGACGTGGCGGATTTGTTGCTGGGTTAACGCAAGGTCCAGCAATTGATCCTGTTGGCCGGGAGAAAGCGATTCGTAGCGGGTGAGGGCAACATGCATCGGGGTTTACCTGTGTCTTGCGCCAGGGCGCTTCAGCAGCGGGTCGGCGAGAAGCCTAAAACAGCGCGTCATTGTGCCGTAACCGGTCCTCAACGGATGCAGTCGCGTGGGTGACAAAGGCTTGAACGCGCTAAAAATCTTAATCTGAAACAAGAGGTTGTAACTTGGCGCGAGACCGGTACAATGGCGCGGCTCGCCACTGGCGAGCGTCGTTATGGTGACCCCATCGGTCCCCCCGCAACGATTACCCGTGAACCTGGTCAGAGCCGGAAGGCAGCAGCCACAGCGGGAACATTGTGTGCCGGGGTGTGGCTGGTGGGGTTGCCTCCTATCTCTAAGCCTTTGATTTCTCAAGGCTTTCTCAGCCAAAATCTCGAAGTGTGACAGCGTTCAGGTACACCTAAGTGGTGCATCCTGCCAAGTATCGTATCATCTTTTGATTCTTATGCAGGCTGTCCGTCTGTGCCTTGGAGTAGTCAGGCGCCTGATTAACTTGTGGCTATGGTATTTGACGAACAGGCGCAGCAGACAACTAGGCTGTCAGCCTGGGAACGTGCAGGTCGCGACTCCAAGGGGCATTGGTAATCGCCAGCGAGGGTAGGGGATCCTAGCGTAGTAAATCCCTTCCCTGAAATCACCCTGGCGTTCGCCGTCGGTGTGATTGGCATGGTGTTCTGAACAGAGAATTGACAGACTCGCCCGAGCTTGGCAATTGGCCTTCCTACATCCGACTTGGCGACACACCCACGGGCAGCTTTGCATCAGATTCTTGATGAGACGCGTTGGATATCTGCCGGCTTGTGGCCTCACCCGACTTAGTTAGTTAGATGCTCACTCAGTCCAAACCCGCTATCCGCAACTTAGCTCAAACTCACATGAGCGAGGATTTGATCCATCTTTAAAGCAGGCCTCCCGCCGACTAGGAAGGGCTACTCATCGGTAGGGTCTTTGGATTGTAGGAGTGGGCCGAGGAGTATTTCGCTCTAGAGGTGATGCATGTATGTTGGCTCACATGCATAGCGCCTAGCAGGCTCTATGCAGCGCCCCAAAGTGAGTTACCTAATCATTCGCAGGTTGGATGGATGGGCTCCGATGTACGGCTTCAGGTATTCGTTTGCTATTGCCGAGTATTCTTGATCGACTGCTAATTCAAGCATGAGATTTTCAAGAAGAACTGGCTTAAGCCGGTCGGCGGCTTTGGCGATTACGTCCACTTGGCTACGAAGATAGTGAATTTTTTGTTGCCGTCTCTCCACAAGGGCAGTTCTGTTGAGTTTCAGCGTCTCTTCGGTGAGGCGGGCGTTATCGTCATTCGGCAGGCCGAATATTAAAGGGCCAACAACTCTAAAATGCTCAGATGGCTCGTAGATGTATGGGTCGACCAAGCCCTCCCCGAGCGGGAACTTGTTGCCTTTGTTTGTATTGCATATGTCGCAAGCTAGTGTCAGGTTGGACCATTTGAACATATTATCAGGGTCCAGTGACTTGGGTGATACATGCTCGACATCTCCATATGTAATATGCTCGAATTTCGATTCGCAGTACGCACATTTTCCGTGAGTTTCCAGTAAAAGCGCTTCCTTGATCTCGGGGTGCCTATACCGAGATAGCTCCGTTGGACTTGGTTCAATACCTGCTGACTTTTTGTCCTTCACAGACTTTGTCCAAGATGCCTCATTGGTCTCAAGGACTGATGGGATTTTCGATTTAACGAGCTTAATCATGGCTTTCTACCAGCTTTGCGAGCGCCTGCGGGTATAGCTCTCCAAAGCCAAGTTTAGCCATTTCCGTTCTAAGTTTGCTAAGGTTATCAATCGTAAGTTCCTTGGACCGGAAATCTTCTACAATTAAGTCTAGCTTATGTTCGACCCATGTAGGAACGGTAACTGGTACTCCTAAAACGTCACGTAAGATATCGCTTGCACTGCCGGCACGGTTCACGACATCTAACCGTTCGCTGTAAACCAGCCTACTAAATGGAGTGCCGTCGTCCAGCTCAACGTCGTCGCTGTTCTCTATCTCCGTATAGCGCAGTACGTATACTGCAGAATCTTGTACGGACGAGACAATGAATGGGCTGTGAGTTGCTACGATGAACTGAACTTGAGGGAATGCACTAATCAAACTGCTCAAGAGTGAGCGCTGCATGGATGGATGAAGATGGTTTTCAGGCTCATCCATCACGACACATAGCCTACCATTTTGTCTTGCTTGTGTTGTGCGCGAAAATATATAAATTTGCCAGCTGATATCAATTATCGCGATGATCCCGCCAGATGCGGCATCAAGTAAAAAGTTTCCTGTTTCTGTCTCCAGCACTATGTCCGTTAAACGAATTGATATATCTCTAAAGCCAAGCGATGGAGGAAGAGTTTTTTTAAGTATTCTGGAAAATCCTGTTAGGGTTTCGATGGCGTCCTGATCGCCAGCGCTGTATTCGGTTTTGGCACCAAAGTGAGCCATGGAAACAAGCGTTTCTTTCAGCCTGAATATTGGCCCTTGACCATGGTATTGTCCCTGAGCACGCATGACTGATTCACTATGGTATTGACCATATGCATTGTCCGAACTTATGGCGTGGATTCCGATAGTTGTTATTTGATGAAATGTGGGGGGCGGCCTGTGTGATGATATGAATGTACCTACTACCGGCTGTTGATTGTAAATCTGTAAGGTGTTCTGAATGCCTTCACTTCCGGTTTGGATGGATGCGCCAGCGATAGTCGTGTATTCAATACTGCCTACTTCATGCTGTTGGGGAGGTAATCCACGCTTTACTCGCACTCCACTGAGAAATCTAGCTGAGCCGTTTGCTCTTTTCTTTAGAGGAGTGCCTAGGTAGTACCTCTGCCACCCAAAGTGCTGAGTGAGTATGCCAAGCAGGCTACTTTTTCCAGCGCCGTTTGCGCCAGTTATCACGGTAAGGGTGGGGTGGAACTCTATAGATATGTTGTGAAATTGCCTCCAGCCGCTTACAGTAAGCTTCTTGAATTCTGGGTTCATTCATACGTCCTTGAGCTCGGTTTTTCGAAACGAACAGTCGTGTATTGATCCTATCGCGAATCTGAACCGTTGGGCAAAAATTCTTGCGGGGGAGGTTTAGCAAAGACATGTCATCCAAAGTTTGCGTCATCGCGACACTTACCGGGGAGATACCCACCTGCTAACGGGCTGAAAGCAATAACTCCCAAGCCTTCCGGTTTCATCATCGGTACGACCTCCCGCTGTGCGCTGCGTCCGATCAATGAGTAGTAGCCTTGGTATGACAGGCTGTGTTCTGCAACATCCTTCGGTCATCCACTTCTGTTTGGTGGATCACTGTGAACGTCTGCTCAGAATCGAACCCTCCGGTTTATTGCTTTTACTCACCATTGGCTGGAATATCACTTTAGGATTGCCATGCGTTTCACTGGAAGCACTTGCTGAGTGCTTCTTGCTACCGCTGTAGGCGGACACGATCAATTCGCCAAACCTTAAAACTCCAAGTCATCGCTTCATGGTCCGACTGCACTGATCTTACGTCGGGGGTCGAAATATGGTTTGGTTAGGCGCTGCCGGAGCGGGCTTTTTTCCACACGATGTGGCGGACTCCTTGATGTTCCTGCGGGCTGGAAGAATGCTGTCTGGCGGCAGTTTGAAATATCGAAGGGCACTGTTGGTGCTGCGTCGTTGCTGGTAACGCATCACAGCTCCCTGGAAGCCGAGTTGGCAGAATTACATGGCGAACTGAAGGAAAGCCAGGGCAAGATCGCTACGCTGTTGCTCATGTGGTCTGGCGTTAGTCGTGAGCTTGCCAAAGCTGAGGCGAAGTTGCGTCAGGTCCAAGGAGTATCGGAAACGGCATTGCATCCGGTTCAGATGAGTGAGGCTGTTATACCTGAAGTCTTGGAGGTGTATCAGGGTTCGCCTGCGCCATCTGTGCAGAAGTAGAAACGCCGATCTTATCTCTACTCTGGCTGTGCTACACCCGGCTGGTCCATAAAGGAATTGAATACGGCGCCAGCCGAGCCGTCGAGGTGAAAGCCAAGTGGGGCGCGACGGAGCGATAGATCAGTAAAGCTTAAGCAAGAAAGCCAAACCAACGCCTGTTGCGACGCCTATTACGCCGATAAGGCCTCCCAGGAGCATCGTAGGGTAAAGCTTACGTACCAGAGATGGCTGACGGATCTCGGCACTCACTCTCATGGTTTCTGCCATCAACTTGCGAATGTCGGCGTGGATCTGGTCCAGATCAAATTGTTGAGGTCTTGATTCTGATGGCATGATTTAATCCTTTTGGGTTGCTTGTTCCAGCCGCGTTCGTCACCGATTCGAGCGTCGCTGCGACGTCAGGGGCTATGTCCGGGGACTTAGGTGGTCTTTGGCTTTCACGGTACTCAGCGCTTCGAAGCTGTCTTACGGTATATGCGGGCGAAAACTAGGCGCGCAACGGACAGCATAAGACACTACTGTAAGGTCTGCGTGGCTAGGGTGTTGCTTCGAGATCGTGGCTTTTTCAACGGGTTGACCAGCGAGGCGTCCAACGCTCCGTCTTCGCTTTCAATCGCCGGAATGAGGGTCACCGAAGATACGCCAATTGTTAACCCAGGCAATTTATCTACAGACTTGCCGTTGGCTGGAACTGCTGCACCATTGGCCTCGAACTGTACGGAGAGCCCCCAATACCCATCGTGGATATTCTGGTCACGTAGCAGTGCAATGATGAGATCGTGTACCGGAAACTTCCTTTCTTTGGTTGCCATCGTGCTCCTCCAGCTGGCCTATTGCGGTTCGAGATCGTGAAGCATAGCTTACTTCGAGGTCTCCGACGCTGAGTTAGCGATCGCAATCGTCCCCCCGCCGGATGTGCTTGCTTGAATATCTCATTAGGGTTTCCTGGCACGTCTACCGTGTGCTTTTGTTGAGTGTTCTGCCCGACTCACCACATACCTAGCTATAGCGACTGACCCCTCTATGGCGCGCCCTACTGTTTTGATCACAGCAGAAATCAGCCTAAGGTGGTTTGAGTGGAACAGATGGGCTATCGAAATCGCGGGCTGCTCCCGAAGCAAACCGCTGCTGGTAGAGTAGGTCCTGGACGAAGGACTGCGGACCTGACGGCCACGAGGAAGATCAGCCTAGATTCGTAAAATTCGAGTTGACGTGACGCCCACCAAGACAATGTCTCGCGTGAGTTATAATTCGGCAGCGATAGATAATTCACCCATCGCTGCCGCGCTCGCTTACTTGTCGGCTCGAAGTTCCTTAAGCGACGAGATCGTTTTGTTCAAGCGTTCTAGGACCCTTATCATATAAGGGGTGTTGAACGTAGTAGCGCTGAGTTCTTTAATCAGCTTTTCAGCGTCGGTTGCCATTCGTTTACACGCGTGCTCAAACTCGGTCTGGTGCCTTTTCGATAACCTAGAGTAGCAGATTTCATAATACTCTGAGTAAAGACCAAGTTGTCGAAATTTAAAGATGTCATTGTCGATTTTGCTGAATAGTTGATGCCCTTTCGAAAAGTATTCGGACGCGCGGCCAAGATTAGTTGGCTCCAAAGCCATCAGCAGATAAAGCCGTCCCTGTTGCGTATCGTGATGGTTTGTATGGTAGTTAAGCTTTTTCTTGGCAAGAGCGTAGCTTTGGTCAATGTACTGTTGCGCTTTGTCATACTCTTTGAAAGGAATGTGTGCCATTGCGTATTGAAGCCAGAAGTGCGGGTCAGACTTTAGCCAGTCAACATTGGTTTTAAGCTTTTCGTAATAATCGCGAATGTTGGATTTTTTATTGGCGTCTGGTAGTAGCCGCTCAATAAAGGAAAACTTGACGAGAGACCGGAAGGCCTCATTTTCTTCTTGCGATTTTTTATCAAGCTTGCCGTATTTTTCGGCAATACGTAGGAGCTGGTCCTTGATGTAAGTAGGTGGAAAGTGGTTTTTGATGAGCGACATGCAGAACAGACTGGATCGGGTTAGCACGCGGCCGTTTGAGGGCTTGAATAGCTGTTTAAAAGATTCATTGCTTCTCAACTTGTCCGAGTAGATTTCATCGTTCAAGGCTATCTCGGAAATGAAACTGTTCGTGGTCTGAAGACCAATCACTTCAATTAACGCGATTGCGAATGCTGTGTCTCGGTAATGTTTGTGAAGAGGGTTGTTCAAGTTTGGATAAAAGTTCAGGAGGTTCTTGACTCGTTCTTTTATTTGGGGTGAGTCAAACAGCGCTAGCAACGCAAGAGATATCTGGGAATCATTCTCCTGAAGGAGGTGAGATATTTTCTGATGCGGCGACATGTAAGCTTTTTCGCCCCACGCTCCCAAGTTATCAAATATCGCGACTAGCTGATCAATCTCATCGGCTGAAAGTTCGTCAATACTCAGCTCTTGATAACTGAAGTTATGGGTTTTTAACTCTGCTCGCAGTCGCTCGTGAGAATGAGGTCGCGTGGAAATAACTGTTAGAACGTTTTCAGGCTGAAGAAGTCCAATTGTCTTGATTAATTCGGGATTATGGCTGTAGTCATCTATTATGATGACTGATTTTCGATTCCCTCTGATTTTTTCTATGTCGCCCTCGAAGTCTCCTAATGGGTCGGCAATAGTGTAAACGTCATACCCGCGAGTTGATAAGTACGGAAGGGCCTCCTTTAATAGAAGGGTTTTGCCGTTGCCGAAGGAACTGTTTACCACGGTATGCCTGTTGGCCGTCAAAAAACGATCCAGTATTGCCAGCTCTTTTCGTTTAATTACGTAGGGTACTGGTTGGTCAGTTAGTATGCTCAGATCAATTAAGTCTTGCTCAGCTGAACCATGTAGTATTAACGCATCTACATCCTTGTCTCTAATTGCCTTGGTTGTCTGTGTAGGCTCATATTGCTCAAGTGCAGAAAGGAGTTCTGAATTGACAGATTGAGTTAATAGATGTTTCGCAACTTCATCGCCAAAACTGTCGACGCCAATCGGAAGTACTGTTCCGTAGTCTTCAAGTGTGGAAAGACTTTTTTCGGATGGATTTACCTGGGTTATGAAATAAGTCTTTCGTTTTAAGTCAGAGTTTTCGTACAGGATTTTTTGTATCTCTATATCATAAAGCGAGTAACCAATAAATACCAGTGCGGTGCAGGTATCTAAGTCTCGTTTGAATTGATAGCTCCATGATGAGTTTAGGAAGCCGTCAGCACTAATATATGATGCTGTACTAAGTTTGAATGTGGTGTTCAATGTCTCGGGGGTAAGCGAAGAAGTAGAGCCATTAAGATGAACGCAGAGATTAGATTTCTTGACGTAGTTTTGTGGGGGGCTGGAGATGTCTACAGTTTCGATAAGTTTTGAAACTGCTAGGCCGGCCTGCTCAATGGCGTTATCGTAGTTTGTTGTATATATTCTTCGCCAAGGCGCCTTAACGATTGCCTCTTGCGATGGGGTCGTTTTCTTGCAGGTGAAAGTGGTCTTTAGAAGGTGAATAAGTTGTTCGATGCTCTTATTTTTTTTTATATAATGTTGAGACGCATACCGCAGGTCCTCATCTTCGCCAAATTCTCCGAGGGTGCATATTTTACGAGCTAGCGCGGAGGCCCTCGGGAGCGCCGAGTCTTCGATATTTATTGTATCTGACGAAAAACCTGCTCCAGCGAACAAGATAGCCTTACCTGAGTTGATAAGGTTTGCTATCTCGGTGATTGCGGTATCACTTTTCAACATTTTGACCTCTTGTCAGTTCGTCATGGCGTTATGCCTTATGCCTTGTACCATACTTTGCGATCGAGTTTAATAAAAAACGTTGAGCTTGATTAAAGGCGGTGCAGCTTCGACATCCACGGCGTTGGTGCGTTGGAAGCGGCCTGGAGCTTGGCGGTTCCATAGTGCTCTGCCTGTCTGACAACATGCTTGCCAATAGCAGCTGACCTCCTCTGCTAGCATCTTTCAACTCTACCAGTGAGGGGGGCGGACGGGCGGTCCAGCGTCGTTAGCAGGTCTGCATAAGGGATTAGCCGGCCGGGTCAGATGCACGCCGCTTCTGAAGGTTTACGTCAGATAAACACTGTTTTTTCGAACAGCCGTTGTGGCACCCTAAAAGAGAGAACATTTGTACTCTTCTTCAAGAGTTACCATGGATCCCGAATTCGAAAGAGAAGGGGTTCGACTACGTCTTCATGAAAGCTGACATGCTCCTGCAGCATCTCCGTTCGCCGCAACATGAGCAGCAGGAGCTTCAGGATACGCACCCGTAACGATTTCCTGTCGTTCATGTGCTTTGGAGCACCCGCCAGTTATAGTAATGGCTTGAGGAATTCGATAAGGAAAGTCGATGATAATCTCACCAAAGCAGCTTCGCTCAGCCCAGAAAGATCTTGATGTACTGCTGAAGCCCAGCGAGTTAATGGGCGAAGTCGCAGCGCTAAAGTCTTTGGAGTTCATGGAAAGGATGCGTAGAGAAGTAAAGACCCCTAACGGCTCTAGGATCTACTTCTCGGAAAAAGCCAATAACAGCTTTCAGCGGCTATTTAAAATTATCTCACTAGTATTGCCTATCAAGGACTCTGTCGAGCTTCAGGATATCTATGCGAGTTGCAAGACGGTTCTCGGACGCCGGTACGAGCTAGATGGGTCCAGAAGTGCGGAGGTTTATATCTATGAGGTTGAATGCGTAGTTGCATTGCTTGTAAAGGAGCACGACTTTTATTCTGCTCTCGCTGGGCTAGCTTTTGAGGGACTCGACGAGTTGGAGGTCGGAAAGGTCTCGGTGCATAAGCCGCGACTTGAGGTGTTGGAGGCAAGTGTCGCTCAGGAGGGTGTAGCTGAAATGGCCTGGAGAGAAATGAACTACGGTCTATGGATTACTGCAAAGATCACCGGAAGTTGGGCCTACGGTGAGCGACGTTTCTTCGAGCACGTCAAGATTACTTGTGGTTTGCTCGCTCTCGCTTTCACGACCACCTTAGAAGGCGGTGGGGCTTCGGTGAGACTGATTCCGAGTGTTGAGGGCCGCTTCAGACCGGGGGCTACTACGTGGTTCTCAGTGGAAAGCCACACGAATAACTTGCATGTGAAGACGAGCTTCGACGGCTTCCAGAGGCTGGATCTCAAACACGATCATGCCGAATCACTGCTAACTTGTGACTGGTTCATAGAACTGACGAGGATCGGTCAGTTGGATGGCGGGAATGACGCAGAGCAGGCTGTCCGTCGCGGCCTATACTGGTTTTTCGATGCACAGGCAGATAACGGTATTGAAATGAAGTTTGTCAAGTACTGGAGCTGCATCGAGTGTATCTTTTCTGTCGGGAAGATTGGTGTAACAGGAAAAATCAGGAGGGGCATTACGTCCTTGCTCACATATGGCGGCTATCACTTCTCGAATGCCGATGAATGGGAGGTCTTAGATCAAAGGGTGTCGGTTCTTTACGATTTAAGGAGTTCAGCAGTGCACGATGCCCGTCATGATCATATTTCTATAAAAGATGTTGTCGATGTCAGCAAATGGGCTGCGTTCATCATTATGGAAATATCGATGTTGATCGCAGAAGGCTTTACTACGCGCAAAGAGTTACAGGAAGAAGTTGACCGTCTACAGGAGTTCCATTTGAGCAGACGACTTGCTAATGAGCGATAGCAATAAAAAAATATTTCTCTATGGGTCGGTGCTTAGCCCCATTGTGCCTGCGTAGTATATCCGCGACCCAGAATCGCCAAATATCGATGGCCTGCTAGTGATGCCTGGATAACGTCACTTGGATCATCTGTCAAGCAGTTGTAGAGGCTGGATTCGTCTTGCTAAGCTCCAAGCCCAGACGCTGCATTACCCGCATTACTGCCGTCGGCGACCATTGACCACCACGGGCAGTAGGTATGTTCCGTGCAATCAGGCAGTCGGCTACTGCTTGTAGGCTGCTGGCTCCCTTCAGCACGCATAGTTCGACAGTATCCTTCACCATTGCTGCACGGTCGTCTGCCTGCTGCCGCTGAGTGTCGTGCCCCTTGGACCTATTCAACATGCAACGGCCTTTGGCGAGCGCCTGAGAGCGGTTGCTTATCTTCTGCATTGCCTTAATGTCACCACTCGCCGCACGTGCCTCTAGCGACCTCAGAGCCACCTTGGTGCGTTCGCTGATGAACGTCCGCTCCTGCTCAGCGAGTACCGCGTAAATGTGCAGCTGGAATGTATCGGCGGTGGGCATAGTTGCCACACGGAATTTATGGCGCTTCATCAATCCGGCGATGTGTTCAACGTCTCTGCTCATCCGATCAAGCTTTGCCACCACCACTGTGCGCGCGGTTGCAAACGCTTTAGCTGCCGCTGGCCGTTCCAGGGGGTGAATCGAACCAGAAACGCCTAGGTCTTGGAACTCAGCCACTACCACCCAGCCCTGCTGCTCAGCAGCGAATCTGACGTACTCCCGTTGGGCATCAAGGCCGAGACCGGATTCACCCTGTCCTTTGGTAGATACGCGGTAGTAGGCGACAACTTCCATAACAATAACTCCGATCATTCCATATCAGATAACATTACAACAGTTAGAACGACCGATCAACAGTTGTAATGTCTTAGCCCGCCCCCTTTTAATTTGTAAAGTGGGTGTGGTTGCGGGTTCGACTGAACCTTCCAGCTTACGTACTGGTTATGTTGAGCTCCCAAAGATGGGGACATGCTCCGAACTGACTATTGATTGCCGTGGGCTGGTCCCACCTTCATCGCCTGGTGTACAGCTGCGGTTCAGCGGTGCCCAGGCTTTGCTCATTCAGTACATGGACTAAGAGACATCTTGATCGTATAGGCATCTGCCGGGAGGTTTACGACAGTGATCGAGCGAGCCCGCTGCACTTTCACGTCCGTCTACTTCTTTGATAGCGGAAAAATGCAGCAATTGAGCAGATGCCCTTACCTCGCCTGAGTGGCAAGGGCCTCAAACGAAGCTATCGTTTCGAGAGTTTCAGGCGGCTTGCTTCAGGTGTACGGTGGGTTTCGTCGAGCAAGCAGCTGCGAGGAATGGAACGTATGGATACCGAGCGAAGCATTGAACGTTGGAATGCCCAGTGGGCGATTGTTGCTGGAAGGGCGGTTTGCACTGCCTGCATGGAAAGCCAGGCCCTTGAAGACTCTGAGGCCAGTTTAATTCACGCCAGTGATTGCAAGCTTGAGTCAGCAGAACTACGTCCCTGGGTGGCCTTACATGACATCCTTGACGCTGCGAGGGGCTAACGGTGAACCTTTCGTCATGCAAGCTTGCTCAGGCCAAGAGTAGTTAACTGATTCACCCCCCAGCTAGCGATGGGGACGGCCCAATCAAGCGAAGTTCCGAGATTGTTGCCGTGGCAGGCACTTGGCTTAGTTCCCCGCAATGAAATCCCCTGTGTGCAAGGGGTTGGCGGATGACCGAGAAGCAACAGGGCTGCGATACCAGGGTTGAGGCAATAGATGCTGGTTAGTATTTGATCAGTTGTTACGCTGCTCCACTTCAGACGTTCCAGTCAAGCGGGGTCGGCTAGAGCTTCCACATCTGCGATGAGCACTGAAGGTAGGCATTTCAGTCCCGCTGCCAGCTTGAAGATAACCGTAATAGTCGGTTGATTAACTCCCCGTTCTATCATGCTCACGTAGGTACGCTGAACCCCGGCCTCAAGCGCCAGTTGCTCCTGAGTCAGCCCAGCCTGTTTACGTCGCTCCTGAAGAACCTTACCGAATGCTCGCCCTGCGTCCAAACCGAATCCTCTTATCGAGGATGCACTCTCGGTGGGTGGGCTGCGGGCGTCTTCATAGGATATTATGAATTTTCCCGTTTACGTGGCACAATTTCACACCCCAGTGGTGGCATGGAGCCATTTCGCTCGGGCCTAGGAACAGGACGATTGCTAAGAGGAACGTTGTCAGTGAACGGAAGATTGCTGTTACTGCTGGTTGCAAGTGCCATGGCGTTGGTCGCTGGATGCGCTGCACAACCGCAGTACAAGATGATGAAGAAAGGGGCCACGTCGCAGGAAGTCGCCCAGGACGACGCACAGTGCCAGATGCAAGCGAGCAACGTGCAGATCGCTGACTACGAGTACCGAGGCACCTTCATGGAGGGCGCCAACATCAAGATGAAGCAGCAGAAGACGTATGGTCTCTGCATGAGCAGCAAGGGTTACGCTTCCATCAGAGTCCAGTGACGCTAGCTGGAAAAAGGGGCGGACCCGAACTTTATAAGCACCACCGGTAAACCATTCCATGCAGGGAAAAATGAAATGAGTGACGACACAAGCTTGCAACAAGCTTCTGATGAAGCAGGAGGGTATGGTGATTTCGAACCAGACATGCTGCTGAGGATGGCGGCGTTAACTCGTGACAATCCTGCCGCTGCATCAGTGATGCTCACCATCTTGGCGAAAGCAGGGGACGACTACGTGCTGATGGTGAGCCATGCAACGCTGGCAAAGCTATGTAAGCTCACAGTGCCAACTGTCGAAACGGCGGTTGCCGACTTGGTCGCAGGGGGCTGGATAAAGCAGCTAATCATTGGCTCGGGGGACCTCCCCATCGCATACGCGATCAGCTCAAGGGTTCACTCGCCGAAAGAATGCTCTGAGTACTCAGATTTCCAAGCAAGGATAATACTCTCAATAGCGGACAGACCTTGCGGGAAGAACGATGCACTCAGCACGTAGGCTACGCAAGGTCGGCCTTCTTGGCTGGTATGGCGGCAACGTAACATTGACGGCCTACTGAGTCGGAACGCGGACGCAGATACATCCCTGCATACGCTTTCGATGTCATGTGCGTATACGTGACGGCACGTCACAGATTCACCCACCTGTAGCATTCAATCTGTGCCTTTAGGCACGAGCGCCTACTGTACGTGTTTTCGAAGAGGGGGCAGGGTAGTCCCCTTTCGCTCCTGCTTTGAATTGTGCAAATGTGGAATGTGCCGTTGGCACCGGTTCATCCTTAGCGATGATGTGACCATCAACCTCTTGCGTTGATGACCAATGGCTCACGCCATAAACTGCGTGGTGAAGGTTAAGGTCAAAGTCAACAGCAGGAGAGGGGCTGTATTGCCCCCATTCTCCTCCATTATTTGATGAAGTGTTAATACTGCCTCCGGCACAGGTTCATATGCCGTGGCGTCAACGCCACGATGTATGTCTGCAAGTTCAGATCGAGATCGAAAGCCCGAAGAGACCGGTATGTCCCTGTTTCCCTTCTCGAATAGGGGGTTAGTGACGCTGAGGACCCGAGTGCTCACATCTACCGAAGCTATAGCCGGTTACTGCTGAAGTCTGACATGGTCAGCCGCCTTGCCATCGCTTGCCTTGCCAATTATCTAAATAGGTGCAGTCAACCCGTCATACCCGTCACGACATTGCTGGAGCCCATGCTGTCTGGGGCTTGTAGCGATGACAGGTCGTTATCCCATCCCGTCATTCACATGTCATACCCGTCATTGCATCGGTCATTTGGCGTAGGCTTGGCGTAAATCAGTTGGTGCCGAACTCTCAGATAATCCCGCTGACTGCCCACTCGGGGTGATCCATCCCCGAAAGTTGCTAGTTCTCTTCGATATGCACCCCAACTTTTTAAGCACGGCTGGTACGGCACGGTTTCCTAACGATCTTCCAGTTTGAGTGCAGTATGATTCCTCGATATCCCTTGCTTTTACAACTGGAAAGTTTGCAATGTAGTTTTCCACAAACTGGCCAAGCTCATCCGCTGAGCTGGTACCGATCATAGCACTCTTGCTGGCTGTCATTGGGGGGTCGCCCCAAGGGCGAAATGCTGACAGGTCAACCGCCTCTAGCAGGTCTCGGACAGTCTGCATTCCGCCGTCATTTATAAGCCATGGCTTCAGCTGAGTGTTGATGAATAGCATCGTTTCGTCCTTTGAAAATCTGTGCTCGATAAACGAAGGAATCCAGAAGCGGCGGTCCTCTCTTTCGATTGGCAGTGGCGTCTGGTCGTTACTGGTCATGATGAAGTTGAGGTAGTTATCCACGGTGGTATCGGGGATGTGCTTCCGCCGCAAGGTGATCGTCTGGTTACCCTGGATTGACTTCAGCGCGTTGACGGTTGATGCAGGGTTTTTATAAACCTCGTCTATCATGACAACTGTTTTCCCCACCAGGGCGTCGTTGAAGGTCCCCACTACATCTCCGAGAGAAACCGTCCCTACACTAGCCTTACCAAGCAGGCCGGGCAACAGCGTCTCCGCCAAGAAGCCCTTGCCTACTCCGTGGGCGGATCGCAGCAAAACCGTAGCGTTGATTCGCCGGTCGGGGTAACGGACTGCATGGGCCAGCCAGTCCCTGAAGTACAGTCGCTCTTCCTCCACCGGGAAGAGGCGTTGCAAGAACTCGATGAACAGTAGTGCATCTCTGGTCGTTCTCGAGGTGCCGCTTGGACGAATCGTGGGGCCGGTCCAAAGATTCAGTTGTCTGTTATCGCTATCTGTAACGATCCTTCGAAAGTCGCCTGGCCGGAATGTTTCGGAATATACGACGGGTAGTATACTCATCAGGCTTTCCCCCGATGTCGCATCGCTACCGCCAGCGTCTCGGTATGCTTGGACAAGTATCATCGGGTTACCCTGCGGCGCCACTTGCATATTCTGAGTGTCACGAAACTTCGGGCGGGTATCGGTTGTAGGTACAATCACGAATCTCTTTCGTACTATCTGAGCAGCTTTAGTGTTTGAATTTGTTATTGGGAAGATGTTGCTTGACATGTGTTCGCAATTTCAGTTGTTGTGGTGTGGGCAATACAGTGATTGTGTTGCCCATGGTTAACTTTTGCGGATGCTGTTGACTAGCGTCTCGTTAGTGGTTGGTTGAGCGGTGGATTGGTGCGATGCAAAGTCTACCTCGTCGGCTTCGCACTTTCCCAATCAAGCCTAGGTCACCTCATGAACAAGAAATAGCTGAACGCCAATTGCTAGTATGATCGCCTCAAGCGTAATAAGAATTTCGCTCAATCAATTGCTTGATCCAGATGAGGCCTTTCCCTGTGAAAAGGGGGACCGGGATGTACCTGCGTTCGCCGGTCTGGCGGTTCACGACCGGAATCCATTTCACAGCAAGTCGCCCTGCATTGATATGCTTCTGATACGGCAAATTCTTTTTGTTTCCGCTCGGCATCAATACTTTAAGCGCACGAAGGAGCTGACGGAAGGTTGTCTTGCCAATTCCCATGGTCTTAGCTGCAACGGTAGTATTGAAAAGCTCGTCTGTATTCGTCAGATAATCGTAGAACTCTGTTTTCTCGGCTTTGCGGTCGCACTCTTCCTCAAGGGACTCCACTAGAGAGATAAGTGCTAGTCGCTCTTCCTCCAGCTTCACGGCTAGCATGAGGGCTGCGTAGAGTGTATCTGGGACTGCGCTAGTGGGCGTTGGTGAATGCTTTCCACCGGCATGACACGTGGTGTCTCCCTGTTGCTGGTTTAAAGGCTGTTCACTGGAGATAATGATAGCGTCAGCGAGGCGGTTTTGTGCGGCATTGGCATTGGTGTTGGTGATCTGCATGTTCATATGTTGCGGCTTTCTCTTGTTCGGGATGTAGCTGCCCGTCGCTAGGTATTTAGCGTTAAAGTCGGGCATGGGTGTGTTGTGCTTCTCGCACATAATGTAAGTGCTGGGCAGGTGGATTACTGTTAGTGGGATTACGGCATTATTGATTCTCCTAATTCGTGCGGTGGATTGTTCCACGCAAAGAGGTACCTCTACAGCAACTTTTGATTCTGCATCGAGTACTATTTCTGAATGGAAGTCGCTTGCTGGCTACATGGTTAGCCATTGTAGGTGCTGCGATGGCAGTAATTGATTTGGATGTTTAGCCATAAATCCGTTGTCGATTCGTTTTCTCCCGTAACTCCATTAATTGGTAAGCAGCCGCATGGCTTAGGGCTGTTAGCCGTGTAACCCTTGGTTATGTATTGGAGGGTACACGATGTTGATTCGCTCAGCAGTCTGCTTGTGTTAGTGCCTTGTTTAGATTGTCACCTTTTACAATTTGCTTCGGCCATGCTTTACGATGTACTTCTGAAGCCAGATCACACCTTTGCCGGTGAATAGAGTAGTCAACTTGATCTCGATGGCGCCGGTCTGATGATTTTTGTGGCGGCTTGCTTTTACCTCAAAGCGCCCAGCGTTCTTGTGCTTCTGGTAGGGCGCATTCAAACGGTGCACATTGCTCATCAGTATTTTGTGCTCACGCATGAACTTCAGCAAACGGTTGCGGCCTGTGCCCAAGAGGTTAGCTACTTCAAACGCGTTGAATAGCTGGCTCGTGTTGGCTAGGTCATCATAAAACTCTACCTTTTCCGCGTTACGGCTAATCTGGGCCTTAAGTGTCTTTACCTCGCAGGCCACCACGGCATGATGCCATTCCCAATCTGCTGCCAATTTCTGGATGCGAAGTGCCATCTTGCTGATTTCTCCTGGTTCGGAGAGTGTCCAGCTACTGCTCAGCAGGAAAGGGTTAGGTGTGTAGAGGTTTGACGCAGCGCTGTAGTTGTGTTGTTGAAGCATGTAGTTCATTTCTCTTATTTTTGGAAAGTTAGCCCGCACCAATCGGTTGGTGTAAGTGGGGCTTTAAGAAGGTGTTGCTGATGTGCGTAATGACAGCAGTGTTTAGTTGTCAGTCAGGGCGGAGGGGCATTAGATCATTCTTCTGTCTCCTTTGGTTGTGGTGGAGCCGTTGGCAGTGGCAGTCATTGCCGCGTGCCTTTTGGTATGTAAGCTACTGAGTCATTCAATGCACTCCACTGTCTGAGTGCGAGGAGAATTGCTTGGTGGTTCGCAAGAGGCGGTGCTATTCATTTTCCAGCTCTGGTGGCTAACGCATGCTGGTTTGATTGATGGTCAACTCTCCGCTTATATCGCTGTGTGGCACTCGTGCAGTGATATATCTGGGAGGCAAATTTCGTGCGTATTGGTGCCTTGATCGAACTTTGAGTTTTAAACACTGGTGCTTCTTCTCTGGGTGCGGGGTAAATAGTAGCGTTGTTCCAAACTTTGGCTAATATGTCGTCTTGGTTTGGGCGGCTTTCGTTGTTGTGGTGCAGTGCGTCGTAAGTGAGGAGTCTATCGCTGTCGTTATGGTTGTTGCCTGGAGCTAGGGCCGTATCTGTGGCGAACTAGGGCTATGCTGCACTGCCTAGGAGTGCGTTGGCTAGGCTGGATCAGATGGTTCCATGCGCTGCTGCTGATTCGTGCTTGGCGTCGCTGCCGAAGGGTTCTCGCCTCGGTCGTCGATCGAATGGTCAAACGCCAGACGCACGAAATCTCAACACGTATCAGTCTTCGTTCGACGGAATCGGTGGTGAGTGCTAGGGGTGCTTGTTGTAATGCTTGCGGCCTACGGGCCAGATGGTATTGCTGGTCTACGCTTGCGGCTTATCTGCCTGATGTCTCTCTGCTGTCTCAGAGAGGCCGCTATATTAGCGGCTTCTTCGCAGATTGCAACCCCCTACGCAAAAAAACTTTCATATTCACCGTTGGGTGCAGCGGAGGCATGCTCACGCAGTGTTGCAATCGCTAACTGGTCTCCTTGTTTAGAGAGCGGTCAAGCTCATGCGTCGCCGTCTTCCGGCAGTTTGATCACCGGCCAAACCTGGACATGACGTAGCGCCTCTGCCATCGCCTTCAGTGGACTGCGACTGCCATATATGCTGAACGTTACCGCCCCGTCTTCGTGCCCAGCGATCCGCTTGATAAGCGAGTCTTGCACCCCTGCGTCACGAAGGTCATCGATCAGTGTGTGCCGGAAACTGTGGAAGGTTTTTCTGCCGTCGGTGATGCCCAGCTTCGTCTTGTAACGACTAAACCACTTGGATGGCGCATGTCCAAGCTTCCCCCGCACCGCTTCCAGTTCCGGGAACAGGCGGTCTGCACCAGCGGCTCCGACTGCGTCCACATGCTGCAACAGCCCCAGGTCGATCAGTGCCGGGTGCAAAGGAAGTATGCGACGGCTACTGGAATTCTTCAGTTTTTGGCCCTCACGGCTGTCATCGATGCGGATGCACTGAATGCCTTGCTGTTCAATGAAGTCATCCACACGCAGTTGGCAAAGTTCTTCTAGCCGTGCTCCAGTAGCTCGACCCATAAGCGGCAGCCAGTAACGCCACGGATGCTTTCGTGCTTCTGTTCGCAGTGCGTTCAAGTTGAGTAAAGTCATCAAGTCCTGTTGCTCGAATGACAGCCTTGCTTCTTTTGCTGATCCGGTCATGACCTTAAGGCCCAGTAGCGGGTTCTCCTTTATGTACCCGTTCGACTTGCACCAGTTCATGAACGCTGACAGCTTGCGTAAGCGATTGTTGACAGTCACAGCTGTGATGGCCTTATAAGTGGCGCCTGATTCGACGACCTCCTTCAAGGTCTTACCTTCGAATTCAGGCCGCAAACCGAAGTACTGCGGGCATCGACTCAAACGTTCTTTCAGTAGCCTCGCTTGCTGTGCGTCGAATGCCTCGGCGGGCATGTCGCCCATCAGCTCTAACAAATCACGCAGAGCACGCTCCACCTCGAAGGTGCTGACCTCCCGCCACGTACCGCCGCGTTTACCTTCTTCTATATAGAGTTTGGACAAAGTAGCGAGGGTAGGGCCATCACTCTTCCGGTTCACGATAGCCGCTGGTGCCTTCCTTGGACCGGTCTGGATCATTGGCTGAGGGGTAGCGTCTCGCCAGTTCGAGCACAGCTTACGTAATGTCTGGAGGTCCGCCAGCGGGTGCTCGTTCAGGTGGTTGTGTACTTGCTGGGCGAGTGCCGCAGCGAGGAATAAAGCAGCCTGACGCTCACGCACATTCAGGCACATGCGCAGCGTGTGGCGATTGGGAAACAGATGCTTGGGCAATCGAATGTTCAGGTAGTAGCCGGACTGGCGGCGGACGATATAGGCCATGAGTGGAACACCAAAGTGGAACAGCAGAGTGGAACAATGCTGACCACACCCCAGATCGTTGACTGCCCGTGCGGTGAGTCCGCACGGTAGATATCCTGCAACCTCCAAAGCCTGAAACCCTTACCCCATAGGGTTTGCAACGATACTCGAGCATGCTGGCATGCCACCTGGTCAGAGCCGGAAGGCAGCAGCCACAGCGGGAACATTGTGTGCCGGGGTGTGGCTGGTGGGGTTGCCTCCATAACGGATTCTCGTCGCAACGACGTGATGTGATCCTTCCATTCATTGGATGTCGATCAGCCCCCTGTACCAATACCCTAACGATTTCATGCCTGCATCACGAGCACCCCGTCTCGCGGCCTCATCGATTTTTTCTGGAGATCGCCGCCGCGCGATCCGTCTGCGTCCTCCAGCGCGTTCCCGCACGTCTTCAGGCGCTCACGCCACCGAAGCCCAAATAAATCTGCCCTCGTTTCGAATCAATACGATAGTCTTCGCACCATGTCGATACGGACACCTGACTGGAACGCAATAGATGGCACCTGATGACTATCTGGTAATGAGCAGCGCGGAGTGGGCGGGGCTGCGTGCCAGTACGCCATTGACGTTGTCGGAGGAAGATCTGGCGGCATTGCGGGGCGTGAACGAGGACATTTCCCTTGAGGATGTCGCCAACATTTACCTGCCGTTGTCGCGCCTGATCAATCTGCACGTCAGCGCGGCGCGCAATCTGGACAGCATCAAAGACACCTTTCTGGGACGGCCCGCCAAACGTCAGACGTATGTAGTGGCGGTGGCCGGCAGCGTCGCGGTGGGCAAGAGCACGTTTGCCCGGGTGCTGCAGGCCTTGATGGCGCGTTGGCCGGATCATCCACGGGTCGATCTGGTCACCACCGACGGTTTTCTGCACCCCAATGCCCGGCTTGTGGCCGACGGCATCATGCACCGCAAGGGCTTTCCGGAAAGCTACGATCGCAAGCGCATGGTCAAGTTTCTCTCGGACCTCAAGGCGGGCACGCCGGAGATCAGCGCGCCGGTGTATTCCCACATCAGTTACGACATCGTGCCCGACCAGTTCCTCAAGGTCAGCCAGCCGGACATCCTGATTTTCGAAGGGCTCAATGTTCTGCAGACCGCGGGCAACGACGGCCAGAAGCCGGGCAGCATCGTGTCGGACTTCTTTGATTTCTCGATTTACCTGGACGCTGCCGAGAGCGACATTGAGCGCTGGTACGTCGAGCGTTTCCTGATGCTGCAGCGCACGGCCTTTCGCGCACGCGGCGCCTACTTCCGTGAGTTGGCGGACTTGCCCCCGGAAAAGTCCCCCGACGCCGCGCGCAAGATCTGGCGCGACATCAACCGTCCCAACCTGCTGGAGAACATCCTGCCGACCCGCGAGCGCGCCAGCCTTGTCGTGCGCAAAGCGTCGGATCATTCGGTGAAGGAACTGTGGCTGCGCTGATGAGCACGCTTGCGGGCAGACCCATTGTCGTGGTGTCTGCCGTTTTTGCGCTGTGCTTGAGCGCAGGGGCGCGGGCGGACGGCAATCAGCTGCTTGAGGAATGCCAGGACGGCATTAACAGCATGAGCGGCGGCGTTAGCCGCAACAGCGTCGGCGTGGGTCACTGCGTCGGGGTGCTCCAGGCGACGATGGATACGCTGGATCTGTTCCATGAAGCGGGCGGGCTGCCGCGGCTGGTGTGCGTGCCGGAAGGCGGCATTCCGATGATTCAGTCCATGCGCATCGTGGTGCAGTCGCTGCAGGCGCATCCCGAAAGCCTGCACCTGAACGAGTCGGTATTGGTCGTCTCCGCGCTGAAAAACGCATTCCCCTGCCAGTAATTTCCCGCATTTGCGCTAGCCTGTTGGTTGAGTCGAGTTGATGGTCTGACTCAGTCCGCCGCGGCTTGCGTGGCGGTTTGCGCTGAGGACGATGGCAATGCGTGTCAATGGACTGATTGTGTTGCTGCTGACGGGGCTGGTGGCCGCTACCTACGGGTTCGGTATCTATCTTTTCGCTCAGCTGGTGCCGGACATGCGCGCCAGTCTGGGTTTCGACATCGCTTACGTCGGAACCATTACCGCAGCGGGGCAGGCGGGCTTCCTTGCCAGCGCGTTGCTGGCGGCCTGGCTCACGCCCCGCGTGGGCGGCGGTTGGGTGATCTTCGCTTCCGGGGCGGTGTGCGCATTGGCTTTGCTGCTGATGCCACTGGCCCAGAACATTGTGCTGATCGGCGTGCTGCTGACCGTGCTGGCTGGCACGGCAGCGACGGTGTTCGTGCCGATGGTCGATGTCATCTCCCGCGCCGTGCCCTACCAGTACCGGGGCATGGCGATGGGGCTGGTGTCGAGCGGCACCAGTTACGGGGTGTTTATCAACAGCCTGCTTGTGCCCCTTTACGCGCCACAAGGCGAGTGGCGCACGGTGTGGTGGATCGTCGCAATACTCACCGTTGTGCTGGCTGCGGGCGTGTTTCTGGTGTTCAAGCGTGCCCGGTTGTTTGCCTGCGAGCGCGACCACGCTGGTACTGCTCGGCCTGGGAGGACTGTGCTGCGTGAGGCCCTGCAGGGCTGGGTCTACAAGGTCTGGTCGATGAATTTTCTGATTGGTTTTTCGACCTTTCCGTTTCAGAACTATCTCTCTTCCTACTTGCGCACGGAGCTGGGTTTCGGCGTTGATTACACCGCGCAGATATGGGCTGGCATCGGCTTCGTCGGCATGTTCAGCGGCCTTGCGCTGGGTGCGTTGTCGGACCGGATCGGCCTGCGCGCGGCGATGCTGCTGGTGTACGCCTGCGTCGCGTCGGCTGCGGTGATTCTGGTCGTCGCGCCGAGCGGCTACTGGCCGTTGGTGGCGGGGGTCGTATTCGCGCTGGCGTTCTATCCGATCTTCGGGTTGATCCCGGCCTATGTGTCGAAGATGGCGTCCAGTGCAGCGCTGGCGGTGACCATTTTCGGCATCGCCAACATCATGCAAGGCGTCGGCGGCATGCTCGGCAATTATTGCGCGGGTGTGCTGGCGAGCATGAGCGGCTCGTTTGTGGCGGTGTATGCGGTGATCGCAGCTGTCGCTGCGCTGCTGGCCGGCTTGACCCTCTGCTTGCCGAACGAGCGCAGCGGTGGGCGTGACGCAACCCGTGATCACGCCCTGAATTTGTAGGAGCCGGCTTGCTGGCGAACCCGTTCCGTCAGTCGACACCGTCGGTTTTGACCCACCGCATTCGCCAGCAAGCCGGCTCCTACAGGTGTTGCATTGCCATTTCAGATTGGCCAGCAACAGCAGGGCATTTGCTACGCCGAAAACTGCAACGTATTGCTCAAATCACCCATCGGTGCCTGCCTGCGCGCCGCCATCGCGGTGGCTTGGTTGAGTGTGTGTCTGTCTGTTTGCCGAACGAGCGCAGCGGTGGGCGTGACGCAACCCATGATCACGCCCTGAATTTGTAGGAGCCGGCTCGCTGGCGAACCCGTTCCGTCAGTCGACACCGTCGGTTGTGACCCACCGCATTCGCCAGCAAGCCGGCTCCCTACAGGTGTTGCTTTGTCAGTTCAGATTGGCCAGCAACAGCAGGGCATTTGCTAGGCCGAAAACTGTAACGTACTGCTCAAATCACCCATTGGTGCCTGCCCGCGCGCCGCCATCGCGGTGTCCCGTTCGGTCAGGCCGTCGAGCTTTTCCAGGCCGTGCACGCGGGTGATCAAGCGCAGAATCGAAGCGGTGTCGTAAGTCGTGTGGTCGACCGTGCCTTTGCGCGCAAACGGCGAGATGACGATGGCCGGCACCCGCGTGCCCGGGCCCCAGCGGTCGCCCTTGGGCGGCGCCACGTGATCCCACCAGCCGCCGTTCTCATCGACGGTCACGACAATCACCATGTTCTCCCACTGCGGGCTGTTACGCAGCACCTTGATGACGCGATCAATGTGGCGATCACCCGCTGCGACGTCGGCGTACCCAGCGTGCATGTTGAGGTTGCCCTGGGGTTTGTAGAAGGTCACTGCAGGGAGTTTGCCGGCCTCGGCATCCGCGAGGAATTTGTTGGTTGACGATTCGTCACCCAGTCCGGCATCGCGCAGGCGCTTGCGGCGTTCGGTCGGGTTGTCCGGGCCTTGCTGTTTGAAGTAGTTGAACGGCTGATGGTGATACTGAAAATTCGGGATCTTGGGAATGCCCGTGGAGTCCTTGTACTCGTCCAGCGTGACCTGCCAGGCGCCGGCATACCAGGCCCAGTCGATGTCCTTCTTGGAGAGCTTGTCGCCGATATGCTCGTGGGTCTGGGGCACCAGCACGTTGGCCAGCCCCGGCTGAGAATAATCGGGCTTGTCCTTGTCACGCAGCCAGGTCGGCCAGTAGGGCGGGGCCATGGTGTTGACACCGAACCCGTCGGGCGTCAGCGCGCTGGGCCCGAATTGCGGCGGGCCGGTCATGGCGCTGGCAGGGGATTTTTCCAGCGGTTTGAGTCGGTAGTCCAGAGGGTCGCTGCTTTCCAGCACGGCAATTTGCGACTTCGCCGGGGAGTTCGCCGCGTCCGGGTAGAAGGGTGCTCTGGCGGCGATGAGGTACTGGTGGTTCAAAAACGAGCCGCCGAAAGCGCCCTGGAAAAAGTTATCGCAGAGCACGAACTCCCGGGCCACGTCCCACAGGCGCAGGGAATATTGGCTCTGCGCGTAATGACCCATGGTCAGGCCGCCCGAATCCGCCCACGCAACAAAGGCGTCATTTTTGCCGCCGTTGATTTGCATCTGGTTCTGATAGAACACGTGCCACAGGTCGCGGGTGACGATGCTCAAGGGCAGGTCCTCGCCGCTCGGGCCTTTGAGCGGGAAGGGTGCGTTGGGCAGGTTTTCCTGGTACTGCACGCCCGTTGCATAGGTCACGCCGTCGACGCTTTGCGGTCCGACCTGGCAGACACCGCCCCAGCACGGCGGCAGCGTTTCGAGCAGCTTGCCGTCGCGATCGCGCTGGCGGTATTCCTGCGGCTTGACCGCCGAGAGCGGGTGGTCAACGCCGGGGAAATTGGCGAACAGGTTATTGAAACTGCGGTTCTCACCGTAGATGACGACAATGGTTTTGATGTTGTCCTGCAGCGCTTTGTCCAGCGCCGGGCCACTCAGTACCGTGCCTGCGGCAGGCTTGCCGTCGACGGTCTCGGCGGCGCCAACGACCCCGCTCAGGGTCGCACCGGCGCCGAGCACTGCAACGCCCCCGAGGAACCGCCGGCGACTGCCGTTGACGGGCGTCTGATTGGCTGCTGCTTGGGCGGGATCTTCCGGTTTCTGGGTCATGGCAGGGCGCTCGTTCGTCGACTTGTTACAACATGTGACGAAGGAGCCTAGCGAGGGAAGGTGACGGAATTGCTACAGCAATGCGCCGCTTGAATCTCGCGCTAAGCTCCACGCCGCGTTCCCGGCTAAAGCCGGTCCCACACTTGTCGGCAATCCCACATTTATCGGCAGTTCCCTAATGGAAAATGCGGCGCGGCTTTAGTGTCCATCAGTCGCGTTACCCGAATGCACTTGATACCGCTCGACAATCCGCTCGATTTCGCCGGACATCTTCATCCGCAGCAGGGTGCGCATGATTCGTTGGGACGGCACACTGGGGTCATTGCGAGTCACGCAGCCCACTGGCTGCTCGTCGATGACCCAGACCGGCTTGAGTTTTTCATCGGCCTTGCGGTCGCGGTTGTACCAGTCCAGCGACCACTGGGTATCTACGGCATAGCGGTAGCGGTGGGCCGACAGCTTGGGCAGCACCTGTTCCTGCAGCCTGGCGTCTTCGCGGATTAGATCACCCGTGGCGAACAACGGGTCGAGCACCGGATAGGCATAGCCCAGCACTGTGCCGATGTGATCCCCAAGAATGGCGCTCAGATGAAAGGGCGCGGTGTCATAAGCACTGCCGACCAGCACGTTGTACTGGGTGAGCAGGGGCAGGCTCCAGGTGTAGTCGCCGGACATGTCCGGCAACCAGGACTGGGCGGCATAACAGCGCACGTCGACTTCGCCACGTTCGGTAGCCGCCTGCACGCGCAGTCGCGGATAGACACGGTACTCAGCCGTCTGGCCGATCTGCCTGGCCAGGCTTTCCATGATGTCGAACAGTATTCCGGTTTCGGGGCCTCCGGGACCGACTTGCATGAGCGGCATTGACCAGCTGTCGGCCACCGCAAAGCGAAGAGGCGGGCCATCGGCCGCCGCCGAAGCACTGAGCAGCCCCACCGCACACATCATCCATTTGCGCATCCGGATCCCTCGAAATAACAGTGCGACGCCTCCGGCCCACCGCCCCGCGCGATTCCTGTGCGGAGCCGGCGTGAGGCGCTGGGTGGGAGAATCATCGTTCGAGCTGTCTTGCGCAGCCGTCCTGGGGGAGCCCGGCCGCCATAATAAAGCGATAAGCAGCGGACACCAGATGCAATTTTGCCCCTGCTCCGCTAGCATTGGCGGTCTTCCGCAACCCAGTCGACGGTTTTCAATGAGTTATCAGGTTCTTGCACGTAAATGGCGTCCGCGCTCGTTCCGCGAAATGGTCGGCCAGACCCATGTGCTCAAGGCCCTGATCAACGCGCTCGACAGCCAGCGCCTGCACCACGCCTATTTGTTCACGGGCACCCGGGGTGTTGGCAAGACCACCATCGCGCGCATTATTGCCAAGTGCCTGAACTGCGAAACCGGTATCACATCAACGCCGTGCGGAGAATGCTCGGTCTGCCGCGAAATTGACGAAGGCCGCTTCGTCGACCTGATCGAGATCGACGCCGCCAGCCGTACCAAAGTCGAAGACACCCGCGAGCTGCTCGACAACGTGCAGTACGCCCCGAGTCGTGGCCGCTTCAAGGTCTACCTGATCGACGAAGTCCACATGCTCTCCAGCCACTCGTTCAACGCGTTGCTGAAAACTCTCGAAGAGCCGCCGCCCTACGTCAAGTTCATCCTGGCGACGACCGATCCGCAGAAGCTGCCGGCGACCATCCTGTCGCGCTGCCTGCAGTTCTCCCTGAAAAACATGACACCTGAACGTGTGGTCGAGCACCTGACCCACGTCCTTGGCGCCGAAAATATTCCTTTCGAGGACGACGCGCTGTGGCTGCTGGGCCGCGCCGCCGATGGCTCGATGCGTGATGCCATGAGCCTGACCGATCAGGCAATTGCGTTCGGTGAAGGCAAAGTGCTCGCGTCTGACGTACGTGCCATGCTCGGCACGCTGGACCACGGCCAGGTGTTCGACGTACTGGCTGCATTGATCGAGGGCGATGCCCGATCGTTGCTCGAGGCGGTGCGCCATCTGGCCGAGCAGGGCCCGGACTGGAACGGCGTGCTGTCCGAGATTTTGAACGTGCTGCACCGGGTTGCCATCGCTCAGGCGCTCCCCGAGGGGGTCGACAATGGCCACGGTGACCGCGATCGCGTGTTGGCGCTGGCCCAGGCATTGCCCGCCGAAGACGTGCAGTTCTTTTACCAGATGGGCCTGATCGGTCGTCGGGACTTGCCGCTGGCGCCCGACCCGCGCGGCGGCTTTGAGATGGTGCTGCTGCGCATGCTGGCGTTCCGTCCCGCGGACGCTGAGAACGCCCCGAAACAGCCGTTAAAGTCAGTGGGGATCAACCCGGCCACGGTTGATTCCCGGACAGCGGTGGCGAGTTCAGCGTCCGCATTACCAGCACCAGCACCAGCACCTGTCGCCGCTCCTGCGCCCGTTGTTCACGCGCCTGCCGCAGCGCCAGTGGCTGAGGCGCACGCAGTGCCTGCGCTTGCGTCCGAGGAAGCACTTGACCTGCCCTGGAACGAGCCCAAAGCAAAGCCGCCTGTCGCTGAACCTGTACCTGCGCCTGTCGCAGAGCCAGCTGCCGATCCCGTAGCGGAAATTCCCGAACCAGTGCTCGACACGGTGTCCGAGCAACCTGACCTCACGCCCATGCCTGCGCCCACCCCGGCGAGTCCGGTACCGGACGCGCCGGAGGTTGAGTCGCTGGAGCAACTGCAGGCCGCTGCCGAAACGGTGACGGCGCAGAGGATTGAGCACGTGCCCGATGCGACGGCCTACGTGCCCGCGCCCATGGAGCGCGACGACGAGCCGCCACCCGATGACGATTACTACGAGCCGGACATCGATATCGACCCGGCATCGTTTGCCTACCTGGATGACCTGGCGCATGAGGCTGTAGAAGCGGTGGAGAAGGAGCCCGAGCTGCTTCCTGCCGCCATGCCTGCCACCGGCCTTGCTGCGGACTGGCTTGAGCTGTTCCCCAGACTGCCGATTTCCGGCATGACCGGCAGCATCGCCGCCAACTGTACGTTGATCTCGGTGGAGGGCGACAACTGGCTGCTGCACCTGGATCCGGCCCACAGTGCGTTATTCAACTCCACCCAGCAGCGCCGTTTGAATGATGCGCTGAACCAATACCATGAACGCACCATCAACCTGAGTATCGAACTGATCAAGCCCGAGCAGGAAACCCCCGCTCAGGCGGCGGCCCGCCGGCGCGCCGATCGGCAGAAGCAGGCCGAGGCGGCGATCCACGGCGATCCGTTCATCCAGCAGATGATGCAGCAGTTCGGTGCGTCGATCCGCGAGGATACGATTGTTCCGGTGGATGGGCCGGCGCAGGCTCATTGATTTCATCGGCGCCAGCCCGGCTGGCGCCCGCACGACACCCACGACTTTTGACCCAATGGCTTTCGAGGAGAAACTCCCATGATGAAAGGTGGCATGGCAGGCCTGATGAAGCAGGCTCAGCAAATGCAGGAAAAAATGGCCAAGATGCAGGAAGAACTGGCCAACGCCGAGGTCACCGGCCAGTCCGGTGCCGGTCTGGTGAGCGTGGTCATGACCGGGCGTCATGACGTCAAGCGCGTCAGCCTGGACGACAGCCTGATGCAGGAGGAAAAGGAAATTCTGGAAGACCTGATCGCTGCGGCCGTCAACGACGCTGTGCGCAAGATCGAAGCAGCGAGCCAGGAGAAAACTGCCAGCATGACCGCCGGCATGCAGCTGCCGCCAGGCATGAAACTGCCGTTCTGATCGCGTAGCGACCTCAAAAAAGCCAGGCCTGAGTGCCTGGTTTTTTTTCGCCTGCACATCCAACCGAACGCGTCCCGGTGAGGACGGTCTGCTCTCTATATCTTCGCAACTTGATATGGAGCCCGTTCCGATGACGCAAGAAATGATCCTCAACCAGCGTATTGTCCTGGCCTCCCGCCCACAGGGCGCACCCACTCCGGAAAATTTCCGACTAGAGCGTGAAGCGCTGCCTGACCTGCAAGACGGCCAGGTGCAATTGCGCACGCTTTACCTGTCGCTTGACCCGTACATGCGCGGACGCATGAGCGACGCGCCGTCCTACGCCGCACCCGTGGAAATCGACGCAGTGATGGAAGGCGGCGCAGTCAGCGTGGTCGAGCAGTCACGTCACCCGACATTCAAAGTAGGCGATCTGGTGGTCGGCCAGACCGGCTGGCAGACCCACAGCATCTCCGACGGCAGCAACCTGCTGCCAGCGCCGAAGGACCTCCCTAGCCCGTCGATGGCGGTCGGCGTGCTGGGCATGCCGGGCATTACCGGTTACATGGGCCTGATGGACATCGGCAAGCCGAAGTCCGGCGAGACGCTGGTCGTCGCTGCCGCGTCCGGCGCGGTCGGTTCAGTGGTCGGCCAGGTTGCCAAACTCAACGGCCTGCGTGTAGTCGGCGTTGCCGGTGGCGAAGAGAAATGCCGCTACGTGGTGGACGAGCTGGGTTTTGACGCCTGCATCGATCACCGCAGCGAAGATTTTGCCGAGCAGCTGAAGGCGGCTTGCCCGGATGGCATCGACATCTATTTCGAACTGGTGGGCGGCAAAGTGCTGGAAGCCGTGATACCGCTGCTCAATCAGCACGCGCGCGTGCCGTTGTGCGGCCTGATCGCGCACTACAACGCCCAGTCCCAGCCAGAGGGCCCGGATCGTCTCCCGCTGTTGATGCGCACACTGTTGACCAAGCGCGCGCGGATTCAGGGCTTTATCGTCTACGAAGAGTACTACCACCGTCTGGAGGAATTCATGCAGGCCATGGTGCCGCTGGTAAAAGACGGCAAGGTCAAATTCCGCGAAGACGTGGTGGAAGGTCTGGAGCACGCACCGGACGCATTCATCGGCCTGCTCGAAGGCAAGAACTTCGGCAAGCTCGTGGTCAAGGTGTCGTGAGCCTGATTTGACGGTAATCAGAGGCGCGGGTATAAACCGCGTCTCGTGTTTTTGTCGGACGTTTCTCCAATGAGCTTCAGCCCCCTGATTCGCCAGTTGATCGACTCCCTGCGCATTCTCCCCGGCGTCGGTCAGAAAACCGCCCAGCGCATGGCGTTGCAGCTGCTGGAGCGTGATCGCAGCGGCGGCTCGCGCTTGTCCCAGGCACTGAGCCAGGCGATGGAAGGCGTCGGTCACTGCAAGCAATGCCGCACCCTCACCGAAGAAGAGCTGTGCCCGCAGTGCGCGGATGTCCGCCGCGACGACACGCTGCTCTGCGTGGTCGAGGGGCCAATGGACGTGTATGCGGTAGAGCAAACCGGTTATCGCGGCCGCTATTTTGTGCTCAAGGGGCATCTGTCGCCGCTGGACGGCCTGGGGCCGGAAGCCATCGGTATCCCGCAGCTGATCGCGCGGATTGAAGAACAGGATTCCTTCACCGAAGTGATTCTGGCGACCAACCCGACGGTCGAGGGCGAGGCGACAGCCCATTACATTGCGCAGCTGCTGACCCCCAAAGGCCTGATCACTTCAAGGATCGCTCACGGCGTGCCGCTGGGCGGCGAGCTTGAATTGGTCGACGGCGGCACCCTCGCGCACTCATTCGCCGGGCGCAAGCCGATCCAGTTGTAAGCATCGCGATTGCGATGGCGCAGAAGCGTCATCGAAGCCCGTATGCCGCAGATTTCGTTGGGATTGCGTACGGCGCAGATATCGGGGGTTGCCTGGGTTGACTGTAGGAGCGCGCTTGCCCGCGAAACATATCAGCCTGCGACATCGCCGGGCCTGCCCTACCGTGTTCGCCAGCAAGCCGGCTCCTACAAATCCGGCGCTGGACACACATTTCTGCGCGACGACTCGGGCGCTGGCCATCCATCTCTGCGCCGTGATTTGACTGTTTTCCGACATAGACCTGCTCACACAAAACCTGTAGGAGCCGGCTTGCTGGCGAACGCGGTCACTCAATCGATGAGGTTGAAGCGCCTGTCGACGATCACTTTTCCGTCAACGCGAACTCGGTCAGGCAGAAGGTCGGGATTTCCATGCCGCGCAGGCGTTGGGAGCCGCCCAGTTCTGGCAAGTCGATAATCGCAGCGGCTTCGTGAACCTTGGCGCCCATGCGGCGGATCAGGTTGGCGGCGGCAATCAGGGTGCCCCCCGTCGCAATCAAATCATCGAACATCACCACCGAGTCGCCGTCGCACAGGCTGTCGGCATGTACTTCGAGCAGCGCTTCGCCGTATTCGGTCTGATAGGCCTCGGCCAGCACGTCAGCCGGCAGCTTCCCCTGTTTGCGAAACAGCACCAGCGGCTTGTTGAGCTCATAAGCGACGATCGAACCGATCAAAAAGCCGCGTGCATCCATGGCGCCCACGTGGCTGAAGTCGGCATCGATGTAGCGCTGGATGAAACTGTCGATGACCAGGCGCAGCGCCTTTGGCGACTGGAACAGCGGGGTGATGTCACGAAAGATCACGCCGGGCTTGGGGAAATCCACGACAGGGCGGATCAGGGTTTTGATGCTGGATTCGTCGAAAAGCATAAGGTTCTCGGGCAGGACATGACACAAAAGACGCCAGTCTAAGCCCGCCCGGGCCGTGATGCATCAGCTTTCCAGCGACCCGCCAGCCAGCGCACACAACTGAATGGGATCAAGAATATGGATTTCCTTGCCCTCGGCGGCAATCAACTCGTTTTGCTGGAAGCGGGTAAATACCCGGGACACGGTCTCTACCGCCAGCCCCAGATAATTGCCGATCTCGTTGCGCGACATGCTCAGGCGAAACTGGTTGGCGGAGAAGCCACGGGCGCGAAAGCGCGCCGACAGGTTGACCAGGAACGTGGCAATTCGCTCGTCGGCGGTCTTCTTGGACAGCAGCAGCATCATCTGTTGGTCGTCGCGGATTTCCCGGCTCATGACGCGCATCAACTGCCGACGCAATTGCGGCAACTGCACAGACAATTCGTCCAGGCGGTCGAAGGGGATTTCGCAGACCGATGTGGTTTCCAGCGCCTGAGCGGTGACGGGATAAGCCTCGGCGTCCATGCCGGAAAGCCCGACCAGTTCGCTGGGCAGGTGAAAGCCGGTGAGCTGTTCAGCGCCGCTGTCGCTCAGGCTGAAGGTCTTCAGCGCGCCGGAGCGGACGGCGTAGACGGAATCGAAGGTGTCGCCCTGGCGGAACAAAATATCGCCTTTCTTCAAGGGCCGGCCGCGTTTGACGATTTCGTCCAGTGCATCCATGTCTTCCAGGTTCAATGAAAGCGGAAGGCACAACGGGGCCAGGCTGCAGTCCTTGCAATGGGCCTGGGTGTGAGCGCGCAGTTTGACTGGCTCAGACATCGGGTAATTCCTTGTAAAGAAACACACATAAGTCGTAAGGGTAACTCAGGGGTCAGCCCTGCGACTACCACGCGCCGTCCATGGCGAACAGGGTGGCTTCTGCGCTTGAGGCGCAGAAGACCTATATGACGCGGGAGAATCGCTGACGGTTCTGGCCGCTCAGGTAAGCGTCGAAGACCATGCAGATCGAGCGCACCAACAGGCGCCCCGCCGGTGTCACGGTGATCCCGCCGACATCCAGCTGGATCAGCCCGTCCGTGGCCATGACAAGCAGTTGCGGCCATTGCTCACGAAAATACTCCTGAAAATGGATGGCGAAGGTGTGCTCTATGCGCGCGAAATCCAGGCGGAAATGGCAGATGAGCTGGCCGATGATGGCCCGCCGCAATTGATCGTCCCTTGTGCAACTCAGCCCGCGCCGAGTCGGCAATTGATCGCTTTCCAGCAGGCTCTGGTAGTCGTTCAGATCGCTGGTGTTCTGAGCGTACAGCTCGCCAATCTGGCTGATGGCCGAGACACCGAGGCCGATCAGGTCACAGTGGCCGTGGGTGGTGTAGCCCTGGAAATTGCGCTGCAACGTGCCGTCCTCCTGAGCAATCGCCAGGTCGTCATCGGGCAGGGCAAAGTGGTCCATGCCAATGTAGCGGTAGCCGGCGCGGGTCAACTGTTGGATGGTGCGCTGGAGCATCTGCAACTTGTGCTCGGCGCTGGGCAATTGCGCGGTGTCGATGCGCCGCTGGGGCATGAAACGTTCGGGCAAGTGCGCGTAGTTGAACACCGACAGCCGGTCGGGCTGCAGCGCGATCACCTCGTCGACGGTCCGGGCGAAACCCTCCGGCGTTTGCAGCGGCAGCCCGTAGATCAGGTCGATGTTCACCGAGCGAAACTGCAACGTGCGTGCAGCCTCGACGATGGCGCGGGTTTCCTCGAGGCTCTGCAGACGGTTGATCGCCCGTTGCACCAGCGGATCGAGGTCTTGCAGGCCTAGGCTGACCCGGTTGAAGCCCAGTTCACGCAGCAGGCCCATGGTCGACCAGTCCGCTTCACGCGGATCGATCTCGATGCCGTAGTCGCCGGAATGGTCGTCCAGCAACGTAAAATGCTGGCGCAGATGGCCCATGAGCTGGCGCAGCTCAGCATGACTGAGGAACGTCGGCGTGCCCCCGCCCAGGTGCAGCTGTTCGACCACCTGACGATCATCGACATGCGCGGCGATCAGGCTGACCTCGCGCTCAAGGCGTTGCAGGTACGCCTGCGAGCGGCCGCGGTCTTTGGTGATGACCTTGTTGCAGGCGCAGTAGTAGCAAATGTTCGCGCAAAACGGGATGTGCATGTAGAGCGACAAGGGCCTCGACGCCTTGCGGCTGTCCCGCAGCGCATGCAGCAGTTCAAAGGCGCCAACCTGCGTATGAAATTGCACGGCAGTGGGGTAGGAGGTATAACGCGGCCCCGCCAGATCGTAGCGGTGGATGAGTTCAGAATCCCAACGAACGTCGTCGAGCATGCGGGTATTCCCGATAAGGCTGGCGGTGCGGGCAGTGTAGGGAGCGCACGGGTGAAGACATTGATCTGGATCAACGAATGCGGGCTCTGAACTCCTCAGAAGATGGCAGTCGTCCAGGCGTCGCGCTGTAGGGCCGCAGCTGGCCGTTGCGCAGGAACAGAGTGGGACGCCCCCTTGAACAGCAATGCTAGGGGCTCAGTCTGAGGTCTGACGCCGGCTCAGCCGTGCGCCATGCCGGCGTGTTCCATGGCGTGATGATGATGCCCCATGAGCCATTGTTGGTGCGGGCCGGGGAGGGTCCAGAGGCCGAATACAATCACCAGCACGCCGCCGGCGACGCGCACGCTGCGGCGACGGAGCAGGGCGGTGACACGCTCGGCGGCCACGCCGGTCGCCAGCAGCACCGGCCAGGTGCCGAGGCCGAACGCGAGCATCAATAGTGCGCTGTGCCATGCATTGCCCTGGCTCGCCGACCACAGCAGTGTGCTGTAAACCAGCCCGCACGGCAGCCAGCCCCAAAGCGCGCCCAGCAACAGCGCTCGCGGCGCGGTCGACACCGGCATCAGGCGGCTGGCGATGGGTTGCAGGTAACGCCATATCCATCGGCCCAGCCCTTCGATTCGGGTCAGGCCGCTCCACCACCCGGCGAGGTAAAGGCCCATGGTGATCATCAACACGGCCGCGATGACCCGCAGCATGATCGCGGCAGGACTGTTGGCCACGGCCCAGCCGAGCAGCCCGGTCAGCAGCCCGGCACAGGCATAACTGAAAACGCGTCCGGCGTTGTAGGCCAGCAGCAGGCGCAGGCGTCGGCTGTGTTGCGCTTTGGGGATGGCCAGAGTCAACGCGCCCATGAGGCCGCCGCACATGCCCAGGCAATGGCCACCCCCAAGCAGGCCGAGGATCAGGGCTGACACCAGTTGGGGTAGGAGGTCAGGCATTGGCGTTTCTCCAAGGGGTGGCGGTGACGGTACTGCCGTCTTCGCGGGCAAGCGCGCTCCTACAAGGGATCGGGTTCCGATGCGCAGCCGCGCCCGTACTAAAGACTGGGTCCCATTGTAGGAGCGCGCTTGCCCGCGAAAGCGCCTCTGCATGCACCGCAAAAACCCACGGGCTCACGCCTCACCGTCCCGGCGATCGCTCGCCCTGCGTTCCCTTGATACCTCATCCACGCCGGCCTGATGCCCCGGGTCCTGGTCGTCAAACAAAATGCTGTGGGCCGGGCCGTCGAGGTCGTCGTACTGGCCGCTGTCCACGGCCCAGAAGAACACGTAGATCGCCACCGCCACGATCAGCAGCGCCACCAGAATCATGATGTACAGCGCGGGCATGCAACCTCCCAACTCGCTGGCAGGCTCATGCCGACACCGCTCGGCTTGATTCGGCAGGGCTTGAATCGGCCGTCTCCGTCTTGATCCGCGTCAGGCGCAGGGCATTGAGCACCACCACCAGCGAACTGACTGACATTCCGGCTGCCGCCCAAAGCGGCGTCACCCAGCCCAGCGCCGCGAAGGGCAGCACCAGCCCGTTGTACAGCCCGGCCCAGGCCAGGTTCTCCACAATGATGCGCCGCGCACGATCGGCCAGGCCAAAGGCTTCGACCACTGCAAGCAGCCGATTGAACAGCAGCACCGCGTCCGCGCTGGTCTTGGCCAGATCGGTGGCCGAGCCCATGGCAACGCTGATGTCGGCCGCTGCCAGCACCGGCACGTCATTGACCCCGTCGCCGATCATCAGAATCGTCCGCCCCTCGGCGCGCAGCTGCTGGAGCACGGCGAGCTTGTCATCGGGCGTCAGGCTGCCCCGGGCGCTATCAATATTCAGTTGCGCCGCGACACTGAACACCGCAGGTGAGCTGTCGCCGGACAGCAGTAATGTTTGCCAGCCGCGCTGACGGCAGGCCTTGACCAGGGCAGCGGCGTCATCGCGCAGGCGATCCTCCAGCGCCAGCCAGGCCAGAGGCTGAGTGTCATCCCCAAGCAGCAACCACTGGCCGGGCTCGTCTGGCATCTTCGGCACCGCGCTACCGCTGAGGGCGCTGACGAAGGCCGCCTCGCCGATGCGTAAGTGCCGACCGTTGACGCAACCTTGAAGGCCCAGGCCTGGCGTCGCAACAACCTCGTGCGCTGCCAAAGGCGCCCGACCAAACGCCCGGGCAATCGGGTGTTCGGAATGGCTTTCCAGTGCGGCCGCCAGGCTCAGGCAGTCGTCGTTGCTCAGCGCGCCCAGACGGTGAATGGCCCGCAGCGTCGGGCGGCCTTCAGTCAGCGTGCCGGTCTTGTCGAAAATCACCGTGTCGATTTTGCTCAGCCCTTCCAGCACATGGCCACGGGTCAGCAACAGCCCGCGCTTGTGCAGCGTGCCCGTGGCGGCGGTGAGCGCGGTCGGCGTTGCCAGCGACAGGGCGCAGGGGCACGTGGCAACCAGCATGGCCAGCACAATCCAGAACGCGCGTGCAGCGTCGACCTGCCACCAAAGCACGCCGACACACGCTGCCGACAGCAGCGAAACCAGCAAAAACCAATGGGCCGCGCGGTCGGCCATCTGCGCCAGCGGCGGTTTCTCCGATTGTGCCCGCTCCAGCAGGCGCACGACCGCCGAGAGCCGGGTGTCAGGCCCCAGGGCGAGCACCTCCACCGTGAGCACGCTGTCCACGTTGGCGGTGCCGGCGGTGACAGCGTCGCCGAGCTGACGGGGCTGCGGCATCGATTCGCCGGTGAGCAACGACTCGTCGATGTTCGATCTCCCGGCGATAATCCTTCCGTCTGCCGGCACCAGCGCGCCGGGGTGCACCAACACCTGATCGTGAACGCACAGTTGGTCGATGAGAATGCGTTCGGGCTGGCCGTCCGCGTTCAGCCGCAGGCACGACGGCGGCAGCAGGTTGACCAGTTGTGCGGTCGCCGCACTGGTGCGTTCACGGGCGCGGCGCTCAAGGTAGCGGCCCGTGAGCAAGAACAACGCGAACATCCCGACCGCGTCGAAATACAGCTCGCCGATGCCGGTGATCGCGGTCCACAGGCCGGCGATGTAGGCTGCGCCGATCGCCAGCGACACTGAAACGTCCATCGTCAGATGCCGAGCGCGCAGGTCTCGCAGTGCGCCTTTGAAGAACGGCGCGCAGCTGTAAAAGACGATTGGTGTCGTCAGAAACATCGCCACCCAGCGCAGGATGGTGTGCATCTCCGGGCTGAGGTCGAGGTTGAATTCGGGCCAGGTCGCCATGGTCGCCATCATCGCCTGAAACCACAGCAGCCCGGCGACACCCAGCTGCCGAAGGCTGCGACGATTGCCCAGGGCCAGTTGCTCCGTCGCGGTGTCGGGGCGGTAAGGGTGAGCGGCGTAACCAATGCTGCGCACCTCACTCAGCACTTGACTCAACGGCAATGCCTGGTCGTCCCAGCGCAGGTGCAGTCGATGACTGGACAGGTTCAGCCGCGCCTCGATCACCGCGGGCAGCCCGCGCAAATGGCGCTCGATCAACCAGCCGCATGCGGCGCACGTAATGCCCTCGATCAGCAACGTGACTTCGGCCACCGTCGCATGTCCGCAATCAGTACCTTCTTCACGCTGGGCGGAGATCCGTTGCAGGAGCCCGCTTGCCCGCGAGCGGGGTCTGTCTGCGGCAGATGACTCGTCTGGCCCACCGCCATTCGCGGGCAAGAGCTCTCCTGCCGCCTTTTCCGCTCGACCGGGACCTGTACGTTCGCGCGCCTCAGGGACACGGTGGACGAACGCTTGCTGTACGTCGGGGCGGTCGTAGAGCGCCTGTTCGTCTGCTGGCGGAACGGGCAGCGCCTGGGGTGAAGTCGAGGCTTCACTGCGGTGCCGGTAATAGCTTTCCAGCCCGCCGGCGACGATGGCATGGGCCACCGCCTGACAGCCGGGGCAGCAGAATTCACGCGCCTGGCCGAGTACCGGCGTGACAAACCGACTGCCCGGGGGAACGGGCAACGCGCAGTGATAGCAAGCGAGCGGGGTTTTCACGTCAGTGCCTGTCCGCGCCTTGAATCGGCTCGTCGCCCAGCGTCAGGCGCTGTCCGGGAGTGATTCTTTCTTCCTCGAACAAACGCCATACCCGACCGTTTTCCACCCCCAGCAATTCAACGAAGCGCCGCCCCTCGACGCGGTCGCTCAACTGCCCGACGTAGCGCCCAGGCTGGGAAGGATTGCGCGCGAGCACGACCTTGCGGTCCTTGTCCGGTTGGGTCGGTGAGATCAGGTTCAGCACCAGCGTTTCCGGCTGACTGGCGCCGCTCAAACGCACGTCGACTTCGCCAGTCAGCTCATCCACGCCGACGGTGGCGCTGAGGTTGAGCGCATGGCCGAACAGTTCTCGGTCAAGGGCGCGATTGATGCCTTTTCCGGCCTCATAATAATTGTCGGTGACGAGGTTATCCGGGTGGGTGACGGCAATTGCCACCATCGCCAGCGTCAGCCCCACCGAGCAGGTCAAAATGCCGATGATGATCCAGGGCCATAGATGCCGATGCCAGGGACTTGCTGCGGTGATGGTGTTCATCTTCAGCCTCGGTCAGCGAGTGGACGGGCCGATGAAACGGCTCTTGGCGTGGACGTCGGTGTCGCGGCTGTTGGAACGGTCAGCTGCGGTGTCTTTGAGGGTAAAAATGACTTCTTGGCTGCCCGCCGGCAGCTGTTCAGGCGCGACCGACAGTTGCACCGGCACGCTGACGATTTCGCCGGCGGGCACCTTTACTGCTTGGCCGCCTTGCAGCTTCAGCCCGGGCAGCCCCGAGGCGTCCAGCGCATAGGTATGGTCAAGCTGGTCCTTGTTGATGATCTTCACGCTGTACACGTTTTCGATCCGACCGTCGGCGCTTTCCCGGTACAGCATGCGGTCCTTGCTGACATCCAGCCCCACCAGCGGGCGCGTCATGAACGCGCCGGTCAGCAGGCCGATCATGATGAGCAGCACCGCGCCATAGCCGATCAGCCGAGGCCGCAACCGGCGGGTCACTTGCCCGGCGAGGGCGTGCTCGGTGGTGTAGCTGATAAGCCCGCGCGGGTAGTTCATTTTGTCCATAACCGTGTCGCAGGCGTCAATGCATGCCGCGCAGCCGATGCAGGCGATCTGCAAGCCGTCGCGGATGTCGATGCCGGTGGGGCAGACCTGCACGCACATCGTGCAATCAATGCAGTCGCCGAGGCCCTGGGCCGGGTAGTCCAGGTCCTTTTTTCGCGCACCGCGTGGCTCGCCGCGTCGTGGGTCATAAGAGACGATGAGGGTGTCTTTGTCGAACATCACGCTCTGAAACCGCGCGTACGGGCACATGTGGATGCACACCTGTTCGCGCAGCCAACCGGCATTGACATAGGTGGCGAGGGTGAAAAAGCCCACCCAGAAATACTCCCAGCCGTCGGCGTGACCGGTGAAGAAGTCCCCGAGCAATTCACGGACGGGTGAGAAGTAACCGACGAAGGTCAGCCCAGTCGCCAATCCGATCAGGACCCAAAGGCTGTGCTTGGCGGTCTTGCGCATGAAGGTATTGCCGGTCATGGGCAACTTGTCGCGTTTGATGCGCTGGTGCCGGTCGCCCTCGGTGAGCTTTTCGCACCACATGAAGACCCAGGTCCATACGCTTTGCGGGCAGGTGTAGCCGCACCAGACGCGTCCGGCCCAGACGGTAATGAAGAACAGGCCGAAAGCGCTGACGATCAGGATGCCGGACAGCAGGATGAAATCCTGCGGCCAGAACGTTGCGCCAAAGATGTAGAACTTGCGCTCCGGCAGGTTCCACCACACCGCTTGATGGTTGCCCCACTCAAGCCAGACCGTACCGAAGTACAGCAGGAACAGCAGCGCGCCGCCCGCCATGCGCACGTTGCGGAACAGCCCGGTGAAGGCGCGGGTGTAAATCTTTTCCCGCGGCGCATACAGGTCGACCGTCTCGCCTTGGCTATCTGTCGGCGGCGTGATGTTGTGCAGCTCAATCCGGTCATTCATGGAAGCATCCCATGACGGCGGAGCATGGAGATAAAGCACAGCGCTGGAGCGGTGGGCGCATGAGAGGAAGTTTGCAGCTGGCTGATCATTGCGGTGTGTCTGGCGGTGTGTCCGTCGGTTTGCCTTCGTGGGACAGGCTGTAGACGTACGCCGCCAGCAGATGAACCCGGTCATTGCCTTGCAGCACCGCCTGGGCGGGCATCTGGCCCTGGCGACCGAACTGGATGGTCTGCTGCAACTGCGCAAAGCTGGCCCCGTAAATGAATCCGGCCGGGTGGGTGAGGTCAGGTGCGCCCAACGCGGCGACGCCTTTGCCTTGCGGGCCATGGCAGGCGCTGCAGGTCGTGGCGTAGATCTTCTGTCCCGCGGCCGGGTCTGCCTGGGCATCAGCGGGCAGGGCACGGCCCGCCAGCTGAGCCAACACGTACGCCGACACGTCCCGCACGCCCTGTTCGCCGATCACTGCGCCCCATGCCGGCATGACCGCGTGGCGGCCCGCCATGATGCTGGTTTTGATGCTTTGCGGGTCACCGCCCCAGCGCCAGTCGGCGTCGGTCAGGTTGGGGAAACCGTAAGCGCCCCTGGCGTCGGAGCCATGACACACCGAGCAGTTGGAAGCGAACAGCCGGCCGCCCATCTTCAGCGCTTGAGGATCCTTGGCCACTTCCTCAATGGGCATCGCAGCGAATTTGGCGAAGATCGGCCCGAAGCGCGCCTCTGACTGAGCCATTTCCTTCTCCCACTCGTGCACGCCGGTCCAGCCTGTGGCGCCGTCGGAAAACCGGATTTTCTTGTCGTTGTCGGCGTAGTCATAGCCCGGCAACAGGCCCGCCCAGTTGCCCAGGCCGGGGTACAGCGCAAGATAACCCAGCGCGAAAATCAGGGTGCCCACGAACAGCAGAAACCACCACCTGGGCAACGGGTTGTCGTACTCCTCGATGCCGTCGAAGGCATGGCCGACGGTTTCATCCGTGGTGTCGACGCGCTGGCCTTTGCGGGTGGCAAACAGCAGCCAGGCCATCGCGAAAATCGTACCCAGCGTCAACACCGTGACGTACACGCTCCAGAAGGTGCTCATTCCTTTGATCTCCTTGCGGTCTGTTGCGACGCCTGGGCCTGGGCCTGCGCCTGCTCATTGCGGTTGAGCGGGTGGGGCGCATGAGGCTCATCGGCAAACGGCAGCAGCCTGGCATCGTCGAATTCAGCCTTGCGGCGCGGGCTGTACACCCATAACGCCAGGCCGATGAAGGCCACCATCACTACAACGGTGCCCAGGCCTCGAATCGTTCCCATGTCCATGGCAATCACCGTTTGCTCTTGATGAGGGTGCCCAGGCCCTGCAGGTAGGCCACCAGCGCATCCATTTCGGTCTTGCCTTTCACCGCTTGCGCGGCACCGGCGATGTCGGCATCGGTGTAGGGCACGCCGAGGCTGCGCAGCACTTGCATCTTCTTCGCGGTCTGCTGGCCGTCGAGCGGCGTTTCAGCGAGGAAGGGATAAGCCGGCATGATCGACTCCGGCACCAGGTCGCGCGGGTTGTACAAGTGCGCGCGGTGCCAGTCATCCGAATAACGACCGCCCACCCGCGCAAGGTCCGGCCCGGTGCGTTTGGAACCCCATAAAAACGGGTGATCCCAGACACTTTCGCCCGCCACCGAATAATGCCCGTACCGTTCGGTTTCGGCGCGCAATGGCCGGATCATCTGGGAATGGCAGCCCACGCAACCATTGGCCATATAAACGTCGCGGCCTTCGAGCTCCAGCGCCGGGCGTGGCGTCATGCCCTCGACCGGCTGAGTGGTGACGTCCTGAAAAAACAACGGGACGATTTGCGTCAGCCCGCCAATGGCAACGGCAAGGACCATGAAGATCGACAGCAGGCCGATGTTCTTCTCGAGTGCTTCGTGTTTGATCATCAGTGCGTCCCCACGACAGCGATCTGTGCGGCCACTTGCGCCTCATCCCTGTCCGCTGCGCGAATCGTGCGGAACACGTTGTAGGCCATGAACAGCATGCCACTGGCGAAAATCGCTCCGCCCAGCGCGCGCACGATGTAACCGGGATGACTGGCCTGCAGCGCCTCGACGAATGAATAGGTCAGCGTGCCGTCGTCATTGATTGCACGCCACATCAAGCCCTGAGTGATGCCGTTGACCCACATCGACGTGATGTAAAGCACGGTGCCGAGGGTGGCCAGCCAGAAGTGGGTATTGATCAGCGCAACGCTGTGCATCTGCGCACGGCCGTAGAGCCTGGGGATCATGTGGTAAACGGCGCCGATGGAGATCATTGCCACCCAGCCCAGCGCGCCGGCGTGAACATGGCCGATGGTCCAGTCGGTGTAGTGGGAAAGGGAGTTGACGGTTTTGATGGCCATCATCGGCCCCTCGAACGTCGACATGCCGTAGAACGCCAGCGACAGCACGAGAAAGCGCAGGATCGGGTCGGTGCGCAATTTATGCCACGCGCCGGACAAGGTCATCATGCCGTTGATCATGCCGCCCCAGCTGGGCACCAGAAGGACGATCGACATCACCATGCCCAGCGACTGCGCCCAGTCCGGCAGCGCCGTGTAATGCAAGTGATGCGGCCCGGCCCAGATGTACAGGGTGATCAAGGCCCAGAAGTGCACGACCGACAGGCGATAGGAGTAAATCGGGCGTTCGGCCTGCTTTGGCACGAAGTAATACATCATCCCGAGAAACCCGGTGGTGAGAAAAAATCCCACGGCGTTGTGCCCGTACCACCACTGGATCATGGCGTCCGTGGCACCGGCGTACGCCGAATACGACTTGAACAGGCTCACCGGCAGCGCGATGTGATTGACGATGTGCAGCATCGCCGTGACCACGATGAAGGCGCCATAAAACCAGTTGGCGACATAAATGTGTTTGGTCTTGCGGTTGACGATGGTGCCGAAAAACACGATGCCGTAGGTGATCCAGACGATCGCCAGCAGGATCGCGATCGGCCATTCGAGTTCGGCGTATTCCTTGGTGGTGGTGTAGCCCATCGGCAAGGTGACGATGGCGCCGATGATCACCGCTTGCCAGCCCCAGAAGTGAAAGGCTGCCATGCCGTCGGAAACCAGCCGCGTCTGGCAGGTTCGCTGGACCACGTAATAAGAGGTGCCGAACAGCGCGCAGCCGCCGAACGCGAAAATCACCAGGTTGGTGTGCAGGGGGCGCAGCCGGCCGAAGGTGGTCCACGGCAGACCGAAGTTTAGATCAGGCCACACCAGTTGAGAGGCGATGAACACGCCCAGGCCCATGCCGATGATGCCCCAGACCACCGTCATGATGGCGAACTGGCGGACGACTTTGTAGTTATAAGCAGTCGGGTTCGGTGCAGTGCTCATTTCAGGTCCCACGGTGTGTATTAAAGAGTGGTAACGCCCGCACCCTCAACGGCGCCTGGACCTGCTGCGCAATGGCGAAGGCGAGGGCGAGGCAATGCTGGGCGCAGCACACGCAGACACACAGGCGCTTTAGCGCAGGGCGTATCTGGCTGAGTGGTCTGAAAGAGAGAAGACAGGTCGAGCAGGATCGCGCGCGTGAGTAGGAAGGATTGGATACAACCCTGCGGGTGAAAACAGTGCTGTGCTGTTTGTCTGCAAGAGGGCTGCGGTGCCGTGCACAATCTTATTGCCTGGCCTGTGGCTAGCTGTCGCCGGTCCACTGTGCGGGCACAGCTTAGACGCGATTGATCGCGGAGGGAAGGCTTGAAAACGACCGCTGCGACACTTGGCCGCGCTGGGAGTGAAGTTGCCGCGTCCCGCACGGGACGCGGCGATCAACCATTTCCGGAGATAGCTGAAACGGTTCTCCGCCTGCCGTTCCTGAGCATCTTGAGAGCGTTTCGACTGCAAAGTTGTATACAAAAAGCCGCTGACATTGTCACTTTTATCTGCCCAAAAATATTTGGCCCGAGCTGGCAGAAGATCGGCGATCGTCACGGGTAATCGTCCGGCGCGGACAAAAAGCATGTTCCGTCGATGAAACCGCCCGGTTGTGTGCAGGTTGGGGCGCTCAGGGTTCGGTGCTTCTTGCCGAAGTGCCAGGACAGACTAACGGCCGGGAGCTGAACCCTTGCTGTCGCAGAGTACATGGCACGCCGGCATGGGCAGTATGAGCAGCGTTGTTGCCCGCCATTGCCCCGACCTCCTGAACCATGGCCCATAATGTCCGCCTAAGCGCCCGGCGCGGTGTCCGGGCATTGAGCGATTCAAGAGAAAAGGTCCCCATGAGCAAGGCACACTCAGTCAGCAACAACGCCCAGGCATGCGCTCAATTGGCAGAGCAACACGGCTGGTTGTGGAACGCGCCCACCGGGACGGCGACGAACCCGGCGGCCACGTTGATCCTGGCCCACGGCGCGGGCGCGCCGATGGACAGTGACTTCATGAATGACGTGGCCGGGCGTCTTGCCGCGTTGGGCGTCGGCGTGCTGCGCTTTGAATTCCCGCACATGGCGCAGCGCCGGATCGACGGACGCAAACGGCCGCCCAACCCACAAGCCAGGCTGCTGGACAGCTGGCGTGAGGTATACGCCGCTGTGCGTTCGGGTGTTGACGGGCGTTTGGCAATCGGTGGCAAATCCATGGGCGGACGCATGGCCAGCCTGATCGCCGATGACGTGCAGGCCGACGCCTTGTTCTGCCTCGGCTACCCGTTTTACGCGGCCGGTAAACCGGAGAAGCCGCGCGTCGCGCACTTGGCGGACCTGCAAACGCCCACGCTGATCGTGCAGGGCGAGCGAGATGCGCTGGGCAACCGCGAGATGGTCGAAGGGTACTCACTGTCGAAACAGATCGACGTGCATTGGGTGCCGACCGCCAACCACGACCTCAAACCGCTGAAATCGTCGGGTGTCACGGCGGAGGCGTGCATGCAGGAGATGGCGGAACTGATCGCGGGCCGCCTGGCGAGCTGAAGGGTCAGCAATGCGGCGGCGTTAACCAGAGACGCCGCCGAGAGACGCCGCCGGGCGGCGACGTCTTTGAAGCGTGTGGTCAGGCGCTCAAGCATGACCGCCTGACACAAGGAGTGGGTCAGCGAATCGCGACGCCCAGGCTGTTGTTGATGTGAAGCAACTTGAAGTCCTGGCCTGTATTGAGGTTCTTGACGTAATACCACTTCGCCCCAAATACGTTCTTCGCCACCGTGGAAGACCAATAGTTGGCGTTGCCCATCGGCCAGCGGTTGCCGTAAGCGTTGTAGATCTCGATCAGCTCGTGAATGCTCGGGATCCGCGCGCCAATGCGGGACGCTGCGTTGGACACTTGGGTGAGATTGCCCGAGCCGACGCCGTGGCATTCGATGACGCCGGTGACGGAGACGTCATAGCTCTGCTTCTCGCCCGCAGCATCGATGACCGTGATCGTCGCCACGCCGTTGCCGCGTACCGACGTGAGACCGGAGGCATCGACGACCGCCACCTTTAGGTCGCTGCTGGAATACGTATAAGGAGGACGACCGCCACTGGCCGGGCGGAGCACCGTGGTACCGCTCGGGAACGCCGCCGGCAGCAGGCCCGGATAACCCGGGACAAGGTAAACCTTGCCGGCCAGCGTGACCGGCGAGGTGTCGAACACCATGCCTTCGATGATCGACAACTCAAGCGGCTCAGACGCCATGTCGGTTCCGTTGCGAGTGACGATGTACGTCAACGTGGCAGTGCCGCCCATATCTGCCTCAATGACAGCTTTCGGTACGCCGAACACCAGTTCGGACAGATCGCCAACAGGCGTGACATTGGTTTCAAACGTCTGCTCGCCCACCCAGCGCACGCGCACGAGGTCCTGTTGCTCCATGGCGCGATAGCTGACGCGCACCACCGCATCGGGACCTGCGATCAGAGAGGGATGCAGAACGCCGTCCGGCCCCACGGAGTCCACGGTGGGCGCCGGCAACACCAGTGCCGCGCTCATGATCTTCAGGTCAAGCCGGGCCGATTCCTGCACGGTCCCGCTGGCGCGCGTCACGCTGTAGGTGACCACGACATTCTGGCCGTCGTTGGCCACTACCACGCTGTTGGAGAACACGAGGGCGAACGCCTTGCCGGCGTCGGTGGCAGCAATGAGCTTTTCCTGGCTTTCGTTGCTCTTGGGGCCTTTCCACCGTGCAGTCACGATTTCGCCTTCGCGCAGATTAGCCGATGCACCGATCACCAGCGTAGCGCCGTTCGAGGCATTGGCCGGGTCCAGGATATGGCCGTTGGCTTCGAGGATCACCGGGTCGGGCAAAGGTGTCAGCACCGACAGTTGCAGGTCGATCATCACCGGCTCGGACACCATCGATACATTGCCCGCGCGGTCCGTCACGGTGTACGTCACGGCTGAGCTTTGCCCGTCGGCCTGCTCCAGAAATGCACGGGTGAAGTCCACCATGACCCGGTTCAGGCCCATGTCGTCTGCGTCGACAACCGTCATCGGCCCTTCGGCCGCGCCCCAGTAGGTATGGATTTCGTCACCCGCGGCCATGCCGGTGTAGCCGGCGATCTTGCCGGGGAGCGAGTTGCCCAGGTCTTCCAGCTCGGAGGAGGTCAGGGTGTTTTGAATGGTGTCCGGGAAAATGATGGGGCCGAGTTGCGGGGCGCCGGGGGCGGTTTGGTCGATTTGGATTGTGATAGCTTCAGAGAATACTTCGGAATCGCTGAACGGGCTGTACACTCGGTAGGAGACGAGGTGCGTCCCTTCGGATAAGAGTAAAACAGGAATTTCAACAGCTAATGAGTCTCCAGGCTTATCTGTTGGAAGGATTTCTTTCTCCGGCAGCACTCGTTCACCGTCAAATACGAGCTGATAAGTGTATTGCGGCTCTGCGGCATCCCAAACCGGAAAATTCACAATGATCGGGGCCGTCAATGCATCATTCGGAATCAATCCCTCCGTTAGTGCGGCTGGCACCACTGGCAAGGCGAGCGCAATAGGCGCGTTTGGATGTCCGGATTGTTGCTCTTTCATAATATTATCTCTGGTTGAGGTGCGGGCAAGACTTGCAAGCTGCATCCTGCCCGCTGTAAGGATTAGTTAATGGTACAAACTGCTTCGCTGGATTCGCGCATTTCAACAGGCACGCGTGTGAGCTTGGAAGTCACCGAACTTTGATTGCTGCCTGGCGCTGGCTCGACCCTAATGTAAGCCTCGCAAAAACCACGGCAGATGGTCCTTAGGATGTTGTACGGAACTCTAAAGCTATAACCGTTTACAATATCTTGGTCATCGAGCTCGCGACTGGCGGTGTAGGTCGCAGCATCGATCGGATTGTTGTCTCTATCAAAGCCTTTAAATGTAAAGAACAGTTTTTGATTTTCAGCGATATTGTCGTAGGGCTGTATTTGACCATCCGCTCCGTCAGGCGCAACGCTTTGAGAGATATAACCAGCCGGGTTTAGTTTGAAAGACGGGCCTTCGATGCCTTCCGGGCCGCCTGGGAGGTTTTCTTTTGACCGTACCGTCACTCGCTGTAATGGCGACCGAGATGCGTTTGGGTTGCCTTGTCGTATGACTGAGTAATACACCGGAATTTCTGCCCCGGTACCCTGTGCCCTCATGATTGAGTTCGCAATAGGAATCACGAGATCATTTGCAGCAACGAGATCCTCTTCGTTGATTTGATACCATTGAGGCCGCTGCTGATCCCCCCAGAATAGATGGATGTCATCATTGACCCGGAATGAGTCGCTCCAGACGACGATTGCTCGACTGTTTAGTTCGTAGTCATCTTCGTCAATGAAGTTGTCGTCCTGGTTCGGACTCGAGACGCTAGTGCCTTGAATAGTAGGGGCTAGGGCGGGTTCGGGGATAGGCAGGGTCAAATAGACGTCGACTACTGTCGGAAGCGACATACCATTCAATTGGTTCTGTCGAGTCACCGTGTAAGTAATGGATACCTCTCCGACAGGTACGAATGCGAGCGCCTCATAAGGGACCTTAAGAGACAGCACGATGTCTGCTGTTTCATTACCAAGGGGAATTTGAACAGGAAACAGTGGATGGTCCTTGCCCCAGTACAAAGTAATCTGATCAAACGCTGCCGCTCCCGGGTAACGAGGGATATCGACTTGAACACCTGGCTTAGCTTCGGTGTAATCAATTAACGTTCCAATTACAGGATCGAGGAGAGGGGCTGGATAGTCTTCCGGAATCTCGTCGAGCAGTAAAACGACGCTAACGGCAAGCGATACCTCCGAGATGTTGCCCGCTCGGTCTACAACACGATAGCTTACGTCATGCGCACCGGAGGCGATTGAAATGAGAAAGTCTCGACTAAAATCAAAAACAACTTTATTGAGGCCCATGTCTGTTTCATCGACCACAGCTGTCGGGCCTGCCGTATCACCCCAGTACGTATGGATGACGTCATGCTTCGCCATGCCGGTGTATCCAGCGACCTGGACCTCAAGCGTGTCTCCCAGACGTGCCAGCTCTGCGGCGGTGAGCCCGTTTTGTACCTCCACCGGGAACTGGATAGCAGCAAGTAAGGGCATTCCGGGCGCCGTACGATCGATGATGACTGGAAAGTCATCGGAATAGTTTTCGAAATCGGCCACCTCACTATAAGTCCGATATGCCAGCCGATGCACACCCTCAGTCAGTAGGTCAACCGGTATCTCAAGTGTCAGCCTGTCGCCGGGCTTCTCACCCTCTTGAATGACTTTTTCTGGACCATAACGTTCGCCGTCCCAGGCAAGCTGGTAGGTATAGCCAGGTTCGGCCGCATCCCAGACTTCAAGATTAACGATGAGTGGTGCATTCAACTCTGAAACTGGAATGAGACCAAGATTGTCGTCGTCGTGAAACGCGACTTCGACGTCGGGTGCTTTCAATGGCAGTGGCTCGCGGCGACTGCGTGGTTGGATAATTGTAGGGGTAATGAGGTTTTGCATGTTCTGTCCTTTGAATTCGCTTGATCTGATTTGAATGCAGATGGTTTATAAAAAATGATATGAATGGGCCTGTGCCAATTCCTGATTCAAATAATAGTGTTTATCTGAGACTGTCAACGGTGTCGAAAACCACAGCTGTAGGAAATCGTCGGGGGTTGTAGGATGGGTTTTTGTATGCGCTGGATAGGTCGTGCACCTAATCGAGCTACAGCCTTTGGATTGACTGTGATTACCATCAAAACCCGTAGTCCTAATACTTCATCTTTTTAGGATGATTCCTACGTCGGTTTTTTTACGACTGTCCTCTTGCAGCTCGGGCTGTGTTCATACTCATCGCTTTCCATTAATAAATATCGGAGGCTATGTGTTGTCATTCAAGCAAGTTTTGTGCTTAAGGGCCAAGCCAAATATGTTGGTATTGGCACTGGGTCTCACCTCCCCGGTGCTCTGGGCTCAGCAAGCAAGCTACCCCCCAGGCCAAAGTTCTGGAGACTCGCAAAACTCTGACGTAGTAGATTTGTTGGAACCAGACGCATCTGGCTCATCGACTGTTCTGGTGGATGGCAGGACGGAGACAGTCATGTCGTCTACTCCTACGACCAGCTATTACGTGATGAATGGCGGGGTGTTAAATGTGTTGAAGGACGGCGTCGTCAATGCGGTAGCTATAAACCATTCTAAAGTTATTGTTGATGACGGATCGGTGAAAGAAGGAATTGTCTTGAGTTCAGGCGATCTCAAGCTTGTGAATGCCACGGTTGGAAACGACAAGGGGTCGGGTCTGGTACTCTTACTTACCAAGACCGACTTGTTATCCCCTTCAACAGCCCATATCACCGACAGCTCGATAACCGGGAAAAATTACGGGATGGCTGTGGGCACGACCGGTGAGGCGTGGCTGGTTAATTCTACAGTCAGAGGAATGAATGAAGACGGGACGCCAGCCTCGGGGGGAATGCGTCTCAGCGGCGGCGCAGCACATGTCATGGGCAACAGCCATATCTCCGGTGATGTCGATGGCGTATATATTGTCAACGGCGCCTCGAACATAATCGAACAAGATAACCATCTAGAGATAGATCAATCCTCAGTAACCGGCGGCACGGGCGCTGCCATAAAAGTGAATCGGCTCAAAGCGGGGGCCCAACCAACGGTTGCGGAGGTAACAGTCAGCAATGGGTCGACCTTGTCGTCCGGCTCCGGTTTGCTGGTGGACATCTTGGGGGGCAGTACCGCAAATGTAGAAGTCAATAACAGCATTTTGACAGGCAACTTCGTCGCCGACGACACCAGCACCCTTAACACGGTGCTGCGCAATCATGGGCAGTTAAACGGCAATATCGTCAACGGTGATTCCGTGATCATCGACTCAAGCGGGCGCTGGCAGTTTGCAGCGGACAATCGCGTCAAATCCCTCGCCCTGGATGGCGGCAGTGTGGGTTTTACCGGAGAAGGTTTCCATTCGCTTTCGCTGGGCCAGCTTTCCGGTCGTGGCGTTTTTGACATGCGCATCAACCTGGACAATGGCACCGGTGATTTGCTGAGCGTGAACGGCGAGGCGACGGGTCGTTATCGTTTGCGTGTCCAGAACACCGGGCTTGAAGCTGTGCCGGCGGAGTTCGACCCTTTGCGGGTGGTTCATACCGAGAGCGGCGATGCGGAGTTCGGGCTGGTGGGCGGTCGTGCGGACCTCGGGGTGTATTCGTATGGGCTTGAGCAGCAGGGCACGGACTGGTTCATCGTTGGCGAGGGCAAGGAAATCAGCCCGTCCACCCAGAGTGCGCTGGCGTTGTTCAATACTGCACCGACGGTGTGGAACAGTGAGCTGACGACGCTGCGCAGCCGTATGGGTGAGGTTCGGGGTCAGGCGCAGGGCGGTGGCTGGATGCGCACGTATGGCAGCCGTTTCAACGCGTCTCTGGACTCTGGTGTTGACTACAGCCAGAAGCAGCAAGGGCTGTCGTTCGGAGCCGACGCGCCGGTGCCGGTCGGCAACGGCCAGCTGTTGCTCGGGCTCATGGGCGGTTACAGCAAGTCGGACCTGGACATCGGCCGAGGGACTTCCGGCGAAGTCGACAGTTATTACCTGGGCGCCTATGGCACTTGGCTGTCGGAAGGCGGCTATTACGTGGACGGTGTGCTGAAACTCAACCAGTTCCATAACGAGTCGAAGGTGGCGATGAGCGATGGCACCAAAGCGAAGGGCGACTACAGCAGCAAGGCAGTCGGCGGATCGCTGGAGGTTGGCAAGCACATCACCCTGAGCGACGCGTATTTCGTGGAGCCGTTTGCGCAGGTGTCCAGCGTCTGGATTGACGGGAGCAGCTACACCCTCGACAACGGCATGCAGACCAGGACCCGTCAGACACAGTCGGTTCTTGGCAAAGTCGGCAGCACGGTAGGCCGCAGCTTTGCCATGAAGGACGGTGGCGTGGTCAAACCCTATGCGCGGCTGGCGCTGGCCCAGGAGTTCAGCCGCAGCAATGACGTCAGCGTGAACGGGCAGCGTTTCGACAATGACCTGTTCGGCTCCCGCGCGGAGCTGGGCGCCGGTGTTTCGGTGTCGTTGTCTGAGCACCTCCAGGTGCATGCTGATTTCGATTACATGAAAGGTGAACATGTTGAGCAGCCTTGGGGTGCCAATGTGGGTCTGCGCCTGGCCTTTTGACGCTCGCGTAGGTTGATTGAAAAAGCGGTATGAGCCCGGGCTTCAGTGATGAAGCCCGGGCTTTTTTACGCTGGGCGCCAGGCATAGCGTCCAGGCGCCTGGCGCATCAGCTCACGGCTTGGGTTGCACCCGGCGACGTCGCGGCGGGCGGCCCGAAGGCGATGCCTTGCCCCGACGTTTGCTCTGGCGGGGCAGTTTGACGGTCAGCGTCTCCGAGATGCCGACGAGCTTGGTCCGCCGAACCACTTCATAGCGCACCTCGACTCGCCCGCTTTCGTAGTCCCCCAAGGCCTCGTTGTTCAGGTATTGAACCTGGCGTGGACCATTTCGCCCCTCGACTTTGCCAACCGTGGTGTAGAACGTGTTCTGGCCCCAGCGCAGCTTGAGGTGATCACCAAACCACAGCTTCGAGGAGCGCGGGATATTGATGTAAATGCCCATGTGCAACTGAGCTTCGGTAAGGGCATCCGCGTCGCCGCCGGTGATGTAGGGCGCGCTGAACACAGGCGTGGGGTTCGGATCTTGAGAATCGTGATGCCAGGGAAATCCCGGCACGTTCGCCAGATGCCCGACATAGAAGTGCGGATTCTCTGCCGCGCCCTGGCCGCTCGGCGGCTCGGCAATCAGATGCTCATAAAGCGGCACCGAAGATTTGCCGGCCGGTTTCTTCAGGTTTTTGCTGGCGGTATTTGCAATAGGCCCTTTCTTGTCTTTGTTGGATTCATCGGGTGGTGACTGGAGTGTTGGTTGTATATCCATGTCATCTTCCATTGGAACTCCTTGATCAGATCGCTAGTGCGAGAATTACGGGGCTAAATGCCGTGAGCCTGTTTGTAGGATTGCGCGCTTCACGTGCCTATCATCGATTCCAAAAATAGTACTGTCAAACAAGCGCAATGCATGGGTTTGCGTGGCTTCTTTGAAAAATATTTGCTGTTGAATCACTCCTTGATATGTGAATGCGGCGTATTTCAAGGGTTTGAGCGCTCGATTTATATAAATATGTGTTCCGCGTAGTCTATAAAATTTTGATAGTCCATCAGACACTTCCTACGGATATGTAGGTTCTCTGGAACCTACATGCTAAAAATAAATTTAAATATTTTTTCCGTGGTGGATTTGTTGACAGAACCTCCATGCATAAGCGTGGAGGTCGTAACCTTTGGTATTCAGATGAAGGGTGTATACGAGCAGTTACAATTGCACCGACACGAGCATCGGCAGGCTGGTGATGGAGGTATTGCCCGCGCGGTCGGTCACGGCGTATTCGATGGACACCATTCCAGGTGCATGGGGTTGCAGGTGTTCGCCAGTGAAGCCGATCTCGACCGGACGCAATGTCAGCTCGTCCGCTGTCACCGTGTGGGTCGGGCCTGGGCTGCCGTTGAGCAGTGTCTGAACCACATCGCCCTGCTGCATGCCGGCATACCCTGGCAGCAGACCGGTGAGCTGGTCGCTGAAGGTGGCGGTGGGGAAGATGAGGGGAGCGAGGAGGGTTGCGCCGGGCTGTGTGCGGTCTACACGTAATGTCACTGTAGGGGAGTAATCGGAGACCTCTGTGTTTGGGCTCGTTGTTTTATACCCCAGTTCGTAGGTGCCTTCATGCTCGAAGGCAGTTTCACTTAACAAGACCGTGATGATGTCGCCAGGTTGATCGTTCTCGCTGATCACTCGGATTTCACCTAGAGGTAGCCCATTGAGCATTAGCTGAAAATAATATCCAGGTTCGGCTGCTTCCCACACTCGAACCTCGACAGACACCGGCTTTTCGAGTGCTGAAGTTTCAAGCAACCCATCTTCAGGATAGGCGCTCGGTACAACAGGGGCTGGCAGTGGGATCGGGTATCGTAAATTAGCTTCAGTCATCACAAACTCCATCAAACATCTTTCCGCTTCTACATCCACAGAAAGCGTGTTCCGTTAATTAATTGGCGAGATCAACGATAACCACCCACGTGGTGGTAACTATTTATCGTCTCTCCAGAATCAACTAATAGAGTTCTACAAAACCTGTCAACAGCCGAACCGGTGTTCTTATCCCAAAAACACTCCGCACCTTACTTTTCAGAAACGTCCTACTTATCTCCCATAACAAAAAAGCCCCGGCAGTGTCGCTGCCGGGGCTTTCTTATATCGCCGTGTGTATCAGCGGTTGAAGCGCTCCACCAGGGAGTACTGGGTGTTGGCGGTTTGAGTCAGCTCTGCACTCAGCGTGGCAGAGCGGCGGGCTTCGTCGGAGGTCTGGTCGGCCAGGTGGGCGATGGTGCTGATGTTACGGCTGACCTCTTCGGCGACCGAGCTTTGCTCTTCGGTGGCCGCGGCGATTTGCGTGGTCATGTCTGTGATGTTGGCCACCGCGTCGCTGATGCCCACCAGCGCTCTGTCGGCTTCCATGACCTGCTCAACACCTTCTTCGGCCTGACGACGACCTGTGTTCATGGTCTGTACCGCGTTGTTGGCGGTGTGTTGCAGCTTGGCGATGAGGGAGTGGATCTGGCCTGTGGATTCAGTGGTGCGTTGCGCCAGTTGGCGGACTTCGTCGGCAACGACCGCGAAACCTCGGCCCATCTCTCCGGCACGTGCGGCTTCGATAGCGGCGTTCAGGGCCAGCAGGTTGGTCTGGTCGGCGATGCCTTTGATGACGTCGACGACGCCGCCGATTTCGTCACTGTCCTTCGCCAGCTGGGTCACGGTCAGGCCGGTTTCGCCCACGGACGTCGACAGTCGCTGGATAGCTTCGCGGGTTTCGCTGGCAATCTCGCGACCCCGACGGGTCAGCTCGTTGGCCTGCTGCGTGGCATCGGCGGTGCGCTGCACGTGATTGGCGACTTCCTGAGTCGTCGCGGCCATCTGGTTGACGGCGGTGGCGACCTGTTCGGTCTCGACGCGCTGGCGTTCCAGACCGCTGGAGCTGGCCTGGGCCAGGGTGTCGGACTGCCGCGCCTGAGCGTTCAGGTGCTCGGCGGTGTCCTGCAGCCGGGTCAGGCAGGTCTTCAAACGGGCTTCCTGGCTCAGGATCGACATTTCCAGGCGCGCCTGAGCGCCACGACTGTCGGTGTACATCTGCGCGATCAACGGGTCGGACGTGGTCTGCTCGGCCAGACGCAGCAGGCGCTTGAGGCCGCGCTGTTGCCAGCTCAGACCCAGCAGACCCAGTGGCACGGAGAGCGCAGCGGCCAGCAGGAAGCCCCACGGGGAGTTCAGCCAGACGCCGATCAGAAAACTCAGCTGGCTGACCAGAATGAACGGCAGCCAGTCCTGCAACATCGGCAGCCATTTGTCACGGCCTGGCACAGCGCTCTTGCCGCTGTTGAGGCGTTTGTAGAGCGCTTCGGCGCGGCGGACCTGTTCGGCGGTCGGCTTGATGCGCACGGACTCGAAGCCCACCACCTGCTTGTTCTCGAAAACCGGGGTCACGTAGGCGTTGACCCAGTAGTGATCGCCGTTTTTGCAGCGGTTTTTGACGATGCCCATCCACGGCAGGCCCTGCTTGAGCGTGGCCCACATGTGCTCAAATACCGCAGACGGCACGTCAGGATGGCGCACCGTATTGTGCGGGGAGGTGATCAGCTCATCTTTGGAAAAACCGCTGATTTCAATGAAGGCGTCGTTGCAATACGTAATGACGCCGCGCGCATCAGTGGTGGAAATCAACCGTTGCTGCGCCGGGAAAGTCCGTTCGCGTTGAGTGACGGGCTGGTTATTTCGCATGAGCTATTCGATCCAGGAAGGCTTTGACGAGTTATCGGCCCGAGGCAACAAAAATTAAGTTTTTGTGAACTGCGTCATGCTGCGGATGTCGCTGGACGCCTCAGCGGTCAAACATTGGGTAGGTCAGCAGGCTGAAATGCAGCAGGTTCAGGCCAAAATGGGTGAGCACTGCCGCCGGCAACCCGCCGAGACGATGGGCGACTCCATAGCCCAGGCCTGCCATGCCGGCCAGAAGTGCCCATTCCCACCCGGCACCCACGTGGGCCATCCCAAACAGTGCCGACGCCAGGAGGATCGCGACAGCGTCATGGTAAGGCAGCCTCCGAAAGCATCTTTGCAGGCCGCCCTGAATGTAGCCTCTGAATAGCAGCTCCTCCGTTAGAGAAACCAGCAGGAGATTGTTGACGGCCCAGATGCCTGCCTGCTCCGGCCACTTCGGTGACCAACCGACCATCCCCATCACAACAGCGGCGTTTAAACAGAGGGCGGCAGTGACTGGCAGGGTGATGGCCGTCACCACTGCCCAGCGCCTTGGATTGAACACGATGAACACCCAGGGGCAGGCCAGCGCGATCCACACGCCGATGAGGGGTTTGTCGAGATGCAAGTACATCGAATACGGCGAGGCTTCAGGGCTGAGACGCTCGCCAGCGATCACCCTGGCGCTGAAAAACCCCGGCAGCCAGTGGCTAGCAAGCCCCGCTGAGAGGGCAATGAACAGCAAGTGCCCAAAGGTGCGTACGGCAGGGTGCGAAAACTGGCTGACGCACGTCCAGGCCATGACCAGCAAGGCCAGGGTGACGACCACCGGAACGCTGAGTTGGCCGTACAGCAGGGCAACGCTATAGCCAACAGATAACAGGAAGAGTGCAGTCCAGCGTTGCGCCGACATGGCGTCATCCTTGGATGTCGGAAAAGGCTGGCGATTCTAGCGTTTAGTAAACGCGGGTGTATGTCGGATCTTGAGGGTGTCGGTCCGAATATCGCGTCGATGGTGGATGATGCGGTGTAGGGCGTTTCCGACGATTGCTGGAGATCGTGCAAGCATCTTCCCGGCTAAAGCCGGTCCCACGGAAAGCATGCGCTGCTCCAGGACCAGCTAAAGCCGGTCCCATGGAAAGCATGCGCTGTTCCACGACCAGCTAAAGCCAGTCCCACTGGAAGCATGCGCTGTTCAGTGGGACCGGCTTCAGCCGGGAAGGGGGCGATGCAGGCGCGGCGGGGTGTCCGACGCGCTTGAATCAAGACGCGATCAACTGGCGCAGCACGTAGTGCAAAATGCCTCCTGCCTTGAAGTACTCCACTTCGTTGACCGTATCGATCCGACACAGCACGTCGATGTGGTCCTGCTGCCCATTCTCACGGGTGATCTGCACGGCCAGGCTCATGCCCGGCTGCAGATTGGCACCGGTCAGGCCGGTGATGCTCAGCACTTCCTTGCCGGTCAAGCTGAGAGTCTTGCGGCTTTCACCGCTGCGGAACTGCAATGGCAACACGCCCATACCGACCAGATTGGAGCGGTGAATACGCTCGAAACTCTCGGCGATGACAGCTTTCACGCCCAGCAGATTGGTGCCTTTGGCGGCCCAGTCGCGGCTGGAACCGGTGCCGTATTCCTGACCTGCAACAATCACCAGCGGCGTGCCTTCTGCCTGATAGCGCATTGCGGCATCGTAGATCGGCAGTTTCTCGTCGGTTGGCACATGCAGGGTGTAGCCGCCTTCTTCACCGCCGAGCATTTCGTTGCGAATGCGGATATTGGCAAAGGTCCCGCGCATCATCACTTCATGGTTGCCGCGCCGCGAGCCGTAGGAGTTGAAGTCCTTGTATTCAACGCCCTTGCTGCGCAGGTAGCGGCCCGCCGGGCTGTCCAGCTTGATGTTGCCGGCCGGTGAGATGTGGTCAGTGGTGACCGAGTCGCCGAGCACTGCCAGCACGCGCGCCTGCTGCACATCGGCAATGACCGGCAGGGGCCCGGCAACATCCTCGAAGAACGGTGGATGCTGAATGTACGTCGAGTCCGGCTGCCAGACGTACGTTGCGGCCTCTGGCACCTGAATGGCCTGCCACTGCTCATCACCCGCGAAGACCTCGGCGTACTCCTTGTGAAACATGCCGGTGCTGACGTTCATCACAGCGTCGGCGATCTCCTGCTGAGTCGGCCAGATGTCGCGCAGGTAAACCGGCTGGCCGTCCTTGCCTTCGCCCAGGGGTTCGCTGCTCAGGTCGACGCGCACACTGCCGGCCAGCGCATAAGCGACCACCAGCGGCGGCGAGGCCAGCCAGTTGGTTTTTACCAGCGGGTGCACGCGGCCTTCGAAATTGCGGTTGCCGGACAGCACCGACGCGACGGTCAGGTCCGACTGCTGGATGGCTTTTTCGATCGGGTCGGGCAGCGGCCCCGAGTTGCCGATACAGGTGGTGCAGCCGTAACCGACCAGATCGAAGCCCAGCGCGTCGAGGTATTCAGTGAGCCCCGCCGCGTTGTAGTAATCGGTCACGACCTTGGAGCCCGGCGCCAGTGAGCTCTTCACCCAGGGTTTGCGCTGCAGGCCTTTTTCCACGGCTTTTTTTGCCAGCAAACCCGCTGCCATCATCACACTCGGGTTGGACGTGTTGGTGCACGAGGTGATCGCCGCGATCACCACCGCGCCGTTTTTCAGGCGATAAGTCTGGCCGTTGTATTCGTACTCGGCTTCGCCGACCTGCGCCGCGTTGCCCACCGCGACACCGCCGCCGCCTTCGCTTTCCAGCCGGCCCTCTTCGTGTTTGCCGGGTTTGAGCGCCAGGCCCAGGAAGTCGCTAAAGGCCTGGGACACATCGGGCAGGGCCACCCGGTCCTGCGGGCGTTTTGGCCCGGCGAGGCTGGCGACCACCGAACCCATGTCCAGCTCCAGTGCATCAGTGAACGCCGGTTCCTGGCCGGGCAGCCGCCACAAGCCCTGGGCCTTGCAATACGCTTCGACCAGTTGCACCGTTTCGTCCGGGCGCCCCGACAGGCGCAGGTAATCCAGGGTTACGTCATCGACCGGGAAGAAGCCGCACGTTGCGCCGTATTCCGGCGCCATGTTGGCTATGGTGGCGCGGTCTGCCAGTGGCAAATCCGCCAGGCCGTCGCCATAGAATTCGACGAACTTACCGACCACGCCTTTCTTGCGCAGCATTTGCGTCACCGTCAGCACCAGGTCGGTAGCCGTGATGCCTTCACGCAGTTTGCCGGTCAGTTTGAAGCCAATGACTTCGGGGATCAGCATCGACACGGGCTGACCGAGCATGGCCGCTTCCGCTTCGATGCCGCCGACGCCCCAACCCAGCACGCCGAGGCCGTTGATCATGGTGGTGTGGGAATCGGTACCGACCAGTGTGTCCGGGAAGGCGTAGGTGCGGCCGTCTTCTTCCTTGGTCCAAACGGTGCGGCCGAGGTATTCCAGGTTCACCTGATGGCAGATGCCGGTGCCCGGCGGTACCACGCTGAAGTTGTCGAACGCATTCTGGCCCCAGCGCAAAAAGGCGTAACGCTCGCCGTTGCGTTGCATCTCGATGTCGACGTTCTCGCCGAAGGCCTTGTCGTCGCCAAACCGGTCAACCATCACCGAGTGGTCGATGACCAGGTCCACGGGCGACAGCGGGTTGATGCGTTGCGGGTCGCCACCGGCCTTGGCCACGGCAGCGCGCATGGCCGCGAGGTCGACCACGGCGGGCACGCCGGTAAAGTCCTGCATCAGTACGCGCGCAGGGCGGTACTGGATTTCTCTTCGGGATTTGCGTTCGGTCAGCCAGTCGGCGATGGCCTTGAGGTCGTCACCGGTTACCGTGCGGTTGTCTTCCCAACGCAGCAGGTTTTCCAGCAGTACCTTGAGCGACATCGGCAGTTTGTCGAGATCGCCCAGCGTGCGCGCGGCATCCGGGAGGCTGAAGTAGTGGTAGGTTTTGTTGTTGACGTCGAGTGTCTTGAGGCTTTTCAGGCTATCGAGGGAGGGCATGACTGACTCCTTGACGGTCCGTGCAGCTCAGCGCGGACGGGCGAACGAACGGTAAGACGGGGCGTGTTTCAGCGCTCTGTGTGGCGCCTTTTATGTTCATTGAGTAGTACTGGACCCGCCGGCTGAGCCAGTGGTTCCTGATTCGGCTATCATGCGCCGCTTTCGAGTCATTGAGGTTAATCCTCATGTACAGCTTGCGCTGCGACCCGGTTCGTGGCGCGCGAGGAGACCGACCTGTGAACACCCTTTTCATGCATTGCCGTCCCGGCTTCGAAAGCGAGGTCTGCTCGGAGCTTAGCGAGCACGCCGCGCGCCTTGAGGTGTCCGGCTACGCAAAGGCAAAGACCGACGCCGCCTGCGCCGAATTCATCTGCACCGAGCCCGACGGCGCCGAGCGGTTGATGAACGGCCTGCGTTTCCGCGAGCTGATTTTCCCCCGGCAATGGGCGCGTGGCATGTTCGTGCAGTTGCCCGAAACCGACCGCATCAGCGTGATCCTTGAGCACATGGCCGGCTTCGTACCGTGTGGCAGCCTGTGGCTGGAAGTGGTCGACACCAATGACGGCAAAGAGCTCTCGACCTTCTGCCGCAAGTTCGAGGCGCCGCTGCGCAAGGCCTTGGAGAAGGCCGGCAAGCTGGTGGACAACCCGAGCCTGCCGCGCCTGTTGCTCACCTTCAAAAGCGGGCGCGAAGTGTTTCTCGGGCTGGCCGATGCGAACAATTCGGCGATGTGGCCCATGGGCATCCCCCGCCTGAAGTTCCCCCGGGAGGCGCCAAGCCGCTCCACCCTCAAGCTGGAAGAAGCCTGGCATCACTTCATTCCCCGTGATCAGTGGGACGAACGCCTGTCCGGCGACATGACCGGTGTGGACCTGGGCGCAGCGCCGGGCGGCTGGACCTATCAACTGGTACGACGCGGCATGCTCGTCACCGCAATTGACAACGGGCCGATGGCCGAAAGCCTGATGGACACCGGGCTGGTGCAGCATCTGATGGCGGACGGCTTCACGTTCAAGCCGCGTCAGCCGGTGGACTGGATGGTCTGCGACATCGTCGAAAAGCCCGCGCGCAACGCCGCACTGCTTGAAACCTGGCTCGGCGAGGGCCTGTGCCGCGAAGCGGTGGTCAACCTCAAACTGCCGATGAAGCAGCGTTACGCCGAGGTGCGACGTTTGCTCGAACGCATCGAAGACGGCTTCAAGGCACGCGGCGTCAAGGTGGCCATCGGCTGCAAACAGCTGTACCACGACCGCGAAGAAGTCACCTGCCACCTGCGGCGACTGGACATGAAGCGCAAGGCCTAAAGCCGGTGGTCTTGCACGGCGTGACGGCAGGGCGGCACCTGTAGGAGCCGGCTTGCTGGCAAACGCGGAGGGTCAGCCTGCATCTGCAGCGGCAGCGAGCCGTGTGGGGGTAACGCTGCACCAAGGAGCCGGCCTGCTGGCGAACGCGGAGGGTCAGCTTGCATCTGCAGCGGCAGTAAGATCCATTAGCGGGCAAGCGCGCTCCTACAAAGCAACACCGCAGCAGCCTGGCCCGATGGTGGTCCCCAAAGAAGAACATCGCCAACGCACAGGCAGTGCCGATGACCCCGCATCGTGGTGACGGCGTGACGGCGTGACGGCGTGACGGCGTGACGGGATGACGTGGTGGCGGTGTGCCGGGGTGCGCGGGATGACGTGGTAGCGGGGTGACGCGGTCACGCTGGACTTGTAGGAGCCGGCTTGCTGGCGAACGCGATGGTCCAGCTTGCATCTGCGCCAACAGCTGGCGAATCCGGTGGGCCAGGCTTGCATCCAGGGTGGCAGTGGGATTCATAATCCGCCGTGCGCGCCCGTGTGGCGAAGAATAGGCGAGAAGCAATGACCTCTGAACACAACCCACCGGACGCTGACGTCCTTATCATTGGCGGCGGCCTGAGTGGCACCCTGCTTGCCGTGCAGCTCCTGCGCCTGCCGGGTCAGCGACGGATCGTCATCGTCGAGTCGCGCAGCGAACTGGGGCGCGGCGAGGCCTACAGCGCTACCGAACTGGGCCACACGCTAAACGGCAACGCCGCGCGCATGAGCGTTGACCCGGACGACGCCGACGATCTCACCCGCTGGTTGACCGCCTACATCGCCTCAGGTGGCTGGCCGGAATCCGATCAGCAACATGTTCCGGTCGCCGAGCTGTTTCCCCCACGCGGCATCTTCGGGCTTTACGTCCAGCAACGCCTCGCCGAAGCCCAGGCCGTCGGCGAGCACTTCGGCTCTACCGTCGAGCACGTGCGCGGCGAAGTCACTGACCTGCAAGTCGAGGCGTCCGGCGTACGCGTCAGCCTGGCCGGTCACACCGAGCCTTTGATCGGCCGCTTCGGCGTACTGGCCACCGGCATGTTCGCCGCCGCCCGTACGCCTCAACGCGACTCCAACGCCCTCAACGCCGCTGCCGTCGACCCCTGGGACGTCAACGCCATGCGTCAACTCGACCCTCGGGGCCGCGTGCTGATCATCGGCTCAGGCCTGACCATGGTCGACGCCGTGGTATCGCTTGAGCAGGCGGGGCATCGAGGCCCCATCGATGTGTTCTCTCGCCATGGCCTGCTGCCCCATGTCCGTCGGCAACCGCCGACGTGGCCGGATTTCCTCGGCGCCGACCACACCATTCGCAGCACCCGACAGTTGGTCCGGGCGTTGCGCGAACAATGCCGGCAGGCGGCAGAGCAAGGCATCGACTGGCAGGCGCCCCTCGACACCGTGCGCGTGCACATCCCACGGTTGTGGAGCCAGGCGACTGACCTGCAGCGCCGCCAGTTCGTACGCCATGTGAGGCCGTGGTGGGAGAGCCATCACCATCGCTCGCCACCGACCAGTGCGCAATTGCTGGATCGGCTGATTGCAGAAGGCCGCCTGCACGTGCATGCCGCATCGTTGCTCGACGTTGAAGATTCGGCAGCCGGGGAGGTCCGCATCCGCATGCGTTATCGCGGCCGGGAAGACGGCAGCACGGAACGCGGCGCTGCGCTCATCAACTCCACGGGCATTCAGTACGACTGGCGGCGGGTCGACCGGGCATTACCGCGCAACCTGCTCGCACGCGGACTGATCAAGCCCGGCCCGCTGGCGCTGGGCATCGCCGCCGATGCCGGTGGCGCAGTGCTGGACGCAGAAGGCGCAGTTTCATCACGCCTGTTCGCCATGGGCCCGCCGTTGCGTGGCCTGTGGTGGGAAAGCACCGCCGTCAACGATGTCGCCTCGCAAGCCAAGGCGCTTGCCGCGCGATTGGCGGCAGCCAGCCTGTAACCGGGCGATGCATGCCAGGCACTGTCGGCCCGGAGGCAGTGCTCAATCCTGATCCAGCAACTGCGGCCCGGCGCCGCGCTCGCCCAGGCTGTCGCCGAAGTTGCGCAGCGGGCAGGCCTCCATCGACAGGCAGCCGCAGCCGATGCAGCCGTCGAGTTGGTCGCGCAGCGCGGTGAGGCGGTTGATCCGCTCGTTCAAGTCGGTTTTCCAGCGCTCGGACAGCCGGGTCCAGTCATCCAGACTGGGCGAGCGGTCCTGTGGCAGGGTTTGCAGCGCGGTCTGAATGGTCGCCAGCGGGATGCCCAGACGCTGAGCGGTTTTAATCAGGGCCACACGGCGCAGCACATCCCTGGGGTAGCGACGCTGGTTGCCGGCGTTGCGCTGGCTGCTGATCAGCCCTTTGGCTTCGTAGAAACGCAAAGCGGTGATGGCCACGCCGCTGCGTGCGGAGAGCTGGCCGACGGTAAGTTCGCGGGCAATGGGCGGGGCATCATGTACAGGCATGCAATCTCCGAAGCTGGCAGAAGAAGCTTGACCTCAAGTTAACTGGAGGTTTTAACCTGCGCAGCATCCCGTGTCGGAGCTTGCATGGCAAGCGGCACTCCGGCGCAAGAAACGTATGGCTACAGCCGGACCGCGCCCCATCCTGTCAGCACCCAACCGCCATCCCTGGAGAGCCCTCATGACCCCAGTTACCGCCCACCTTCCGTTCAGCCAGTTCGTCGAGTTTGCAGTGGACCCGCGCCATCAGGCAGGGCTGGTGGACGCGCTCAACGACCGATTCGAACGCTTCACCCGCACCTACCCGGGCTTTGTCTGCGCCAGTGTTCAGGTCAGCGAAGACCGGCGGCGGGTGCTCAGCCATGTGCAGTGGCTGTCAAAACGCGACTGCGAGCGCGCGTTTGAGAATGCCGAAGAAGGCGAGGCGGACATGTGGGGGCTGATTCGTGAGCACCGCGCCACCTCGATGACGTTCAACGCGTATGAAGTGGCCGCGCAAATCGTCGGACCTCGCCACAGCTGAGCTCGGATCAGCCTGGCTCGGCGGATCGGATCAACCTAGCGCCTTCCTGCGCGTTACACCGACAAATGCAGCATGCGGTCGCCCTGGGTCTGTTCACCCGGACGGCGTTTGTTGACGGCCAGTTCGCCGATCTTGATCAGCCGCGCGCGCACGACGTTGCGGCTCAGGCCCAGCAGTTGGGCGGTGTGCACCTGGTTGTAATGGCTAAAGCGATACGCGGCCCGCAGCAAGGCGTCCTCGACCTTTTCGTGCAGCGCCCCGGCCTGTTCTTCGAACAACCGCTGGAACGCACGGGCCAGCAGCGCTTCGGTGGAATCGTCCACTGCAGGTGATGAGTCCTCCTGGCGTTCAAGGCGCAAATTCGACAGCCGCAAGTCGCTGGACTGAATGATCCCGTTGCGGCAGATCAGCAGGGTGTGGTGAATCACGTTTTCCAGCTCGCGGATATTCCCCGGCCAGCCGTAGGTGCGCAGCTTGTGCTCGGCCTCGGCGCTGATCTGGATCGGCCCGCAACCCAGTCGCTGACTGTAAACCTCGATGAAGTGGCGGGTCAGCGGCATGATGTCGCCGGGGCGCTCGCGCAGCGTGCTCAAGACCAGATTGACCACGTTGAGACGGTAAAACAGGTCTTCTCGAAAATGCCCGGCGTTGATCGCGCGTTCCAGCTGCACATTAGTGGCGGCCAGCACCCGCACGTTGATCGGCGTACTTTTGCGCGAACCCAGGCGGACCACCTCGCGCTCCTGCAGCACGCGCAGCAGCTTGACCTGAATCGCCAGGGGCAAATCGCCGATTTCATCGAGAAACAGCGTGCCGCCGTTGGCTTCTTCAAACCAGCCGGCCTTGGCGGTCAGGGCGCCGGTGAACGCGCCTTTCTCTTGACCGAACAGCTCGGCTTCCACCAGTGACTCGGAAAACGCGCCGCAGTTGACGGCCACAAAGGGCTGATGACGACGGCTGCTCAGGTTGTGGATGTGGCGCGCCACCAGCTCTTTGCCGGTGCCGGTCTCGCCGATGATCAGCACGCTGGCGTCGCTGGGCGCGACTTGTTGAATATGGGCCAGCAGCGCCTGGGATCTGGGGTCTTCGAACACTTGCGCGGTGGCGCGAATGGACGTGGCCAGAGCCGGCGAGGGCGGAAGGGTCAGTAGTTGCATGTGGGTCACTTGTGGTTGGAACGGTAAGCTGGCTGCCATGAAGGACTCCTTGTCGCGGTCGCGCAGCACGCGGGCTATCCCTGCAGGAGTGACCGGGATGGCGCTCCACTTTGCTCGCGATGGCGGTGGGTCACTGGAGCAAGGGGTGCAGATAGATCCCTATCGCGAGCAAAGTGGAGCGCCACCCCGGTCACTCCTACAGGTTGAGCGGTTGCGGAGTTACTTCTGCGGTGGCAAATCGTTGGCGATCATCTCGCCGAACGGCCCGGTCAGGTTGGTGATGCCGCGGCCGGCCAGGCTGCGATACGGCTCGGGCAGCAGCGGGAAGACCAGCTCGGCAAAGCGGTAGGCCTCTTCCAGGTGCGGATAGCCGGAGAAGATGAAGCTTTCGATGCCCAGGTCCGCGTATTCCTGAATCCGCGCAGCGACTTCCTGCGGATTGCCCACCAGCGCCGTGCCCGCGCCGCCACGCACCAGGCCCACGCCCGCCCACAGGTTCGGCGCGATTTCCAGGTTGTCGCGGCGGCCGTCGTGCAGCGCGGCCATGCGCCGCTGTCCTTCGGAGTCGAAGCGCGAGAAGGATTTTTGGGCGGCCGCGATGGTTTCATCGCTGATGTGCTCGATCAGGGTGTCCGCGGCTTTCCAGGCTTCTTCGCTGGTCTGGCGGACAATGACGTGCAAACGGATACCAAATTTCACGGTGCGCCCCTTGCGTGCGGCGCGCTCGCGGATGTCCGCCAGCTTCTCGGCGACAGCGGCGGGCGGTTCGCCCCACGTCAGGTAAACGTCGACCTGATCGGAGGCCAGTTCATGGGCCGCCTCGGACGAGCCACCGAAATACAGCGGCGGGTAAGGTTTTTGGATGGGTGGATAGAGCGCTTTGGCATTCTGCACTTTCAGGTGCTTGCCTTCGAAGTCCACGGCTTCGCCCTGCAAGACGCGGCGCCAGATCTGCAGGAATTCGTCGGTGACCTCGTAGCGCTCGCTGTGATCGAGGAAGCTGCCATCGCCACGGTTCTCATCCGGGTCACCGCCGGTTACCACGTTGATCAGCAAGCGTCCGCCGGACAGACGATCCAGGGTCGCGGCCATGCGCGCCGAGACCGTGGGTGAAATGATGCCTGGCCGGATCGCCACCAGATAACGCAAGCGTTCGGTCAGCGGCACGAGGGCCGAAGCAATCACCCAGGAGTCCTCGCAAGAACGGCCGGTGGGGATCAGCACGCCGTGGTAGCCCAGATCGTCCGCCGCCTGCGCGACCTGCTTGAGGTAGTTGAGCGTGACCGGGCGCGCGCCCTTGGTCGTGCCCAGGTAATGGCCGTCGCCGTGGGTCGGTAGAAACCAGAAAACATCCATGAGAAATCCTTCGAACAGATACGGTTGGCTTATAACAAGTGCGTCAGTTATAGAGGCTCCGATTTATTCCGTAAAAGAACTGAATCCCATATTTTTATAACGTTTGGAGATATGGGTAGGTTTTGCGCTGGATCCGGGTGTGGCTGAAAGACCCGACAGATCGTCGATTTGTAAGAGCCGGCTTGCTGGCGAATGCATTTCAAAAGGCACCGTTGCACTGAATCAATAATCGGGTTCGCCAGCAAGCCGGCTCCTACAGTGGATTTGTGTTGGCAGGGGATGCCGGCTCCTACAGTGGATTTGCATTGGCCGGGATTCCGGCTCCTACAGTGAATTTGCATTGGCCGGGATTCCGGCTCCTACCGTGGATTTGCATTGGCCAGGATTCCCCCTCCTACCGTGGATTTGCATTGGCTCGGGATTCCGGCGCCTGCGCAAAATGCGTAGGAGCCGGCTTGCTGGCGAATGCGGTGGGTCAGGCGAAGCTGTGGTCCCAGGCAGACTCCATTCGCGGGCAAGCGCGCTCCTACAAGGGATTGGCGCCAGTCGGCTGATCTGGACAGCCATAATCGACGGGCAAAAAAACAGGCGCCGAAGCGCCTGAAGGTGAGTACGGGAGACTCGTTGAAATCAGAAAATCTGCGTGAACAGCCAGTACAGGCTGCCCGACAGCAAAATGGCCGCCGGCAGGGTCAACACCCACGCCATCGCCAGGTTGCGCAGGGTGCGCATCTGCAGGCCGGAGCCGTTGGCGACCATGCTGCCCGCCACCCCCGATGACAGCACGTGAGTGGTTGAAACGGGCAATCCATACATGTCCGCTGCGCCAATGGTCAGCATGGCGACCACCTCAGCCGAGGCGCCCTGGGCGTAGGTCAGGTGGGTTTTGCCGATTTTCTCACCCACGGTGATCACGATGCGCTTCCAGCCCACCATGGTGCCCAGGCCCAGCGCAATGGCGACGGCCACCTTGACCCACAGCGGAATGAAGCGCGTCGCGGTGTCGATCTGCTGCTTGAACTGATCGACCTTGGCCTGAGTGTCTGCGTCGAAGTTGCCGACCTTGTTCTTGTCCATCACTCGGATGGCCTCGGACGTCAGGTACATGTCGTTACGCACGTTGGCAGTGGCCTCGGCCGGTACCTTGGCGAGCGATCCGTAGCTGGCCACCTGATCGCCGATCTTGCCGGCCATCACCGCCAGCGCCGGCACCAGGTCAGGGGTGGCCTGCTTGTCGCGAATATAGGTGGAGAGCGTCTGGCGCGAGTCGGCCGGCGCGGGCAGCGGTGCCGCTTTGGTCAGCGCCTGTTGGGTGACCTGCGCGACGGCGGCGAACTGCACCGATTGGTCGGCGGGCATGGCACGGTTCAGGGCATAGGCCATGGGCAGTGTGCCGACCAGAATCAGCATGATCAGGCCCATGCCTTTCTGACCGTCGTTGGAACCGTGAGCGAAGGAAACGCCGGTGCAGGTCAGGATCAGCAGGCCGCGAATCCAGATGGGAGGCGGCGTGTTACCTTCCGGCGCCTTGTACAGTGCCCTGTTCTTCACGAACATGCGCAGCGCCAGCAGCAACAGCGCGGCGCAGGTAAAGCCCACCAGCGGGGAGAGCAATAGCGAGTAACCGACCTTGGTCGCCTGAGACCAGTCCACGCCGCTGGTGCCATCGCGACCATGCATCAGCGCGTTGGCGATGCCCACGCCGATGATCGAGCCGATCAGCGTGTGCGAAGACGACGCCGGCAGGCCCAGCCACCAGGTGCCCAGGTTCCACAAAATGGCTGCGATCAGCAGGGCGAAGATCATCGCGTAGCCGGCAGACGAGCCGACCTGCAGGATCAGCTCCACCGGCAGCAGGGCGATGATGCCGAACGCCACCGCTCCGCTGGAGAACAGCACCCCGAGGAAGTTGAAGGTGCCCGACCAGACCACGGCAAAATTTGGCGGCAGGGAGTGGGTGTAGATCACCGTAGCGACAGCGTTGGCGGTGTCGTGAAAGCCATTGACGAACTCGAAACCGAGCGCAATGACCAAGGCCACGCCGAGCAGAATGAAGGGCGTCCAGGTCAGTACGACGGTGCCCAGATCGTCCATGTCCTGCTTGAGGCTGTAGCCGGTGTAAAACAGACCCAGTGCAAGCACGACGAAGAAGATCACCATCGTCAGCACGCCAGGCTTGCGCCCGAATTGGGCGCTCAGGCCGGGACCCTGCTGCAGGGAGCCTTGGGTCAGTGTGGGGGTCGCCATGGGGCACAGTCCTGTTCATGTGGGATGGCGCCCATGATCATTACAAAATGTGACAGAGATGCGACACAGGTCACAATTTGCGTGTATTTGCTGGGGTTCAGGGACCAGTGGATGGGCCAGTGGCTCTGCTGTTAAAAATCCCGGCTCTTGCGAAACGCCCACCTTCCTGCAATGAACGTAAACGTCGCCACCAGCGCAACCAACACCCAGAACCCATGGGGATCGGTCGCCAGCGGGATACCACCGACGTTCATGCCGAAGAAGCCCGCGACGATATTGATCGGCAGTGCCAGCACCGTCACCACGGTCAAGGTGAACAGCGTGCGGCTGCTTTGCTCGTTCAGGTTGGCGGCGATTTCTTCCTGCAGCAGCTTGATCCGCTCGCCCAGGGCGGTGAGGTCGCTGATCACCAGTGCTGATTCTTCGGTGGACTGGCGCAGCTCCTGAAGGTCTTCTTCCAGCAACCAGTGCGGCGGCCGGTGCAGCAGGCGCATCAGCGAGCCGGGCTCCAGCGCCAGCAGCCTTTGCAGGCGCACCAGCACCCGGCGCATGGCACCCAGCTCGGTGCGGTTGTTGCTGAGGCGCTGCGCGAGCAATTGATCTTCGATCTTGTCGACACTGATGCTGGTCTTGCGCATGAACTGGCTGAGCACATCGCTTTGATCACGCAGCAGGTGCGCCAGCAGCTCCAGCGGGGAGCGGAAGGTCTCGCCCTGTTTCACCGACGAGCGCAGGCGATCCACCGAGCGCAGCGGCTGGTGCCGCGCGGAGATCATCAGGTTGCTGCGCACACAGACCCACAACGTGGCGATGTCGGTGGAGACCCGGTTGAAGTCGAAAACCACATCGTTGACCACCGCCAGCAGCGCCGAATCGACATGCTCGATGCGGGTGGAGCGTGACCCTTCGTGCAGGGCTTCGAGGAACTCGTCGGGCAGGTCGAGGTTGGTTTTAAGCCAGCGTTCGCAGCTGGCGTGGGTAAGGTTCAGGTGCAGCCAGACGAACTCGTCCGGCTCGGTCGGTCGGCGCAGGCATTCCATCGCCGCCGTCGAATCCAGCTCGCGGCCGGGCTCGCCGGGGCGAAAGCGGAACCCGTACAGCAGGCCAAACAGATCGGGGTCCTGATGGTGCGCGATGCGTTGATTCATGGAGGCTCGCAGACGGGGAGTGCCAGGTGAAGGCACGGGTCGAAAGCGGCATCATCGCAAGGGGTTTTGACAGTTTTGTGACGGGTTGTATCAAAGGGTTACGATTCGCTTGTGGTCATTGCAGAAGCGCGCTTGCCCGCGAAAAGGTGCAGCCAGCGAAACCGATGTTGGCTGGCAGTCTGCATTCGTCCGGATGCGGCCCCGAGCAAGCGGCTCCCACAAAAGCGCGGGTTGTCACACCATCGACAGGGATTTTTTGCGGGTCGGCGCCGGCCATGAACTGTCGATCAACAGTTCATCATCAATCGACAGCTCGATCTCGGCGGCTGCGGCGTTCAGCTCGATGTGGTGCGGATCCACCGCCTTGGGAATTGCGATAACCCCGTCCTGGCGCAGCACCCACGCCAGGCTGATTTGCGCCGGCGTCGCGTCATGACGCTCCGCGACTTCGAGAATGGCCGGGTTCATCAACAGGTTGCCGGCCTGGCCGATCGGGCAGTAGGCCATAAGGGGCATGTTGGCGCTCTGCATCCAGGGCAGCAGGTCGTATTCGATGCCGCGTTCTTCCGGGTTGTAGAGCACCTGATTAGTGGCGCAGTGATGGTTGTTCAAGTCAATCATGTCGGAGACGTCGAAGTTCGAAACACCCCAGCGCCCGATTTTGCCGGCTTCACGCAGACGCTCGAACGCTTCGACGGTTTCCTCCAGCGGATAGGAGCCCGGCCAATGCAGCAGATAAAGATCGATGTAATCGGTCTTCATGCGCTTGAGGCTGCGTTCGCAGGCTGCCGGAATGCCCGCGCGGCTGGCGTTGTGCGGGTAGACCTTGCTCACCAGCACCACCTCGTCACGACGCCCGGCAATGGCCTGGCCCACCACTTCCTCGGCGCCGCCTTCGCCGTACATCTCGGCGGTGTCGATCAGCGTCAGGCCAAGATCGATGCCCAACTGGAGCGCCGAAACCTCCGCCTGCAGCTGGCGGCGATCCTCGCCCATGTGCCAGGTGCCCTGACCTATGACGGGGACGGTTTTGTCTGCCAGTTCAAGCGTGCGCATCGGGGGTGCCTCCGGGCTGATGGGTCTGAGTCATTAAGAGTCAGGCAGTACCCGTCCGCAGGGGTTCAATCTCAAGCGAATACGCGGTGCGTGAGCGGGCTGCGCACCCATTGTAGGACCGGCTTCAGCCGGGAAGAGGCAGGTATGAGCGACATCAATTCCGCAGTGTGGCACCCGACGCCTTCCCGGCTAAAGCCAGTCCTACAACGAACGCGGTCAATTAGTAGGACCGGCTTCAGCCGGGAAGAGGCAGGTGTGAACGACATCAATTCCGCGGTGTGGCACCCGACGCCTTCCCGGCTAAAGCCAGTCCCACAACGAACGCGGTCAATTAGTAGGACCGGCTTCAGCCGGGAAGAGGCAGGTATGAGCGACATCAATTC
>Ga0308169_10000134_pt1 | contig 149995 bp, 116 predicted proteins | sample PhyBR1_2_FD_202139 | JGI IMG/M metagenome (GOLD analysis project Ga0308169, IMG submission 202139) | Phyllosphere microbial communities from UC Gill Tract Community Farm, Albany, California, United States - DLSLSB.R1 | ecosystem: Host-associated > Plants > Phyllosphere > Unclassified | place... | reverse complement strand
TAGTGAAACGATGCATCGCCGATGGTAGTGTGGGGTCTCCCCATGTGAGAGTAGGTCATCGTCAAGATTCATTTCGCAAAACCCCTATCTGCGCGAGCAGGTAGGGGTTTTGTCTTTTCCGGGATCCGGATATCTGCGGCTACATAGCGGCCCCAATCAAGGCAGCTTCAGCCCCGAGCCAACTCAGCTAGGTGCGCAATCACCTGCTCGGTCTTCAGTACCAATACATCACCTTCAAGCTTATCCAGCACCACTTCAGCAGTGTTGCCAATCAATGCGCCGGAGATACCCGTACGGGCAACGGTGCCGATCACCGTCACCACGGCCTTGTATTTATCCTCGGTGTAAGGAATCAGCACATCTGCCGGCCCTTCAGCAATGTGTAGGCGATGATCAGTGATATCGAACTCAGCTTGAAACGCGCTGCACGCCTCGCGATAGCGTTGTTCGATACTGTCCCGGTTCTGGTACACCGGATCCGCTGCGGAGAGCATGGGGGAGGGGTGGGCACTGATCACGTGCAGTTCGCCTTTGGCCAGGCTGGCGATGCCAAAACCGTGATCGATAATGCTCGCATGCAATAGGCGGTGTTCCTCATCATGATTGCCCACGTCGACCGCTGCCAGAATCACCCCACCGGTCCAGGGTTGCTCGCTCTTGACCATCAGTACCGCGCAAGGGCACTGACGCAGTAGCTTCCAGTCGCTAGGGGTGAGTAGTGCTTTCTTCAGGGGGTTATCCGGACGATGCTCCTTGATTACCAGGTCGCAACCCTCGGCCTGCTGGGCCTGGATGACGGCTTCATGTACAACATCGTGCCTGCTTTGCTCAAAGCTAATATTGTCGTAGCCGTCTTCCTGCAGTTGGCCCGCCAACACGCTCAGCAGTGCCTGATGGTCGTGCTTTTTGTCGCACATCAGCAGATGCATACGGGCGCCCGTCACCCCGGCAATCAGCTTGGTCCGGGTCAGCGCCCGGCTGTGGGCATGGTCTGGATCGAGTACAACCAGAATGCTTCTGACCTGTTGCATGAGCATGGACTCCTAGAATGGCTCGCCGATGCCTGACTATAGACGGCGCGCTTACCGTTGCCGTTTGACGTATATCAAGCATAGTCGCTGGCGATCGCCGCTGCCCTCGGTATAATCGCCGACCCTGCCGCTGTTCAGTTGCCGTGAAATTATGTCCCTGATTCCCGAAGTCCAAGCCTTTCTCGGTTGTCGCACCCCTGATGCCTGGATCGAAGCAGCACTGGCCGATCAGGAGACGCTGCTAATCGATCACAAGAATTGTGAATTCAAGGCTGCCAGCACAGCGTTGAGCCTGATTGCCAAGTACAACGCACACCTCGACCTGATCAACATGATGTCGCGCCTTGCACGCGAGGAGCTGGTTCACCACGAGCAGGTACTGCGCCTGATGAAACGTCGTGGCGTGCCGCTGCGGCCGGTCTCGGCAGGGCGCTATGCGTCCAGCTTGCGCAAGCTGGTTCGCTCCCACGAGCCGGTCAAGTTGGTCGATACGCTGGTGGTGGGTGCTTTTATCGAAGCGCGCAGCTGCGAGCGCTTTGCCGCACTTGTACCGCACCTGGATGAAGAGTTGGGGACGTTCTACCACGGCTTGCTGAACAGCGAAGCGCGGCATTTTCTCGGCTATCTGAAGCTCGCCAATCAGTATGGCGATGAGGCCGACATCGCGCGCGTAGTGGAGAAGGTACGCGAGGCTGAAGCAGAGTTGATCTGTTCAACAGATCAGGAATTGCGCTTTCACAGTGGTATACCGCTGGCCCTGGCCGCTTGATCAGCGGCTGAGCCAGCGATCTGGCCAGTATTACGAACGACGGCCCAGCAGCAAGCCGACTACCAGACCGAAGCCTGCAGACACAGCAACGGTCTGCCACGGGTGACCACCGATATAATCTTGAGTGGCTTCGACCACCGGCTGCGCACGGTCGCGTACCGAGGTGGCAGCCTGACGAGCCTGGCTCAGCTTCTGGCTGATCTGGGCGCGCAGGGTATCGGCCTCTTCGCCAATCAGCGATGCACTTTGCTCGAGCAGACGCTCGGACTCTTCAATCAACGACTGCAGCTCGCTGAAGACCTGGTCCTTGATCTGATCGGTATCGATTTGGGTGGTTTTCCGGGCCATGAACAGCTCCTCGTTTGGTGATGGTTAGAACAATGGATACCTGCGCGGCGGGAAAGTTGCGCAGACGTTCCGGCCGATTGCCGCATCAGTGTAAGATAGCCGGCAAATTTCATGCAGCAGGGTAGATTTTCATGAGTTTCAATCTGGCCAACAGAAGCTTTGAAGAACGGGCGCAGATCGAAGCGGAGAAAGCGCGACTGTTCGAGTATTGGCAGAGCAACCTTGGCAAGGTCAAGGCTGAAGCCGGTCGCTTGATTTCCGAGAAGTCTCGTCGCAAGGGCAAATGGGCCGAGTGGGTCCGCGCCGAGCTAGATGCGATGACGCCACAGGATTTTGCGATCATGGTCCGTAGCGAGGTCAATAAAATGATGGCCGCCGCCAACGCCAATCGCTGATCAGGTGCTGCTGTCGGTGGCGGCCCTCAGCCGCTAGACACGTCAGGAAGCATCTGCACACGAATTCGCACTTTTAATCCGAACCTGCCACGCCCTAGGCTATCCAACGCCTGAGCGTGGCTTTTTCGTTTTTGGAGGTGGCACATGAAATCTGTCTGGCCAGTCCTTGGCCTTGGTTTTTTGCTGGCGTTACCTGGCAGCGTCGCATTCGCTGATACCAGTGTGCTGGCGGCCAACAACAACCCCTACAACAGCCCGATTCAGCGCGCCAACCCCAATAGTCGGCAGGGCAGTGCGCCTGATACCCCACCCGTGCGCGGGCCCTCTACCCAGCCCATGCCACGTCCACCGACGCTGGACAATCGCGGTATCGGCAATGGTGACAACTTGCGCCGCCAACAACAGACCCCACGCCTCGAACCCAGTCGCCCGCCGCGTGACAGCCAACGCGCGCCGTGAGCTTTTCTGCAAGGAACCCCGCATGACTCCACGATCCTGGTTGACCAGCTTGACCGTTGCAGCGTTGCTGCCCGTATTTGCCCACGCCGCCTCCGAGCAGCAATTTCCCAGTGAAGAGGGTGAGATCACCGTCAGCACAGTCGCCAATGGCCTGCGTAATCCTTGGGGCCTGGCGTTTCTTCCAGGCGGTAAGGACATGCTGGTCACCGAACGCCCTGGCAACCTGCGTCTGGTGACCGCTGAAGGCAAGGTCGGGCCACCCCTGAGCGGCGTCCCCAAGGTCTGGGCGCAAGGGCAGGGCGGCCTGCTCGATGTAGTGTTGTCGCCAGACTTCGACAAGGACCGCACGGTCTACCTGTCGTTCGCCGAAGAAGGCGACGATGACAAGGCCGGTACTGCGGTTGGCCGCGGCCAGCTCTCGGCCGACCGCGCGCGTCTCGACAATTTCACCGTGATATTCCGGCAGATGCCGAAACTGTCTGAAGGCAACCATTTCGGCTCGCGGCTGGTGTTCGACCGTGACGGCTATTTGTTCATCGCTCTGGGCGAGAACAACCAACGGGCCACCGCCCAGGACCTGGACAAGCTCCAAGGCAAGGTCGTGCGCATCCTCCCCGATGGTGAAGTACCCAAAGACAATCCCTTCGTTGGCAAATCAGACGTTCGCCCCGAGATCTGGTCGTTTGGCCATCGCAATCAGCAGGGCGCAGCGCTCAATCCGTGGACCGGCGAGCTCTGGACCAATGAGCACGGGCCGCGCGGTGGTGACGAGATCAACATTCCCCAGGCTGGCAAGAACTACGGTTGGCCGATTGCTACCCATGGTATCAACTACTCGCTGTTGCCGATTCCAGAGGCCAAGGGCAAGCACGTTGACGGCATGGTCGATCCCCATCATGTGTGGGAGAAGTCACCAGGCATCAGCGGCATGGCGTTCTACGACCGTCCTACGTTCAAGGCCTGGGACCACAACCTGTTCATCGGTGCACTGGCCACTCAAGAGCTGATCCGCCTGCAGCTCAAGGGCGATAAGGTGGTGCACGAAGAGCGGCTGCTGGGCGAACTGAAGGCGCGAATTCGTGATGTGCGCGTAGGGCCTGACGGCTACCTGTATGTATTGACCGACGCCAAAGACGGCGCGCTGCTGAAAGTTGGCTTGAGCAACGACCAGTAATCGCGATAACAGGTACCATGGCGTTTTCCCAAACCCTCACTGGCACATGGCTATCGATCCGCAAACGCTCTATCAGCAGGCTTTGCAGCAGGACGGCTTCGTTGCCGATCCTGCGCAGGCCAATGCCGTAGCCGCCCTTCAGCGGTGTTTCGAATCCTTGCAGACTGACCAGGCCGGCCCGGGCGTCTACCTATGGGGGCCGGTCGGTCGCGGCAAGACCTGGCTGATGGACCAGTTCCATCGCTGCCTGCAAGGACCTGCGAGGCGCCAGCACTTTCATCACTTCATGGGTTGGGTGCATCAAAGGCTGTTCCAGCTCAACGGCACCGCTGATCCGCTGCGAGCATTGGCCAGTGAGCTGGCCGGGCAAATCCGCGTGCTGTGCTTCGATGAGCTGTTCGTCAACGACATCGGCGACGCGATCATTCTTGGCCGGTTGTTCAGCGAGCTGTTCGAGCACGGTGTGGTGATCGTCGCCACCTCCAATCAACCGCCGACTGAGCTGTACCTGGACGGCTTCAATCGCGACCGCTTCCTGCCCGCCATTGAGGCGATGCAGCGGCATATGCAGATTCTGCCGGTCGTCGGCGAACAGGATCACCGGCTGCACCCAGGCCTCGCGCGTCAGCGCTACTGGTGTGTAGCAGACAATGCGACCAGTACCTTTGGCACGCTGTTCGAGCAATTGAGTGCCGGCGACGCTGGTTGTGCCGAGCCGCTGCAATTAGGTTCGCGACAAATCCGCGTGGTGCGCCGCAGTGACCAGGCCATCTGGTGTCACTTCAGCGATCTGTGCGAGCAACCGTTGTCGGCCATCGAGTTCATGGCCTTGTGTGACCGGTTTCCGGCGATCCTCATCGATGCTATCCCTGCGCTAGGCGGCGAGCAGCGCGCCGGGCGCATTGCACGGGGCACCGAAGATGCTGCCGAGCGAGTAGCAGCCGGCGATCGCCAGCTGCCGACGTTGTCAGCCAAAGACGATAGCGTGCGCCGCTTCATCGCTTTGGTCGACGAGTGCTATGACCGCCGCGTTGCCCTCTACCTTGAGGCCCAAGTGCCGTTGGATGCGCTCTACACAAAGGGCTACCTGGCATTCCCGTATCAGCGCACCTTGAGCCGTTTACGGGAAATGCAGTTGCAACGCTTCGGCTAACGGTCCGCTCAGAGCTGGTTCATTTCTGCAGCCAGTCGATCAAGGTCTTGTGGAAGCGCCGCGGTTCTTCGATTTGCGGCGCGTGGCCCATCCCCTCAAAGACGATCAACTCGCCCTGCGGGATCAGCTTGGCCGCCTGCGGTCCCAGCGCCTTGTAGTTGCCCAGCTTCGCCTTGACCTCAGCCGGGGCAATGTCGCTGCCAATCGCGGTAGTGTCCTGATCGCCAATCAGCAGCAAGGTCGGCATCTTCAGGTTCTGGAACTCGTGATAAACCGGCTGGGTAAAGATCATGTCGTAGATCAACGCCGAGTTCCATGCCACGCGCTCATGCCCAGGACCCTGATTCAAGCCAACCAGCATCTGCACCCAGCGCTCGTATTCGGGCTTCCAGCGGCCGGCGTAGTAGGTCTTGCGCTCGTAGTTGCGCACGCCCTCGGCGTCCAGCTTGAGCTCACGTTGATACCACTGATCGACCGTTCGGTAAGGCACGCCTAGGGCTTTCCAGTCTTCTAGGCCGATTGGATTGACCATCGCCAGGCGCTCGACCTGTTGCGGGTACAGCAGCGCATAGCGGGTGGCAAGCATGCCGCCAGTGGAGTGGCCGAGAATGATCGCCTGCTCGACCCCCAACTGCTCGAGCAGGGCGTGAGTGTTGCTCGCCAGCTGCTGGAAGCTGTATTGGTAATAGGCAGGCTTGCTCGACGTGCAGAAGCCGATTTGGTCCGGCGCGATAACCCGGTAGCCGGCTTTGCTGAGGGCGTCGATGCTGCTTTCCCAGGTTGCGCCACAGAAGTTCTTGCCGTGCATCAGCACTACGCTGTGACCGTTGGCCTTGCCTTGGGCAGGGACATCCATATAGCCCATTTGCAAGGCCTGGTCTTGCGAGGTGAAGTCGTAATGCTGGAGCGGGTAGGGGTAGTCGAAGCCTTCGAGTTGCTGCCCATAGGTGGGCGACTCGGCAGCGAACGCCGGGCTGCCGATTAGGCAGGCGAGGGCCAGGGCGGTTGCGCGCAGCATGGGGGTACTCCGTGTAGGACCATGTAGGAAAAGCGACTGTAGCAGCCCGACACGCGCAACAAGCGGCAAAGGTGTTACTGGCCGTTAACCCAGCCCAGGGTAATCAGCACTACCACCAGGTAACGCCCACACTTGGCGACTGTCACCAGCAGCAGAAAACGCCAGAATGGCTCGCGCATGATGCCGGCAATCAGGGTCAGAGGATCGCCGATCACCGGCATCCAGCTAAGCAACAGCGACCACTGGCCCCAGCGTTGGTAGCGTTGCTGGGCACGCTCCAGTTGGGCGCCACTGAACGGGAACCAGCGGTGCTCACGGAGCCGTTCCACCGCCCGGCCGAGCAGCCAGTTGACCACCGAGCCCAGCACATTGCCCAGGGTCGCGACCAGCAGCAGGGTCAACCAGGCATGCTGCTCGCGCAGCAGCAACCCGACCAGCACCGCTTCGGACTGCAACGGCAGCAGAGTGGCGGCGCCGAAGGCGCTGAGGAACAACGCCACAAGGCTCATCATCGGCCGCGGCTCAGTAGCTGGCCACGACCTCGTCGTTACCCTCATGGGTCACGCCGATCACCTGGTATGAATCTTTGTGATCGCCCATCTCCATCCCTGGCGAACCCATCGGCATGCCGGGTACTGCCACGCCCTTGAGGTCGTTGCGTTTGGCGAGCAGACGCACCTGTTCGGCCGGCACATGGCCCTCGACGAACTTGCCATCGATAACGCCGGTATGACAGGAGGCCAGCCGCGGCGCTACGCCGAGGCGTTGTTTTACGGCGCTCATGTTCGGCTCGACGTGGTCATTGACGGTAAAACCGTTATCGCGCAGGTGGCTGATCCACTGCTTGCAGCAGCCACAGTTGGGGTCACGGTAAACGTCGATGGTCTCGGCAGCCTGAGCAAGGCCGGTGAAGGCCAGCAGGCCCAGAGCAATCAGGCGAGTACGCAGCATGGTCAAATTCCTCGGCAAGGGGCGGCCGCCTGCAGGCGGCAGGCTCGGCGGCAGCTTAACGCAACCGGCGTCAGCCTGCTGCAGGCAGGCCAAAAGCGGCCAGCATGGCGCAACTCACCTGACAGCAAGCTGACGCAGTCATTACAGCGCTGTCAGCTGGCAGGCGCAGCACCGTCCAGATCACGCATCAGCAACGCGTAATCGAGTGGCACCTGCTCAGGGATAGGCAGATACACCACATGGCCGTCGCCAGGCGCCACCTCGATCTCGCGCTGCTGCCGATCGCGCAGGCGGCTCAGTTCGAAATGGTAGTTGCCGCGGGGTGTCATCAGCTCCAGCTGATCGCCAAGGGCAAAACAGTTCTTGACCTTGACCTCGGCCAGACCCTCGACCCGCAAACCGGTCAGCTCACCGACGAACTGCTGTCGCTCGGACACCGAATTGCCGCGCTGGTAGTTCTGGTATTCATCGTGCACATGGCGGCGCAGGAAGCCTTCGGTGTAGCCACGCTGGGCCAGCGATTCAAGGTTGTCCATCAGGCTGCGATCAAACGGCCGCCCCTGCAGGGCATCGTCGATGGCCTGGCGGTAGGACTGCACCGCGCGAGCGCAGTAGAAATGCGATTTGGTCCGGCCTTCGATTTTCAGCGAATGCACACCCATGCGCGTCAGCCGCTCGACGTGTTGTACGGCGCGCAGGTCCTTGGCGTTCATGATGTAGGTGCCGTGTTCGTCCTCGAATGCCGGCAGCGCTTCACCGGGCCGATTGGCCTCTTCAAGCAGGAACACCTGCTCGGTCGGGGCGCCCAGGCCAAGAGTCGGTTGCACTTCATGGACGATGTCGCCGCTGACGTTCTCCACCGCTGCAGTGGCCTGATACTTCCAGCGGCAGGCATTGGTGCAGCTGCCCTGATTGGCGTCGCGCTTGTTCAGGTAGCCCGACAGCAGGCAGCGCCCAGAGTAGGCCATGCACAGGGCACCGTGGACGAAGACCTCCAGCTGCATAGCGGGTACCTGCTGGCGGATCTCCTCGATCTCTTCCAGCGACAACTCGCGCGAGAGGATGATTCGGCTCAGGCCAAGCTGCTGCCAGAAGCGCACGCTCGCCCAGTTGACCGTGTTGGCCTGCACCGACAGGTGCACCGGCATCTGTGGGAAGTGCTCGCGCACCAGCATGATCAGGCCCGGGTCAGACATGATCAACGCATCGGGCGCCATCGCGATCACCGGAGCAAGGTCCTTGAGGAAGGTCTTCAGCTTGGCGTTGTGCGGGGCGATGTTGACCACCACGTAAAACTGCTTGCCCAAGGCGTGCGCTTCGTTGATGCCCAAGGCCAGGTTGGCATGGTCGAATTCGTTGTTGCGCACCCGCAGGCTGTAGCGCGGCTGGCCGGCATACACCGCGTCGGCGCCGTAGGCAAAGGCGTAGCGCATGCTTTTCAGTGTGCCGGCAGGGGCGAGCAATTCAGGCTTGGCGAGAGAGGTCATGGGCGCACCGGAGCAAAGGGCGCGGATGGTAGTGGCTGGCCAATTCAGGCGCATTGATCTGGATCAACCCTCGCAGGGCACTTTTTCCGATCTCTGCTGCACTAAAGGTCTGAATCCCCGAGGAATACTCATGAACCAAACCGCACTACAGAACAGGGCACTGGCCGTGCTGCTGGCCGCCGTCACCATTGCCTTCGTCTGGATCATGCTGCCGTATTACGGCGCGATATTCTGGGCGGTGATCCTGGGCATCCTATTTGCCCCTTTGCAGCGCAACCTGTTGATCCGTTTCAACCGCCGGCGCAACCTCGCCGCCGGTGTGTCTTTGCTGATCTGTCTGCTGATCGCCATCTTGCCGGTGATCTTCACCAGTGCGCTGTTGGTACAGGAGGGCGCCTCGCTGTATCAACGCATCGAGAGCGGCCAATTGGACATCGCCGGTTATGTTGAGCAAGGCAAGAACATGCTGCCAGCGTTCGCGCAGCACGGCCTTGACCAGATGGGCATGGGTAACCTCGATGGCTTGCGCGACAAGATCAGCAAGTGGGCCGGGCAAGGCAGCCAGATCCTGGCCAGTCAGGCGTTCAGCTTTGGCCAAGGCACGTTCGATTTCCTCGTCAGCTTCGGCATCATGCTCTACATCCTGTTCTTCTTCTTGCGTGAAGGGCCGGAGTTGGCGCGCAAAGTGCGCCTGGCGGTACCGCTGCCCGAGGATCAAAAGCGCCGCCTGCAACTGAAGTTCAACCGCGTGGTGCGCGCCACGGTCAAGGGCAACCTGCTGGTGGCGATCACTCAGGGTGCGCTGGGCGGGGTGATCTTCTGGATTCTGGATATCCCCAGTGCGTTGATCTGGGCAGTGCTGATGGCGTTTCTGTCGTTGCTGCCAGCAGTTGGCGCGGGGATCGTCTGGGCGCCGGTTGCGGCCTACTTCATTCTGACCGGGGCAACCTGGCAGGGTGTGGTGCTGACGGCCTTTGGTGTGTTGGTGATCGGTATGGTCGACAACGTGTTGCGGCCGATCCTGGTCGGGCGCGACACGCGCATGCCCGACTACCTGATCCTGGTATCAACCCTGGGCGGCCTGGCGGTATTCGGCCTCAACGGCTTCGTGATCGGGCCGTTGATCGCTGCGTTGTTCATTTCCAGCTGGACCATCTTTACCGAAACCAAGCCGCAAGTGCAGTTGCCCTGAATCTGCCTTACTTCAAGCTGTAGGACACACCTGCATACACGCCGAATCCTTCCCCAGGCGTCGCCCGGGGTTGGTCGCTGCCTTGATCGTCATAGCCCGGGGTGACGCTGGCGCTGTAACGCTTGTTGGTCAGGTTGCGCAGGTCGAGCCAGGTTTGCCAGTCTTGTTGCGGTGAGTCCCAACCCAGCCGCGCACCGAGCTGGGTATAGGCATCGGCGTGGTTGCTGTTGGCATAGTCGACCTGCACCTTTGACGCCATCTGTGTATTGACGCCGACATGGAAGCCGCTCGGCCAGTCATAGCGCAGCTCGGCCTGGTAGTAGTGCACGGGCAGGCCAGGCAGGCGGTTGTCGCCAAAGCGCTGGTCGTCGCGGTAGTGAAAATCGCTGAAGGTATAGGCTTGGCGCAGGCTCAGCTTGCCGCTGCCTGATTGTTCCCAGAGGGTGCTGTCCAGGCTGGCTTCGAGCCCTTCATGCACCGTTGCGCTGGCATTGAACTCCTTGGCAGGCAAGCCTTGTACGAGTTCTACCGCCAGCAGCTCATGGCGAACCTGAGCGTAATACCAGGCCAGATCCCAGCGGCCGACGGCCGAGTCGCCTCGCGCGCCAAGCTCGAGCGTGGTCGCCGTCTGGTTCTGCATCTTGATTGGCTGGGTCGCAACCGTAGAACTCCAGATCAGCGACCACGGGTGCGGCGGCTCGACCGAACGGCTGAGGTTGCCGTACAGCTGCAAGTTTGGCTGCCAGTCGTAGCGCAGGCCGATCCGCGGCGCGTAGTCCCAATCGTGCTGGCTGACCTTGCCGCCACTGGCGGGATAGCTGACGTCGCTCTCACGGCGGGTGTAGATCATGGCCAGGCCGGTGGTCAGCCACAGGTCTGGGATCAGCTCCAGTTCATTACCGACGTGCAACACGGTATCCGAACCCTGATAACTGAAGTCGCGGCTGCGGGCGCCGAAATTATCGCCATTGGTGCGGGCAAACTGTGACGCACCGCTGTTAGGCAGGTGCTTGGTGGTACGCCAACCCACGGAGGTTTTGCTCTCGTGGCCCAGCAACGTGTCGCGGCGCAGGTAGTTCAGGGTGCCGCTGACATCGGTGTAGGCCACCTTCAGGCGCATTGGCCCTTCGCGCAGGTCCATCGGGAAATCGTGGTAGACCAACCCAGCTTCAACGCGGGCATCGTCCTCAAGGTAGAAGGTAGTCTTGTTGGCCACCCAGGTGCTGCCCGGCTGCGGGCGGCTGTCGTCACGGGCCAGGTAGGCGGCGTTGGCGGCCCGTGGGTCGTGCTTGATCTGCTCCTTGGTCAGGCGCCCGGCCAGTTCGTTCTCGGTTTCCCGGTAGCGCAGGTAGAAGCGCGTTTCCAGATTCGGGTTGAAGCGATAGCCAACGTTGGCAGCAAAGCCCTTGGCGCTGCCACTGCTGTGCTCCTGGTAACCGTCGTATTCCGAGTCGGTCAGGGCCACGTAGTAATCGAGCTTGCCCAGTACCTGGCCGGAACTGATGTGGCGATGGGCGTAGCCGCGGCTGCCGGCCTCATAGCGCACCTGCAGGCGGTCGGCATCGTAACCGGTGTGGGTCACGTAGTTGATCGCGCCACCGAGCGTGAGCGCGCCCTGATCAAAACCGTTAGCGCCCCGCAGCACCTCTGCGCGGCTCAGCCACAGCGGCTCGAGCAGCTCGTAAGGCGTGCCGCCGGGGCCAGTCAGCGGCAAACCGTCGAACATCGTGTAGACCCCTGAGCCGTGCGCACCCGGCGCACGGTTGATACCCGAGCCGCGGATCGACAGTTTGATGCCCTCATTACCCGCCGACTGGGCAAACACACCCGGTTGATAGGCAAGTACGTCCTGGTTGCTGGCCAACCGCCCTTGTGCCACCTGCTGTATGTCTACCAGATTGGTAGCGCCGGGGACTTGTCGCAGGCGCTCGTCGGCCGCCTCCAACTGGCTTTGCGGCTGATCATTGATCAGCAGTTGATCCAGTTCTACGGGAGCGCTGGCCAGCACCGGGCAGCTGGCCGTACTGATCAGCAGGCCTAAGGCGCGAGAGGGTGGAACACAACGCATCGAACGACTCCAATGGCAGGGGCTTACAGAGCAAAGGAGGTCAGACGTACGAGATGTCGCTCGAAGCACGTCCGATTCTTAAGCGGGCAAGTGTATAAAGTTAGAACGTTGTTGTAGGCGATCGCTTTACAACTGCCGGTACTGGAGCGATCGATCCGCGAGTTCGTAAGGTGGTGTCTTACCCCTCTGCTCTGAGGGCCGGATTCGAATCTGCGGAGAACCAGCCATGAACGCCGTCACCCCACCGATTGATGCTCCGGGCAATAACCCGCCCATTTACCTGACGCCGCGCGAGCGGGAAGTACTGTTGTGGTGCGCCTATGGCAAGACCTCATGGGAAATCGGCCAGATCATTGGCTGCAAGGAGGTCACCGTAAATTTTCATGTCGGCAACATTCTCAGCAAGTTCGCCGTGACCACTCGGGTAATGGCGGTGATCAAGGCCATTCGCTACGGCATGCTGCAAGAATAATTAGGAGGCACGACCATGGACGCCGAGCTTCAATCGCCTGACCCAGCCCCGCCTTTGTACTATCTGGCGCGCCACGACCGGTTCTGGCCGCGCATCGAGCTGTCGAGTTTGCGCCAACGCTTGGCGATACCCGCGTACATCAGCGATACCCATCTGCAACTTGCCGGTCAACAGGCCTTGGCGATCGCCGCAGGGGAGTTCGCCAGCTGGCGCCGGCGTTTACGTGCACTGGGCTACACGCAACTCACCGACCTTTGCCGACATGTGCACGGTCGCCGCCTGTGCAGCTGCTATCAGCGTCTGGTCGAGCACTGTACGTTGCGCGCCTTGGGTGGCCGGTCAGCCTTGCAGGGAGCTGCCCATGAATGAGCTTGCCCAGGAAATACTGCGTAATTGGGCGCAGATTGAGGGTGACCTGGCCAATTTCGACGGCCAGGCCCTGGCTGGCGCGATACTTGGCGCCTGGCTAGTTAGTTCGTCGAAGGGCAAGGCCTGGGTGACGATAAGGACGAGGCGCAAGTTGAGCCTGCAACAACGCCTGCTTACCCTGTTGCTGTCAGCGGGCGTGGGCTACCTATTCATGCCCCTGCTGTTGTCACTGGTGCCTTTCGTCTCCACAGGCGTTGCGGCTTTTGTCGCTGCGGTGGTCGTGATTCCGATCAGTGTCAAGGTGATGCTCTGGCTGGAGAACGCTGATCTCAAGGAAATCGTCCAGCGCTGGCGCCGTGAATCGTGATTGTCAGGCCGAATGCACGGCGGCGCTCAGTTGCTCGAGGCGCCGCTCCAGTTCCTGCAAGCGTAGTCGGTCCACGATCTGAATACGCAAGGCTTGCAGGTCGGCAGGCGCCAGCCCCTGCAGCAGATCAAGCAGCTCTTGCGCCGCGTTTGCTGGTCCTGCCTGGACTGTCCGTGCCGGGCTGCCAATGCCAAGCAGCAACCAGTCCAGTGACACGCTGTGGCGGTTGGCAGCTTCTATGCAAAACGCGTAGGGAATACTCTCGCGCAGCTTCCAGCTGCTCAGGGTCTGCGGGCTGACGCCCAGCACTTTTGCAAGTGCGGAATCACTGCTGGTGCCGGTTAACACCTTTAACCGGTGCAACACCGAAACTAGAGAGGTATTACTCATTATGAATATCCCTGATGAGTTCTGATAAGATCGATGGCACGGATGTACTCAATATGAATAGTCTGGATGGATCCTTACTCGCACCGCATGGTACGTAATTATGATAGTGATGAATATTCTGATAGCGCGCGGGAACAACTTGCCCAGCTGTTGTCGGAGCGACTTACAGACTGCCGGTTTTCAGGTGTTCTTGCTGCCGACACCTTGTTCCCTACGACAGACCCACCTGATTGCAGGAGGGCGCTGTGAGTAGTTACAAACTGGTGTGCCCGCATTGCAGCAGCCGGATGCGCATCCGCACTAGCGAAGGGCGGCATGTGTTTCTCAGGGTCGCTTACCTGCAGTGCATCAATGAAGCCTGTGGCTGGTCTGTGCGTGCCGAGTTCGAAATGACCCACGAACTGTCGCCCAGTGGCATGCCCAATCCGGATGTCCAGTTGCCCAGCGCCAACCGCGAGCTGCGCCACGCTGCTCGTAATCCTGGCCCGCCAAGGAAACCCGAGCGTGAACCCAGGCAGGGCGCGCGTACGTCGATCTGATCGAAGTGAGCCTGTTGCCCATAAAAAAACACCCCGCAGATGCGGGGTGTTTTGTCTTGCCGGATGATCAACCGATCAGTTGCAGGCCGGCCTGCTGGACCATCTCCAGCAGTGGCTGCGGGTATACACCGAGGACAAAGGCGAGCAGGGCAATTGCCAGCAGCATCACGCCACCGGTCTGCTGCTCCCACTTCAGCGGCGCGTCGTGGCGACGCAGGTTCGGCTCGACCAGGTACAGGGTGACCATGACGCGCAGGTAGTAGTAGACGCCGATGGCGCTACCAATCACCAGTGCACCGACCAACCACCACAGTTGCGACTCGACGCCAGTGGCGATGATGTAGAACTTGCCGATGAAGCCTGCGGTCAGCGGTATACCCGCCAGCGACAGCATCATCACGGTCATCACCGCAGTCAGGTACGGACGACGCCAGAACAGGCCGCGGTACTCGTACAGGGCGTCGGCGTCACGGCCGGCGTATGGCGACGACATCAGCGTGATCACGCCAAACGCGCCAAGGCTGGTGATCACATAGGTGACCAGGTAAACACCCATGGCTTCCATGGCCAGGCCTTTGCTGGCGATCAAGGCGATCAACAGGTAGCCGAAGTGGGCGATGGACGAGTAACCGAGCAGACGCTTGAGGTTGCTCTGGGTCAGCGCCAACAGGTTACCGATCAGGATCGAAGCTACTGCGATTACCGCCAGCACGGTGCTCAGTACACCGCTGCTGGCAGCAGGCGAGATCATGTACAGACGCATCAGCACCGCGAACACGGCAACCTTGCTGGCGGTGGCCAGGAAAGCTGCGACCGGCGCCGGGGCGCCTTCATAGACGTCCGGGGTCCACAGGTGGAACGGTACCAGCGACAGCTTGAAGGCCAGACCGACCAGCATCATGCCCAGGCCCATCTGAGCCAGCAGGCTTGGCATGTTGGTGCTGGCCAGCGCCTTGGCGATACCGTCGAAGCTTAGGGTGCCTGCATCGGCATACAGCAGCGCCATACCGAACAGCAGGAACGCAGAACCTGCAGCCGACAGCACCATGTACTTGATACCGGCTTCCAGCGATCGCTTGTTGAAGAACGCGTACGCCACCAGCCCGTAGACCGGCACCGAGAGCAGCTCCAGACCGATGAACAGGCCCGCCAGGTGGTTGGCGCTGACCAGTACCAGGCCGCCCAGTGCCGACATGAGCAGCAGCAGGTAGAGCTCTTCGCGGTTACCCGGGTAGCCTTTGGAACCTTCGCCCAGATAAGCATGGGCCAGGGTTACGCAGGCCAGGGTAGCGACCAGCATGATCGCCATGTACAGGCAGGCGAACTTGTCGATGGTAATCAACGGGGTGATCGCCAGCGGCGCGACTTTCAGTGCTGGCAGGATCGACAGCAGTGCAGCGTTGAGACCGATGGTCGACAGCAGGAAGGTCTGCGAGTGGTTGCGCTTCCAGGCGATCGCCAGCATCACCACAACCGTGGTGAGGGTGGTGATCAGCATCGGCGCCAATGCAATGAAGTGTTGAGTGGTGAATTCCATAGCGCTCTTACCGTGCCGAAGCGAGTTGAGTGAATGCGGAACCGAGCCACTGCTGCACGCCACTCATGGTGGCGGCAGAGGTGTCGAGGAACGGCTGCGGGTAGACGCCGAGCACGATCAGCAACACGGCCAGGCCCAGCACCATGATCAGCTCGCGGCCGTCCATGCCAGCAAGCACAGTCTCGGACTTGCTTGGGCCGAAGTAGGCGCGGTGGATCATGATTAGCGAGTAGACCGAGCCGAACACCAGGCCAGTGGTGGCAATCACGGTGAACCACGGCACGTGGGCGAAGCTGCCGATCAGGATCAGGAACTCGCCGACGAAGTTGCCGGTGCCCGGCAAGCCCAGCGAAGCAGCTGCAAAGAACAGGCTGATGGCCGGCAAGTAGGCGATACGGTGCCACAGACCGCCCATTTCACGCATGTCACGGGTATGCAGGCGCTCGTACAACTGGCCGCTGAGGATGAACAGCGCGGCAGCCGAAACACCGTGGGCCAGCATCTGGATCACCGCGCCTTGCAGGGCTTGCTGGCTGCCGGAGTAGATACCGATCAGCACGAAGCCCATGTGCGAGACGCTGGAGAAGGCGATCAAGCGCTTGATGTCGGTCTGCGCGAAGGCCAGGAAGGCCCCGTAGAAGATACCGATCAAGCCCAGGGTCATGGCGATCGGGGCAAACTCGGCCGACGCGTTCGGGAACAGCGGCAGAGCAAAGCGCAGCAGGCCATAGGCAGCGGTTTTCAGCAGGATACCGGCGAGGTCGACAGAACCGGCAGTCGGCGCCTGGGCGTGAGCATCAGGCAACCACGAGTGGAACGGCACTACCGGCAGCTTCACCGCGAAGGCAATGAAGAAGCCCAGCATCAGCAGGTACTCGGTACCGGCCGGCAGGTCGGCCTTGAGCAGGTCGCTGTAGTTGAAGGTGATGACGCCAGTGTTGCCGTAGTTGACCAGTACCAGGGCGAGAATCGCCACCAGCATGATCAGACCACTGGCCTGGGTGAAGATGAAGAACTTGGTCGCCGCGTAGATCCGGGTCTTCTTGCCATCCGCCGAGCTGTGACCCCAGAGCGCGATGAGGAAGTACATCGGCACCAGCATCATTTCCCAGAAGAAGAAGAACAGGAACAGGTCCAGTGCCAGGAACACACCGACCACGCCGCCCAGAATCCACATCAGGTTGAGGTGGAAGAAGCCGACGTGGCGCTGGATCTCTTTCCACGAGCACAGCACCGAAAGCACACCGAGCAGGCCGGTGAGCAGGATCATCAGCAGCGACAGGCCATCCAGCGCCAGGTGGATGCTGATGCCGAAGCGCTTGATCCATTCGACTTTGTATTCGAAGGCCCAGGCAGGTTCGGCGCCCGGAGCAGGGGCCAGGGTGTAGTCACCGTTGGCCCACAGCCAGAGGCCGATACCGAGCAACAGGGACATGGTCAGCAGTGCAATCCAGCGCGGCAGGGTAGAGCCGAAGCGCTCACCCAGCCAGCACAGGAAGCCGCCGATGAAGGGAATCAGGATCAGCCAAGGCAAAATCATGACGGGTTCGTTTCCTTTGGCAAAGTCGCAAGGTTCGCAAGTGTGAAAGTCATACCGCAGCCACCAGCACGGCGCCGAGTACGAGTATTGCACCTACGGCGATCGAAGCGGTGTACCAGCGCAGCTGGCCGGTCTCGGTCTTGCTCATGGCGACATGACCGCCACGTGCCAGCCGAGGAATCAGGCCGATGCCGCGATCTACCGGGTCCTTGCGCAGCAAGTGGCAGATCAGCAGGTAAGGTTTGACGAACAGCTTGTCGTAGATCCAGTCAAAGCCCCAGGCGGCGAACCACCAGGCCGTGAGCAGGCGACCGATGCCGCTGTTGGCGATGGCCGTGACCAGGCGACGCTTGCCCAGGAACAGCATGGCCGCCAGCAGGATACCGGCGATGGCAATGGCGCCCGAGGCGATTTCCAGGCTGTGCTTGGCTTCGCCACCGGCATGGCCGACGCTCTGCGGCAGCACATCCGCCAGTGGTGGATGGATCCAGGCACCGACAAAGGTCGACAGCACGATCAGCGTGCCCAGTGGCAGCCAGTGGGAAATCCCATGGCCAGCATGAGCTTCGGTCTTGGCTTCGCCATGGAAGGCAATGAAGATCAGGCGGAAGGTGTACAGCGAGGTCATGAACGCGCCGAGCAGGCCAGCGTAGAGCAGGCCGCTGTTGCCGCTGGCGAACGCTTCCCAGAGGATCTCGTCCTTGGAGTAGAAGCCTGCGGTCAGGATCGGCAGGGCAGCAAGCGCCGCACCACCGACCACGAAGCTGGCGTAGGCCAGTGGCAGTTTCTTCCACAGACCGCCCATCTTGAAGATGTTCTGCTCGTGATGGCAGGCAACGATCACCGCACCGGAGGCAAGGAACAGCAGCGCCTTGAAGAAGGCGTGGGTCATCAGGTGGAAGATCGCGCCTTCCCAGGCACCAACGCCCAGGGCCAGGAACATGTAGCCGATCTGGCTCATGGTCGAGTAGGCGAGGATGCGCTTGATGTCGGTCTGCACCAGCGCGGCAAAGCCGGCCAGTACCAGGGTCACACCGCCAACGATACCGACCAGGTGGAGGATATCCGGCGCCAGGGCGAACAAGCCGTGGGTACGCGCGATCAGGTAGACGCCAGCCGTGACCATGGTCGCGGCGTGGATCAGTGCCGAAACCGGCGTCGGGCCAGCCATGGCGTCAGCCAACCAGGTCTGCAACGGCAGCTGCGCCGATTTACCAACCGCACCGCCGAGCAACATCAGCGTTGCCAGTACCATCCAGGTATCACCAGCCTGGAACTTCTGCGGTGCCAGCACCAGCAGTTCCTGCACATTCAAGGTACCCAGCTGGGCGAACAGAATGAACATGCCGATGGCCATGAACACGTCGCCGATACGGGTCACGACAAAGGCCTTGAGTGCGGCGTTACCGTTGTTGCGGTTGCTGTAGTAGAAACCGATCAACAGGTACGAGCACAGGCCCACGCCTTCCCAGCCGAAGTAGATGAACAGCAGGTTATCGCCCAGGATCAGGAACAGCATGCTGGCGATGAACAGGTTGGTGTACGAGAAGAAGCGCGAGTAGCCGGCTTCGCCACGCATGTACCAGGAGGCGAACAGGTGGATCAGGAAGCCGACACCGGTGACCACGCCAAGCATGGTCACCGACAGGCCGTCCAGGTAGAGGGTGAAGCTCGGCGCAAAGCCATCCACCGACATCCACTGCCAGAGCAGTTGGCTGTAGGCGCCGCCCTCAGGCGGGGCAACGTTGAATTGCCAGATGACATAGGCCGAGACAGCAGCCGAAAGGCCGATCGAGCCAACGCCGATCAGCGCCGAGAGGTTCTCCGAGAACCGCCCGCGCGAGAACGACAGCAGCACAAAGCCCAACAACGGGAAGACGAAAGTCAGGAAGAGAAGGTTCATCCGCGCATCTCACTGGCAGCATCGATGTCGAGAGTGTGGAAGCGGCGATACAGCTGCAGCAGGATCGCCAGGCCAATGCTGGCCTCGGCGGCTGCCAGGCTGATCACCAGAATGAACATGACCTGGCCGTCGGGTTGTACCCAACGCGCGCCGGCGACGATAAACGCCAGCGCACAAGCGTTCATCATGACTTCCAGGCTCATGAGCACGAAGAGAATGTTGCGGCGGACCATCAGGCCAACCAGACCAAGGCAGAACAGAATGCCGGCGACTGCCAGGCCGTGTTCCATCGGGATAGCACCCATGATTTACTCCTTCGCCTCGTTGCGGCCCAAATGGAAGGCGGTGACGGCCGCAGCAAGCAGCAGCATCGAAGCCAGTTCGACCACCAGCAGATACGGACCGAACAGGCTGATGCCGACGGTCTTGGCGTCTACGGTGGTGCCGCTGATGCCCGCGCCGCTTGGCGCAACGAACAGCACATAGAGCAATTCAGCAAGCAGCAAGGCGCCCAGCAGCACCGGCCCGGCCCAGATCCCTGGGGTCAGCCAGCCGCGCTCCTGGGCGACCGAAGCCGGGCCCAGGTTGAGCATCATCACCACGAACACGAACAGCACCATGATGGCGCCGGCATAGGCGATCACTTCCAGGGCACCGGCAAACGGTGCACCCAGCGAAAAGAAGATCATCGCCACGGAAATCAGCGAAATGATCAGGTAGAGCAGGGCGTGTACGGGGTTGGTGCCGGTAACCACCCGCAGGGTGGAAACCACGGCAATCCCGGATGCAAAGTAGAAAGCGAATTCCATCTTTCTGTCCTTATGGGAGCAAGCTCTTCACGTTGATCGGCTCGGCTTCGTTCTGTGCAGCGCCTTTCGGCTTGCCAGCGATTGCCATGCCCGCAACACGGTAGAAGTTGTAGTCAGGGTATTTGCCGGGGCCGGAGATCAGCAGATCTTCTTTCTCGTACACCAGGTCCTGACGCTTGAACTCGGCCATTTCGAAATCCGGAGTCAGCTGGATTGCGGTGGTCGGGCAGGCTTCTTCGCACAGGCCGCAGAAGATGCAGCGCGAGAAGTTGATGCGGAAGAACTCCGGGTACCAGCGACCGTCCTCGGTCTCGGCCTTCTGCAACGAAATGCAGCCGACCGGGCAGGCCACCGCGCAGAGGTTGCAGGCTACGCAACGCTCCTCACCATCGGGGTCGCGGGTGAGGACGATGCGGCCGCGATAGCGCGGCGGCAGGTACACAGCTTCTTCTGGGTATTGCAGGGTGTCGCGCTTGCGGAACCCGTGGGAGAACACCATGGCCAGGCTGCGCAGCTGCGTGCCGGTGCCCTTAACGATGTCGCCGATATACTTGAACATGGGTCAAATCCTCACTGGGCCGCGACGGCTGGCGTGTTGTAAAGCACGATCGCAGCGGTCACCAGCAAATTGATCAGGGTCAGCGGCAGGCAGAACTTCCAGCTGAAATCCATCACCTGGTCGTAGCGCGGACGCGGGATCGACGCACGGAGCAGGATGAACAGCATGATGAAGAACGCGGTCTTCAGGGCGAACCAGAGGAACGGCACCTGCGGCAGGATGCCGAACGGGCCATGCCAGCCACCGAAGAACAGCGTTACCAGCAGCGCCGAGATGAGGATGATGCCGATGTACTCACCGACAAAGAACATGCCCCACTTCATGCCGGCATATTCAATGTGGTAACCGTCGGCCAGTTCCTGCTCGGCTTCTGGCTGGTCGAAGGGGTGACGGTGAGTCACAGCCACGCCAGCGATGAAGAAGGTGCAGAAGCCAAAGAACTGCGGAATGATGAACCACAGGTTCTGCGCTTGATATTCGACGATGTCGCGCATGTTGAACGAGCCAACCTGCACGACCACGCCCATCAGCGCCAGGCCCAGGAACACTTCGTACGACACGGTCTGCGCCGAGGCCCGCAGGGCACCGAGCAGGGCGTACTTGTTGTTCGACGACCAGCCTGCGAACAACACCGCATAGACCGACAAACCGGCCATGGCGAAGAAGAACAGCAGGCCGATGTTCAGGTCGGCAACACCCCAGCTTGGGGTGATCGGGATGATCGAGAAGGCAATCAGCAGTGCGCTCATGGCCACTACGGGTGCCAGGGTGAAGATCACCCGATCAACGAACGGCGGATTCCAGTCTTCCTTGAAGAACATCTTCAGCATGTCGGCTGCGATCTGGAACATGCCGAACGGGCCAACCCGGTTCGGACCGTAACGGTCCTGCCACCAGCCCAGCAGGCGCCGCTCGACAAAGCTGAGCAGCGCGCCGCAGACCACTACCGCGAGCAAGACCACAACGGCCTTGACCACGGCGATGATCGCGTCGATCACTTCGGGGGTGAACCAGGTCATTGTGCTGCCTCCTGCAGGCCTTCGACGGATGCACCGAAGATGGCCGGTGGAATCCCGGCCAGGCCTTTCGGCAACGCGACCAGGCCTGCGCCCAGCTGTTCATTGATACGCAGCGGCAGGCGCAGCGAGACGCCAGCGACGGTCAGGCTGAGCAGCGTGCCTTCGTTGACGCCGAGGCGGTCTGCTTCGGACTTGGCCAAGGCCACATAGGCCGGCTGGATGCGCTCTTGCACCGGTGCAGCGCGCGAGGAGGTTTCTTCGCTGCCGAACAGGTGGAACAACGGCACCGCTGTCCAGGTACCACGGGCCGGGCTGAAGGCTGCCGGGATCGCGCTGAACCAGTTCAGACGGTCACCCTGCGACTCGATCAGGCGCACGCCTGGGTCACCTGCACGCAGATGGCCACCGACCTCATCCTGAAACTTGTTCCAGGCTTGCGGCGAGTTCCAGCCCGGCGACCAGGCGAACGGCACTTGTTGGCGCGGTTCGACCGAACCCGAGTAGCCTTCCATGGAGAAGGCGAACGCGGTGTCCTTGTCTTGCGGAGTACGCGGCTCGTGCACGCTGATGTTGGCGCGCATGGCCGTACGGCCGGAGTAGCGCAGCGGCTCACGGGCAAGCTTCAGGCCCTTGATGCGGAACGCAGCACTAGGCGCGGCGTTGACGATCGCGGCCAGTTGCGGCGTGGCGGCAGCGCAGGCGCTGGTGACGTGGTCCAACTGAGTCCAGTCGACCGGCTTGTTGAGCAGGGTCGCGCGCAGGGCGTGCATCCAGCGCCAGCCTTCGTGGATCTGGATGCTGCTGTCCATGTAGGTCGGATCGAACACCTGGAAGAAGCGCTGGGCGCGGCCTTCCTGGCTGACCAGGGTACCGTCGCCTTCGGCAAACGATGCCGCCGGCAGGACCAGGTGAGCGCGCTCGCTGGTGGCAGTCTTGGAGTGGTCGGCAACGATGACCACCTTGGCCGCAGCCAGAGCAGCGTCGACCTTGGCCGCCGGAACGCGGGCGTACAGATCGTTTTCGACCACGACAATAGCGTCAGCCTTGCCGCTGATGACCGCATCCAGCGCAGCGTCCACCGAATCACCACCGAGCATGGCCAGACCGAGGCTATTGGCCTCAGGCACCACCAGGCTCAGCGAACCATTCTTCTCGCGCAGCTTGAGCGCTTTGGCAATGTTGGCGGCGGCTTCGATCAATGCAGGTTCGGCCAGGGAAACACCCGACACCACCAGCGGACGCTGGGCAGCGACCAATGCATCGGCGATACGCTGGGCCAGGGCCTTGGCCTCGTCGTCCAGCCCGATTACCGCTGGAGCACTTGGATCGATTGCGTGGGCAACGGCGAAGCCCAGGCGCGCCAGGTCGGCGGGGGCGGCGTGCACGCACTCTTCAGCGACGTCATCGAGCTTGGTTTCAGCAAGGCTGGCGATAAACAGCGGGTACAGCGCGTGCTGACCGATGTTTTTTACTGCGGCATCGAGCCACGGCTGTACGCGCATCGCGTCGGCCATGGCCTCGGCCTTGCCTTTGGTGGCCTGGCGAACCGACAGGGCGACGCGCGCTGCGGTTTGGGTCAGGTCTTCGCCGAGTACGAACACCGCATCATGGTCTTCGATGTCGCGCAGGGTCGGCACCGGCAGCGGGCTGTTGTTGAGCACGTCCAGCACCAGGCGTACGCGCTTGAGCTCGGCAGCTTCCATGCCGGAGAAGAAGTACTCGGCACCGACCAGCTCGCGCAGGCCGTAGTTGCTTTCAAGGCTGGCGCGTGGCGAACCGATACCAACGATGGTGCGGCCGCGCAGCAGGTCGGCAGCCTTGTCCAGCGCAGCATCGACGCTCAGCTTGTTGCCATCGGCCAGCAGCGGCTGGCGCGGACGGTCCTTGCGGTTGACATAGCCGTAACCGAAGCGGCCACGGTCGCACAGGAAGTACTGGTTGACCGAACCGTTGAAGCGGTTTTCGATACGACGCAGTTCGCCGTAGCGCTCACCCGGGCTGATGTTGCAACCGCTTGAGCAGCCATGGCAGATGCTTGGGGCAAACTGCATGTCCCACTTACGGTTGTAACGCTCGGAGTGGGTCTTGTCGGTGAACACACCGGTCGGGCAGACCTCGGTGAGGTTGCCGGAGAACTCGCTCTCGAGCACGCCATCTTCAACGCGACCGAAGTAGACGTTGTCGTGGGCGCCGTAAACACCCAGGTCTGTGCCGCCGGCGTAGTCCTTGTAGAAGCGCACGCAGCGGTAGCAGGCGATGCAGCGGTTCATCTCGTGTGCGACGAACGGGCCGAGGTCCTGGTTCTGGTGGGTACGCTTGGTGAAGCGGTAACGGCGCTCGTTGTGGCCGGTCATTACCGTCATGTCTTGCAGGTGGCAGTGACCGCCTTCTTCGCAGACCGGGCAGTCGTGCGGGTGGTTGGTCATCAGCCATTCGACGACGCTGGCGCGAAACGCCTTCGACTCGTCGTCTTCGATGGAAATCCAGGTGCCATCGCTGGCAGGAGTCATGCAGGACATGACGATACGACCACGGGTGTCGTTTTCGTCGGTGTACTGCTTGACCGCACACTGGCGGCAGGCACCGACGCTACCAAGCGCCGGGTGCCAGCAGAAATAAGGGATGTCGAGGCCGAGCGACAGACAGGCCTGTAAGAGGTTGTCTGCACCGTTGACTTCGAGCGCTTTGCCGTCTACGTGGATAGTGGCCATGGTTCAAAGTTCTTCGTTGGCCCGCGTGAGCGGGCGTGGCTAATGGAAATCTGTGTGCCTGCGGCTCGCATCGGTCAATACCGTGCGCGCCTGCGAGGCTGGCGGGTGGCACGGACCACCCGCATGCAAATGTGTTACGCGCCGGCCACAGTCGGTTCGACCTGGATCGGCTTGGCCAAATCCGGGCGCAGGGTGTGCTCGCTGGTAGCAGCGACACCGGCCTCGAACTCGGAGCGGAAGTATTTGATGGCGCTGCCCAGCGGCTCGACGGCACCCGGTGCGTGGGCACAGAAGGTACGACCAGGGCCGAGGAAGTTGACCAGGCCCAGCAGCGTCTCGATGTCTTCTGCCTTGCCCTGGCCGTTCTCCAGCGCACGCAGCATCTTCACGCTCCACGGCAAGCCATCACGGCACGGTGTGCACCAGCCGCACGACTCACGGGCAAAGAACTCTTCCATGTTGCGCAGCAGCGACACCATGCTGACGCTGTCGTCGACTGCCATGGCCAGGCCGGTACCCATCCGGGTGCCAACCTTGGCGATGCCGCCGGCGTACATCTGCGCGTCGAGGTGCTCAGGCAACAGGAAGCCGGTACCGGCGCCGCCTGGCTGCCAGCACTTGAGCTTGAAGCCATCGCGCATGCCGCCGGCGTAGTCTTCGAACAGCTCACGGGCGGTCACGCCGAAGGGCAGTTCCCACAGGCCTGGGTTTTTCACCTTGCCGGAGAAGCCCATCAGCTTGGTGCCGTGGTCTTCGCTGCCTTCGCGGGCCAGCGACTTGTACCAGTCAACGCCATTGCCAACGATGGCCGGCACGTTGCACAGGGTCTCGACGTTGTTCACGCAGGTCGGCTTGCCCCATACGCCAACGGCGGCAGGGAAGGGCGGCTTGGAGCGCGGGTTGGCGCGGCGGCCTTCGAGCGAGTTGATCAGTGCGGTTTCTTCACCGCAGATGTAACGCCCGGCACCGGTGTGAACGAACAGCTCGAAGTCAAAACCGCTGCCGAGAATGTTCTTGCCCAGCAGGCCAGCGGCCTTGGCTTCGTCGATAGCACGGTTGAGGTTTTTCGCGGCGGTGGTGTATTCGCCACGCAGGAAGATGTAACCGCGGTAGGCCTTGAGGGCGCGGGCGCTGATCAGCATGCCCTCCACCAGCAGATGGGGCTGTTGCTCCATCAGCATGCGGTCTTTCCAGGTGTTGGGCTCCATTTCATCAGCGTTGCACAGCAGGTAGCGGATGTTCATGGATTCGTCTTTGGGCATCAGGCCCCACTTCACCCCAGTGGGGAAGCCGGCGCCACCACGACCCTTGAGGCCGGCGTCCTTGACGGTCTGAACGATGTCGTCCTGGGACATCTGCGCCAGTGCCTTGCGGGCAGCGGCGTAGCCGTCCTTGGCCTGGTACTCGTCGAGCCAGATCGGCTCGCCGTCGTCACGCAAGCGCCAGGTCAGCGGGTGAGTTTCGGCGGCGCGCGCAATGCGGTTGGCCGGGCCGAAGGAAGTGATGGTCATACGTAACCCTCCAGCAGTTTGGTCACGCCAGCAAGCTGCACGTCGCCAAAGGTGTCATCGTCGATCATCAGCGCCGGAGCCTTGTCGCAGTTGCCCAGGCAGCACACCGGCAGCAGGGTGAAACGCCCGTCTGCAGTGGTCTGGCCGAGGCCGATGCCCAGCTCGCTCTGGATCTGGCTGACCACCGACTCGTGACCGCCGATGTAGCAGACCATGCTGTCGCAGACACGGATGATGTGCCGGCCGACCGGCTGACGGAAGATCTGGCTGTAGAAGGTGGCCACACCCTCGACGTCGCTGGCAGGGATCCCGAGCAGCTCGCCAATCGCATAGATGGCGCCGTCCGGGACCCAGCCGCGTTGCTTCTGGACAATCTTCAGGGCTTCGATGGACGCCGCACGCGGGTCCTCGTAGTGGTGCTTTTCGTGCTCGATGGCCGAGCGCTCGGTTTCGCTCAGGGCGAAACGGTCGGTTTGGATAAGCGTGTTATTCATGCTTAGCGGTCCACGTCAGCCATAACGAAGTCGATACTGCCCAGGTACGCGATCATGTCCGCAACCATGCTGCCTTTGATCACCGAAGGGATCTGCTGCAGGTGCGGGTAGCTCGGCGTACGAATCCGGGTGCGATAGCTCATGGTGCCGCCGTCGCTCGTCAGGTAGTAACTGTTGATGCCCTTGGTCGCTTCGATCATCTGGAACGACTCGTTGGCCGGCATGACCGGGCCCCACGAGACTTGCAGGAAGTGCGTGATCAAGGTCTCGATGTGCTGCAGGGTGCGCTCTTTCGGCGGCGGCGTAGTCAGCGGGTGATCCGCCTTGTACGGGCCTTCCGGCATGTTGCGCATGCACTGGTCGATGATGCGGATACTCTGGCGCATCTCTTCGACGCGGACCATGCAGCGGTCGTAGGCATCGCCGTTGTTGGCCAGTGGCACTTCGAACTCGAAGTTCTCGTAGCCGGAGTATGGCCGCGCCTTACGCAGGTCGAAGTCCAGGCCAGTGGAACGCAGGCCGGCACCGGTGACGCCCCATTCCAGGGCTTCCTTGGTGTTGTAGGCGGCAACGCCGATGGTCCGGCCCTTGAGGATGCTGTTCTGCAAGGCGGCCTTGTTGTACTCGTCGAGGCGCTTGGGCAGCCAGTCGACGAAGTCCTTGACCAGTTTCTCCCAGCCGCGCGGCAGGTCGTGGGCGACGCCACCGATGCGGTACCAGGCCGGGTGCAGGCGGAAACCGGTAATCGCTTCGATCACGGTGTAGGCGCGCTGGCGGTCGGTAAAGGTGAAGAACACCGGGGTCATGGCGCCGACGTCCTGGATGTAGGTACCCAGGAACAGCAGGTGGCTGGTGATGCGGAAGAACTCGGCGAGCATGATGCGGATCACGTCGACCTTCTGCGGCACCTGGATCCCCGCCAGCTTCTCGACCGCGAGCACGTACGGCAGGTTGTTCATCACCCCACCGAGGTAGTCGATACGGTCGGTGTAGGGGATGAAGCTGTGCCAGGACTGACGCTCGGCCATCTTCTCGGCGCCACGGTGGTGGTAACCGATGTCCGGCACGCAGTCGACGATCTCTTCACCGTCCAGCTGCATGACGATACGGAAGGCACCGTGCGCAGACGGGTGGTTGGGGCCCAGGTTGAGGAACATGTAGTCCTCGTTGGCGCCCTGACGCTTCATGCCCCAGGTTTCCGGGTTGAAACGCGCCGACTCTTCTTCAAGCTGCTGCTTGGCCAGGGTCAGGCTGAACGGATCGAATTCGGTGGCGCGCGCCGGGAAGTCCTTGCGCAGCGGGTGACCTTCCCAGGTTGGCGGCATCAGGATACGGGTCAGGTGCGGGTGGCCGGCAAAGTCAATGCCGAACATGTCCCAGACTTCACGCTCGTACCAGTTGGCGTTTGGCCAGATACCGGTCACCGAAGGCAGGTTGAGGTCGCCTTCGCTGAGCGAGACCTTGATCATCACGTCGCTGTTACGTTCTACCGAAAGCAGGTGGTAGAACACGCTGAAGTCAGCTGCCGGCAGGCCGCGGCGATGAGTGCGCAGGCGCTCGTCGACACCGTGCAGGTCGAACAGCATGCTGTACGGCTTGGCCACGTTGCGCAGAAACGCCAGCACTTCCTTGAGTTGGGCGCGCTTGACCCACAGCACCGGCATGCCGGTACGGGTCTCCTGGGCGACGAAGGCGTCGGCGCCAAAGCGGTTGTTCAGTTCGACGACCACATCTTGGTCGTCAGCCTTGTAAGGCGGAATATAAATAGCGGTGTCCGCTGTCATGGTCTCGGTCGCTTTCGGTCAACGTAGAGAATGAAGCCAGGCCGCCGGCTCCAGGGGGAGCGGGCGGCAGGTCGCTGGATCAGACTTCGTCGGGGCTGCGCAGGTTGGTGACCTGAATACGCTGTTCACGACGCAGGTCTTTCTGGGCAGGCATCTCGGCACGGTAAATGCCTTGATCGCCTACTACCCAGGAGAGCGGACGTCGTTCTTGCCCGATTGATTCCTGCAGCAGCATCAAGCCTTGCAGGAACGCCTCGGGGCGTGGCGGGCAGCCGGGTACGTAGACATCCACGGGGAGGAACTTGTCGACCCCCTGAACGACCGAGTAGATGTCGTACATGCCACCGGAGTTGGCGCACGAACCCATGGAAATGACCCATTTTGGTTCGAGCATCTGCTCGTACAGACGCTGAATGATCGGCGCCATCTTGATGAAGCAGGTACCGGCGATGACCATGAAGTCGGCCTGACGCGGCGAGGCCCGGATGACTTCGGCGCCGAAGCGGGCGATGTCGTGGGGTGCCGTGAACGCCGTGGTCATTTCCACGTAGCAGCAGGACAGGCCGAAGTTATACGGCCACAGGGAGTTCTTGCGACCCCAGTTGACCGCACCACGAAGCACATCTTCGAGTTTCCCCATGTAGATGTTCTTGTGGACCTGGTCTTCGAGCAGTTGATCGGTAACGGTTTCCCGCTCACCGACCGGATATTGCTCGTTGGGTGCATCCGGATCGATTCTGGTGAGATTGTATTGCATGCCAAAGCCTCATTGTTTCAGCTTCGCTTGCCGCTTGCGACGACCTTCGGGAGCCCAATCGAGGGCCCCGACGCGCCATAGGTAGACAAGACCTGCCAACAGAATTGCTATGAAAACGAGTGCTTCGACGAATCCGGTCCAGCCGCTTTCGCGGACGGACACAGACCATGCAAAGAGAAAGAGGGCTTCGATATCGAAGATCACGAAGAGCATCGCGACCAGATAGAATTTTGCCGACAGGCGCATGCGCGCCCCGCCGGTAGGCAGCATGCCGGATTCAAAGGGTTCGTTCTTGGCGCGGCCCCAGGCTTTGCTGCCGAGCAGGGCGGACAGGCCGAGCATGAAGGCGCACAGGCCGACGACACCCAGAAGGAAGATGGCAAAGCCCCAGTTGTGGGCGATGAGTCCTGCTGAATCCGACATGCTAGAAATCCTTATACAGAGACCCAGCTCTGCAGTCTGAAATAAGTAACGCGGCGACGCGGTGTCGCGGGTGCAGTGACCAAATGTCGCAGCTGAATCAATCGCGCTGATTTTATGGGTAAACCAAGAGCAAGTAAAATTTCTATGGCAAATTAATTCTTCGGTTTAACTACAAAAACCGATTGTAACTGGCTGAAAGCCTTGATTTTCGGGCATTGCGGCTGGTTTTGTTAATTATGTTTCCTGCAGCATGTAATGGAATGCAAGTTGCGTAATGATAATTAATATCGTTTGGACTGGTGCGGTTCATTTTACTTGGTCTGATGCTTGCAAAGTTGCTGGCGGTGCTTTTTGGTTGCAAATGCGAAGGGCTCTCGTTCTAGTAGCTTTTTAAACGGTTTGCCCCGCTCTGGATCAATGGTCTGGTGAGTACTGGGGCGGGTTGTTCGCTTCTGGGAGCATAGACCTGATCCGGTTTTTTGCTCATACGCTGGCTGGGAGCGGGTCGGCCCTTTCTCGCTAACCATAAAAAAACCCAGGCTCCCTCACCGGGAGCCTGGGTCTGCTCATTCCATCAACCAACCGCTACCTCAATGGAACTGCTCTTCCTCGGTCGAGCCGGTCAGCGCTGTCACCGACGAAGCGCCACCCTGGATTACGGTGGTCATGTCGTCAAAGTAGCCAGTGCCGACTTCCTGCTGGTGCGCAACAAAGGTGTAGCCCTTGCTGGCATCGGCGAATTCCTGCTCTTGCAGCTTCACGTAGGCGGTCATGTCATTGCGTGCATAGTCATGCGCCAGGTTGAACATGCCGTGCCACATGTTGTGGATGCCGGCCAGGGTGATGAACTGGTGCTTGTAACCCATGGCCGACAGCTCGCGCTGGAATTTGGCGATGGTTGCGTCGTCGAGGTTTTTCTTCCAGTTGAACGACGGCGAGCAGTTGTACGACAGCAGCTGGTCCGGGTATTCCTTCTTGATCGCCTCGGCAAATCGGCGGGCTTCGTCCAGGTCTGGCTTGGCGGTTTCGCACCAGATCAGGTCGGCATACGGCGCGTAGGCCAGGCCACGTGAAATTGCCTGATCGAGGCCAGCGCGTACTTTATAGAAACCTTCACGGGTGCGCTCGCCGAGCACGAACGGCTGGTCGTACGGGTCGCAATCGCTGGTCAGCAGGTCGGCGGCGTTGGCGTCGGTACGGGCCAGGATAATGGTCGGTACGCCCGCAACGTCAGCAGCCAGGCGCGCAGCCACCAGCTTCTGTACAGCTTCCTGGGTCGGTACCAGTACCTTGCCGCCCATGTGGCCGCATTTTTTCACCGAGGCCAGCTGGTCTTCGAAGTGCACGCCTGAGGCGCCCGCTTCGATCATGTTCTTCATCAGCTCGTAGGCGTTGAGCACGCCGCCGAAACCGGCTTCGGCGTCAGCCACGATCGGCGCGAAGTAGTCGACATAGCCTTCGTCGCCCGGGTTCTTGCCCGCTTTCCACTGGATCTGGTCGGCACGGCGGAACGAGTTGTTGATGCGCTTGACCACGGTCGGCACCGAGTCAACCGGGTACAGCGACTGATCGGGATACATCGACTCTGCCGAGTTGTTGTCGGCGGCAACCTGCCAGCCGGACAGGTAAATAGCCTGGATGCCGGCTTTGACCTGTTGCACTGCCTGGCCGCCGGTGAGCGCTCCCATGCAGTTGACGAAGTCCTTGTCCGGACGGAAGGACGGGTGGGCACCTTGGGTGACCAGCTTCCAGAGTTTCTCTGCGCCAACCTGGGCCAGGGTGTGCTCCGGTTGCAGCGAGCCACGCAGACGAACGACATCGGCGGCGGAGTAGGTACGGGTCACGCCTTTCCAGCGCGGGTTCTCGGCCCAGTCTTTCTCGAGGGCTGCAATTTGCTGTTCGCGTGTCAGTGCCATGTGATTAAACCTCGTCGCATCGATCTTGGGGTAATTGTGCTGATGCTCAAAAGTCGCGGATCAGAGCGCCTGACGGCTGTCCTGTTCGAAGGAGGTACGACGGCGAACGCCAAGGCTCGAAGGGGAAGGAGGGCGCAGCTCGGGCAAGGTGCGGCGACAGGTCGGCTCGTGGATGCCTTGCTATGGCGCGACAGGATTTGCCTGGTGACTGCGGTGATGCGCTTCCGTCCCTCGGGACAACTTCTCGTTGCAGTCGCAATCCGGTCGAACCGCCTTGTGGGCCGTATAGACACGAGACGCCTCCAGGGGTAGCCGGAGCGCGCCTCGAAGACCCTTGCCAGGGCCTCTGATTAGCGGGAGCGAGGCCATCATGCCCTTGTCAAAAAGTGCCTGTCAAATGTTTTGTAGTGCTTTTTTGGGTCTACTACATCTTTGGTCTAATGCGACTCCACAGTCAGTTTCAAGGCCTTTGGTCGAAGCCTCGAATTGCCTGGGTTCAGTCGAGAAGGTCGACTCTGACACGCAAAGTCATGTTTTCTCCACGTTGCGTGCTGTAACTGTGGCCTGACGCACTCCGTTCAGCCTGGCTCTGCTGGTTGTACCCGGCCAAAGTAATCCACTCGCCAAGCCTGCCGGTCACGGTTGTGTCGGTGCTCTGCACTTTCACTACATCGGGACGTTCGCTGCTCATTCGATCATTATTGCTGCTGATTGCCAGCCGCACCGTGTCGCCGCTGACGCTCGGTGTGACATAGAAACCCTGGGTCACATTGCGATATTCAATGTTGCTCTGCACGCGGCCATAGCCGTCGGTGCTGCTGCTGGTGACCGGCACGCTCTGGCCAACCTGGATCAGCGCCGGCTGGCCGTCACTGGCCTGGATCTGCTGCAGGCCGCCCTCCCGGTTGCTGGTGCCGTAGCGAATCACCCGAGCATTGCCGCGGTTGTCCTGAAAGTTGCTGTCATTGTTGTCGACGCTGATCAGCAAGCGCTTGGCTTTGCTGTCGAGTTGCTGCAGCAGCGCGCGCAAGTCGCCAATGCGCTCGGGGCTGGCGGTGACGATCAGCTTGTTCTCGAAGGCGCTGACGCTGCCTTCCTTGCCAATAAAGGCCTGCGCGGTGGGCAGCAGCTCGGCACTGCTGCGGTGCTGCAAGGGCAGCACTTCGGTGGCGGCCTGGGCGCCAAGGCTGGTAGCCAGCAGCAGTGAAGCGAGCAGGGGGCGTAGCAGCATGTTGGAGTTCTCCGCAGGTTGAACAGACATGATGGCAAATTTGTCACGGTTATGCCGGATGAGGATCACAACCTGAGTCAAATGCGCTCAGTCGCCACGCACAGGTGGTTGCCCCCGGACAAATTACGTAACATCGCGCCCCCGCTCGCTGCACGCCCAGATGCCAGCGCTTGCACAGATTGACTGATCTCAGGAAGCCCATGAAACCCGCCCGACTACGCGCCGATCTTCTCGCCGGCCTGACTACTTCCTTCGCCCTGGTACCCGAGTGCATCGCCTTTGCCTTGGTCGCCCATCTCAACCCGCTGATGGGTTTGTACGGCGCCTTCATCATCTGCACCCTGACAGCGCTGTTCGGCGGCCGGCCGGGGATGATCTCCGGCGCGGCCGGCTCGATGGCGGTGGTGATCGTCGCGCTGGTGGTACAGCACGGCGCGCAGTACCTGCTGGCAACGGTGCTGCTGGGCGGGTTGCTGATGATCCTGTTTGGCGTGCTGCGCTTGGGCAAGCTCGTAAGGCTGGTGCCGTACCCGGTGATGCTTGGCTTCGTCAATGGCCTGGCCATCGTCATCGCCATGGCCCAGCTCGAGCATTTCAAAAGTGGCGAGCAGTGGCTCAGTGGCACCCCACTGTACCTGATGATTGGCCTGGTAGCGTTGACCATGCTGGTGGTCTATGTGTTGCCGCGCCTGACCCGCAGCGTGCCGCCGGCGCTGGTGGCCATCCTCGGCGTCGGCCTGCTGGTGTATCTGCTTGATCTGCCGACGCGAACCCTGGGTGACATGGCACATATCGCCGGCGGCCTGCCACAGCCAGCCTGGCCACAAGTGCCATGGACCCTGGACACGCTGAAAATCATTACTCCCTATGCGCTGCTGATGGCCATGGTCGGCCTGCTGGAAACCCTGCTGACCCTTAACCTCACCGACGAAATCACCGAGAGCCGTGGCTTTCCAGACCGTGAATGTGTCGCATTGGGCGCGGCCAACATGGTCTCGGGCATGTGCGGTGGCATGGGTGGCTGCGCGATGATCGGGCAGACCATGATCAACCTCAGCTCCAATGGCCGTGGGCGGCTGTCGGGGGTAGTGGCTGGCGGCATGATCCTGCTGTTCGTGTTGTTCCTGTCACCACTGATCGAGCGGATACCGCTGGCGGCACTGGTCGGGGTGATGTTCGTGGTGGCCCAGCAGACCTTCGCCTGGGCGTCACTGCGGGTTTTGCACAAGGTACCCGTCAGTGATGTGCTGGCGATCATTGCCGTGACCGTGGTCACGGTATTCACCGACCTGGCCATGGCGGTGCTGTTCGGGATCATCCTCGCGGCGATCAACTTTGCCTGGCAGCATGCCCGCGAGCTGTACGCCGACAGCCATGTCGATAGCGATGGCAACAAGCACTATCAGGTACACGGCACGCTGTTTTTTGCTTCCACGGCGGCGTTCCTCAACCAGTTCGAGCCCGCGCAGGACCCAGATGGGGTGACGCTGGATTGCAAGCACCTGAGCTTTGTCGACTACTCGGCGGTGGCGGCGTTGCAAACCTTGCGCGAGCGTTACAGCAAGGCCGGCAAGCATCTGCGTGTTGTGCACCTGTCCGAGCGCTGCAAGAAGCTGCTCAAGCGGGCAGGGGCCCAGCACTGATCGATCATGCCTGGGCCGGCGTGGATGCGCGGCTCAGGCATAACAACCCGCTGGCCTAGTTGCCGGTGTTCTTCTTGATGATCGCCTCGGCGATAGTGGCCGGCGCCTCACCGTACTTGGTGAACTCCATGGTGTAGCTGGCCCGGCCCTGAGTCATCGAGCGCATCTGCGTCGAGTAGCCAAACATCTCACCCAACGGCACCTCGGCGCGGATCACCTTGCCGGCCGGCGTCTCTTCCCCTTCCTGGATCATGCCGCGGCGCCTGCTCAGGTCGCCGATGATGTCGCCCTGATATTCATCGGGGGTGACCACTTCAACCTTCATCACCGGCTCCAGCAATACCGCGCCGCCTTTCTGCGATAGTTGCTTGGTGGCCATCGACGCCGCGATCTTGAAGGCCATCTCGTTGGAGTCGACATCATGGTAGGAGCCGTCGAATACTGCCGCCTTCAGGCCGATCAGCGGATAGCCGGCCAACACACCATTGTGCATCTGCTCTTCGATGCCCTTCTGGATGGCCGGGATGTACTCGCGCGGTATGACCCCGCCGACCACCTCGTTGATGAACTCCAGGCCCTCTTTACCTTCCTCGCCTGGCGCAAAGCGGATCCAGCAGTGGCCGTATTGGCCGCGGCCACCGGATTGACGGACGAACTTGCCTTCGATTTCGCAGGTGTTGCGGATCTTCTCGCGGTAGGCGACCTGCGGTTTGCCGATGTTGGCCTCGACGCCAAACTCGCGACGCATGCGGTCGACAATGATGTCCAGGTGCAGCTCGCCCATGCCGGAAATGATCGTCTGCGCGGTTTCTTCGTCAGTCTTGACCCGAAACGACGGGTCTTCCTGGGCCAGCTTGCTCAAGGCAATGCCCATTTTCTCCTGATCGGCCTTGGTTTTCGGCTCGACCGCCACCGAAATCACTGGATCGGGGAAGTCCATGCGCTCAAGGATGATCGGCTTGTTCAGGTCGCACAAGGTATCGCCGGTGGTGACGTCCTTCATGCCGATCAGCGCGGCGATGTCGCCGGCGCAGACGTTCTTGATCTCGGCCCGCTGGTTGGCGTGCATCTGCACCATCCGGCCGACCCGTTCCTTTTTGCCTTTGACCGAGTTGAGCACGGCATCGCCCGAACTGAGGATGCCGGAGTAGACCCGCGCGAAGGTCAGCGTGCCTACGAACGGATCTGTGGCGATCTTGAACGCCAGCGCCGAAAACGGCTCATTGTCGTCGGCGTGGCGCTCCAGCGGCCGGTCGTCTTGGTCCGGGTCGGTGCCTTTGATGGCCGGTATTTCGCTGGGGGCGGGCAGGTAGTCGATGACCGCGTCGAGCATCAACGGCACGCCCTTGTTCTTGAATGACGAGCCGAGTACGGTCGGCACGATTTCATTGGCGATGGTGCGCTGACGCAGGCCGGCCTTGATCTGCTCGTTGCTCAGCTCCTGGCCGTCCAGATACAGCTCCATGAACTGGTCGTTGGCCTCGGCGGCCGCCTCGACCAAGTGCGCACGCCACTCGTCGGCCAGTGCCTGCAACTCGTCGGGGATGTCCTCTTCGCGGTAGCTGGCGCCATTGTCGGCGTCATTCCAGTAGATGGCTTTCATCTTCAGCAGATCGATCTGGCCGATGAAGTTTTCTTCGCTGCCGATCGCCAGCTGAATCGGCACGGGGTGGTGGCCCAGGCGTTTGTCGATCTGCTTGACCACGCGCAAGAAGTCCGCACCCTGGCGGTCCATCTTGTTGATGTAGGCCAGGCGCGGCACATGGTACTTGTTGGCCTGGCGCCAGACCGTCTCGGACTGTGGCTCGACCCCATCGGCCGCACTGAACACCACGACCGCACCATCGAGCACACGCAACGAGCGCTCGACTTCGATGGTGAAGTCAACGTGGCCGGGGGTGTCGATGATGTTGAAACGAAACTTGTCGGCGAACTGCTTGGTCGAGCCTTGCCAGAAGGCCGTCGTCGCCGCTGAAGTGATGGTGATGCCACGCTCTTGTTCCTGCGCCATCCAGTCCATGGTCGCTGCGCCGTCATGCACTTCGCCCATCTTGTGGTTGACGCCGGTGTAGAACAGGATGCGTTCGGTAGTGGTGGTCTTGCCAGCGTCGACATGGGCGACAATGCCGATATTGCGGTACAGCTCGATGGGGGTCGTGCGGGCCATGGTCAGTCACCTGAGGTGAATGCGCGGGAGGGGTATTCCCACGGTAGCAGACGGCACGCCGCCTGCTAGCCCAATGGCCGGCTATGCGAGGAACGGTGTCAGTCGGCCTGAGCCTGCAACTGCCACTTGCCGTCGACTTCACGCGCCAGGCCGCTGGCCGGCAGCAGTGCCAGCAGGCGTTGATGCAAGGCCGGGTCGGTGAAACCTTTGACGGTATCCAGGTCGAGCTCGCCGAGCAATTGCATGTCGGTCTTGGTGTACGACAGCCAGGCCTTCTTCAGGTACTGCAGCACATCACTGCCCGCCGTGTTGGCGAAGCGCCGGTTGAGCGTGCGGCCTTCCAGCTCGAAGGTGTGGCGGTGGCTGTAGTTGCTCTCGTCGCCTGCGCCTTCGACGCAGCGGTAGCAGCTGCAGGCGCCATCGCCGAAGGCGTTGCGCAGGTAGCTGTTGAAGTCCACGACGGGCTTGAGGGAAAGGCGTTTGTCGACCTCGAACAGGTCGGCGGTCATCGGTTGTTCAGCGCTCACGCGGTGTCCTCGTGTGGTGTGGCGTGCATCGGCGGGCACCCTAACAGATCGGCGCTTTTTCGGCCATGCGCGCTGGCGCCGGCACACGTCCGGTCGTCTGCCACTCGCGCGGCGCCGCGTGCTGCCGTAACCTATGCGCCCCCGGTGCCCGTGCGCCGATCCCAACCCATGAGGCAAGTCGCTTGAACAAGTTTCCGTACATCGCCACCATCACCGTCAGCAGCGAAGACCGCGGGGGCGACACTGAAGCATCGGAGAACGTCAACATGCGGGTTGGCATCGAGGCTGTGACCGAGACCTTGAAGAAGGTGCATTTCGTCGCTGCACTGGCGGCCCCGGAAAAACCTGCCACGCACATCTGTGTGACGCTGGAGAACGGCCTGGTTTATTACGGCCCGATCGTCAATGGTCACGCCGAACTCGAAGGCGGCTGGATCGCCTTCGAGTCCGACATGCTCACCCCGCAAGAGCTTGGCCTGTAAGCCTCAGCCCAGCTCGGCCAGGCATTGCTCGAAGATATCCAGGCCTGCTTCGAGCACCTCAGCCTCGATGGTCAGTGGTGCCAGCAGGCGAATGATATGGCGCGCCTTGCCGCTGGGCATCAGCAGCAACCCCTTGCTGCGCGCCGCTTGCAGCAGTTTGGCCAGCTGCGCCGGGGCTGGCGTGCCGTCGGCATTGACCAGTTCGATGCCACGCATGGCGCCGACCCCGGTCAAACGACCCAGTGACGGGTACAGCCCTGATGCCTTCCAGCGTTGATAGCGGCCGACGATAGCTTGCTCATGGCGTTCGCCCCAGGTCGCCAGATTGGCGTCGGTCATCTGTGCCAGGCTGGCCAATGCCGCTGCGCATGCAATCGGGTTGCCTGAATAGGTGCCACCCAGGCCTCCCTTGGGCAACGCTGCGAGCAACTCCCGGCGGCCCACTACTGCGCCCAGCGGCATCCCGCCGGCCATACTTTTTGCCAGCAGCAGCAGGTCGGGTTCGATCCCCAGTCGCGGGAAGGCAAAACGCTGCCCGGTACGGCCGAAGCCGGATTGAATCTCGTCGATGATCAACAGAATCCCGTGCTCATCGCAGAAGCGCCGCAGGGCTTGGGCGAACGTCGGATCAAGCGCGAGGAAGCCACCTTCGCCCTGCACCGGTTCAAGAATGAAAGCAGCCACATCCTCCACTGCCAGTTCGACGCTGAACAGCCGGTCCAGGGCCTTGAGCGCCTGTTCACAGCTGACATCGGTGTCATTGCCGGGGTAGGGCAGGTGATAGACCGGGCCCGGCAAATCGCCGACCCGCTGCTTGTACGGTGCGACCTTGCCATTGAGGTTGAGCGTGGCCAGCGTGCGGCCGTGGAAGGCGCCGTCAAAGGCAATGATCGCGCGCTTGCCGGTGGCGCCGCGGACGACTTTCAGGGCGTTCTCGGCAGCTTCCGCGCCGCTGTTGGTAAGCATTCCGGCCATGGGGTAGCTGAGCGGCACAAAGCTGCTCAGTTGCTCCATCAGTTGCAGGTACGGGCCGTGGGCGGCAGCGTTGAACGCATAGTGGGTCAAGCGACCGGCCTGCTGTTGAATCGCTGCAACTACTGCCGGGTTGCAGTGGCCCAGGTTGAGCACGCCGATGCCGCCGACGAAGTCGATATAGCCGTTACCGTCGGTATCCCAGACATGCGCATTGAGGCCATGGGAAAGTGTGATGGGGTGAACGATGGAGATGGACTGGCTGATACTTTCCTGATTCATGGGAGCACGTGTACCTGGTTCGATTTTGCTGACTATCCAAGCGCTTTGATCGCCCACGCACAAACGAATAATTCGATTGCGGTCATTCCCCTGATTCCTGAATTTTCAGCGGTGACTTAGACCGTGGCGTAAACCGCTGGCTCAAGATGGTTGATGGTTTTTATTTTTTGGCCGATCGGTCAGGTCATCTCGGCATGAGTTCATTCCCTTGCGGAATCATGTGCTGCAAAAAGGTCGTTTGTTGGGGCTCCACCAAAGATCAATACTGACGTGGATCAATGATCGCGGCCGGGTAGGTCTGGATAACCAAAAGGCCTGCCTCGGTACGTACAGAACAACAACTAGATGCACGTTTGCATTGTACGAATTCTGCTCCAAGTTCAGCCGCCCGAGCGGCGGCCGACCCACTCGAGGGTTTTCCATGGCTTCGCTAAAAAACAAGAAACAGCGGTCCTTGCAACATGGTCTGACCTCGCGTCAGGTGTCGATGATTTCGATCGCCGGGATCATCGGCGCGGGGTTGTTCATCGGCTCATCCAACGCAATCGCCACGGCCGGGCCGGCGATTCTGATCTCCTACGCCATGACCGGCTTGCTGGTGCTGCTGGTGATGCGCATGCTCGGTGAGATGGCCATCGCCAACCCCAACAGCGGCTCGTTCTCGACCTATGCCAGTGAGGCGATCGGGCCTTGGGCTGGCTTTACCATCGGCTGGCTGTACTGGTGGTTCTGGGTGCTGATCATTCCGGTCGAGGCGATTGCCGGGGCAGACATCCTGCATGCGTATTTCCCTGACGTGCCGTCATGGTTGTTTGCATTTCTGATCATGTTGGTGTTGTCGTGCACCAACCTGATCAGCGTGAAGAACTTTGGTGAGTTCGAGTATTGGTTCGCCTTGATCAAGGTGATCGCCATTGTGGCATTCATCGTTGTTTGCACGATGGCGGTGCTGGGTTTCTGGCCATTGGCCGAGACACGCGGTGTGAGCCAGCTGTGGGCGAACGGCGGGTTTATGCCGAACGGCTTCGGCACGGTGCTGGGTGGGGTGCTGATCACCATCTTCTCGTTCTTTGGCGCCGAGATCGTGACCATTGCCGCGGATGAGACGGCCAATCCGAAAGACAAGATTCGCCGGGCGACCAACCTAGTGGTGTACCGCATCGGCATCTTCTATCTCGCGTCGATCTTCCTGGTTGTGTCGCTGGTGGCGTGGAACGATCCTGCGTTGAAGGCGGTGGGGTCGTTCCAGCGGGCGCTCGAGGTGCTGAATGTGCCGGGGGCGAAACTGGTGGTCGACCTGGTGGTGCTGGTGGCGGTTACCAGTTGCATGAACTCCGGGTTGTATACGGCTTCACGGATGCTCTACTCGCTGGCTTCGCGGGGGGAGGCGCCTGCTATGGTGCGGCGTGTGTCGGGTAATGGCGTGCCGACGGTAGCGGTGCTGTTGTCGACCTTGGCGGGCTTTGTCGGGTGTCTGGTCAACTACGTGTTCCCGGGGAAGGTGTTTGGCTTCCTGCTGTCCACTACCGGGGCGATTGCTTTGCTCGTGTATCTGGTGATTGCGATTTCACAATTGCGCATGCGTGGGCGGGCGGATCGGCTGGGGACTGTGCTGGAACTGAAAATGTGGCTGTTCCCGTGGCTGACCTGGTTGGTGATCGGGACGATTGTGATGGTGCTGGGATATATGCTGCTCAGTAATGCTTATCGGTATGAGACGTTGATGACTGCTGGGGTTACGGCGTTGATCTTGCTGGTTGCGGTTACGCGGCGGCGGGGTGAGGTTGGTCGGAGCCCGGTTGTGGTTTCGGGGGATTAAAGGCTCTGGGTTGGCTGTCTGGGGGAGCGTTCATATCGGCTGCGATCCCCCGACATCACACGGTCTGTAGGAGCGGCCTTGTGTCGCGAAAGGCCCGCGAAGCGGGCCCAGCGATATCAGCGGCGGAGCTGAAATCTGGGGCCGCTGCGCGGCCCTATCGCGACACAAGGCCGCTCCTACAGGAGGCCAATGCGCTTTTGAATACGCTCTGACAGTCTGAATCAGACAATTCTTATGAGACCCATCCGATCAGCGGAATAGCCTAGCGGCGTTTTCACCATAGGCTTTCCGCGATGTTCACATACACCTTATCCTGTGCACCACCACGGCCTTCGCGCCGATCGGATCGTCACTGCCGGTTATGGCAAGGAGTATCCTGTCGCTACCAATGCCGATGCGCAGTCGCGTCAGCTCAATCGCCGTGTCGAAGTGATCATCTCGCGCGATGCGCAGGCGGTTGCACCGCGTTACTGATGCCAGCAACAGGCGCGGTCGCCGGCCGCGTCCAGATGCCGCCGATCTCCTGCAACGGGAGATAGTCAGTGCTGGCCTTTGTGCCCTACAGTGTCATTCCTACGCACAAAGGCTAGCGACCATGACCGATCTGAGCGCATTCCCTATCACCCGCAAATGGCCAGCCGCGCATCCCGAGCGCCTGCAGCTGTATTCGCTGCCAACGCCAAATGGGGTCAAGGTGTCGATCATGCTCGAAGAGATTGGCCTGGCCTATGAAGCGCACAAGGTCAGCTTCGAACATGAAGAGCAACTGAGCCCTGAATTCATCTCGCTCAGTGCCAACAACAAGATCCCGGCCATCCTCGACCCCAACGGGCCGGGCGGCCAGCCGCTGGCGCTGTTCGAGTCAGGCGCGATTCTGCAGTACCTGGCCGAGAAGAGCGGGCAATTGCTCAGCGTCAGCCCGGCCCAGCGCTACCAGACCCTGCAGTGGCTGATGTTCCAGATGGGCGGCATCGGGCCGATGTTCGGCCAGGTAGGCTTTTTCCATTTCTTCGCCGGCAAGGATTTCGAAGACAAGCGCCCACGTGATCGCTACGTCAATGAATCGCGGCGGCTGCTCGGGGTGCTTGATCGGCATCTGCACGGCCGGGACTGGATGGTCGACGACTACAGTATCGCCGACATTGCCATCTTTCCCTGGGTGCGCAACCTGGTCGACCGCTACAACGCACGCGAACTGGTGCAGTTCGAGCAGTTCAAGGACGTGCAGCGGGTGCTGGACAACTTCCTCGCTCGGCCAGCGGTACAGCGCGGTTTGACGATTCCGAGCTGAGCGGCACTGAGTGCTACAGGAGCGAGCGATGATGGCCGGCAAGTGGATCCTTGAACAGCTTGCAGGCGATGGACAGGCCCGTGCCGCGGCGGTGTTCAATGGCGTTTGAATTGATCCGCGCCAGCGACAGCTACCGCAGCTTTGCGCGGGATCTGACCCGCCAGGCCATGCTGCCGTACTACCAGGCATTCGGCCTGCGCTGGATCGAAGAAGCCTTCGACCAGGCCTGGGGCTGGCGCGAACAGTGGCTTGTCATGGAAGGCGAGACTGTGCTGGGCTTTTGCAGCTTGAGTCAGGATCGCCAGGCGCTGTTCATTCGCGAACTGCACCTGGTGCCCGAGCAGCGCAACCGCGGCGTTGGCACCTGGGCCTTGCAAGCGCTGGCTGCGATGGCCGCGCAGCGCAAGCTGGGCTTGCTGCGGCTGATGGTGTTCAAGATCAATCCGGCACGGCAGTTGTACCTGCGCCAGGGTTTCCTCGAGATGGGCGAAGACGACTGCTTCGTGCGCATGCAGCGCGCAGTCGCCTGATCCTCAACGCTGGCTGACGCGCACGGTATTGCCCTGGCGCACGGTCGACTCGAGCAGGGTGCCCTGCAGCGGCAACAGGTCGCCGATCAACAGGTTCTGCAGCAGTGGCTTACCGTCGAAGCTGTTACCACCCAACTCGACCTGGCGCATGCCTTCTACCCGCAGGATGGCCTTGCCGACCTGGCCCAGACGGTTGCCGCTGAGCAGCAGCGGGCCGGCCATGGGCGTGGCGTTGCGCAGGCTCACCGCGTACTCGGGGGTATTGGTGATGTGGTTGCCAAGCAGCGCCAGTGCGCCGACTTCGCTGGCGTCGATGGCGCTGCCGACACTGCTGCCGAGCAAGTTGTTGTCGATCACCAGTGGCGCTGCCGGGGTTGGCGCCAGGCTGCGCAGCTGGATGCCATTGCCACGGCTGTTGCCGATGCGGTTGCCGGCGAGCAACACCGCGCCTTGTTGCTCGCTGACTTCGATGGCAGCCTTGCCCGCGCCGAGGATCAGGTTGTTTTCCACCAGCGCCCGGGTTTGCCCACGTAGACGTACGCCGCTGTTGTTGTCGATGCCGCGCAGCTGGTTGTCACGCACGCTGACCTGGCTGTCACGGACATCGATTGCATATTGCTGGGACTGCTCGAAGCGGCTGCCCTCGATGGTTGCCTGGCTGCGCTGCAGCTCGACCGCACTGGACATCTCACTGAACTGGCTTTCGCGGATCACCACCGTGGCCGGGCGGCTGCTGGCCGGCTGCTGGGTGCTGATCGCCGTGGTCAGGCCACGCGACAGGTTGGCGTTGTAGCCCAGACGCTTCAAGGTCGAGCCAACCACCTGGGTGTGGCTGCCGGCCCAGGCGATCACGAACGGACGCCAGGCGCGGTCGGTATTGCCCGCCTTGTCACCGGCCATGCTCTCCAGGTTGGACTTGTTCAGCCCCAGCCAGCCCTGGTTGATCAGCGCGGTACCGGAGTAGCTCGACAGATACAGGCTGGTGCCTTCGAGGACCAGACCGGCATCGGCGCCGATCATCAGCGGATAGCTGAGCAGGTACCCGTCCTTGTAGCGCTTGAGAATGCGTGAGTCGTTCAAGGCATCGTGCAACTGAGCAAGGGTGATGCTGCCGCCGCGCAGGGTCACCACTTGCGGGTGATGCGCCTGATAGCCAGCAATGGCACGGAACAGCCCATTATTGACGAACGGCTCGAACGGCCAGCTGCCGGCCTGGGCCGAGAACATCGGTTGCAGGCTGACACTGGCGCGGCCCGCCGGGCGTGCGCGTTCGGCCTGGGCAAAGGTTACCGCCAGGCGGACCTGCTGGCGCAGCTGCTGCAAGTGTTGCTGATATTGCTCGGTTGGCAGCACGTCGACCGTCTGCTTGATGGGCAAGGTCTGCGTGCCAGCCTGGGCAGTACCGGCCAGCAGCAGGGCGGCGAGGCAAGTCAGGGAAAAACGGGCGAAGGGGGCCATGGGCACGTCCTTGTTCAACGCAAATGGGAATAAGCAGGCTGGATAGGGCCGCCGAGCTGACTGTAGTTGTCGACCTCGCCGTCTTCGCTGTCATACAGCTTGCGCGCCAGGCTATTGCCCGGGTTGCGTTGCAGGTACGGGATCAGCCAAGCCAGCTTGTACGGCGCTACGTCCGCCTGCGACTTGCCCTTGAGTTCTGGCAGGTCGTCCGGATCGAGCACGCTGCGAGCGGCGAAGTTGGCCAGCAGATCAAGCGTATGCTGGTCTTCGGCCGTCCACGGCAGGCCGTTGACGCGGGCCGATTCGGCCAGCAGCACCAGTGGCACCAGCGCGTATTGGCTGTAGCTGGCCGCCAATTTGGCCCGTGCGACTTCCAGCGGCAGATAGGCGTAGCTACCGTCGCTGTTGCGTACCGCCTGGGCCAGTCCGCGGCGCAGGTTGCCGTCGGCCCACTGGATGAAATCGTCACGACCGACCAGCATGCCGGTGGCCGCGACTGCCCAGGCTGCCCAGTAGTCGTGGTTGTTGAAGTACACCCCGCGGGCGCTGCGGCGTGGGTCGTACTCAGCGATGACGCGCTCGCCCAGGCGAGTGAACCAGTCTTTCTGCACCGGCGTCAGCTGCAACTTGCCATCGCTGGCCGACTGGGTCAGCAATACCGCGCCGGCCATTGATGCCAGCGCCCATTTGCGTGCCGCCATGCCGGTGCTGCTGGCGTCCTCGGTGAGCAGCGCGCCGGCGCTGGCCCACTGTTCCAGCCACTGGTCCTGGCAGGCCAGGGCCATGTTGGCCTCCTGCGGTTTTTTCGCCCGCTGGAAGCGCTTGCTGGCATAGATCAGGCCGCCGATGAACTCCTTGACCTGCTTGCCGATCCGTTCGCTGTCGGCATCCGGGCTGCTGCGCAAGGTCGACTTGCTCGCGTCGCTCTGGTCGTATTTGCTTTGCAGGCGCAGGCTGCCGGTGTAGGGCGGCGGCGGCGCCTTGCTGCACTCAAGGGTACGGTAGTCGGCGATCATCGCTGCCTGCGGAGTATTGCGCGCAGGCCAGATCGACTGAGCCGCCTGCACCTGAGGCGCGAGCAGGGCCAGAGCCAGAGCCAGCAGGCTCAGTTGACGCGCGTGCGCGCGGCCAGTGCTGGCCGTCGCGCGTTGCGGGTTTACAGGCATAGACGGGTTTCCACATCGGTAGGCGCAGCGCTGGCCTTGGTCGGCTCAAGGAACACCGACAGCAGGTTGGCGCCGGCGTAGGCCGGATCTTTGCTCAGCTCAAGGTAGTACTGGCCACCGGTGACTGCAGCTTCACGGCGGAACCAGACCTTGTCGCGAGCACCGTTGTCGTAATACACGATGACGTAGAAGTCCTTGACGTTCTTGTCGCTCAGGCGGATATCCAGAAAGCCGTTCGACCCGCTCAGCGCCTGGCGTTCACTGCCAGCGTTGGACAACAGCTCGATTCGTTCGCCGGCCTTCAGCGGCGAGCGCTGCAGCTTGTTGCCAAGCACTTCGCGGGACGCTTCGCAGCCGCCTTTGACCGCCGGGATCAGCTGGCGATACATCAACGGCGAGTCAAGCCGGTAGTTGGCCGGCAGTTCCCAGACGATCAGCTTCGGCGGCGCGTCGGCCTTGTAGTCATCGGAGAGCAGGTACTCCAGCAGCGAGCCGTCCTCGCCAACGCCGGGCAGGGCGTAGTTGAGCACGTCGACGCTGAGGTACTGCTTGAGGTAGCCGTCGAAGTTGAACTGCTTGCTCTCGTCTTCCCTCGCTGCCGCGTTACTGTCACCGACCAGAATCACTTCCGGGTCCGGCGCCTCGTCGAACAACGCTTCGGCGCTGGCCTCGACCGGGATGGTCTGGTAGCCGCGTACATACTGGAAACCGTAGTTGTTGCCGCAGATCGCACTCATGGCCAGGTTGAGGGTGCCGTCTTTGGGCACCATCACGCCAGGCTCGGTGCGGTACTGCTTCTTGGTCAGGCCGGCGTAGAACGGCTGACGGCGGATCTCGTCTGCCATCAAGCGCGCGGTCGCCTCGGCGCCGACCGGTGTCCAGTGGTGGTCGCGGCGGAAGAAGTACTCGCCCTTGGGCGGCTGCTGGACCAGTTGCATCATCGGCGCGACCACCGCGCCACCTTGCTTGAGCTGGCCAAGGTAAGCCGCCAGGTTGGCGCTGGCGCGGGCGTAGTCAAAGCCGTAAGGATGCTCGCCAATCAACCGGTCGCGGTGCATCAGGCCACGGGTCGGCTGGATCGCCATGGCGACCTGAATGCCCTGCTGATTGAAGGTTTTCATCAGGCGGGCAAATTCAGGGCGCATCGGCGCCGGAATGCCGAACTCGTTGGTCAGATCGACCGCCGAGCGGAACAGCCAGCGCTCCTGACCAGGGACGATCTCGCGCATCAGCTTCATGCGCCCCTCGGCATACTGCTGAGGATCGCTCAAGGCCGGGCAGACCATGCACTGCAGGTTTTCGCAGCCGGGCTTGGCGCCTTGCGCAGGCGTGGCGGCGTGGCCGGTCTGGCTGAGCAGGGCGAGGGCGGCGCCGAGGCCCAGGGGTTTGAGGATCTTCATTGCCATTTCATCCTTGCAGCGAAATTACTCGGTCGGGTCGATGCTGTTGGCCATGCTCATGCTGCGATTGTCGGGCAGCAGCACGTAGCTGTACGAACGGCCCTTCTTCAGGAACAGCTCATCGAAGCTGGCGACCTTCTGCTCGGCCTCGTAGGCGGCGAAACCAATCTTGATTTCGTTGACCATGCGGCTGCCGGTCTGGCCGTTGCTCAGCGGGTCGACGATCACGTGCTTGCCGTCGACGGTCTTCAGCGCAGCTTGCTTGTCGCTGAGGTTGTAGAAGGCGATCTGGGCTTTTTTCGGCTCGTTGACGTATTTGTCAGCGATCAACTTGAGCTGCTTGCCGTCGTAGACCACGGTGCTGGCGGCATTGGCCTTGAGCTGCGGTTCGATGGCCTTGCCGCCGACGGCGATCTTGTGCGTGCCGGCGGGGATGAAGCGGTAACCGCTGAGCTGGCCGGCGGCGACTTTCTGCGGATTGACCTTGCCGCTGAGGCTGACGTCGATATTGCTCTGCGACAGGTTGAGCACGCGGACAAACGCCGAATCGGCCGGGGCGACGGCATCGTACAGGTCGGCGTTGCCTTCGGCGGCGACCGCCAGGTGGCTGCCGAAGGCGAGGGCGATTGCGGTAAACAGGTGGGTGAGTTTCATCAGTTACTCCTTTGATTCTTCAAAAATGCTGCGGCTGGGCGCTACGGCTGAGCGAGCCCGGGCGATGGGCCAGCAAAGTGCGCAGGGGGAATTCCCAGACCACGGTGTCGATCTGTGGGTTGCTCAACTGATCGCTGGCGAGAAACTGGCTCATCGACTCGAACGGACCACGGGCCTCGACGGCAACCGAGATCAGGTCACGGTTGAGCGCTTCCTTGAGGAAGCCGACAAAGTTCCAGTCATCGATCTTGCTGTAGCTGGTGCCAACCAGCAGCAGGCTTTGCTCCTGCTCGGCAAACAAATCGTCGCTGCTCTGCTCGGCCTTGAGCGTCTCGTACAGGTCGATCTGGTTCGGGCCGAACTGCGGCGCGAGGCGGTTGTGGTCGAACTGGATGTAGTTCATCAGGTCGCCCTTGACGCTTTTCTCGCCGGCCTTGTGCGACACGTAAGCCTGATCGCCGACCAGTTGCGGGCGTTGCCGGGCCAGCTCGAAGGCGGCCAGGCGGGCACCGTCCGGGCTCCAGTGGGTATCGGACTTGAGGAACAACTCCGGGCCGTTCAGTTTGCTGAGGAACGCCCCGCGCAGCGGCACCACGTCGAGCTGACGCGCTTGCAGTTCGCCGACAAAATCGTCGTACAGGCTGACTACGCGTGGATCGAAGCGGTGCTGTGCATGCTCGGCATACACATCCAGCTTCATCGGCAGCGGCAGGATCACCAGCTGCTTGCCGTGCTCGGCCAGCTGCGTCTTGATCTTGGCGATCTGCTCCAGCTGGGGGTTGAGGTTGGCCTGCAGGTCGTTCGGGACGCGGTATTCCTGGTTGGTGTAGAGCCAGCCCTGCTTGCCTAGGACCACGCCTTTGGTGCCTTCACCAAACAGCTTGAACTGGGCATCGGCCCACAGCTCCAGCGAAGGCTCACGCAGGAAGAAGCGCTTGTCGTAGACCTGCTCGAACTTGCGCAGCAGCTTGCCATCGACAAACAGGTTCCAGGTGTCGCTCTGGGTGCGGGCAAAGCTGAACACCGGCGGTAGCGAATAGACAAACATCGCCGCCAGCACCAGCACGAAGAGAATGCCATTGGCCTTGCTGGCCGAATTCATCACGGGGTACATGGCAGTCTCCTAGAACTGGAAATACAGGAAGGGCGAGAACGAATTCGCCGCCAGGCTGCTCAGCGCCAGCACGAAGCCGCCCCACAGCAGCACGCTGTGCAGCGCGCCTACATGGCGCATGAAGTAGCCGTCCTTGTTGCCGGCGTAGAAACGCACGTTGTTGATTCCGGCCAGCAGCAGCCATACCACCGCCACCAAGACAAACGCCATGGCCATCTTCGAGGCACCCAGCACGTACAGCTCCAGCGAGCCGAAGCCGTTGAAACCAAACAGCGCCTGGTAGATGTCCAGGCTGTGGCGCAGGTCCATGGTGAAGAACAGCGGCATGCTCAGCACGATCAGCAGCGCGGTGCGCAGGTTGCGGCCGAGCTTGTACGGCGTGTTGATCTTGGTCGCCAGGTGGAACTTGCGCTCGATGACCATGGCGAAGCCGAAGAACAGCCCCCAGAAGATGAAGGCGAAACTCGCGCCGTGCCACAGGCCCGACAGCAGCATGGTCCAGACCAACGCGGGCAGGGCGCCGGTGACGCGCTTGCGCACCAAAGGCATGTACACGTAGTCGCGCAAAAAATGCGCCAGGGTCATGTGCCAGCGCGCCCAGAACTCGGTCACGCTCTGCGCTACGTACGGCTGGTTGAAGTTCTCCGGGAAGCGGAAGCCCATCATCAACGCCAGGCCCAGCGCCATGTGGCTGTAACCGGCGAAGTCGAAGTACAGCTGCAGGGTCGACACCACCAAGCCAAACCAGGCATCGCTGAACTGCAGCGTGCCTTCACCGACGAAGAGCATGTTGATCGGCGCAAGGCGGTCGGCAATCAACACTTTCATGATGAAGCCGAGCATGAACCGACATACACCGAGCGAGAACAGTTCCCAAGAGTGGGTACGCTCGCGCAACTGCGGCGCCAATTGGCTGTAACGCAGGATCGGCCCGGCCACCAGGTGCGGGAACAGCGCCACAAAGGCGGCAAAGTCGATGAAGCGGTTGGTTGGCGTGGCGTCCTTGCGGTAGATGTCGACGATGTAGCTCAGTGCGTGGAACACATAGAACGAGATGCCCAGCGGCAGGAAAATGTTCTCCAGCGTCCAGGTGTTGATCCCCAGTGGCGCCAGCAGCACCGCGAGCACTTCAGCGCCGAAGTTGGCATACTTGAAGTAACCCAGGGTCGACAGGTTGCCGATCACGCCGATCCACAGCAGGCGCAGCGCCCAGCGTTTGTCGCCGGCATCCAGGCGATCCTTGATGCGCAGGCCGAACCAGTAGTTCCAGTAGGTGATCGCGACGAACAGCAGTAGGAAGTCCGGCCGCCACCAGGCATAGAAGATGTAGCTGGCGGCAACGATCACGGTCGAGCGCCACTGCGGCCTGGCCAGGAAGTACACGGCCAGGAACAGCGGCAGATACAAGAACAGGAACACATTGGAGGCGAAGATCATGGCAAGGTCCGTCCTTAGTAGCTGACAACTACGCCGAGGCTCAGCTGATAGTCATCGCCGGTTTCCAGCGCGCTACCGGCATTGAGGTAGCTGGCGCTGACCAGGGCGTTGATATCGAGGTGCTTGCCATCGAGGGCGACCGGGAACATCTTCCAGTAGTAGTTGACGTCGAGCATTTGCCCGACGTTACGGCCACTGCCCTGCGTGCCCTGAGTGATCTCGCGGTTACGCTGGGAGCGCTGGTCACCGTTCATGCGGATCGGCAAGGTACCATCGGCATCACGCAGGTTCAGCTGAGTGACCCGCATATCGAGCGCGGTGCGCGGCGTCGGCCGGGTTTCCAGGGCGATGCCGTAGTAGCTCAGGTTGCGCAGGTCGAGGGCGACGAACGAGCTGGTCAGGCGCGTGCTGTAGGATCCTGTGCGGGTGATCCGGTCCGACTGAATCGAGTTCAAGCGGAAGCCGTCGTTTTCATCGCTCGGCTTGTCGGTCAGGCCGCCGCGCAGTGCCACCCTTGGCGTCCACGGCAGGTCGTCGAAGCGCTTGCCCACTTCACCCAGCGCGGCCCAGCCTTTGCTGGTGTTGCCGGTGCTGGTGACGCCGTTGCCGTCGGTGTTGTCCATCTTGCCGTTGAGCGCGGCGAGTTCCAGATGGTAGTCGCTGACCAGCGGCGAGGGCAGGTTGTCGCCATTGAAGAACAGGCCGTAGCGCACGCCAGTGAAGTCGTAGCGATCGTCTGCGTCATGTCCGCTGTGGTCGTTTTCGTACATCAGGCGCACGCCGGCGCGGTTGTTCTGGGTCCAGCGGTAGGCGTACTCGCTCATCACATAGGTGGTGCGCGATTCGCTGTCCGGCAGCGAGTTGACGTCGGTGTTGTAGTTGTGGAACTTCTGCCCGACCGCGACGAAGGCGTCGGAGAAGGTGTCTTTGTAGTTGAAGCGCAGCGACTCGAGGCTGTCGTCCCACCAGATGCCGTAGGTATCAAAGAACCGCTGGCGACCGAACGATGCCGAAAAACGTGGATCATCACCGATCAAGTTACGTTTGACGTACAACTCGCGCATCTCGGCGTACCAGCCTTCAGGCTGTTCGCGGGCGTTGGTGGTAATGCCTTCGTTGGTCAGGTTGCTCGACTGGCTGGAGTCATAGTTCAACCACAGGCGGCCATAGACCATCCATTTGGCCCAGCGCTTTTCCGGCGAATACCAGGCGAACGACGGCTCGTAGCGCAGGCTGTAGAACATCTCGCGGTCGCTGCCGACCTGGGAGTCTTCCGGGCCGTAGCCGGTTTGCACGGTGAGCTTGTTGAAGAACTCGGAGGTGATCACCGGCTCGCTGCCATCAGCAGCGGCAACTCGCACGGGTTCGTTGCTGTCAGCCTCGGGGCCGGTGACTTCTTCGGCAGCGAACGCTGCCGACATTGGGGCCAGGGCAAGCAGGGCGCCGAACAGGGGGGAATGCGCTTTCACAGGGTGGCCTCCTTCAACAGGTCGTTGCGTGCGGCCAGGGCACGCTCGATATCATCCTTGGGCAAGGTTCTTTCCAGACGTCGGACCAGGCTGCGCGCGCTGCGCTCACCCATGTCCAGGGCAATCCGCGCGTAGGTGTAGGCCTTGACCCGGTCATGGCACAGGGCACGGCCAAAGGTGTGCAGGCTGGCCATGCGGTACCAGGCAGCCGATGAACCCTTGTTGGCCTCGGCCTGGAACAACGCCATGGCCTTTTCCTGATCGGGCTGATCAGCCACGCCCTTGCTGTAGTACTCGGCCAGCAACAGGCCGGCGCTTGGGTAACCGCTGGCGCGTAGCTCTTCGATCAGGGCCAGGGCTTTGTCCGGGTCCAGCGTCAGCCAGTTGTTGACCATATAGAACGACGCCTGCAGGGCTTTGCCGCGGACCGGGTCGCGCTTTTGCACCAGATCGATCATCGCCTGGGTTTCATCGGCGTTGTGCTCGGTCGGGTTAGAGATCATGTAGTTGGCCTTGGACACCATCGCCGGCACAAACCCGCGTTCGACGGCGTCATCGCGCCAGCGCTGAACCTGCGCAATCGACGCTGCCAGCGCCTCGGCCTGAGCCTTGTCGCGGGCCAGTTGCTCAGGCGTTGGCGGTAGCTTGGCAGCGGCCGGGTTGGCCTCTTCGCGCTCGTAGCGGTCGGCGTCCTGCTCGGCGCGTTGCACGCTGGTGATGTTGTCCAGCAGCGAGGCAATCGCGTGCACGACTTCTACCGGCAGCTGGCTGCGCTGCGGCTCAAGCTCGGTGGCGAAGGCGCGGAAGGCCGGATCCTGTTGTTCGCCGAGAAACGCGTAGTAACGGTTGACCGCACGCACATCGAAACGCGCAGCCTCGCGGTACCAGCGCTCGGCGCCGGCGCGATCGCCCTTGCGTTCAGCCAGCACCGCCTTGTACAGCTGCGGCCGGCAGTTGAGCAGGCACGACTGTTCGTACAGGCCGAGCAGCTCGGTGGCCTGTGGCACGTCGACCAGCTCCGGGTAGACCAGAAACACCTCAAGCGTAGTGCTGGCGTTGCGCGGGTCGAGCCGGCTCGGGTAGCGCTCCAGTGCCTGTTTCATCCACGGCTGTTGGGGCTGGCGCAGGCTTGGCTGGCGCTCGATCAAGCGTGCCAGCGAAGCCAGCGCCGGGATCAACCCGCGGCCATCGGCAAAGGCCTGGTGATACAGCGCCACCGATTCTTGCGGTTTGCCATCCGGCCGCCCGGCCAGTACGTCGCCCAGCAGCAGGGCGCTGGCCAGGTCACCGCGGCCGGCCAGCTCGCGCAGGTCGGCAGTGACGTCGGCGCTCGGGTCCTTGTACAAGGCGTAGCGGATCTGCTCCAGGCTCTGTCCAGCGCTGGCGGCGCTGGCACAGGCGAGGGCGATGCTGGCTAGCAGCAGGCGCGAAGGCGTCTTCAGGGTCATGACGTCAGCTCTCTCGATGAACTCAGTTCTGGCCGGTAAACGGCAGGCCCAGGAACAGGTCTACCGACACTGCTTTCTGGTAGGCCGTGGCCGGCAACGGGCTGTCTGGGGCAATGGTCAGGGACAGGTTGCGGTTAACCTCGTCAACCCGTGCATCGACCACCTTGCCGCTGAAGTTTTCATCCAGGCCAAACACCTGCATGTCCACCGAGCGAATGCGGCTGACGTCGGCCAGCTTGTCGAACGGCACGTTGGCGCGCACGAACAGGCCTTGGTCTTTCGGCAGCAGATGCATCAGCGGTGCTTCTTTATAGCCATAGCCATCCAGTGGCTGGTTTGGGAAGTACACCTGGCAGTCGCATGGGCTGTTGATCACGGTCTCGATGGTGGCGCGGCCGAGCAGGGTTTGCAGGTCGCCTGGCGAGAGGTCGGCAACCGCCTTCATGTCAGCCGGGCTGGTGAAGCTGGTGGCCAACTGAGTAGAGATGCTGGCCAGTGGCTGACCCGCTTTGACTTCGGTGGTGCCGGCCGGCAGCAGGAACTTCACATAGCCGTTGTCGGGCATGCTGATGATCTGCGCGTTGGTCGCAACCTGGGCCTGCAGGGCCGGGATGCGGAAGAACAGCATGTAGCCCTTGTAGCCAACGAATGCCAGGGCAGCCAGGCCAGCAGCGCTGTACAGCAAGGTGCCGGTCATGGCCTTGAGGCGAGCACCGGCAGAACGCGGCGAAGCGTACTTGTGTTTGCGTTCCTTGATGTAGTTTTCCCGCTGCATCACGTTGAACAGGCCATTGATGTCGGCGATCTCGCCGGACATGTAGGCGGTGATGATGTAGCGCAGGATGTCGCGCTTCTGCGCGTCGAGGTCGACGAACTGCGCGCCGACTTCGTTGCCACGCTGGGAGACGATCTTGACCTTGCCATCGATCGACAGGTCGACCTGGTTCAAGCGCAGCTGGATCGATGCGTCATACAGCGCGCCGATGGTCAGTGGGCCTTCATGCAGCAGGCCGATACCGCCCAGCGAGATGTCCTGCAGGGTGGTTTCGATGACAGTCTGACCACCGCTGGCAAGGCGCACGCGGGCGTTGATGCGGGTGCGTACGTACTGGCGCTCGTCAACCGCTTCATGAACGATGTTGGCCGATGTCTTGCCCGGGGCCGCGGGACTGTTGGTCATGCTCATGTGCAGGCGCCTTTCCTTTAACGTTGCGTGAGTTCAAGAAGTACGGTGATGACCCCGAAGAAGATGGCGATGGAGGAGAACAACATCGCCTTCGAGGACCAGCGGTTTAGCGAGGTGTCAAAATCGACACTGCCGGTAGCCAGGGTGGTTTTCTGCCGGGTCCAGCTTTGCTGGTCCATATGGAACATCGCGTAGACCTTCATTACCGAGCCAACGATCTGGTTGTAATAAAGGACAAACGGATACATCGGGCTGACCGGGTGCTTGGCGAACACGAACAGCACGGTCACCAGAGTGCGCGAGATCAATACCCAGAACAGGTACACCAGCAGGTACTGGATGCCGAACACCAGGCCAGCCACCACCGAGGCGGTCAGGCCCATCAGGCAGGTCCACATCGACACCCGTTGGTCCCACAGCACGTACAGGGTGAACAGCCCCAGACGCGCGCGGCCGAGCAGGGCGGTGGCGCGGAAGTTCTGCCGCAGCGAGTTGCCGTACCAGCGGAACATCAATTGCCGGGTGGCGATCCAGAAGCTGTCGCTGGGCGGGTGCTCGACGGTCAGGGTGTGGCTGTCGGGTACATAGAAGGTGTCCCAGCCGGCGCGCATCAGGCTCAGCCAGCTGGACTTGTCGTCGCCGGTCAGGAACTGGAAACGGCCCAGGCGCCAGTGCTGAAGAAAGTCTGCTTCGACGTCGCGAATAAATTCCGGGTCGATCATCACGCTGGCGCGGAAGAACGACAGCCGCCCGGTCAGGGTCAGTACCCGGTGCGACAGGGCCATCGAGCACATGTTGATGTGCCGCTGGACAAAGCGCATCGAGTGCCACTGGCGCATCAGGCGGCTACCCTCGACTTCGCAGAACTCGTTGGTAGTCAGGCCGCCGACTTCGGGCAGCACGGCAAACATCTTCACAGCGCGCTCGACACAGCCAGGCAGCATCATGGTGTCGCCATCGACCACGCCGACCACCGCATCTTCCATCGGCATCTGCCGCGACAGTGCGCGGAAGGCGTGGGCCAGGCCATCACGTTTGCCGGTGCCGCGGGCGCGAACGATCACCAGCTTGATGTCGTCGCGGTCGCGCACTTCATTGCGCATGATGTCCTTGATGAAATTCTCGTCGCCCTTTTCCACGATCGAAGCAATCACCGTGCACGGCACATTCAGCCGCTGCACTTCCTGAAACACCGACTGGTAGACCTTGAAGGTGGTCGAGGTCGGGATACGGAAGCTGGTCACCACCATGAACATGTGCGAAGGCAGTGCCGCATCACCCAGGCGCTCGACTTCGCGGCGCATGCGTGGGAACCGCCAATGCAGAAAATACATGCCGCGCAGGTAGTGCACGATGGCATTGCCATAGCGCCACATCCCGAGCGTGCCGATAACAAAGATGAACAGATGATGGCTCGGGTCCAGATAAGCCGGGGCGATCATCTCCGACGCCAGCGCGATCAGCCCGGCCAGGCACGCCCAAGCGCAGAAGCTGGCGGCCGCGCGCAGGTAACCTGGGGCCTCGAAAGGTCGCTGTTGCGTTCGTTCCATGTAGCGTGTGCTCCTGTCTGCGGCCGCACCCACGGCGAACTGCCGGGGTGCGACCTGCATCGATTACCAGCAGATGCCTTGGCGCTGCTCGTCGCTGACGCCGTCCATGAACCCGACCAGGTCGATGACCTGTTTGCCCTCGTTGTTCTGCAGGGCACTGGCAAAGCGCTCGTCGTTGTTGCCCAGGACGATCACATCGGCTTCGGCGATCACTTGCTCAAGGTCGTTCTGCAGCAACGAAGACACATGCGGGATGACCGACTCGATGTAGTCACGGTTGGCACCGAACACCCGTGCGTACTCGACGTTGGCGTCGAAGATGCGCAGGTCGTAGCCCTTGCCGATCAATTTCTCGGCCAGGGTTACCAGCGGGCTTTCGCGCAGGTCATCGCTGCCGGCCTTGAACGCCAGGCCGAGCAGGGCGACTTTGCGTTTGCCGGTGCGCTCGACCAGGTCAAAGGCGATATCGACCTGATTGCGGTTGCTGGCCATCAGCGACGCGAGCAGGGGGTGCTCGACATCCAGCTGGCCGGCGCGGTAGGTGAGGGCGCGCACGTCCTTGGGCAGGCACGAGCCGCCGAACGCAAAGCCTGGGCGCAGGTAATAGCGCGACAGGTTGAGCTTGTAGTCCTGGCAGACCACGTCCATCACTTCGCGGCCATCGACGCCGGAGGCTTTGGCGATGTTGCCGATTTCGTTGGCGAAGCTGACCTTGGTCGCGTGCCAGACGTTGCAGGTGTACTTGATCAGCTCGGCGACTTCCACCGACTTGCGGATCACCGGCGCATCCAGGCCCTGGTACAACGAAGCCAGCAAGTCGCCCGACTGGGTGTCGAGCTCGCCGATCACGGTCATGGCCGGGAAGTCGTAGTCCTTGATCGCGGTGCTTTCACGCAGGAACTCAGGGTTGACGGCAACGCCGAAATCGGTGCCGGCCTTCTTGCCCGAGTACTGCTCAAGGATCGGAATAACCACATTCTTGACGGTGCCCGGCAGCACGGTGCTGCGCACCACGACTGTGTGGCGGCTTTGCTTGTCGCGCAGGACCGTGCCGATTTCACGGCACACGGCTTCCATATAGACCAGGTCGAGGTCGCCGTTCTTCTTGCTCGGCGTACCGACGCAAAGAAGCGACAGGTCGGTGGCGAGTAACGCTGCCTGCACGTCGGTGGTGCCGCGCAGGCGGCCCTGGTTGACGCCGTCTTGCAGCAGTTGCTCGAGGCCTGGCTCAACAATTGGCGACTTGCCCTGGTTGATCAGATCGATTTTCGCCTGGGAGACGTCCACTCCCAACACATGATGACCGCGCGCCGACAAGCAGCCCGCGCAGACTGCGCCCACATAGCCAAGGCCAAAGATGCTGATGTTCATAGATCCCTCTCCCAGGACACGGCAAGGCCGGCCGAGATGCTCAGTTCAAGAAGTTTTCAATTAGGCAGACGCGCAGAAACAAGCCGCGAGGAAGTGGCAATACAGGCTGTTTTTTTTGGTCTTTTTTCATCCTAAAGGGGTTGCTGTTAGAACCGCAAGCGTTGATCTGCGGGTTTGTGAAAATACTTTAATCGTCGCCTGTTAAAGTTTAAAAACCGTTTTAAAACAATAGCTTAAAGTTTGATGTAAGTTCGGCGTCAAAAATCCGCTGCTGCTTGATTGGCAACAAAATGGCGTCGGTAAACTGTCGTCTATATACTGTTTTTCATCTTGCTGGCTGCGCCTGGTGCCACCTTGCGTCGAGCGGCTGTGCTAGGCATAGTTGCACTTGGTTACACCTCGGGTGCTGGAAGTGCCCAGTCGCCCCTTACTGCATAGGAAGCACCTCATGAAAGGAATCGGACCTAGGCTGCGCGAAGAGCGTGAACGTCTGGCACTTACCCAGCGCAGATTTGGTGAGATCGGGGGCGTCGAGCCCAATGCTCAGGGCAAATACGAGAGTGGCGAGCGCACTCCGCGTGTTGACTACCTTGCCGCGGTGGTCGCTTGCGGCGTTGACGCCCGATACGTGCTCAGTGGTGTCCGCACGCCACCTCCCATAACCGATCTCAGTGAAGACGAGACCCGCTTGCTGGGTACGTTTCGCAGCCTGTGCGCCAGTGATCAGGCTGCGCTGTGGTACCTCGCCGAGCGCTTGCTGGGTGACGCCAGCTAAAGCCTGACCAGATAGTCAGTTCAGATCGAGCAAAAGGCCTGGAATCGTGATGCGAAGGGCTAGGTCGACCTTGTAATTTTTTGTTATGGTGGCGGGATCCAATCGCCCCACTGACGAGGTGTCTGCTTGATTAGGGTCCTAGTGGTCGATGATCACGATCTGGTGCGTACCGGCATCACCCGCATGCTTGCCGATATCGACGGCTTGCAGGTGGTGGGTGAGGCGGATTCCGGTGAAACAGCCCTCAAGCTGGCCCGTGAGCTGAAACCCGATGTTGTCCTCATGGACGTAAAGATGCCTGGCATCGGCGGCCTCGAGGCGACCCGCAAGCTGCTGCGTAGCCATCCGGACACCAAAGTGGTGGCGGTCACCGTGTGTGAGGAAGACCCGTTCCCGACGCGTCTGCTGCAGGCCGGCGCCGCTGGCTATTTGACCAAGGGCGCGGCGCTGGATGAAATGGTCCAGGCCATTCGCCTGGCATTTGCCGGCCAGCGCTATATCAGCCCGCAGATCGCCCAGCAGCTGGCGCTGAAGTCATTCCAGCCGCAGGGCTCGCCGTTCGACTCGCTGTCTGAGCGAGAAATCCAGATCGCTTTGATGATCGTCGGCTGCCAGAAAGTGCAGATCATCTCCGATAAGTTGTGTCTGTCCCCCAAGACCGTCAATACTTACCGCTATCGAATCTTCGAAAAACTTTCGGTCACCAGCGATGTCGAATTGACGTTACTGGCCGTACGCCACGGTATGGTCGACGCAAGCCTCTGAGTTTCCATGTCCCCAATTTTTGATGCCAGCGCATTCCTGGCGACCTGCAGTGGTCGGCCGGGTGTGTACCGTATGTTCGACGCCGAGGCGCGGCTGCTCTATGTGGGCAAGGCCAAGAACCTCAAGAAGCGTCTGGCCAGCTATTTCCGCAAGACCGGGTTGGCGCCCAAGACTGCCGCCTTGGTGGGGCGCATCGCCCAGGTCGAAACCACCATCACCGCCAATGAGACCGAGGCGCTGCTGCTTGAGCAGAATCTGATCAAGGAGTGGCGGCCGCCGTACAACATTCTGTTGCGCGACGATAAGTCTTACCCATATGTATTCCTGTCTGACGGCCAGTTCCCGCGCCTGGGTATTCATCGCGGGGCGAAAAAGGCCAAAGGCCGGTATTTCGGCCCGTACCCGAGTGCCGGTGCCATCCGCGAAAGTTTGAGCCTGCTGCAGAAGGGCTTCATGGTCCGCCAATGCGAAGACAGCTATTACGCCAACCGCACCCGGCCCTGCCTGCAATATCAGATCAAGCGCTGCAAAGGCCCCTGCGTGGACTTGGTCAGCCCGGAGGAATATGCCGAGGACGTGCGTCACTCGGTGATGTTCCTCGAAGGCCGCAGCCAGCAGTTGGGCAATGAGCTCAATGCCGAGATGGAACAGGCGGCGATGACCTTGAATTTCGAGAAGGCAGCCCAGCTGCGCGATCAGATCGCCTTGTTGCGCCGGGTGCAGGACCAGCAGTACATGGAGGGTGGCTCCGGTGAGGTTGACGTAGTGGCGGCCTTCATCAACCCGGGCGGCGCCTGTGTGCACCTTATCAGCGTGCGCGGCGGGCGGGTGCTTGGCAGCAAGAACTTTTTCCCGCAGGTGGGCATCGAGGAGGAGGTCAGCGAGGTCATGGCGGCCTTCCTCGCCCAGTATTACTTGGGCAATGCCGAGCGCGAGATGCCCGGCGAGTTGATCGTCAACGTCGTCCACGAAGACTTCGCCGCTATCAGCGAAGCCGTGCAGACCTTGCGCGGGCGCGAGTTAGCTATTACCCATCGCGTGCGTGGCACCCGTGCCCGTTGGCAACAACTGGCCGTGACCAATGCCGAGCAGGCGTTGAACGCCCGGCTGGCCAACCGGCAACACATGGCCGCACGCTTTGAAGCCCTGGCCAGCGTGCTGGGCCTTGATGAAGTACCGCAGCGCCTTGAGTGCTACGACATTAGCCATTCCAGCGGTGAGGCCACTGTAGCCAGTTGCGTGGTGTTCGGCCCGGAAGGCCCGATCAAGTCCGACTATCGCCGTTTTAACATCGAAGGGATTACCGGCGGTGACGACTATGCCGCCATGCACCAGGCACTGATGCGCCGCTATGGCCGGATCCAGGCCGGCGAGGGCAAATTGCCCGATGTGTTGCTGGTCGACGGCGGTAAAGGTCAGTTGAACATGGCCCGCGACGTCATGCAGGAGCTGGGCATCAGCGACCTGACCTTGCTCGGCGTAGCCAAGGGCGTGACCCGCAAGGCCGGCTTCGAGACCCTCTACCTCAACGACATAGCCCACGAGTTCACCCTCAAGGGCGACTCTGCCGCGCTGCACTTGATCCAGCAGATCCGCGACGAAGCGCACCGTTTTGCTATCACCGGCCACCGTGCCCGGCGCGGCAAGGCCCGACGCACCTCCAGCCTGGAAGACGTCGCCGGGGTTGGCCCGAAGCGCCGCCGCGAGCTGCTGAAACATTTCGGCGGACTGCAGGAGCTCAATCGCGCCAGTATCGACGAGATAGCCAAAGCACCCGGAATCAGTAAAAAGCTTGCCGAGTCGATTTATGCCAGCCTGCATAGCGAGTAGAATGCCCAGTTCAACTCGCAGCCAGTCGTACCGATGAATATTCCAAATCTGCTCACCGTTCTACGCGTCCTGCTCATCCCGATCTTCATTCTGCTGTTCTATGTGCCCTATCACTGGAGCTACATGGCTGCCAGCACGGTGTTTGCCATCGCCGCTGCCACCGACTGGCTGGACGGCTATCTGGCCCGTCGTCTGCAGCAGAGCACTGCGCTCGGTGCCTTCCTCGACCCGGTCGCAGACAAGCTGATGGTCGCGGTTGCTCTGGTGCTGCTGGTACAGGTACACGCGAACTTCTGGCTGACCTTGCCTGCGGCGGTGATCATTGGCCGCGAGATCGTTGTTTCGGCGCTGCGTGAGTGGATGGCCGAGTTGGGGGCGAGGGCGCATGTTGCCGTCTCCAATCTGGGCAAGTGGAAGACTGCGGCGCAGATGCTGTCCCTGGTGATCCTGCTGGCCAACCCGCCGGTCTTTGGCTTCTGGGTTGTGCTGGGCTACGGGTTGCTGCTGGTGGCTGCAGCGCTGACGTTGATCTCCATGATCAATTACCTGGTCGCCGCCTGGCCGCATCTGCGTGAAGGTTCAGAGCCGAAATAAAACTTTTTTGAATCAAGGGCTTGACGCCGTTTGGCAGATCGCTAGAATAGCGCCATCACCAAGCGGGAATAGCTCAGTTGGTAGAGCACGACCTTGCCAAGGTCGGGGTCGCGAGTTCGAGTCTCGTTTCCCGCTCCAAATATCGGTCTGCAGAAGGAAGTTCATTTCTGCAAGGCCTTGAAAAAAGACGCTTCGGCGTCTTTTTTCGTTCCAGACCAGACCACGCCGATCCATGGGCAGCCAGACTTTTTGCTCCAGGAATCAGCCCATGAACCCCGCACTCCCGTTCGCTGGAGCGGGAGACCTGGATCGCCGCGGTGTGCCCGAGCCAAAAGGCGACGTCGCTATACCGGTCGCCTGATTTGAGTATTCTCACTGCAGCTCACTCCTGGCTACCCAGACACTCTACAAGACGCCCCCCCAGGGATGCTCGGTAAGCAATCCCCGCGTCAAAGTCAGCGTCAGCTCGCGCTCGGCTGCGCTGCGTTCATCAGCCAGTATGCCCACCGCTTCAATGACTTGCTGCTCGTTGGCGCCTTCCTCGGGCAGCAGCAGCGTTTCGAGGCGGTCATGGTAGGGTTGGTTCAGCGCCTCGTATTGTTGCGCAAAGGTCTCACGCAGAAAATCGATCCAAAAGCCATGCTGCGCCATCGAATCTGCGATACGGGCGTTGGTCTCTGCCTGCAGGATGGTCCGGGCGGCGTCACGCAGGCGAGCGTCGTTCACGTCGGAGAATATCCGGTGATACATGTAGCGCGCCTGGGCCGGCAGCCCCAGCGGGCGCACCAGACCGGTGCGATACGCCAGGTGTATTTCCACTTCATCGATCAGACCGTAGGGGTTGCTGGTTCTTAGCTCCCTTATGTGCTGCGCCGCGACGCGATCTACCTCGTCAAGCCGGTACAGCTCGCGGCCCAGCTGCACCAGTGCCGGGCTCATCTCTGCGCTGCCCAACCCGGCCGTGCGGGTGGCGACCAAGGCGCGCACCTCGAACAAACTGAGCATCAACAGCATCTGGTCTGCGCAGGTCCGCGGGCCTGCTGCTTGCTGAAAAATCGCCTCCCGCACTTGTGTATTCTCCACGCACACCTGAACCAGCGCCCAGATGCGCCTGCGCAAATCGATGCCCTGAAGGTCATAATCACTGGATCGGCCGAGGTCGTTGAGAAACCGCATGAGATCATCGCAACCCGGTTGTTGCGTCAGGGCCAGCCACTGCTCGGAGCGGATGGCACGTTCCTCAACGCTGAAGTCGGCCAGCCATCGCTCGAGCGACTCCTGTCCGCCAGGCCCATGACGTCGCGTAGGCAACGCTCCCGCACCGGCCTCGCCCAGGGTGCTGCGCAAGGCGGTCTGGGTCGGCTCGGGTAACGGGTTGTCATGCAGGCTCAACCCGGCCAGTCGGCGGTGCGACCGAGCAAGGGTCGGGCTCATGTCCTGTATGTGATTGTCGCGCAGATCGATGTCTTCAAGCGTAGGGTGCATGTACACCTCTACAGGCAATGCGCTCAGGCCGGTGTGGCGCAAATGCAGGCGCTGGAGGTTGAGCAGACTGCCCAATGGCGGCAGTTGCCCGATCGGATTATGCGACAGGTCCAGCACCCGCAGTCTGGACAATGCACTGAGCCTGGCCAGGCCTGCATCGTCGATAACGATCTGATTGCGCGTCAGGCGCAGCTCGGTGAGCTGGGTCAGTGCCTGCAGGCCATCTGGAATGCCACCTAGCAGATTGTCACTGAGGTCCAGGGTGCGCAGGTTGGCGAACCGTTGCAGAAAACCCTCGGTGATGTGCGTCAAATGCGCGCGGCGCAGAATCAAGTGCGTGACATGGTCAAAAGTCACCTGCGCCGGCAGCACCGGCAGACTGTCGATACGCTCGCTATCTATCACCAGACGGTACTCGCCGTCCGCGTCAGGCCGCTTGCGCCGCCAGCACTGGCGAATACGTCGAGCGATCAGGCGGCGGCGCTCGGGCAGAGGCGCAACAGTGGCCTCCCGGCGCCACGCGCCCAGGCTCTCGCCCAGTCCGATCAGGTGCTGCTGCAGGCTGTGCAAGTGGTCCCACGGTTGCTCACCCTGCATGCGAACGCGCTCGAGGTAGACCTCTATCTCCATGTCGGTCAACGTCGGGAAGATTTGCTGATAACCGCGAAGCAGCGCGCGTCGTGAGCCTTCCGGGCGACCGCTGAGTACATAGCCGATGCGTCCATCACCCAGACGTATTGGAGGTCGGGGCGTGCCGATCGGCGCCATGCCCAGCAGCCGTGCCGCCTCGTTGCGGTCTGCGAAGGCTAGATCTGCAAGGGTGCTGGCCAGCTTCGCCGGCGATGCTGAGGCTTCGCCCAGCGCCACCCGTTGCTGCGTGTCCAGCACATGCAGCAGGGCCTTGAACAGATCGTCGCCAGCCAGGGAACCGGGCTTGGCTAAACCTGCCTTGTCGGTAGCAAGGTAGCCTCGTACGGTGCGGATCAGAGAGTGGGTCTGCGTGGGCTGTTCAGCGCCAATGCTGGCCGCGACATCACCGTTGAGCTGTGTGTCGCGCACCTCCACTCGCACCGTCGATTGCCAGGGCCATGCGGCGTGAAGCAAGCCCAGGGCCAGCTGCTCTGTGTCAGGCGTCACAGCAACTGGCTGCTCGAAGCCTGCGCAAGCGCGATCCAGGCGTGCGTCGCGCAGTTCCCAGCGAGCCTTTTCGGCCAGCGCCAGTGGCACCCTCTGTTGCTCCAGCAACTGGGTGAGATCGCTGTCGCTGGCGGCTGCGACCAACGCTCTGCCCGAGCGAATCGTCAGGCCAGGAAAGGCGCGGTGCAAGGGCTGTGCTGGGCCGCTCGGAACCGGCTGCGTTTCCTGCCAGTATGCTTCGAATGCTTGCCCGCGCAGGCGTGGGAACGACTCGTGGGCTAGGTACCGTTGCAGTGCGTCACAGAGCCGGGCAGGGGCAGGGGCGTTTTCCAGATGCAGGCGCCGCAGGCACGCTTCATCCATGCCTACACTGCGCAGCAGCGAGCTGGCCAAGTCATGCCTGGCCAAACCGAGGTTCGAACCGAGCCTGCTCATCAGCATTCCCGCATCTTGCCAGTCATGTGGTCGCTCCAAGGCGTGGTGCACGCCACCAGCCTCGTTTTCCTCCAGGGCTATTGCTGCCGCTTGGGCACGATCGGGGTGCACCACGGTTGGGCGCTCCTCACTTTGTCCCAAACGGTAAGCCTGCTGCGCGATCGACACGTGTGGCTTGCCCCGCAGAACACCTCGCTGGCCCGACATCAGGCTGGTGCCTGCCATCGAGTAGCCCGGCAGGTCAGCTCGTGCCAGGCGCTGCTCACCGGTGGGCGTGAGCACGGGTGCCAGCTCATCAACGGCAGCTTCTCGAGCCAGTATCCCGCCTGTTGCGGCTCCGGCGGCCGCCCCTAATCCGATCATCGCAACGTTTTGGGCTACAGACATCAGGTGGCTAAGCGCTGCCTCACGATCGCCCAGCTCCCACTCCTGGTAACCCTCGAACACGTCGTTTGTTACCTGGTGCGCAGCCAGCGCAAGCAATGGCAAGCCAAGCTCTGGTACGAAGAAAGCGGCCAGCCCAAGCATGTCCACGCCGAGTCCTTTGAAGAAATGCATGCGCCGGTCGCGTTCCTGGCTATCGACAGCGCTGTTGGGGACTGCCAAGGCTTGAGCGTCCTGCAGTACCTTATCGATCTGTACCTGACGCAGGTGCTCGACCAACGAACCGGTAATAAGCTGCTGGCGCCCGTCCAGTTGCATCGGCTGCTGGGCACCGCCTTGGCCCAGCAAACCTTTCAATTGCTGGCTGACGTGCATCCGGTCATGCTCTTTGATGAACCGTTGGAAGAACGTTCGATAGGCTGGATCGCGCAGACGGCTACCCAGGGTGTTGAACACTTGCGACCATGACCCATAGACGTTCAGGGCCCCATGCGGATCGTCAGGGATCCACACCATCAGGCTCTGGGGCGCAGTAGTTGTTGCATCCGAGCGCGGCTGGAACACCGTCACACCGGTGATCACCCGCCCCAGCAGTCGAAACTCGCTGAACGTACCTGCGGCGCTTTCGGCTGGAGCCGATACAGCGTTCAGCATCTCATCAAGCAGCACCCCCTCAACCTCGCCTTTGAGGCGCGCCAGTTGCGCAGCCGCCAGCAGGTTCGTGCGCCATGCTTCTTCGAGTATGGCGTTGACGCTGCGCCGGCGGCTGTCGTCTGCAAACAGCACCTGCTTGAGATGTTGCTGATAAAGCGCGCCCACATCCAGAGAACGGCACAGGCCGGCAAATGCACGAGGTCGCAGCGCGATCAGCGTACCGTCTGCATCTTGCAGCCTGGACTCTGGCAACCAGGCCGACTCGGAGGTTTCCCGGCGCTCGAAGTTGTGCAGGGCGCAGGCCAGCAGGCTTTGCTCCGAGGTTGTGGGGACCACACGATCGGGAACTGTGCTGACACCTGATGGGTAACGCACGTGTACCACCCGGCGGAGCTTGGCCGTGTGGACATCCACTGGGCGCTGCACGAGCTTTTGCAGCGCTGCGTCCAGCGATGTGCTGGCGAAGCTGTCCAGGGGTTCTATCTGGGCGAAAAGACGCGTCAGCTGTTCGCGCGCACGCTGTTGCGCGATCAGTGCCTGATGCAGAACAGAACGTTGATCGGCGGTAGCCGCGGTCAGCCAGTCTGGTAAGCGATCTGCTATGAGGGTATCAACGGAAGTGTCCGGGAATAGAGTGTCTTTCATAACGCACCAATGAGCGCAAAACACTCATTCAGCCCGCGTTGTCACCGGCGTGTGCGGTAGTTATGTCGATGATAGCGGGGACTGGGACGCCAAGATCGAGAGCGATCCGCGCCGAACACATGAGAATGCAGCGCAATGAACGCTGGCAGGAGGGCTGTGGTTTTTTGATTGATGTTGGGCAAGACAAGTTCACGACTGGCAAAAATGATAGGGCTGCTTCCTGAAATGATCAGCACTGAAGCCGCTGACGGCAAAGTCGACGGCTTGGTTGCCGAGTCGGATCACTCCCACTGCATCTCGCCCTTGGCCACCTTGGCACTCAGCTCCAACGAGCTGTCCCCGCCCAAATCCGGATAGCGCTTTTTCATCGCCGCAATCAGCTCAGCGGAGTTGTCAGCCTTGGCAGTCTCTTCGTCAAACGCGCGAATATAGTCAGCGGTGAACTGAACAGCTTGCAGGCTCTTAGGGAATGTCCCGTTGAAATGCCCTGGTATCACCGTGGCCGGTGCCAGTGCCTTGATCTGCTCCAGCGTCGCCAGCCAGTGCTCATGGGAGGCGGCGCTCTGCGTATCAGCCATCCACACATGCTCACCCCATTGCACCGGAATGCCGCCAACCACCGTCTTGATCGAAGGAATCCAGACAAGGGTGCGCTCTGGCGTCGGGCCATCGAGGCCGATGATCTTCAATGGCTGACCTTCCAGCATCAGGGTATCGCCGCTGAGGGGCTGCGGCACCACGATCTGCCGCGGCGCATTGGCGCCAAGCTCGGGAGCCCAGATTTTCAGTTTCGCGTCTTTGCTGGCGTTGATATGGGCAACGGTCTGCGCGGTGGCGACAACTTTTGCCTGAGGGAATGCGCGCAGCAAAGTGTCCAGCCCGAAGTAATAGTCAGGGTCGCCATGGCTGATGTAGATGGTCGTCAAATGCTTGCCGGAGGCCTTGATCCGGGCTGCCAGCTTGGCGGCCTCCTGCGCGGAGAACTGGGCGTCGATCAGGATTGCGTCCTGCTTGCCTTCGACCAGTACCGATGACACGGCAAAGATTGCCGCTTCGCCTGGGTTGAACACATCCACAGTCAATGCCTGATGCGCAGGCTTGGTCATGGCGGGCGGCTCGCTGACTGGGCTGGCAGCGGGTGCGGTTCCAGCCACTAGCATGGCGAATGCGACGGTCAAGGCTGAGAGGACAAATCGCGGTGTTTGCATCGGGGTTCACTCGGCAAAAGATTGAAAGGAATGGGGCAACGCCCCTGGATTGAAGCGCACTGTCCGCATCAACGTGTAACGAAAATCAGCCCTCGGCTATTAGCACTTTCTAAATTAAGTAATCATTAACCTGAGAGTAATGATCAGCCCTGGGCGTTGATTGATCGGCCTGAACTGCCAGCCTTAAATGACTCCACGAAAGCGCACCCGTGGAGTTGCAGAATGACAACAAGAACCTCCCCCCCACCGCAATGGTCGCGGCGGCGCAGCGAAAAGCAGCGCCGCCTCGAGCAGGTGCGAGACCTTGCCGATGGCGTGGTGTTGCCCAGCGAGCGGATCGTCGAAGCCCTTGAGCGCCTGATCGCCCCTGGTGACCGGGTGGTACTCGAAGGCAATAACCAGAAGCAGGCAGATTTTCTCTCGCGCTCGCTGGCCAAGGCCGACTCCGCTCGCCTGCATGACCTGCACATGATCATGCCCAGTGTCAGCCGTGCCGAGCACCTTGATCTGTTCGAGCGCGGCATCGCCCGCAAGCTCGACTTCTCCTTCGCTGGGCCGCAGAGTCTGCGCATCGGCCAGTTGCTGGAAGACGGCCTGCTCGAAGTCGGCGCCATTCACACCTACATCGAGCTGTACTCGCGCCTGCTGGTCGACCTGATCCCCAACGTTGCCCTGGTTGCCGGCTTCATGGCCGACCGCGAGGGCAATATCTACACCGGCGCCAGCACCGAAGACACTCCGGCGCTGGTCGAGCCTACGGCGTTCAGCGATGGCATCGTCATCGTTCAGGTCAATCAGTTGGTCGACGACGTGCGCGACCTGCCGCGGGTGGATATCCCGGCGTCCTGGGTCGACTTCGTGGTGGTCGCGGACAAGCCGTTCTATATCGAACCGCTGTTCACCCGCGACCCACGCCACATCAAGCCGATGCACGTGCTGATGGCGATGATGGCGATCCGCGGCATCTACGAAAAACACAACGTGCAGTCGCTCAATCATGGCATCGGTTTCAACACCGCGGCCATCGAGCTGATCCTGCCGACCTACGGCGAGTCACTTGGCCTGAAGGGCAAGATCTGCCGCAACTGGACGCTGAACCCGCACCCGACATTGATCCCCGCGATCGAAACCGGCTGGGTGCAGAGCGTGCATTGCTTTGGCACTGAATTGGGCATGGAGGACTACATCTCCCAGCGCCCAGACGTGTTCTTCACCGGCCGCGATGGCTCGATGCGCTCCAACCGCATGATGTGCCAGTTGGCCGGGCAGTACGCAGTCGACCTGTTTATCGGCGCCACGCTGCAGGTTGACGGGGACGGTCATTCCTCGACCGTCACCCGTGGCCGCCTGGCCGGCTTTGGCGGCGCGCCGAACATGGGCCACGACCCCCGCGGGCGTCGCCATGCAACGCCGGCCTGGCTCGACATGACCACCCCGGTGACTATGCTCGAACGCGGTCGCAAGCTGGTGGTGCAGATGGTCGAGACCTTCCAGGAGGGCGGCAAACCCACATTTGTCGATACCCTCGATGCGGTCGAGGTAGCCCGGAAGGCCGGTATGCCGCTGGCGCCGGTGATGATTTACGGCGACGACGTGACCCACCTGCTCACCGAAGAAGGCATTGCCTATCTGTACAAGGCGCGCACGCTCGAAGAGCGCCAGGCGATGATCGCGGCGGTTGCCGGCGTGACCAGCATCGGCTTGCGCCACGACCCTAAAGACACCGCACGCATGCGCCGCGAAGGGCTGATCGCCTTGCCCGAAGACCTTGGTATCCATCGCAATCAGGCCTCGCGTGCGTTGCTCGCCGCCAAGAGCATTGCCGAGCTGGTCGACTGGTCTGGCGGCCTGTACAACCCGCCCGCACGCTTCAGGAGCTGGTGATGACTGCATCCATTCAGATCCACGCACCATTGCCGTTGTCGCACCAGTTGGCCGACCTGGCGGTTGAAGCGCTGATCGACGAAGCCGATCTGTCGCCCAAACCGGCCCTGGTCGACCGCCGTGGCAGCGGCGCCCACAGTGATTTGCACCTTGGCCTGATGCACGCTTCGGCGCTGTCGCTGTGGCCATGCTTCAAGGAGATGGCCGAGGCCGCCATGCTCCACGGAGAGGTCGGCCAGCCATTGCGCGAAGCCCTCGGCCGCATTGGCCGGGAAGGCGAGACAGCCATGCGCGTCACTACTGCCGGCATCAATACTCACCGTGGCGCCATCTGGGCACTGGGCTTGCTGGTCGCTGCCCGTGCCCTTGATCCAATCAACAACGATGCCGCATCGATTGCCGCACGGGCAGGGCGCATCGCCCTGATCGACGACCGCTATGCGCCGCGTCAGCACGACAGTCATGGCCTGCAGGTACAGCGCAGCTTCGGCGTGCGTGGTGCCCGCGAAGAGGCGCAGTTGGGCTTCCCGACGGTACTCGCCCACGGCTTGCCGCAGTTGGCCAAAAGCCGCGCTGCCGGCAGTGGCGAGCAGAACGCGCGGCTGGACGCGTTGCTGGCGATCATGAGCCAGCTACACGACACCTGCGTGCTCTGGCGCGCCGGCCTCGACGGCCTGCAGGCCATGCACCAAGGTGCCCGTGGCGTACTGGATGCTGGCGGCAGCGCAACCCTGGCCGGGCGCCGTGCGCTGCGCCAACTGGATACGCGCCTGCTGGCGCTGAACGCCTCACCGGGCGGCGCCGCTGATCTGCTGGCTGCCTGCCTGCTGCTTGATAACTTCGGGAGCCTTTGAGCATGGAAACCTTGTCTTTCAGATTTCCGGCCGGCGCGCCGGCAACCAACCGAGCCCTGGTCGGCTGTGTCGGCTCCGGCGACCTCGAAGTGCTGCTCGAACCTGGCACCAGCGGTGTACTGAACATCAACGTAGTGACCTCGGTAAACGGCAGCGCGCCGCGCTGGGAGCAGCTTTTTCAGCGCCTGTTCGCCGAGCACAGCCTGCCCGCCATGAACATCGACATCCACGACTTCGGCGCCACGCCTGGCGTAGTACGGCTGAGGCTGGAGCAAGGCTTCGAGGAGATCAACCATGACTGACATCGACCGTTTACTGCAGGCCTGCAGCTTTGTTGAACTCAGCGCCCGCGAGCGCGCCCGCGCCTTGCTCGATGCCGGCAGCTTTCGCGAATTGCTTGGGCCGTTTGACCGGATGATGTCGCCGTGGCTACCCCAGCAAGGCATCGTGCCCCAGGCTGACGATGGCGTGATCATCGCCAGGGGCAGCCTCAATGGCCAGCCGTTGCTGGTGGCCGCCATCGAAGGCGTATTCCAGGGCGGCAGCATGGGCGAAGTCGGCGGCGCCAAGATCGCCGGGGCGCTGGAGTTGGCGGTCGAAGACAACCGTAACGGCATACCCACCGCCGCTGTGCTGCTGCTGGAAACCGGTGGCGTGCGCTTGCAGGAAGCCAACCTCGGCCTGGCCGCGATTGCCGAGATCCAGGCCGCGATTGTTGAACTGCGCCAGTACCAGCCCGTGATCGGCCTGATCGCAGGTTCAGTCGGTTGCTTTGGCGGCATGTCGATTGCCGCTGGGCTGTGCAGCCGGTTGATCGTCACCCGCGAAGCACGCCTGGGCCTGAATGGGCCGCAAGTCATCGAGCAGGAAGCCGGCATCGAGGAATACGACTCGCGCGACCGGCCGTTCATCTGGAGCCTGACCGGCGGCGAGCAACGCCACGCCTGCGGCCTGGCCGACGCCTATGTGGCGGATGATCTGGCCCAGGTGCGTGAGGCGCTGGTCGCGCAGCTCGCTGCAGGCGAACCGGCGTTGCCGCGCAGCCGTCGCTACGCTGACTTCCTCGCGCTGTTGGCCACGCTGGGCACTGACTGTGCGCAAGTCGACGCTGCGCTGACGCGGGCGCTGTATCAAGGAGAACTGCAATGAGCCGTGGTCTTGAGTGGATTCGGGCGCTGGCCCAGGGCAGCGAGCTGCCAGGCTATCCCGCCTCGGTAAAAGTCATCGACGGCGAACTGGGCAACCGTCCTGCACGCTTCATCGCGGTTGTGCCCGACGCGCAAAACCCCTTCCCAAGGGCTCGCGATGGCGAGGTCGGCCTGCTCGAAGGCTGGGGCCTGGCCAAGGCTGTCGATGAGGCGATTCAGGCTGACCAGGGCGGCACGCCGCGGGTGTTGGTCGCCGTGGTCGATGTGCCCAGCCAGGCCTACGGCCGCCGTGAAGAGGCGCTGGGGATCCATCAAGCGCTTGCTGGCGCGGTAGATGCTTATGCCCGGGCGCGCCTGGCCGGGTATGCACTGATTGGACTGCTGGTAGGCAAGGCCATGTCCGGGGCGTTTCTCGCCCACGGCTATCAGGCGCAGCGCTTGATCGCGCTGGATGATCAAGGGGTGATGGTGCATGCCATGGGCAAGGCGGCGGCTGCGCGGATTACCTTGCGCAGTGTCGAGGAGCTGGAGGCTCTGGCTGCAAAAGTGCCGCCCATGGCATACGACATCGCCAGCTATGCCTCGCTCGGCCTACTTTGGGAGCGGGTCAAGGTGGACGCGGTCGAGCAGCCTACTGCCGCCGATATCTGCAAGGTTCGCGCGGTGCTGGAAAGCGCCGTGGACGATATCGGCAGCAGTACTGATCTGCGCGGGCGACTGGGCGCGCCCAACCGGGCGATGTCTGCCCGGGTTCGGCAACTGCTGCGCGAGCAATGGTGAAACCATGAACGCACATGACCTGCTTTGGGGCATGGCCCCGGATCAGCTGCCTGCAGGCGCCCCCGCGTGGGCGCGGCAGGTGCTGCTGGCCGGTCAGCCGGTGGTGGTGCGCCGCGCCGTAGCCGGTGCGGGGCGCGTGCCGGTCGGCGTGCGTGGCAGTCAGCGCGGCGAGCGTCTGGCTGCTGAAATGCCCGTCGCCTCGATCAAGCGCCGTTGCAGCCCTGAACAGCTGCGCGGCGAGGGCAGGGCAGAGCTGGCTGCGCTGCAGGCATTGCATGCTGTTACGCCGTTTATGGACAGCCTCGGCCTGTCGTGGGGGCCGACCGGGGGCGTGGGCTACCAGTTGGCGACGGGTGTGGCTGTGCTGCACCAAGGCAGCGATCTGGATCTGCTGTTGCGCACGCCCACTGCCTTGAGTCGCGTCGAGGCGAAAGCGCTGTTTCAGGTGTTGGGTACAGCCCCTTGCCGCATCGACCTGCAGCTGGAAACACCCTTCGGCGCCGTCGCGTTGGCTGAATGGTCCGGCGCTTCAAAACGGGTGCTGCTCAAAAGCCGCCACGGTGCATGCCTGGTCAGCGACCCGTGGTCAGCATTGGAACTGTCGGCATGAGCAGCTTGTTTGCCTTCCCCGGCCAAGGCGCGCAACGGCCCGGCATGCTCCAGCAATTGCCGGATGCGGCCGTGGTGCGTGCCTGCGTGGAGGAGGCCAGCGACGTGCTGCAGCAGCCAGTGTTGCAACTCGACACGGCGCAGTCGCTAGCGTCTACCCGTGCAGTGCAACTGTGTCTGCTGGTGGCCGGTGTCGCCCATGCGCGCTGGTTGCTGGAGCGCAGCCCGGCGCCGGACTACGTTGCCGGTCTGTCGATCGGCGCTTACCCAGCGGCAGTCATAGCCGGGGCTTTGACCTTCGCCGATGCCCTGCGGCTAGTGGCGTTGCGCGGCGAACTGATGCAACAGGCTTATCCCGAGGGCTACGGCATGACCGCGATCATCGGGCTTGATCAAGGCACTGTCGAACGACTGCTTCAAGACTCGCCGCAGCCGCTGTACCTGGCCAACATCAACGCCGACAACCAGTTCGTGATCGCCGGCAGCGATACAGCCATGACCGCGCTTGCCAGCCAGGCCCTGGCGCTGGGTGCCGGCGCGTGCAAGCGGCTGGCGATGAGCGTGCCGTCCCACTGTGCGCTGCTCGATGCGCCTGCCGCCGAACTGGCGGCTGCATTCGCCGACGTGCCGCTCAAACGCCCGCAACTGGGCTACCTGAGCAGTACCAGCGCCCGCCAACTGCATGACCCAGAAGCCCTGCGCCGCGACCTGGCGCTGAACATGTGCCGCACCGTCGACTGGTACGGCACGCTGTGCAATGCCTACGAGCGCGGTGTACGGCTGCTGATCGAACTGCCACCCGGCACCGTCCTCAGCGGCCTGGCGCGGCGTGTATTCAACTCCGGTACGGTGATCGCCTGCCAAGGCGCCCGCGCCGACACCCTGGATGCCCTGTTGCGGCGGGAGGTGAACGCCAGCGACTGACTGCCCGCATTTCGAAGAACAACAACAAAACAACTTCGATTCAACGTGAGGAAAACAACAATGATCATTTACGGTGTGGCCTTGCTGGCCATCTGCACGCTTGCCGGTGTCATCCTCGGCGACTTCCTTGGCGTTCTGCTCGGGGTCAAATCCAACGTCGGCGGGGTCGGCATTGCCATGATCCTGCTGATCTTCGCCCGCCTGTACATGCAGCGTAACGGCGGCATGAGCAAAGAGTGCGAGCTGGGCGTGGGCTTCTGGGGCGCGATGTACATCCCCATCGTGGTGGCCATGGCTGCGCAGCAAAACGTCGTCACCGCTTTGCATGGCGGCCCGGTCGCGCTGCTGGCAGCGATCGGCTCGGTCCTCCTGTGTGGCGCCACCATCGCCCTGATCAGCCGCACCCACCGCGGAGAACCGCTGGAAAAGGAGGTCGTTGAAACCTCCATTGCAGTCGCACCGGTCGGAGGTCGCTGATATGGAAGTCATCCTCAAAGCACTTGAACACAACAGCCTGATCACTGCCTTCGCCGTAGTCGGCGCAGTGATGTGGATCTCGGTAATCCTCTCCAAGCGCCTGACCTTTGGCCGCGTGCACGGCTCGGCGATTGCCATCGTCATCGGCCTGGTACTGGCCTGGGTCGGCGGCACCCTTACCGGCGGGCAAAAAGGCCTGGCCGACCTGACCCTGTTCTCCGGCATCGGCTTGATGGGCGGCGCCATGCTGCGCGACTTCGCTATCGTCGCCACCGCCTTTGAAGTGCAGGCCACCGAAGCACGTAAGGCCGGCATGATCGGCGCAATCGCACTGCTGTTGGGTACAGTGCTGCCGTTCGTGGTCGGTGCGGCAGTCGCCTGGAGTTTCGGCTACCGCGACGCGGTGAGTATCACCACCATCGGTGCTGGCGCCGTCACCTACATCGTCGGTCCGGTCACCGGTGCCGCGCTGGGCGCCAGTTCCGAAGTGATGGCGCTGTCGATCGCCACCGGCCTGATCAAAGCTATTCTGGTGATGGTCTTCACCCCCGTCTCGGCGCGCTGGCTGGCGCTGGACAACCCACGCTCGGCGATGGTCTTTGGCGGCCTTGCCGGTACCGTCAGCGGCGTTACCGCAGGCCTCGCGGCAACCGACCGCAGGCTGGTCCCATACGGCGCATTGACCGCAACCTTCCACACCGGTCTTGGCTGTTTGATGGGGCCATCGATCCTGTACTTCTGCGTACGCGGCCTGGTCGGCTGATAGTACCTTTGACAAACGCCCCGGCCCCGAACGCCGGGGCGTTTGCGTTTCAGCCTTCGCGTTGGCGGCTGTACATCCGGCATTCGGCAACCAAGGCGAGCAGGTTCGGGTCGCGCTCGCGAGTCTTCAAGAACACCGCACCGATATGCTGCTGATGACGGTAACGCGCCTGCAGCGGGATCAGCCGAATCCGGTTCTCGTAAACCGCCGAAATCCGCCCCGGCAACAGTGCATAACCCACCCCCGAACTGACCATGCTCAGCAGGGTGAAAATGTCATTCACCTGCATCGCCACATTCGGCTTGAACCCCGCCTGCTCGAATACCCGCTCGCCATCGCGGTGGGTGGCAAAGCCCTGAGTCAGGGTGATGAAGGTCGAATTGGCCAGGTCCGCCAGGTCGACCTCCTGCTCCTGAGCAAACGGCGAATCGGTCGGCACCGCCAGGAAGATATCGTCCGAGAACAGCGGTAACTGCTCGCACGCCGCATCGCAGGTGCTCTCATCCAGCGAGACCAGAATCGCGTCCAGCTCGAAGTTTTTCAGGCGGTACATCAAGTCCACGTTCGAGCCCAAGGTCAGGTCGATGTTCAGCTCGCTGCGGCGCAGCTTCAGGCCCATTACCAGCAACGGCACGGTTTTCACCGTCAGCGAATACAGCGCACCGAGCTTGAACCGCTCCGACGAAAAGCCCGCCGCCTCGCGTGTGGCGCGGACCATCTCGGTGGTGTCTTGGATCAGCTTGCGGGCCTTCTCTTCAAGCACGTAGGCGCTCTCCAGCGGCGTCAATGTGCGGCCCTCGTGCTTGAACAGCGGGCAGCGCAGGGCGTTTTCCAAGGAATGGATGGCCCGGTGCACGCTGACACTGCTGGTATCCAGCGCGCTGGCTGCACGGGCCAGGTTACCGCTGTGCATGAAGGCGAGGAATATTTCGAGCTTCTTCAGGGTGAGCTCTTCGTCGATCTGCATGTGGGCCTCGGGAGCGGTGGGGCGGGTTTCAGTTGCTGATGGCGAGCGAGGGGTAGGGCGAGATCAGGATAGGGGGTTGGAGCTTGGGCGGCAATTTGTATTCAGAGTGGCTTCAAGAACGGTTATCGAGAATGCCTGCTGATATTCCTGTCGGTTTCGTCATTCGCCATTAGGCGACGAACGAAACCGCAGGCGTGCAAGTCGCCCTAATAGTCTCGAGCATTTTCAGAGTTGGCAAAATTCCGTCTGATGAAAGCAATCAACTGTATATGGATTGGAGCCCTCAAGGCTCGCACAAGCCCTAGATATTAGCCGGTGACATGTCAGAGATTGCGATTGCACGGGAAATTCTATAAGTCCGTGTAAGTGGTTAATTGGCCTGGCGCCAGAGAGTAGTATCCGGTTGTGCTCGAAGCATAAGTCACTAATCGGCTCTAGGAGATAGACATGTCGGAACTACCCTTGATTGACAATAATATGGATCAATTACTTGCATCAAATCCATTCGACGGTCAGGACTATTTTTGGGAGCGGCATCGTTTTGCTAGGGATGGATACCTAAAAATCAATCACCTGGTACATCCCTCAATAGTGGAGAAGATTGCGGAGGACGTGAATTTTCTTGTATCGAATTTCGCCAAGCGTCGTGACCTATTGATCGAATCGACAGGTAATTCACCACGATATTTAAGCAATGTGCCGCGGGATATGATTGAGGAAAAGGGCTGCTTCATTCCAGATGCCTATAAGTCAAACTACTTGAGTTCCCTGATACAAGCCGTTGTGGGAGAAGAGGTCATACCTACGCCGTGGCGCTGGGATAACTATATCATCAACTGTCAACATCAGGCCGGTGACACGCATGGGTGGCACTGGGGGGACTATCCATACACGATTATATGGATTGTTGCGGCTCCTGTATTAGAGGATGGCGGACTGCTTGAGTGCGTTCCTCACACTCACTGGAACAAATCTAATCCTCGTGTTGAGGACCTATTGCTGGAGAATAAGATCGACTCCTACTTTCATCAGGCTGGGGATGTTTACCTGCTTAAAGCTGACACCACCCTGCATAGGGTTAAGCCATTAACCAAAGATGTCGCAAGAGTTATTCTTAATACCACTTGGGAGCGGTCGCGTGACGTAGATCGCGTGGTGGAGCATGAAACATTCGTGTTTCGTGATTAAGGGGCTGTCCGATGGCCTACGTTAAATATGCTCATACAAACATTGTTGCTACTGATTGGAGGAGACTCTCTGATTTTTACATCAATGTCTTTGGATGTGTGCCTGCTGGTCCTACTAGACGGCTAACCGGTCCGGACGTAGCAGCGGGCACCGGCTTAAAAAGTCCGAGTATCGAAGGAATTCATCTCTCTTTTCCCGGTCAAGCCGAGGGCGGGCCAACGCTAGAGATATTTCAGTACAGAGAGACGAGGCATGAGGCTGAACGCGTTGCCAACTCTCGTGGCCTGACGCATCTAGCATTCGAAGTATCAGACTTGGAAGAGACATGTTCAAAAGTCATTCGTAACGGCGGTTGGATGTTAGGTCGTCTCGCTAGCTGCAAGGTCGACGGTGTTGGTGTCTGTACGTTCATATATGTGAGAGATCCTGACAGAAATATCATTGAACTCCAAGGTTGGGAAGCGGATGAAAAAGCTACTGGCGCAGTTTGATTTGGTTCGGCCGAAATTCCCTCAGACTAATATTGCGATGGATGCATTTTATTCCTCGGCGGACTATGTGAACGCGCTTGCAGAGTCTCATCCGGGGTTCATATGGAGAGATACATCTGATGACCTAGAGCTGATTTCTGAGCTTTGGGGGGAAGGCTATCTATACACATTGTCAGTATGGCGGGACACAGAGTCACTTAAGGACTTTCTTTACAATACACCTCATGCTGATTTTATGAGGCGAGGTCGTGAGTGGTTTCACCCCTGGGTAAAACCAAGATCCGTATTGTGGTGGGTAGAAGAGGGCTCAACCCCCAGCGTTAGAGAAGCTCACGAAAAACTGATTCGCTTGTGCGAAATAGGTCCGTCTTACGACGCTTTTGATTTGCACAGTTGTGATTTGCCAATGTCTATGTATTAGGATTTTCACATGAATTCATCATTACTTGATTCTCAGTTAATGCTTTCAGATTACTACCGAACTTTTCTGGGCGATCCAGCTGGTTTAGTCACTAAGCAGGCGCATATCAAAACGCAACGGGAGGTAGTTGAAAGCATCGAGGACTCCTGGTGTAGGCAGCAAGAAAGTCAGGTCGATTTCGGGATTCTTCCGAGCGCTCAAGCAGAGTTTTTGAAATGGTATAAAGCGGTGGAGCGCCAAATGAATAATGACATTCGGCATTTCATTGAATATATGAAGTGTACAGCCAGCGTGGAACAGGTGGCCTACTACATTTGTATGGAGGAGATGGTTGACGGATCTTTTGACGATCTCATGGCTGTGGCGCAGTTAGGCATGCCCGTTAACTGCAAAATGGTGGCCGGTGAAAATTATTGGGATGAGATGGGAAATGGCGACCACCACGCCGTGCACACAACCATGTTCAGAACGTCTTCCCAGTATATGCGGAAGACTCTGAGCGGCTCAGGTATTGAGGTTGAACCTAATCTTGAGTGCCTCATGAATGGCAACGTGCTCCTGATGTGGGCTGTTCGGCGTGAATATAATATGAGGCTGATCGGTGCCATGGGGCTAGTTGAAGGGTCTGCACCTGAACGCTTTAGTGCGACTACAAAGGCTATGGAGCGTCTTGCGTTACCTGAAGAAGTAATTGCCTATCATAAGGCGCATATCAAAATCGATGCCCGCCATAGCAGAGCTTGGTATGAGGGAGTGTTGAAGCATTACTCTGGTTGTGGGGAGGAAGTCGTGCGTGAACTCGCTTTGGGAGTGGCCATACGGTATCGCGTAGCGATGAGCTATTACAATCACATGTATGAAACCATGCGTGGTATGAAATGAACATTGTCAGAAGAGCTGTTGTGGTGATTGATCCGATAGGTTCGGCTCGACAATATGGTCCTGAAATAGCGAATCTTGGGTTTTTGGCGATCTCGGTAGTCTCGGGTGCGTCCTATGCTCCTGGCTTGGAAAGACTTCACAGTAATGCGGGATTCGACGTTGTCTTGACGGGTAGCTGTTTAAGCGATTTGATGAGGTCTCTGGATGAGTATCACGTCTGCGCAGTTGTTCCGGGCTCAGATGCGGGGTTAACGCTGGCTGATAGGCTTGCCAGTTTGTTTTCACTAATTGGCAATCCGGCCTCTACGTCAACGGCTCGCGTGAATAAGCTTGCTATGAAGGAGCGTCTTTTAAAACAAGGTGTAAGGGCTACGCCAAGTTATCCGCTCACTTTGGAAAGTTCAGGCGTAAACTTACCTAGTCCATTCCCTCTGGTAGTTAAACCAACCATGGGCACGGGGAGCAGAGGCGTAAAGCTCTGTAATAACAGCGACGAAATGCTGGAGGCCCTTCGCTACATGTACAGTGGGGAGCAGAGCCCCGAAGCTATTATCGAACGCTACCTGGATGGTGATGAATATTTCGTGGTTACTGCTAACCTTGGTCCTTCAGCATCGAAACAGTTGCTGTGCTTCGCTCAGTATGAAAAATTAAAGATCACAAATAATCCGAGTGTTTACAGAAATATCAGGTCGCTACCAGTCGATACGCCAATGGCAGCGCAAGCATTTAAATATGCAGATGAAATAAATTGTTCGATTGGCGCTCTGTATGGAGTTAACGATATTGAAATGAAATATGAAGAGGGTGAGTTTCTGATTGTCGAGCAGAATGGTCGGCTTCCTGGGGCGAACGTTCCTAAACTGATCGAGGCCTGCACTGGCGTTAATTGCTATGAATTGAATCTGAATATATATCTTGGAGAGGCTTTGCAATCAGTTCCTGATTTTGCATACGCAAAACAGTTTTGCGTCTGTTGTCTGGTGTCAGATATAGAGGGGCTTTGTGATGATGTCGAAGGCCTCGATGAAGTTCAAGGTTTAAGCTCTTTTTGTGGGTGTGATTTGCTTGTAACTCGAGGGGGTACCGTAGAGCGGACGCATGATTTTTTGTCGGCTTGGGGGTTTGTATATCTTGTGCATTCAGACTCCGAAGCTCTTGCAAGAGACTCGGAATTGGTTCATTCACTGATGAAGCTAAAGCTGAAAGCTCACGCGTCGTGATCCAAAACTTTTTGAATGGCAGTTTTGTTCTTCAGCAGGAGGTGTCGTGAATTGGCTAATTTTAATTTGTATTATCTTCATCGCATCTGAGAGCTTCGCTAGGCTAGCGGTATTTTATGGTCAAGCACGAGTGATTGGTCAAATATCCGCAGGCATTATGCTCGGGATTATATTTTCTGTAGTGCCTACGGATTCTGTTCAGTCGGGAGCGATAAGTGACGCAATTATTGCGTTGAAACCGATGGGGGAGTTGGCGCTAATTTTTATAATGTTCGAAATTCCGTGGCATATTACGGATGCGAACAAATCAGGTCAAGCTGGCGGCAGATTACTGCCTGCACTGGTTGCTATTGGTGGAGTAGGTATCTCTTTCGCTTTCGGTATTTTGGTCGCTGCTCTCTCTCATGAAGCGCTAGCCCCTGATCAGCCTTTTTGGTCATATGTTATGTTCTGCGCGCTGGCCCTGTCTCTCACAGCGCTTCCTGTTCTGATTAGTATGACGAATGATGTAACAATTCTGCCTGGTGCAGTTATAAGTGTGTCGGTATTTTCTGCCGTGTACACAGACATATTTGCATGGTTTGCCTTGGCGGCAGTTTTAGCATTGCATTATGGGGATGAGGCTGGATTTTTGGGTGGTGCGATTAATCTCTTAACGCTTGTTTGTATTGCTGTCTTAATAGCTGCGCTGGTAAGACCTCGCTTATCGAAGTTGACTGAGTTTGCGAAACTTGGGGGCAGGTTGCAGGCTCTGGTGGTTCTGGTTTGCTGTCTTGTACTCGCAGAGTTGACTAGTATTCTCGGGTATCATCATGCTATCGGTGCCGTACTCGCTGGAGTTCTCTTCTATGACCTTCCCAAAGTTCGTAAGCTATGGAGAAAATGGTTAGGTGCATTTAATGCATTAATGCTGGTGCCCATTTTCTTTGCTTATGCAGGCTTGAATCTGTCGGTAACAGGGCTGTTCACTCTTACTAGCTTCATTTGGATTTGTGCTTTTACAGTGGCGGGTACGCTAGGCAAAATTCTAGGTTCGTATATTGCCGGCCGCATCGGCGGACTGTCTCCAAGGACCGCAGTGCAGATTGGAATTTTAACAAGCACTAAGGGGCTGATTGAGCTGGTTGTCTTGAATGTAGGACTTGAAGAAGGTGTCTTGTCAGACGTTTCCTATAGTGTCCTCTTGGTCGCTTCTCTCACCTCTACGGTATTGACATTGCCGTTGCTTAAATTTTTTAATCGTATGGGAAATGTTCCCCATAGACCTTGCGATGCCGATGATAGAAAGCGCACCTCTGATTCACTAGGTGGTTAATTTTTTCTAATCTGATAATCCAAGGCCTTTAATCAGGAGAAGAGCTTTGGATGTGACGATGGGGTTGTTGGCGGCGGTGATGTGGGGGCTAACCGACTTCTTGGTAGGCGTAAATGCACGAAATGCCGGTGTTAGGAGATCCGTCTTCGTCGGACAACTGCTCGGTTTGGTGTTGATGAGCCTGATCGTTTTGCTCTCCAGTGAAGAAATACAGAAGATGATCGATGCCCCTCCGCTAGCCTGGTTATATGGCCTTGCTGCCGCCATAAGTACAGTAGTTGGTGCTCTAGCTCTGGCCAAGGCATTTGCAATAGGTAAGACTTCAGTTGTGGCGCCTATTATTACGACCTACGGTGTGTTCACTACTTTTTTATCTTGGCTGTTTGGGGAGGTACTCTCCATTGTCCAGTTCGCTGGTATAAGCGCCTGTGTGCTTGGCGTGCTTTTTATAAGTCTTGTAAAGGAAAGAAGTCCTGTTGCAAAGGGAAGCTTAGACTCATCCCGTGCAATCCTTTACGCGTTAGCTGCAGCTATCTGCTATGGAGCCAGCTTTTGGTTACAGGGTAAGTATTCACTGCCAGCGCTTGGTCCAGTGAATATGTTGTTGCTTACATACTTGGTCGGCGTGACTTGCCTTATGAACGAATCATATCCAGCGTTCAAGGAGCGGAATAGGATTGGTACGAGGGTTTATGGAGGTTTAATTGCTGCTAGTCTTTTGAACTTGGCTGGGTTCGCGGCCTTTTCAGTGGGCGCTCTAAGCGGCTCGTTATCTGTTGTAACCGTCATTAGTACATTGTCGGGCGGTATTGCGTCGATGTTGGGGGCGGTTTTCTATCGCGAGAAACTGAAAGTAGTCCAGGTTTTTGGAATTGTAGTTGTTTTGCTGGGCGCTATCTTGATTCATATGCATGGCTAGGTTTTTGATTCGTCTATTGTTTTTATTGTGTCTTGTGTGTCTTGTGTGTTGCGTGCGTAAGTGCTGGTGAATTCAAATAAAATATGTGAGTGGTCATTGAAATGGAATCTAAAGGCTACCTTCCAAGAGAACAGCTCGAAATATTGTCGTGTATGGCTGCCTTTGCTGTAGTTGTAGAGTCCGGTAGCTTCGTTGATGCCTCAGTACGTTTGGGTGTAACGCCGTCTGCAGTTAGCAAACAAGTCTCTAAGCTAGAGAGTGTACTTTCTCTTCGTCTGCTCGAAAGAACAACTAGGCAGCTGAAAGTAAATGCAGAGGGTGTAGAAGTATATACTCACTGCCGGGACCTCCTGAATAGCTCGCAGCGAGTTTTTCATCTCAAAGATCGTTATCTAGAAGAACCTCAGGGTTTGGTAAGAGTGGCGGTTGCTCATCCTCTTTTCAACGCCTGCAATAATTTGGTTCCCGGTTTTCTTGAAAAGTATCAGAACATCAATGTCAAGTTGGTTGCTTTCGATGGTGTGTGTAACCTTATCGCAGATGATTTTGACGTTGCAGTCATGGTTACGGATAGTCCGCCTCAGGGGCAGGTTGCTAGGAAATTACACAATGTGAACTACGAGGTCTATGCTTCTAAATCGTATGTTGCGAAGCATGGTTTCCCAGACCATCCATTGGAACTGAAACAGCACTGCTGCATCGCGTTTCCAGATTCCCTGGAAAATCAGTTATGGAGGTTTCAAGGTGCCGATGCGGAGTGTGAGGTTAGGGTGTCTTCAAGATACAGTCCAGGAAGTCTGGAAGGAGTTTTGAATGCAACAATTGCAGGCCTCGGATTCTCTAGACTTCCTGACAATATTATAAGTAAAGATTCGGGTTCTTCCGGCTTGGTGCGGGTATTCCCAGAATGGAGCTATAAGGGTGTTCCTCAAGGGATGGCTTGGGTTGTACACCATCCAGGGAGGCATGTTTTACCTAGGGTGAAGTATATGGTTGCTTATTTGGTAGAGCACCTGCGTGACCTGAACAGTTTCAATAGCTTTTCAGTGCATTGAGTTGCGGTTTCATCTCTAGAAATCCTTGATTTCCTTAAGTCTGTGATGGATGTAAATCTTTCAAGTTGCTCGGCCAACTCCCTTAGCCTTTTCGTCTCCACTTGTCCCAATGCTGATTTCACTTTCAAATCAGCGGACTCTAGCTTCGCCTCAGAAGGCGCTTTGAAGATCTGCGATCATATGGGAAACCAGCATCCTGCATAGGATAGCAACGGATTCGGATCGTACGAAAAAACGCAGTAAACACATACAGAGCTGAGAATGGGGTGAATGCCTGCGGAACCAGCGAGCAAGAACAAGAATAGCCATACTTAGCGGAGAAGATGCTTGTAATAACATATGGGTCGCACCAGTGCCCACAATCGAGTTGCTCGAGGTGTGGCGCGCGATAGTAGTCGTGGGATAGAGGATGAAGCGAATGGCCACAACGGGCCTGTATCTACTGGACATCAGCGGCCGCATTGGGTTTAAAGGTCTGTCGCGACGACTGCTTTCGACTCAGGCTGTGTGAATACTTTCGGCGCGAACAGGCTGGTTAGAAAATAACCAGATTTTCGTGCTTCTACGCACATTCTGGGTAGCCTGAATAGCCAAGCAGTTTGGCTTTCACACAGCTTGGACCCTACGCTGCCATCCACGGAGGGCAGCAATCGGCCAAAAGCGGACAGTCAAGAGAGTGTCAGATTTTTTGTGTGCGAGCGGTGATGGCCTACCGTGACTCAGGCTTTCATTCGGCAGTCGCTACCTCCCCTTTTCCGGGACTGATGAGCAAACCTCATCAAGCTTTGCCGATTTACCCGTCTAGTCCTCAGTCGTTAGCGCGCTTACTGTTCTTCCCATGCCCAACGGGAGATCAACATGCACAAACGCACACTCGGCAACAGTTCACTCGAAGTATCCGCCCTCGGCCTCGGCTGCATGGGTCTGAGCCATGGTTATGGCCCGGCCACGGATACCGAACAAGCCATCGCACTGATCCGCTCAGCCGTTGAGCGAGGCGTCACGTTCTTCGATACCGCCGAATTCTACGGCCCCTATATCAATGAGCAAGTAGTCGGGGAGGCGCTGGCGCCAGTTCGCGACCAGGTCGTGATCGCCACAAAGTTCGGCTTTGCCGTCGGCGCCGACAATACAAAGCAGACTCTGGACAGCCGCCCCGAACGTATTCGAATAGCCGTCGAGGGCTCGTTGCGTCGTTTGAAGACCGACTACATCGACTTGCTCTACCAGCACCGCGTCGATCCGAACGTGCCGATCGAAGACGTCGCCGGCGTAGTGGAGGACTTGATTGGCGAAGGCAAGGTCAAGCACTTCGGCCTGTCCGAGGCCGGTGCGCAGACCATTCGCCGTGCGCATGCGGTGCAGCCGATCACGGCGCTGCAAAGCGAGTACTCACTGTGGTGGCGCGAGCCCGAGCAGGAAATCCTGCCGACGCTTTGGGAGCTGGGCATTGGCTTCGTGCCGTTCAGTCCGCTGGGGAAGGGGTTTCTCACTGGCACCGTGACGGCTGAGACCACTTACGGCAGCGATGATTTCCGCAGCATCGTCCCGCGTTTCAGCCAATCGGCGCTCCAGGCCAATCAGGCGCTGGTGGTGTTAGTCCGTCAGATAGCCGCGCAGAAACAAGCGACACCGGCGCAGATCGCGCTGGCCTGGCTGCTCGCGCAGGCACCGTGGATTGTGCCGATTCCGGGCACGACCAAACTGCATCGCCTGGAAGAAAACCTCGGCGGCGCGGAGATCACCCTCGATGCGGCCGAACTCAAAGCGATTGATACCGCGCTGGCGCAAGTCCGCATCGAAGGCGAGCGCTACCCCGAATCCCTCAAGGCGCGTGTCGGCCGATGAGTAACGATCACGATCCGCTGCGGCGCACGGTGATCGCCGCATTGGCCAGCGCGCCACTGCTGTCGCTTGCCGACACGCAGAGTGCCGGTGAAACACCGCGTTCTGGCTCGCGCATTCTGGTCGCGTATTTTTCGCGCTCGGGCAATACCCGTGTGGTTGCCGGGCTGATCCAGCGTGGACTGGGTGCCGATCTGTTCGAGATTTGTCCGGCCCACGCTTACCCCGAGGACTATCTGCAAACCGTGGAGCAGGCCCGCCAAGAGCGTGACAGTGGCTTCGAGCCCGAGCTGCAGAACAAGGTTCATGCCCTCAGCGACTACGACACGATCTATCTCGGTTTTCCGATCTGGGGTGAAACCGCGCCGCCGATCGTGCGCGCATTCCTCAGCGCCCACGACCTGACCGGCAAGGCCCTCATCCCCTTTAACACCCACGGCGGTTACGGCTTGGGCAACAGCCGCAGTGTGCTGGTCAAGCACGCGCCGAAGGCCAAAGTGCTGGAAGGATTTGTGATGGAGGGTGAGCAGGAGCGCAAGACCATGGAACGCGTGAACGGCTGGCTGAACGATCACCCTCTCACGCATTAATCGAATTCTGTACGGAGTGACATCATGAAAAACCGCACGTTGGGCAATGGCCTGGAAGTGTCTGCATTGGGCCTTGGCTGCATGAGCATGACGTCGGCCTACGGGCCGGCGGCCGACCAGGCCAGCATGATCAAGCTGATTCGTTCGGCCCACGAGCAAGGCGTCACCTTGTTCGACACCGCCGAAGCGTATGGCCCGTTCGCCAATGAAGAGCTGCTGGGCGAGGCCTTGCAGCCGATCCGCGAGCAGGTCGTCATCGCCACCAAGTTCGGCTTCGATATCGACCCGATCACCGGCGCACGAGGCGGCGGCACCAATAGCCGGCCGGAGCGTATCCGCGCCGTCGCCGAGGCGTCGTTGAAGCGCTTGCGTACCGATCACATCGACCTGTTTTATCAGCACCGCGTTGATCCGCAGGTGCCCATTGAAGACGTCGCCGGCACCATCAAGGAATTGATCGCCGAGGGCAAGGTCAAGCATTTCGGCCTGTCTGAGGCAGGTGTAGAAACCATCCGCCGGGCCCACGCGGTACAACCGGTCACGGCGGTACAGAGCGAATACTCGCTGTTCTGGCGCGGCCCGGAACTGGAGCTGCTGGCGGTGCTGAAAGAACTGGGGATCGGCTTCGTACCGTTCAGCCCGCTGGGCGCCGGTTTTCTCACCGGTCAGATCGATGAGCACACGCAGTTCGACGCTAGCGACTTTCGCAACTTCGTCCCGCGTTTTTCCCCCGAAGCGCGCAAGGCCAACCTGGCGCTGGTCGATGTGGTGAAAGTCGTCGCTGAGCGTAAGCACGCGACACCTGCGCAAGTCGCGCTAGCCTGGTTGCTCGCACAAAAACCGTGGATTGTGCCGATCCCTGGCACGACCAAACCCCATCGACTGCAAGAGAATCTGGACGCGGTCGAACTGCAATTGACCGGCGACGATCTGCGCGTGATCAACGAGCAGATCGCGCAGATTCAAGTGCACGGTGAACGCCTGCCGGAATCGGCACTGAAAATGACCGGACTATGAGTCTGCCCAACGCGGCGCCACGGGCGGCGCCGGTTTTCTTGTCTGACCGGAGAACCAATCCGATGAACCGATTGATTGCGCCACTCGTTGCTTTATCACTGATGGCGGCAGAGTCCCAGGCCGCCGGCGAAATCCGCATCACGCCAAACGGCGCGCAGCCCTCGGTCAAGGGCGCGGCGCAAAACTTTACCGGCCCGGTGCGCGTTGATGGCCTGTTCAAAGGTGATGCGCCGGCGCGCATCGGCGGCGGCACAGTGACCTTCGAGCCGGGCGCACGCACGGCGTGGCACACCCATCCGCTGGGGCAAACGCTGATCGTCATTGCCGGCGTCGGCTATGTGCAGCAAGAGGGTGGCGCGCGTCAGGAGATCCGTCCGGGCGACAGTGTCTGGATTCCTCCGAACATCCGTCACTGGCACGGCGCCACGGCCAGCAACGGCATGACCCACATCGCCATCGCTGAAGCCGAGGACGGCAAGACCGTCACTTGGGCCGAACAGGTCTCGGATGCGCAATACGCCGGTAAATGAAGTTACGGAATGTGTCTAAGTTGCGCTCCCGGCACGTTGGGGGCAATCGACTAGTCGACGTCTAAGTCCCGAATCTGCGGGGTTGCGTCGGGATTTCTGCGATGACTGCTCCGTCGATTCATGAGTTCTGCTCAGGAACCCATGCGCAATATCAGGGTTAATCGCCATAACCAACCTCCGTACGATTCAGCGACACCGCAGCGCCCCGCAATGGATGGAGCCCTTCACGATGATCACTGACACCCGCAACAGCACTACACTTCCCACACTCATGGCGCTCTGCCTTGGCGTCGGGGCGATGTTCAGCGCCACCACTCAAGCAGCCGAGGCTTCGCCCACCATGACCAGCACACCCGCCAGCGCAGCCAGCTTGTCGAGCCAGCAACAAGCCATTCCACTGATCGCGGCGTTCATGGCGACCAGCGACATGCCCAACCTCAATACGGCGCTCAACCAGGGGCTTGATGCCGGCCTGACCATTAGCGAAACCCGCGAAGTTCTCGTGCAGCTCTACGCCTACGTCGGCTTCCCGCGCAGCCTCAACGCCTTGAATGAATTGATGACCGTGGTGCAGGCGCGCAAACAACGCGGCCTTGACGATGCGCCGGGACGTGAGCCGAGCCGGGCGACTCCGGTCGGGGATGAGCTATTGGCAGCGGGTACGGCGAATCAAACGAAAATCTCCGGCGCCCCGGTCAAAGGCCCGGTGTTCGAGTTCGCTCCGGTGATCAACCGGTTCCTGCAAACCCATCTGTTCGGCGACATTTTCGAGCGCGACAACCTCGACTGGCAAAGCCGCGAACTGGCGACAGTCGGGGCGCTGGCAGCGACCCCGGGCGTGGAATCGCAACTGCGTTCGCACATGGCGGCGAGCCTGCGCGTCGGGCTGAGTGCGGCACAGTTGCGCCAGGTCACCGAGCTGCTTGAAAAGCATGGCGATACACAGACTGCCAAGCGGGCAAGCGCAGCGCTGACCCAAGCGCTCGCAACAGCGGGGAAATGACATGAAATCTGCAAAGCATTTACTGAGCGTCACGCTGCTGAGCCTGTTGGCGGCCTGTGCGAACCACTCCGAAGGCCCGCTGCTGATTCAGAAACAAGGCAGCTTCGCCGCCGGCGGAACGATGACCACGGCACCGGGCACCTTCAACCCGCGCCAACCGATGACACCCAACGGCCAGACCTACCACGGTGACCACGCCTACGCCTTCTATCAAATCCCGGCGGACGCGCGAAAACTGCCCATCGTCATGTGGCACGGCGCGGGTCAGTTTTCCAAGACCTGGGAAACCACCGCCGATGGTCGCGAGGGTTTTCAGAACATCTTTCTGCGCCGCCACTACGGCGTCTATCTGATCGATCAGCCCCGGCGTGGTGATGCCGGGCGCAGCATGGTCGAGACCACCATCAAGCCTGTGCCGGACGAACAACTGTGGTTCAACCAGTTCCGCATCGGCCTTTGGCCCCGCTACTTCAACGGCGTGCAAGTGGCACAGGACGCCCAGACCCGCGAGCAGTTTTTCAGGGCAATGACGCCGAACACCGGGCCGTTTGACATGGGCGTGGTCTCCGATGGTGTGTCGGCGCTGTTCGACAAAATCGGCCCCGGCATCCTGTTTACGCATTCTCAGGGTGGCGGGCCGGGCTGGTTGACGGCGATCAAGAACGACAAGGTCAAAGCCATCGTGGCGTTCGAACCGGGCAGCAGTTTCGTGTTTGCTGACGGTGAAGTGCCGGCGCCGATTCCCAGCGCGTTCGACACGGTGCAAGGCGCAGCGGTGCCGATGGAGCAATTCATGGCACTGACGCGCATTCCGATCCTGATCCTGTACGGAGACAACATTCCGGAACAGACAGTCGATCTGCCCGCTCAGGACAGTTGGCGCGCACGCCTGAAAATGGCCCGGCTCTGGCGTGACGCGGTCAATCGCCATGGCGGTGATGTGCGACTGATACACCTGCCGGAGATTGGCATTCACGGCAATACCCATTTCCCAATGTCGGATCTGAACAACGTGCAGATCGCTGACCTGGTCGCGCAGTTCCTCAAAGAAAAACAGCTGGACTGACCCAAATACTTTTGCAACTGCCGCCCTTTTTTTGCTCAGGAGCTTCACGTGAAAAACACTCTCAAAGCCACGCTCATGTCGGCATTGGTCGGTCTCTCGGCGGGCGAAGCGTTAGCCGCTGACTACAAGAAGAACCCGTTCACACTCGCCTATGACGGCGCGATCAGCAAGAACGAGCCGGGCAAGGTCAACATCCACCCGGTCAGCTATAAGCTCAACGGGCTGGACATCGCCGCCAATGTCTACACTCCTGCCAACTACGACGCGAAGAAGAACTACCCGACCGTGGTGGTTGCGCATCCAAATGGCGGCGTAAAAGAGCAAGTCGCCGGTCTCTATGCCCAGCGGCTCGCCGAACAGGGCTACATCACCATCACGGCCGATGCGGCCTATCAGGGCGCCAGCGGTGGCCAGCCGCGCAGCATCGATAAACCGGCGTATCGCATCGAAGACATTCACGGCATGGCCGATTTCATCAGCCAGTTCGCTGGCGTGGATGACAATCGTCTGGGCCTGCTCGGCATTTGTGGCGGCGGTGGTTATTCGTTGGCGGCGGCGCAAACCGACAAACGCTTCAAATCCCTGGCGACGGTGAGCATGTTCAACTCGGGTCGAGTACGCCGCAACGGCTACAACGACTCGCAAATGGACAGCATCCAGCCACGTTTGCAGCAGGCATCAGCAGCCCGCGCGCAAGAAGCAGCGGGTGGCGCGGTGCTGTACTCGGGGGATGCCAACCTCACCGACGAGCAGATTGCCAAACTGCCTTTCGAACTGTATCGACAAGGCTATGAGTACTACTGGAAAACCCACGCGCACCCGAACTCGACCTTCAAATACACCACCAGCAGCCTTATTGACCTGATGCGTTTCGACGCCACCGACCATATCGAATTGATCAATCAACCGTTGCTGATGATCGCCGGCAGCAAGGCCGACAGCCTGTACATGACCCAGGATGCGTTCCCCAAAGCCACCGGCACCACCGACAAGAAAGTGTTCATCCTCGATGGCGCCACCCACATTGAAACCTACTGGGTGCCGCGTTATGTCGATGCCGCGATTGGCAAACTGACCACGTTCTACGCCCGTACCTTGTAATCAACTCTCTGGGGGTCGCGCATCTGTACGCAACCTGCTTTCATGGATTGATTCCGCGCCCCTTCATGAGAGGTTCTCATCAATGTCCCGCGCCAATCTCAACGACCTGCAAGCCTTCGTGGTCATCACCCGCGAAGGCAGCTTTACCCGTGCTGCCGCACAACTCGGCGTCTCGCAGTCGGCGCTGAGCCACACCATGCGCGCACTGGAAAGCCGCTTGGGTGTGCGCCTGCTGACGCGCACCACACGCAGCGTCTCGCCGACCGAGGCGGGTCAGCGGCTGTATCAATCGATGGCACCGAGGTTCGATGAGATCGAACTGGAACTGGCCGCCGTCAGCGAATTTCGCGACACCCCCGCCGGCAATGTGCGGATTCAGGCGTCCGAGCATGCGGCGAACAATATTCTCTGGCCGAAGCTGCTGAAGGTGCTGCCCGACTACCCGGACATCAGGGTCGAAATCACCGTCGATTACGCCCTTTCCGACATCGTCGCGCAGCGGTATGACGCGGGGGTGCGCCTGGGCGAACAGGTAGCCAAGGACATGATTGCCGTACCGATTGGGCCATCGTTGCGCATCGCCGTTGTCGGCTCGCCGCAGTATTTCCAGCATCGGCCTTACCCGATGGAACCGGGAGATCTGGCGGCGCACAACTGCATTAACCTGCGCCTACCGACTCACGGCAGCCTGATGCAATGGGATTTCGAAAAGGATGGCCACGAGCTCAAGGCCCGCGTCGAGGGCCAATGGACATTCAACAGCAGCGTGCCAATTCTGCGTGCGGCCGTGGCGGGATGTGGCTTGGCTTTCCTGCCAGAGGACATGGTGGCGAAGGAACTTGCGGACGGTAGCCTTGTGCGGGTGTTGGAAGATTGGTGCCAACCCTTTGCCGGTTACCATCTCTACTACCCCAATCGTCGCGAACACTCATCAGCGTTTGGCGTTGTGGTTGAAGCGTTACTCTACAGGGGCTGAGACATCGACCTTCAAGGCGTCTGAATTTTTTCCGCCCCCTCACAACCGTGAATGAGCAGATGATTTTGATCGACTGCGTCGGGCGCGACCGGCTGCAATGGGTGGTTTACTGCTCATTATGAATGGCAGCTATTGGCCGATTGCTGCCTCTCGTGACACGCCGCTATGGGTCAATAGCGGGCACCTTCGACTGAGTGCCTTCAGCCCATAACAGCCTTTGGCGCGAAGGTTGGCAACGTCCAGAAGTAGCAATTAATAGTCGGCGAACCATTCAACTGGACCTCACCCAAGCCCTACGGCTGAGGCCCTGAGGAATGCGGTGCACGGAGGCATTACCATCTGCTTGATTCACTCGCAGTCTACCTAGGCTGAGCTGGACATCTGCGCTACTGGTTTCTGTACGAAGTACGGCGAAACAAACGGCGTACTTCGGAGCCCGGATTCTGCGGGCTCTAGGCCATCTACGGAAAGGAATTCCGTGATGGCAAAGCGTTAGGACCTCTCGGATGAGGCCTGAACTGTGGTTGCCGATATCTTCACTGAAGTCGATGGCCGGGGGCGGCCCCGTCTTAGTGGCCGCCTGATGCTCGATGGCGTGCTCTGGGTACTCTGTTCTGGCGCTGCGTGGCGAGATATGCCGAACGCTTCGGCACATGGTCAACGGTGTATCAACGGTTCCGCGGTTGGCACAACTAAGGCTCATTTGATCAGACTCTCAAACGCTTGCGCCTGAGACTAAATGAGCAAGGCTCAATCGATTTGCAGATCTGGATGATCGACTCAACTGCTATACGCTCAACCCGAGCCGCTTCTGGTGCCGGGAAAAAAACGGGGGCTGACGAACCGCCAATTACGCTATATGCGGCAGTCGAGGCGGCCTCTCAACCAGACCCCACATGCCTTGTGACGCTAACGGGACACCGCTGTGTTTTCCCTCTCTGGCGGTCAAGCCAGTACGTTAGCTACGCCCAGCCACAGCTGGGCGATCTCAGCATTCCATCAAGCCAATCAGGTTGTCCGCGCAAGCGCTGCAAGTGGCTGCTTGCCGATAAAGGCTACGACACCGAAGCGCTTCGCCGTTACTGTGATCAATATCGAATGCAGTCCGTCATCCCGATGCGCTATATGAAACGCAATCCCAAGCCCGTTAGCCCAGACTGTTTAATCGGCCCAAATTCCGACAGAGCAACATCATCCAGTGCATGTTTGGCTGGAGGAAAGAGAACCGCCGCATTGGGACACGCTTTGACAAGCTCGCGAAAAGCTATGCCCATGGTCTCACTGGCTTGCTCTATGCGTTGTTTGCGACACCGCTTTTCCTACAGAACCTAGCCATCTGCGCAGCGCCGATCAGCAGCAACGCTGCGCGAGTGGTGCCGCCGCGGCTCACTCCACCGTCTTAGGCGCAAAGCGCAATATCAAACAAGCAATCACCGCCGAAAGCAGCGACCCCAGCAAAATCCCGATCTTGGCTTTATCAATCAGCTCAGCCTGCCCGGGAAACGCCAGCTCACCGATAAACAGGCTCATGGTGAAACCAATCCCACAGAGCATGGCCACCCCGTAAATCTGCAACCAGCTGGCCCCCTGCGGCTTCGAAGCCAGGCCAGTCTTGACCGCCAGCAACACCCCGGCAAACACCCCAAGCTGCTTGCCCAGCAGCAGCCCAAGGGCAATCGCCAGCGGCAACGGCGCAAACACGTCGCTCCAGCTCAAATGGGTAAACGCCACGCCAGCATTGGCAAAGCCGAACGCGGGTACGATCAGGAAACCTACCCACGGCGCAATCGCATGCTCCAGCGTCAGCAGCGGGCTCTTGGCATCGCCTGCGGTGTAGGGGATCAGCAGTGCGCCGACGACGCCAGCGATGGTCGCGTGTACGCCAGACAACAGGGTGAAGTACCACAGGGTGGCGACGCCGATCATGTATGGCCACAGGCTGACCACGCGCAGGCGGTTCAGGCCCAGCAGAAGGGCGACGATAGCGCCGGCGCCGGCGAGGGCGATGAGGTTGATCGAGGAGGTGTAGAACAGCGCGATAATCGCCACTGCGCCCATGTCGTCGATGATCGCCACCGATACCAGCATCACTTTCAGCGACAGCGGTGCGTGCTTGCCCAGCAGCGCCAGGGCGCCGACGGCAAAGGCGATGTCGGTGGCGGCGGGGATTGCCCAGCCACCGGCAAGGCCCGGTTCGACGGCAGACACCTTGAGGTAGATCAGCGCTGGCACTGCCATGCCCATCAGCGCTGGCAGCGCTGGCAGGCGGCGTTGCTCCCAGGTGGCCAGGCGGCCGTCGACCATCTCGCGTTTGATCTCCAGGCCAACCATCAGGAAGAAGATCGCCATCAGGCCGTCGTTGATCCACAGGTGCACGGTCATCGGCCCGAGCTTTTCTGTGAAGGTGGGGCCGAGGGGCAGGTGCAGCAGGTGTTGATAGGCTGCGGCCCATGGGCTGTTGGCGATGATGATGGCCACTGCTGCGGCGAGCATCAACACCACGCCGCCAGCGGCTTCGCTGGCGAGCAGGCGCTGCAGCAATGGGCGCCGCTCGGCGCTGTTCAGAGAAACGGTCATGCGAGGTCCTCGTTCATGGATTCGCCCTGGATGCTGCAGGCATTGGCCGAACGACGGCCACGGCAAAGCGCTGGCACCGAATGGGCCACTGCAACAATAGGCGAGAAGAAGGGAAGGGGATGCAGCGAGCACGTACCCGGCAAAAAACGCGGAAACGGCAGACGCCAAAGGAATAGCAAGGCTGCGTGCAACATGGATGGACTCTCGGAAAACAAATGAATGTTCTCCGTATTCGGGATAGCTCCCGGGCGCACGCAGCACACGCCAGGCGGCGGATTATACAGAGTTGGCAGTCAAGGTGCGCGAGGGGTCTGCATCGAAATGTTGCAATGGGGCGCCGCGCTCGAGCATCAGCCCATTGCGGGCGTCTGCTCGAGCGCGGTCAGGCCTCAGCCGCCGATGGCCGCAGTCGACCCTTGCAGCTGCCAGCGGCTGCGCAGCGATTGCAGTGCATCATCCAGAATCGAGATGCCGCTCTGCTCGCGTGCGATGCGCTCCTGGCGGAAGCTGTCGTCCAGTACCGTCAGTAGGCTCTGGCTGCGGCTGCTCGAACTTGGCGTGGTCACGTCATCGGTCAGGTCGCCATTCACATAAGTACGCACCCGCTCGCTCTGGCTGGCAGATTGCGAGGCGCTGGCTTCGACCAGGCGGCCTTTGTCGAAGGCCAGGCGCGTGCTGCTGCTGGCCTGGTCGTTGATCTCGTGATAGCGGTAGTTCTGCGATTCGCGGTCCAGCCCTAGCTGCATGTTGGTCAGCGGGTTGAGGCCCAGGTGGTAACCCGCTTTCAGTTCGCTCTGCTGATCCTGCTGCACCGAGCGGGTCAGCTGGCCGCCACCGGTAATGCTGGTCGATTGCGACGCGCGGTAATCGAAGCGGTCGGATTCTTCCAGGCGCATCGGGTTGCTCTGCTGCGAGGTCTGGCTGATCGAGGCATTGAAGTCGGCCAGGCCGCTGAGCAGGGCGCGGTCACTGGCGCTCTGCAACGAGCCACGTTCGGTCACCGCCTGCTTGCCGTCATCGACGGCGTTGAGCTGGGTGAAGGCGTCCTTGAACAGATTCATCAGGTTCTCATCGCCTTTACCGCGCTTTTGCGCGGCGTCGAACTGGCTCAGGTAATTGCTGATGGCGGCCTGGCGCTGGCTGCTACTGCCCAGCTTGGCAGCGTCCGGCGTGTCGAGGTTCATCTGTACGCGCCCGGAGGGGCCGTCAAGTGTCAGGTTGCGCGACTGCTCGTTGACGCTGAGGTCAAAGGTCTGTGGTTCGCCGTTGACGTCCAGCTTGGCGTTCAGTTGCAGGCCGCTGAACAGCGTCGTGTCAAACTTGACCAGGTTACCGAGCTGCAAGCGCGGCGGCACCTGGGTCAGGCCGTCGAGCGCCGATTGGAAGTCGTCGGCCATGGCCGCAAGGCCTTGGAGTTCTTCGTCGTTCAGTTCACCGCCAAGCACCTCGGCGCTCACGGCCAGGCCTTGTGCGCTGCTCGCCAGGGAGAGGTTGACGGTCGCTCCGGAGGCCGTGGTCAGGCTGAATGTCACCCCATTGGTGGGGTGCGAGCGCAGGTTGGCCAGCTGCAATTGCAGGGCAGCCTCACTGGGCTGCTCGCCGCTGGCGATGGTCATGATGGACTGCGAAACGGCCTTGCCGCCATTGCCTGCCAATTGCTCCAGCAGCGCGGCGCCGATGTTCTGGAAGCGGCCACCATTGGACGACGACTGGATGCTGTTCATCAGGGCAATGCTCAGCTTGTCCGGTCCTTCCCGCTCCCAGACGTGGCGCACCTGCGGGCCAGCCAGAGTACCGTTGGCCAGGGTACCGTTGGCGGTGTAGGTAGGGTCGGGGGTAGCGTCCACCGCCTGGCCGAGGCTGACCGAAGTGCTTGGCGAGGTCAGGGGTTGGCTGGCTTGGGCAACCGCCTGCACTTGAACAGGCGGCGGAGCGTTGTAGATTGGGGTTAGGCGCTGCGCAGCAGTTATCGCATTCATGGTCGGCTTCCGTGCAGATCTAGGGTCTAACCCAAGGTATCGGCACGGTCAGGCAAAACCTTAGCGTTCATGCAGGTATTGGCGGGGCTGCGCCAGCCAGAAACAAATCAGCCCGCCAAAGGGCGGGCTGATTGCTCAAGCACAGACGATCAGCGGCGGCGGAACAGCGGCAGCGGTTCGTCGGTCGCGGCCTGGTAGGTCACCGAAAAATCTTTCAAGCCTTCCAGGGCATCGACGGGGTCTTTGTCGGCGCGAATGGCAAATGCATCGAAGCCGCAGCGCGCCAGGTAGAACAGCTGGTCACGCAGGACATCGCCGATTGCGCGCAGCTCACCCTTGAACTGATAGCGATCACGCAGCAGGCGCGCATTGGAGTAGTTGCGCCCGTCGGTGAAGGCCGGGAAGTTCAGGGCAATTACCTGGAAATGCGCAACGTCGTCACCGATTTCTTCAGCTTCTTCGTCGCTGTCCAGCCATACGCCAAGGCCGCCATCGCGGGCCTTGAGCGCATGGGCGTGATCACGCCAGAGTTGCAGCGGCACGATGTAGTCGTCGCAGTTGGTCAGTTCGTCGAACGAGGCATCCTTGGGCAGCAAGTGCCAGGTTTCGTCGACCAGCTGGTTGTTCTTAATGATTCGCTGCATAGACGCGCTCCTTGAAGGGGTCGATGCCAATACGTTGGTAGGTGTCGATGAAGCGCTCTTCTTCGGTACGTTGTTCAACGTAGACGTCGATCAGCTTCTCGATCACATCGGCCATCTGGTCCTGAGCGAACGATGGGCCGAGGATCTTGCCCAGGCTCGCGTCACGGGCGGCGTTGCCACCCAGCGAGACCTGGTAGAACTCCTCGCCCTTCTTGTCGACACCAAGGATGCCGATGTGGCCGACGTGGTGGTGACCGCAGGCGTTCATGCAACCAGAGATGTTCAGGTCCAGCTCACCGATGTCGAACAGGTAGTCGAGGTCGTCGAAGCGACGCTGGATCGACTCGGCAATCGGGATCGACTTGGCGTTCGCCAGCGAGCAGTAGTCACCACCCGGGCAGCAGATGATGTCGGTCAGCAGGCCGATGTTCGGTGTGGCGAAGCCGCTTTCGCGCAGCTCTTGCCAGAGTGTGTGCAGCTGACGCTGCTCGACATCGGCAAGGATGATGTTCTGCTCGTGCGAGGTCCGCAGGAAGCCGAAGCTGTAGCGCTCGGCCAGATCGGCAACGGCGTCCAGCTGCTTGTCGGTGAGGTCGCCCGGGGCAACCCCGGTCGGCTTCAGCGACAGGGTCACGGCCACATAGCCTGGGCGCTTGTGCGCACGGGTGTTGCGCGAACGCCAGCGGGCGAAGCCTGGGAACTCCTGGTCGAGCTCGGCGTAGTCGACGTTATCCAGCGCCTGGTAGGCCGGGTCGACGAAGTGGCGCGAAACGCGCTCGATCTCGGCTTCGGTCAGGGTCGTGTTGCCACCGCGCAGGTGGGCCATTTCGGCTTCGACCTTTTCCGCGAACACTTGCGGGGTCAGGGCCTTGACCAGGATCTTGATCCGCGCCTTGTACTTGTTGTCACGACGACCGTAACGGTTGTACACGCGCAGGATCGCGTCGAGGTAGCTGATCAGGTCCTGCCACGGCAGGAACTCGTTGATGAACGAGCCGACCACCGGGGTACGCCCCAGGCCGCCGCCGACCAACACGCGGAAGCCCAGTTCGCCGGCTTCGTTGTGCACCGGCTCCAGGCCGATATCGTGCACTTCGATGGCCGCGCGGTCGTCCTTCGAGCCGTTCACGGCAATCTTGAACTTGCGCGGCAGGTAGGCGAATTCGGGGTGGAAGGTGGTCCATTGACGGATGATCTCGCACCATGGGCGCGGATCGATCAGCTCGTCGGCGGCGACGCCGGCAAACTGGTCGGTGGTGGTGTTGCGCAGGCAGTTGCCGCTGGTCTGGATCGCGTGCATCTGCACGGTGGCGAGCTCGGCAAGGATGTCCGGGATGTCTTCCAGCGCCGGCCAGTTGTACTGGACGTTCTGCCGGGTGCTGACGTGCGCATAGCCCTTGTCGTAGTCGCGGGCGATCTTCGCCAGCACACGCACTTGCGTCGAGTTGAGTTGGCCGTAAGGCACGGCCACCCGCAACATCGGGGCGAAACGTTGGACATACAGGCCGTTCTGCAGGCGCAGAGGGCGGAATTCTTCTTCGCTCAGTTCACCGGCCAGATAGCGGCGGGTCTGATCACGGAACTGCTTGACGCGGTCCTCGATGATCCGCTGATCGTACTCGTCGTATACGTACATAAAAGTCCTGTCTCAGGCTGCATGCAGCTAATCGCGCGCACGGCCGCGCACTCCGGTTCGGAGCCGGGGAACGATATCAGGTTGCATTTATGCGCTAAAGTGATGTTTTTGCATATGAAAAGAACTAAACGGACTAAGTGAGACTGACTGGCATTTATTCCAGGCCTCTGCGCTGGGTATAATCCGCGCTTTGCTCCACAGAGATGCACCCATGTTCAAAGCGCTGTGCCAGAGTCTGTGCCTGTTTCTGCCGTTATCGGCCGGTGCGCAGGCGGCGTCCGTGGTGTTTCTCAACCCGGGTCATGCCAACGAGAACTTCTGGGTGGGATACACGCGCTTCATGCAGGCCGCGGCTGACGATCTCGGCATGCAGCTGCGGGTGGAATACAGCGAGCGCCGCGCCGATCTGGTGTTGAGCCAGGCGCGGGCTATCTTGAGCGGGCCGCAGCGCCCCGACTATCTGGTGCTGGTCAACGAGCTGTATGTCGCTCCGGAGATCATTCGCCTGTCCCGCGACAGCGGCGTGCAGCTGTTTCTGGTCAACAACGGCCTGACCGATAAGCAGCTCGAGAGCGTCCGGGCGCAACCGGACAAATACCCGCCAGTGCTGGGCACGCTGACCAGTAACGATGAGCAGGCCGGTTACCAGATGCTGCGCGAGATGGTCGCGAAGTTGCCGCCATCGGACGAGCCGATCGACCTGCTGGCATTTGCCGGCGTCAAGACCACCCCGGCCTCGCAACTCCGCGAGCAGGGCATGCGCCGGGCCTTGGCCGATCACCCGCAGGTGCGCTTGCGCCAGGTGGTATACGGCGGCTGGAACCGCGAGCGCGCGTTCGAGCAAGCGCAGCTGCTGCTCGAGCGCTATCCGCAAGTGCAGTTGGTGTGGTCGGCCAATGACGAAATGGCTTTTGGAGCGATGCAGGCGTTCGAGGCAGCGGGGCGCAAACCTGGCGTCGATGTGCTGTTCGGTGCGGTCAACAGCTCGCCTGAAGCGCTGGGCGCGCGTATCGACGGGCGCCTCAGCGTATTGATGGGCGGCCATTTCACTGTCGGCGGCTGGGCCATGGTCATGCTGCATGACCACGCCAAGGGCATCGCCATCAATCGCGACGGTGGCGGCGAATACAGCTTGCCGGTGCTGCAGTCAATCGATCAGGCCAAGGCGCGGCGCTGGCTGGCCCTACAGGAGGGCGACGATTATGGTCTGGACTTCCACCGTTTCAGCGCCGAAGGGCGACCAGCCGATTATCGTTACCCGTTTCTGACGTCACCGGTCGACTATTGAAAGACCCTGCTTGAATCAAGGGCATTGCTCGACTTAACTGCTGGTGGTGTATGTGCATTCCCATAACCACTACAAGAGGCAATGCAATGGGTAACTCCACCAAGCTGCGCAAAAGCGACAGCAGTGTCGATGCCTGGGCGATCTTGTGTCTGATCGTGCTGGTCGTCGTCACTGCGGTGTACTGGGTCAGCCATCAGTAGCGCATCACTGCTGTCGACCGTGATTGCAACCTGAACCGCCCGTGGCAGGCACCGCCACGGGCGGCTTGCCTTTCAACGGGCGGTCAGGTGCATGGCCAGTTGCACCAGGCCAATCAGCACCAGTACGAATACCAGCGTGAACAGCACGCCCAGGGCGATGAAATGGCTGGCCTTGCCATGAGTGAAGTCGCGAGCGCGGTTCTTGCCGCTCTGCACGCCCAGGGCAGCGGCAAGCACGCTGTGCAGCATCTGCCAGAAGGTCGGCGGTTTGCCTTGGCTGGGGTCGTCCATGCTGGCCTCCTGTAGGTAGCGCAGGCGATCAGTGCACAGTGTAGACCTTCAGCAGGCAAGGGCCGCGCAGCAGCCCCTGGCAGGCTCTAGCCCCTGGCACGCTTTAGTTGTCGTAACCCAGATTAGGTGCCAACCAGCGCTCGGTGACATTCAGCGCCTGGCCTTTGCGCTCGCTGTAGCGCTCGACCTGGTCCTTGTCGATCTTGCCCACGGCAAAGTACTGCGCCTTGGGGTGGGCAAAGTACCAACCGCTGACCGCTGCCGCCGGGAACATCGCGAAGTGCTCGGTAAGGAACACACCACTCTGGCCGGTCTCGCCAATGGCCGTGCCGTCGAGCAGGCGGAACAGGGTTTCCTTCTCGGTGTGGTCTGGGCACGCTGGGTAGCCCGGGGCAGGGCGGATACCGCTGTACTGCTCCTTGATCAGCGCATCGTTGTCCAAGTGCTCATCACGGGCATAACCCCAATAGTCCTTGCGCACCTGCTGGTGCAGCCACTCGGCGCAGGCCTCGGCGAGGCGGTCGGCGAGCGCCTTGACCATGATCGAGCTGTAGTCGTCGCCCTTGTCCTGATAAGCCTTGGCCACTTCCTCGGCGCCGATGCCGGCGGTAGTGATGAAGCCGCCGACATAGTCGCTGACGCCGCTGTCCTTCGGTGCGACAAAGTCGGCCAGCGACAGGTTTGGCTTGCCGTCGGGCTTGATCGTCTGCTGGCGCAGGTGGTGCAGTTTGGCCAGCGGTTGGCCATCGGCGCCGTACACTTCGATGTCGTCGTCGGCGACCTGGTTGGCCGGCCAGAAGCCGAACACCGCACGCGCGCTGATCAGCTTCTCGTCCATCAGTTTGTCGAGCATCTCGCGGGCATCCTGATACAGCGCGGTAGCCGCTTCGCCGACCACTTCGTCGGTGAGGATGCGCGGGAACTTGCCGGCCAGGTCCCAGGAGATGAAGAACGGGGTCCAGTCGATGTACTCGGCCAGGGTCCGCAGGTCGATGTCTTCCAGCACCTTGACGCCGGTGAAGGAGGGCACTGCCGGGGTGTACTCGGCCCAGTCGTATTTGGGCTTGGCAGCAATCGCCTGGGCGTAGCTGAGGCGTTCGGTGCGGGCACTGCGGTTGGCGGTGCGTTCACGGACTTCGATGTAGTCCAGGCGAGTGCGCTCGACGAACTCCGGCTTGAGCTCCTTGGACAGCAACTGGGTGGCCACGCCGACCGCACGCGAGGCGTCGGTCACGTAGATCACCGCGTCGTTGGAGTACTTGGGCTCGATCTTCACTGCGGTGTGCGCCTTGGAGGTGGTCGCGCCACCGATCATCAGCGGCAGGTGGAAGTCCTGGCGCTGCATTTCGCGGGCGACGTGGACCATTTCGTCCAGCGACGGCGTGATCAGCCCGGACAGGCCAATGATGTCGCACTTCTGCTCGCGGGCGGTCTGCAGAATTTTCTCGGCCGGGACCATCACGCCCATGTCGACGATGTCATAGCCGTTGCAACCGAGCACCACGCCGACGATGTTCTTGCCGATGTCGTGCACGTCGCCCTTGACCGTGGCCATGAGGATCTTGCCCTTGGCTTCGGGCTTGTCGCCTTTTTCCGCTTCGATGAACGGGATCAGGTGGGCCACCGCCTGCTTCATGACGCGGGCCGACTTGACCACCTGCGGCAGGAACATCTTGCCCGCGCCGAACAGGTCGCCGACCACGTTCATGCCGCTCATCAGCGGCCCTTCGATGACCTCGATCGGGCGCGTCGCCAGCTGCCGGCATTCTTCGGTGTCTTCGACGATGAACGCCGTGATGCCTTTGACCAGTGCGTGTTCGAGGCGCTTGCCGACCGGCAGCGAGCGCCACTCTTCGTTCTCGACCTCTTTGGTGGCGCCGCCGCCCTTGTAGTCGTCGGCAATCGCCAGCAACGCGTCGGTGCCTTCGGGGGTGCGGTTGAGCACAACGTCCTCGACCTTCTCACGCAGCGCAGGCGGGATCTCGTCGTAGATCTCCAGCTGGCCGGCGTTGACGATACCCATGGTCAGGCCATTCTGGATCGCGTGGTAGAGGAACACCGAGTGAATCGCCTCACGCACCGGGTTGTTGCCACGGAACGAGAACGATACGTTGGAGACGCCGCCGCTGGTCAGTGCGTGGGGCAGATGATCGCGAATGAAGGCACAGGCCTCGATGAAGTCGACGGCATAGTTGTTGTGCACTTCGATGCCGGTGGCAACGGCGAAGATGTTCGGGTCGAAGATGATGTCTTCAGCTGGGAAGCCCACTTCGTTGACCAGAATGTCGTAGCTGCGCTGGCAGATTTCGCGCTTGCGTGCCGCTGTGTCGGCCTGGCCCAGTTCGTCGAAGGCCATTACCACTACCGCTGCGCCATAGCGCTTGCAGAGGCGGGCGTGATGTTTGAAGGCATCTACACCTTCTTTCATCGAGATCGAGTTGACGATGCCCTTGCCCTGGATGCACTTGAGGCCGGCTTCGATCACTTCCCACTTGGACGAGTCGATCATGATCGGCACGCGCGAGATGTCCGGTTCACCGGCAATCAGGTTGAGGAAGCGGACCATGGCAGCCTGGGAGTCGAGCATCCCTTCGTCCATGTTGATGTCGATCACCTGCGCGCCGGCTTCAACCTGCTGCAGAGCGACTTCCAGCGCCTCGGTGTAGTTCTCTTCGCGGATCAGCCGGGCGAACTTGGCCGAACCGGTAATGTTGGTGCGCTCGCCGACGTTGACGAACAACGACTGGCGGTCGATGGTGAATGGTTCCAGGCCCGACAGCCGGCAGGCCTTGGCGATCTCCGGGATGACCCGCGGCGGGTACTTGGCCACGGCCTCGGCAATCGCCTGAATGTGCCCTGGGGTGGTGCCGCAGCAACCGCCGATGATATTGAGAAAGCCGCTGGCGGCAAATTCTTCGACCACTTCGGCCATTTCTGCCGGGGTTTCGTCGTATTCGCCAAAGGCATTCGGCAAACCGGCGTTGGGGTGCGCAGAAACGTGGGTGTCGGCTTTGGTCGACAGCTCTTCCAGGTACGGGCGCAGGTCTTTGGCGCCGAGGGCGCAGTTGAGGCCGACCGAAATAGGCTTGGCGTGACGCACCGAGTTCCAGAAGGCTTCGGTGGTCTGCCCGGACAAGGTCCGCCCGGAGGCGTCGGTGATGGTCCCGGAGATCATGAGCGGCAGCTCGATGCCGTCGTCTTCGAACACCTGCTGCACGGCGAAGATGGCCGCCTTGGCGTTGAGGGTGTCGAAAATGGTTTCGATCAGGATCAGGTCGGCGCCCCCGGCAATCAGCCCGCGGGTCGACTCGATGTAGTTTTCTACCAGCTCGTCGAAGGTGACGTTGCGATAGCCCGGGTCGTTGACGTCGGGCGAAATCGAGCAGGTGCGGCTGGTCGGGCCGAGCACGCCGGCGACGAAGCGCGGCTTGTCTGGCGTCTCCAGGGTTTTTGCGTCGGCCACCTGGCGGGCAATACGCGCGCCTTCCAGGTTCATCTCATAGGCCAGCGCTTCCATGCCGTAGTCGGCCTGGGAAATCTGCGTGGCGTTGAACGTGTTGGTTTCGAGGATATCGGCGCCAGCGTCGAGGTAGGCTTTCTCGATCGCGGCAATGATATCGGGCTGGGTCAGCAGCAAAAGATCGTTATTGCCCTTGATGTCACTTGGCCAATCGGCAAAGCGCGTGCCACGATAGTCGTGTTCCTCGAGACGATAGCTTTGGATCATAGTGCCCATGCCTCCGTCGAGGATCAGTATGCGCTCCTTGAGTGCGTGCTGGAGTGCTTGGAGACGAGCGCTACGGTCGGACATAGGACTACCTGGTCGGGCGAAAAACAGAAGGTGCGGAATGATAGCAAAGCTGCGCGGTTTTTAGGTGCGTAGGGCTTTTGCATGAATTTCTCTCATGTTTACGCATCCCGCCGGCCCGTTAGATACACCGTGATGGCTTTATTCGAAACCAGGACATTCGGCACATGATTCACCGCTGTTTACTTGCCCTAGCTGGCACGCTGGCCCTGTCGGTCAGCAGCATGGCGCTGGGGCAGGCCCCGCAATCGAGCCCGGCAATCTCCTACACCCGGGACATTCAGCCGATCTTTACCAACAAGTGTGTGGCCTGCCACGCCTGCAACGACGCTGCCTGCCAGCTCAACCTGGGCAGTGCCGACGGCGCCCAGCGCGGCGCCTCCAAGGTGCCGGTGTATCAAGGCGACCGCAGCCAGGCGGTGCCGACCACGCGTTTGTTCTATGACGCCCATAGCGAGCAGGCCTGGCGCAAGCGGGGCTTCTATTCGGTGCTCGACGGCCAGGGCAGTCAGGCGGCGCTGATGGCGCGCATGCTCGAGTTGGGCCACAAGACACCGCTGACGCCCAACGCCAAACTGCCCGAGAGCATTGTGCTGGGCCTCAATCGCAACAATATGTGCCCGTTGCCCCATGAATTCGATGCCTATGCCGGCGTTCATCCTGGCGAAGGTATGCCCCTGGCCGTCACCGGCCTGACCGATCAGGAATACCAGACCCTGCAGCGCTGGCTGGCAGCCGGCGCGCCGGTCGATGCCCAGGCGCTACAGCCGAGCGCTGCGGAAGCCAGCCAGATCGCCGAGTGGGAAGCGTTGCTAAACCGCCCAGGCTCATCCGAGGCGTTGATCGGTCGCTGGCTGTACGAACATCTGTTTCTTGCCCATATCGACTTCGTCGGTGGCCAGCCTGGGCACTTCTTCCAGTGGGTGCGTTCGCGCACGCCCAGCGGTCAGCCGGCCGACATCATCGCCACTCGCCGACCCAACGACCCGCCCGGTACTGACTTCTATTACCGGTTGGTCCCGGTGCAAGGCGTGATCGTTCACAAAACGCACATCAGCTACCCGCTCGGGCCGCAGAAGCTCAAACGGGTCAAGCAGCTGTTCTATAGTGGCGACTGGCATGCCACCTCATTGCCAGGCTATGGCCCAAGGCACCGGGCCAACCCGTTCGAGACCTTCGAAGCGATCCCGGCGGTGGCGCGCTACCAGTTCATGCTGGATAACGCCGAGTACTTCGTGCGCACGTTCATCCGCGGGCCGGTCTGCCGTGGGCAGATTGCCACCGATGTGATTCGCGACAACTTCTGGGCATTGTTCCAGGAGCCTGCACATGACCTGTACATCACCGATGCACGTTATCGCGGTGAGGCGACGCCGTTGTTGGCCATGCCCGGCCAGATCGACGACGTTGGCAGCGTGATCAGCCTCTGGCATTCCTACCGCGACAAGCGTAACGAATACGAAAAGCTGCGCCGCGAAGCCTATGCTGAGGCCCCCGCGCCGAGCTGGTCGACCTTGTGGGCCGGCAATGACAACGCGCTGCTGAGCATCTTCCGCCACTTCGACAGCGCCTCGGTGAGCAAAGGCTTGATCGGCGATGTGCCACTGACTAGCTGGCTGTTCGACTACCCGCTGCTTGAGCGCACCTATTACCAACTGGCGGTCAACTTCGATGTGTTCGGCAACGTCTCGCACCAGTTGCAGACCCGGCTCTACTTCGACCTGATTCGTAACGGCGCCGAGGTCAATTTCCTGCGGTTGATGCCGGCTGACCAGCGCGGCGCGATCCTCAGCGATTGGTACCAGACCACCGGCAAGGTCAAGATGTGGCTGGATTACGAAGACATCGACACCGATACGGCAAGCGCTTTCAAGCTCGACGAACGTGACCCCAAGCGCGACTTCGGTCTGCAATTGCTGCAGCGCACCAAGAGCCTCAATGTCACGCCCGACCCGATCAACCGCTGCCAGGGCGCGTACTGCTCGCGGCCGCAGATGAGCGCCGAGTTTCGCGATGTCGAGCAGAGCCTCAGCCGCTTGGTATCGCGTCCTGCCGCAGGCCTGAAGGTAATCAATCAGCTGCCCGAAGCGAGCATGCTGCGTATCGAAGGGCAGGGTGGGCAACGCCAGGTCTACAGCCTGCTGCGCAACCGTGCGCACAGCAACGTGGCGTTCCTGCTGGGTGAGGAATCGCGCTATCAGCCGGGTCTGGACACCCTGACGCTGGTGCCGGGCGTGCTCAGCAGCTACCCCAATTTCATCTTCAACATCCCGGCCAGCGATGTCCCGAAGTGGGTCGAAGACATGGAAGCTGCGCGCGACGATCCGGCCAAGTTCGAGCGTATCGTCATGCGTTGGGGCGTGCGCCGCAGTCACCCGCAGTTCTGGCAGTACTTCCACGATCTGAATACCTTTATCCAGGAGACCGATCCGCTGGAAGCGGGCGTGCTGGACATGAACCGCTATGAAAACCTGTGAGTTGACCGCCCGGCAGTAGGGCTGATCTTTTCATCGATGTCGTGGTCCCAATAGCAAGTGGTCTGTGGTTCGGCTCGCCGCTCTCGGTGGCGCGTCTGCGCCGAACCCCAGGCTTGAATGCACCAGGACCACAGGGCATTGCATGTTGTACTCGCTTCAGGCACTTCGGGCGTTCGCCGCCTGGGTGGTGGTTTGCCACCATTTCATGCAGATATTCTTCGACTTCCACGCCAGCGGCCCCGTTGGCGCCCTGCTCGCCGAGCGCGGCGCAGTTGGGGTGGATATCTTTTTTGTGATCAGCGGGTTGGTGATCTACCTGTCGACCCGTGACAAGGACATCGTCCCCAGTCAGTTTCTGCTCAACCGCGCGTTGCGCATCATACCCGCCTACTGGTTTTACACCGCTCTGATGGCCCTGCTGCTGTTCGGCGCCAGCCGCTGGATGCCGCATCAGGTGTTCGACTGGCAGCATTTGCTGCTGTCGTTGCTGTTCATCCCGGCAGAAAACCCCGGCGGCTACGGCATGTATCCAACGCTCAATGTGGGCTGGACACTGAATTTCGAGATGTTCTTCTATCTGCTGTTCGGCCTCGCCTTCATGGTACGTCGGCGTCTGCACCTGCTGCTGGTAACGGCCGCGTTGTTGCTGGTCAGCGAAGTTCTCGGGCGGCTGGGGGTGGTCAGCCACTTCTACAACAACGGCATCATCTACGAATTTCTGTTAGGTATCGGCCTAGGCGTGCTCTACCGCCGAGGTCTGATCCGCGAGGGCTTGTGGCTGCCGTTGGCATTGCTGGCGCTGGCGGGGTTTGCCCTATACCGGCTGGATGCGTCGCTGCGCCTGCTGCACTGGGGCCTGCCGAGCGCGCTGGTGGTGCTGGCGTTCATCTCGCTTGAGCCGCATTTCCGTGGCAACCAGCTGCTCAAGATGCTCGGTGACTGCTCCTACTCGGTATATCTGATCCATGTGCTGGTGCTGCATGCTGGCTGGTTCGTCAGCGAGCGCTTTGCACTCAACCCTTATCTGGTCTTCGCCTTCTGCGTGCCGTCCATTGGACTAATGTCGTGGCTGAGCTACCAATGGCTGGAACGCGGCCTGTATCAACGGATGAAGGCCGGGATCGACGCACGTTCGGCGCAGCAGCCAGCCTGGGAGCTATCCCGAGTCAAATGCTAGGACTTTGTTCGGGGCCTGGGTTGGCGTACACTTGCCAGCAAGTCTGTGAGGAACTTCCATGAGCGCTATAACCATTACCGACGCCGCCCATGATTACCTGGCCGATCTGCTCTCCAAGCAGAACACCCCGGGTATCGGCATCCGCGTATTCATTACCCAGCCAGGCACCCAGTACGCAGAGACGTGCATTGCCTACTGCAAGCCGGGCGAAGAGAAGCCAGAGGACACTGCCCTTGGCTTGAAAAGCTTCACGGCCTACATCGACGCCGTCAGCGAACCGTTTCTGGATGACGCGCTGGTCGACTACGCCACCGACCGTATGGGCGGCCAGCTGACCATCAAGGCGCCAAACGCCAAAGTGCCGATGGTCAACGAAGACAGCCCGATCAACGAGCGCATCAACTACTACCTGCAAACCGAGATCAATCCAGGGCTGGCCAGCCACGGTGGCGCAGTGAGCCTGATCGACGTAGTTGACGACGGCATTGCCGTCCTGCAGTTCGGTGGTGGTTGCCAAGGCTGCGGCCAGGCCGACGTGACCCTCAAGGACGGCATTGAGCGCACCTTGCTCGAACGCATTCCTGAGCTCAAGGGCGTGCGCGATGTGACCGACCACACCCAGAAAGAAAACGCCTACTACTGATAGCGGTAGTGGTGCGCAAGCAGACCCGGGCAGCAACGCGCGGGTCGCGCTTCTAGCAACAATCTGTTACTGATTCAACCCCCGCGACAACAGGTCGCAGCCGCGTATTACAAGGGCTGCAGGCCGATCACCGGCTTTGTTGGGTAGATAGCCAACAGAGGTCATGCCAGAATGCCGCGGCTTTTTGACCGGCCCTGCCCAGGGGCTGGCACCTTCCCTGTAAAGGATGGTTCCATGACTGATCTGTTGAGCCGGCGTGCCGTTGTCGCCGGCATGGGCGTACTCGGGCTTGGCCTGTTGGCCGGTTGCAACCCGGCGCGCGGCCTTGATTTCAAGTACGGCAAGAACATGAGCAATGAAATCCTCGGCCGTTCGTTCCGCCTGACCGATAGCCAGGGCAACGTGCGGACCTTGTCGAGCTTCTACGGCACCATGCCGATGATCTTCTTCGGCTTCACCCAGTGTCCGGCCGTGTGCCCGACTGCGCTGGCGCGTGCCGCCCAGATCAAGAAGCTGATGGGCCGCGATGCTGGCTTCTTGCAGGTGGTATTCATCACCCTCGACCCTGAACGTGATACGCCCGAAGTGCTTGACGCCTATGTCAAGGCATTCGACCCATCGTTCACGGCCCTGACCGGTACGCCGGAAGAGATCGCCGCGGTTGCGCGGGAGTTCAAGGTGTTCTACGAAAAGGTCCCCACCGGCGACACGTACACCATCTCCCACTCGTCCACCAGCTACGTCTACGATTCGCGCAGCACACTGCGCCTGAGCCTGGGGCATTCCCTGAATGCCAAGGAATGCACAGAAGACCTGCTTACCCTGATGGAGATCTGCTAAATGGCAATTTCGCTGCAACCGATCAAGCGCGGCATGGCCGCTCTGGCGCTGATGGGCATGGCGCTGCCGGCCCTGGCCGAGACCAGCGTCAGCGATGCCTGGGTGCGGGCAACCGTGCCGCAGCAGCATGCTACCGGCGCCTTCATGGTGCTGACTGCCACCACCGACAGCAAATTGGTCGGGGTCGCTTCGCCAGTAGCCAAGGACGTGCAAGTGCATGAGATGACCATGAACGGCGACGTCATGGGCATGCGCCAGGTCAACTCGATCGAACTGCCTGCCGGCAAAGCCGTGAGCCTGGATCCGAATGGCTACCATGTGATGCTGATGGGCTTGGATCAGCAGGTCAAGGAAGGCACCCAAGTGCCGCTGACGCTGACCATCGAAGACGCCAAGGGCGCCAAGCAGACCTTGCAGGTCCAGGCGCCTGTGCGTGGCCTGACAGCCGATGGCAGCACTGGTGGCCACGAGCACGCGCATCAGCACTGACAGCTGCCGGAGCTATTCGCTCAGTAAAGAAAGCCGCTCCCTAGAGAGCGGCTTTTTTTGCCGAGAATCAACCGCGAAAACGTGGCAGCGGGCGATCGGTCTTCAGCGAGGTCAGCGTTTTGCGCACCTGTGCTTCTTCAGCCTCCAGTGCCCGCAAGCTGTCGCGGATCTTGCCGGCTGCGGGCACATCACCCTGCCGGTCGATCCAAGCGGCAATTTCCTTGCACGCGCTGGTCAAGTGGGTTTGGCGCTGATTCATCAACGTCAGCAGGGTGTTGAGCTCTTTTGCAGACATGGCAGGTTCCTCCGTTCAGCGCTTGAAGTGTAGCAGCGCTGGCAGAATTTGCCGGGCGCCTCAGTGGCTCAGGCAGGCGCTGCGGTAGGCGCCAGGGGTGACGCCGTAGGCCTGCTTGAACTGGCGGTTGAGATGGCTTTGATCGGCAAAGCCCAGGGCGAACGCGGCATCGGCAGCGGCCATGCCACCCTTGAGCAGCTCCCGCGCGCGGGCCAGGCGCCGTTGCTTGAGCCAGCTGTGCGGGGGCAGGCCGGTGGCTCGGCAGAATACCCGGGCAAAGTGAAACGCAGACAAGTTAACCGCCGCCGCCAACGCTTCCAACGAAGGCGGGTTGGCGAGCTGGCTTTCCAGCAGCTCACGGGCGCGGGCGACAGCCAGCGGCTCACGGCCTGGATCGCGTGGCGCGCTGCACTGGCCGTGGCGCTGGGCCAGGGCCAGCACCGCTTGGCGCCAGGCAGTCTGCTGTTGCAAGGCGCTAGCCCCGGCTTCCGAGAGCTGGTGCAACTGACTGAACGCCGCCGCCAGGGCGGGATCATTGATCACGCTCTGCTGAAAGTACGGCATGCCCTGGCCGCTCAGTTCCAGCTCGTCGAGCACGCCCGTAACCCGTGCCTGCTCGGGATAAAAGCCCCGATAACGCCAGCCGGTCTCGTGCGCAGTAGCGCCGGTGTGCAGTTCGTCGGGGTTGATCAGGACCATGCTGCCCACCGGCGCCAGGTGCTCGCTGCCACGGTGCCAGAAGCGCTGCGCGCCCGATTCGATCACGGTGAACACATAGCCTTCATGCACATGCGGGGCAAACCGTTGCTGCACATAACGCGCGTGCAGCATCTCGACGTCGCCAAGTGCCGGCGCCTGCCAGAGGTGGGTTTGTTCACGCAGGGGTGTGCTCATGCCAGCCAGCTGCGCAGCAGGAAGAAGATCAACATGCTCACCAGCATGCTCAGCAGCACACTGCGGGTCAACAGCACCAGCGCCACAGCCACCACCGAACCGAGCAGGTACGGGTTGGTCAGGCTCAGGTCAAGCTGGTGCTCAGGCAGAAAGATGATTGGCCCGCAGATGGCCGTGAGCATGCCGGGCACGGCAAAACCGAGAAACTGCCGTGCGTTGGAGCTCAGGCGCAGCGGTAAACGCGGTTCGAGAAACGCGTAGCGGTTGAGAAATACCAGCAGGCCCATGCCCAGGATCAACAACCAGATCATGCCCGTGCTCCAGCCAGTTTTTGACAGACAAAGCCTGCACCCATGCCCAGCAACCCTGCTGCAATTAATGCGGTCTCCCAGTGCCAGTAGGTGAACAGCACCGAGCTGAACAGCGATACCAGCACGCACACCAATGCCGGCACGTTGCGCACGGTGGGCGCTATCAAGGCAACGAAGGTGGCGACGATGGAGAAATCCAGGCCCAGTTGGTCCAGGTGCGGGATGTTCTGGCCGAGCACAATGCCGGCCAAGGTAAACAGGTTCCACGCCACGTAGAAGGTCAGGCCAACGCCCAAGGCATACCAGCGGTTGAACTGCTGTTGGTCGTAGTGGCTGGTCAGCGCAAAAAATTCATCGGTGAGCAGGAAGCCCAGGCCCAGCCGCCAGCGCAATGGCTGGCCCGACAGCAGCGGGCGCATCGACAGCCCGTAGAGCAAATGCTGGGAGGTCAGCAGCAAGGTCGTGAGCAGGATCGACAGCAGGCTGGCGCCACCCTTGAGCATCCCGATCGCCACCAACTGCGCTGCACCGGCAAACACGATCGCCGACAGGCCTTGGCCTTGCCATGGGCTGAGGTTGGCCTCGATGGCCATCGAGCCTGCCAGCAGGCCCCAGGGAGCAACCGCCAGCGACAGCGGCAGGCTGGCAAAGGCACCGTGGAGAAAGGCGTGGCGAGTGATTGGCTGACTGCTGGGCATGATGACGGCTGCAAACAACAAGGCAGCGCAGCATGGCAGAACAGCTCAAGGCTGGCTTGAACGATCTTGCTCGTCTACGGCCAGCCTGTGCTTCAGCGATTGCTGGTCAGGCGTTGCTGCGCAGCGGCGCAGCCGTTGATCTCTACTGCCTTCTGCAGCAGTGTCTGCCGATGCTGCGGGTCCAGATCACCTAGCAACCGGTAGACCTCGGCCTGATAATCGCGCTGCCGCCCCCATTGCATCTGCAACCCTTGTGGCTGGCTGCGGTTACAGGCGAGGCGCACAGCGGGTTGCGGGTAGTACTGCGCGTACAACGTGGCCATGTTGGGGATGGCTTCCATCGCGTCGCGATACGCCGGGCTGGCGTTGTACGGTGGGCACCAGGTCGAAATGGCCGGCGCGGGCGGGGCAAAACCCTGCTGCAGGCTGGCCTCGAGCAAGGGGCAGGCGGCGTCGGGAATCTGCGCAGCAGGCAGGTAGGTCATGTAATACAGCGCCAGCCGGTATTGCGCCACCGGATGCCCCAGCGCCACCGACTTTTTCAGCAACGCCACCGCGGTCGGCAGGGTCTGCGCCAGCGCCTGGCCTTGGCGGCTCAGCTCGGGGTCGCTGTCGGCAACCGAGCGCAGCGGCGAGGGACTGTCGCTGACGCTGTCGGCTTGCTCGAGCAGCGGCAAGGCCTGCCGGTAGAGCAGATCAGCGTGCGGGTCGATCTGGCTCTCAAGCGCGTCTGCCATGGGCGCAGCCAGGGCGATGAGCAGGGGCGAGAACAGGACAGCACGCGTGACGACTGAACGTGGCGTGCCGCTGTTGGCAGCGTTGGAGCTTCGATGTTCTTTGCAGATGCGCATATGCCTCGGTAAATCACAGCGATGACCGGCTATTCTAGCCATCCCGAGGCCCATGCCGATAGACCATGGCCGCGTTTATCAGACGAGCTTGATCGGCGTCACCTTGCGCAGGCGTTGTTTATCCTGCGCCAGGCCCAGCTTGGCAGTGATCACCTTGGCCAAGGTATTGTTCCCCAAGTCATTGAAATGCAAGCGATCTACGAACAGTGACTGGGCGAATACCGGTGAGCTGTCGAGCATGCAATTCATGTCATAACAGGCGACAGAATCAGCTTCGTTCTTGATCCGGCGAAAGAATGCCGAGTGCCGTTCGGCATCGAAAACGCCCGCCAGCAACTGATCGAACGGTACCGGCTGCTGTTGCAAAGCATCGAGCCTGGCCTGCTCAGCTGCGGGCACCGTTTCGCGGCACCAGGGCAGCAGCGGCTGCAAGATGAAGGTGAGGGTGGCATGGCTGTCGGCCAGCAAGCGGTCCCACTGGCGCAAGGTTCGCCCAATACAATCGGCAGCGCGCATCAGGCGCTTGTCCGCAGGCGGCAGCGACCAGCTCAAGGCAGGCTGCTCGCGGCGTGGCACCAGCGCTTGGCGCAAGCGTTGCCAGAGCGACTCGACGTCTTTGCAGGGCGGTGCCTGCAAGGTCTCATTGAAGCTGTTCAGGTATGCATGGCGCGGGGCGGAACCCGTGGCCAGCAACTCGCTGAGGGCCTCCTGGGCCAACGTGTTGAGCCCGCTGAGGATCACCACATGGCCGATCTTGCCCAGCCGATGCTGGTGTGTGAGGAACAGCAGCAGCTCTTGCGTAGCGCTCAGCCCGCAGCCAGCCAGGCTCAGCCAGACCTCACCGGTGAGCGCCGACAGGTGCGAGGCAACCGTAGCCTCATCACTGCTCGCGCCTATGCCAAAAGCGGTCGAGCCGCCCACCAGCAAGTTGACTCGCGCCGTACTGCCACGTTCGGCGGGCGAGTAGCGCTTGCCCGCCCAGTGGCTATAGCGCAAGCCCAATGCATCGGTATTGATGGTATCCGAGCGATAACCCCGTTCGTGCATGTACAGGGTTTGCGGCAAACGCCGGCTGCCCAGCTGCATAAAGCGCTGGTAGTCCAGTTGCAAGGGAAGCAGTTGGCCGTCCGTGGCGCTATCGATCAGGCTCATCAAACCTCCTCACTCAGTCAGCAGGCGTGTGCGGCTCAGGCCGTCAGTTCCTTCAGGTTGTAAAGCAGGCCGACCGCTGCAATCAGCAGCAGCGCTACGCCGGAGGCGAGGCTGATCATGCGGCTGCTGCGCTGCGAAGCGATCCTGCCAATGGCGAAGATATACAGACTGAGTACGGCGAAATCGATGGCGATCCACAGCAGCGACAGCACCACCATGCTCTTGCCGAACGACTCGGTGATCTGGATGAACTGCGGGAAGAACGAGATGAAGAAGATGATGTCCTTGGGGTTGGAAATGCCCACCATGAACCCCTGCAGCAAGCCGCCGCGGGCCGGTTGCGGCGTTTCTGCCACGGCTGCCGCTGTAGCCGTAGGCGGTTGCAGTGCCTCGCGCAGAGTCGCCACGGCGATGTAGCCGATGAATAGGCAACCGAGCAGGCTCATGCCGTTGAGCCAGGCCTTGTCGATGGCGGCGCTGGTCATGATGATCCAGGCCGCAGCGCCGATCAGGACCAGTGATGCCCAGTTGGTACCGATGGCCGTGAACAGCGCCTTGCGTGAGCCGGACGCTGCAGCAGTGTTGACGATCAGGGCGACGACTGGGCCGGGGGTGGCGATCAGCAGCAGCACGGTCAGGGCATAGGTGGCAGTCAGGGCGGTATTCACGATTCAGTTCTCGATCAGTGTGTCGGGTGCCTTGTGGGCATGGAAAGGGCAGCGCGACGGGTTCAGCGACCCCTGCTCCTGCAACTGGTACTGCTTCCATTCAAAATTGTCGTCTTCGCCGAAGTACCCCAGCGAGTCAGGCACGACACCGTCGTTGTAGTGGCTGACCCGTTCACGAATCCGCGCGCGAATGCGCTGACCGCTCTCGGTCTGGGCACTCGCGACTTCTTCGAAGCTCTCGCGGGGGTTGATCACGAAGACCATGCTGTCGCCCAGGTTGCGGCTCTTCATCAGCCGGTGCGCCGGGAAGTTCATGTTGATGAACAGCGGCATGCCGGCGAAGCAGAACGACCATTGATTGTCGTGCGGGTCGCCCGGCACGTCCTGAGGCCAGGGCTGCGGGTCGCGGGCATGCACGCCTTGCAGCACTTTCCAGGCCAGCGCCTGCTGCTCGTCGAGGCTGCCGCCAGGGGCGGTTTCGATGAACACCAGCAGCGGGGTGCCGATGCGTTGCTTGCGAGGTATCGGTTCGATGGTGCGCACGTAGTCGGTCAAGCCCCTGGCCATGTCATCAGCCATGTGCTCAGCACGGGCGAAGACAATATGACAAGTCTTGGCCCCGACCGCCTTGCGGCCAAACAAACAAGGAAATTCAGGATTGGCGAGAATTGCGCGAAAGTGTTCTATGGTTTTGAAGGTCCAGTGACTCGTATTCTGGACATGTTCGGCGGCCAGCTCTAGCGCATCCAGGCGATAGCAGTTTCCATATCCCGTAAACATGGTTTCCCCAAACGTTCTAATGATCATTTCTGCCTAGCTAAGGCTGATTAGCTCTATATATTTATGGTTTACAGGCATTTTCTGAGAAGCTACCAGCGTTGTAAAACGCCTGGATTTATGACCTACTATTAGTCTCACTCATGCTGCGGACGGCCACCGATGTCGGAACGGATTCAAGCACTGCATGCCCTGCGCGCTTTTGAAGTGGCTTCGCGCTACGGCTCATTCACTCGTGCAGCCGAAGAGCTGGCCCTGACCCAGGGCGCCGTCAGTCATCACATCAAGACCCTTGAGTCGATGTTTGGCTGCAGCCTGTTCGAACGACGCGGGCCCAAGCTGCGCCTGACCGAACATGGCCGCTTGCTGGCGCAGGAGCTCAAGGTCGGCTTCAAGATCATCGAAAACGCGTGCGCCTTGCTGCGCCAGGATCGCTACGGCTTGCGCCTGAAAGCACCGTCGACGCTCACCGTACGTTGGCTATTGCGCGCGCTGGATGGCTTCAAGAAGGTGGAAAACAGCTGCAGCGTGCAGCTGTCGAGCGTGTGGATGGACATCGATAGCGTCGATTTTTATTCAGAACCGTACGACTGCGCGATTCTTCTGGCCAACGGTCGTTTCCCTGCCGACGTCGAGGGCTTCAAGCTGTTCGACGAGTGGCTGATTCCGGTTTGCCACCCCGATTACCTGCAAGACCCCAACCCGGATCTGGCCATACTCAGCCAGTGCGACTTCCTGCACCCTTCGACCGACCGGCGTGACTGGCGGCGCTGGCTGGCGCGGATGGACGCATTGCACATCAGCATCGACCAGGGGCAGGTGTTCGACACCCTTGATCAAGGCATTTCCGCCGCCCAGCAAGGCTTGGGCATCTCGGTGGTGGACCTGGTGCTGGCCAGCGCCGACGTCGCTGCCGGGCGCCTGGTGATGCCGTTCAAGCACGCCGTGGCAACCGGCGACGGCTATTACATGACCTGGCTCAAGGCCAGCCCCAAGGCCCGGCAGATGCTGCGGCTGCGCGATTTTCTGCTGGCCCAGGTGCCGCCGCTGGTGTCCAAGGAGATCAACTACCTCTACGGCTGACGCAACAGGGTAGAATCCCTGCTCAGCACGCCGTATCACAGAGGTCATCGCAGTGGAGTTGCAGCAGGGCTTTGTCCTCACCCGACAGTGGCACGATACGCCCGAAGGTACCTGCGTGGAGTTCTGGTTGGCGACCGATCAGGGCCCGCGCCAGCTGCGTCTGGCGCCGCAGGAATCGGTGGCGTTCATCCCCGAGCGATTTGCCGCCCACGCCCGTGCAGTGCTCAAGGGCGAGCAGGGCGCTGAACTCAAACCACTGCGCTTGCGTGATTTCGAGCAACGCCCGGTGCTGGGCCTGTACTGCCGGCAACATCGCCAGCTGATTCAGCTTGAGCACCGTCTGCGCAGCGCTGGTATCGATGTATACGAGGCGGATATCCGTCCACCGGAACGCTACCTGATGGAGCGCTTCATTACCGCGCCGGTGCTCTTCAGCGGCCAGCCGGATGCCCACGGCGTGCTCTGCAACGGTCAGCTCAAGCCGCATCCCGATTACCGCCCGCCGTTGCGCCTGGCCTCGCTGGACATCGAAACCACCGAGCGTGGCGAGTTGTACAGCATTGCCATCGAGGGCTGCGGCCAGCGTCAGGTGTACATGCTCGGGCCGGCCAATGGCGACCACAGCATCGTCGACTTCGATCTGCACTACTGCGCCGACCGCGCGCAACTGCTGCACTGCCTCAATCAATGGATGGCCAGCCACGACCCCGATGCGATCATCGGCTGGAACGTGCTGCAGTTCGATCTGCGCTTGCTCCACGAGCACGCCGCGCGCTTGCAGGTGCCGTTGCTGCTTGGCCGTAACGGCGCAACACTGACCCTGCGCGCACACCCCGAGCGCAACCATGTGTTCGTCGAAGCGCCGGGCCGCTTGTTGATCGACGGCATCGAGGCGCTGCGTTCGGCGACCTGGAGCTTCCCTTCATTCAGCCTGGAAAACGTCGCCCAGACCCTGCTCGGCGAAGGCAAGGCGATCGATACGCCGTACCAGCGCATGGACGAAATCAATCGCATGTTCGCCGAGGACAAGCCGGCCTTGGCCCGCTACAACCTCAAGGACTGCGAACTGGTCACGCGGATTTTCGCCCATACCCGCCTGCTCGAATTCCTTCTGGAGCGCGCCAGCGTCACCGGCCTGCCGGTGGACCGCAGCGGTGGCTCGGTCGCGGCGTTCTGCCATTTGTACATTCCGCATATGCACCGGATGGGGTTTGTCGCGCCGAACATGGGCAGCCAGCCGGACACCGCCAGCCCTGGCGGTTTTGTCATGGATTCGCGCCCTGGCCTGTATGACTCGGTGCTGGTGCTCGACTACAAGAGCCTGTACCCGTCGATTATCCGCACCTTTCTGATCGACCCGGTCGGGTTGGTCGAAGGGCTCAGCCAGCCCGATGACGAGCACTCGGTCGAGGGTTTTCGCGGCGCGCGGTTTTCCCGCACCCGGCATTGCCTGCCAGCCATCGTCGAGCGCGTCTGGCAAGGCCGGGAAGCGGCCAAGCGCGACGGTAACGCGGCACTCTCGCAAGCCTTGAAGATCATCATGAACGCCTTTTACGGCGTGCTCGGCTCCAACGGTTGCCGCTTCTTCGACACGCGCCTGGCCTCGTCGATCACCCTGCGTGGCCACGAAATCATGCGCCAGACTCGCGCCCTGATCGAGGCCGAGGGTTACGACGTCATTTATGGTGACACCGACTCGACCTTCGTCTGGCTCAAGCACGCCCACGACGAGCAGGCGGCGGCGCGCATCGGCAAGGCGCTGGTGGCCAAGGTCAACCAGTGGTGGCGCGAGCACCTGCGTCAGAGCCTGAACCTCGACTGTGCACTGGAGCTGCAATACGAAACCCATTACCAGCGTTTTCTGATGCCGACCATCCGCGGCGCCGAGGAGGGTAGCAAGAAGCGCTACGCAGGCCTGGTGCAGGGCGCCGATGGCGAGCTGCAGATGATCTACAAGGGCCTGGAGTCGGTGCGCACCGACTGGTCGCCACTGGCCCGGCAGTTTCAGCAAGGGCTGTATGAGCGGATCTTTCGCAACCAACCTTATCGTGACTATCTACGCGATTACGTACAGCGCACCCTCGCTGGCGCGCAGGACGAACTGCTGATCTACCGCAAGCGTCTGCGCCGGCCGCTGGCCGATTACCAGCGCAACGTGCCGCCGCACGTGCGCGCGGCGCGGCTGGCCGACGACTTCAATGCGCGGCTAGGCCGCCCCAAGCAGTATCAGCGCGGCGGCTGGATCAGCTATGTGATCACTACAGCAGGCCCCGAGCCGCTGGAAAACCTGCAGTCGCCGATCGACTACGAGCACTACCTGAGCCGCCAACTGCAACCGGTGGCGGACGCGATCCTGCCGTTTGTCGGTGACGATTTCAACGCCCTGACTGGTCGCCAGCTGATGCTGTTCTGAGCCCGCACGGGCGCTAATTTTTCCTCGTTGCATTCGTTCTATAGGGATGGTTCGCCACCGCCCCACGCCTATAGATTCGGATGCCCACACAATGAATGCTGAAGACGCCCTGAAACTCGCTCGTCGCTTTATTGGCCTGCCGGTGGAGAAACGTCAGCTGTTTCTCGCTGCCTTGGCCCGCGAAGGGGTGGATTTTGCCCAGTTTCCGATCCCGGCCGACGTGCCCGCCGAGGATCGCCAGGCGTTGTCCTATGCCCAGCGGCGCATGTGGGTGTTGTGGCAACTGGACCCGCACAGCGGCGCCTATAACCTGCCCGGTGCAGTGCGGCTCAAAGGTGCGCTGGACATCAACGCGCTGGAGCGCGCCTTCGCCAACCTGATCGAGCGGCATCAGACCCTGCGCACTGTATTCCGGCGCCGTGATGACGACAGCGTGCAGCAGGTGCCCGCCGAGCAGCCGCTGCACATCGTTCATCAGGACTTTTCGGCGCTGGCTATTGATGCGCGCGAGCAGGCGGTACGAGAGGCAGCCGAAGCCCAGGCGGTGCAGCCGTTCGACCTTGAGCAAGGCCCACTGCTGCGGGTCAGCCTGCTGCGTCTGGCCAGCGACGAGCACGTGTTGCTGCTGACCCTGCACCACATCGTCTCCGATGGCTGGTCGATGAACGTGTTGATCGAAGAATTCACTCGTTGCTACGACGCTTTCGCGCTGGGCAAGAATCCTGCGCTGGCGCCGTTGCCGGTACAGTACGCCGACTATGCCCTGTGGCAACGACGCTGGCTCGAGGCGGGTGAGCAGGCGCGTCAGCTAAGCTACTGGCAGGATGCGCTCGGCAACGAGCACGATCCGCTTGAACTGCCCACCGATCATCCACGCCCGGCGCTGCCAAGCCAGCGCGGCCGGCGCCTGGAATTCGCCATCGACACAGCGTTGGCCGACGGCCTGCGCGAACTGGCCCGCCAGCACAACGTGACCTTGTTCATGCTGCTGCTCGGCGCCTTCAACGTGCTACTGCTGCGCTACACCGGGCAAACCGACCTGCGTGTCGGCGTACCGATCGCCAACCGCAACCGCAGCGAGATCGAAGGCCTGATCGGCTTCTTCGTCAATACCCTGGTGCTGCGCACTCAAGTCGACGCCCTGCAGCCATTCGCCAGCTTGCTGCAAGCGGTCAAGGAGCGCGTGCTCGGGGCCCAGGCGCATCAGGATCTGCCTTTCGAACAGGTGGTCGAAGCGCTGCAGCTGGAGCGCAGCCTGAGCCACACGCCGCTGTTTCAGGTGATGTACAACCACCAGCCGCACGTAGCCGACATGGCCAGCCTGCAAACGGCCGCGGGCCTGAGCCTGAGTGCGGTGCAGTGGCAGAGCCGCACCACTCAGTTCGACCTGACACTGGATACCTATGAGCAGGGCGGGCAACTGCGCGGCGCCCTTACGTATGCGGATGAACTGTTCGACGCCGCCACTATTGCGCGCATGGCCAAACACTTCACCGGCCTGCTGGCAGCGCTGGTGGCCGACCCAAATCAGCGCGTTGGCGAGCTGGCGCTGCTGGCGGATGAAGAACACGACACGCTCATCAGCGGCTGGAACCAGACCGCCCAGGCCTATCCGCTGGATCAGTGCCTGCACAGCCTGATCGGCGAGCAGGTGCAGCGCACACCCGATGCGCCGGCCGTGCGTTTCGCCGAACAGACCCTGAGCTACGCGGCCCTCGAACGCCACGCCAACCAGCTGGCCAACCTGCTGCGTGAGCGCGGAGTTGGCCCGGATGTGCTGGTCGGCGTATGCCTGGAGCGCTCGCTGGAAATGGTGGTGGCCCTGCTGGCCATCCACAAGGCCGGCGGTGCCTACGTGCCGCTTGACCCGGAATACCCGCAGGAACGCCTGCACTACATGATCGACGACAGTGCCGTGCGCCTGTTGCTGACTCAGCGTGCGTTGCGGCCGTTGCTTGAAGGGCAGGCCGGCCTGCAGATGATCGATCTGGATCAGCCGCAAGGCTGGCTCGATGGCTACTCCGAGCAAGCACCGCTGTCGCAGACCTTGCCCCAGCACCTGGCCTATGTGATCTATACCTCAGGCTCCACCGGTAAACCCAAAGGCGCGGGCAACAGCCATGCGGCGCTGGTCAACCGCCTGTGCTGGATGCAGCAGGCCTATGCACTGACCAGCAGCGATGTGGTCCTGCAGAAAACCCCGTTCAGTTTCGACGTGTCGGTGTGGGAGTTCTTCTGGCCGCTGCTGACCGGCGCTTGCCTGGTGGTCGCTGCACCGGGTGCGCATCGCGACCCAGAGCGGCTGATCGAAACCATCGTCGACAACGGCGTGACCACCCTGCATTTCGTGCCTTCGATGCTGCAGGCATTTATCCATGAACATGGCGTTGAGGCCTGCCATAGCCTGCAGCGCATTGTCTGCAGCGGCGAGGCACTGCCGCTGGAAGCGCAGCAGCAGGTTTTTGCCCGCTTGCCGCAGGCTGCGCTGTACAACCTCTACGGGCCGACCGAAGCAGCCATCGATGTCACGCACTGGACCTGCATCGACGAAGGCGCGCTGGCCGTGCCGATTGGTCAGCCGATTGCCAACCTGCGCACTCTGGTGCTGGATGCCCAACTGCAACCGGTGCCGGCAGGTGTTGCCGGCGAGCTGTACCTGGGCGGGATCGGCCTGGCGCGCAGCTATCATCGCCGCCCCGGGCTGACCGCCGAGCGCTTCGTCGCCTGTCCGTTCGTTGCCGGTGAGCGGCTGTATCGCACCGGTGACCGGGTCCGCCAGCGCCGCGACGGGGTGATCGAATATCTGGGCCGCTTCGACCATCAGGTCAAGCTGCGTGGCCTGCGCATCGAGCTGGGCGAGATCGAGACGCGCCTGATGCAGCAGCCGCAGGTCGATGAGGCGGTCGTGCTGGTGCAGGAAGGCAAACACCTGGTGGCGTATCTGGTACTTGCTCAGGAGCCACAGGAGGGCTGGCAGGCCCAGCTCAAGCATGCGCTGCTCGAATGCCTGCCCGAGTACATGGTGCCGACCTACTGGCTGGCATTGGACCAGCTGCCCGTGACTGCCAACGGCAAGCTCGACCGCAAAGCCTTGCCACTGCCGGAGGCGGCGCCGCAGCAAACCTACGTGGCCCCGCAGGACGAACTGCAACGGCTGCTGGCCGGGATCTGGCAGGATGTGCTCGGCCTGGCCCAGGTGGGCCTGGAAGACAATTTCTTCGAGCTTGGCGGCGACTCCATCGTCTCCATTCAGGTGGTCAGTCGCGCGCGTCAGGCCGGCGTGCGGCTAAAGCCGCGTGACCTGTTCCAGCATCAGACGGTGCGTAGCCTGGCCCAGGTCGCGGTGCGCGACAGCCAGGGCCAGCAAGAGCAGGGGCCAGCAACCGGCGACGTACAGCTGACGCCGATCCAGCACGCGTTCTTCGCGCTGGACATGCCGCAGCGCAGTCACTGGAACCAGTCGCTGCTATTGAGCCCGCGTGAACCGGTGCAAGCCGAAGTGCTCGCGCAAGCCTTGCAGCTGTTGCTGGCCCAGCACGATGCGCTGCGTCTGCGTTACACCGCGCAGACGCAAGGCTGGCAGCAGGCGTATGCGCCGGTCAGCAGCGCTCGAGTGCTGGAATCCGCGCAGGTAGCCGACACCGCCCAACTGGCAGCACTCTGCGATGGGGTGCAGTGCAGCCTCGATCTGCAGACAGGGCCACTGCTGCGTGCGCTGTTGGTAGAGCTGCCTGATGGCGAGCAACGCTTGCTGCTGGTCATTCACCACCTGGTGGTCGATGGAGTGTCCTGGCGGGTGCTCCTCGAAGACCTGCAACTGGCTTATCAGCAATTGGCCGCCGGCCAACCGGCCAGGCTGCCGGCTAAGACCAGCAGCTATCAAGCCTGGGCCGCGCGCCTGCAGCAGCACGTACCGGCTGTGCTCGATCAGCTGCCGTACTGGCTTGCCCAGCATCAAGACATCGCCGAACTACCGTGCGACCGCCCCCACGGCGCACTGACCAATCAACTGCAGCGCAAGGTCGAAGCGCGCCTGTCGCGAGAGGCCACCCGGCAACTCTTGCAAGTCGCGCCGGCGGCCTACCGCACCCAGGTCAACGACCTCCTGCTGACCGCTCTGGCGCGCCTGCTGCAACGCTGGACGGCGCAACCAGGCTGCCTGATCCAGCTCGAAGGCCATGGCCGCGAAGACCTGGGCGACGACCTCGACCTGACCCGCAGCGTCGGCTGGTTCACGAGCCTGTTCCCGGTACGCCTGCAAGTCCCGGCCGACTGGCCGGGTTCGATCAAGGCGGTCAAGGAGCAGTTGCGCCGGGTGCCCGGCAAGGGTCTCGGTTATGGCCTGCTGCGTTACCTCGCCGAGCCTGCCGTCGGCGCGCAACTGGCCGCGCTACCAGCGCCGCGGGTGACCTTCAACTACCTGGGCCAATTCGATGGCCAATTCGACCAGGCGGCGCTGTTCGCCCCGGCCAGCGAACGCAGCGGCCAGGCGCAGGACCCTCAAGCGCCGCTGGCCAACTGGCTGACCGTTGAAGGCCAGGTGTATGCCGGCGAGCTGACCTTGCAGTGGGGCTACAGCAGCGCCATGTATGACGATGCCAGCATCCAGCAACTGGCCGACGGTTATCTGCAGGAGCTGCACGCGCTGATTGCCCACTGCCTGCAAGTGCCGGCCGGGCAAGTGACGCCCTCGGACTTCCCGCTCGCCAGCATCAGCCCGGCGCAGCTCGATCAGCTGCCGGCCAGTGCCGATCAGATCGAAGACCTGTACCCGCTGGCGCCGATGCAGCAAGGCATGCTCTTTCACAGCCTGTACCAGCCGGCAGATGGCGCGTACGTCAACCAGATGCGCCTGGACATCGCCGGCCTCGACGTCGAGCGCTTCCGTCAGGCCTGGCAAGCGGCGCTGGATCATCACCCGATCCTGCGCAGCAGCATCCATTGGCAGGGCCTTGAGCACGCGCATCAGTTGGTCCATCGCCAGCTGCAACTGCCGCTGACGTTGCTCGAAGCGGGTGAACATGACCTTGACCAGTTGGCCGCCGCCGAGCGCGCGCTGGGCTTCGATCTGGCTCGCGCGCCATTGCTGCGCCTGAGCCTGGTGCCGACCGGTAGCGGCGACTGGCACCTGATCTACACCAGCCACCACATTCTGCTCGACGGCTGGAGCAACGCCAGCCTGCTGGCTGAGGTGCTCGGCCGTTATGCAGGCATACAGCCGAGCGCTGCACCGGGGCGTTACCGCGACTATCTGGCCTGGTTGCAGGGGCGCTCTGCTGAAGCTGCCAAGTCCTACTGGCAAGTCAACCTGGCAGCGCTCGAGCAGCCGACCCTGCTCGCCGAAAGCCTGCGCCGACCGGCGCACGGCAGCGGCTACGGGCAGCTGCTGACCGAGCTCGAGCCCGTGCAGACCGAGGCGCTGAAGGCGTTCGCCCGCGCCCATAAAGTCACCCTCAACACCTTGCTGCAAGGCGCCTGGGCGGTGTTGTTGCAGCGTTACAGTGGGCAAGCGTGCGTAGCCTTCGGCGCCACCGTGGCTGGACGCCCGGCCGAGTTGCCCGGCATCGACGCGCAGCTTGGGCTGTTCATCAATACCTTGCCGATCGTCTGCCAGCCGCACCCGCAGCACAGTGTGGCGCAGTGGCTGCAGGCCTTGCAGTCGCACAACCTGGCGCTGCGCGAGTTTGAGCATGTGCCGCTGTACGAGATCCAGGCCTGGGCTGGGCAGCAGGGCAACGCGCTGTTCGACAGCCTGCTGGTATTCGAAAACTTCCCGGTGGCCGAGGCCTTGAGCCAGGCTGACAGCAGCGGGTTGCGCATGCGCAACCTGAGCAACCACGAGCAGACCAGCTATCCGCTGACCCTCGGCATCGAACTGGGCGCGACCCTGCGCCTGGACTTCAGCTACGATCTGGCGCGGTTCAGCAGCGAGCAAGTAGCCGGGTTGTGCAGCCAATTGCGCCACCTGCTTGAGCAGTTTGTCGCCGCCCCGCAAGGCGTCCTCGGCAACCTGACCCTGCTTGATAACACCGGCCAGCACAACCTGCTGCAACGCCAGGGCGACAGCTGCATGGCGCTGCGTGATCAAGCGCTGGTGCATCAGCGTATCGCTGTTCAGGCCGCCAGCACGCCTGGAGCATTGGCGGTGTGGACCTCGGCAGCAAGCCTTGACTATGCCAGCCTCAATCAACAGGCCAACCGCCTTGCCCATTGCCTGATCGAATCCGGCGTCGGCCCCGGCCAACGCGTTGGCTTGGCACTGCGGCGTACCCCGCAGTTGATCGTCAGCCTGCTGGCAGTGCTCAAAAGTGGCGCCGCCTATGTGCCGCTCGACCCCAGCTACCCGGACGAGCGCTTGCTGTTCATGGTCGAAGACAGCCGTCTCGACCTGTTGCTCAGTGAGGGTGAGCTGCTTGCTCATCTGGCACTGCCGGCTGGCTTGACGCGGCTGCAACTCGACGCGCTGGGCGATCAGCTGGCCAACGCATCAACGCTGGAGCCGGCGAACCGCGCTTGTCCTGAGGACCTCGCTTACGTCATCTACACCTCAGGCTCCACCGGCAAACCCAAGGGCGTGGCGATTGCCCATGCGGCCCTGCGCGAGTTCTGCGAAAGCGCCGCTGACTATTCCCGACTTGCCGCCAGCGACCGCGTCCTGCAGTTCGCCACGTTCAGCTTCGACGGCTTTGTCGAGCAGTGCTACCCACCCTTGAGCGTCGGCGCCGCGCTGATCATGCGCGATGACCAGCCGTGGTCGGTCGAGCAGTTGGCCGAGGTGCTGGTCGAGCAGGGCGTGACCCTGGCCGACTTGCCCGCTGCCTACTGGCATCTGTTGGCCAAGCTGTGTGCCAGCGAAGGCAGCAGCCTGGGGCGGTTGCGCCAGGTGCACGTCGGCGGCGAGGCGATGTCGGTCGAGGGCTTGCGCCTGTGGCATGCGGCCGGGCTGGGCGCGGTGCGCCTGGTCAACACGTACGGCCCGACCGAGGCGACGGTGGTGTCCAGCGTGCATGACTGCCAGTTGGCCGACGCCAGTGCCGTATATGGCGTGCCCATCGGCCAGGCGATTGCCGGGCGCAGTTTGCGCATTCTTGATGCTGGCGCCGAGCTGCTGCCGGCCGGCGCAACCGGAGAGCTGTGGATTGGCGCTGCGGCGAGCCTGGCGCAGTGTTATTTCGACCGCCCGGCGCTCACCGCCGAGCGCTTCTTGCCCGACCCGTTTGCCAGCGAGCCCGGCGCGCGGCTGTACCGCAGCGGCGACCTGGTGCGCTACAACCCGGCAGGTGCTATCGAATACGTCGGCCGCATCGACCATCAGGTGAAGATCCGCGGTTTTCGCATCGAGCTTGGCGAAATCGAAGCGCGCCTCGCGGCTCAGCCCGCCGTGCGCGAGGCAGTGGTCGTAGCGCTGCCAGCCCGCCATGGCCTGCAATTGGTGGCTTATGTGGTGCCAGTCGATGACCTGGAGGCGCTGGCCGTGCCAGCGCAGGATGACCTGCGCGGCGTTATTCAAGACGCGTTGAAAGCCGATTTGCCGGACTACATGCAGCCCAACCAGCTGATCCTGCTGGCGCGCCTGCCGCTCAACCCCAACGGCAAGCTCGACCGCAAGGCGCTGCCCGCGCCGCAGGCCATCAGCCACAGCCAGGCGCTGCCGCAAACCGATCTGCAGCGGCGTGTTGCCGCCATCTGGCAGTCGGTGCTGGACGTGGCGCAGGTCGGCCTCGGCGATAACTTCTTTGCCCTCGGCGGCCACTCGCTGCTGGCCACGCAGGTGATCAGCCGGGTGCGTCAGGAGCTGGGCGTACAGCTGGCCCTGCGCAGCCTGTTCGAGGCGGCCACGCTGCAAGACTTTGTCGCCAGCATCGAACACAGCGAGCGCGCCGCGAGCATGCCGGTGCTGCGCCGGGTCGATGAGCGCCAGCCGCAGTTGCAGTCGTTTGCCCAGCAGCGGCTGTGGTTCCTCTGGCAACTCGAGCCGCACAGCTCGATGTACAACATTGCCCGCGCGCTCGAGCTGACCGGCACGCTGGACCCGCGCGCGGTGCGCCAGGCCTTCGACATGCTCGTACAGCGCCATGCAGTGCTGCGCACCACCTATTTCGAAGCCGATGGCGAGCATTGGCAGCAAGTGCATCAGCAGCTGGCGCCGGAATTTGCCTTCACTGATCTGCGTGGCTCAGCCGAAGGGCAGGCTGCGCTCGAGCAGCACCTGCAGAGCGAAGCCCGCCAGCCGTTCGACCTGGTCGACGGCTCGCCGATGCGCGTGCGCCTGCTGCGTCTGAGCGAGCAGCGCCATGTGCTGCTGATCACCCTGCACCATATCGTCGCCGACCACTGGTCGTTTGGTCTGCTGCCGGCGGAGTTCGTCAGCCTGTACCAAGCGGCCCGCAGCTCCAGCCCATCGGCGTTGCCGGAGCCACGCCTGCAATACGTCGACTTCGCCGTCTGGCAGCGCGAGTGGCTGGCGACCGGTGAACTCGAGCGGCAGCTGGCGTACTGGCGCGCCCAGTTAGGCGATGACCACCGCTTGACCAGCCTGCCGGCATCGCCTGCACGCCAGGCAGCTTCGGCCAATGCCGCCTATTGCGAGGTGCACGAGTTCCACTTCAGCCCGGCCCTGAGCGAGGCCCTGCGCGAATTCGCCACGGCGCGGGGGGTGACCTTGTACATGCTCCTGCTGGCCGGCTTCAGCGTGGTAGTGGCCCAGCGCAGCGCCAGCAGCCGGGTGCGCCTGGGTACCGATGTGGCCAACCGCAACCACGCCGGGGTTGAAGATCTGGTGGGCTTCTTCGTTAACCAGTTGGTACTGCAATTGACGGTCGAGCCACAGGCCAGCGTCAGCCAGTTGCTGGAGGCGGCGCGCAGCACCGTGATTGGCGCTGCCGACCACCAGGACCTGCCGTTCGAGCGCTTGGTGGAAGCCCTGCGAGTTCCGCGCAGGGCAGGGCGTTCACCGCTGTTTGCGATCAAGTTCATCTATCAGGACAGCAGCGATGTGCCGCTGTCGATCGACGGCCTCGAGATCCAGCCATTGCCGGCCGGTAAAGCCGCCGCCGAGCTGGACCTGATCGCCGAGTTCGTCAACGCGCCCGCCGGCATATACCTGGGGCTCAAGTGCGATGCCGGGCTCTACGCCAGCACCGACATGGCCTGCCTGTTTGGCCAGTTGCAAGGGGTGTTCGAGCACATGCTTGGCGACCCGCAGGCGGCCTTGGCGCAGTTGCTCGAAGGTGCGGCGCAGGTGCAACAGGCGGCCGAGCAACAGGCCCTGGCCGAGCGCCAGGCGCAATTGCAGCAACAGCCGATCCAGCGTCGTCGCCCAGGCCGGGTGGCGGTCGAGTAACGGCGGCAAGGACAGTCAGGCAGGTGCGCGCCAGGGGGCGCCACCTGATACACGAACGGGAGAGGTGCAATGTCGAATTTCGAGTCGCAAGTGATACCGGCGCTGGGCAAGGGGCGGCGCAAGAGCCTCAGCCTGGACCAGTCCAGCCTGGTCACCTTCAGCCCGATGTTCGCCGACCGCCCGCTGCCGCTGGTGTGCACGCCAAGCATGCCCGGGGTCAACCTGATCGAGTGGGCCGGGCAGAACCGCGCCCTGATCGAAAGCAAGCTCGACCAGCATGCGACCCTGCTGTTTCGTGGCTTCAACGTGCCGGATATCCACGCCTTCAACCAGTGCGTCGATGCGATTTCCGGCGGCGCGCTGGAGTACCTGTTCCGCGCCTCGCCGCGCACCCAGATCACCAAGAAGCTCAACGTCTACAGCTCCACCGACTACCCGTCGGCAGAGAAGATTTTCCCGCACAACGAGCACTCGTATTCGCCGGTGTTTCCGCTACACCTGTACTTCTATTGCGACCAGCCCTCGGCCACCGGCGGCGAGACGCCGTTCGGTGATACCCGGCTGCTGCTCGAACGCATCGACCCGCAGGTGCGCGATGAATTCATCCGCAAGCGCGTGCTCTACGTGCGCAATTACGGCGACGGCATGGGCCTGCCCTGGCAAACGGTGTTCCAGACCGAAGACCGCGCCGAAGTCGAGGCTTACTGCGCCAGGATTGGTATCACACCTGAGTGGAAGCCCGGCAATCGCTTGCGCACCCGCCAACAAGGCCCCGCGGTGGTGCGCCACCCGCGTACGGGCGAAACGGTGTGGTTCAACCACGCCACCTTCTTCAACGCGCTGACCCTGCCCGACAGCATTCGCGACAGCCTGCTGGCCGAATTCGAACCGCAGGACCTGCCGCAAAACACCTACTTCGGTGACGGCTCGCCGATCCCCGAAGACTACATCCGCCACCTGCAGCAGCTGTACCGCGAGGTGATGGTCGAGTTCCCGTGGCAGCAGGGCGACGTGGTGGTGCTGGACAACATCTTCACCATCCATGCCCGCAACGGTTACAGCGGCCCGCGCAAAATTCTCACCGCAATGGCAATCCCGCTGAAAAGCACCGACGTGGCCATTGGTTAAGGACATCAGCATGACGTACAGCACTCCAGCAGAAATCTTCCAGACCTCCGCCCAGCAAGCCGCACTGCTGCGCGCCGAACGCAATGCCGGGCGCCCGCTGCTGGCCATCCTGCAGCTGCCTGCCAGCGTTGTCGGTGACGACGCGCAGTGGCACGCCGCGCTGCTGCAACTGGCCGAGCGCCACGAAATCCTGCGCACCCGCTACACCCAGGTGCCTGGCCTGCAGTTGCCCGCCCAGGCGATCAGCGCGCAGGCCGAGGTACGCCTGATGCACGCGGCTGACCTTGAGCAAGCCCGCGAGCTGGCTCGCGCAGCGTTGGCACAGACGCCGCTGGTAGCAGTGCGTTGGGCTGATCAAGTGCTGCTCGCCGCGCCGCTGGCCAGCCTTGACCGAACCAGCCTGCGCCTGTTGGCTGATGAACTGGCGGCGCTTGGGCAGGGCCAGACGTTGCCTGAATTCGATGCCCTGCAATATGCCGACTACGCCGCCTGGCAGGAAGAGCTTGCCGAGCAGCAACTGGGCCAAGAGGGCCTGGCCCATTGGCGCGGTCTGCTGGCGCAATTTACTCATGCTCCGCAGCTGCCATTCGAGCGTCGGGTTGGCCTGGGCGGCGAGCGGGAGTCGAGCCGTCTGGAGTTGCCATTGGCGACCGTGGCTGGCTTGGCGGCGCAGCTTGGGCTGCCGGCGCAGGTAGCGCTTGGCGGGCTATGGGCAGGTTTTCTGGGCGGCCTGCTGGGCGAGCAACGAGTTTTGCTGAGCCTGCTGGTGGATGGTCGCAACGAACAATTGCTCGCCACCTTGGGCCACTTCGCTCGGCGTCTGCCGGTTGCCGCAGAGGTGCCGGCGCAGCAGTCTGTGCGCGAGCACCTGCAGGGCTTTGCCCAGCAGTTGGCGCAGAGCCGCTCCTGGCTTGAATGCTTCAATGAAGTGGAACTGTTCGAGAGCAATCTGGACCATCCCGGCCCGTTGCTGCTTGGCGCTGACATCGAGCTGGAGACTGAGCACGATCTGGCGCTGGTGCAAGATCCCGCTCAAGCCGAAAAACTCCACCTGCAGGCGCGCCGCTGCGGTCAGCAACTGATTCTGCAACTACTGGCCCCGGTCGGCCTGCTCGCACCGGGCTTGCTGGATGCCTGGCTGGCCCAGTTTGCTGTGTTCATCGCCGGGGCTGCGGCCGCGCCTGAGCACCCCGTCAGCGACATCGCCACGCTCGATGCCGGCCAGTCGCAGCAGGTGCTGGCAGCGCTGGACCGCAGTGCCAGCCTGCAGACGGCGCAGGCGCAACTGCTGCACCAACTGTTTGAACGCCGCGCCGCGCTGCATCCGCAGCACATCGCCTTGCAGGTCGAAGGCCGCCAGCTGAGCTACGCCGAACTCGACCGCCAGGCCAACCGCCTGGCGCGGCGCCTGCAAGCCGAAGGTGTCGGCCGTGATGCCCTGGTGGGCGTCTACGGCGGCCGCTCAGTGGAAATCGTGGTGACCCTGCTGGCCATTCTCAAAGCTGGCGGCGCGTATCTGCCGCTGGATCCGTCCTATCCGCACGAACGGCTGAGCTTCATGCTTGAAGACGCTGGCGTCCGCTGCCTGGTGCGCTTGCAGGCGCTGCCTGAAGCACTGACGCTGCCCGCTGCAACCGTGCAGCTGGAAGTGACCGCGCAGACGCTGGATGAGGGCGACGCCAGCCCGCTGCCGGCCAGCAATCACAGCGACGATCTGGCCTATGTGATCTACACCTCCGGCTCCACCGGCCTGCCCAAAGGCGTGATGATCAGCCATGCCAACGCCTGTGCCTCGACCCAGGCGCGCTTGCAGTTCTACCGCGAACCGATCCAACGCTTCCTGATGCTGTCGTCGTTCTCGTTCGACAGCTCGGTGGCCGGCATTTTCTGGACCCTCGCTCAAGGCGGCAGCTTGTGCCTGCCGGCCGAGCAGGCACACAAAGACCCGTTGCAGATCGCCCAGCATGTTGCCGACCAGCAAATTTCGCACTTCCTCGCGCTGCCATCGTTCTATGCGCAGATCCTCGAAGCACTGCCAACCGACGCCGGCCTGACCTGTGTGATCGTGGCCGGCGAGGCCTGCCCGGTCGAGCTCTGCGAACGCCACCAGCAACGCTTGCCGCAGACACTCTTGGTCAACGAGTACGGGCCGTCCGAGAGCGCCGTCTGGTGCACTGCCCAGGCAGTTGCCGAGCCCGTGCTGGCCGAGCGCGTGGCGATCGGCACGGCGATTGCCGGCACCCGCTTGCAGGTGCTCGACGAGCAGGGTGAACTGGTCGGCTTCGGTCGCCCGGGTGAGCTGTATATCGCCGGCGCCGGCCTGGCCCGCGGCTACCTGGCAAGGCCAAGCCTGACCGCCAGCCGCTTCTTGCCGGACCCGCACGGGGCAGTACCCGGGGCGCGCCTGTACCGCACCGGCGACCGCGTAGCCTGCCGCCCGGACGGCGTGCTCGACTACCTTGGACGCCTCGATTTCCAGCTGAAGATTCGCGGCTTCCGTATTGAGCTGGGCGAGATCGAAGCGCGTCTCGGCGCTGACAGCCGTGTCCGCGAAGCGGCGGTGGTTGCCCGCGATACCGCAGCCGGCAAGCAGTTGGCCGCCTATGTGGTATTGCACGCCGACGCGCCCGCCGAGGCCAGTGAAGCGGCGCTGCTGGAGCTGCTGCGCGAGCAATTGCCCGAGCATATGGTGCCAGCCTTCATCAACGCCCTCGAGCGCATGCCGTTGACCCCCAACGGCAAGTTAGACCGCAACGCGCTGAGTGCCCGCGAGCAACGCGGTCAGGCCTATGTCGCACCGCGCAATGAGCTGGAGCAGACGCTGGCGCGCATCTGGCAAGAGGCGCTGGAGCTGCCGCAAGTCGGTATCCACGACAACTTCTTCGCCCTCGGCGGGCATTCGTTGCTGGCCACGCGGATTCGCTCGCGGGTACACAGCGAGCTCAATATCAACCTGCCGCTGCGCGCATTTTTCGAAGGTGAAACCGTCGAGTTGCTGGCCCTGCAGGTTGAGCTGCATCGCGATAACGAAGTCAACGAAGACAAGCTCGATGCCCTCGAAGCCCTGTTCGCCGAGGCTGAGCAGCAATGAGTCAGCTACCCGATCGGATGTTGGCCCTGGCCAAACGCTTTGCCGGCTTCAGCCCAGCGGAACGCAGCGCCCTGCAAGCGAAGATGATCGCCCAGGGGCTGTCGCTGGATATTCTGCCGATTCCGCCGCGCGAGGCGGGCATCAGCGAGTTGCCGGCCTCGTATGCGCAACAGCGGCTGTGGTTGGTATGGCAACTGGACCCGCAGTCCAGCGCCTATAACCAACCCGCGCAGCTACGCTTGCGTGGACAGCTGAACAGCACCGCGCTGGAGCAGGCGATCGAGCAGTTGATCGAGCGGCACGAAGTGCTGCGCACCAGCTTCCGCTGGCACGAGCAGCAGGTGTTGCAGGTGATCCACCCGCAGCGTCGGTTTGCCCTGCCCCGGCTCGACCTCAGTGCCGCGGGCGAGGGCGCCGAAGCGCTATTGGCCGAACAGATGACGGCGCTGGCCGAGCAGCCCTTCGATCTGGAGCGTGACTTGCTGCTGCGGGCAACGCTGATCAAGCTCGCTGCCGAGCAGCATGTGCTGTTGTTCTGCAGCCACCATATTGTCTGCGATGCCTGGTCGTTGCCGATCCTGGTTGGTGAAGTCAGCGAAGGTTATCGCCAGGCCTTGCAGGGTCAGCGCGCTGCTCTGCCGCCTCTGGCCGTACACTACGCCGACTACGCCCACTGGCAGCGGCTGTGGCTGGAGGCCGGTGAGGGCGAGCGGCAGCTGGCCTACTGGCGCGAGCGACTCGGTAGCGAGCACGTGCAGCTGGCTTTGCCACTGGACCGGCCACGCACGGCCAGCCGCAGCAACCGCGGTGCGCGCCATGAAATCGAATTCGATGCAGCCCTTGGCGCGCGCCTGCGCGCTATGTCGGCGGCGACCGGCAGCACGCTGTTCATGCTGCTGCTGGCCAGCTTCCAGGCCGTACTGCACCGTTACAGTGGCGCCGCTCAAGTCCGCGTCGGCACGCCCGTGGCCAACCGTACTCGCGCTGAAGTCGAGGGGTTGATCGGCTTTTTCGTCAACACGCAGGTGTTACAGGCTGATATCACGCCCCAGCAGACCTTTACCGCGCTGCTGGCCCAGGTCAAGAGCCGGGTCCTCGAGGCCCAGGCGCATCAGGACACGCCGTTCGAACAACTGGTCGATGCCCTGCAACCCGAGCGCAATCTGGACAGTAGCCCGCTGTTTCAAGTGCTCTACAACCATCTGGTCGACGCAGCCGACGCCGGCCGCCTGGAATTGCCGGGCCTGACAGTCGAGGTGCAGGGCAGCGGGCATGAAGCGGTGCGCTTCGACCTGACCCTGAGCACCCGCGAAGCCGATGGCCGCTTGTATGCAGCCTTGGTGTACGCCACTGATCTGTTCGACGCCAGCACCATTGCCCGCCTAGCCGAGCACTGGCGCAATCTGCTCGCTGATGCACTGCGCTATCCGCAGCAGGCGATTGGCGACCTAGCGCTGTACAGCCCTGCAGAACAACAGCAGTTAGCGCAATGGGCCGAAGGCGGCCCGTTGCAGCAGCGCGCCCTCGATGTACCAGCGCGTATCAGTGCCCATGCGCAAACCACACCTGAGGTCATCGCTGTGGTGCAAGGCGCACGGCGCCTCAGCTATGCCCAGCTCGACGGCCAGGCCGAAGCCTTGGCCGGGCGCTTGCGCGAGCAGGGCGTGGGCGCCGATGTACTGGTCGGTATCGCTGCCGAGCGTTCGCTGGAGATGGTCGTCGGCCTGCTGGCGGTGCTCAAGGCCGGCGGCGCCTATGTGCCGCTGGCGCCCGAGTACCCGCAGCAACGTCTCAACCAGATGATCGCCGACAGCGCCCTCGAGCACCTGCTGGTGCAGGCGCCGCTGGCTGAGCGCTTTGCCGAGCTGACCGGCGTCCACCAGCAACTGCTGCCCGACCCGACCCAGGCGTTGTCCGGCGCAGGCTGGGCGCTGGCGCCGATCAGCGACCCGCAGCAATTGGCCTATGTCATCTTTACTTCCGGCTCCACCGGTCGCGCCAAGGGCGTCACCGTCAGCCACGGCGCGCTGGCCAACTACGTTGCAGCCATCGGCGAACGCCTGCCGATCACTCAGGCGCGGAGCATGGCGCTGGTCTCGACCATGGCCGCCGACCTTGGCCATACCGTGCTGTTTGGCGCGCTGTGCCACGGCCAGGCCTTGCACCTGATCGACAGCGACATGGCGGTCGATGGCAGCGCCCTGGGTGCTTATCTGTACAACGAACAGATCGATGTGCTGAAGATCGTCCCGTCGCACCTGGCGGCGCTGCTTGGCGAAGATAACGCCGCAGTCATCCCCCGGCAGTGCCTGGTGCTGGGCGGCGAAGCCTGCCCGCCGAGCCTGTTGCAACGCATTCAGCAGCTGGCCCCGGCCTGCCGCGTGGTCAACCATTACGGCCCGACCGAGACCACGGTCGGCGCCATCACCCAAAGCCTCGATGGCGACTGGGCGCACGCTACACGCCTGCCGCTGGGGCGGCCGCTGGCCAATCTGCGCGCCTATGTGCTCGACAGTGATGCTGGCGCGTTGCCGGTGAACTGTGCCGGTGAGCTGTACCTGGGCGGTGCCGGCGTCGCCCGTGGCTATTACTTGCGCCCGGGCATGACCGCCGAGCGCTTCGTGCCCAACCCGTTCAGCGCCGATGGCGCGCGGCTGTACCGCACAGGTGACCAGGCGCGCTACCGAGCCGATGGCCTGCTGGAGTTCATTGGCCGGGTCGATCATCAGGTCAAGATTCGCGGCTACCGGGTCGAACCTGGCGAGGTGCAGGCCTGCCTGCAGAGCCACCCACAGGTGCGTGAATGCGCCGTGGTTGCTCAGAACGGCCCGACCGGCAAACAGCTGGTGGCTTATCTGGTCGCCGCCGAGGTCGATCTGCCCGGGATCCGTCAGTGGCTGGGCGAGCAGTTGGCAGCTCATCAGGTGCCGAGCCATCTGCTGCTGTTGCCGACGCTGCCGCTGACCGCCAACGGCAAGCTGGATCACAAGGCACTGCCGCAACCCGACGTCAGCAGCCAGGCCGACTATCGCGCAGCCGCCAACGACGTCCAAGGTCAACTGGTAGAAATCTGGCAAGCGCTGCTCGGTGTCGAGCGGGTGGGCATCAGCGACAACTTCTTCGAACTGGGCGGTGACTCGATCATCGCCATCCAGATGGTCGGCAGGGCGCGTCAGGCGGGCATTCATATCGCCTCCAAAGACGTCTTCCGCTGCCAGACCATCCTTGAGCTGGCAGCCGTTGCCAGCTGTATCCAAGTGCTGCAGATCGACCAGGGCCCAGTGCGCGGCGAGATGCCGCTGACGCCGATCCAGCAGGTGTTTTTCGCCAGCGACATCCCGCATTTGCAGCACTGGAACCAGTCCGTGCTGTTGACGCCACGCAGCCCGCTGCAAGCGGCACTGCTGGCCCAGGCACTGAGCACCCTGCAACAGCACCATGACGCTTTGCGCCTGCGCTATCAGCAGGTTGCCGGGCAATGGCAGGCCAGCCACGTCGACAGCATCGAGGCCTGCCTGTGGCACGAAGCCGTGGCCGACGAAGTCGCTGTGCGCGATCTGGGCCAGCGTGCACAAGCCAGTCTGGATCTGAGCAACGGCCCGGTGCTGCGCGCGGTGCTGATGGACCTTGCCGATGGCGGCCAGCGGCTATTGCTGGTGATCCACCACCTGGTGGTCGATGGCGTGTCCTGGCGGGTGTTGCTGGAAGACTTGCAGCAGCTGTACCGGGATCTGCAACAGGGCACGCTGGCGCGTCTGCCGGCCAAGACCTGCGCGTTCCAGAGCTGGGCCCTGCGCCTGCGCGAGCATGCCCGCGGCCCGCTGACCGCGGCTGAACTGGCCTACTGGCAACGCTTGCGTGACGCTGATGCCAGCCTGCCACTGGACCGCCCAAACGGCGCCAACCTGGCCTGCCATGGCCGCGCTATCAACACCCGCCTGCCACGTGAGGCCACCACCCGCCTGCTGCAGGACGCTGCACGAGCCTACCGTACGCAGATCAACGACCTGCTGTTGCTGGCGCTGGCCGAAGTGGTATGCCGCTGGACCGGTCGCCCTGAGGTGCTGGTGCAGTTGGAAGGGCACGGCCGCGAAGAGCTGTTCCCTGAAATCGACCTGTCACGCACGGTTGGCTGGTTCACCAGCCTGTACCCCGTGCGTCTGGCCCCAGTCGACGATATCGCCAGTTCGATCAAGGCAATCAAGGAGCAACTGCGCCAGGTACCGGGCAATGGTCTGGGCTTCGGTGTGCTGCGTCATCTCGGTGACGATGCCTGCCGCGCCGCGTTGGCGGCAGTGCCGAAACCGGCGATCACCTTCAACTACCTGGGTCAGTTCGACCAGAGCTTCGACGAGCATTCGCTGTTTGCGCCGGCAGCGGAAAACGCCGGGGACGAGCGCGACAGCCGTGCCCCGCTGGGCAATTGGCTGACCCTCAACAGCCAGGTCTACGGCGGCGAGTTGGCGCTGAGCTGGAGCTTCAGCAGCGAAGTGTTCGACGATGCCACGGTGCAGCGGCTGGCCGACGACTATCAGGCGACCCTGCTGGCGCTGATCGAGCACTGCTGCCAGGTGGCAAACGGCGGAGTAACGCCGTCCGACTTCCCGCTGGCAGCGCTCGAGCAATCTCAGCTGGATGCCTTGCCGGTAGCACCGCGGGCCATCGCCGACCTGTATCCACTGGCGCCGATGCAGCAGGGCATGCTCTTTCACACCCTCTACCAACACGCCTCGGACGACTACGTCAATCAACTGCAGGTGCCGGTGCAAGGCCTCGACGCCGAGCGTTTCGGCAAGGCGTGGACGGATGCAATCGGAGCCCACGACATCCTGCGCACGTCCTTCCACTGGCAGGGCGAGCTGAGTGAACCGGTGCAGATTGTCCATCGTCAGGTCGAGCTGCCGTTGCAGGTGCTCGATGGCCAAGGCGTGGATCTGGAGGCATTGGCCGCTGCCGAGCGGCAGGCCTGTTCGCGCTTTGATCAGGCGCCATTGCTGCGTCTGCTCCTGCTGGAGCTGGGCGGCGGCAAGCAACACCTGATCTACACCAACCATCACATCCTGATGGACGGCTGGAGCAGCTCGCAGCTTATGAGCGAAGTGATGCAGCGCTATCACGGCCTGCAGCCGGCCCGTCAGCCTGGTCGTTATCGCGACTACATCGGCTGGCTGCAGCGCCAGGACGGCGCCGCCTGCGAAAGCTTCTGGCGCCAGCGCCTGACGGCCCTGGACGAGCCTACCCGGTTGGCCGGTAGCCTGGCCCGGGGTACGGGTGCGAGCGGTCATGGCGAGTTCCACCATGACTGGGACGAAGCCAACAGCAAGCGCCTGCAGGCGTTTGCCCGGCAACAGAAAGTCACCGTCAACACCCTGGTGCAAGCGGCCTGGCTGCTGCTGTTGCAGCGCTATACCGGCCAAGCCAGCGTGGCCTTTGGCGCCACGGTGGCCGGGCGGCCGGCAGAGCTGCCGGGGATCGAGCAACAGGTCGGGCTGTTCATCAACACCTTGCCGGTCATTGCCACCCCGCAGGCAGGCCAGCGCGTCGGCGACTGGCTGCACAGCGTCCAGGCCGAAAACCTCGCCCTGCGTGAGTTCGAGCACACGCCGCTCAACGATATCCAGCGCTGGGCCGGCACCGGCGGCGAGGCACTGTTCGACAGCCTGCTGGTGTTCGACAACTATCCCGTGGCCGAGGCACTGGGCCAACAAGCCGAGAGCAGCGTGCGCTTTGGCGACGTCGTCAGCCGCGAACGGACCAACTATCCGCTGGCCGTGGCAGTTGCAGCCGAACGCCGCCTGAGTATCAGCTACGGCTACGACCGCGCAGCGTTTACCCGCGTCACCATCGAGCGTCTCAATGGCCATCTGTTGCAGCTGTTGGCCGCTTTCATGGTCGACGCCGAGCGCCCCTTGGCCAGCATCGAACTGCTGACCGAAGCGGAGCGCGCTGCGCTGTGCCATGACTGGCCACGCTTCGCCGAACCGCCGATACACCTGGGTATCGGCGCCATGGCCGGCGCCTGGCCAGAGCGTCAGGCATTGATCTTCAATGGCCAGCGTTTCAGCTATGGCGACCTCGACCGGCGTGCCAACCGCCTGGCCCACGAGCTGATCGCCCGCGGCGTCGGCCAGGAGCTGCGGGTGGGCGTGGCGTTGCCGCGCAGTGACGGCTTGCTGGTGGCCCTGCTCGCCGTGCTCAAGGCCGGTGGCGCCTACGTGCCGCTGGACCTCAGCTATCCACGCGAGCGTCTGGCGTATTTGATGGAAGACTCCGCCATCAGCCTGCTGCTGACCGAGGCGCCACAGCGCGCGCAACTGCCGATCCCGCCGGGGCTGGCAGTGCTCGCGCTGAACAGCCTTGACCTCAGCCAGCACGCGAGCAGCGCACCAGCCGTCGAGGTTGCGCCCGAAAGCCTGGCCTACATCATCTACACCTCAGGCTCCACCGGCCGCCCCAAAGGCGTCGCTGTCGCCCACGGCCCGCTGGCGATGCACTGTCGCAGCACCGGCGAGGCCTATCGCATGACGCCGGCCGATTGCGAGCTGCACTTCCTCTCGTTCGCCTTCGACGGCGCTCATGAACGCTGGCTGACCGGCTTGCTGCATGGCAGCAGCATCCTCTTGCGCGACGACAGCCTGTGGACCCCGGAGCAGACCTGCGAGGCGCTGCGCGAGTACGGCGCGACCATGGCTGGGTTCCCGCCGGCCTATCTGCACCAGCTTGCCGAGCACGTGCAGCGGGTCGGCAATCCACCACCCATGCGTCTGTACAGCTTTGGTGGCGATGCCATGCCGCAGGCCAGCTTCGAGCTGGTGCAGCAGGTGCTCAAGCCGAAGATGATGATCAACGGCTACGGCCCGACCGAAACCGTGGTCACGCCGATGGTCTGGCGCACTGATTTGAATGACGTCTGCAGCGCGGCCTATGCACCGATTGGCAGTTGCGTGGGCGAGCGCAGCGCGTACGTGCTCGACGCCGACCTCAACCTGTTGCCGGTCGGTGTGGCGGGTGAGTTGTACATCGGCGGCACCGGCCTTGCTCGCGGCTACCTCAACCGCCCTGGACAAAGTGCCGAGCGCTTCGTGCCCGATCCTTATGGCGAAGCCGGTGCGCGGTTGTACCGCACCGGCGATGTGGTGCGCCAGGACGAGGCGGGGGTATTCGAGTACCTCGGCCGCATCGACAACCAGGTCAAGATTCGCGGCTTCCGTATCGAACTAGGCGAGATCGAAGCGCGCCTGATGGGCTTTGCCGCCATCAGCGAAGCGGTGGTGCTGGCGCAGGAAACTGCCCAAGGGCGCAGGCTGGTGGCTTATCTGGTGGCCGCCGCTGGCCAACGCCAGGCGCATACCGATGCAGCCTTGCTCGAGCCGATCAAGGCCGAACTCAAGGCCGCGTTGCCCGATTACATGCTGCCCGCGCATTGGCTGCTGCTCGAGCAACTGCCGCTGACACCCAATGGCAAGCTCGACCGCAAGGCCTTGCCGCTGCCGACGGTTGACCACGCTGCGCGCAGCTACGTGGCGCCGCGCAATGACGTCGAAAGCACGCTGGCTGCGTTGTGGCAGGACGTGCTCAAGGTCGAGCAGGTTGGCGTCACCGACAACTTCTTCGAACTCGGTGGCGACTCGATCATCTCGCTGCAACTGGTTGGCCGTGCGCGGCAGGCGTCGATTCGCTTTACGCCTAAAGACCTGTTCGAGCAGCAGACCATTCAGGCCTTGGCTGCCGTCGCTGAAGTGGGTGATGGCGAGCAGATCGACCAAGGCCCGGTAACCGGTGCGCAGGTACTGCTGCCGGTGCAGCAATGGTTCTTCGAGGAGCCGATCCCGAGCCGGCATCACTGGAACCAGTCGGTACTGCTCAAAGGCCGTGAGCCATTGCAGGCCGCCGCGCTGGAGCAGGCGCTGCAGGCCTTGGTCGCACACCACGATACGTTGCGCCTGGCGTTTGTCGAGCAAACCGATGGCTGGCAGGCGCACTACCGTGATGTAGACGTTGCTCAGAGCCTGCTGTGGCAGGTCGAGGTGGCCGATACCGCTGAACTGGAAGCACGCTGCGAAGCTGCCCAGCGCAGTTTTGATCTGGCTACCGGGCCGTTGTTGCGGGCAGTGCTGGCGACCTTGGCTGATGGCAGCCAGCGCTTGTTGCTGGTGGTGCATCATCTGGTGGTCGACGGCGTGTCCTGGCGGCTGCTGTTCGAAGACCTGCAACAGGCCTATCAGCAAGCGCTGCAAAACCAGCCAGTGCACCTGCCGGCAAAATCCAGCGCCTATCAACGCTGGGCCGAGCGCTTGCAGACTCATGCGCAGCGCGCCGACGCGCTGGCCGAACTGGATTACTGGTGCAGCCAGCTCAGCGGCGCGGTTACCGGTCTGCCCGGTGTTGCAGCCAACGCGATCGCCAGCGGCCTCGATGCCACCAGCGTGCACGCCCAGCTCGACACCGAACAGACCCGTCGCCTGTTGCAGGTGGCGCCGGCAGCCTATCGGACCCAGGTCAATGACCTGCTGCTCACCGCGCTCGCCCAGGTGGTGGGCCAGTGGACCGGCGCCGGCTCGACCTTGATCCAGCTCGAAGGCCATGGCCGCGAGGCGCTGTTTGACGACATCGACCTCAGCCGCACAGTCGGCTGGTTCACCTCGGTGTTTCCGCTGAAGCTGACACCGGCTAACGATCCTGCAAGCTCTATCAAAGCCATCAAAGAACAACTGCGCGCCATCCCCGACAAAGGCTTGGGCTACGGCGTGCTGCGTTACCTCGGTTCGGCGGACACTCGTCGGCAACTGGCTGCGCTGCCGGTACCGCGCATCACCTTCAACTACCTCGGCCAGTTCGACGGCAGCTTCAGCCAGGATGATGCCTTGTTCAGCCCGGCCAGCGAAGCCCATGGCAGCGATTCCAGCGCTGAGGCGCCGCTGGGCAATTGGCTGTCGATCAGTGGCAAGGTGTATGACGGCCGTCTACGCCTGGACTGGAGTTTCAGCCAGACGATGTTCGACCCTGCGCCGATGCAGGCGTTGGCGGATGCCTATGTGCAGGCGCTGGCCGAGCTGATCGAACATTGCTGCGACGAGCGCCACGCCGGCGTCACCCCATCCGACTTCCCTTTGGCCGGGCTTGCGCAGCCCCAGCTGGACGCACTTGGCGTCGCGCCTGCGGCCATCGAAGACATCTATCCGCTGGCGCCGATGCAACAGTACCTGTTGCAACATGAGCGACATGACGCGGTGGCGGGCGACTTCGTCAACCAGATGTGCATGGACCTCGATGGCGTCGACCCGGAGCGGCTGCGCCAGGCCTGGCAGGTGGCGATGGATCATCATCCGATCCTGCGTACCCGATTTGCCTGGGCGGCGCCGTTGGCTGCTCCGGTGCAGGTGGTGCATCGCCAGGTGCGGTTGCCGTTGCGGCAGGTGGAGGGTTGCGAACTGAGCACTGCTCAGCTTGAACAGTTGGCCAATGATGAGCGCCTGCGTGGGTTTGAACTGGATGCTGAGCCGTTGTTGCGGTTGGTGTTGATTCACTGCGGTGGCGCGCGCTATCGGTTGCTGTGTACCAATCACCATATTCTGCTGGATGGCTGGAGTGGTTTTCAGCTGTTCAACGATGTCCTGGCTGCCTACACCGGGCAGCCGCTGGAGCGCAGTGGTGGTGGTTATCGCGATTACATTGCCTGGCTGCAAAGCCGTGACCGTTCTGCCGATCAGCACTTCTGGCAAGGGCAACTGGCCTTGTTGCACACGCCGACCTTGCTGCAGCGCTGCGCCATCGGCCGCACTGCGGCAGCGGCAGGAGGGCATGGCGAGTTGGCCTACCGCTTTGACACACTGCAGACCGAGCAGGTTGCCAGTTTTGCCCGCCGGCAGAAAATCACCGTCAACACGCTGATGCAGGCCGCCTGGTTGTTGCTGCTGCACCATCACACGGGTGAATCGACAGTCGCCTGCGGCGTGACCTTGTCTGGACGACCGCCGCACTTGCGCGATATCGAGCGGCAGTTGGGCCTGTATATCAACGATGTGCCGCTGGTGGCCGAAATAGATCGCCTACAAGGGCTGGGCGACTGGCTGCAGGATTTGCAGGCGCGCAACCTGCAAGTGCGCGAGCATGGCTATAACGCACCGGGTGAGATCGAAGGTTGGGCGGGTCTGGGCGGTGCTCTGGCGGATACCGTGATTGTCTTCGAGAACTATCCGGTCAGCGCCGCACAAGCGAGCGGTGACAGCCGCGGCTTGCGCTTGCAGGCCATGAACAGTGTCGAACAGGCCAATACCCCGCTGACGCTGTATGTGGAGCTGAAAGGCCAATTGCAGCTGCGCTTTGACTACCGACTGGATGCATTCGCTGAGGATGCGGTGGGTCTGCTCAACGAGCAATTGTTGCAGGTGCTGTGGCAGTTGGTGGATGGGCGAGTTGATCGCAACCTGGGGGAGGTATTGGGCAAACGACCGTTGGCGGCGTGATGGCTTGTCGTGAAGGGTGGAAAAAGGGGCACCGAAAGGTGCCTCTTTTTTTTGCGATGACTTATGGGCGGCACCCGTTAGCAGTAGCTCACTTGCGCTGCCTGAAGTCGTTGCGACCCAGCCGCTTGGCTTTGCGTAGAGACCTGAATGAGGGAGACTCGCATGGGTATATGCATTTTGCATGCATCTGTGCCAAACGGTATCATGCAGGTGAATTGCTCAGGTAGATAGGCCGCGAAAGAGGGGCGCGGCCTTTTTTTGAAGCACGTCAGGATAGACCAAAAATGGACACTCAATATTATCTTCGGCAATGTAAACGTGGGCTGCTCTATAGCGGCGTGTTTTTGATTAACTGGTATTGGCGTGATGCGTATCCCTTAGGTGCTAATGTCGTCTATACCTTGCTGGTAGTCGCCAGTTGCTTATTGTTTCCCTATGCTACTAAGTGTTTCGAGCAGCTTGCGCATGTTACGCGTACCTATAGCCTGTGGCATAGATGTTTTGGTGTCGAAACTCTCAGAAATAACGGATTTATTATGCTCTATCACGTCTTTTGTTTGGTCGTAGCGCTGCCAGTTGGCGGGCTGTATTTTCTCTGTGCGAGCGCGAGAAAAAGCTGACTCAATAAGGCAGCTTGTTCGATTAAGGTTTGAGAGACAAAACAAAATCGTTGAATTTCTTCATTTGCTTGTCATCAATTGCAGCGCTGACTACAGCCATTAGTACGGCGAAGGCTAGGATTCCAGCAGCCCCTGCCGGCATACCGATAGTCATACTAAAGGCGGCTGCTAACAGTATTCCTGCGAGCTTCCCTGCCACGAAAGTTTCGGTTGCCAGGAAAAAAGAATTCCAGTTATTGGTCTCGAAGCCTTCGACTGCAGCGGTATGTAAGACCTGTAAATCCATGACTAGGGCAGTAACGCCAAAACCTTTTGCAAAACGTGCAAGGTTCTCCGACATTTGTTTCTTGTCCATGGCCTTCAGCGCTGTGGTGATTGCAGCCCTATCTGCGGCGCCGAACTTCCTTTGAATGCCTTCCCGGTATTGGTCGAATGCCTTGATCGCCTGAGCTGCGGACCGGATGCGTTTACCCTGAGCAGCCTGTTCCAGTTCCCGAGCTTGCGAGGCCAGTTGCTTGCCGAATTTGTCTGTTACATCGCCATAAAAGTCGACAACGAATTTGACCGCTGCCATGTGGTCGGCTTCAGCCTCAGCCTTGGCTTTCTCCTCGGTTAGACGTTTAGCTTCCGCCTCGCGTTGCTGTTGTGCTTTGACGCGTTCTTGAGCGAGACGCTTACTCATGGATTCGATTGCAGCATCCAGCCAAAGGACCTTGTGCGCTTCAGCGTACGACAAGCCGTATTCCGTCTGAATGCGCAGTGCCATGGCCATGTAGCCACGAGGATGGCCTGCTACTCTAAGTTTGCTCGCTTTGACCTTCATCGAAATCGTAAGGGGATTGCTGCCAAAAAAAGCATTAGCTTTTTCCAGTGCAACTGCTCGGTCTTCACCCAGACTTGTAATAAGTTTTTCTATTTTTACAGTATTACTGGCTGCATTTGCTGTGGTGGCGCCTACGGCGGTAAGTTGATTGCTCAGGTGTTGGTCGAGACCTTTCGAGGTCTCGGCAAAGGTTTTTTTCACCTCTGCTTCTATACGGCCGATTTCTTTCGCCAAGCCTCTGTTTGCATCTTGAAGCTCATATTTTGCATAAGCCATGTGTGTAGACGCTTGAGAACCGCCGAATTGGAAAGAATGTACATTGAATCCGATCCCATAAGGATCATTGCCAGCGGGAGGCTGTGCACCGACAAAGGTTGCTGGGAGATTGATTTGCATAGGGTGATATTCCTCGCTGTACTAGATGGCGGAGCAGTTTTGCTCCGGCCTGCTTTTCAAGCAGGTGAAATCACTCTATATGCATAAATGCATTATATCAAGCATAAAATGCATAGATGCATTCCGCGCGCTAGCGCAACCCCTTGGAAGGTTGTGGGAGAGGGGGCAGGTGCTTGCTCGCTGGCTTAGGCGTGCATGGATCTCGCTGCCCTGCAAAACGCATGGCAACAAAAAGCCCCCGCCGGAATCCCGGTGGGGGCTTTGAACTCGCGAGACTGCGAGTCAGATCAGAAGCTGTACTTCACATTGAACATCACGTTGCGCGGTGCACCCCAGAAGGTCGTGCCGTAGTTACCAATGCCGCTGTAATAATGCTTGTCGAACAGGTTATTGACGTTGACCGTGGTCTTCAGGTCCTTGCTGACATCATACCCAGCCACCAGGCCCACCAGGGTGTAAGCCTTCTGCTCAAACTTGGCAGTAGGATCGCTGACGGTGTACCAGTCGCCCGGCAGGAAATAGGTCCCGCTCTGCCAGTACACGTTACCGCCCACCGTGACCTTGTTCAGATCGCCGGGCAGGCGATAGTTGGTCGCTACCTTGAACATATGCTGAGGCTGATTGGCCGCAACGCGACGGTCATCCGCATCATGCGATTCGGCAAAGGTGTAGCCCCCCTGCACCTGCAGGCCTTCCAATACCTGTCCCGCAACCTCCAGCTCCACACCACGGGTCGTCACGCCTTGAACGGCTCGGTACGCCCCGCCATTATCGCCAGCAATCGCTTCTGCGAAGTTATCTTGCTGGAGCTCAAACAGGGCCATGCTGGCATTCAGGCGGTCATTCAGGTACGCGCCTTTGATGCCGATCTCGTAGCTCTGCCCGGTCAGCGGGTCCAGTGCAGTGCCGCTCGGAGTCAAGTTGAAGGGTTGCGGTTTGAAGACGTCGGTGTAGCTGGCATAGACCGTGTGATGATCGTCCAGGTCGTAGGTCAGGCCGGCATACGGCACAACTTCCCCGGAAACCGAAGCCTTCGGGTCCTCAGGGTTAAACGTTGCAAAGACGTTCTGGTTACGCCATTTGTAATCAACCACGCGCGCGCCGAGGATCAGCGAAAGTTGGTCGGTCGGCTTGAGAATGGTGGAAGCAAACGCTACTTTTTGACGCGATTCGATATCGAACTTGAGCCACCAGTCGTAGGCATCAGGTTTGGACGCATTGTTGTCCCAGTCAAATACATCGTCCACGGTAGCATCCGTGTTGCCGTCGAACCGCGTAGACACCGAGCGGGTGTGAGCGATGCTGTAACCAAACACTGCCTCATGCGTCCTGCCGCCCAATGTGAACGGACCACGGGCATAGATATCCAGACCTTTTTCCTTGGTCGTGGTATTGAATTTCGAGGCACCGCCTTGATAGAAACCGTGCTGAGCGCTGTTATCCAGGTTCACCGGTGCGCTGGTCAGGCCGGAAATGAGCTCGCGTGAACTGTACTTCCTGCCACTGATTTGGGTTTTCAGCTCCCATCCGTTGGAAAAATCATGGCTGATCTCCGCGAAGGCACGTTGAGTTTCCTGGTTGCGCCATGCCCATTTATCGGCAGCGTTCATGTCCCGATCGAACTTGATTGTTTGGCCATTCACGTAGAAGGCGGGCAACGCACCAGTTGTCGAACCGTTATGCTGATCCTTTTGGGTGTCGTAACCCACGGTCAGCATGGTGTCATCGTTCAGATCAGCTTCAACAACGCCGTAGAAGATGTACTGATCACCTTCCAGGTAATCGATGTAGCTCTTGTTGGTCTGGGCCCCGGCAACCATCCGCCCGCGGATGTTCTTGTTTTCAGTCAGTGGTCCAGACAGATCCAGATCAGTGGTGTATTTATCCCACGAGCCTGCGCCAGCACCGACTTGCCCCTTGAATTCGCTGGTCGGACGTTTGCGTACCAGATTGACGACTCCAGATGGGTACCCAGCACCGTTGACCAATCCGGTAGCGCCCTTCAGGACTTCAACGCGGTCGTAGATGATGGTGTTACCAATGCTGTAGTTGTCCCGCAGCGAGCCACCGTCGGAAGACAAGCTCGGCACACCATCAAACTGAAAGTTCTCCAGCTGAAAGCCCCGCGAGTAAAAGCTGTACGCCTCCGAACTCTCCTGGTTTACGGTAATCCCCGGCGTCTGCTTGAGCACATCGGAAACACTCTGCAGGTTCTGATCATCCATCTGCTGGCGGGTCACCACACTGACCGACTGCGGCGTTTTGCGCAGGCTCAGGGGCAAGCGCGTAGCCGCTGCGGTTTCACCGGTGGTGTACGAACCTGTTCCTTCGGTGGTGATCCCCAACGCCGCCCCGGAAATGTTCGTTGCACCCAACTGCATCGCCGCATCATCCGCCGCCCGCGGAGCGCCAAGGGTGACGACGTTGCCCTGCACGCTGTAGCTGACGCCAGTGCCCTGCAGCAGTCGCGCCAGTGCTTGTTCAGGCGACAGGCGACCGGCTACTGCTGCGCTGCGGCGGCCTTGCACGGTGTCCTGGCTGAACAGGATCTGCAGGTCGGTCTGCTTGCCGAAGCTGAGCAGCGCGCTACTCAGCGGCTGCGCCGGAATGTCGAAAGCCAGGTCCTGCGCCTGAGCGACTGTTGCGTAGGGCAGGGCCAGGGCCAGGCCAAGAGCGCTCATGCTCAACGATGGGCGCAAGGCATGGCGCAGAAGCAGTGCTTTTCCTAGTGGGGTGAGGCGGTGTGGTGCTGGCATTGTGTCGGCTCTTATATATGGCGTAAGTGTTAATGCGATTGCGTCTCAACTTACAATGGAACGCATGACCCGCTGAAAACCGGAAAAGTTTTTTTCAGGCCGGCTCCAGATCGCTGCGCACCTTGCCCGAATCCATCCGTACCAGCTGGTCGGCCACATCGAAATAACGGTCGTCGTGGGAGATGACGATGATGGTTTTGCCCAGCCGTTTCAGGTCCGGCAGCAGCTCGGTGTAGAAGATGCGGCGGAAGGTCGGGTCCTGGTCGGCGGCCCATTCGTCGAATACCAGCACCGGCCGCTCTTCGATCCAGGCATTGACCAGCGCCAGGCGCTTGCGCTGGCCGGTGGAGAGGTCGGTGGTGGTGAACGCGCCGTCGCGGATGCTGACCTTGTGGGCGATTTCCAGTCGTTCCAGATAACGGGCAGCGTCTGCCGGCAGGTCGCCGTCGCCTTGGACCAGGTCGTCGAACAGGTAATAGTCGGCGAAGATGGTGGTGAACAACTGGCGATAGTCATCGCGGTTTTGTGCCGTTACCGCCTGGCTGTTCAGGCGTATTTCGCCTTGCTGCGGCTCATACAAGCCCAGCAGCAGTTTGATCAGGGTGGTCTTGCCACAGCCGTTTTCGCCAACGATGAAGACGATGTCGCCCTGGCGGATCTTCAGGTTGACCGGCCCGAGGGCAAACGGCGTAGCGCCGTCAACTACCGGGAAGGCATAGCGCACGTCGCGCAGTTCCAGCTCGTGCACCGCTTGCGCGGGCTTGGCCGGGGCGTCGAGCAGCAGATGTGGCTCCGGCGAGGAAAACGTCTCGGACAGCTCGGCAATGCGCCGGAAGGCAATTTGCGCGCGGCTGACGATCGGCAGGTTGGCAATCAACTGCTCGAGTGGGCCTTTCATGTACAGCAGCACCAACACAAAGCCGCTCATCACCGCCTTGTTGCTGTCTGGCCAGTAGGCCTGCATGGCCAAGGCCAGGCCGATAACCACGAAGAACAGCATCGAGCCAAAGGTCTTGGCGACGATGAAGATGTTCACCGACTCGATTTGCTTGCGGCAGATCAGCGAAGCGCTTTCACGGATGCGCTGGGTGAACATGCGCTGGCGGCGCGGGCGGTGAATGCGCAGTTCCTTGGCGCCATCGGCAATCGCGCGGTAGTGCTTTTGCAGGTTGTCTTCTTCATCACGTGCTTCGAGAAAGCCTTTCAGGCCTTTGTTCTGGGCGACGAACTGCGCGGTGCAGCCGATGGCAATGGCCACCAGCATCATCAGGAACATCGGCCACGACAGCATGGCCAGATAGCCCAGGCAGCCGAGGGTGACGGTGAGCGAGATGGCCAGCGGGGCAAACACGAAAGCGAAGTCGCTGATGGTGTCGATGTCATGGGTCAGCACCGGGATCAGGCGGTGGCTGCGGTAGCGTTCGATCTGCGCAATCGGTGCGCTGAGGACCTTTTCGCCCAACTCCAGGCGCAGGCGGCGGATGATGTACTGGCCGATGCGGTTGCTGCTCATGTCCGACAGGATCGAGCAGCACAGCGCCAGCAGACACAGGCCGGCGAAGGCGGCGACGACGTTGCCGGTCAAGCCAGCCTCGCTGTTGAGGGCGTTGTTGATGGTGGCCAGCAACACCGTAATCGACAACCCACCGACCATGCCCAGCACGATGGACACAGTCACGAGGGGCCAGAACGGCTTGAGCAGGCGCAACAGGTCGGCGAAGGCGCTGCGGCTGCGTGGAGGGCTGATCATGGAAACTCCTGAGTCGAACGGCGAGAGAAGGACGGGTAGCCGGGCGCAGGAGGCCGGTATACCCCTGCAGAGAGGACGAAACTCACGGGGGCGGATTTAGCGGGGGAGGTGGCCGGGCAGAGGGCGCGTTTGGCCTAGTGCACGAGGCTAGGCGCCAGCGCTCTCGATCAGCGCCGAGGTGGAGTCGGCTAGTGCCAGTTGGAACGCTTCCAGTGCAGAGGGCAGTGCGTCCTGACGGGCAGTCGCGTGGGCGTTGATCACCTCAAGTGCCTGTCTGAGCTCAGGGTTGCTGTTGAGCACGATTTCTCTGGCGGCCAACTTCTTCAGCAGGTTCAGGCACAGGTGTCTGCCTTGCGCAGTGATTCCGATGTATATCGAAATGATGTGCTCGTTGGTTTGCACCCGGATGAAACGCACGTGTTCGCCGAAACGGTGGAACCGGGGATGGTACATCTCGGTGAACTCTGCCGGGCGTGGATACAGCTCGACATTCCGTTTGTCTTCGTTAGCCCAGACAGCCTCGCGCTTGAGCTGGTTGCAGTCGTGGCACGCGACCGCCAGATTCCAGAAATGGAAGGTGTACTGAATGAAATCCACTCGAGGCAGCACATGTTCGATTGGTTTGGCGTGGGCGATATTGACCAGCGGGCGCTGACAGTAGCAGCACATGCCGTTCTGCAGTTCTTCCAGAAAGTCGCGTAGGGCTTGCTTGACCAGCCTTCCGGTTACGCCGGAAGTTTGCTTCTTGCGGTAGTTACTCCACGCTGTCCAGAGATCATTGTGCGCTCTGGTCGGATCTTTCTGGCGTCGCCTGAACTCCTTCAGCGCCATTGCTTCGCGCTTCGTTAAATGTTCGCAGGTTTCCTCCAGATAACGCTTGCGCTGATGGCACGCTTGTCGATATCGCGCGAGGATTTGGGTCATGCTCTGCTCATCGAGTACGCGGTAATCAGTCATGGCTCAGCGTCTCCGCGAGCAACATCGAAATCGCGGCCTGTGCCTTGGCAATCAGATCAAGGTCACTGCGTTCGCGGCAGTCTTGATTGCCACGGCCGGTGTCCTCGATGGTCTTCTCCAGCTTGCTCAGCTCGCCCAGTGCGTTATCAGCCTTGTCACCAATGCCGCCGGTATTTACCGCAGAGATGATCGATGCGACCAGTTGCGCGCACTTCTCCTGGATCGCCCGGTTGTGAGGTGTGTAGGTGAGGAAACCTTCCATGAGGATGGTTTCGACCGAATGCCGCTCCGGGCCAGTAATCTCGCTCAGTCTTCTGTCTCTGGACCGCAAGCAGACATCGGTATCGCTGGTGTTGGCAATGAGGATCGGCGAATGGGTGGCGACCACGAACGACACTTGCAGTTTGTCTGCCAGCAGGTTGAGGATTCTGGGCAGCACTTGTTGCCAGCTGACGTGCAGGCTGATTTCGGGTTCATCGATGAGGAACGTAGCACCGGGTCGTGCGGCGGCAAGGACCTTGAGCATCAAGCTGACGATGTTCTGTTCCCCGGAGCTGAGTGTCGAGAAGCCGCGGGGCCGATGTTCGCCCTCTCGGATGATGCTGAGTTCGTAGCCGCTGATCCGCCGTAGATTGGAGCGCAACGTGTCGAGGTCCGCGATGTCTTGCAGGTCGAGGGTGTGCTTGCTGGGAAGATTGGGATCGCCGGGGTTGAGCGCGGTTCTCAGCGTCAGAAAAAACCTGGACTTGAACCCAAGCATGCCTAGGCATTCGCTGAGCTGGTCGATTTTCCCCTCATCGCCGGCGATCTGTTTCATCTTGCGGGACATATGCTTGATGCGCGTATCGAGCGAGAGCTTATTTACCCCGGTGCGCAGCCCTTCGTAGTAGAAGTACCCGGAGAGGCCCGGATCGGCGAACGGGAAACGATCTGAATGTGACAGCGGCACGCCGATACTGCGCATGCCATGCCCGGCAAGGCGATACGCAAGGTCGCGAAGCAATTGGCTCTTGCCCTCGCCGTTGTTGCCAATGACGTAGAGACAGGCCGGGGAAGGTTGACGCCTTAGGGAAACTCTGAAAAAGACTTCCTGATTTGGCAAAATCACCGGACACCAGTCGCCGAGCTTTTCAATGATGAAACAGATGACTTTCGCCGACGCCGAGTACGCCGGCAAGCGCAAGCAGACCCG
>Ga0308169_10000131_pt1 | contig 152826 bp, 134 predicted proteins | sample PhyBR1_2_FD_202139 | JGI IMG/M metagenome (GOLD analysis project Ga0308169, IMG submission 202139) | Phyllosphere microbial communities from UC Gill Tract Community Farm, Albany, California, United States - DLSLSB.R1 | ecosystem: Host-associated > Plants > Phyllosphere > Unclassified | place... | reverse complement strand
TCGGTCCCACCCCTTCCCATCCCGAACAGGACCGTGAAACGACTTTGCGCCGATGATAGTGCTGCAACCAGTGTGAAAGTAGGTTATCGTCAGGCTAGTTATATAGAAAAACCCCCACCGGCACTACACGCGATCTTGAGCGTGTAGGCTAGTGGGGGTTTTTTGCTTTGGAGCGGGCGAAAAGGCTATTCCAGCGAATAGCGGCGTGGCCCTGTACGTGGGCGCGTGCAGGCAATCAACGTCACCAGCGACACGGCTGCGTCCGAAGCATTGTTGTTCCAGGGTGATGTTGCGCGCGTTGTGCCATTGGAAAGCAAACGCACCTGACCAAGTCTGCAGTACGCAGTCGCCAATTGCGCCTGTCGGATGCGCAGGACTGGCGGCTGCTCAAGCGCATGGTCGAGAGCAGCATCACACTCGCGCAGTTGCCGTTCCCATACTTATCGCCGAAGCATTGCACGACACCGCGTTGGCCTCGCTCCCCAAAATGCCGGGCACAGTCTGAGTATGGTTATGGTGTCGTCGTCACCGGCTCAGCCACCTGCTGCGCCTTGATCTGCCCGCGGCTGATGCTGTCGCCATCATTGCGACGCAAGCGCCAGAAGATCAGCGACGAAATCACCGTCAGCACAGCCAGCACCGCAAAGCCGTGGTGCAGCGCCTGCGTCACCTGGTCCTGGTTGGTTTGCGACACGCCGCCCAGGAACCAGGCGGTGACGATCGATCCTGCGGCCAAGCCAAAGCTCATCGACAGTTGCTGGAACGAACTGGAAATCGTGCTGGCCATGCTGGAATCCTTGGCCTCGATGTCGGCATAGGCCAGCGTATTCATGCTCGAGAATTGCAGCGAGTTGAACAGGCCCTGCATCAGGCCCAGGGCCACGATCAACACCAGCGGCGTGCCGGCGTCGACCAGCGTGAACAGGGCGATGGTGATGCCGATGCAGATCGTATTGGCCAACAACACCTGACGGTAACCGAAGCGCCCCAGCAGCTTGGGCGCGAACATTTTCATCCCCATCGCCCCCAGCGCCGCCGGCATCATCAACAGGCCAGACTGCCAGGCCGGCATGCCCAGGCCCAGCTGGTACAGCAGCGGCAGCAGAAACGGCAGGCCGCCGACGCCGAGGCGGGTGACGAAACCACCCAGCACCGAGATGCGGAAGGTGCGCACCTTGAGCAGCGTCAGGCGCAGCAGCGGAAACCTGGTGCGGCATGCGTGCCAGGCGTAGGTCGCCAGCAGGCCGATTGCCAGCAATAGCAGCAGGCCGGCCGTGAGCCCGTCCAGAGTGTGTTCGCCGAACACTTCCAGCACCCACGACAGCAGGGCGGTGCCGCTGCTGAACAGCACCAGCCCCAACACATCGAGCGGGCGCCGTTCGTCAGACTGGTAATCCGGCATGTGCTTCCAGACAAAATACAGCGCCGCCAAACCAACTGGGATATTGACGAAGAAGATCACGCGCCACGATGTCCAGTGCACGATCAGGCCGCCGATCGTCGGCCCTAGCAGCGGACCGATCAGGGCCGGGATGATCACGAAGTTCATTGCCCCCAGTAACTCGTTCTTGGGGAAGGTGCGCACAATCGCCAGCCGTCCGACCGGCATCATCATGGCCCCGCCCAACCCCTGCAGCAGGCGCGCCGCCGTCATCGTCTCGGCGTTGGGCGACAGCCCGCACAGCACCGAGGCCAGCGTGAAGATCATGATCGCAATAAAGAACACGCGCCTGGTGCCGAAGCGGTCGGCCATCCAGCCGCTGACCGGGATGCCGACCGCCAGGCCGAGGATGTAGCTGGTGACGACCGACTTCAGGCTCAGCGGCGTGACGCCGAGGCTGGCGGCAATGCTGGGGATGGCGGTGTTGACGATGGTCGCGTCGAGCTGCTCCATGAACAGGGCAGTGGCGACGAGCCAAGGAAGATAGCGTTTGATCGTGGGGGACGGGGTCAATCGGGCCTCTTGAAAGCAGCGCGCCGGGAGGGCGGCGCGAAGCCCGATTGTGTCATAAATTGTAAGACGCCCGCGCCAGCGACCCGCGTCGGGTCGCCACGGACCTTCTTAGAAGCGGTAAGCCGCTTTGGCGATCAGCCAGTTGGCGCCCGCGTTCGGGCTTTTGATGCTGGCGTTCGAGTAGTGCTGGTACTTCAGGCCGAAGTCCCACTTGGCAGTGGTGTAGCCGACGCCCAGATGATCGCCAAACTGGAACGCGGTCGACAGCACCTTGTCTTCGTTCTTGTACAAGCTCGAGAACAGGTTAATGCCGATACCGATCTCGGCATACAGGCCGAGCTTGTTGTCGTTCTGGTACCGGAATACCGGGGTCAGGCCGATGGTGCCGATGTTCTTGTTGCGGCCGCGAACGTTGTCGTAGGCATTCAAGCGCCACAGGCCGAGGTTGGCTTCCCAATAACCCGACAGATGACGGCCATTGCTGGCGAACCACTGCTTGTCCCAGTCGGACTGGACTGCGAGCCGGGCCATGCGCTGTTGCGGGCCGGTGCCGTATTCGATCGACATCGAATCGACGTAGCCATTGCCGACGTTCGATTGAGCAAAAGCGGAAGGCGCGAACGCGGCCGCGCAGAAGGCGGCCAGTGCGCCGATTTTTTTGGAATTCATCATGGTTGACCTTGGAAAGGGGGACGACAACGTTGTGCAATGCGCCATTGTACAAGTGTGAACAAAGCTTCGCTGGCGGCCACCCAACCGTGCGACACAGGTATCATAGTCGCCCGCCGCAACCGAATTCATCGATCAATCAATCATCATGGCTGAACCTACCATCACCCCGCTGTACCCGCTCACCGCCCCCATGCAGCGCCAGGCAGAACCCGTTATGCTGCCGCACGACCCGGTCGCCGAGCACATTGCTTCTCACCTGGGCAAGCCGGCGCTGGTGTTCCATGAAACCGCGCAGGATGAGATCCAGGTCGACATCCATGTGATCGAAGCGAGCGCCAACTATCCGTTTACGCGCCTGGTGACCTCGGGCATGAGCCAAAAGGCGATGACGGCCCCGGAAGGCGCACCGCCGTATGCCGAACTGATGATGAGCTTGCCGGCCGGCTGGAAACTCGACGAAACGTCGGTGCAGGACGAGCGCTGGTACTGGCCGGTGGCCCTGCTGCGCCACCTGGCGCACTACCCGCACAAGCAGTCGACCTGGCTCGGCCTGGGCCACTCGGTGCCGAACGGCCACCCGGCCAAGCCGTACACCGCCAGCGTCGGGTTCAGCGGCGCGATCGTGCTGCCGCCGCTGTCGGCGCCGGAACCATTTCATTCCCTAACGGTCGATGGCAAGGACATCTATTTCCACTGCGTGGTGCCGCTGTTCCAGCAAGAGCTGGACCTGGCGCGCCGCCGCGGCTTCACCGAACTGCTCGACTGTTTCAACGCGAAGGATGTGACCGACGTGGCCGACCCGGCACGCAAGAACACGGTCAAGAAGAAATTCCTCGGCCTGTTCTGAGCCAGAAGCATGACAGCCGGGCCGGTGGCCCGGCTACCCATCCAACAGCTCAGCCGACAGGCAGACTCATCTCCGCCAAACGCACCCAGTAGCTGGACCCGATCGGCAGCAGGTTGTCGTTGAAGTCGTAGCTGGCGTTGTGCAGCTGGCATGGCCCCAGGCCATGGCCGCCCATCCGGTGTTCCCCCTCGCCATTGCCGATGAACACATAGCAGCCCGGCTTGGCCTGCAGCATGAACGCGAAGTCCTCGGCGCCCATGGTCGGTTCGACATTTGTGTCCACGCGCGTCGCACCCACCACCGCGCGCATCGCCTCGATCGCGAACGCGGTCTGCTGCGGATGGTTCACCAGCGGCGGATAGTTGCGCTTGAAGCCGAACTCGATAGTAGCGCCGAAGCCGGCCGCAATGCCGTTCGCCATTTCCTGCATGCGGCGTTCGATCAAATCGAGCACGCCAGTCGAGAAGGTGCGCACTGTGCCGATCAGTTCGGCTTCGCCGGGAATGATATTGGTGGCGCTGCCGGCGTGGATCTGGGTGATCGACAACACCGCCGTCTCGAGCGGATTCTTTTCGCGCGAAACGATGGTCTGCCAGCCTTGCGCGATCTGCACCGCCACCATCACCGGATCGATGCCGCGGTGCGGCTGAGCCGCGTGCGCGCCCTTGCCGCGCACCGTCACGCGGAACTCGTTACTCGACGCCATCATCGGCCCCGCCACCACGGCGAAGCTGCCCTCGGCGATGCCGGGCCAGTTGTGCATGCCGTACACCGCGTCCATCGGAAAGCGCTCGAACAAGCCATCGTCGATCATGCGTTTGGCGCCGCCGCCACCTTCTTCAGCCGGCTGGAAGATCAGATACACGGTGCCATCAAAGTTGCGATGTTGCGACAGATAGTGGGCGGCGCCCAGCAGCATCGCCGTATGGCCGTCGTGACCACAGGCGTGCATCTTGCCGGCGTGGGTCGAGGCGTGGGCGAAGCCGTTCAGCTCTTGTATCGGCAACGCGTCCATGTCGGCGCGCAGGCCGATCGCACGGTTCGAACTGCCGTTCTTGATGATGCCGACCACGCCGGTCACGCCCAGGCCGCGCACCACGGGAATGCCCCACGCCGTCAGGCGCTCGGCCACGATTTCGGCGGTGCGGTGCTCTTCGTAACACAGCTCGGGATGGGCATGCAGATCATGCCGGATGGCCTGGATTTCGGCCTGCGAGGCCAGAATGGGTTCCACTAGTTTCATCATGTCCTCCGCATCGTCGACGATTGTCTTGCCACGCTTACATGGCTTGCTTTTAACTATTGTAGCCTTCCTCAAACAGTCTTGACAGGGGAGGGGACGGACCCTGCCGGAATCGTATAAAGTATTGGATTCACGCAGTTTTTTCCTCAGCTTTTTGCGCAGCACTAGCCATAAGAATATGACCACTACCCTCGTCCGTGCGACCTGCCCCCACGATTGCCCCGATACCTGTGCACTGCTCGTCAAAGTCGAGAACGGTGTTGCAACGGAAGTAAAGGGCGACCCGGAGCATCCGACCACGGCCGGGGTGCTGTGCACCAAGGTTTCGCGCTACATCGAGCGTACCTATCACCCGGACCGCGTGCTGTACCCGATGCGCCGCGTCGGCCGCAAGGGCGAAGGCAAATTCGAGCGCATCAGCTGGGACCAGGCGATCGACGAGATCGCCACGCGCCTGGGCGACATCGCCGCGCGCGATCCGCAGGCGATCCTGCCATACAGCTATTGCGGCACCATGGGCCTGGTGCAGGGCGAGTCGATGTCGCTGCGCTTCTTCAACAAGCTGGGCGCGTCGCTGCTGGACCGCACCATCTGCGCCACCGCCGGCGCCACCGGTTATCGCTACTCCATCGGTAGTTCGATCGGCACCGACCTGGAAGAGTTCCAGAACGCCAAGCTGATCCTGATCTGGGGCGGCAACCCGATCGCCTCGAATCTGCATTTCTGGATGCGTGCGCAGGAGGCCAAGCGCCGCGGGGCGACCCTGATCGCGATCGATCCCTACCGTTCGCTGACGGCCGAGAAGTGCCACCAGCACATTGCCCTGCTGCCGGGCACGGACGCAGCACTGGCGCTGGGCATGATGCACGTCTTGATCACGGAAGACCTGCTCGACCACGACTACATCGACAAATACACGCTCGGCTTCGAGCCCTTGAAGGCGCGCGCGCTGGAGTGGACGCCGGAAAAAACGGCCGAGATCTGCGGCATCACGGCCGATGAAGTGATTAACCTGGCGCGCTTGTACGGCCAGACCGCGAAGAACGGCGAGGCGGCCGCGATCCGCGTCAACTACGGCATGCAGCGCGTGCGCGGCGGCGGCATGGGCGTGCGCAACATCACCTGTCTGCCGGCACTGATCGGCGCTTGGCGCCACCCGGCCGGCGGCGTCCAGCTGTCGACCTCGGCATCGTTCCCGACCAACCGTCCGGCGCTGCAGCGTCCCGACCTGCTCGACGGCCGCACCCCGCGCACCATCAATATGACCACCATCGGCGACGATCTGCTCACCGAAGCCTCGCCCGAGTTCGGCCCCAAGATCGACGCCGTGATCGTCTACAACGCCAACCCGCTGGCGATTGCCCCCGATTCGGCCAAGGTGCAGCGCGGCTTCGAGCGCGAAGATTTATTTACCGTGGTGCTCGAACACTTCCACACCGACAGCGCCGACTACGCCGACATCCTGCTGCCGGCCACCACCCAGCTCGAGCACGTCGATGCACACCTGGCCTACGGCCATCTGTACATGATGGCCAATAACGCCGCTGTGGCACCGGTCGGCGAATCGAAGCCGAACACCGAATTCTTCCGCCTGCTGGCGGCGCGCATGGGCTACACCGACCCGTGTTTCGCGGAGAGCGACGACGACATCGCGGCCCAGGCCTTCAACACCAGGGATGCGCGCGCGATCCACTTCGACTGGGACTCGCTCAAGCGCAGCGGCTGGAAAAAACTGAACATGCCGGCCGCGCCATTTGCCGAGGGCGGCTTCACAACCCCATCGGGCAAGTGCGAGTTCTTTTCCGAGCAGATGCTGGCCGACGGGCTTGACCCGGTGCCGGCCTATATCGCGCCCTACGAGTCGGTGGCGTCGAACCCTGAATTGGCAAAGCGCTATCCGCTGGCAATGATTTCCCCGCCAGCACGGAACTTCCTCAACTCAACGTTTGTCAATGTACAGAGCTTGCGTGCAACTGAGGGAGAACCGCACCTCGACATCCACCCGCTCGACGCCGCCGCACGCGGCATCGAGCACGGTGACATGGCGCGCATTTATAACGACCGCGGTTCGTTCCTCGCCCGTGCACGCGTGACCGACAAGGCGCGTGCTGGATTGGTGGTGGGATTGTCGATCTGGTGGAAGAAACTCGCCAGCGACGGCAAGAACGCCAATGAAGTGACCAGCCAGCGTTTGACCGACATGGGCCGGGCGCCCACTTTCTATGACACCCTGGTGCAGGTCGAAAGAGCCGCATCGTTGACGCGAGATGAAACCCTCTAGATTTTCCCTGGCCTTCCGGCCAGTCATGGCCGCCGCAGCGGCGGCCCTGTTGTTGTCAAGCTGCTCATCCCTTTCTTACTACACCCAAGCCGCACAAGGCCAGCTCGCATTGCTGGCCGATGCGCGTCCGATCGACGACTGGATCGCCGACACCACCACCAACGACAAGCTGCGCCACCGCCTCGAGGCGGCGCGCCAGATCCGCCGGTATGCGATCCAGGAAATGAAGCTGCCGAACAATGGCAGCTACACCAACTACACCGCCCTGAAGCGTCCCTACGTGCTGTGGAACGTGGTCGCCACGCCCGAGCTGTCCTTGAAACCCCTGCAATGGTGCTTCCCGGTGGCCGGCTGCGTGAATTACCGCGGCTACTACAGCAAGGATGCGGCCCAGGCCTATGCGAAGCAATTGCGCGCCCAGGGCCACGACGTCGAAGTCGGCGGCGTGAGCGCCTATTCGACGCTGGGCTGGTTCAGCGATCCACTGATGTCGACCTTCATCAATTATCCGGACGCCGAACTGGCGCGCCTGATCTTCCACGAGCTGGCGCATCAGGTGGTGTACGTGGCGGGCGACTCGCAGTTCAACGAGTCGTTCGCCAGCGCTGTCGAGCAGGCCGGTGTTGAAGCCTGGCTCGAGCGCTTTGGCAACCCGGCCATGAGCGAAGCCTATGAGCGCTACAAGACGCGCAAGACCGACTTCCTGGCACTGCTGATGCGCTATCGCGGCGAACTCGAGCGTACTTACAAGAGCATGGCGCCGGATGACGTCAAGCGTGCGACCAAGGGGCGTCTGTTCATCGCATTGAAAGACGACTACCAGGTGCTCAAGGCCAACTGGGGCGGCTATGCCGGCTATGACCGATTCTTCGCCGAACCGCTCTCGAACGCCCACCTGGCCTCGATCGCCACCTATAACGATTTCGTGCCGGCGTTCCGTACTTTGCTGCGCCGCGAAAAGAACTGGAACGGTTTTTATGGCGCCGTCAATCGTCTTTCCAAACTGGACAAGGAGGCGCGGCACGACGCCTTGAAACGACTGGGCGCCACGACGCTGCCGGGGGCGTTGATGGTGCAGCGCAGCATGGGAGCCACCCCGTAGAGGCCGCGTTCCAATCGCCGCGAAAGCGCTTGCGCATCGTAGCGCTGCCCGATAGCATCACACCCAGCGATTAGCAAAGGCATAAGCTCGCGCGTGCGGCGCATACACGACCCGGCCGCTCGACGATAACAACCACAAGCACGTCAGCACCAGCGACGGCGATTTCGAGACAGAGGCGCTAGATGGACAAAATTTGGCTGCAGTCATATCCGCCAGGCATGCCTGCGGAGATCAATCCGGATCAGTACCGTTCCCTGGTGCATTTGCTGGAGGAATCGTTCAGCCGGTTTGCAGATCGTAATGCCTTTGTGTGCATGGACAAGTTCCTCACGTACGGCGAGCTCGACAGCTACTCGAAGCGTCTCGGCGCCTGGCTGCAAAGCCGCGGCATGGCGCCCGGTGCGCGGGTGGCGATCATGATGCCGAACGTGTTGCAGTATCCGGTGGCGCTGGCCGCCGTGCTGCGCGCCGGCTACACGGTCGTCAACGTCAATCCGCTCTACACCGCGCGTGAACTCGAACACCAGATCACCGATTCGGGCGCCGAAGCCATCATCGTGCTGGAAAATTTTGCGCACACCGTGCAGCAGGTCATCGGCAAGACCCCGCTGCGCCACGTGGTGGTGGCGAGCATGGGAGAATTGCTGGGCGGCGTGAAGGGCGTGGTGGTGAACTTCGTGGTCCGCAACGTCAAGAAGATGGTGCCCGAGTTTTCGCTGCAGAACATGGTCACCTTCAAGGAAGCGCTGGCGCAGGGCGCGCGCATGACGTTCACGCCGGTCGAGAGCAAGAGCGGCGACGTCGCCTTCCTGCAGTACACCGGCGGCACCACGGGCGTGTCGAAAGGCGCCACGCTTACCCACCGCAACGTGATCGCCAACGTGCTGCAAAGCGAAGAGTGGTCCAAGCCGGTGCTGGGCGAAGCCGGCGCCGAACAAGTCACCTACATCTGCGCGCTGCCGCTGTACCACATCTTCGCGCTCACGGCCTGCGCCATGCTGGGCATGCGCACCGGCGCGCTGAACGTCCTGATCGTCAACCCTCGCGACATCCCGGGCTTCGTCAAGGAATTGGCCAAGTACCGCTTCAACATGCTGCCGGCCGTGAACACGCTCTACAACGCACTGCTCAACAATCCTGATTTCGCGCACCTCGATTTCTCGGCGCTGCGGGTGTGCAATGGCGGCGGCATGGCGGTGCAGAAGACCGTGGCCGACAAGTGGCGCCAGGTGACCGGCACTGCCATCATCGAAGGTTATGGCTTGTCCGAGACCTCGCCGGTAGCGACAGTGAACCGCTGCGACGTGCAGGAATTCACCGGCAGCATCGGTTTGCCAGTGCCGTCGACCGAGATTGCCATCGTCGACGACGACGGCCGCACGCTCGGCATCGGCCAGCTGGGAGAGATCGCGATCCGCGGCCCGCAAGTGATGGCTGGCTACTGGAACCGGCCCGACGAAACGGCCAAGGTAATGACCGCCGACGGCTACTTCCGCTCGGGCGACATCGGCGTGATGGATGGTCAAGGCTACGTGAAAATCGTCGACCGCAAGAAGGACATGATCCTGGTGTCGGGTTTCAATGTGTACCCGAACGAACTCGAAGGCGTGATCGCCGGCCACCCGGGCGTGCTCGAATGCGCCGTGGTGGGCGTGGCGGACGAGCACTCGGGCGAAGCGGTCAAGGTGTTCGTCGTGAAGAAGGACCAGTCCCTCACCAAGGAAGACCTGATGGGCTACTGCAAAGAGCAGCTCACCGGCTACAAGAAACCGAAGTACATCGAATTCCGCGACGAGCTGCCGAAGACCAATGTCGGCAAGATCCTGCGGCGCGCACTGCGCGATGAACAACTGGAACCGCAGCGCGAAAAAAAACAGCCTGCACAAGCGGCATAGGATAACGCGGCGGATCTGGCCGGCGAAAGCCGCCCCACCGGGCGGCTTTCGCGTTTTATTGGACCAACAAGGAAGACAATGGAACAGATGGACAAATTTTGGCTCACCTCGTACGAGAACGGGGTAGCAGCCGACATCGACCCGACCCAGTACCGCTCGCTGACGCACTTGCTGGAGGAGGCGTTTCGCAAGTACGCCGACCGCAAGGCCTACGCCTGCATGGGCAAGTCCATCACCTTCGCCGAACTCGATGCGATGTCGCAGAAGATGGCGGCCTGGCTGCAAGGCCGCGGCCTGAAACCCGGCGCGCGGGTGGCGATCATGCTGCCCAACGTGCTGCAGTATCCCGTGACGCTGGCCGCCGTGCTGCGCGCCGGCTATGTGATCGTCAACGTCAATCCGCTGTACACGCCGCGCGAACTGCAGCACCAGCTGATCGACTCGGGCGCCGAAGCGATCGTGGTGCTGGAGAACTTCGCCCACACGCTGCAGCAGGTGGTTGCCCAGACCCAGGTCAAGCACGTGGTGGTGGCAGCGATGGGCGACCTGCTCGGCACCCTCAAGGGCAGCCTGGTGAATCTGGTGGTACGCAAGGTCAAGAAGCTGGTGCCGGCATGGTCGCTGCCCGGTTCGATCGCCTTCAATCAGGTGCTCTCCGAAGGCGCGCGCGAGACGCTTAAACCCGTGACCATCGGCCACGACGACATCGCCTTCTTGCAGTACACCGGCGGCACCACCGGCGTGTCGAAGGGCGCGGTACTGCTGCATCGCCACGTGATCGCCAACGTGCTGCAGAACGAAGCCTGGTTCGGCCCGACCTTGAGCCGCTTGAAGCCGGGCGAACAGGCGCAGTTTGCCTGCGCGCTGCCGCTGTACCACATCTATGCGCTGACCGTGTGCGCGCTGCTGGGCCTGCGTGTGGGCGGCATGAATTTGTTGATCCCGAACCCGCGCGACATTCAGGGCTTCGTCAAGGAACTCGGCAACTACCGCATCAACGTCTTCCCGGCCGTGAACACGCTGTACAACGGCCTGCTGAACAACCCCGATTTCGCCAAGCTCGATTTCTCCGGCCTGATGCTGTGCCCGGGAGGCGGCATGGCGGTGCAAAAAGCCGTGGCCGATAAATGGCTGGCCACCACCGGCGTCACCATCGTCGAAGGCTATGGCTTGTCCGAGACTTCGCCGGTGGTCAGCGCCAACCGCTGCGACATCAAGGACTTCACCGGCACCATCGGCCTGCCGCTGCCATCGACGGAGCTGCGCATCCTGGACGAAGCCGGCAACGGCGTGCCGTTCGGGACCGCCGGCGAGATTGCCGTGCGCGGCCCGCAGGTGATGGCCGGCTACTGGCAGCGCGACGACGAGACGGCCAAGGTCATGACGGCCGACGGCTTCTTCAAGACCGGCGACATCGGCATCATGGACGAACGCGGTTACACCAGGATCGTCGACCGCAAGAAGGACATGATCCTGGTATCGGGCTTCAATGTGTATCCGAACGAAGTCGAGAACGTGGTGGCGGGCTTGCCGGGCGTGCTCGAGGTGGCATGCGTCGGCGTGCCCGATCAGAACTCGGGCGAAGCGGTGAAGCTGTACATCGTCAAGAAGGATGCGGCGTTGACGGCGGACCAGGTCAAGGCGTTCTGCAAGGAGCAGCTGACCGGCTACAAGCGGCCGAAGTTCGTCGAGTTCCGCGAGACGCTGCCGAAGACGAATGTGGGCAAGATATTGCGCCGTGAGCTGCGTGACGAGAAAAAGCCTGGCTGATGAAGCGCGAAGGGCCGCCGCACTGGCGGCCTTTTTTATGCGCGCTCTGGTCCTGCCTTGCCGTCCATGACGCTGAACGACGCCAGCGTCGCAATCTTCGAGCGCGGGTCACGCACGTCGTCCAGGCCGAGGAACTGCGTCACCGTCTTCTGCGACGTCACTTCCAGCAGCATGTAGCCCCGCTTGTCGCTGCGCCCATACAGCATGTGCGGATTATTCGCCACATGCGCCAGCGTGCGCTCCTGCGGCCGTGAACTCGAGGTGATCGAGGTGCCGCAAAATTCGCTCGCCAGCACCGGGTTGCGTTTTGAGGCCGGCCGCGCGAAATCGGGCCGCAGCTCGCACGCATAGAAAGTGTGCACGTCGCCGCCCAGCACCAGCGGATTGCGTGCTTGTGATGCCTGCAGCGACTCGAGCAGCTTCCTGCGCGCCAGCGGATACCCATCCCAGCCATCGCTCCACACGCGGTTGTCGCCTTCCTTGCGTACGGGCGAGCTGCTCGACTGCGCCATCAGCGTTTGCTGCGCCAGGATGTTCCACTGCGCGCGTGAAGACTTGAGGCCCGTATCGAGCCAGGACTCCTGCTCACGCCCCAGCATGCTGCGCGCCGGATCACGAAGTGCCTTGCACTCACGCGCATAGAACGCGTTCGAGCCGCCGCGTCCCGGTTTGCTGCAAGCCTGCACCGCGCGCTGTTGGCGGTCGTCCAGCACATGGATGCGCGCCAGCTGGCCCCAGTCGTAGCGCTGATGCAGGCGCATCGCCGCGAAGCCGTCGCGCCGCACGTTGGGCAGGCGCAGCGGCATGTGTTCGTAGAAGGCCTGGTAGGCGGCCGCGCGGCGCGCCGCAAAGTCGCCGGCTAACCTTTCGTCGCGCAAGCCGGCGTAATCGTTGGCCACCTCGTGGTCGTCCCAGGTCACGATCCATGGCGCCACATGGTGCGCGGCCTGCAAGTCGGGGTCGCCCTTGTACTGCGCGTAGCGGCGCCGATAATCGCCCAGCGTGAACGATTCGTGACTGCGAACCGCGCGCGCCGGATGGCGCGACTGGTACGGACCCCACTCGTAGATGTAGTCGCCCAGGAAGGCCACCAGGTCGGGCGCGCTCGCCGCGATGTGGCGGTGCGCGCCGTAGCTGCCAAACTCCCAGTGCTGGCATGAGGCGACCGCCATGCGCAGCCGTGCCACCCGCGCGTCGGCGGCCGGCGCGGTGCGCGTGCGGCCGGCCGGACTGACCGCGTCGCCCAGCATGAAGCGGTACCAGTACCAGCGGTCCGGACGCAGTCCTTTCACGTCGACGTGCACGCTGTGCGCCAGCTCGGGCACGGCGCTGGCCGTGCCTTGCGCGGCGATGCGGCGGAACGCCTCGTCCTCCGCCACTTCCCAGCGCACCGATAACGCCAGTGGCGACGGCGGCGCGGCGTCGAGCGGATCGGCGAGGATGCGGGTCCACAGGATCACCGAGTCGGGCAAGGGAGACCCTGACGCCACGCCCAGGCTGAACGGGTACGCTGGACCGGCGACGGCGCCGTGTGCCAGCGATGCGCCGCTCAGCGCGGCCGACAAGCGCGCACCGTGCAGCAGGAACAGCCGGCGTTCAGGCTGCATGCGGCTTAGCGGTGCGCCACCAGCGACTCGAGCGGCGGCAGCTGGCGCGGCTTGCGATCGGGGCCGGTGGCAACATAGGTCAGCGTCGCCTCGGTCACCTTGACCACGTCGGCCGCCAGGCGGTTGCGCTCTGCGTAGACTTCGACGAATACGGTGATCGAGGTGTTGCCGACCTTGGTGATGTCGGCATAGAACGACAGCAGGTCGCCCACGAACACCGGGTTCTTGAACAGGAACGAGTTGACGGCGATGGTGGCCACGCGGCCGTTCGCGCGGCGGGTGGCCGGCAGCGAGCCGGCCAAATCGACCTGGGCCATGATCCAGCCGCCGAACACGTCGCCGTAGACATTGGCGTCCGATGGCGCGGGCATCACACGCAGTTCAGGCATTTTGCCTGCCGGGAGTCGGACGATGGACGGGGAGGTTGGGGTTGCTGGTACTGCGTTTTCTGGCACGGTCATCTTGAAATCTCGGTAAAAGCTACAATCGTCCCGAATTGAACCATAAATCACGAAGACCCGTATGCGCCGCAACGCCAGCTCAGTACCACTCCCGCCCGACAGCAAGAACGTCCCCCGCAATGACTGGGCCACCCTGAAGACCTTGTTCCCATATCTATGGGTCTACAAATGGCGCGTGCTGGCCGCGATGGCGGCGCTGGTCGGCGCCAAGCTGGCCAACGTTGGCGTGCCGCTGGTGCTGAAAAAACTGATCGACGGGCTGGCGATCGACCCCGCCCATCCGCATGCGCTGCTGGTGCTGCCGGTCGGCGTGCTGCTCGCCTACGGCGCGCTGCGGCTGTCGATGACGGTGTTTACCGAGCTGCGCGAATTTTTATTCGCGCGCGTCACCCAGCGCGCGGTGCGCACCATCGCGTTGAAAGTGTTCAGGCACCTGCACGCGCTGTCGCTGCGCTTCCATCTGAATCGCCAGACCGGCGGCATGACGCGCGACATCGAGCGCGGCACGCGCGGGGTGAATTCGCTGATCTCGTACTCGCTGTTCAACATCCTGCCGACGCTGGTCGAGATCACGCTGGTGCTGACCTACCTGGTGCTCAACTATGACATCTGGTTCAGCATCATCACGGCAGTGGCCCTGGTGTCGTACATCACCTTCACGGTGGTGGTGACCGAATGGCGCACCCACTTCCGGCGCACCATGAACGAGCTGGAGTCGAAGGCGTCGACCAAGGCGATCGATTCGCTGCTCAACTACGAGACCGTCAAGTACTTCGGCAACGAAGACTACGAAGCGAAGCGCTACGATGAAGGATTGAAGAACTACGAGAACGCCGGCGTGCGTTCGCAGACCTCGCTGTCGGTGCTCAACACCGGCCAGTCCCTGATCATCGCCACCGCCGTCACCTTGATCCTGTGGCGCGCGACTGAGGGCGTCATCAACGGCACCATGAGCCTGGGCGACCTGGTGCTGGTCAATACCTTCATGATCCAGCTGTACATGCCGCTCAACTTCCTGGGCGTGATCTACCGCGAGATCAAGCAAAGCCTGGCCGACATGGAGCGCCTGTTCGGCCTGCTCGACCAGAACCGCGAAGTGGCCGACGGCGCCAAGGCGCTGGCGCTGGTCACGAAGGGCGCCCAGCTCGAGTTCTCGCACGTCGAGTTCAGCTACGAATCGAACCGCCAGATCCTGTTCGACGTCGACTTCACGATTCCGGCCGGGACCACCACCGCCGTGGTCGGCCACAGCGGTTCGGGCAAGTCGACCCTGTCACGCCTGCTGTTCCGCTTCTATGACGTCAACAGCGGCGCGATCCGCATCGACGGCCAGGACCTGCGCGATGTGACGCAGCAGTCGCTGCGCGCCGCAATCGGCATCGTGCCGCAGGATACGGTGCTGTTCAACGACACCATCGAATACAACATCGCCTATGGCCGGCCGGGCGCCAGCCGTGAAGACATCGTGGCAGCGGCGCGCGCGGCGTCGATCCACGATTTCATCGAAAGCCTGCCGGATGGGTATGGGAGCATGGTCGGCGAGCGGGGACTGAAACTGTCGGGCGGCGAGAAGCAGCGCGTGGCGATTGCGCGCACGCTGCTCAAGGATCCGGCGATCCTGATTTTTGATGAGGCCACGTCGGCGCTCGATTCACGCTCGGAGCAGGCGATCCAGGCCGAGTTGAAGGAGATTGCGAAGAACCGCACAACCCTGGTCATTGCGCACCGCCTGTCGACGATTGCGGATGCGCAGCAGATCATCGTGCTCGATCATGGGCGCATCGTGGAACGGGGCACGCACGGCGCGCTGCTGGCCGAACGCGGCCTGTATGCGCAGATGTGGGAACGGCAGCTGGCGCGGCCCGATGAAGAGGTGGCGTCGCCGCCACTTGAATTGAATGCGACGCCGATGTAACGCGGGGTATCAGTAAGTGCTGAACATTCGCTGAATCTCTTTGGTGCTGTTCGTTTTGGTCAACGCCAGCATCAACAGAATCCGCGCCTTCTGCGGGCTGAGCGTATCGGCCACCACAAAATCGAGCTGATCGTCATTCGCCTCGCCGTTACGCGCCACGATGCCCTGGCCGACGCGGCTCGAACGCACGATGACCACCCCCTTTTCGCGCGCTGCGATCAACGCCGGTTTGGTCTTGGCCGGCACGCTGCCATTGCCCACGCCCGCATGCACCAGCCCCTTGGCCCCGGCCGCCACCAGCGCATTGACCTGCACCGCGCCCACATTCGCGTACGCATACGCCACGTCCACCTGCGGCAGCGCATCGAGCTTCGAAATATCGAACTCGGTATCGACCGTGTGCTTGCGCGAGACGTCACGATAGAAGAACGGCTTGCCGCCCTGGATCACGCCGATCATGCCCAGTTCGACGGTGCGGAAGGTGTCGGCCGTGGTGGTGTTCGACTTGGTCACATCGCGCGCCGCATGGATCTGGTCATTCATCGCCACCAGCACGCCGCGGCCCGCGGCTGACGCATCACCCGCCAGGCGCACCGCGTTGTACAGGTTGATCGGGCCATCGGCCGACAGGGCAGTGGACGGCCGCATCGAGCCGACCACCACCACCGGCTTCCTGCTCTTGACGACCAGGTTCAAGAAGTACGCCGTTTCTTCGAGCGTGTCGGTGCCGTGGGTGATCACGATACCGTCCACATTGGCCTGGCCCAGCAGCACGTTGACGCGCTTGGCGAGCTTGAGCCACTCTTCATTGCCGATGTTTTCGCTGGCGATCTGGAACACCTGCTCGCCGGTGACATTCGCCACCTTGCTGATCTCGGGCACCGCATTGATCAGCGACTGCACGCCCACGGTGGCGGCGGTGTAGCCGACCGTGGTGGTGCTGGTGGCGCCGGTGCCGGCGATGGTGCCGCCGGTGGCCAGAATGGTCACATTCGGCAGCTTGGCGGTCTGGGCCTGCACGGCGGCCGCGCACAGCAACAGCAATCCGAACAACGCTGCGCGCGTACGGATGGTCTTCTGGAACAACAACATGAACGTCTCCTCGATACTTCTCTTCAATCGACGGATCTATAGTCGCCTTATGGTTTCTTGTACACCACGCCGTCCTTCATCACGAACTTCACGGCTTCGAGCTGCTTGATGTCAGCCAGCGGATCGCCATCGACCGCAATGATATCCGCTGCGAAGCCCGGCGCGATAGCACCCAGGCGCTTCGGCTGGTCGAGCAGGATCGCGGCATTGACCGTGGCGGCGCGGATCGCGTCGAGCGGCTTCATGCCCGCTTCCACCATGTAGCCGAATTCCTTGGCGTTCTCGCCGTGCGGGAACACGCCGGCGTCGGTCCCGAACGCGATTTTGACGCCGGCTTTATACGCGCGGCCGGCCGTGGCCTGCAGCTGCGGCCCGATCGCCGCCGCTTTCGGGCGTACCAGGGCCGAATAATAATTCGGGTCTTTCGCCTTGTCGGCGACATAGCGCCCGGCCGAGATGGTCGGCACGTACCAGTGGCCGGTCTTCTTGAACAGCGCCAGCACTTCGTCGTCCATCATGGTGCCGTGCTCGATCGAGTCGACGCCGGCGCGCAGCGCGCGCTTCATGCCTTCGGCGCCGTGCGCGTGGGCAGCGACGCGAAAGCCATAATCCCTGGCGGTATCGACCACCGCGCGCAGTTCGTCTTCCGTGTACTGCGAGTTCTGGCCATTCGCGGCCTGGCTCAGCACCCCACCAGTGGCGGTGATCTTGATCAGGTCCGCGCCTTCCTTGTAGCGCGCACGCACCGCCTGGCGCGCCGCTTCCGGGCTGTCGACCACACCCTCTTGCGGGCCGGGCGGGCCGATCTTCTCGCTCAGGAAGTGCGACAGGTTGTTGGTCGGGTCGGCGTGTCCGCCGGTGGTGGCGATCGATTTCCCGGCCGTGAACATGCGCGGGCCCGGCACCTCGCCGGCCGCGATCGCGCGCTTCAACGCGATGTTCAGGCCATCGGCCGCGCCCAGGTCGCGCACCGTGGTAAAGCCGGCCATCAGGGTGCGCTCGGCGTACTTGACCGAGCGATAGGCCATGTCGGCCGGGTCGGCGCTAAGGCGGTCGCGGTACGACGCCACCACCGGCTGGGTTTCGCTGGTCAGGTGCACGTGCATGTCGATCAGGCCGGGCAGGCAGGTGTGACGCGAGAGGTCGATGTTGCCGCTGGCCTGCGTCATGGGCCCGACCGACTTGATGCTGCCGTCTTCGATCACGATGCTGACGCGCTCGCGCCAGGCGCCGCTCTGCACATCGAGCAGGCGTCCGCAATCGACCGTCTGGGTGGCGGCATGGGCACTGTTCAGGGCCAGCAGGACGCTGGCGGCAACCATCTGTTTCATCTCTCGCTCCTTGTTGTGGTGATAAAAAAAAAGCCTTCCACCATGGGAAGGCCTTGGGGTCTTGCAGGCGCCGCCGCGCGTCAGCGCAGCGGTGCGACGGCCGGTTCCTTGTTCGGGTCGCCCAGGTCGCCTTCCCACTTGGCGACGACCGCGGTGGCGATGCCGTTGCCGATCACGTTGGTGGCCGAACGCGCCATGTCCAGGAAGTGGTCGATCGCCAGCAGCAGTAACAGGCCCGCTTCCGGAATCTTGAACTGCGACAGGGTGGCGGCAATCACCACCAGCGAGGCGCGCGGCACGCCGGCCATGCCTTTTGAGGTCAGCATCAGCACCAGCATCATGGTGATCTGGGTCGACATCGACAGTTCGATGCCGTAGGCCTGGGCGATGAAGACGGCGGCGAAGGTGCAGTACATCATCGAGCCGTCGAGGTTGAACGAGTAGCCGATCGGCAGCACGAACGAGGCCAGACGGTTCTTGACGCCGAAGCGCTCCAGCGCTTCCAGGGTTTTCGGGAATGCCGCTTCCGACGACGCGGTCGAGAAGGCCAGCAGGGTCGGGCCGCGCAGCTCGGAAATCAGGCGCAGGATGCGCGGGCCGATGAAGGCCATGCCGATGCCGATCAGGACCGCCCACAACAGCGCGATGCCGAAGTAGAACTGGGCCATGAAGATGCCGTAGGTCGACAGCACACCGAGGCCGCTCTTGGCGATGATGCCGGCCACCGCCGCGAACACGGCGATCGGCGCGAAGTTCATCACGTAGCCGGTCAGTTTGAGCATGACGTGGGCGACGCCGTCGATGGCGTCGATCATCGGCGTGGCGCGCGCGCCCACGGCAGCGGCGGCGGTGCCGAAGAACACCGAGAACACCACGATCTGCAGGATCTCGTTTCTCGCCATGCCGTCGGCGATCGAGACCGGCACCAGGTGGGTGATGAAGTCCTTCATCGTCAGGCTGCTGGTGGCGATGCCCGATTCGGCGCCGATCGGCGGCATCATGCCGGCCGCGAACAGGGCGTCGCCCGGACGGAAGATATTCACCAGGATCAGGCCCAGCGACAGCGAGATGATCGAGGCGATTACGAACCAGCCCAGCGCTTTCACGCCGATGCGGCCGACTTCGGCGGCGTCGCCCATCTTGGCGATGCCGACCACCAGGGTCGCGAACACCAGCGGCGCGATGATCATCTTGATCAGGCGGAGGAACAGGGTGGTGATCAGGGACATCGCGTCCGAGAAGCTCTGGGCGCCGGCGGTGTCGCTGTTGGCGTTGACCAGATAGCCGACCACGATGCCGATCACCAGCGCGATCATGATGTAGGTGGTCAGGCGATTTCGATTGTTCATAACTGCTTCCTGTCTCGTGGACCTGTGCAGAACGGGCGGCAACGGGTGGCGCTGTCGCTGTCAGGTGGTATTGGGCAAATCAGCTGGCTCTTGGTGGGACCGAAACGACACGATGCAATACGCAGGTGGCACATTCTGGTGGTTTCGCGGCCAGTTTGTTCTGAAGATTATGGCAAGTTTCGCAGTATCCTTGGCACTGTTAGTGCTGTCAAGCATGCTTACAAGTCGCTCGTCACGACAGCGTGCCGGCCGTGCGCGATGACCCCTTCGGCGCGCTGCGCGGGTAAAATGGCGCATTCGTTTTTCGAGAGCCGCCATGTCCACCATCGAGATCCCAGACACCATCACCATCACCCGCCCAGACGACTGGCACCTGCACCTGCGCGACGGCGCGGCGATGGCCAGCGTGCTCCCGCACAGCGCGCGCCAGTTCGGCCGAGCGATCGTGATGCCGAACCTGCGTCCGCCCGTTACCACCACCGCCATGGCGCTGCAATACCGCGCCCGCATCCTGGCCGCGCTGCCCGAGGGCATGTCGTTCGAGCCGTTGATGACGCTGTACCTGACCGACAACACCGATCCCGACGAGATCCGCCGGGCCCAGGATTCCGGCTTGATCCACGCGCTCAAGCTGTACCCGGCCGGCGCCACCACCAATTCGGATGCCGGCGTCACCGATCTGAAGAAATGCTACAGGACGCTGGAAGTGATGCAGGAAGTCGGCATGCCGCTCCTGGTGCACGGCGAAGTCACCGACAACGACATCGACCTGTTCGACCGCGAAGCCGTGTTCATCGAGCGCGTGATGCGCCCGCTGCGTAAAGACATGCCGGCTCTCGCCGTGGTGTTCGAACACATCACCACCAAGGACGCCGCCCAGTACGTGGCCGAAGCCGAAGGCCCGATCGCGGCCACCATCACCGCGCATCACCTGCTGTACAACCGCAACGAGATCTTCCGCGGCGGTATTCGCCCCCACTTCTACTGCCTGCCGGTGCTCAAGCGCGAAGAACACCGCCTGGCGCTGGTGACGGCCGCCACCAGCGGCGACGAGCGCTTCTTCCTCGGCACCGACTCGGCGCCGCACGCGGTGCACACCAAGTACGCTGCCTGCGGTTGCGCTGGCTGCTACACCGCGCTGCACGCCATGGAGATGTACACCGAAGCGTTCGCGCAGGCCGGCGCGCTCGACAAGCTGGAAGCTTTCGCCAGCTTCAACGGCCCGGCGTTCTACAACCTGCCGCGCAACGAAGGCACCATCACGCTCGAACGCAAGCCGTGGACCCTGCCGGAATCGGTGCCGATGGGCGAACACCAGCTGGTGCCGCTCAACGCCGGCGAGACCATCAACTGGAAGATGGTCTAAGCAGAACATGCTGCCGCACATCGACTGGGCGCAGCCGTGGTACGACGCGGTGCGCCCGGCCTTCGAGCGCGCCGCACCGGCCAACGACAACTTCATCGACGCCTTCAATGCGGCAGCGGCTGGGTGCGACCTGCGCAACCACGTCGGCCTGCCGCTGCGCTTCGTGGCGCAGGAAGCGCTGCCCGACGGGATGGCCTACGAGGCCTTCATCAGTGCGACCGGCAACGTGCCGACCCGCGATAATCTGCACGATTTCTTCAATGCGCTGGTTTGGCAAAGCTACCCGCAGGTCAAGCGCGCGCTGAATGCGTTGCAGGCGGCGCAGATCGCGCAGGACGGCGTCGGCAAGTCGCGCGGCCCGGCGCGCGACGCCGCCACCATCCTTGATGAAAACGGCGCGTTACTGGTGATGCGTGACGATGCTGCCGGCCGCGCCCTGGTCGACGACCTGCGTGCGCACCGCTGGCTGCAAGCGTTGTACGAAAAGCGCGCGCTGTTCGGACGCGACGCCGAAGTCTGGCTGTTCGGCCACGCGCTGATGGAAAAGCTGGTCGCGCCGAGGAAGGCGATCACCGCGCACGTGCGCGTGCTGTTCGCCGGTGCGGATTACTTTGCGCTGGCGCCGGACACGCGCCTGGCTTGGCTCGATCGCACGCTGGCCGCCACGCTGGCGCATGAAGGACTGCATGCGGCCGGCGTCACGCCGCTGCAGGTGCTGGGCGTGCCGGGCTGGTGGCCCGGGCAAAGCGAAGAATTTTATATGGACACAACCGTGTTCCGTCCCAAGCGGACGGCTTGATGGGAGAAGTAAATGGCTGAAGCGGTACGGTGGGGAATCCTTGGCACGGGCAAGATCGCGCGCGCCTTCGCCAATGCGCTGAAAGACGCGCCGGGCGCGGTGCTGGCCGGCGTGGCGTCGCGCAGCCAGGACAAGGCCGATGCGTTTGGCGCGCAATTCGGCGCCGGCGCGGCCTACGGGTCGTATGAGGCCCTGGTGCAGGCGCAAGACATCGACCTGGTCTACGTCGGCACGCCACACCCGCAGCACGCCGCGAACGCCTTGATGGCGCTGCGCGCCGGCAAAGGCGTGCTGTGCGAAAAGCCGTTCACCATGAACCTGCGCGAAGCCGAGCAGGTGGTGACGCTGGCGCGCTCCAAACGTCTGTTCCTGATGGAGGCGATGTGGACGCGCTACCTGCCGGCCTACCAGGAGGTCAAGCGCATCCTGGCCTCCGGTGAAATCGGCACCCCGCGCGCGGTGGTGGCCGACTTCGGCTTCGCTGCCAGCTTTGGCCCCGAGCACCGCGTCTTCAACCCTGAACTGGGCGGCGGCGCGCTGCTTGACTTGGGCATCTATCCGCTGTCGGTCGCCGCCGGCCTGCTTGGCCCCGTGCTCGAGGTGCGGGCCCAGGCCGAGATGGGCCCGACCGGCGTCGACGTGCAGACCGGTTTCACGCTCAAGCATGCGGGCGGCGGCATGTCGGTGTGCAGCTGCTCGTTCCTGGCGCGCTCGCCGGCCGAACTGACCGTGTCGGGAGAGCTCGGCCAAGTGCGCATGAACACCATGTTCCACCGCGCCACCTCGGTCACGGTGAAACTGGCCGATGGTGTCGAGCGCACGATCGAGACGCCGTATATCGGCAACGGCTACGCGCACGAGATCATCGAAGCCCAGCGCTGCTGGCGCGAAGGTCTGCTCGAAAGCCCGGCCATGCCTTTGAAAGAAACGCTGGCGCTGATGGGCGTGATGGATGAAGTCCGGCGCCAGATCGGCTTGACCTACGAAGCTGACCGTACACGTTAAGGAGCTGACAATGAAACGCGATCCCCGATCTTCCAGCCGCATGCGGCGCCTCACCGGGCGCCAGCGCAAGAAGCTGCGCGTCGGCCAATTCCAGGAACACTGCTTCGATGTCGAACTGGTGTTCGGCACGCCGTTGAGCGACGAGGCGCGTTCGGTATTCGTGATCGACTTCCTGGGCTTCCTCGAAGAGCGCGCCATGCTCGGCGGCGGCTTTGGCGGGCGTGCGCCGGTCAGCAAGGCCGACGGCGTGGTCGCCATGATCGGGCGCGGTTCGCCCACGGAGCAGGATCGCGAGGCGGTCGTGGGCTGGCTGCGCACGCGACCCGAGGTGGCCGAGGCGCGCGCCCTGGACTTCAGGGATGCGTGGCACGGCTATAACTTCTGAGCGCGCCGGCTCAAGCGGAGAGAATGGCAGGATTGGACTGAAGCTTGGCATTCCCGCCAACGCCAGCCGATGCCTAGAATGACGTCATCCCAAGCGCTGGAGGCGATGATGGACACTGTACACATTGGATTTCTGCTGTTCCCGAACCTGACCCAGCTCGACCTGACCGGCCCGGCCCAGGTGCTCAGTCGCGTGCCCGGCGCCAGGACGCACCTGGTCTGGAAGACGCTTCATGCGGTGCCGACCGACGTCGGCTTCAGCATCAATCCCAGCATCACTTTCGATGCCTGCCCGCAGCTCGACGTGCTGTGCGTGCCGGGCGGCTTCGGCATCGAGGCGCTGCTGGAAGACCGCGAAACACTGGACTTCCTGCGCCGCCAGGGACAACAAGCCCGCTACGTGACCTCGGTCTGCAATGGTGCGCTGGTGCTGGGTGCGGCCGGCCTGCTGCAAGGGTATCGCTCGGCATGCCACTGGATGTGGCTCCCCTTGCTGGCGCGCTTCGGCGCCGAGCCGGTGGCCGAACGCATCGTGCGCGACCGCAACCGGATCTCGGGCGGTGGCGTCACCGCGGGGATCGACTTCGGTTTCGCGCTGGCCGCGGAACTGGCGGGCGAGGAGGCCGCAAAGACGATCCAGCTGGCGCTCGAGTACGATCCGCAGCCGCCGTTCAACGCCGGCTCGCCACAGGGCGCCGGACCGGAGATCGTGGCGCGCCTGCGCGCATTGCAGGAGGAGCGGCTGCAGCGGGTCGCAGCGACGATCGAGCGCATGGGCAGGACCGAATGAGGCCTGGCGCTGCCGTCTACTGCTTGTTCGTGGCCGCATCGAGCCGCTTGAACAGCGCCTGATGCAGGCTGCGCGTGTGCGCCGTCATGTGGCGCCGCGCGTGCTCGATCTCGTTCAGTTCGCGCTGCGCCAGCGCGCCTTGGCCGTTGTCCAGCGCCCACAGCGCCAGCTCGATGCGCGCCTCGATCCCGCCGAAGCGATCCACCACAGATGCGTACTGCGCACCGGCGGCGTCCTGGCGACCGGCGGCGGCATATGCGCCGCCCAGCAGCAGGCCAAGGTCGTCGGGGCGAAATCCCGGTTGCCTGGCCTGCAAGGATTCCAGCAGGTCGATCGCCTTCAGCGGCTGGCCGTTGGCCAGGTGAGCGCGCGCCGCGCCCAGGATCACCGTGGTGTCGCCCGCGAACGGGCCGCGCAGGCAGGCTTCATATTGCTCCACCGCCTGCGCCGCCTGGCCGGCGTCGAGCAGGGCGGCCGCCAGGCGCATCTGGTTGTGGGCGGTCGGAGTCAGGTCGAACTCGCGCTGGGCGTCGCGCACCTCGCGGCCCGGATCGAATTTGTTGTGGATGGCGCGGGCGGCGATGCGGCCCTGGCGCTCCAGGCGCGACGAAGGCAGGTACTCGACCATGAAATACACCAGGCTGCCCAGCAGCGGGAACGAGAACAGGATCAGCAGCCAATACATCTGGCGGCCGGTGCGCAGCGCGTGGATCGCAAAGAAGAGTGCGACGAGGAAGTGGAGTCCGAGTCCGATGAAGGGCATGGCCGAGTCGAGGGTAGTTTGTCGGGAGGCGCGTCCGGCTGGTGGGGGCCGCGCTGGCCGCAAAGATACCCTCAATCGATATCGAAATTTCTATTCAATTGTCACTCGTGGCCAGCGTCGCAACGAGGTCGTCAGTCCGGCGCCGCCACGTCCACGATCGTCTGCCCGCCAAGCGCGCGGATGCGCGGCTCGACGTAGTAGCCGCCCGCTTCCACGTAGCTCAGGCAGCAGCGCGTGCACACGCTGCATTGCTGGACCGCGCAGCGGTTGTACGGAAAGTGGTTCAAGGCCACCGGCGCATCTGGCGACCAGTAATTGCTGCCGTGCGGGTGGTATTCGGCGTAGGTTGGCTCGGCGTACGGGTCGCCGGTCAAGGTGCCGACCACCCGCATCTGCGCCTGCGGGAAGGTCGCCGGCACGCGTGTCCATTCGCGATAGCCGTCGATGCCGCACTCGCATGCTTGCGTCACGCGCGCCGACGCTGCGGCCAGCGCGGTCAAATCATCGAGATCAAGTTTGCGCTCAGGTGTCATATCAATCCATCACACTTTCAGGAATTCTTCGCGGCCGCCAAGCCAGCGCGCCAGGTGCGCCTCGACCACCGCCATGCGCTCGGGCGTTTCGCCTTCCAGCAGGTACTGCGCCAGGTCGCGCGCGCGGTCGACCAGCCATTGGTCGGTCTCCAGGTCGGCAAAGCGCAGCATCGCCTGGCCCGACTGGCGCGCGCCCAGAAATTCACCGGGACCGCGGATCTCCAGGTCGCGCCGTGCGATCTCGAAGCCGTCGGTGGTTTCGCGCATCGTCATCAGGCGCTGCTTGGCGATTTGCCCCAGCGGCGCCTGGTACAGCAGCAGGCATACCGAAGCCGCCGTACCGCGCCCGACACGCCCGCGCAGCTGGTGCAACTGCGACAGGCCGAAGCGCTCGGCGTGCTCGATCACCATCAGCGAGGCGTTCGGCACGTCGACCCCGACCTCGATCACGGTGGTGGCCACCAGCACGTGCACCTGGCCGGCGATGAAGGCGTCCATCACTTCCTGTTTCTCGGCCGGCTTCATGCGCCCGTGCACCAGGCCCACCTGCAGATCGGGCAGCGACGCGGCCAGCGTCTCGTAGGTTTCGGTGGCGGTCTGCAGCTGCAGCGCTTCGGATTCTTCGATCAACGGGCAGACCCAGTACACCTGGCGTCCTTCGAGCGCGGCCGCGTACACGCGCTCGATGACTTCGTCGCGCCGCACTTGGTCGATGGCGCGCGTGACGATCGGGCTGCGCCCCGGCGGCAGTTCGTCGATCACCGAGACTTCGAGGTCGGCGTAGTACGTCATCGCCAGCGTGCGCGGGATCGGCGTGGCCGACATCATCAACTGGTGCGGCACCAGGCCGTCGCTGCCCTTGTTGCGCAAGGTAAGGCGCTGGCCGACCCCGAAGCGGTGCTGCTCGTCGACGATCACCAGGCCCAGTTTCGCGAACTGCACCGTGTCCTGGATCAGCGCGTGGGTGCCGATCACCAGGTGCGCCTCTCCCGATTCGATCATCTCATTCGAGGCCGCCTTGTCCTTCTTTTTCAGGCTGCCGGTGAGCCAGGCCACCTTGACGCCGAGCGGCTCCATCCAGGCCGCGATCTTGCGAAAGTGCTGCTCGGCCAGGATTTCGGTCGGCGCCATCAAGGCCGCCTGGTAGCCGCTGTCGATCGCCTGCGCCGCGGCCAGCGCCGAGACCACGGTCTTGCCGCTGCCGACGTCGCCCTGCAGCAGGCGCTGCATCGGATAGCCTTCACGCAGGTCGGCGCTGATCTCTTGCACCACGCGCGCCTGGGCGCCGGTCAGCTTGAACGGCAGCCCGGCCAAAAACGATTGCGACAATGTGCCCACGGTGCGCAAATGTGGCGCGCCTTTTTCGCGGCGCGCGCGCTGTGCGCGTTTCAGCGACAGCTGCTGCGCCAGCAGTTCGTCGAACTTCATGCGTTCCCAGGCCGGATGCGACTTTTCACTGAGCGCATATTCGTCGACGTCGGCCGGCGGATAGTGCAGCAGCTTCACGGCCGGCTCGAAGTCGATCAGCTCGAGGCGCTTGCGGATCGGCGGCGGCACGGTGTCGGTCCAGTCGATCCGCTTCATGGCGTCGGCGATGGCTTTTCTCAGCACCGTCTGCGACAAGCCTTCGCCGGACGGGTACACCGGCGTGAGCGAAGCGGGCAGGGGAGCACCTTCGTTCACCACTTTATAGGTCGGGTGCACCATCTCGGCGCCGAAGAAGCCGTGTTTGAGTTCGCCGCGCGCGCGGATGCGCACGCCTTCGGCCATCTGCTTGGTCTGGCTGCCGTAGAAATTCATGAAGCGCAGCAGCAGCTCGCCCGAGTCGTCGGCGATCGTCACCAGCAGTTGGCGGCGCGGCTTGTACGAAATCTCGTTGTTGGTGACGAGCCCTTCGACTTGCCAGCTCTGGCCGCCGCGCATGCAGGCGTCGCGGATGGTGACGATCTGGGTCTCGTCCTCGTAGCGCATCGGCAGGTGCAGGACCAGGTCCATGTCGCTGCGCAGGCCGAGTCGGGCCAGCTTGCTTTCGAGGGTTTTGGGGGCGTTTGTGGTTTTGGAGGCGGGCATATCGCGGCAAAAAGGCGCTTGCTGACGTAAAATAGAGGGTTCGCCGTATGCGCTGGAGCCTCTATTGTAAAGGTGGCAGCGCCCATTTGCTGAGAATTACCCACCAATTGAACATCATGTATTCGCTTTCCGATTTCGACTTCGAGCTGCCCCCCGAGCGCATCGCGCAATTGCCGCTGCCTGACCGCAGCGCGTCGCGCCTGCTGCACCTGACTGACGATAGTATCGTCGATCGTCAATTCGCCGACATCGTCGACCAGCTGCAAGCGGGCGACCTGCTGGTGATGAACAACACGCGCGTGCTCAAGGCGCGCTTCTTCGGCGTCAAGGAGACCGGCGGCCAGGTCGAGGTGCTGGTCGAGCGCGTGCTCGACAGCCGCACCGTGCTGGCCCAGGTGCGCGCTTCCAAGTCACCCAAGCCCGGCAACCGCATCCGCCTGGCCGACGCCTTCGACGTCACCACTGGCGAGCGCGCCGGCGAGTTCTTCACGCTGCACTTCGAAGGCGACGTGTTCGAGCTGATCGAGGCCCACGGCCGCCTGCCGCTGCCGCCCTACATCGAGCACAACGCCGACGAATTCGATGAGCAGCGCTACCAGACCGTGTACTCGAAAGAGCCCGGCGCCGTGGCCGCGCCCACTGCCGGCCTGCACTTCGACCAGCCGCTATTGGACAAGCTGGCGGCCAAGGGCGTCAACTTCGCCTATGTCACGCTGCATGTCGGCGCCGGCACCTTCCAGCCGGTGCGGGTCGAGGATCTCTCCGAACACAAGATGCACACCGAGTGGTACACCATCGCGCAAGAGACGGTGGACGCGGTGCGCGCGGCGAAAGCGGCCGGGCGCGATGTGGTTGCGGTCGGCACCACCAGCTTGCGCGCGCTGGAATCGGCCTCGCAGTCGGGCCAGCTGGTCGCGGGCAGCGCCGACACTGCGCTGTTCATCACGCCAGGCTACACCTTCAAGACGGTCAGCCGCCTGGTGACCAATTTCCACCTGCCCAAGTCGACGCTGCTGATGCTGGTGTCGGCTTTTGCCGGCTATGCACCGATCCGCACGGCCTACGCCCACGCGATCGCCAACGAATACCGCTTCTTCAGCTATGGCGACGCCATGCTGCTGACCACGCACGCCAAATAAAGAACCCAATGCTCGAATTCACCCTACTCAAAAAAGACACCAGCGGCCTGTCGCACGCGCGCCGCGGCCGCCTGAAACTGAACCACGGCACCATCGAAACGCCGATCTTCATGCCGGTCGGCACCTATGGCTCGGTCAAGGCGATGGACCCGGTCGAGCTGAAAGAAGTCGGCTCCCAGATCATCCTCGGCAACACCTTCCACCTGTGGCTGCGTCCGGGCGTGGACGTGATGAACAAGTTCGGCGGCCTGCACAAGTTCATGGGCTGGGATGGTCCGATCCTGACCGACTCGGGCGGCTTCCAGGTGTTTTCGCTGGGCGCGATGCGCAAGATCACGGAAGAGGGCGTCAAGTTCGCGTCGCCGATCGACGGCTCGAAACTGTTCCTGTCGCCCGAGATCTCGATGCAGATCCAGCGCGCGCTGAACTCGGACATCGTGATGCAGTTCGACGAATGCACCCCGTACGAGATCGACGGCCGTCCGGCCACCAGTGAAGAAGCGGCCAAGTCGATGCGCATGTCGCTGCGCTGGGCCCAGCGCTCGATGAACGAATTCACCGGCGGCGGCAACCCGAACGCGCTGTTCGGCATCGTCCAGGGCGGCATGTACGAGCACCTGCGCGACGAGTCGCTGGCCGGCCTGGAAGACATCAACTTCCCGGGCCTGGCGATCGGCGGCCTGTCGGTGGGCGAGCCGAAGGAAGACATGAAGCGCATCCTGGCCCACGTCGGCCCGCGCCTGCCCGAGAACAAGCCGCACTACCTGATGGGCGTGGGCACGCCGGAAGATTTGGTGGACGGCGTGGCCAACGGCGTCGACATGTTCGACTGCGTGATGCCGACCCGCAACGCGCGCAATGGCTGGCTGTTCACCCGCTTCGGCGACGTCAAGATCAAGAACGCGCGCTACAAGGACGATATGGCGCCGCTCGACGAGAGCTGCGACTGCTACTGCTGCAAGAATTTCTCGCGCGCTTACCTGCACCACCTGCACCGCTCGAACGAGATCCTGGGCGCGCGCCTGAACACGATCCACAACCTGCATTACTACCTCAAGCTGATGCAGGAAATGCGCGATGCGATCGACGTCGATGGCTTCAATGCATTCCGGATCCGCTTCAACAGCGATCGCGCACGCGGTGTGTAAGCGCTCGCTTACCGGCTGAGCGCGGCGCTGCCGTATTGACGGCAGCGCTTCAATTAAAAGTTCGGCAATCTATTGTAATTCCTGATTGCAAGACAAACCTGCCCCCCAGAAGTGGTTTTCGGCGACTTGCCGATGCTAGAATACACCGCTTGTTTTTTTAACTTCACCACCGGAGTCCTTGTGTTCATTTCTAACGCGTACGCGCAAACTGCCGCAGCAGGCGATGCTGGCCTGATGGGCAGCCTGACTACTTTCCTGCCGCTGATCCTGATGTTCGTGGTCATGTACTTCCTCATGATCCGCCCACAGCAAAAGCGCCAGCGCGAGCTGAAGTCGATGATGGACGCATTGGCCAAGGGTGATGAAGTCGTCACCGCCGGCGGTATCGTCGGCCGTGTGTCGAAAGTGACCGACAACTACGTGATCCTGGAAATTGCAGCCGCTACCGAAATCACGGTCCAGAAAAACGCCGTGACCACCCTGCTGCCAAAAGGCACCTTGAAGGCCATGTAAGCCCGCCGTGCGGCGCCTGTGCGCCGCACCGCCGCATCGCTTAACCCGAACGCCGGAACACTATGAATCGCTATCCCGTCTGGAAATACCTACTGATCGTCTTCGCGCTCCTGATCGGCGCGTTGTACACGGTGCCTAACTACTTCGGCGAAACGCCGGCGTTGCAGGTCACCTCGGGTCGGTCGACCGTCAATGTCACGGGCGCCACCACCACCCTGGTCGAGGATGCGCTCAAGCGTGCCGGCATTCCCACCACCGGCGTCACCCTCGAAGGCAGCGGCCACAGCACCTCGGTGCGTACCCGCTTCGCCAGCACCGACGCCCAGTTCAATGCCAAGCTGGCGCTCGAACGCGACCTGAACCGCGACCGCAGCAACCCCGACTATATTGTCACCGTCAACCTGGTGAAGAACACCCCGGCCTGGATGGACAAGATCGGCGCCCGCGCCATGAGCCTGGGTCTGGACTTGCGCGGCGGCGTGCACTTCCTGCTGCAGGTCGACACCAAGGCCGTGCTCGAAAACAAGATGAAAGCGCTGCAGTCGAGCGTGCGCAGCAACCTGCGTGAAAAAGACGTGCGCCACGCCGGCATCGAACGTGTCGGCAACACCGTTGAAGTGCGCTTCCGCGACGCCGCTACCCGCACCGCCGCGCGCAACGTGCTGGCCGCGCAGAGCAATGAAATCGCGATGGCCGATGCGGCCGACGGCGCCGACCAGAAACTGGTGGTCAGCCTGAAACCCGACGCGCTCAAGCGCACGGTGGAAGACGGCGTCAAGCAGAACATCGTGACCCTGTCCAAGCGTATCAATGAGCTGGGCACCACCGAACCGATCATCCAGCAGCAGGGCGCCGACCGCATCGTGGTGCAACTGCCGGGCGTGCAAGACGTGGCGCGTGCGAAAGACATCATCGGCCGCACTGCGACGCTCGAACTGCGCATGGTCGACAACAGCGTGACGCCGGGTACCGAACTGTCGGCCGCTATCCCGCTGAACTCGGAACTGTTCACCGAAGGCCGCGGCGCCCCGATCGTGGTCTCGAAAGACATCGTCCTGACCGGCGACAACATTTCCAGCGCCACCGCCAGCTTCGACTCGAACCAGCAACCAGCCGTCTCGCTCGACCTGAACGGCGACGGCGGACGCAAGATGCGCCTGACCTCGCGTGAAAACGTCGGCAAGCGCATGGCGATCCTGCTGAAAGAAAAGGGCAAATACAGCGTGCTGTCGGCGCCGACCATCCAGGGCGAATTCGGTTCGACCTTCCAGATCACCAACATGGGCACCTCGGAAGACGCGAACGAACTGGCGCTGCTGCTGCGCTCGGGCGCGCTGTCGGCGCCGATGGATTTCGTCGAAGAACGCGTGATCGGCCCGCAGCTGGGCGCCGAAAACATCTCGCGCGGCATCCACTCGACCGTGTGGGGCTTCGTGGCGATCGCGATCTTCATGATCATCTACTACCACCTGTTCGGCGTGTTCTCGGCGCTGGCGCTGGCGGCCAACGTGCTGTTCCTGCTGGCCCTGCTGTCGCTGCTGCAGATCACCTTGACCTTGCCGGGTATCGCGGCAATCGCGCTGGCCCTGGGTATCGCGATCGACTCCAACGTGCTGGTCAACGAGCGCATTCGTGAGGAACTGCGTTCCGGCGCGGCGCCGCAAGCGGCGATCTCGGCCGGCTTCAAGCATGCCTGGGACACGATTGTCGACTCCAACGTGACCACCCTGATCGTCGGCCTGGCGCTGCTGATCTTCGGTTCCGGTCCGGTGCGCGGCTTCGCCGTGGTGCACTGCCTGGGCATCCTGACCTCGATGTTCTCGGCCGTGTTCGTGGCCCGTGGCCTGGCCAATTTGTGGTACGGCCGCAAGAAGAAGCTGACCAAGATTTCGATCGGCACCGTCTGGCAACCGGGCATGTCGCCCACCAAGAAAGCATCGGGACAGTAAGATGGAATTTTTCAAGATCAAACGGGACATCCCGTTCATGCGTCACGCCCTGATCCTCAATGTGATCTCGATCGTGACCTTCCTTGCCGCGGTGTTCTTCCTGTTCCATAAGGGATTGAACTTGTCGGTGGAATTTACCGGCGGCACCGTGATGGAGCTGCACTACCCGCAGGCGGCGGACCAGGAAAAGATCCGCACCACGCTGCGCGGCATGGGCTACTCGCACCCTGAAGTGGCCAGCTTCGGCACTGCCCAGGACATCATGCTGCGCCTGCCGATCGTGCAGGGCGCACCGGCATCCGGCGCGTCCGGCGCGGTGTTCAACGCGATCTGCGCGTCCGAAGCCGGTACGCCGAAGCAGACCCAGGTCACCACCGCCAAGGGCGAAGTCGTCAACCGCAGCAGCTGCGTGGCGGCCGGCGACAAGGAAGTGCTGAGCCTGCAACGGGTCGAATTCGTCGGCCCGTCGGTCGGCGACGAACTGGCCCAGAACGGCATCAACGCGCTGCTGATGGTGGTGGTCGGCGTGGTGATCTACCTGGCGATCCGCTTCGAGTGGAAGTTCGCGGTGGCGGCGATCTTCGCCAACCTGCACGACGTGGTCATCATCCTGGGCTTCTTCGCCTTCTTCGGATGGGAATTCTCGCTGACGGTGCTGGCGGCGGTGCTGGCGGTGCTGGGCTACTCGGTCAACGAATCGGTGGTCATCTTCGACCGTATTCGTGAAATGTTCCGCAAGCAGCGCAAGATGAGCGTGCCGGAAGTGATCGACCACGCCATCACCAGCACCATCTCGCGCACCATCATCACCCACGGCTCGACCCAGATGATGGTGCTGTCGATGCTGTTCTTCGGCGGCTACGCGCTGCACTACTTCGCCATCGCGCTGACCATCGGTATTCTGTTCGGTATCTATTCGTCGGTGTTCGTGGCGGCAGCGATCGCCATGTGGCTGGGCGTCAAGCGTGAAGACTTGATCAAGCCGATCAAGGAGAAGGACGAGACCGACGGCGCCGTTGTCTAAACGTCTTTGTTCTTGAAGAAAGCCGCCCCGGCCCTGCCGCGGCGGCTTTTTTTGTATTCAACCCAGATCAACAAAGTGCAATAAAAGGTTTCAGACTGTGAACTGGCGCACGGAGGACTTGTCACGCTGGGCCTAAGATGGATCTGTCTCTTTCAGGACATCCCTAGTTTTGGACTTCAGCCCGCTTCGGCAACGAAGCGGGTTTTTTTTGGCCAAAAAAAGGGCCGGCGAACCGGTCCTGCTTACGCTCACATGCGCCACGGATGGTTGCGGTCGCCATCGATGGCGCCGTCGAGATAAGTCGCGGCGCTGATCAAGGCAAGGTGGGTAAAGGCTTGCGGGAAATTCCCGAGCAGCTCGGCCTTGCTGGTGAACTCTTCCGCATACAGCTCGACGTGGTTGCCATAGGCCAGCAGCTTTTCCATATTCATGCGCGCCTGCTCGATGCGGCCGGCGCGCGCCAGGCATTCCACGTACCAGAAGGCACAGGCGGCGAACGAGCCTTCCTGGCCCTCCAGGCCGTCGTCGCGGTCATAGCGCATCACCAGCGCGTCGTCGCTCAGTTCGGCGCCGATGGCGTCCAGCGTCGCCAGCCAGGCCGGGTCGGTGGAGCCGACAAAGCGCACCAGCGGCATCATCAGCATCGCGCCATCGAGCTCGGTCGAACCCTTGCTGCGCACGAAGTGTCCCCGTTCCTCGTTCCAGAAATTGGCCCAGATGTCTTCCGAGATCGCATTGCGGGCCGCGATCCAGCGTTCGAACGGCGCACTGAGCGAGCGCTTGCTGGCCAGCCGGATCGCGCGGTCCACCGCCACCCAGCACATCAGGCGCGAGTGCAGGTGCTGTTTCGGTTCTTCGCGGCCTTCCCAGATGCCGGCGTCGGCCCGTTGCCAGTTGGCGCAGACGTAGTCGACCACCCGGCACACGCCGACCCAGTCGGCATGCGAGATCGCTTCACCGTACTTGTTGCTGAGGTAGATGGAGTCGAGCAGGGCGCCGAAGATGTCCAGCTGCAGTTGCGTGGCGGCGCCGTTGCCGACCCGTACCGGCGCCGAATCGGCGTAGCCGCGCAGATGCTCCAGTTCAGTTTCTTCCATCGCCTCGCTGCCGTCGAGCGCGTACATGATGCGCAGGTGGCCGTCGGCGCCGCCGCTACGGGCGCGTTCCGAGGTCCAGCGGGTAAAGGCCTTGGCTTCGTCGGTGTAGCCGAGGCGGATCAGGGCGTACACGGTAAACGAGGCGTCGCGGATCCAGGTGGCGCGGTAATCCCAGTTGCGCCCGCCGCCCAGCACTTCCGGCAGGCTGTAGGTGGCGGCGGCGACGATCGAGCCGTTGCGGTACGAGGTCATCATTTTCAGCACCAGTGCCGAGCGGGTGACGGCGCCGCGCCAGCGGCCTTTGTAGGTCGAGCGCGCGGCCCAGTTCTGCCAGCGCTCGATCACGTCCTGCACCAGTTCGTCGCGGCAGCCCTGGTCGATGCGCACGTCGCCGTCTTCGTCGAGCACCACGTCCAGGCTCTGGCCGGCCTGCAGCTCGAACGCCGCGCCGGCGCCGCCGTCGTGCGCCGTGAAGTCGATCGGCGCGCTGAGCCGGATCGACGGCGCGCCCGGCGCCGAGAACACCACCTGGCCGTCGCCCACAGTAACCTGCGGACGCTGGCGTGCATAATCGAAGCGCGGCTGGCAATCGAGCACGATGCGTGCCGCGCCGCGCGTGACCCGCACCCGGCGCAGCAGGCGCGGCGCGCCATGGCCGAGTTCATGTTCGCCGCTCATCAGGTCGGTGATCTCGACCGCGGCGTCTTCGCCCAGCCAGTGGGTGAGCAAGACGTTGGTGTCGGGCGCATAGGTCTGGACCACGCGCGCGCCGTCGATTTGGGGTGCGAGCGTGAAATGGCCGCCATTCTCGGGGTCGAGCAGGGCGGCGAAGATGCTGGGGCTGTCGAAATGCGGCCAGCATAAAAAGTCGATGGTGCCGTCCGTCGCGACCAGCGCCATCGTGGCCAGGTTGCCGATCGCACCATGGTCTGCAATCGGGCGCGGCGGCGTGGATGCTTGCTTGTGTTCTTCAGCCATTGTCTTCAAACCATGGATAAAGAGACATGCCTCCGTCGACGAACACGGTCGAGCCGGTCATGTAGTCGGCGCGGTCCGAGGCCATGAACAGGGCCAGCGCGGCGACGTCTTCCGGCTCGCCAATGCGGCCGTACGGAATCAGTTTCAGCAGCTTCTTGCCGGCTTCGCCTTCGGTAGCGTCTTCATTGATCGGGGTGCGGATCGCGCCCGGCGCGATGCCGTTGACGCGGATGCGGTCCGCCGCCACTTCCTGCGCCAGGGTGCGCATCAGCATCAGGATGCCGCCTTTCGACGCGGCATAGTTGGCGTGGCCGGCCCACGGGATGACTTCGTGGACCGAGCTCATGCACAGGATGGTACCGTTGGCGCGTGCGCGGCCGCGGTTGCCCTGCTGGCGGAAGCGTTGAATGGCTTCACGCGCGCACAGGAACTGGCCGGTCAGGTTGACGTCGACCACGGCTTGCCAGTCGGACAGCGACATCTCGGCGATCGGCGCGTCTTTCTGGATGCCGGCGTTCGCGACCAGAATGTCGATGCCGCCGAATTTCTCGGCCGCTTGTTCGAACAGGCGCGTGACGTCGGCTTCTTCCGATGTGCTGGCTTGCAGCGCCAGTGCGCGGCCACCGTCGGCCGTGATCTGTGCGACGACCTCGTCGGCCTTTTCCTGGTTGCTGTTGTAATTGACCACCACGCAGGCGCCTTCCTTGGCGAAGGCGAGGCTGATGGCGCGGCCGATGCCGGAATCGCCGCCGGTGACCAGCACGACCTGGTCTTTCAGGTTCAAATCCATGTTCGTCCTTTCTCGATCAGTTGCACCGGGCGGCAACGGGCCGGCCCGGGAATATGTGAGAACGACGTTAACATGAATGCCGCATGCGAACGGCACGGTAGAGCACTGCATGCGTTGGGATATTGAACCGGGTAAAGAATCACGTACAGTGTGAGACAGCGCACCGAGCGGCGCTTTTGCCGGACGTAAGATGAAGCTGTCTCTTTCAGGACATCCCTAGTTTTGGACTTTGCCCGCTCCCTGAGCGGGCATTTTTTTTGCCCAGACATCCCACAATTGCAGGATCTGGGTGACGGCGCCATCCATGGTGGGCAGCGTCGCGCCATCGCGCGCAAGCGTCGACAAACCGAGAAGAAAGCTCTCGAACATGGTGGCCAGCGCCGCCACATCCGTCGCAGGATCGAGCGCCTGCTGCGCCACGCCACGCTCGACGCACGCCAGAATCCCGGCCCGGTTGCGGGCACGGGACGCCTTCAAGGCATCGATCACGGCCACGTTCTCGGGGATCTCTGCACTCATGATGCCGAGCGCGACCATGCATCCTGTGGGATGCCCGGCTTCGCACTGCATGCGCGCCGATCCGCGCAGCGCCGTTTCGATGGCGGCGCGGGGCCCCAACTGCGGGTCCCACAAACAGTCCATCACCGTGCCATGGCTCTGCAGGTACAAGGCCAGTGCTTCCTGGAACAGGGCTTCTTTGGAACCGAACGCCGCGTAGAAGCTGGGCGCGGAAATGCCCATCGCCGTTTTCAGCAGACTCAAGGACGTTGCGTCATAGCCGTTTTCCCAGAACAGATGCATCGCACTGGCAAGTGCAGCGCTGCGGTCGAATTGCCGGGGACGTCCCATCTGTGCCATGTATTTCTCCATCTGCAAACTTAAATACTAATCGGTACAAAACTAATTGACAAGCTAGGCAGGCCTTTCTAATATATGTACCGATTGATACATATATCGATGTGTCACGTAACCTGTCAATGGAATCGCCGATGGATGTCACACCCTTGAACAACGCCCGCGCCGAAGACGCGTCCGACCGGTTGCCGGTCGCCGCCCTGCTTGCCCTGGCAATGACGGGCTTTATTTGTATTGCGACGGAGACCTTGCCTGCAGGCTTATTGCCCTTGATCGCCAGCGATTTGAAGGTATCGAATGCACTGGCCGGACAAACCGTGACTGCCTATGCACTGGGCTCGGTGCTGGCGGCAATTCCCTTGACGATCGCCACGGCAGGGTGGCGCCGCCGTAACGTGTTGCTGCTGACCATCAGCGGCTTTCTGATATTTAACTTGATCACCGCGTTCTCTTCCCATTTCTGGCTGACAATGACAGCGCGGTTTTTCGCTGGCGCCTCGGCCGGCCTGGCCTGGAGCCTGCTCGCCGGTTACGCGCGGCGCATGGTGGCCGTGCACCAGCAAGGCCAGGCCATGGCCATCGCCATGGTCGGCACCCCGATTGCGCTGGCGCTGGGCGTGCCGCTCGGCGCCTGGCTGGGCAAGGCCTTCGGCTGGCGCAATGCGTTCGACATCATGTCTGGCCTGAGCGTGCTGTTGATCGTCTGGGTACTGGTCAAGGTGCCGGATTATCCAGGGCAAGCGGCGCGTGAACGCAGTTCGATGCTGGCGGTGTTCAAGACGACGGGTGTCAGGCCGGTGCTGGCCACCGTGGTGCTGTGGATGCTGGCTCACAATGTTCTCTACACCTACATCGCGCCGTTCATTGCGCTGGCCGGCCTGGGCGCCCAGGTCGACACCGTCCTGCTGACCTTCGGCGTCGCGGCCCTGCTCGGGATCGGCATCGCCGGCAAGATCGTCGACCGCAGCCTGCGCACTGCCGTGCTGGCGAGTCTGGCGACGTTTGCGCTGGTAGCGCTGCTGTTCATGCTGGCGCCATCCCAACCGGCTGCGATCTATGCCGGCGTTGCGGTATGGGGCGTGACCTTTGGCGGTGCAGCGACGCTGTTGCAAACGGCGTTGGCCGACAACGCCGGCGCCGGCGCCGATGTGGCGTTGTCGATGAATGTGGTGGCCTGGAACAGTGCGATTGCCGGCGCCGGTGTGCTGGGCGGCGTGTTGCTCGACAGTTGGGGCGCAGGTGCGTTTCCGGTTGCGGTGCTGGTTCTGGCGCTCGCCGGCCTGCTTGTCGCCTGGTCAGCCCGGGCCGCTGGTTTCCCGGCCGGTGCGCGCGCTGCCACCACCAGGCCAGCCGCGCACTAGCGCTACAACGACAGTTACATCAGTGCCGAACCGAGGCTTTTGACTTCTTCGGCCGATTCTTCCAGCACCTGTGTCAATGTGCCTGCGCCGATCACGAAGTCGATCGTCGCCGCCGCCGCTGCCGTGGTGGCGCCCGGCGGGGTGAACAGGGGAGAGGCGAACGGCGCCAGGTCATTCGCCAGCAGCAGGGTGTCGCCCAGGGTTTCGGGCGGCAGCGCGCGAATGCCGTTCCACATGGCTTCGATCGCTTCCATCACAGTCGGCGGCACGCCCAGTTTGTGCAGCACGCCGCGCCCGATCGCCGCTTCGCCATGGTCGAGCCAGGCATCCAGGTTATCGTCCAGCAAACCCGGCATCGATTCGGCGCGCGACAGCAAGTAAAAGCCGCCCACTTCATGCACGATGCCGGCGAACAGCGCCGTTTCGGGGTCGACAAACGAGACCCGGCGCGCGATCACTTGCGCCAGCGCCGCCACGTGGGCCGAGTGGGCCCATAGCGCGTCGGCCTTCTGGCGCAGGCCGGGGTCGCGGATTTCGCTGGCCAGCTGGCGCACGGCCACTGCCGCCGCCAGCGCGCCCAGGGTGCGGAAGCCCACCCGCTGCACCGCGGCGCGCACATTGGTGACGTCGTTGCCGGTGCGGTTATAGGCCACCGAATTGGCGATCGCCACCGTGCGCGCGGCCAGCAGCGGCTCGGCCTGGACCAGGCGCGCGGCCGCGTCGATGTGGCAATCGGGTTGGCCCAGGGCACGCTGCAGCGTGAGCGTGGCGTGCACACTGGTCGGGAAGGCAAGCTCGCCGCGGCCGGCTTCGGCAGCGACGGTGTCGAGTGCGGAGAGTTGGTCCATGAAAAAATTATACCTTCAACGAAACAGCCAACCGCTAAAAATATTGCAGTGAAGAACTAAAACCCCACGGCTGTGGCCAGATGGCGTCTTTACGCTTCGCCGAAGATGGCGTCGCAACCTTCTTTTTGTTCTTCCAGCTCTTCCAGTTCGTCGACCAGGCCGAGGTCGGCCAGTTCTTCGACCGCGTTCATGAAGCTGTTGAGCTTGGTCGCGCCGATCAGGCGATAGATGTCGCCGTCTTCGTTGCGCACGCCGATCAGCATCGGCTCTTCCTTGACTTCATCGAGCGGGGCGACGTCGAGCAGGATATTGCCGATGATGTGCTTGTCGAAATGGGCCGGCGTCAAGCCGTCGATCAGAGAGGTTTTCAAGATTGCTTCCTTCAGGTGGAGGGTAATGGAGTCGACTCGGCATCGGCATCAAGACCGGCGCCGTGGCCGCCGATCCGTTCGCGCAGCGTGCGCAGGGCGGCCTCGAGGGCGTCGAACTCGGCGTCGTTATAGTCGTTGAATAATTGCTTGCCATGGGCAATCACTTTCGGGAACACGTCGCGAAACGCTTTCTCGCCGGCCGGCGTCAGGCGCACGAAGAACGAGCGCTTGTCGTCCAGGCTGCGCTCGCGCAGCACCAGGCCTTTCTGTTCCAGGCGCTCGATGACGCCGGTCAGTGTGCCCTTGGTGATCAGGGTGCGTTCGCCCAGTTCCTTGTAGCTCATGCCGGTGGTATTGCCCAGTGTGGCGATGATATCGAATTGCGCATGGGTCAGGCCATGGTTGCGCACGGCATTGCCGGAGACGCGCTCGAAGCCCTGCATGCACTCGGCCAGCAACCGCACGCTTTTTAAATATCGTTCTCCCATGGGCGTGGATTATAGCCGCCCGCCGCATCGTGCGTTGCCAGCCTCGCAAGCGGCGCCGCGACCCCGCCAGCCCATGCATATTGCATCAGGGACAGCACCAGGTTGATCTCCGGTATGATGACGCCCTACTCGATCGTGCGGGCCGCCGGCCCGCTGTTGCCCCATGATGCCGACCACCGCCGATGCACGCAGCTGACCTTGCCACTCTGGCCCAGGAACGCCCGTTGCGCATCGTGCTGGTCAATGCCGGCGAGCCGGACACACTGACCTGGTCCGGCCTGTACCAGCCGCTGCGCCTCGCCGCCAAGGTGCTGGGACCGGAGCGTCTGCACGTCGACGTGCGCAGCCCCGACAAATTCACCGGCGACCCCGGGCGTCACTGGCACCTGGTACTGCTGGCGGCCGACGAATCCGAGGCCGGCCTGCGTCCCGCCAACAGCCGCGTCCTGATCGAGCGCTGCCGCGCCGCGCCGTTCTGGGGTGCACTCGGCGCCGGCGTGCTGTGGCTGGCCGATGCCGGCGTGCTGCAGGGCGTGCGCTGCGCGCTGCCGTGGGCGCTGTATCCCGATGTCAACGCCCAGGCCGAGCAGGCCTTGCTCAGCCCGCACCTGTACGAGATCGACGCCAACCGCCTCACGTGTTGCGGCGGCGCCGCCAGCGTCGACTTCGCGCTGACCCTGGTCGACCTGCTGTTCGGCGCCACCGCCCAGGCGCAGGTGAAAGAAATCCTGTGCGTGGACCGGGTGCGTGGGCCGGACGAGCGCCAGCGGGTGGCGCTGCAGGCGCGCTTCGGGGTGCTGCAGCCGAAGCTGACCGACGCCGTGGCGCTGATGGAAGCGAACATCGAAGAGCCGCTCTCGACCGACGAAATCGCGCAGCTGGCCGGCATCTCGCGCCGCCAGCTGGAGCGCCTGTTCAAGCAATACCTGGGCAGCCTGCCGTCGCGCTACTACCTTGAACTGCGCCTGCGCCGCGCGCGCCAGCTGCTGCTCGACACCAATCACTCGATCGTGCAGGTCGGGCTGATGTGCGGGTTTTCGTCGGGGTCGCATTTTTCGACCGCATTCGGCGCCTTGTTCGGGAATACGCCGCGCGAGGAACGGCAGCGCAAGCTGGCAGAGTAAATGCCGCGCAAGTTGCCGATGCGTCAAAAATGAAAAACCCCGTCGCACTTTGAAAAGAACTTGTCAGTCAGCGTTTCTATAATGGCCAATCGTGCCGGGTCCTTGCCCGCGCGCCTTTACACTGCCACTCACACTGTTTTTGATGAGGAAGAAGCCATGAACGCAAAGCTTGATTCGGGTGTCGCCACGCGGCCTGTCACTCGCCAGACCTTCGACGAGGTGCTGGTGCCGACCTATGCCCCGGCCGAGATGATCCCCGTCCGAGCATCTGGCCTCGACGTGTGGGACCAGGAGGGCAAGCATTACCTCGATTTCACCTCGGGCATCGCGGTGTCGAGCCTGGGCCACGCCAATCCGAAACTGGTCGCCGCGCTCACCGCGCAGGCCAACACCGTCTGGCACCTGGGTAACGGCTACACCAACGAACCGGTGCTGCGTCTGGCCGGCGCCATGATCGACGCCACTTTCGCCGAGCGCGCGTTCTTCTGCAACTCGGGCGCCGAAGCCAACGAAGCGGCCCTGAAGCTGGCGCGTAAATATGCGCACACCAAGTTCGGCCCGCACAAGTCGCGCATCGTGTCGTGCCTGTCGTCGTTCCACGGCCGCACCCTGTTTACGGTGTCGGTCGGCGGCCAGCCGAAATACACCGAAGGGTTCGAGCCGCTGCCGCCGGGCCTGAACCACATTCCGTACAACGACATCGAGGCCGCGCGCGCCGCGATCACGGACGACGTGGCCGCCGTGATCGTCGAACCGATCCAGGGCGAGGGCGGCGTCATCCCGGGCAACCCTGATTACCTCAAAGCCCTGCGCGAACTGTGCGAGCAGACCGGCGCGCTGCTGATCTTCGACGAAGTGCAGTCGGGCGTGGGCCGCACCGGCACCCTGTACGCCTACGAGCAGATGGGCGTGCAGCCGGACATCCTGACCTCGGCCAAGGCGCTCGGCAACGGCTACCCGATCGGCGCCATGCTCACCACCACCGAGATTGCCCAGCACTTCAACGTCGGCGCCCACGGCACCACCTACGGCGGCAACCCGCTGGCGGCGACCGTCGGCCTGGCCGTGGTCGAGACCATCAACCAGCCGGCCTTCCTCGAGCGCGTGCGTGAAGCCAGTGCCAAAATCTTTGCCAACCTGAACCAGCTCTCGAGCGACTACCCGCAGGTATTCGGCCAGGCACGCGGCATGGGCCTCTTGATCGGCCTGCCGATGACGGGCGAGTTCAAGGGCCGCGCCAAAGACTTCACCAAGGCCTGCGAAAAGCTCGGCCTGATGCTGTTGATCGCGGGCCCTGACGTGGTGCGCCTGGCGCCGGCCCTGATCGTGTCGGACGAACAGATCGTCGAAGCCGACCGCCTGATGCGCGCCGCCGTGGCGCAATTCGTCAACGCCTGACGTTGAAATCCCGGTCGCGGACGACTCGCCTGCGGTGAGGTCCGCGACCCCTCATCAGGGAGTCCTCATGTATGTAGTCCGTCCGGTGGAGCGCGCCGACATCGGCGCCCTCGAGGCCATGGCTGCGGTATCGACGCCGGGCGTGCATACGCTGCCGCGCACGCGCGAAGGCGTGCACGCGGCGGTCGAGCGTTCGCTGGCCTCGTTCGCGGCCCACGTCGATATTCCGAGCGAAGAATCGTACCTGTTCGTGCTGGAAGACCTGCGCCGGCGCGAGGTGGTGGGCACCGCCATCATCCACGCCTCGGCCGGTTCGAACGGCACCTATTTCGCCTTCCGCAACGACGTCATCCAGCAGGTCTCGCGCGACCTGAACATCAGCCACAGCGTGCATGCGCTGACGCTGTGCTCCGAGCTGACCGCGTATTCGCAGCTGTCGGGCTTTTTCCTGAACGATCGCGAACGCGCCGGCATCGAAGCGGCGCTGCTGTCGCGCGCGCGCTTGCTGTACGCGATGCTGGCGCCGCACCGCTTTGGCGACCGTTTCTTCGTGCCGCTGGCCGGGCGCCTCGATAGCGAAGGCGAGTCGCCGTTCTGGAATGCGCTCGGGCGCAAGTTCTTCAAGATGGATTTTCTCGAAGCCGAACGCCTGATCGAGGGCGCGCGCAACCGCACCCTGATCGTCGAACTGATGCCGCACTATCCGGTGTATGTGCCGCTGCTGCCGGGCGACGCCCAGGCCGCGCTGGGCCAGATCCACCCGAGCGGCCAGCTGGCCTTCGACCTGCTCACGCAAGAAGGGTTCGAGGCCGATGAATACATCGACATCTTCGATGGCGGCCCGATCCTGCAGGCGCACCGCAATGCGCTGCGCTCGTTCTGCGCCTCGCAGCGCCTGAAGGTGGCCAATGCCGGCGCCGCCTTTGACGATGGCCAGGCGCCCGTCGACTACGCGGTGGCAAGCGTGGATGGCTCGTTCCGCGCCATCACGCTGCGCTGCGGCCCGCTCGAATGCGCGCAACAGATCCACCTGTCGCGCGAAGCGCAGCAAGCGCTGGGCGTGGCGCCGGGCGACGAGGTGGTGTGCCTGCGCATCAGTGCGCGCGCCGAAGGAGATGCAGCATGCTTGTAATCCGATCCGCCCGACTGTCCGACTTGGACGCCCTGATCGAGATGGCGCACCAGGCCGGCAGCGGCATGACGACGCTGAAACCCGATCCCGAGATGCTGGGCCAGCGCCTGGCCACGGCCGAAGCCTCGTTCGCGCAAACCATTGCGCCTGAAGCGCGCGACTACATGTTCGTGCTCGAGCACACCCAGGACCAGCGCATCGCCGGCGTCTGTGCGATCAAGAGCGCGGTCGGCCTGACCGAGCCGTTTTATAACTACCGCATCGGCACCCTGGTGCACTGCAGCCGCGAGCTGGACGTGTTCACGCGCATGGAGACCTTGTACCTGTCGAACGACCTGACCGGCTCGACCGAACTGTGCTCGCTGTTTTTGCTGCCGCAGTACCGGGCGGGCTTCAACGGCAAGTGGCTGTCGAAAAGCCGCTTCCTGTTCATCGCCCAGTTCCAGCAGCTGTTCACCGAAAAGATCATCGCCGAGATGCGCGGCTACCAGGACCAGAACGGCGATTCGCCGTTCTACGAAGGCCTGGGGCGCCACTTCTTCAAGATGGATTTCAACCACGTCGACGGCCTGACCGCGATCGGCAAGAAGTCCTTCATCGCCGAACTGATGCCGCGCCAGCCGCTGTATGTCGACTATCTGCCGCAGTCGGCGATCGACGTCATCGGCCAGGTGCACACCTCGACCCAGCCGGCGCGCCGCCTGCTCGAACAAGAGGGCATGCACTACGAAGGCTACGTCGATATTTTCGATGCCGGCCCGGTGCTGCAGGGCCGCGTGTCCGAACTGCGCGCGGTGCGCGACAGCGTGCTGGCAACTGCGGTGCTGGCCGACGGCGAAGCGACGCATGAAGAGACCGAACACGTGCTGATCTCGAACACCCGCCTCGACGACTTCAGGATGATCCTCACCCGCGCGGTGGCCGGCGCCACCCGCGTCGCGCTCACTGCCGACGAACTGGCGCAGTTGCATTGCGACGCCGGCGACAACGTGCGGACCCTGACACTGATCACAAGGAAAAGCGCCCATGGCTAACTTGTCTAATTTCATCGCCGGCGAATGGCTCGCCGGCAGCGGCCCCGAACTGGCGACCATCGATCCGTCCACCGGTCGCCAGACCTGGACCAGTAACGCATCGAACGCCGATGACGTGGCGCGCGCCGCCACCGCTGCGCGCGACGCGTTCGAAGCCTGGGCCCTGGCGCCTTTGGCCCAGCGCATCGCGGTCTGCACGCGCTTTCGCGACCTGCTCAAGGAAAACGCCGAAGACCTGGCCGCGACCATCGCCGAGGAAGTCGGCAAACCGCTGTGGGAAGCGCGCACTGAAGTGACGACCATGGCGGCCAAGGTCGACATCTCGGTGCAATCGTACGGCGCGCGCACCGGCGAAGCCGCCAACAAGGTCGCCGACGGCAACGCCGTGCTGCGCCACCGTCCGCACGGCGTGTTTGCGGTGTATGGCCCGTACAACTTCCCGGGCCACCTGCCGAACGGCCACATCGTGCCGGCCCTGATCGCGGGGAACACGCTGGTGTTCAAGCCGAGCGAATACGCGCCGCGCACGGCCGTGAAAACCGTGCAGCTGTGGGAACGCGCCGGCTTGCCGAAGGGCGTGCTGAACCTGGTCAATGGTGGACGCGACACCGGCATCGCCCTGGGCCAGAACCCGATCATCGACGGCGTGCTGTTCACCGGCAGCAGCCAGACCGGCGCCGCCCTGCATAAACAGTTCGGCGGCCAGCCGGGCAAGATGCTGGCGCTGGAAATGGGCGGCAACAATCCGCTGGTGGTATGGGACGTCAAGGACATCGACGCCGCCGTGCACCACACCGTGATGTCGGCCTTCATTTCGGCCGGCCAGCGCTGCACCTGCGCGCGCCGGCTGGTGATCCAGGACAACGAGGCAGGACAAGCTTTCCTGGAGCGCCTGGTCGAAGTCGCGGCAGGATTGCAGGTCGGCGCCTCGAACGCCGAACCGCAGCCGTTCATGGGGCCTGTGGTCTCGAGCAGCGTGGCTGCACGCCTGGTGCAGGCGCAAGCCGAGATGGCAGAGAAGGGCGGCAACGTGCTGCTGCAGATGCGCCAGCTCGACCCGAACGCCGGCTTCGTCACCGCCGGCATCGTCGACACCACCAATGCCCGCGGCATCCTTGACGAAGAATGGTTCGGCCCACTGCTGCAGGTGATTCGGGTGCCGGACTTCGACGCCGCCCTGCGCGTGGCCAACGCCACCGAATTCGGCCTCGCTGCGGCGCTGTTGTCGCCTAGCGAAGAACTGTGGCAGCGCTTCGCCGTGCGCGCCCGTGCCGGCATCGTCAACTGGAACCGTCCGACCACGGGCGCGGCCAGCTCGGCGCCGTTCGGCGGCGTCGGCAAGTCGGGCAACCATCGCCCCAGCGCCTATTACGCGGCCGACTACTGCGCCTATCCGGTGGCCTCGATCGAAACGTCCGAACTCGAAATGCCGGCCAAGCTCTCGCCCGGCCTGTCGTTCCCGGCGCAAGGAGCGGCATGATGTTGAACGCGCGCGAATTCAACTTCGACGGCCTGGTCGGCCCGTCGCACAACTACGCCGGCCTCTCGTTCGGCAACGTCGCTTCGTTCAACAACGTCAGGAGCGCCGCCAACCCGCGCCAGGCCGCCTTGCAGGGCCTGGCCAAGATGCGCGAACTGGCTGCGCGCGGCTTCGCCCAGGCGGTGATGCCGCCGCAGGGACGCCCCAACCTGCGACTGCTGCGCCGCCTCGGGTTTTCGGGAACCGATGCCGACGTGCTGGCGCATGCGTATCGCGAGGCGCCGGTGATCCTGGCCTGCGCCTGGTCGGCCGCGCCGATGTGGACCGCCAACGCGGCCACCGTCAGCCCTTCGGCCGATTCGCACGATGGCCGCGTGCACTTCACCGCGGCAAACCTGAACAACAAGCTGCACCGCTCCGAAGAGCACGTCCAGGCCACGCGCACGCTGCGCGCGATCTTCCACGACAACGAGCGCTTCGTGGTGCACGATTCGCTGCCGCCGGTGCCGGCCTTCGGCGACGAAGGCGCGGCCAACCACACGCGCTTCGCCGCCAGCCATGGTGCGCCCGGGGTCGAGCTGTTCGTGTACGGCCGGGTCGAGTTCGATCCGGCCGCGCCCGCGCCAAAAAAATACCCGGCGCGCCAGACCCTGGAAGCGTCGCAGGCGGTGGCGCGCCTGCACGGCCTGGACCCGGCGCGCACCGTGTTCGCGGCCCAGAATCCGGACGTGATCGACGGGGGCGTGTTCCACAACGACGTGATCGCGGTCGGCAATGGCAACGTGCTGTTCTACCATGACCAGGCCTTCTTCGACGAAGCCGAGACGATCGAGGCGCTGCGCCGTGCGCTGGGCGCGACCGGCGCCGAGCTGCAGCCGGTGCGCGTGGCAAGCAGCCAGGTGCCGACCGCCGACGCCGTGGCCAGCTACCTGTTCAACAGCCAGCTGCTGTCCAAGCCGGACGGGCGCATGGCGCTGGTGGTGCCGCACGAATGCCGCGAGAATGCGGCCGTGTCGCGCTACCTGGCCGGCCTGACCGGCAGCGACGGCCCGATCGACGAGTTGATCGAATTCGACCTGCGCCAGAGCATGCGCAACGGCGGCGGGCCGGCGTGCCTGCGCCTGCGCGTGGTGCTCACCGCCGAAGAAGCAGCGGCGATGCACCAGGGCGTGATCATGACCGAGGCGCTGTATGCTCAACTGGTGGCCTGGGTCGAGCGCCACTATCGCGACCGCATCGAGCCGAAAGATTTATCCGACCCGCAGCTGGCCCTCGAATGCGCGGCCGCGCTGGAACAACTGACCCGTATTCTCGGCTTGCCCGGGCTGTACGATCTTTGATGACGCAGTAGCAGGAATCGGGCGGGCCACCCCCGTCCCATAAAAGCCGACGCAGCGCCGGGCCACAAGCCTGAAGCGCGCCAGGTACACAACTTTGGAGAAGCAAGATGAAAGACATGCCCAACGATCTGCGCGAACAAACGCTCGCCCTGGTCAACGCCAACCAGACCGGCAATGCCGGCGCGCCGGTGAACGCCCTGATCGGCGCCTGGCTCGGATCGCTCGATGACGAAGACCTGGCCGGCACCGCGCCCGCCAGCCTGGCGCCGTTGCTGCAGGAAGGCTTCGCCCAGCTGGCGCAGCGCACCGGCCCGGCCGCGCAGGTCGTCAACATGCGCTATTCCGATGGCCGCGGCGGCATGGCGACCGCCTTGCTGATCCTGAACGACGACCGTCCTTACCTGGTCGACTCGTTCGTCATGGCGCTGCGCACCGAGCGCGTGCAGGCGGCCGGCGTGATGAACGCGGTGCTGCCGGTGCGCCGTGACGCGGGCGGCATGGTGGTGGCGGTCGGCGAAGCCGGCAGCCCGCTGGAGTCGATCGTCCTGTGCCTGCTGAACGACGAACTGCAATTCGAAGAACTCGACAAACTCTCGGCGCGCCTGCGCATGGTGGCCAATGACGCCGCCGTCGTGCAGCGCGACGCCGTCGCCATGGGCGACCGCCTGACCGCGGTGGCCGCGGCCGTTGCCGCCAGCGGCACCCCGGAAGGCCAGGAAGCAGCGGCCTTCCTGGAGTGGGCCAAGAACGAAGGCTTCGAGCCGTTCGGCTACGCCTACTACCGCGCCACGCCAGGCGCCACCGAACTGGAACGCGACCTCGCGAGCCGCATCGGCGTGCTGCAAGATACCGCCCATCCGGTGTACGGCACCTGCCTGGCCAGCATCCCGGGCGACTGCGACACCCTGTCGCGCCGCGGCGAAACGCTCACCATCGTCAAGGCCGACGTGCGCGGCACCCTGCACCGCGACCAGCCGCTCGATTTCATCGGCGTGCGCGACACCGACGCCCAGGGCCGCATCCTGGGCGAACACTGCTTCATCGGCCTGTTCACCCGCGCCGCCGCCCTGACCCCACTGGCGCGCCTGCCGTTCGCACGCGGCCGCGTGGCCAAAGTGCTGGGCATCGCCGGCGTGCGCCAGGAAGGCTTCCGCGCCGAGAAGTTCGTCGAGATCCTGGAATCCTTGCCACGCACCGAAGCGCTGGAAGCCGAGCCGGAATGGCTGGCCGAAGTGTGCAGCTCGGTGGTGTCGCTGTACAAGCAGCCGCGCGCCAAGGTGTTTGCGCGCCGCGACGTGTACCGCCGCCACCTGAATGTGCTGGTGTACCTGCCGCGCGAACGTTTCTCGGCCGCCGTGGCGGCGAGCCTGGCCCAGGCCCTGAAGGAAAGCTCGGGCGCGACCGACGTCGACGTCCAGACCCTGGTGGCCGACGGCCCGCTGGCGCGCGTGTACCTGATCGCGCACGCCGCGCGCTACCCGCTTGACCTGGAAACCGACATCCAGCGCCCGCTGATCGGCGTGCTCGATGGCTGGCATGACCGTTTCGCCGGCCTGATCGACTCGATCGACGACAGCCGCGAACGCAGCCTGCTGCGCAAGGTCGTGCCGCGCCTGCCGGTCAACTTCACCACCGCCACCGCGCCCGAAACGGCGTTCCGCGACGTGCATGCGCTGCTGACCAAGTCCAGCGCCGACCGCGTCACCGCGCGGATCGAGCTCGACGATCCGGCCGGCGCCTCGATCCGCCTGTATTCGAGCGAGGCCGTGCCGTCGCTGTCGCGCATCCTGCCGGCGCTGCAGAACGCCGGCATCGCGGTCGACCGCGAGCAGACCTTCGGCCACACTGGCCTGGATGGCGTGCGCCGTTACGTGACCGCACTGGCTGTCGACGCCGACAGCGCGGCCAAGCTGGCCAAACCCGGCATCGCGCGCGTTGCCGAAGAATTGTTCACGGCCCTGTTCAACGATGAAGCCGAAGACGGCCGCATGAACGGCCTGAGCGTCGAAGGCGGCCTGGCGGTGCGCGAAGTGCAGCTGGTGCGCGCCTACATCAGCTACTGGCGCCAGCTCGGTTCGAAATTCTCGGTGCGCTACATGGCCGAAACCCTGCGCACCCAGCCGGCCCTGGTCAAGGAATTCGTGGCCGGCTTCGTGCACCGGTTCGACCCGAAGCGTAGCGAGGCCGAGCGCGAAGAGGGCAGCGCCGCCCTGAGCGCATTGAAGTCCAAGCTGCCGGGCGTGAACCACGCCGACACCGAAGAAATCATGGCGGCATTGGTCGACCTGGCGCTGGCCACGGTGCGCACCAATTACTTCCAGAACAGCGGCGAGAAGATCATCTTCAAGGTCGATACCAGCAGCCTGGCGCTGGCGCCGGAACCGCGTCCGTACCGCGAGATCTATGTGTTCTCGCGCCGCTTCGAAGGCGTGCACCTGCGCGGCGGCCCGGTCGCCCGCGGCGGCCTGCGCTGGTCGGACCGCATGGAAGACTACCGCACCGAGGTGCTGGGCCTGGTGAAGGCGCAGATGGTCAAGAACGCCGTCATCGTGCCGGCCGGCTCGAAAGGCGGCTTTGTCTGCAAGCAGATGCCGACCGGCGCGCCGCGAGACGTGGTGGCCGCCGAAGGCGAAGCAGTCTATCGCCTGTTCATCGCCAGCTTGCTGGAAGTGACCGACAACCGCGTGCGCGGCGAGATCGTCGCGCCCGAAAACACCACCCGCTACGACCAGGACGATCCATACCTGGTGGTGGCGGCCGACAAGGGCACCGCAACATTCTCCGACATCGCCAACAGCATCGCCGTGCAGCGCGGCTTCTGGCTGGGCGACGCGTTCGCGTCGGGCGGCTCGAACGGGTACGACCACAAGAAGATGGGCATCACCGCCAAGGGCGCATTCGAAGCGGTCAAGCGCCACTTCTATGAACTGGGCCACGACATGGCCAACAACCCGATCACCGTGACCGGCGTGGGCGACATGTCGGGCGACGTGTTCGGCAACGGCGTGCTGCTGTCGCGTCAACTCAAACTGGTTGCTGCGTTCGACCACCGCCATATCTTCCTCGACCCGACCCCGGACGTCGAAGTCTCGTTCAAGGAGCGCGAGCGCATGTTCGCGCTGCCACGCTCGTCGTGGGAAGACTACGACAAGAGCCTGATCTCGCAGGGCGGCGGGGTATTCCCTCGTAACGCCCGCTCGATCGAACTGTCGCCGGAAATCCGCCAGGCGCTGTCGATCGAAGAGACCGCGCTGCCACCGGAAGAACTGATGCACCGCATCGTCAAGGCGCCGGTCGACCTGTTCTACAACGGCGGCATCGGCACCTACATCAAGGCGTCGACCGAAACCCACGCGCAAGTCAAAGACCGCGCCAACGACCGGATCCGCGTCGACGGCAATGCGCTGCGCTGCAAGGTGGTGGCCGAAGGCGGCAACCTGGGCGCGACCCAGGCCGGCCGCATCGAGTTCGCGTTGGCCGGTGGCCGCATCTTCACCGATGCAATCGACAACTCGGCCGGCGTGGATTGCTCGGACCACGAAGTCAACGTCAAGATCTGGCTCGACACCGAAGTCAATGCCGGCCAGCTGCCGGAGACCGACCGGAACCGCATCCTGGGTGAGATGACCGACGAGATCGAGCGCCTGGTCCTGCGCGACAACACGCTGCAAACGCACCTGCTGACGCGCGAAGTGCAGGCCCAAGCCAACAGCGCGGTGGTCGATGGCTACGCCGCCTTGATCACCAACCTGGAAAGCGAAGGCGCGGTCTCGCGCGAACTGGAGCAACTGCCAAGCGACGCCGAGCTGCAGCGCCGCAAGACGCTGGGCCTGGGCTTGACGGCGCCGGAACTGGCGGTGGTGATCGCCAACGTCAAGAACCGCTTCAAGCGCACGCTGTCGGCGCTGGAGTTGACCGGCGAATCGTGGGCCGATGCGCTGCTGCGTCCTTACTTCCCGGCGCAGCTGGTCGCTACCCGCGATCCGCTCGACCACCCGCTGGCCAACACCATCCTTGCCACCGTGCTGGCCAATGAAGCGGTGAATCGCTGCGGCCCGTTGACCCTGCGCGACCTGGCGCTGGAACACCGCATCGACGAAACCGAAGTGGTGAAGGCGTGGGCGCAAGCCTGGGCGTCGCTGCATCTGGCGCCGGTGTTCGAGGCGCTCGACGCCGACGCGCTGGTGGTGCCGCGCGATGTGTCGGTGGCAGCCGACAACCGTACCCGCGCCATGCTGCGCGCGCTGATCGAAGGCGTACTGTCGCTGCCGGCCGGCTCGAACGGCATGAGCGAACTGTCGACGCTGTTCGCCGAAGCCGATGAAAGCGCGGCGCAGCAGTTCCGTTCCGAAGCGGACGGCCACACCGGCCTGCCGACCGGTTTCGCGGCGGCGTGGAAGGCGGTCGAGATCATCGAATCGCAAGCCTCGTTCCTGTTCACGGCGGTGTCGGTGCAGCGTCCGAACGGCATGACGCTGCTGCAGTTCCTGCAGGTCGGCACCGTGCTGCGCCAGCAGGTCGGCATCGACACGCTCGAGCGCGGCCTGAAATTGCCAGCGCAGAGCAAGTCGCAGGAACAGCTGCGCAACTACGCGCTGCAGTCGCTGCGCCGCGCCCAGCAACGCCTGCTGTTGCAGGTGATCGAGCAGGCCGGCAGCGGTGGCGACATGGGGGCGGCAGTGAGCGACGTCATGGCGGCGCGCGGTTTGACCGGTTTCACCCAGCCGGTCGATCTGGAACAGGCGATGCTGGACGTGTGGGCATTGTCGGAAGGCCTCAGCCCTGAGCGTCTGGCGGCGTAAATGGTGAGCGCACCGACTTCTATCGAACTGCCGGAAGCGGTGCGCGCGCTGGCCGAAGCCGACTTCGGCGCGGTGGCCGCGCGCTTGCGCAATGCCGGCTTCGCGGTCGCGTTGCCGGCGCCGGGCATCCTGAGCGTCAAGGCGACGGTCCCCGACCCGGCGCGCGCCAGCGTGCTGGTGTCGGTCGGCGTGCACGGCGACGAAACCGGGCCGATCGAGATGGTCGCGTACCTGATCGAGGCGCTGTCGCAGTCGCCGGCGTCGCTGGCAGTCAACCTGATGCTGTGCGTCGGCAACATCGACGCCATCCGCCTCGGCAAGCGCTTTGTCGATGCGGACCTGAACCGCATGTTCCGCGCCCAGCGTGGGGATCTGGCGGGCACCTTCGAGGCTGGCCGCGCCGATGTGCTGATCGAGGCCACCCGTGCCTTCTTTGAAGGAGCGGGGCCGGTGCGCTGGCACTTCGATCTGCACACCGCGATCCGGCCGTCGCACTATCCGATGTTCGCGATCGTGCCGCAGCTGATCGCCGCGCCGGCGCGCGACGATTTGATCGGGTGGCTGGGCGAGGCCGGGATCCAGGCCATCATCATGAATCCCGCGTCGGCAGGCACCTACAGCTACTTCACGTCCGAGCACCTGGGCGCGGCCGGCAGCACGGTCGAGCTGGGGCGGGTGGGCACGCTGGGACAGAACGATCTGTCGCAGTTTGCAGCTGCCTCTAGCGCGCTCGATCGCCTGCTGCGTGGGCAGCCGGCGCAAGCCGCGGTCAGCGCGCCGCACGTGTTCGATACGGCGCAGTCGATCATCAAGCTGTCCGACGCATTCACCATGAGCGTCGGCCGCGAGACCTGGAACTTCACGGCGCTGAAAAAGGGCGACGTGATTGCATCGGATGGCGACACGGTCTACACGGTGAAACATGACGAAGAACTGGTCGTGTTCCCGAATCCCGACGTGCGCGTGGGCCTGCGCGCCGGCATCATGGTAGTGCGCACAAGGTAGTGATGAGCAGGTTGGAGCGTGCGCCTGCACGTTCCTGCCGTGCGCGCTAGACTGGTCCTCTTTGTTTTGGAGGCGCCATGAGCAAACTCTTTTCTCCCACCATCATCGGTTCCCTCGAGCTGTCGAACCGCATCGTCATCGCGCCGATGTGCCAGTACTCCGCCGTCGACGGCCTGCCCACCGACTGGCACACCATCCACCTCGGCACCCTGGCCCTGTCCGGCGCCGCTCTATTGATCATCGAAGCCAGCGCCGTTACGCCAGAAGGCCGCATCACCCCGAATGACCTGGGCCTGTGGTCCGACGCCCACCTGGAAGCACTCAAGCCCGTGATCGCGGCGATCCGCCATCACGCGCCGATCAAGGTCGCGGTGCAGCTGTCGCATGCGGGCCGCAAGGCCTCGAGCGAAGTGCCGTGGGAAGGCGGCGCGAATATTGCGCCCGACCAGCCGCGCGGCTGGCAGACCGTGGCGCCGTCGAACGTGGCGCACGCCGACGGCGAAACCGTGCCGCTGGCCCTGGACCGGGACGGTCTGGAGCGCATCAAGACCGGTTTCGTCGACGCCGCCCGGCGCGCACACGCGCTGGGCCTGGACGCGATCGAGCTGCACGCCGCGCATGGCTATCTGCTGCACCAGTTCCTGTCGCCGCTGGCGAATAAACGCGACGACGAATACGGCGGCGCGCTGGAAAACCGCATGCGCTATCCGCTCGAAGTGTTCAGCGCGGTGCGCGCCGCCGTGCCGCGCGAGATGACGGTCGGGATGCGCATCTCGGCCACCGACTGGGTCGACGGCGGCTGGGACCTGGCGCAGAGCGTGGCGTTCGCCAAGGAACTCGAACGCCTCGGCTGCGACTTCATCCACGTCTCGAGCGGCGGCGTGTCGCCGGCCCAGCAAATCCCGGTGGGCCCGGGCTACCAGATCGACTTCGCCGCGCGCATCAAGGCCGACACCAGTCTGCCCACCATCGGCGTCGGTTTGATCACCGAAGCGCAGCAGGCCGAAGACATCCTGCAGCAGGGCCAGGCCGACATGATCGCTCTGGCGCGCGCCATGCTGTACGATCCGCGCTGGCCGTGGCACGCGGCGGCCGAACTGGGCGACCAGGTGGTCGCGCCGCCCCAGTACTGGCGCTCGCAGCCGCGCGAGCACAAGGCGCTGTTCGGCGACACGCGCCTGGGCCAGCGCTAAGGCCACGTTCACGGCGGGGACGTGCCGACAAACTTATGTATTCAGTATCGGCATATCCCCTATAATCGCAGCGTTTATCTTGCAGCTGACGAGCTGCTATTCAACCTGCGCACGAAGGACTCGCCGTGAATCTGACCCTGGGCCAAAAACTGCTTCGTACGAAGTCGGCAGACCATCATCATGACGCGGCCGGGGCCACGCATTCATCGCCCGGGCTGCAACGCTCGCTCGGCCTGTTCCCGCTGACGATGATCGGCGTCGGCGCCACCGTCGGCACCGGCATCTTCTTCACCATGGTCGAAGCGGTGCCGAAGGCCGGCCCGGCGGTGGTGCTGTCGTTCCTGATCGCGGCGATCACCGCCGGCCTGACCGCGCTGTGCTACGCCGAACTGGCGGGACGCGTGCCGGCATCGGGTTCCTCGTATTCGTTCGCCTACGCCACCGTCGGCGAATTCGCCGCCTTCGTGGTCGCCGCCTGCCTGCTGCTCGAATACGGGCTGGCGGCCAGCGCGACATCGATCGGCTGGTCCGATTACCTGAACAACTTCCTGATGAATGCCTTCAACTGGCAGATACCGGAACAACTGCGTTCGCCGATGTTCGTGTCGGACCATCACAGCGTGCACTTCAATCCCGGCCACATCAACCTGCCGCCGATCATCCTGGTGCTGATGTGCGGCCTGATGCTGGTGCGCGGCGCCAAGGAATCGGCCACCACCAACGCCATCATGGTGCTGGTCAAGCTGGCGATCCTGGTGTTCTTCGCGGTGATCGCCTTTTCCGGGTTCGACGCGAATAACTTCCAGCCCTTCTTCAATACCGACGAGAGCAAGGGCTACGCCGGCATGGCCGGTGTGACCGCCGCCGCCGGCACCGTGTTCTTCTCGTTCATCGGCTTGGACACCATCGCCACCGCCGGCGAAGAAGTCAAGGACCCGCGCCGCAACGTGCCGATCGGGATCCTGGCCGCGCTGTTGATCGTGACCGTGTTCTACATGCTGGTCGCCGTGGCGGCAATGGGCGCCCAGCCGGCGCACCTGTTCGAAGGCCAGCAGGCCGGCCTGTCGGTGATCCTGCAGAACGTCACGGGCCAGGCCTGGCCGGCGCTGGTGCTCTCCGCCGGCGCGGTGGTGTCGGTGTTCTCGGTGACGCTGGTGACGATCTACGGCCAGACCCGCATCCTGTACGCGATCAGCCGCGACGGCCTGATTCCGAAAACCTTCCAGAAGGTCAGTGCGCGCACCGGCGCCCCGGTCAGCAACACCATCATCGTCTGCATCGTGGTCGGCCTGGTGGCCGGCACGGTGGACGCCACCTTCTTGTGGGACATGGTGAGCATGGGCACCCTGACCGCGTTCATGGTGGTCTCGGTCGCGGTGCCGGTGATCCGCCACAAGCAGGGCGCGAACGCGCCGAAGGGCTTTCGCGTGCCGTTCGGTCCTTACGTAATCCCGGGCCTGTCGGTGCTGGCCTGCCTGTACATCATGAAGGATTTGTCCTCCACCACCTTCACGGTGTTCTTCATCTGGATGGCGGTCGCGGTGGCGGCTTACTTCCTGTACAGCGTGCGTCACAGCCGCCTGAATAAAGCGCAGTAAACATGCACAAGTTCGACCTTCGGCGCGATCGCTTCGCGCTGTTCGACCGCATGGACAGCCCGGCGGTCAACATCTGTTTTACGCTGGAGCTGCCCGATTTCCGGCCCTGGTGCAAGGCGCAGGGACTGGCGCCGTTCCATGTGCTGCTGCAGGCGACCCTGCGTTCGATCTTAAGCATCGAGAACTTCTGCTACCGCGTGCTCGATGGCGAAGTGATCCGCATCGAGCGCTTGATCCCGTCGTTCACGGTCACCAACCTGCACGAGGACCTGAATTTCGCGATGTTCGAGTGGAGCGATGATGTGCGCGAGTTCGTCGCACGCGGCCGCGCGGCGCGCGACGAGGCGGTCAACATGACGGCGCTGAATGCAAAGTATGCGCTGCTGACGCCGCGCCAGGCCAAGGAGCAGGTGTTCGTCACCTGCATCCCGTGGCTCGACTTCACGGCGATCCAGCACCCGATCGCGACCCTTGCGCAGCCCGATATTCCATCGCTGGCCTGGGGCCGTTTCCGCGACGCGGGGGCGGGGCGGCTGCAGCTGCCGTTTTCGGTGCAGGCGCACCACGGCTTCGTCGACGGCTTGCATATCCACCGGCTGGGGCAGCAGATCGCGGCCGAACTGGCCGCTGTGATGGCGGCCGGCTAACCAAGGCCGATCACTACACCGAGCCGGCGCTCCACCGCCGCGTGAATGAACGCCTTCAGCCTGGCAAATTCCGCCAGCAGGTAGTCGAGCGCTTCGTTGTCGGGCGCGGTCCAGATATGGGGGTAGATGTCGAGACGTTCCATGTCGGCGGCATCGTAGTGTTCGGCAAGCTGCTGCGGTGTGATCGGCCACAAGGCCGCATCGATGACGGCAAGCGCGGCGCTGTCGATCGCGCGTTCGTCGGCGTCGGCGCCGATGTCATGGCCGCCCTTGACGATGAAATTGAGCGGCGCTTCGCCTTCCCAGTCGCTTTTGGTCAGCAGGTAATGGATACCGTGCCAGGCCTTGTCGATACACAATTCCGTCACTTCGCCGGGCGCGAGCACGAAGTCGCCCGGATCGGGGCGCGGCGCCGGCTTCTTGCCGAGCAGGCGTTGCAGCAGGGTCGGCTTGTCGGCCTGGGGAACCCGCGCATGCGCGTGCGGATCGAGCGCGTCCAGGATCTTCTCGTGCAGCCGAGGATTGCCGATGATTTTCCCGATATTTTCGTCACCCAGCGTGTTCAGGCAGGCCCGCATTCCCATGGCGATTCACTCCTCATATCGTTGAAAAAAAGCCGCGTCCCTTGCGGTGACGCGGCTTGGCCAAGACGCAATACGCTTCGATTACAGCGCGTTCATTTCCTTCAGCAGGTTATCGGCCTTGTCCACATTCTGCATATTCCACAGCATGTAGCGGGTGTCGACCTGGATCGAGCGGGTGTTGGCCTTGTTGAAGTCCCAGTCCGAGATGATCGAATCGAGGGTGCCGTCGAACGCCAGGCCGATCAGCTCGCCCTTCGAGTTCAGCGCCGCCGAACCCGAATTGCCGCCGGTGATGTCGAGCGTGGCCAGGAAGTTCACAGGCAGGGTCTTGAGCTTTGGATCCGCGTACTTGCCGAAGTTCTTGGCTTTGATCGCCGCCAGCTGGGCATCCGGCGCATCGAACTCGCCTTCGCCGGTGTGCTTGGCGACCACGCCCTTGATGGTGGTGAACGCGGTCCACGCACCGGTGCCGTCGGCGCCATGGTCACGGCCGGCGATCTTGCCGAAGGTCACGCGCAGCGTCGAGTTGGCGTCCGGGTAGACGGCTTGACCCTTGCTGTTCATGTAGGCGATCTTGGCGCGCATGTAGTTGCCATATGCTTGCTGGATCTTGCCTGCCGTTTCTTCTTCCTCGGCTTCTTCTTTCATGCCGGCGTCATACATCGCCACGGCGGCCTTGATGAAGCTGTCGTTCGAGGCCTTGAACTCGGCCGGCGACTTCGTCAACCAGGCAGTGCGGGCGTCCTTGTCGGCCAGCTTGGAACCGGCGTAGATGCGGTCCAGTGCGGTTTTCAGTTCGGCTTCGCTCATGCCGGCGCGGATGCCCATGGCGGCGTCGAACGCGGCGTCATGCTCGGCGGCCGGTTGCGCGTTGTACTGCTTCAGGAAGTTCAGGACGAGCGCCTTGTCGACTTTTTCGTCGTAGGTGCGGTCCTGGCCGGTAACGACCGACGTCAGGCGTGGCAGGTCGCGTTCCTGGTAGCCGGTCTTGCGCTCGGCGTCCGGCTTGGCGCGCTCGTTGGCCAGGCGGTACAGGCTGCGCGCCGAACCGAGGAAGCGCGGCTGGGCGTAGGTCAGGAAGAAGCCTTTCTGGGTGCCGGCGTCGCGCTGGGCGATCAGCTTTTCGGCCGTTTCGATGTCGGCGGCGTATTGCGCTTTACGCGCTGGGGTGGCGTTGACCCAGGCTTTCAGGGCGTTGTGCTCGGCGGTCTTGCGCTGCAGGAAATCGCTGTCGCCGTACGAGGTCAGCATGCCCTTGCGGTTCTTGTAGTAGTTGTTCACGCCGGCGATCTGGCCTGCGTATTTCAGCTTGGCGGCCGGGTCGTTCTTGGTCTCGCGCTCGATGATGGCCAGGGTCTCGCCCGACGCTTGCACGAAGGCCGGGTAGTTGGTGTCGAAGGTGAACGCCACTTCCGACGGCAGGCGGTGGCGGTTGGTGCGGCCCGGGTAGCCCAGCACCATCACGAAGTCGCCTTCTTTCGAGCCTTCCTTGGCGATCTTGATCACGTGCTTCGGCTGGTACGGCACGTTGTCCTTCGAGAACTCGGCGGCCTTGCCGTCGCGGCTCACGTAGGCGCGGTAGAAGCCGTAGTCGCCCGTGTGGCGCGGCCACATCCAGTTGTCGGTGTCGCCGCCGAATTTACCGACGCCGGCGGCCGGCGCGTGCACCAGGCGCACGTCGCGGATTTCCAATTGCTTCAGGCGGTAGAACTCGAGGCCGCCGTAGTAGCTGGCCACGGTGCAGCGGTAGCCGGCGTCTTTTTCGCAGGCCGACACCAGGCTTTTCTGGTTCTTTTCGATGGCGTCGATGCGTGCCTTGCCATTGAGCTTGGCGACTTCAGGGGTGATGATCTGGTCGCTGACATTGGCCACTTCTTCGGTCACGAACACGCGGCTGCCTGGGGCGGCCGGCAATTCTTCGGCCATCGTCCTGGCCAGGAAACCGTTGGTGAGCAGGTCGCGTTCCGGGGTCGAATTGACCGCCACGCTGTTATAGATGCAGTGGTGGTTGGTGACCACCAGGCCTTGCGGCGACACGAACGAGGCCGAGCAGCCGCCCAGGCTCACGATTGCGCCCATCGGGAACTCGGTCAGTTTGGTCAGGGTTGCCGGGTCCAGCTTGAGGCCGGCGGCTTTGAGTTGCTTGGCTACTTGTGGCAGCTGTTGCGGCATCCACATGCCTTCGTCCGCTTGGGCGGCGAAGCTGGTCAGGATGGCGAGCGAGAGAAGGGTCTTTTTCATGCGCTTAGTCTTGGTTGGGATGGGCACTCATGGACTCCGAAGAGCGTCCATGAGTATCGTTAATCGGGTGTTGAATCGTCAACCAGTATTTCGACGACGCAAATGAAAAAACGCGTCCCCGGCGACATTGCCGGGAAACGCGTCGATACCGATGCCTTGTGGCGCGGTTTTTACAACTGTTCGTCGATCAGCGACACTGCCCAAGTGGTGACGCGTTGGTGCCATGGACGCTGTGCAAATTTATGCTCGGTGACCGGCGTCGCGTTGGCCCAGTCCTGCTCATAGATCTCGCTCATCTGCGCGGCAAACCCTTCATCCATCACGTTCAGGTTGGCCTCGTCGTTGATGCTGAACGAGCGGTTGTCGAAGTTGGTCGAGCCAACCGATACCAGGAGCTTGTCGACGATCAGCGTCTTGACGTGGTACATGGTCGGCTTGTACTCGGCGATCTTCACGCCGGCGTCGAGCAGTTCCGGCCAGCGATCGCGCGAGGCCGCCCTGACCAGGTCGGAATCGATGATCGGGCCGGGCGTGATCAGGCGCACTTTCACCCCGCGCTTGGCAGCGGCGATCATGGTACGAATGGTCAAATCATCCGGCACGAAGTAGGCCGCCGACAAGTCGATCGTCTCGCGCGCGGCGGTGAGCGCCATCAGGTACATCAGGTGCATCGACTCGCTGCCGCCGGTGGGCGAACTGGAGAACATCTGGGCCGGCATCGTGCCTTTCGGCGTCAGCGCGGGGAAGTAGCCGGGGCCGTCGAGCACGGTGCCGGTGGCCTTGGTCCAGTTGTCGTTGAACACGGCCTGGATCTGGCCGACCACCGGGCCTTCGACGCGGAAATGGCTGTCGCGCCAGTGATCTTCGTCTTGCGCATTGCCGCGCCACTGGTCGGCAATGCCCACTCCGCCCGTGAAGCCGACCTTGCCGTCGATGACCAGCAGTTTGCGGTGGGTGCGGTTGTTCATGCGCGCCAGTTTCCACCACGCCGGCTTGTGGTAGCGCTGCACCTGCACCCCGGCTTTTTTCATTTCTTCTACCAGCGCATTGTCCATCTTCATGCTGCCCATGAAGTCGAGCATCAGGTGCACCTTGACGCCGGCGCGGGCGCGCTCGGACAGTGCTTTCGAGAATTCGGTGCCGATCGATTCGGACCAGTAAATGTAGGTTTCGAGCGTGATCGTTTCCTTGGCGTCGCGGATCGCGGCCAGCATGGCCGGGAAGATCTGGTCGCCATTGATCAATGCTTCGACCTTGTTGCCTTCAAGGATAGGCGGGCCCAGCAGGACGCCGAGGGAGCGCCGGAATTGCGGGTCGCGGGTGTCGTACTGCCGCGTCAACTGGCGTTCGATTTGTTTTTCGCCAGGCATGAAATTCAGCGCCAGCACACTCAGCACCAGCGTGGCGGCAACGGTGATTAATACCGTCCAGAAAATTTTTGGGCTCATCAGTAAAACCGCAGAGGAAAAAAAACCAACGCACGCGGCGTTGGTTTTTATTGGAGAACAACTGCTTGCATTAACGAACGCGACCGCGACGCAGCAGGTTCACGATAGCCAGCAGGATGACGGCGCCGAGGAACGAGACCAGCAGCGATGCGACGCTGAAGTCGTCCGAATTGATGGTGCCCGAGCCAAACAGCGGCGACAGCAGCCAGCCACCCAGGAAGGCGCCGACGATACCAACCACAACATTCAGAATGATGCCTTGCTCTGCGTCGGTCTTCATGACCATGCTGGCGAGCCAGCCCAGGATACCACCGACGACGATCCAGATAATGAACAACATAGCGCTTCTCCTCAAGTTAGAAAACATACCCCAGGCCGGGTTTAATTGCCGTGGCCATGTGAAAAAGTCTAGATTCGGGACCCCATCAGGTCGGTGCGGCAACGAACGTTAGATGCTCAATTCGCATCTCTGTTCACAGGTCGCATCAAGACACTTTTCAATCGTTGATGAGCGTGCGTCATCGAACAGAGCCATATAAAGACGCGGCATAAGGTGGAGATCCCTGGCAGCGCGCCGTTAGCGGCCGCCCGCCGAAAACCATTGTAAAGGATTCGTCATGAGCAGCTACGACAACAACAACCAGCAATATGGCAACCAGACTGGCAACCCGCGCATGGTCACCGGCCTGTTCCCGGACCGCGCCAGCGCTGAGCGCGCCTACGGCACCGTGCATGACCGCGGCTACTCGCGTGACGACGTCAACCTGATGATGTCCGACAGCACCCGCACCACCCACTTCGCCGATAAAGATACGGAACTGGGCAGCAAGGCAGCGGAAGGCGCGGGTATCGGCGCCGGCATCGGCGGCACCATCGGCGCCGTGCTGGCCGGTATCGCGGCTGTGGGCACCACGCTGGTGTTGCCAGGTGTTGGTCTGGTCGTGGCGGGTCCTCTGGCAGCGGCGCTGGCCGGCGCCGGCGCGGGCGGCATCACCGGTGGCCTGATCGGCGCGCTGATCGGCGCCGGCATTCCTGAAGAACGCGTGGTGCACTATGAAGAAGGCATCAAGAACGGCGGCATCCTGATGGGCGTAAACGCCCGTAACGACGAAGACGCAGCCCACATCCACAAATCGTGGACCGATCAGGGCGGCTCGCACGTGATCGGCGCCGGCGTTGGCGTGCTGGGCGGCGCAGCTGCCGGCGCCACCATCGGCACCGTGGCCGGCCCGATCGGCACCGTGACCGGCGCCGTGGTCGGCGGCATCGCCGGCGGTATCGCAGGCAAGGGTGTGGGCGAAGTGGTCAACCCGAAAGCCGGTGACGACCTGGCCGAACACCACCTGGCCAAGGGCGTCGGCGCCGGTTCGGGCGCAGCAGCAGGCGCGGCAGTGGGCGCCGTGGGCGGCCCGATTGGCATGGCCGCCGGCGCCATCGTCGGCGGCCTGGCGGGCGGTGCAGCCGGCCGTGGCGCGGGCGAAGTGGTCAATCCAAAAGCGACCGACGAACTGCACGACCATAACCTGGCGCAAGGCGTCGGCGGCGGCGCCGGTGCAACCGTGGGCGCCGTGGTCGGCGCAGCAGCCGGTCCACTGGGCGTGGCGGCTGGCGCGGCAATCGGCGGCATGATCGGCGGCGCGGCCGGCAAGGGCGTGGGCGGCATGGTCAACCCGAAAGAAGAGAACGACTACTGGCGCAATTCGTACCAGACCCAGCCGTACTACTCGCCAGGCTACACCTATGACGACTACGAGCCTGCGTACGCACTGGGCTACAACAACGTCGGCAAGCGTCCTGGCACCTACGACGCCAACGAAGGCCACCTGTCGACCGAGTGGGACCGCGTCAAGGGCAACTCGCGCCTGAACTGGGAGCAAGCCAAGTTCGCCACCCGCGCCGGCTGGCACCGCGTCGAGCGCGCGATTCCGGGCGACTTCGACCGCGACGGTCGTTAATACCGGCGCCGTCGGTAGGGTTGGCGGCTTGGCCGCCGACGCGTTCAACGCCGGCGTGCATTGCCACGGCATGTGCACTGTTTGAACGCGCCGGCGGCGTAGCCGCGGGCCGCCGAGGCCCACCCTACGTCAAAACGTCATCGAGAAAAGGAAAAGCCCCACCAGCTTGCGCTGGAGGGGCTTTTTCGCATCCGTGAAAACGATTAACGCTTGACCGCTTCCACCTGGATCGCCAGCTTCACTTCCGGCGAGAAGTTCGGCAGGCCGTAGCTCACGCCGAAGTCGTCGCGCTTGAAGGTGCCGCTGACGTCGGCGCCGCAGGCTTCTTTCTTGAGCATCGGGTGCATGATGCATTTGAACTTGTCGATCTTCAGGGTCAGCGGCTTGGTCACGCCGTGCAGGGTGAAGTCGCCGGTGACCGAGGTCGGCACGTCGCCGGTATAGGTGATCTTGCTCGACTTGAAGGTCGCGGTCGGGAATTTGGCGGCGTCGAAGATGTCAGCACCTTTGGCGTGCTCGTTCATCTTGTCGTGGCCGAAGTCGATGCTGTTGATGTCGACGGTGATGTCGAGCGAGCCGGTCTTTTTCTCGCGGTCGATGGTGACGCTGCCGCTCGACTTGTTGAACTTGCCGCGCCAGACCGACAGGCCCATGTGGTCGGCCTCGAAGCTTGGGTAGGTGTGGTTCGGCTCGATGTCGTAGGTGACCGGTGCGGCGAAGGCGGTGCTGGCGGCCAGGGCGGCAGCGGCCGCGATCATGTGCTTGATTTTCATGGGTTATCCCTGTTGAGGTGAGGTGTTGAGTGAAACGCGTGAATCAGGTGCGGTGACGACTACGGTGCTGCGGTGATGCGAAACTTGATGATGACTTCATCGGCGACCATGCTGGTGTCTTTCCATTCGCCTTCGCCGATGTTGTAGGCCAGGCGCTTGATCGGCAGCTGGCCTTCGAAAATCTGTTTGCCGCCTTCGGCCTTGACCGTCAGCGGGAACGTGACGTTGGCGCTCTTGCCCTTGAGCGTGAGCTTGCCCGACACGTTCAGCTTGCCGGCGCCGGCCGGCGTGATCGCGCTCGAGACAAAACTGGCCTTCGGGAACTGCGCCGAATTGAACCAGTCTTTCTTGGCCACTTCCTTGTTGTACATGGCGTCGCCGATGTCGAAGCTGGCGGTGGTGATGTCGATACTGGCCTTGGCCGCCGCCGGCTTGGCCGCGTCGTAGTCGATCTGGGCGCTGAAGGTGCGAAACGGCGCTTCGACCGGCACGTTCATCTGCTTGAATACGGCCGACACGCGGCTGGCGGCCGGGTCGGTCTTGAGCGGGGCCGCGAATGCGCCGGTGCTTGCAGCGGCGCCGGCGAGCAGGCCGGTCAGCAGCAGGGCCTTGATGGTGTTCATGGGTTCTCCTTACGCGTAGAAATAGGAAGCATGCGCTGCATGACGCCGTCGCGGTCGACCAGCAGGTGCTTGAATGCGGCCAGCACGTGCAGGCCGACCAGGGCGGCGAGCAGCATGTTGAGCCAGTAGTGCACGGCCAGCAGCGTGACCTTGAGCGCCGGGTCCGGCCCCATCAGCACGGGCAGCTCGAGCAGGCCGAAGTACACGATCGGAAAACCGGCCGCCAGACTGTACAGGTAGCCGGACAGCGGCACCGCGAACATCAGCACATACAGCAGCCAGTGCAGGCCATGGGCGGCGCCGCGCTGCCAGGCCGGCATCTGGTCGGCGTACTGCGGCGGGTGGTTCGCCAGACGCCACAGCAATCGCAATGCGGCCAGCAGCAGCACCGTCACGCCGGCCCATTTGTGCCAGTTGTAGTAGCGCAGCTTGGTGGGGGTGATGCCGGCAATGTCGGTCATCACCAGGCCGAGCGTGAAGGTCCCGATGATCGCGATGGCGATCAGCCAGTGCAGCACGATGGCGGGAAGCGTGTAGCGGCGCATGATTGTGATTTAGAAATTTGTACGAGTTAGAACTAACCAACTATAGCAAAAAAACGCATCACCGTGCTGCCGCGTGTTTTTTCGCGATCAAACACTAGCATGGAGTTATGAAACCTGCACCATGCGGCTGGGCGAATGTAAAATCGACGCATGAGCGCATTTATCAAAACAAACCGCCACCCTGGGGCCGGCGCCCGGGGCAGGGCAGCGGCCCTGGCCGTCGGCCTGTCCCTGCCCCTGTCGCTGCTGGCGGCCGCGCCGGTCATGCAAGGTCAGCAGGCTGTGGCGCAGCAAGACCTGGCCGACCTGTCGATCGAGGAACTGGCCAACATCCAGGTTACCTCGGTGTCGAAGCGTCCCCAGCGATTGCAGGATGCGCCGGCGGCGGTGTTCGTGATCGGCGCCGACGACATCCGCCGCTCCGGCGCCGACACCCTGCCCGAAGTGCTGCGCATGGCGCCCAACCTGCATGTGGCGCGCATCAACGGCTATGGGTACTCGATCAGCGCGCGCGGCCTGAACAGCGGCGGCAGCGCGCTGTCGAACAAGCTGCTGGTACTGATCGACGGGCGCTCGGTCTATACGCCGCTGTTCGCCGGCGTGTTCTGGGACGCGCAGGACGTGCTGCTCGAAGACATCGAGCGCATCGAAGTAGTGAGCGGACCGGGCGGCGTGCTGTGGGGCCTGAACGCGGTCAACGGCGTCATCAACATCATCACCCATTCGGCCAAGGACACGCAGGGCGGCATGCTGGCGCTGGGGGGCGCCAACGATGGCAGCGGCGCCGGCGCCTGGCGCCAGGGCGGCACCTCGACAGGCGGCGTGGCCTGGCGCGCCTACGGCAAGTTTGCGCATCGCAGCGACAGCGATGTCGTCGGCGGCGGACGCGTCGACGACACCTGGCGCCGCGCGCTGGCCGGCGCGCGCGCCGACTGGGATCGCGGGACCGACCGCTTCACGCTGCAGGGCAACCTGCTGCAGGGGCGCATGGACCAGCCGGTACCGGGCGAAATTGCAACGCCTGGCGGTCCGCGCCGCTTCGGCCGGGTGCGCTCGGACGGCGCCAACCTGAGCCTGCGCTGGCATCGAGCGCTGGACGACGGCGGCGCGCTCGCGGTCCAGGCTTACCTCGACCACACGCTGCGCGACGCGCCGCCGCTGTTTACCGAGCGCTTGACGACGGCCGACATCCAGCTCCAGCACACGCTGCCGACGGCAGGGCGCCACGCGCTGGTGTGGGGCGCCAACGCCCGCATCAGCCGCGACCGGGTCGACAACAGTCGCTTCGTCGCCTTTTTGCCGGCCGATACCACCCAGCGCTGGGCCAGCCTGTTCGTGCAGGACGAGATCGCGCTGCACGACGACTGGCGCCTGACGCTGGGCGGACGTGCCGAATACAACCACTACACCGGCGTCGAGTGGCTGCCCAGCGCGCGCCTGTCGTGGCGCCTGTCGCCGCAGCACGCGTTCTGGGCGTCGGCCGCGCGCACGGTGCGCGCGCCGGCCCGGCTCGACGTCGACGCCTGGGTGCCGGGCGCGCCGCCCTTCATCCTGCGCGGCGGCGCGCGGGTGCGCAGCGAAGTGGCGCGCGTAGTCGAGCTCGGCTACCGCGGCCAGCCGGCGGCGGCGTTGTCGTATTCGGTGACGCTGTTCCACCACGACTACGACCACCTGCGCACCGAAGAGCTCGATCAGACGCGCAGCTATCTGGTGTTCGCCAGCCTGATGAAAGGCCACGGCAGCGGCATCGAAGCGTGGGGCAACTGGCAGCCGCGGCCGCGCTGGCGCCTGTCGGCCGGCTGGACTGCGCTGCACCAGCGCCTGCGCCTGAAATCCGGCAGCACCGACCTCGACGGCCCGGAGGCGGCGCGGCGCGATCCGACATACACGTTGCAGCTGCGTTCGAGCTACAACATCGACGACGCGCGCGAAATCGACGTGACGCTGCGCCGGGTCGCCGAACTGGCGGCGGCGAATGTGGATGCCTACACGGCGCTCGACGCGCGCTTCGGCTGGCGGCTACGGCCGGGGCTGGCGTTGTCGGTGTTCGGGGAGAATCTGAATGGCGGACACAGCGAATTCGGCTCGCCCGTGTATCGGGCCGAGTTCGAGCGCAGGGTGGGAGTGAGGGTGAGGTGGGATTATTGAAGCGTGAGGTCGATGAGCGAGCGGTGAGATCACGCTCTTCCTCATGCGCTTGCGACGAGATAACGCGCTTCGTTCGTTACGCTGAAAACCGTCATTGCTGCCAGTGGCAGGAACGACGGTCTTGGGGATAGCGGAAAGAAAAGCACTAGTGGCTGAGCATGGTACTCAGCCCGCTAAACTCATCAAATCTCCGCAGCCAATTTTGCCGCCAGACCCGTATAGTTCGCCGGCGTCATGGCCAGCATCAAGTCCCTGGCTTCCTGCGGCACCGCCAGCGTGCCGATGAACTCGCGCAGCGCTTCGCGGGTAATACCCTTGCCGCGGGTCAGTTCTTTCAACTGTTCGTACGGGTTTTCGATGCCGTAGCGGCGCATCACGGTTTGCACCGGCTCGGCCAGCACTTCCCAGTTGGCGTCCAGATCCTGCTCCAGGCGCGCCGCATTGACTTCCAGCTTGTTCAGGCCGCGCAGGCAGCTGTCGTAGGCCAGCAGGGCGTAGCCGAAGCCGACGCCGATATTGCGCAGCACGGTCGAGTCGGTCAGATCGCGCTGCATGCGCGACACCGGCAGTTTATCCGCCATATGGCGCAGCACCGCATTGGCCAGGCCAAGGTTGCCTTCAGAGTTTTCGAAGTCGATCGGGTTGACCTTGTGCGGCATGGTCGACGAACCGATTTCGCCGGCTTTCAGTTTCTGCTTGAAGTAGCCCAGCGACACATAGGTCCAGATGTCGCGGTTCAGGTCGAGCAGGATGGTGTTGGTGCGCGCGATGGCGTCGAACATCTCGGCCATGTAGTCGTGCGGCTCGATCTGGATCGTGTACGGGTTGAAGGTCAAACCCAGGCGCTGTTCGATCACGTTCTTCGAGAAGGTCGGCCAGTCGAAGTCGGGATACGCCGACAGGTGGGCGTTGTAGTTGCCCACGGCGCCATTCATCTTGCCCAGGATTTCGACGTCGGCGATGCGTTTGACGGCGCGTTGCAGGCGCGCGACCACGTTGGCCATTTCCTTGCCCAGGGTGGTCGGGCTGGCGGTCTGGCCGTGGGTGCGCGACAGCATCGGCAGCGCGGCATTGGTGTGGGCGATCTCGGTCAGCTTGGCGATGATCGATTGCAGGGCCGGCAGCAGCACGCCGTCGCGCGCGGCTTTGAGCATCATGCCGTGCGAGGTGTTGTTGATGTCTTCCGAGGTGCAGGCGAAGTGGATGAATTCGCTCGCGGCGACCAGTTCCGGCACGTCCTTGACCTGCTCCTTGAGCCAGTACTCGACCGCTTTCACGTCGTGGTTGGTGACCGCTTCGATTTCCTTGATGCGCGCTGCGTGCTGCTCGCCGAACTCGCTCGCCATGCGCTCGAGGTGGGCATTCGCTTCGGCGGAGAATGGCTTGATCTCGGCGAAGCCGGCCTGCGACAGTGCCTGCAGCCATGCGATCTCGACCTTCACGCGGTGGTGCATGAAGCCGGTTTCCGACAGGATCGGACGCAGCTTGTCGGTCTTCGATGCGTAGCGGCCGTCCAGTGGCGACAGCGCCGAAAGGGTGGGTGAAATTGCAGGAGTCGAGGCGGTGGAGGTCATGGCGAGCGGTCCGGGCAAAAACGCGGATTTTACCATCGTCCGGGCTGCGCTCCTTGCGCGATCAGCCTCGCACATGCGGCCGGGGTCAGGATTTGCCGCCGGGGCCGATGTTATACTGGGCGTCGATTCCCTACTGCGACCTTCCATGAAACTCATCGGTTCTGTTACCAGCCCCTACGTTCGCAAGGTCCGTGTCGTCATGGCGGACAAGAAGCTCGACTACGCGCTGGTCGAGGAAAATGTCTGGGCCGCCGACACCACCATCGGGCAGACCAACCCGCTGGGCAAGGTGCCGTGCCTGGTAATGGAAGACGGCAGCAAACTCTACGATTCGCGCGTGATCGCCGAGTACCTCGATACCTTGACGCCGGTGTGCAAGCTGTTGCCGCCGAACGGCCGCGAACGGGCCCAGGTCAAGACCTGGGAAGCGCTGGCCGACGGCGTGCTCGACGCCGCCGTGCTGGTGCGCCTGGAGCAGACCCTGCGTCCGCCAGAGCAGCAGAGCCGGGAATGGATCGAGCGCCAGTGGGGCAAGGTGCATGCCGGCCTGCGCGCCATGTCCGAGGGACTGGGCGATGACGCCTTCTGCATGGGCATCCACTACACGCTGGCCGATGTCGCCGTCGGCTGCGCGCTGGGCTGGCTGGCGTTCCGCTTCCCCGACATCGACTGGCGTGGCGACTACCCGAACCTGGCGCGCCTGTTCGATAAACTGTCCGAACGGCAGTCGTTCAAGGACAGCGTTCCGTTTTCGGCATGAGCGGCGCGGGCGCGTCTGCGCTGTCCAGCGGCCTGAGCGCGAACACCGGCGTGAGCGTCATCTTCGGCGAAGCGCTGGTCGACGATTTCCATCACGAGCAGGTGGTCGGCGGCGCGCCGTTCAATGTGGCGCGCCACCTGGCCGCCTTCATGGCGCCGCAGCTGATGATCACCCGTATCGGCGCCGACCGCGCCGGCAGCCTGGTGCGCGCCGAGTTCGAGCGCTTCGCCATGAGCGAGGCCGGGCTGCAGGTCGACCCGATCGAAGAGACCGGCCGCGTGCTGGTCGAGCGCGCGCCGAAAGGCCACCGCTTCACGATCCTGCCCAACCAGGCTTACGATTTCATCGCGCGCGAGCAGGCGCTGACGGCTCTGCAGTCGGTGGAGCCGGGGCTGGTCTATTTCGGCACCCTGGCCCAGCGTAACGAAGCGGCGCGCAACGCCCTCACGGCGTTGCTCGAGGCGAGCCAGGCGCCGCGCTTTCTCGACCTGAACCTGCGCGACGGTCAGTACGATGAACGGCGCGTCACGCGCTCGCTGCAGGCGGCGCAGATCGTCAAGGTCAACGAAGAAGAATTGCAGGCGCTGTTCGGCTGGTACTTCCAGATCCAGCCCGAGGATCCTGCGTTGGCGGCCGGCGAGGTACACGCCTCGTGCCAGGCCTTGCTGCGCATGTTCTCGCTCGACGCGCTGATCGTCACGCTGGGCCACCGCGGCTCGGTCTACTTCGGCAGCGACGGCCGGGTGGTGAGCACGCGCGACACGCCGGCGCCGCCGTTCGTGATCGATACGGTGGGGGCGGGTGACGCCTTCGCGGCGATCTTCTTGCTGGGGAGGGCGCGCGGCTGGCCGCTGGAAGTGGCGCTGGCGCGGGCCAACGAGTTCGCCGGCGCGATCTGCGCGATCCCGGGCGCGGTGCCGCAGGATATGGGGTTCTACGACAAGTGGATGGCGCGCTGGCGCTAACCAGGCCGCCATCCCATGTATAAAGAAACCCGAGTGCTGCGTTTGGCCGTCAGCACAGCTGCCGGCCAAAACATCATCAAGCCGCGATCTGGCTCTGCAGGTAGTTCTGGATGCCGACCTTGACGATCAGGTCGAGCTGGGTCTCGAGCCACTCGATGTGCTCTTCGGTGTCTTCCAGGATCATCAGGAACAGGTCGCGCGACACGTAGTCGGCAGCCGCTTCACAGGCGGCGATGCCTTCCTTGACCGTCACCTGTGCGCCACGTTCCAGCTTCAGGTCGCATTCCAGCATTTCCTGGGTCGATTCGCCGATCATCAGCTTGTGCAGCGCCTGCAGGTTCGGCAGCGCGTCGAGCATCAGGATGCGGTCGATCAGCTTGTCGGCGTGCTTCATCTCGCCGATCGATTCTTCGTATTCTTTCTTGCCCAGCTTTTCCAGACCCCAGTGGCGGTACATACGCGCGTGCAGGAAGTACTGGTTGATCGCGGTCAGTTCGTTGGTCAGCTGTGCGTTCAGCAGACGGATGACGTTTGGATCGCCTTTCATGGGAGTGCCCTCAGTATGTTTTGAATGGGTTCCATGATAGCAAACAGACCCCCATCGAAACGATCATAAAGGGATAAAAATAGCTAAAAATCGCGAATAAATGAGAGCAAAAGCCACAAAATCGCGCGTAATAGCAACCGTTCTCACTCCATCATGAAAACGCTTCTCGTTACCGTAAAAATGGGTGCCCAAGCGGTATGCAGATAAGCGGAATCATCGGTGCGAACCGGCGCTGAAGCGAGGAGGGAGGGCAGGTGACGGACAGGGAGCCGGCCAGCCTTCTGGACGAGGCTGGCCAGCGAAGATGCAATGAAGCTCAGGCAGCCTGCGGAACGCGGCGCACTTCGGTGATCGTGGTCTTGCTGTCGATATGGTCGTGCAGGACTTCGCGTGCATAGCTGACGCAGGTGCCGCACATGGTACCGACGCCGAGTTCCTTGCGCAGCTCGGCGATCGACGAGATGCCGAGCTCGGCCGCTTGTCGGATTTCACGGTCGGAGATGTTGTTGCAGACGCAGACGATCATTTTCTGAACCCTTGCTGTTTATACTACAAAATGCGAATCATTCTCATTTGCGTTGCTATTTTCTGTAAACCCGGCCGTAATTGCAAGCGGATTTTGCAATCTGCGCGCATCTTTTTGATGCGTGGGGCATAAGCCATGACAAGCTGCAAATAGTAATAATTCGCATTTAGGGCTATGATGTCGGAATCTGTCTCATCAGCGCTACAGCCACTATCCCGGAAGCCGCCATGACCCAAGTCCCCTCCCTGACCACGCTCGACTCGCTCAAAGCGGGCCAGAGCGCTACCGTGATCCACCTGGCGCCGCACGCGCAGCAAGGTGGCGTCGACGTTCAGCGCCGCCTGATGGAACTTGGCTTCGTGCCGGGTGAACGCATCCGCGTGCTGAAACGCGTGCTGGGCGGCCCGCTGGCCGTCAAGGTCGGCGAATCGACCTTTGCCCTGCGCCGCTTCGAAGCGGCCCTCGTCTCGATCAAGCCGGAATAACTTAATGGGTGTCATGGAACCACAAGCGTCGTCGCAGGCAACGGCGCGTACGCCGCTGATCGCACTGCTGGGTAACCCGAACTGCGGCAAGACCGCGCTGTTCAACCGTCTTACCGGCTCGCGCCAGAAGGTCGCCAACTACGCCGGCGTCACCATCGAGCGCAAGGAAGGCAGCTTCACCTCGCCCGCCGGCCAGCGCTTCCGCGTGCTCGACCTGCCGGGCGCCTATAGCCTCAATGCCCAGACTCCGGACGAAGGCATCACGCGCGACGTGGTGGCCGGCCTGCGCGCCGGCGAAGCGCCGCTTGACGCGGTGCTGTGCGTGGTCAACGCCACCAACCTGCGCCTGAATTTGCGCCTGGTGCTCGAGCTGCGCCGCCTCGGCCTGCCGATGATGCTGGCCCTGAACATGGTCGACGTCGCGAAAAAGCGCGGCATCGAGATCGACACCGCCAAGCTGTCGCAAGAACTGGGCATGCCGGTGGTCGAAACAATCGCGATCCAGAGCGGCGGCGAACAGGCCCTGCTGGCTGAACTCGACCGCATGTCGTTTGACGCGCCGGTCAAGGCCAAGCCCTTGTCGGCAATCGACGAAGTGCCGCTCGAAGAGACCCAGCGCGAAGTGCGCCGCATCCTGGCCGCCGCCGTCTCCACCACCAAGGACACCGGCAACCTGACCGAGAAGATCGACAATGTGGTGCTGCACCCGGTGGCCGGCCCGGTCATTCTGGCGGCGCTGATGTTCGTGATCTTCCAGGCCGTGTTCAGCTGGGGCGACCTGCCGATCGAACTGATCGAAGGCGGCATGACGGCGTTTGGCGAAGCGGTCGGCAACCTGCTGGGCGAAGGCATGCTGCACAGCCTGATCGTGGACGGCATCATCGCCGGCGTCGGCAGCGTGCTGGTGTTCCTGCCGCAGATCCTGATCCTGTTCTTCTTCATCCTGCTGCTGGAAGACGTCGGCTACCTGCCGCGCGCTGCCTTCCTGTTAGATCGCATCATGGGCAGCGTCGGCCTGTCGGGACGCGCCTTCCTGCCGCTGCTGTCGTCGTTCGCCTGCGCGATCCCCGGCGTCATGGCCGCGCGCACGATCCAGAATCCGCGCGACCGCCTGGTGACGATCATGATCGCGCCGTTGATGACGTGTTCGGCGCGCCTGCCGGTGTATGCGCTCCTGATCGCGGCCTTCATCCCGGACCGCGCGGTGGGCTTTTTCAACCTGCAGGGCCTGGTGCTGTTCGTGCTGTACTTCGCCGGCATCGTCTCGGCGATGGCGGTGGCCTGGTTCATGAAGCGCCGCAGCGAATACAAGCAGCAGGCGCTGATGCTCGAGCTGCCCGCCTACCACTGGCCGCAACCGGGCGCACTCGCTTCGGGCCTGCTCGAACGCGCCAAGATCTTCCTGATGCGCGTCGGTACCCTGATCCTGACCATGATGATTTTGCTGTGGGTGCTGTCGAGCTTCCCGGGCGCCCCGGCTGACGCCACCCATCCGCCGATCTACTACAGCGTGGCCGGCATGATCGGCCGCGCGCTGGAAGTGATCCTGGCGCCGATCGGGTTCAACTGGCAGATCGCGATCGCGCTGGTGCCCGGCATGGCGGCGCGCGAAGTCGCGGTCGGCGCGCTCGGCACCGTGTATGCGCTCTCGGGTGGCGACGAAGTGGGCGACGCGCTGGCGCCGATGATCGCGCAATCGTGGTCGCTGGCCACCGGCCTGGCGCTGCTGGCCTGGTACGTGTATGCGCCGCACTGCCTGCCGACGCTGGCCACCGTGGCGCGCGAAACCGGCAGCCGCAAGTACGCCTGGATCATGGCCGGCTACATGTTCGCGCTGGCGTATGTCGCCGCCTTCATCGTCTACCGCGTCACCCTCGCCATTACCGGAGCTTGATCATGCAAGAGCTGGCTGTCGTCGTTATCGTCTCGTTTGCCGCGCTGTACCTGGGCGCGAAGTACATGCCGGCCGGTCTGCGCGCGCGTCTCGTGAATCACCTGGCGCGCGACGGCCGCAGGTCGACGCTGGCCAACTGGCTGGGCAAGGGCGGCGGCGGCGCCTGTGGCGGTGGCAGCTGCGGCACCGGCTGCGCGTCGAACAGCGCGCCGACCTCGCCGACCAGGCATCGCGTGATCAAGCTGCACCAGAAGCACTAAGCCTGCTGCGCCCGTTCGGCCAGCGCCGCAATCAGGCGCTGCGCATCGTACGGCGCATGCACCTTGATGTCGTTGTCGAAGTAGCAGTAGACGTCGCGCGCGCTGCGTTTTGGCGGCGCCTTGTTCGACACCAATGCCGCATCCTGCGGTTGTCCGCCACGGCGCCAGGCGTCGATCTTGTCGGCCCAGCGCAAGGTCGCCTCGTCGTCGTAGCCGCTGGCATACAGTTCCTTGTCGCCGTGCAGGCGCACGTAGACGAAATCGGCCGTGACATCCTCGATCTGCGGCCAGCGCCCGGCCGTATCGGCCACCACCAGCGCCACGTTGTACTTGCGCAGCAGGGCGATGAAGGCCGGGTCGCGAAAGCTCTCGTGGCGGATCTCGAGCGCGTGGCGCAGCGCACGGTTCGGCCCCGCGTCCAGTGACACCCGGCCTTCCATCCGTTCTTCATAACCGCGCGCCAGCGCCAGCGCGGCGTCGGTGTCTTGCGGCAGCAGCGACAGAAAGCGCGCCAGGCGCTGCGGCTCGAAGGCGACGTTGGGCGGCAGCTGCCACAGGAACGGGCCGAGTTTTTCGCGCAGCTCGAACACGCCCGAGGCCAGCACATTGGCCAGCGGTTTCTCGATATCGCGCAGGCGCAGCATGTGGGTCAGGAAGCGGTTGCCCTTGATGGCGAAGACGAAGCCGGGCGGGGTGGCCGCGTACCAGGCGGCGTAGCTGGTCGGGCGTTGCAGCGAATAGAACGAACCGTTGATCTCGATGGTGGGCAGCTGGCGCGAGGCATGGTCGAGCTCGCGCGCCTGGGCCAGGCCGGGCGGATAGAACTTGCCGCGCCACGGCGCGTAGCGCCAGCCGGAGATGCCGATGTGGGTTGCGCCGATCATGAGTCGACGATACGCCGCGCGTGCGGCGATCGCGGTGCGCTGACGCACCGAGCCGGCAAGCAGGGGGCCGCTTCCCTTTTGGCAAAGCCGCAACAATGCTAAGCTAGCGCCCATTGTCACTCCTTGTCAGCGCCACCTTGCCATGATCGTCGTCCATCACCTGAACAACTCGCGCTCGCAGCGCATCCTGTGGCTGCTCGAAGAGCTGGGTCTGGAATACGAGATCAAGCGCTACCTGCGCGATCCGAAGACCATGCTGGCCCCGCCCGAACTGAAAGCCGTGCACCCGCTGGGCAAGTCGCCGGTGATCACCGACGACGCTCTGGTGGTGGCCGAATCGGGCGCCATCATCGAGTACCTGGTCGAGCGCGAAGGCGGCCGTTTCGCGCCCGCCACCGGCACCCCGGCGCGCCTGCGCTATTCCCACTTCCTGCATTACGCCGAAGGCTCGATGATGTCGCCGCTGCTTCTGAAGCTGGTGTTCGACAAGGTCGAGAGCAGCCCGATGCCGTTCTTCGTCAAACCGATCGCGCGCGGCATCGCGCAGAAAGTCAAGGGCAGCTTCGTGCTGCCGCAGATCGCGCTGCACCTGGGTTACCTGGAAGCGGAACTGGGCAAGCACCCATGGTTCAGCGGCGAAGAATTCACCGCCGCCGACATTGCCCTGAGCTTCCCGCTGGAAGCGGCGGCCGCGCGCGGCGGCCTGAATGACAAGTATCCGCGCCTGCAGGATTTCCTGAAGCGCATCCACGCCCGTCCGGCCTACGCGCGCGCGTTGGAACGCGGCGGCGAATACCAGATCGGCAAGGCCTAAAAGGCATCGAGCGTAGCATGGCCAAGCTGCTCGCCATCGACGGCCTGAACATCGTACGGCGCGTGTACGAGGCCAGTCCCGAACCGGATTCGGACCTGAAAGCCAGCATCGCGCTGCGCCACGCGTTCTCGTCGTTTCGCAAGGTACTCGAGACGCACGCGCCGACCCACGTCTTGGCCGCCTTCGACTATGGCGGCGAGACCTGGCGCCATGCGCTGTACCCGCGCTACCGCGAGGGCAGGGCGGCCATGCCGGCCGAACTGCGCGCGGCGCTGCCCGAATTCCACGAGCGCCTGCGCGGCGCCGGCCTGCACGTGTTGAGCATTCCCAGCGTGGAAGCCGACGACGTGATCGCCACCGGCGTGATGCGCTGGTTATCCGAAGGGCGCGGCGACGCCATCGTCGCCACCACCGACAAGGACCTGCATCCCCTGATCGCGCACGGCGCGCTGGTGTGGGACCACTTCAAGAACGAGTGGCACGACGACGCCTGGGTGCGCAACCGTTTCGGCGTCGCGCCGGAACGGCTGCACGATCTGTTGGCGCTGATGGGCGACCCGACCGACGGCGTGCCGGGGGTGTCGAAGATCGGCATGAAGACCGCGGCGCGCCTGCTCAATGCCTACGGCAGCCTGGACGCCGTGGTGGCGGGCGCCGGCATCCTCAAGACGCCGCTGGGGGAAAGGCTGCGCGCCGAGCGTGAGATACTCGAGGTGTCGCGCTGCCTGGTTTCGCTCAAGCTCGACGTCAAGCTGGGCGTGAGCTGGAACATGCTGGCCTATGAATCACATTAGAAAAGAACGTCGCAAGACGGGTAACCAGGGGATGGACAAGCGATGCTCAAGGCCGTAATCGTGGATGGAAACGCGGTCTCGCGTTCGATGCTGGGCACCGTGCTGGCCGACGGCAGCTACGACGTGGTGGGGGCGACCCATACCAGCGCGGCGGCCTATGCGCTGGCGCTGAAGCACCACCCGCACGTGCTGTGCATCGCGCGCGAGCAGATCGAGGACGGCGGCAACGTGGTCGAACAACTGCGCCGCGACCTGCCCAAGACCCTGATCTTCATGGTCTCCGGCACGCTCGATGCGCCAGCGGTGCAGGCGGCGGTGGCGCGCGGCGTGCACGGTTTCATCGTCAAGCCGTTCAAGGCCGACACCGTGCTCAAGACGATCCGCAATACCGTGATCGCGTTCGTCAAGAAACAGCAGCAGGCGCCGGCCAATCCGGACTGACACCGGGCCCTGCGCAACTCAGGTACGGCGCCGGATCTCGTCCGCGGCGATGCTCGCCAGTTCGCGCAGCGCGCGCAGTTCCCGTTCGCGCAGGCGGCGCGGCTCGCTGTCGAGCACGCACAGCGTCCCCAGCGCATGGCCGCTTGCAGCGCGCAGCGGATAGCCGGCATAGAAGCGGATGTGCGGTTCGCCCGTTACCAGCGCATTGGCGGCAAAACGCGCATCCTCGCGCGCATCTTCGACCACGAACAACCCCTCCCCCATGATCGCGTGGCTGCAAAACGCCATCTCGCGCGGCGTTTCGCTGCGCTGCATGCCGACGCGCGACTTGAACCACTGGCGCCGCGCCGACAGCAGCGTGAGCAGCGCCATCGGGCAGTCGGTGGCGTGGGTAGCCAGCCAGGTAATCCGATCGAAGACCTCTTCCTGCGGCGAATACAGCAGGCCGCTCGCTTCCAGCGCCGCCAGCCTGCGCGCTTCATCCGGCGCAATCGGGTAGGGCGGATCGGCGGGCGGGTGGAACTCGGCATGCGGTTGCGTGGGGCCGGTTTTGAGGCGGGTGTCGGCCGCTGCCGCCTGGCGCTCCAGCAGATGGATCACGGTGCTGCGATGCACCCGCCGGTGCCCGCCGGGCGTCTTCCACGCGGGTAGCGCGCCGCTTTCCATCCATTGCTGGGCGGTGCTGACGGCCACGCCCAGCAACTGCGCCGCTTCGGTGGTGGTCAGGATCGGATCGTCGTTGTTGGAACTTGTTTTCATGGAGCCGATATGTCGCGTTGGTACATCTATTTTACACGAAGCAACAAAATTTGACGAATTTGACGATATAATTGGTGAAAATTGTTGACTCTGAGTTTATTTTTAGCAACAATAGGTTCCATACCATCAATTTCGTCATTTGCGCGCATGTGCGTACTTGCCCAAGCTGCCATGAATTCCTCGCCCAACGCTTTGCTGCACACTCCGCCTCCGTATGAAGTCGCGCGCCTTGAGACGCTGCGCCACCTCGAGTTGCTGGACACGCCGCCGAGCGAAGCGTTCGACCGCATTACGCGCATGGCGGCACAGCTATTCAACCTGCCGATCGCTGCGGTGTCGCTGACCGATAGCGATCGCCAGTGGTTCAAGTCCAAGTACGGCATCTCGCATGACAGCATTCCGCGCATCAAGGCGCCGTGCGCTACGGTGGCCGACACCGGCGGTTTGTTGATCGTGCCGGACCTGCGCGACGACCCGTATTTCGCCGACAGCGGCTTGGCCGAAGCCGGAATCCGCTTCTACGCCGGCGCGCCGCTGCGCACCAGGGAAGGCTACTGCCTCGGTGCGATGTGCGTGCTGGGCACCGAGCCGCGCCAAGTAACGCCGGAAGAAAGCCAGTCGCTGCAGGACCTGGCGACGATAGTGATGGCGCAGATCGAATTGCAGCACGCGCTGGGCCGCATCGATCCGGTCAGCGGCCTGCCCAACCGCAATCAGTTCATCAGCGATTTCTGCGACCTCGAGCTGGCCGAAGCGGCCGGCAGCATGCGCCTGGCGGCCCTGGTCAGCCTGGGTACGCCGCAGCAGATGAGCGACGCGCTGCGCGTGATGGGTTCGGGCTATCTGGAAGACTTGGTGCGCGAAACGGTGCCGCAGCTGCGCCTGTCGGGCGCCGGCAAGATCTATCACGTCGCCGCCGCGCAATTTGCCTTCCTGGCGCCGCGCGACGCCTCGCTCGAGCAGTTCAGCGCCCAGATGCAGGCCTGGCTCGACGCCCGCGCCATCTACGGCCAGGCGGCCTTCATCACCACCACCACGGTCGGCATTGCGCCTTTCACGGTCGGCAAGACCGAGGGCCAGGATTTGCTGCGCAATATGCACAGTGCGGCCTATGATGCGCTGGCCGCCGAACGCTGCGTGCGCGTGTTCTCGAGCGAGCACGATGCGATCCTGCAGCGCCGCTTCTGGCTGGTGGGCGCGTTCGGCGCGGCCCTCAACAACCCGGGCCAGCTGCGCCTGGTGTACCAGCCGAAGGTGGCGCTGAGGGATGACGCCTGTGCCGGCGTCGAGGCGTTGCTGCGCTGGACCCATCCCGAACAGGGCGAGATCTCGCCCGGCGAATTCATTCCCGTTATCGAAGGCACCTCGCTGGCGCGCGCCACCACCGAATGGGTGCTGCAGGCCGCAATGCGCCAGATGGTCGCCTGGCGCGAAGAAGGCCTGGAACTGCGGGTGGCGGTGAATGTGTCGGCCGTGAACCTGGAAGAGCAGGACTTCTGCGACCGCGTGCTGGCGCTGCTGGGGCATCACGCGTTGGCCCCGTCCTGCCTGGTGCTGGAACTGACCGAGAGCGCCCTGATGCGCAATCCGAAGGTGGCGCAGGCCACGCTCGAACGCCTGGGAAACGCCGGGGTACAGCTGGCGATCGACGATTTCGGCACCGGCTACAGCAGCCTGGCCTACCTCCAAAGCCTGCCGGCGAACGTGGTCAAGATCGACCAGAGCTTCATCCGCAATATCGGCCAGGACGAACGCCAGCGCGCGCTGGTGCAGACCATGATCAAGCTGTCGCACGACCTGGGGCACAAGGTGGTGGCCGAAGGGGTGGAGACGATCGAGACCGAGCACTTCCTGCGCGCGGCCGGTTGCGACGAGGTGCAAGGGTATTTGTATGCGCGGCCGCTGGCGCCGCCGGCGCTGGTGGAATGGCTGGCGGCGCGCGCTTGAACTACTGTTAAAAAAAACCGTCATCACCGCCAGCGGCGGATAGGACGGTTTTACAAACTCGGGTAAGTCGGCGTAGCGGCTATGTGTTCAAACGCTCAAGCACCCGAACGCGCATCGATAATCCCGCCACCCAGGCACACATCGCCGTCATACAGCACGGCCGATTGCCCCGGCGTCACCGCCCATTGCGGCTCCATGAAGTCGAGCGCAAAACGCGACAGCCCTTCGGCCTGCACGCGGCAAGCCACGTCGGCCTGGCGATAGCGGGTCTTGGCCGCCAGCGTGCGCGCATCGGGCGCTTCGCCAGCGATCCAGCTGGCCTGGCCCGCTTCCAGGCGGTTCGACAACAGCCACGGATGATCGTGACCCTGCACGATGTAGAGCGTGTTGGCGTCGATGTCCTTGCGCGCCACGAACCACGGCTCGCTGATGCCGTCGGCGGTCTTGCGCGACTTGAGCCCGCCGATGCCGATGCCCTTGCGCTGGCCCAGCGTGTAGAACGACAGGCCGACGTGTTCGCCCACCGTGCTGCCATCGTCCAACTTGATCGGCCCTGGCTTGTACGACAGATAGCGGTTCAGGAAGTCGCGGAACGGGCGCTCGCCGATGAAGCAGATGCCGGTCGAATCCTTCTTCGCCGCGTTCGGCAGCTGCAGTTTCTCGGCAATCTTGCGTACTTCGGTTTTCGGGATCTCGCCAAGCGGGAACAGGGATTTGGAGAGCTGCGCCTGGTTCAGGCGGTGCAGAAAATAGCTCTGGTCCTTGGTGGCGTCGAACGCTTTGAGCAGCTCGAACTTGCCATTGCCGGTGTTCTCGCGCACGCGCGCGTAGTGGCCGGTGGCGATCAGGTCGGCGCCCAGCTTCATCGCATGGTCGAGGAAAGCCTTGAACTTGATCTCGGCGTTGCACAGCACGTCCGGGTTGGGGGTGCGGCCGGCCTGGTATTCGCGCAGGAATTCGGCGAACACGCGGTCCTTGTATTCGGAGGCGAAGTTGACCGCCTCGATGTCGACGCCGACCACGTCGGCCACGCTGGCCGCGTCGATCCAGTCCTGGCGCGTCGAACAGTATTCGGAATCGTCGTCGTCTTCCCAGTTCTTCATGAACAGGCCGACCACGTCGTAGCCTTGTTCCTTCAGCATCCATGCCGCGACCGAGGAGTCGACCCCGCCCGACATCCCGATCACGACTTTTTTCTTGCGCATGTTACGTCCGTTGCCTGTATCTTGAATCGTACTGTAAATCTTAAATGCCGCCGTCGAACACCGAAGGATGCGTGTAGAGCAGTTCGAGCGGCGTCGATTTGCCGGCCAGGTAGTCGTCCACGCACTGCAGCACGATCGGGCTGCGATGGCGTTCGGCCGTGGCGGCGATCTCGTCGCGCGTCATCCACAAGGTGCGCAGGATGCCGTCGTCCAGCGGCTGGTCGAACTTGCGGCCCACGCTGCCGCTGAAGGTAAAGCGCAGGTACGTCACGTCGGCATTGCGCGATTTGGAATGGTAGCGCGACATGTACATGCCCACCAGCGCGCGCGGAATGAATTCGTGCGCGGTTTCTTCCAGCGCCTCGCGCACCACCGCCTGCTCGAGCGACTCGTACGGGTCGAGGTGGCCGGCCGGCTGGTTCAATTTCACGCCTTCGCTGGTCTCCTCTTCGATCAGCAGGAAACGGCCTTCATGCTCGATGATGGCGGCCACGGTAACCGATGGTTTGAAGATGTCGCTCATGCCTGTCCTTGAAAATGAGCCGGTATTCTACCTCGGCGTGACGCTTGTCTGCTCAGCCTTACCCCACGCGTGACGCTTGCTTGTCGTTAATTGCGCTTGATCTGTCGCAAAAAAGACGCCAACGGTCGCGTAAGCCACGTATTTATCTGTTTTCCTTCAGCTTAATAGCAAATTCGCCAATAGAAATTTATGTTTCGACAAGCGTTGTAAAGACGTGCTAGATTGGCTCAGCTGTCGTATTGCGGTGCAGTCCAACGATTGGAGGGATCCATGAGGATAGGCATACCGGCCGAGACCCGGCCGGGCGAGACCCGTGTTGCAGCAACTCCCGAAACGGTCAAAAAATTGGCCGCGCGCCACCAGGTACTGGTCGAGCGCGGGGCAGGCCTGCGCGCCGCCGCGCCTGACGAGGCCTACGCCGCCGCCGGCGCCGCGATTGTCGATACCGCTGGCGTTTTCGAGGCCGAGATGGTGCTCAAGGTGCGCAGTCCCGATGCCGAAGAACGCGCGCGCATGCGCGCCGGGACGGTGGTGGTGGGCATGCTCGATCCGTTCGACAAAGAGGGCCTGGGCGCACTGGCGCAGGCCCGCCTCACCGCCTTCGCGCTGGAAGCGGCGCCGCGCATCACGCGCGCCCAGTCGCTCGACGTGCTGTCGTCGCAGGCGAACATCGCCGGCTACAAGGCGGTGCTGCTGGCGGCAAACACCTATGGCCGTTTCATGCCGATGCTGATGACGGCGGCCGGCACGGTCAAAGCGGCGCGGGTGCTGATCATGGGTGTCGGCGTGGCCGGCCTGCAGGCGATCGCCACCGCCAAGCGCCTGGGCGCCGTGATCGAAGCGTCCGATGTGCGCCCGCCGGTGAAGGAGCAGGTCGAATCGCTCGGCGCCAAATTCATCGACGTGCCATACGTAACCGACGAAGAACGCGAGATCGCCCAGGGCAGCGGCGGCTACGCGCGGCCGATGCCGCCCGACTGGATGGCGCGCCAGGCAGCGTTGGTGCACGAACGCGCCAGGCTGGCCGACATCGTGATCACCACCGCCCTGATTCCGGGACGCCGCGCGCCGGTGTTGATCGGCGAAGACACGGTGCGCGCCATGAAACCCGGCTCGGTGATCGTCGACATGGCGATCGCGCAGGGCGGCAACTGTCCGCTGACCGAATTGGGGCGCACGGTGATCAAGCATGGGGTGCACATCATTGGCGAGCCGGATCTGGCGTCGCTGGTGCCGGCCGATGCGTCGGCGCTGTACGCGCGCAATGTGCTCGACTTCCTCAAGCTGGTGTTCGACAAGGACGACGCCTTCTACATCGACCGCGAAGACGAGATCGTGCGCGCCACGCTGGTGTGCGCGGATGGCGAAGTGCTTCGACCCTAAAAAAGCAGAGCGACGACAGGAGACCGCCATGGACATCAGCCACACCATCATCAACCTGATCATCTTCGTGCTGGCGATCTACGTCGGCTACCACGTTGTCTGGACCGTCACGCCCGCGCTGCACACGCCGCTGATGGCGGTGACCAATGCCATCTCGGCGATCGTGATCGTCGGCGCCATGCTGGCCGCGGCGCTTACCGAAGGCCTGACCGGGCAGGTGGCCGGCACGGTCGCCGTGGCGCTGGCGGCGGTGAACGTGTTCGGCGGCTTCCTGGTCACCCAGCGCATGCTGGAGATGTTCCGTAAAAAAGAGCCGAGAACGGCCAAGCCGGCTGCGCTGCCAAGTGAAGGAGAGCGGGTATGAGCATGATCAGCATGAACCTGGTGACGCTGTTCTACCTGGTCGCCTCGGTGTGCTTCATCCAGGCGCTCAAGGGCCTGTCGTCGCCCTCGACGGCGCGCATCGGCAATGCCTTCGGCATGACCGGGATGGCGATCGCGGTGGTGACCACGGCGGCGCTGATTCTGAAATTGCAGGCCGAATTGCAGGCAGGGGAGGGGCGGGGCATGGGCTTTCCGCTGGTGCTGCTCGGCGTGGTGGTGGGCGGCGCGATCGGCGCGTATGCAGCGAAGAAGGTCGAGATGACCAAGATGCCCGAGCTGGTGGCGGCAATGCACTCGCTGATCGGGCTGGCGGCGGTGTGCATCGCTGTGGCCGCGGTGTCCGAGCCGTGGGCGTTCAACATCGCCACGCGTGAAACGCCGCTGCCGTTCGGGAACCGGCTCGAACTGTTCATCGGCACCTTTGTGGGGGCGGTGACGTTTTCCGGTTCCGTCATCGCGTTCGGCAAGCTGTCGGGCAAGTACAAATTTCGCCTGTTCCAGGGCGCGCCGGTGCGCTTCGGCGGGCAGCACATCCTGAACCTGCTGCTGGCGATCTCGATTGTCGTATTGGGCCTGGCCTTCTGCTTCGCCGACGGCGTGGCGCCCGCGTGGACGCCGTTCGTCGCGATGGCGCTGCTGGCCTTCGTGCTGGGCGTGTTGATCATCATCCCGATCGGCGGCGCCGACATGCCGGTGGTGGTGTCGATGCTCAATTCGTACTCGGGCTGGGCGGCGGCCGGCATCGGCTTTTCGCTGAATAACGCGATGCTGATCATCGCCGGCTCGCTGGTCGGTTCGAGCGGCGCGATCCTCTCGTACATCATGTGCAAGGCAATGAACCGCTCGTTCTTCAATGTGATCCTGGGCGGCTTCGGCGGCGAGGCCGGCGGCCCGGCCGCATCCAGCCAGGAACAGCGCCCGCACAAGGCCGGGTCGGCCGAAGACGCCGCCTTTATCCTGCAGAACGCCGAGTCGGTGATCATCGTCCCCGGCTACGGCCTGGCAGTGGCGCGCGCCCAGCACACGGTCAAAGAACTGGTCGATAAGCTCACCGCCCACGGCGTCACGGTGCGCTACGCGATCCACCCGGTCGCCGGCCGCATGCCGGGCCATATGAACGTGCTGCTGGCCGAAGCCGAAGTCCCCTACGATCAGGTGGCCGAGATGGAAGACATCAACGGCGAATTCGGCCAGACCGATGTTGTGCTGGTATTGGGCGCCAACGACGTGGTCAACCCGGCTGCCAAAGACCCCAAATCCCCGATCGCCGGCATGCCGATCCTGGAAGCCTACAAAGCCAAAAGCATCATCGTCAACAAGCGCTCGATGGCCTCCGGATACGCCGGCCTCGACAACGATTTGTTCTACCAGCCCAACACGATGATGGTCTTCGGCGACGCCAAGAAAGTCATCGAATCAATGCTCAAAGCCGTCGAATAATCCCACAATAAAAAGCCCAACAATTAGGGTCAGAGTCAAATTGTTGAGCAATTGATCCCATATTAATTGGGGTCAGAGTCGAATTGCCGGCAACATCCAAATGTTGTCAAACAATTCGACTCTGACCCTAATTGTTTTTGCCCTGATTTTGTTCTTGAGGCTGTTAGGACAACCGAGCTTAGCAAGCACGGCAGGCCAAGTCTTTCCTGCCACAATCAAAAACCGCCGATTTTCACCCCAAATTAATTAGGGTCAGAGTCAAATTGTTGGGCAATTGATCACCAATTAATTAGGGTCAGAGTCGAATTGCCGGCAACTTTCAAAAGTTGTCAAACAATTCGACTCTGACCCTAATTGTTTTAAAAGAGCTTGCGGGCAAGTTAGCGGCGGCCGAACATCATCAGGTCGGCGAGCAGGGTGCGGGCGGGTTTGGTGAGGTCGAGGGCGGCGAGGCTGAGGCCGAGGAGGGGTTGCAGGGGGCCCTTGATCGTGAAGGCGCGGGCCATGGTGTTGGTCAGGGCGATGGTCAGGCGGCGGTCGTCGTCGCGGGCTTCGAGGAAGCGGCCGATGGCGGCGGAGTCGGGACCGCGGGCGAGTTCGCGTGCGAGGACGGCGGCGTCGCGCAGGCCGAGGTTCAGGCCCTGGCCGGCGACCGGGTGCAGGGTTTGGGCGGCGTTGCCGATGGCGACTGTGCGGACCGTGGCGCGCGCTTCGGCGTTCAGGCCGAGGGGGAACGAGACGCGCGCTGAAGCGGCAGTGAAGGCGCCGAGGCGGGTGCCGAAGGCGTCGCCGAGTTGCTCAAGAAAACGCGTGTCGTCGAGGGCCAGGATTGTAGCGGCGCGCTCGGGACTGACACACCAGACCAAGGCGTATTGGTGGCCATCGGGCGCGTCTTCGGGCAGTAGCGCGAGCGGGCCTTCGTCGGTGAAGCGTTCAAAGGCGCGCTGCGGGATCGGCAGCGATGTGGTGACGCGCGCGATGATCGCGGTCTGTTCGTAGTCGCGGCGGCGGGCGCGCTCGTCCTGCTCGCCGAAGATGCCGCCTTCGGCCTGCACCGCGACCTGGGCGCGCACGGGGCGGCCGTCGTCGAGGGTCAGCAGGGCGCCGTCTGGACGCTCCTCGAAGGTGTGCACGCGCGCGGGACGCAGTACCGCCACGCCGGCCGCATCGCACTGGCGCGCCAGCGCGTCGACCACGGCGCCGTAGCGCGTCACGTAGCCCAGCGCCGGCACTGCGTGTTCGCTACGGTCCATCAGGCTGCGACCGAGCTGGCCGCGGCGCGAGACGTGGATTTCGTGGATCGGCGTGGCCGGCAGCGGCCAGGCGCCGACTTCCTGCAGCAGTTGCACGCTGCCCCAGGACAGCGCGATCGAGCGCGGGTCGGTGATGGCCTGGCCGAGCGACTTGCCGTCGATCAGGGCGATACGCTTGCCATCGACGCCACGGCGCGCCAGGAAGGCAGCCAGCGCCAGGCCGACCGGACCGGCGCCGCAGATGGCGACATCGACGTCGACCAATGAAGCCTGTTGGTTTGATTCCTGATTCATCGCGCTTCCCGCATCAAGGTTTCGATTTCAGCCACGGTCCTGGGCGCGCTGCCGCTCAGGATGCGGCAACCATCATCCAGAACCAGCACGTCGTCCTCGATCCGGATGCCGATGTTCCAGAACTGTTCCGGCACGCCGTCGCCGGGGCGCACATAGATGCCCGGTTCCACCGTCAGCGCCATCCCGGCCAGCAGGGGGCGCGACGGTTTGTCGGCCAGCGTCACGTCGCGATACAGGCCGACGTCGTGCACGTCCATGCCGAGCCAGTGGCCGGTGCCGTGCATGTAGAAGCGGGTATAGGCGCGCGCCGCAATCGCATCGTCGACCGAGCCGACCTTCTGCCGCTCGAGCAGGCCCAGATCGAGCATGCCCTCGGTCAGCACCCGCACCGCGGCATCATGGATCGCACTGTACGGCCGCCCCGGCACCACGGCCGCCAGTGCCGCTTCCTGCGCGCGCAGCACCAGTTCGTACAAGGTGCGCTGCGCCGGCGTGAAGCTGCCGCCGGCAGGATACGTGCGCGTGATGTCGCCCGCGTAGCCGTCGAATTCGCAGCCGGCGTCGATCAGTACCAGCTCGCCACCCTGCACGCGCCGGTTGTTGGCGTTGTAGTGCAGCACGCAGGCATTCGGGCCCGAGGCCACGATCGGCGTATAGGCCGGGAACTGGGCGCCGTTACGCCGAAATTCGTGCAGCAGTTCGGCCTCGATCTCGTACTCGAACATGCCGGGCCGGGTGGCGCGCATCGCGCGCAGGTGCGCCTGGCCCGAGATCAATCCGGCGCGCGCCATCAACGCCGCTTCGTGCGCGTCCTTCAGCAAACGCATCTCGTCCAGCAGGGCGAACAAATGGTGGGTGCTGGAAGGCGCCGTGACACCGCTGCGGCTGCGCGCGCGCACCGCTTTCAGCCAACCTGCAACTTGCGCGTCGAGCGCGGCGCCGTTGCCGAGTGCGTAGTACAGCGCCGGCGCGTCGGCCTGGATGTCGGCCATGCGCGCATCTAGTTCGCCGATCGGATACGCTTCGTCAAAACCGAACGCTTCGCGCGCTGCCTCGGGACCGTAGCGAAAGCCGTCCCAGATCTCGCGCTCGGGATTTTTCTCGCGGCAGAACAGGATCGAGCGCGCCGGCCGTTCGCCCACTGCTGCGACCAGCACCAGCAGGCTTTCCGGCTCGCCGAACCCGGTCAGGTAATAGAAATAGCTGTCGTGGCGATACGGATACTCGCTGTCGCCGTTGCGCACGACTTCCGGCGCGGTGCCCAGCAGCGCCACCGCGCCCGGCTGCATGCGCGCCGCCAAGCCCGCGCGCCGTGTGGCATAAGGCAGGCTTGAAGCGCGCCCGTCCACCATCATGCCCCCGGCTTGGCCGCCCGCAGCGGCGCGTTCAGTTCTTCCAGCTGGGCCACGGTGCCGACATTGACCCACTGGCCTTGATAGACTTCGCCGCCGATGCGGCCCTGGTCGATGTACTTGCGCATCAGGGGGCCGAGCTTGACGAATTCGCCGGGCGCGATCCCCGCGAACATCTCGGGACGATACACACCGATATTGGCGAAGTTCCACTTCGGCGCGCCGTCATTCTTGAGCGTGTACATGTCGAACCCGAAGTCGCCTTCCGGGTTGTGCCACGGGTTGGGCGTGAGCCACAGCCAGGCGATGTCGCGTTTATCGTGAGGGATGGCCTGGCCGATGGCGTCGGTGTCCTTCACCGCGTCCAGCGCTTGCGAAAAATCGAAGTAGGGCGCATAGATGTCGGCCGACAGCGCCAGGAACGGCTCGTCGCCCAGCAGGTGCAGCGCATTGGCCACCCCGCCGGCGGTTTCCAGCGGCGCCGGCTCGTGCGAATACACGATGCGCGCGCCATAGCGGCTGCCGTCGCCCAGTTCCTGCTCGATCATGTGGCCGAGCCAGGAATGGTTGATGACGATATCCACGATTCCCGCGCGCACCAGGTTCAGCACGTGCCACACGATCAGCGGCCGGCCGCGCACCTTGAGCAGGGGTTTCGGGATAGTGTCCGTCAGTGGACGCATGCGCTCGCCGCGGCCGGCGGCGAAAATCATCGCTTTCATGCTGGCCTCTTTCAGAAGGTGTAGCCGACTTGCGGCGCGCCCTTGTCGCCGAAGGCGTCGACCGCGTCGAGCAAACGCAGCAAGGGTTTCAGTTCGGTGTAGCGGTTGGCGGTCTTGCGCACGTAGTCGAGCACCGTCGCCAGGTCGTCCATGTACACCGGTTTGCCGTCGCGGTAGTTCAGGCGGCAGAAGATGCCGAGGATTTTCAGGTGGCGCTGCAGGGCCATGAATTCGAAGTCGCGGTAAAACGCGTCGATGTCCGGATTGACCGGCAGGCCGACCTGCTTCGCGCTCTGCCAGTAGCGCACCACCCAGTCCAGCACGATCTCTTCGTCCCACTGGATGTAGGCGTCGCGCAGGAGCGAGGCCAGGTCGTAGGTGATCGGGCCATACACCGCGTCCTGGAAATCGAGCACGCCCGGATTGCCGGCGTCCAGGTGCATCAGGTTACGCGAATGGAAATCGCGGTGCATGAAGACCTGCTGTTGCGCCAGCACGTTGGCCGCAATCGCGTCGAACACTTTATCGAGTTGCGCCTGCTGCTTGTCGTCGAGCTTGGCGTTCAGGTGCCGTCCCAGATACCACTCCGGGAACAGATTCAGTTCGCGCAGCACGAAGGCGCGGTCGAATTCGGGCAGCACGCCCGGCTGGCTCGCCATCTGGAACTTGAGCAGGGCGTCGACCGCATCCGAATACATGAAGGCGGCGTTGTCGCTGTCCAGCCGCGCCAGGTAGGTGGTGGTGCCGAGGTCGGACAGCAGCAAGAAGCCGCGTTCGACATCGCGCGCGGCGATCGCCGGCACCGTCACCCCGGCTTCGAGCAGCAGGCCCTGGACCTGGACAAAGGCCGGCACGTTTTCGCGCTCGGGCGGCGCGTCCATCGCCACCAGGGTCGCGCCCAGCTTGTCTTGCAGCGACGCCACCACGTCGTAGCGGAAGTAGCGCCGGAAGCTGGCGTCGCTCGACGCCGGGCGGCCGCTGGCGACCTCGACCAGGCCGGTCGAGGCCAGCCATTCGGTCAGTTGCGCCAGGCGCGCATCACGGTCGGCGCCCGGTTCGGCAGTGCTGTCAATCGAAGTGGGGGAATTTTGATACGAAGAAGACATGAAGCGGCCTGATGAATCCGGTTGGTTGAGCTAATTCTCATATAATAAGGGATTCATCCCAAAAAAACCGCCCTTAATGGCGCACGTCGATTTCCCATGAGCTGCGTTTCCCCATGAGCTGGTCCTCGGCCAAACCTTTCCCGCCGCGCCACGTGCTGGCACTGTATGCCCTGGTCGCCGTCGCGCCCGCATACGCACAACATGTCCCGCCCGCGCCACAGAACGACGACGAACTTCCGCTCACCATCCAGGCCGAAGAGATTGGCGGCCGTCCCGACCGCCAGCTGAACCTGGAGCGCAACGTCGAGATCACGCGCGGCCAGACCGGCATCACCGCCGATACCGCCTGCTACATGCGGGTCGAGGACGAAGTCACGGCCAGCGGCGACGTCAAGTTGTGGCGCTTCGGCGACCGCTACAAGGGCGACGAGCTGCAGCTGAACCTGGAAACCGGCAAGGGCTACTTCCTGAACCCGACCTATTTCCTGGCCGCGAACAACGGCCAGGGCACGGCGACCCGGATCGACTTTTTGGGCGAGCAACAGGCGCTGGTGAGTGACGGCACCTACAGCACCTGCGAAGGCACCAACCCGGACTGGTACCTGAAGTCGAGCACGCTGCGCCTGGATACCGGGCGCGAGCTCGGCACCGCCGGCAAGACCATCATCTATTTCAAGGACGTGCCGATCATCGGCACCCCGGCGATGTCGTTCTCGCTGTCGGGCCAGCGCCGCTCCGGCTGGCTGCCGCCGTCGGTCGGCTTCGGCTCGCAGGGCAAGGCCGAGGTGATGGTGCCGTACTACGTCAACATCGCCCCGAACCGCGACCTGACCCTGTACCCGCGCATGATGTTCGACCGCGGCTTCCAGCTCGGCGCCACCGGGCGCTATCTGGGCGTGACCGATGGCGGCGTCTACAACGGCGAGACCCACGTCGAAGTGCTGCCGGACGACCGCAAGACCAATACCACGCGCTGGCGCGCCGATTCGCTGCACACCCAGGCGATCAAGCCGAACTGGTCGTACGGCTGGAACCTGCACGGCGCCTCGGACGACGAATACCCGTCCGACTTTTCGCGCACCGTCTCGGCCAGCGCCGAGCGCCAGCTGCTGCGCGAAGTGCGCACCGACCTGTACGGCCAGTACTGGAGCCTGAACGCGCGCGCCCAGAACTACCAGGTGCTGCAAGACCCGGCCGCCGAGACCAACCAGAGCCTGGCGGTGCCGCGCCCTTACGACCGCCTGCCGCAGATTAATTTCCACGCCGGCCGTTACGATGTGGCCGGCTTCGACTGGGCGATCGACGCCGAGGCGACCCGTTTCTGGCATCCGGACCTGGTGCGTGGCAGCCGCGCCGTGCTCAACGGCCAGGTCAGCTACCCGATCGTGCGTCCGGGCTGGTTCGTCACGCCCAAGCTGTTGTACAGCGCAGCGAAGTACGACATCGATTCCGAAGTGCGCGGCGTCGAGCTGCGGCCCGGCCAGCGCAGCAAGATCAGCCGCACGCTGCCGACCTTCTCGCTCGACAGCGGCATGGTGTTCGAGCGCCAGACCTCGCTGTTCGGCGGGGCCGGCACCCAGACCCTCGAGCCGCGCCTGTTCTACGTGTATACGCCGTACGAAAACCAGGACGACATCCCGGTGTTCGACACCGGCCGCGCCGGCTTCAATTACGCCCAGCTGTTCAGCGAAAACCGCTACGTCGGCCTGGACCGTGTTTCGGACGCCAACCAGCTGACCGCGGCCCTGGTGTCGCGCTTCATCCAGGCCGACGGCGCCGAGCGATTGCGCCTGGCGTTCGGCCAGCGCATGTACTTCGAAGAGCCGCGCGTGCGTCTGCCGGGCGAGACCTTGCAGCAGAGCCGCTCGGACGTCCTGCTGGCGGCATCGGGCCGCATCTCCGAGACCTGGAGCTTCGATAGCGGCGTACAATACGACGCCAACGGCAGCAGTCTGTACAGCTCGAACGTGGGCGTGCAGTGGCGGCCCGGGCAGATGAAGGTGATGAACGCCGAATACCGTTATCAGCGCGACAGCTTCCGCAACATCGATTTTTCGGCGCAGTGGCCGATCTCGAAGCGCTGGTACGGCGTCGGCCGCGTCAGCTATGCGCTGCGTTCGTACGGCGTCGGCCAGGCGTTCAATAATCCGTCCACCGGCAGCAAGCTGATCGAAAGCCTGATCGGTCTCGAATACAAGGCCGATTGCTGGATCTTCCGGATGGGCGCGCAGCGCTTCGTGACCGCGGCCCAGACCACGGCGACGCCGATCTTCTTCCAGCTCGAGCTCAATGGCCTGTCGCGCCTTGGCCTGGGCAACCCGATCGATACCTTCAACAAGAGCATTCCGGGCTATACTCAGTTGAATACCGGTGTCGGCCGACCATAATGCTCCAATAAGTTTATGGTGCTAGGCTTTGATCAGCAGTCCACCAAAGGCCGTCCAATGCGGCGGCCCACGATTTGAACAATCCTGAAATGAGTGCTTCCCAGATGATGCGTACTTCCCGTCTCCAGAACTCGCGAGCCATCGGCCTCGCCTGCGCGCTGCTGTGCGCGCTCACCACCGGCCAGGCGCTGGCGCAGTCCCAGGCCGCGCCGGCTGCTGCGGCCACGCCTGCAGCTGCGGCGCCTGCCGCTGCTCCCGCGGCGCAGGGCGGCGGCTTCCTGCCGCCGGCGTCGAGCAGCGCCAAGGTGGTCGATTCGATCCAGGTCGTCGTCAATGACGAAGTGATCACCAAGAACGAAGTGGCGAACCGCCTGGTGCAGGTCACCCAGAACATGAAGGCGCGCAATCCGCAAGCCCAGCTGCCGGAGGCGTCGGTAATGCAGCGCCAGGTCCTCGAGGCCATGATCGTCGAGCGCGCCCAGCTGCAACTGGCCAAGGAAATGGGCGTGCGCGTCGACGACCGCACCCTGGACGCAACCATCGGCCGCATCGCCGAAAACCAGAAGCTGTCGGTGCAGGACCTGCGCAACCAGATGGAAAAAGAGGGTATGCCGTTTGCCACCTTCCGCGAGGATATCCGCAACGAAATCCTGATGCAGCGCCTGCGCGAGCACGAGGTCGACAGCAAGATCCAGATCTCGGAAGCCGAGGTCGACACCTACCTGGCCGCCAGCAAGGCCGCCGCTGCCGACCGCTTCGAAGCCGACATCGCCCAGATCCTGGTGCGCGTGCCCGAGAACGCGTCGCCGGAACAGACCGCCGCCCGCGCCGCGCGCGCCGAGGAAGTGCTGCGCCAGCTGCGCACCGGCGCCGACTTCGCCAAGATGGCCGCCACCTATTCGGACGCGCCGGACGCGCTCAAGGGCGGCGAAATCGGCTGGCGCGACGCCGACCGCCTGCCGCCGGTGTTCTCGGCCGAGCTGCGTAAACTCCAGCCGGGCCAGGTGACGTCGATCATCAAGACCAACGTGGGCTTCCACATCCTGAAGATGGCGGGCAAGCGTTCGCTGGCCGACGGCAGCGCCGGCGCCGACAAGACCGTGGTCGAGCAGACCCACGCGCGCCACATCCTGATCAAGGTCACCCCGACCATGACCGAGGGCGAGGTCAAGCGCAAGCTGCTGGAGCTGAAGGAAAAAATGGCCAACAACGCCGGTACCTTCGAGGAACTGGCGCGCCTGCACTCGCAGGACGGCTCTGCCAGCAAGGGCGGCGACCTGGGCTGGCTGTACCCGGGCGACACCGTGCCTGAGTTCGAGACCGCGATGAACGGCATGAAGCCGGGCGACGTGTCGGACGTGATCCAGTCGCCGTTCGGCTTTCACCTGATCCAGGTCATCGAGCGCAAGAGCGAAGACGTGACCCAGCAGAAAGAACGCAACGTCGCGCGCCAGGTCATTCGCGAGCGCAAGGTGCAGGAAGCGATGGAAAGCTGGGTGCGCGAAGTGCGCGACCGCGCCTACGTCGAATTCCGCGAGGAAGCTTAATCGTATGGCTGCGCCGCAGGCGCCTCAGCGCCCGTTGGCGCCGCTGTTGCCGCATCAACGCCCGAACTTGGCGATCACGGTCGGCGAGCCGGCCGGGATCGGCCCCGAGATCGCGCTGCGCGCCGCCTGGGCGCTGCGCGCCGAGGCCAACTGCGTGCTGGTGGGCGACGCCGCCTTCCTGGCGCTTACCGCCAGCCTGATCGATCCGGCGATCCGCCTGTCGGCGCTGTCGGTCCAGGCGCTGCGCAACGGTGGCCTGCCGCACTTCGGCCTTGAGCGTTTGGCGGTGGTCGATGTGCCGCTGGCGGCGCACGTGGTGCCCGGCCAACTCGACCCTGAAAACGGACGCGCCGTGCTGGCCACGCTGGACCTGGCGATCGAGGGTTGCAGTGTGGGCTGGTTCGACGCCATCGTCACCGCGCCGCTGCAAAAGAGCACGATCAACGACGCCGGCATTGCGTTTTCCGGCCACACCGAATACCTGGCCGAAAAGACCGGCACCCCGAAAGTGGTGATGATGCTGGCCGGACAACCCGGCGCCGCGCAGCCCTACCTGCGGGTGGCGCTGGCGACCACGCATTTGCCTTTGAAAGAGGTGTCGGCGGCACTAACAGTCGAGAACCTGACCCAGGTGCTGGACATCCTGCATGCCGATCTGGTCGAAAAATTTGGCATCGCCGCGCCCGTGATCCTGGTCACCGGCCTGAACCCGCATGCGGGCGAAAACGGCTATCTTGGGCGCGAAGAAATCGACGTCATCACGCCGGTGCTGGACGCTGCCCGCGCACGCGGCATCGATGCCCGTGGGCCGTACCCGGCCGATACCCTGTTCCAGCCAAAATATCTGCAGGACGCCGACTGCGTGCTGGCCATGTACCACGACCAGGGTCTGCCGGTGCTCAAGCATGCGACCTTCGGGCGCGGCATCAACGTCACGCTCGGCCTGCCGCTGATCCGCACCTCGGTCGACCATGGCACCGCGCTCGACCTGGCGGCGCAGGGCCTGGGCCTGGCCGACTGCGGCAGCATGATCGAAGCGATCCGCGCCGCCATGCACATGGTGGCGGCCCGCGCCGGCGCTGCCCCGAAACAATAGAAAGCATTCATGAAACACGTTGCACGCAAGCGCTTCGGCCAGAACTTCCTGACCGATAACCAGGTCCTGAGCGACATCATCGACGCCATCGGGCCGCAGCGCGGCCAGGCGATGGTCGAGATCGGCCCGGGCTTGGCCGCCATGACCGCGCTGCTGATCAAGCAGCTGGACCACATGCATGTCGTCGAGCTCGACCGCGACCTGGTGGCGCGCCTCGAGAAAGCCTATCCGCGCGAGCGCCTCACCGTGCATTCGGGCGACGCACTGAAGTTCGACTTCGGTGCGCTGCCGGTGCCGGAAGGCCAGAAGCTGCGCATCGTCGGCAATTTGCCGTACAACATTTCCAGCCCGCTGCTGTTCCACCTGGCTGAATTCGCACACCTGGTGGAAGACCAGCACTTCATGCTGCAAAAGGAAGTGGTCGAGCGCATGGTGGCCGAGCCGTGCACCAAGGCCTATGGCCGCCTGTCGGTGATGCTGCAATGGCGCTACGACATGGCCATGATGTTCATCGTGCCGCCGAGCGCGTTCGATCCACCGCCGAAGGTCGATTCGGCCATCGTGCGCATGGTGCCGACCCGGCGCCAGCTGCCGTGCGACGGCAAGCGCCTGGAAGCGGTGGTGGCCAAGGCCTTCTCGCAACGGCGCAAGGTGATCCGCAACTGCGTGGCCGGCATGTTCACCGAGGCGCAACTGGTCGAGGCCGGGATCGATCCGGGCCTGCGTCCGGAAGCGGTCAGCCTGGAGCAGTATGTGGCGCTGGCGAATTTGCCGCAGTAACTCATCGCAAGCTTATGAAGCCGCGGTGTCTGTCAGCGACAGGCACCGCGGCTTTTGCGTTAACCAGGCATATTCCCGCCGCACAGGCAAAAAAAAGCCCGCTACAAGAGCGGGCTGAAATCCAATTCTTTTCTGAGGAGAGTTGGAGGAGACAGGAGTTAGTATGCTGCGCGGCAGCATATAAGTCCAATTTCCCTTTCACATACTCGACATAAAAAAACGGTATATCTCTCTACGTTCAGGTGTTTGGAGCGCAGACGACATTGATGTTCGTGATGTTCACGTCGTCCATCGTGCCGGTCGGATTGCTTACGCGGCAGGTCAGGCCTGCCGGCTGGGTCAGCACGGTCACGCCATAAGTCTGCTTGTACTCTACGGGCAACGAGAAGGCGTAAGACGTCGCATCTTTGGCTGGCGCCACGGTCCCGCCGGTGCTGCCATTGGCCAGCACCAGGCCGGCAACGGTCAGGCCGCTGATGGCGCCGCCGATCGTGTGTGTCTGGAGGACGCACGAATACGGGATGGCGATCTGGGCCAGACGACCTGCGGTATCGGCATTGGTCGGATAATTGCTGGCCAGCGTGCAGTCCTGGTGCAGCGGCTGTCCGGTGATCTGGACGTTGTATTCGTCGCCGTACTCGAGCTTGTTGGGGAAGGCGAAGCTGGTCTGGTCGCCGGCCTTGGCCGGCGGCGCGACGTCGATCGTCGTGCCGTTGGTGGTCAGTTTCAGGCCGGGATAAAGAAGGTTGTAGACCGTGCCGCCGACGGTGAATTCGGCTTTGTCGCTACCGCCACAGCCGGCGATACCTGCGGCCAGCGCCAGCGCGAGCGCCGGACGGATCAGGAAAGACTTCATTGCATTGGCTCCAGGAGAATTAAGGTGCGCAGGTGACGGTCAGGTTGCTGATGTCGTTCTTGCCCATCGTGCCGCTGCCATTGGCGACGGTGCAGGCCTGGTTGGCTGGCTGTTGCAGGATTGCCACGCCATACACGGCGTCTTCCGGCACCTCGGCCATCGCGAACCCGGTCGCGCCGGCAGGCACTTCGACACGGTCCGAGCCGTTCACCAGAATCAGGCCGGAAGCCCGCAGGTTGGCGACTGTACCGCTGAGCTTGTGCTTCTTGAACGTGCAGATGACCTGCACGGTCGTGATGTTGAACGCCGCGCGGCCCTTGCCGTTGACGACGTCGCACTTATCCACGTTGTCCGGCATGCCGACCACCTTGACATCGTACTCGTCATCGGTGCTGACCAGGTCCTGGAAGTAGAAGGAGCCGGTGCCGTTGCCGGCGGTAGAAGCAGGCACTTCAAAGCGCTGGTCGCCATTGGTCAGCACCAGGCCGGCCTTGGTCACACCAGCATACGAACCGCCCAGCAGCAGCTCGCCGTCGCTGCCGCCGCAGGCGGTCAAGGTCACTGCGCATGCGAGCGCGGCGCCGGCGCGCAGGTAAAAACGTTTCATCATTTCTCCAATATCTAGCGGGAAAGCGCAACTGCGCGGTTGGATTGAAAATTAGCTCAACATTTTAGTTCATTTGGCAAGGCGCTGGTCCATTTGCCTTTGTATCACGGTGTAACCGCCCGGTAACGGAGGGCCATATGACGGATTCACGCCACGGCGCCCCGTTTGCAATCCTTCCGGCGCCTCGCTATGCTGGGGCGCCCGACCATCCGTTTCGATGCAATGACACGCCGCGCTCCCTGGCCCAAGGCCGTTCTGTTCGACCTCGACGACACCCTGTGGCCGATCGCGCCGGTGATCCTGGAAGCCGAAAAAATCCTGTTCGCCTGGCTCAGCGAGCACGCGCCGCGCGTGGCCGAGCGCTTCACGGTCGCCAGCCTGCGCCAGGCGCGCCTGGATTTGCTGGCGCGCCGCCCCGAGTTGGCGATCGACTTGAGCGCGCTGCGCCATGCCGGCCTGGTGGCAGCCTTTGAGCAGGTGGGGGAAGACGCGGCCAAGGTCGAACTGGCGATGACCGAATTTTTTGCCGCCAGGAATGCGGTGACGCCGTATGACGACGTGGTGCCGGGCTTGCAGCGCCTGAATGCGCGGGTGCTGGTCGGCTCGGTCACCAACGGCGTGGCCGACCTGCAGACGATCGGCCTGGCGCACCATTTCCGCGCCTCGATCGCGGCGCGCGAATTCGGCCGCGCCAAGCCTGACCCGGGCATCTTCCTGGCCGGTTGTGCGGCCCTTGGCGTGGCGCCGGCTGACGCATTGTATGTGGGCGACGACCTGCTGCTCGACGTGCAGGGCGCCCAGCGCGCCGGCCTGCGCGCGGCCTGGATGAACCGCGGCGGCAAGGTCAACGAGCTGGCGCACGAGGTGGTGCCGGACGTCGAGGTGTCAAACCTGGACGGCCTGCTCGACTGGCTCGAGCGCGAGCACGCGTGAGCGCTGGCGGCGCGACAGCGATGTTGCGCCGCCGTTGCATCCAGGGGAACTGTGGACCACCTGCCTATAGTATGATCGCCTTCGTCAGTACCATCGCCACTACGCCTGAACCATGCAACTCGATCACCGTGCCCAAACCCTGCTCAAAGCGCTCGTCGAACGATATATCGCCGACGGCCAGCCGGTAGGCTCGCGCGCGCTGTCCAAGATTTCCGGTCTCGAGCTGTCGCCGGCGACGATCCGCAACATCATGGCCGACCTCGAGACGATGGGCTTCGTCGCCAGCCCGCACACCTCGGCCGGACGGGTGCCGACGCCGCGCGGCTACCGCCTGTTCGTCGACACGCTGCTGACGGTGCAGCAGCTCGATGAAGGCGCGGTCGGCGCCAGCAACATGCGCCTGTCGGTCCAGCATCCGCAAAAGATCATCGCCAACGCGGCGCAGATGCTCTCGTCGCTGACCCAGTTCGCCGGCGTGGTGCAAAGCCCACGCCGTGAATCGGTATTCCAGCAGATCGAATTCCTGCGCCTGGGCGAAAAGCGCATCCTCTTGGTCATCGTCGATCCGCGCGGCGACGTCCAGAACCGCATGCTGCTCACCGATGTCGATTATTCGCCATCCCAATTGACCCAGTCGGCCAACTACCTGAACCAGAACTTCGCCGGCTTGACGTTCGACCAGGTGCGCGGCCGCCTGACCGGCGAACTGCGCCAGTTGCGCGACGACATGGGGCGCCTGATGCAGGCGGCGGTCGAAGCCGGCAGCGAGGCCATGGCCGAAGGCGACGACATGGTGATTTCGGGCGAGCGCAACCTGCTGTCGGTGTCGGATCTGTCGTCCAACATGAGTTCGCTGCGCCAGATGTTCGAGATGTTCGAGCAAAAGACCGGCTTGATGCAGTTGCTCGATGTGTCGAGCAAGGCCGGCGGGGTGCAGATCTTCATCGGCGGCGAATCGCACCTGGTGCCGATGGACGAAATGAGCGTGGTGACGGCGCCGTATGCGGTCGACGGGCGCATCGTCGGCACGCTGGGCGTGATCGGGCCGACCCGGATGGCCTACGAGCGCGTGATTCCGATCGTGGACGTGACGGCCAAGCTGCTGTCGAACGCGCTCAGCCAGCCGTAAAAAAAGCACGCGCTGCGGCGTGCTTTCATGCTTCGGCAACAGCCGATCAGCCCATCAGCCCGGCTTGCGCGGGCAAGCCACCTTGATGCAATTGCCATAAATCGCCAGCGCATGCTCGGCGATGTCGTAGCCGCGCTCTTGCGCAATGGCGTGCTGGCGCTGCTCGATCTGGTCGTCGTAGAACTCTTCGACGTGTCCGCAATCGAGGCACACCAGGTGGTCGTGGTGCGAGCCGGCATTGAGTTCGTAGATGGCCTTGCCGGTCTCGAAGTGATTGCGATGCAGCAGGCCCGCCTGCTCGAACTGGGTCAGCACGCGATACACGGTGGCCAGGCCCACGTCCATGTTCTCGGCCAGCAGGATCTTGTAGACGTCTTCGGCAGTCAGGTGCCGTACGGCACTATTCTGGAAGATTTCCAGGATTTTCAGGCGCGGCAGGGTGGCCTTCAGGCCGCTGGCCTTCAGGTCATTTGGATTGTTGGGCATGGCTGGCACTCAGGTTGTTACTCACCGTATTACTCATGTTTCTTGCTCGCATATTGGCAGAGTGCTTTATGATATAGCGTTTTGAAAGCTCCCGCTCGAACGTTTTGAGGTTACCTATGCGCGTCAAACCAGCCGTTAGCCATCACGGCATTCATCGTTACTCCGCCCGGGCGGCGCTCGCGGCCGGTCTGGCCTGCACCCTGGTGCTGTCGGGCTGCGCAAGCTGGCGCAGCCAAGCCAGCTCGGCGCCTGCGGTGAGCACGGACGCCGGCGCCAGCGCTGCCGACGCCGAAAAACAGGCTGCCATCGCCAATGCCGGCGCGCAGACGGTGCAGGCGTCCAAGCTGCAGCGCTTCCTGTGGATCTTCTCGCCGTACCGCCCCGACATTCAGCAGGGTAACTTCGTCTCGCAAGAAATGCTGAACCAGCTGAAAGTGGGCCAGACCCGCGAACAGGTGCGCTTCCTGCTCGGTTCGCCGCTGCTGACCGATGCCTTCCACGCCGACCGCTGGGACTATCCGTTCTACCTGGCGCGCGGCAATGGCGAACTGACCACCAGCCGCGTCACGGTGTTCTTCAAGGGCGACCAGGTCGAACGCTTCGAAGGCGGCAACCTGCCGAGCGAGCGCGACTACATCGACCGCATTGCCGGTCCGGCCAAGGTGCCGAAGAACAAACCGGAAGCCCGTCCGGTCGCGCCAGTGCGCGCCGGCGACGCGCCAGCCGCGATCCAGCCATAAGGAGCCGCCGATGACGATGTTGAATATCGCCGTTGCCGGCGCCAGCGGCCGCATGGGCCGCATGCTGATCGAAGCCATCCAGTACGCGCCCGACGCGCGCCTGGCCGGCGCCCTGGATGTGCCCGGTTCGCCGTTCATCGGCCAGGACGCGGGCGCCTTCGCCGGCTTCCTGACCGGCGTGATGATCGAAGACAGCATCAAGCACGGCCTGCACAACGCCGACGTGCTGATCGACTTTACCCGCCCCGAAGGCACGCTGGCGCATCTCGAATACTGCGCCGCCAACGGCAAGCAGATGGTGATCGGCACCACCGGTTTCGATGAAGCCGGCAAGGCCGCGATTGCGCTGGCCGCCGAAAAAGTCGGCGTCGTGTTTGCACCGAACATGAGCGTGGGCGTGAACGTCACGCTCAAGCTGCTCGAGATGGCGGCAAAAAGCTTTGCCGAAGGCTACGACATCGAAATCGTCGAAGCGCACCACCGCCACAAGGTCGATGCGCCGTCCGGCACCGCCCTCAAGATGGGCGAAGTGATTGCCGACGCCATCGGGCGCGACCTGAAGGAATGCGCCGTGTATGGGCGCGAAGGCGTGACCGGCGAGCGTGATCCGTCGACCATCGGCTTTGCCACCGTGCGCGGCGGCGACGTGGTGGGCGACCATACCGTGATGTTCCTTGGCACCGGCGAGCGGATCGAGATCAGCCACAAGTCGAGCAGCCGCGTGACCTACGCCCACGGTTCGCTGCGCGCCGCGCGCTTCCTGGCGGACAAGGCCAACGGCCTGTTCGACATGCAGGACGTGCTGGGGCTGAAGGCATAACGATGGCGGTCGCAGAACTGAACGGCGCCGTCATCGTCGACGAAGCGTCCTTCCACCAGCAAAGCCGCGACGCCTTCGGCTTCCCGGAGAGCTACGCCGACAGCATCGACGCCTGGGTCGACTGCCTGAGCTACCTGCGCGACGACGAGAACATGACCAAATTCCGGCTCAAAGCCAATGAGGTGCTGGAAGTCGTCATCGTCGACGCCGAGAAAATGAAGGCGCAGGTGCCTGACCTGCTCGAAGAACTGGCGTTCTGCATCGGCGGCATCAACGAGCGCTACGAGGATTATGGCGAAAAGCCGGCGCTGGAACTGGTCCTTCGTTGATTCCCCGGGCAGCGCGCATCGAGCCGCTGCCCTTTTCTTTTGCCTTCCCGAACCCGAGCCGGGCCGCGGTGCAAAATGCACCGGTTATAATGACCGGTTCCACATCCCACAGTCCATCTGCAGCCATCATGCAAGAAAAATATAGTCCAGCCGAAGTCGAACAGGCCGCGCAAGCCTACTGGAAGTCGATCGAGGCGTATAAAGCCGTCGAACACGACCCGCGTTTCCCGAAGGGCAAGTACTACGCCTGCTCGATGCTGCCTTACCCATCGGGTAAGCTCCATATGGGTCACGTGCGCAACTATACGATCAACGACGTAATGTACCGCTACCTGCGCATGAACGGCTACAACGTGCTGATGCCGATGGGCTGGGATGCGTTCGGCATGCCGGCCGAAAACGCGGCAATGGCCAACAACGTGCCGCCCGCCGAGTGGACTTACTCGAACATCGCCCACATGCGTGGCCAGATGGAGTCGATGGGCCTGGCGATCGACTGGTCGCGCGAGATGACCGCGTGTAAACCGGACTACTACAAGTGGAACCAGTGGATGTTCCTCAAGATGCTCGAGAAGGGCATCATCTATCAGAAGACCGGCACCGTGAACTGGGACCCGGTCGACCAGACCGTGCTGGCCAACGAGCAGGTGGTCGACGGCCGCGGCTGGCGTTCGGGCGCGCTGATCGAAAAGCGCGAAATCCCGATGTACTACGTGCGCATCACCGACTACGCCGACGAGCTGCTCGACCACGTCGACAACAAGCTGCCGGGCTGGCCGGAACGCGTGCGCACCATGCAGGCCAACTGGATCGGCAAGTCGACCGGCGTGCGCTTCGCCTTCCCGCACACGATTACCGATGACAGCGGCGCCGCCATCGGCGACGGCAAACTGTACGTCTTCACCACCCGCGCCGACACCGTGATGGGCGTGACTTTCTGCGCCGTGGCGCCGGAACACCCATTGGCGCAGCACGCCGCGCGCAACAACCCGCAGCTAGCCGAATTCATCGCCGAGTGCAAACTCGGCTCGGTGATCGAAGCCGACATGGCGACGATGGAGAAGAAGGGCATGCCGACCGGCCTGTTCGTCACCCATCCGGTCACGCAAGAACAGATTCCGGTCTGGGTCGGCAACTACGTATTGATCACCTATGGCGACGGCGCCGTGATGGGCGTGCCGGCGCACGACGAGCGCGACTTCGGTTTTGCCAAGAAATACAACCTGCCGATCAAGCAGGTGGTGGCGGTCGAAGGCCAGGAGTTCTCGCTCGAGGCCTGGCAGGAGTGGTACGGCGACAAGGACCACGGCCGCACCATCAATTCGGGCAAGTACGACGGCCTCGATTACATCTCGGCCGTGAACTCGGTGGCCGGCGAACTGGCCGAACAGGGCCTGGGCGAGAAGAAAACCACCTTCCGCCTGCGCGACTGGGGCATCTCGCGCCAGCGCTACTGGGGCACGCCGATCCCGATGATCCACTGCGGCGAATGCGGCGTGGTGCCGGTACCGGAAAGCGACCTGCCGGTCGTGCTGCCCGAGCACCTGGTCCCGGACGGCACCGGCAACCCGCTGAACAAGGATGAAGCCTTCCTCAAATGCGATTGTCCGAAGTGCGGTAAACCTGCGCGCCGCGAGACCGACACGATGGACACCTTCATCGATTCGTCGTGGTACTACATGCGCTATACCTCGCCGGGTTCGAACGAGGCGATGGTCGACGCGCGCAACGATTACTGGATGCCGATGGACCAGTACATCGGCGGCATCGAGCACGCCGTGATGCACTTGCTGTATGCGCGCTTCTGGACCAAAGTCATGCGCGACTTCGGCCTGGTGAAATTCGACGAGCCGTTCACCAACCTGCTCACCCAGGGCATGGTGCTCAATGAAACCTACTACCGCGAAGACGCAGGCAGCAAGAAGACCTGGTTCAACCCGCTTGAGGTCGAACTGACCTTTGACGACAAGGGCCGCCCGCACAGCGCGTTGCTCAAGGCCGACGGCCAGCCGGTCGAAATCGGCGGCACCGAGAAGATGTCGAAGTCGAAGAACAACGGCATCGACCCGCAAGCGCAGATCGAGCAGTACGGCGCCGACACCGCGCGCCTGTTCACGATGTTCGCCTCGCCACCGGAGCAGACCCTGGAATGGTCGAACAGCGGCGTCGAAGGCGCCAGCCGTTTCCTGCGCCGCGTGTGGGCCTTCGGTTACGCCCAGCGCGCGCGCATCGGCGCCAGCCTGGCCGGCGAAACCCAGGGCACCCTGAACGACGAGCAGAAAACGCTGCGCCGCGAAGTGCACAAGGTGCTGCAACAGGCCGATTATGACTTGAAGCGCATCCAGTACAACACCGTGGTCTCGGCCTGCATGAAGATGCTCAACACGCTCGAGTCCAGCAAGCTGGATGACTCGGCAGCCTCGAACGCGATCGTGGCCGAAGGCTTCTCGATCTTCCTGCGTTTGCTCAACCCGGTCGCGCCGCACATCACCCACGCGCTGTGGCAAGACCTCGGCTTTGCCGGCGTCCATGGCGACATCCTGAACGTGCAATGGCCGCAGGTCGATCCGGCCGCACTCGAGCAATCCGAGATCGAGATGATGATCCAGGTGAACGGCAAGCTGCGCGGCTCGGTCAAGGTGGCCAAGGATGCCGACAAGGCCAGCATCGAAGCGGCTGCGCTGGCATCGGAAGCAGTGCAGAAGTTCATCGAAGGCACGCCGAAGAAGGTCATCGTCGTCCCCGGTAAACTCGTCAACATCGTGGTGTGATGATGAACGCGTCGAGCAACTACCTGGTGCGCTTGCTGGCGGCCGTGCTGGCGGTGGCAGTCCTTGCGGGCTGCGGCTTCCAGCTGCGCGGCAGCAACGGCCAGTACAACATGGCGTTCAAGTCGATCTGGCTGTCGTTCAACGAGTCCTCGCCCCTGGGCACGGAACTCAAGCGCAACCTGCGCGCCGGCGACACCGTGCGCGTGCTGAACGACGCTTCGAAAGCCGAAGCGCTGTTCGACGTGCTCAGCGAGACGCGCGGCAAGGCGATCCTGTCGCTCAACAGCCTGGGCCGGGTGCGCGAGTATTCGCTCAGCTACACGCTGGTGTTCCAGGTGCGCGACGCGAACAACCGCCAACTGCTGCCGCCGACCGAGATCACCCTGCGCCGCAATATCGCTTTCGACGAGTCGCAGGTGCTGGCCAAGGAATCGGAAGAAGCGCTGCTGTACCGCGACATGCAGACCGACCTGGTGCAGCAGATCCTGCGCCGCCTGGTGGCGATCAAGCCTGTGGGAGCGTGACCGCGCGATGCAGCTGAGGCTTGAAGCGCTCGACGGCCACCTGGCCAAGACTCTGGCGCCGTTGTATGTGATCACCAGCGACGAGCACCTGCTGGCGCTGGAGGCGGCCGACCGGATCCGCAAGACGGCGCGCGCGCAAGGGTTCACCGAGCGCGACGTGCTGACGGTGGAGCGCACCTTCAAATGGGGCGAGCTGCTGGCCGCCAACCAGGCGCTGTCGCTGTTCGGCGACAAGAAGCTGATCGAGCTGCGCATCCCGACCGGCAAACCGGGCAAGGATGGCAGCGCCGCGCTGCAAAGCTACGCGAAAGACCTCAGCCCCGACAACCTGACCCTGATCACGCTGCCCAAGCTCGATTGGCAAACCGCCAAGGCGGCGTGGGTGAGCACGCTGCAGCAGGCCGCGGTGTACATCGAGATCCCGAACATCGAACGCGCCCAGCTGCCGCAATGGATCGGCATGCGTCTATCCAGCCAGGGCCAGAGCGCCGAGCGCCAGAGCCTGGACTTCATTGCCGACCGGGTCGAGGGCAACCTGCTGGCGGCGCACCAGGAAATCCAGAAGCTGGGCCTGTTGCATGAGCCGGGACGCTTGAGCTTCGAGCAGGTGCACGACGCCGTGCTGAACGTGGCGCGCTACGATGTGTTCAAGCTGTCCGAGGCGATGCTGGCCGGGGATGCGGCGCGTCTGGGACGCATGCTGGAAGGATTGAAGGGCGAAGGCGAGGCGCTGCCGCTGGTGCTGTGGGCGGTGACCGAGGAAATCCGCACGCTGCTAAAATTGAAATCCGGGATGGGGCAGGGACGTCCGCTGGGCGCGCTGCTCAAGGAATACCGGATCTGGGGTCCGCGCGAGCGGATGATGGAACCGGCGCTGCGCCGCGTGTCCTTGCCGACGCTGGAAGCGGCGCTGCAGGATGCGGCGCAGGTCGACCGCATGGTCAAGGGTTTGCGCGCCAAGCGGTTCGCTGGCGACGCGTGGGATGCGATGTTGCAGCTGGCGTTGCGGGTGGCGCGGTAATCATCGCGCGACCGGTTAGCGCCGGTTAGCGCCGGTTGAGCGCGTCGGCAGCAAGCTGCCAACCCTGCGTGTGCACCGCATGGTCCATCGACCGCATAATCAATTAGGGTTGGCGGCTTTGGCGCCGACGCGTTCAAATCACGCAAGCTTACCCGCGCCGCACTCAACGCAACGGGAACAACAATGGACATCACCGCACACATGCACCTGCTCGGCCGCCAGGCCCGAGCCGCCTCGCGCGCCATGGCCCGCGCCGACAGCGCCACCCGCAACCGCGCATTGGAACTGATCGCCGCCGCCATCGAACGCGATGCCGACACGCTGCGCGCCGCCAACCAGAAAGACCTGGACGCCGCCCAGGCCGCCGGCCTGGCCCCGGCCCTGATGGACCGCCTGGCCTTGTCCGACAGCGCGATCGCCACCATGGTCGCCGGTCTGCGCCAGATCGCCACGCTGCCCGACCCGGTCGGCGAAATCTCGAACATGAAGGTGCGCCCGAGCGGCATCCAGGTCGGCCAGATGCGCGTGCCGCTGGGCGTGATCGGCATCATCTATGAAGCGCGGCCCAACGTGACGGTCGATGCGGCGGGCCTGTGCATCAAGAGCGGCAACGCGGCGATCCTGCGCGGCGGCTCGGAAGCGATCCACTGCAACCGCGCGCTGGCGCAGCTGGTGGCCGAGGGGCTGGCGGGCGCCGGCCTGCCGCAGGACGCCGTGCAAGTGGTCGACACGGTCGACCGCGCCGCCGTCGGCGCCCTGATCACGATGCCGCAATACGTCGACGTGATCGTCCCGCGCGGCGGCAAGGGCTTGATCGCGCGTCTGATGCAGGAATCCACGGTGCCGATGATCAAGCACCTGGACGGCATCTGCCACGTCTACATCGACGCCAAGGCCGATGTCGACAAGGCGCTGGCGATCGCGTTCAACGCCAAGTGCCACCGCTACGGCACCTGCAACACGATGGAGACATTGTTGGTGTCGCGTGCGATCGCGCCGACCGTGCTGCCGCGCCTGGTCGAGCTGTATGCGACGAAGGAAGTCGAGCTGCGCGCCGATCCCGAGTCGCTGGCGATCCTGGCCGGTTATCCGCATCTGGTGGCCGCCGTCGAAGAAGACTGGTCCACCGAGTATCTGGCGCCAGTGCTGGCGGTAAAAGTGGTGGCGGGCATCGATGAAGCGATGGACCACATCGAAGCCTATTCGTCGAAGCACACCGAAGCGATCGTCACCGAAGACTACAGCGCCGCCATGCGCTTTTTGCGCGAAGTCGATTCGGCCTCGGTGATGGTCAACGCATCGACCCGTTTCGCCGACGGCTTCGAGTATGGCCTGGGCGCCGAGATCGGGATCTCGAACGACAAGCTGCACGCGCGCGGGCCGGTGGGACTGGAAGGACTCACGTCGCTCAAGTACGTCGTGTTCGGACACGGCGAAGTACGCCGATAACATCAACATTTAAAAAGGAACCGCATGCTGTATCTCTGGACCAAAGCCCTGCACATCGTCTTCATCGCCTCCTGGTTCGCCGGCCTGTTCTACCTGCCGCGCATCTTCGTCAACCTGGCCCAGGAAACCAATCCGGAAGCGACCGCCCGCCTGCTCGGCATGGCGCGCCGCCTGTACCGCTTCTCGATGATCATCTCGGTGCCGGCAGTGCTGCTCGGCCTGTATTTGTGGATGGGCTTCGGCATCAAGGGCGGCTGGCTGCACGCCAAGCTGGCGCTGGTGCTCCTGACCATCGGCTACCATCATATGTGCGGCGGCATCCTCAAGAAATTCGAACGCGGCGTCAATACGCGCAGTCACACCTGGTATCGCTGGTTCAACGAAGTGCCGGTGGTGCTGCTCCTGGCGATCGTGGTGCTGGTGGTGGTCAAGCCGTTCTAATGTAGTATGCGCGGCGCAGCGCAATGTGTGCATTGCCCACATTCGCTCGATCCGTCATCCCTGCGTAGGCGGGGATCCAAGTCCGTCGAGTAGCTACCAAGGCACGCCCTTGAGGCTGAGCGAGCAAACTTGGATCCCCGCCTGCGCGGGGATGACGGCTTTTAGGGTGGTGGTAATAAGTACGGCGCGGGTCATCCGATACCACGGCTGGCGCGTTATCTTCATGGCTTCACAGTTTCATCAACGGACAAAAGGTACCCCTGTAATGGCATCTTATTTTTGCCCATGCCCGCGCGGCATGGAAGCGGCGTTGGCCGAAGAACTGGGCGAGATCGCCCAGCTGAGCACCACCTTCAAGGTGCACAACCAGGTCCCGGGCGGCGTGCATTGCTCGGGCGCGATGCAAGACGCGTGGCTGGTCAACCTGCATTCGCGCATCGCCTCGCGTGTCTTGATGCGCATGGCCCAGCGCAGCTACAACAACGAAAACGACATCTATGACCTGGTGCTCGAGCAGCCATGGGAAGACTGGTTCGGCCCGGACCACACCATCCGCGTCGACGTCACCGCCGTCAAGTCGCCCCTGAAGAGCCTCGAATTCACCACGCTGAAAATCAAGGACGCGATCTGCGACCGCTTCCGCGACCAGTTCGACAAGCGCCCGTCGGTCAACACGCGCGAGCCGGATATGCGCATCGTCGGCTTCCTCGACCCGCGCAACTTCATCATCTACCTCGACACCTCGGGCGAAGCGCTGTTCAAGCGCGGCTGGCGCGAAGAGACCGGCGACGCGCCGCTGCGCGAAAACCTGGCCGCGGGCCTGCTGCGCGTAGCGGGCTGGAAGCCGGGCGTGCCGCTGTTCGATCCGATGTGCGGCTCGGGCACGATCCTGGTCGAAGCAGCGCAGATGGTGCAGGGCATTCCGCCGGGCGCGCGCCGGCGCTTCGCGTTCGAGCAGTTCCGCGACCACGACCGCCAGGCCTGGGCCGCGATCAAAGCCGCGATCAAGCCGAATCCCTTGCCGCAGACGCCGACCATTTTTGGCTCGGACATCTCGGGCGACATGGTGGCCATGACGCGCCATAACCTGCAGGTGGCCGGCATCTTGTTCGACGTGCCGCTCAAGCAGATCGAAGCGCAGCACGTGAGCGCGCCAACGAGCGAACCGGGCATCCTCTTGACCAACCCGCCGTACGGCGAACGGATCGGCGTGCGCGGCGACAGCACCATCGCGCAGGACGACATGGCCAGCGGCTTCTACTCAGCGTTCAGCACCACGCTCAAGCAGCGCTTCGCCGGCTGGACCGCGTACCTGTTCACGGCCGACCTGGGCCTGCCGAAAATGCTGCGCCTGAAGGAATCGCGCAAGACGCCGTTCTTCAACGGCGCCCTCGAATGCCGCCTGTTCCGCTTCGACATGGTGGCCGGCTTCAACCGCCGCGAGGAAGCGAAACCCAAACCGGAGTAAGACACCCGATGCTGCCGCCCACAGAACCATCCGATCTGCCCAAGGACCCGGTCATACCGGTCCCGCTTCCCACCCCGCACAAGATCGCGATGCTGTCGGCCGGCGGCCTGGCCACGCTGCTGGCGGCCCTTTCGATGCTGGGGCCGTTCTCGATCGACGCCTACCTGCCGGCCTTTCCGCAGATCCAGGCGCAGCTGCATGCGACCCCGCTCGAAGTCCAGCAAACCCTTACCGCCTACATGCTGGCCTTTGCCGGCATGGTGCTGTGGCACGGCGCGCTGTCGGATGCCTTTGGGCGGCGCAATGTGATCCTGGTGGCGCTGGTGGTGTTCGCGATCGGCACCTTCGGCTGCGCTGCGGCGTCGTCGGTGCATTACCTGTGGGTGTTCCGCATCATGCAGGGGGTGTCGGCGGGCGCGGGCGTGGTGGTGGGGCGCGCCATCATCCGCGATTTGTATTCGGACACCGCGGCGGCGCGCCTGCTGTCGATGGTCACGATGATCTTCTCGATCGCGCCGGCGATTGCGCCGGTGGTGGGCGGCTGGATCGTGCTGTGGTTCGACTGGCGCGCCATCTTCATCGCGCTGTGCGTGTACACCGTGCTGCTGGGCTGGTTCTGCTGGAAGCACCTGCCCGAAACCATTCCGGTGCCGAAGCGCCAGCCGTTCAATCCGCGCTTTTTGGCGCAGAGCTATGGCGCCATCTTCAGCTCGTTTTTATTCCACATGAAGGCCGGCGTCACGGCGCTCAATTTCGCCGGCCTGTTTTTGTACATCGCGGCGGCGCCGGTGATGCTGCCCGAAAGCCTGGGCCTGGGCCCGTCGCAGTTCGCCTGGCTGTTCGTGCCGACCGTGAGCGGCATCTTCCTCGGCTCATTGATGGCCAATCGGCTGGCCGGCAAGATGGACTTCGCGCGCCAGATCCGCATGGGCTTTTTCTTCATGCTCGGCGCGGTGGCCTTCAACGTGACCTACCACCTGTTCCTGCCGCCGGCGCTGCCGTGGAGCGTGGCGCCGATGTTCTTCTTTACCTTCGGCAGCTCGCTGATCGCACCCGGCGCCACGCTGCTGGCGCTGGATCTGTTCCCGCGCATCCGCGGCACCGCGGCCTCGTGCCAGTCGTTCATCTCGACCCTGCTCGGCGCGGTGGTGGCGGGGGCGGTGGCGCCGGCGCTGTCGCATTCGGTGCTGGCGCTGGCGCTGGGCCAGGCCGGCTTCGTGCTGCTGGCATTGGCCTGCTGGGTGACGGCGCGGCGCCACCGGCGCAAGTTGCGCGCCAGCGGCCAGCACGTGCCATGAGCACAGATCGTCACATATTGTGAATATCGGATAATATTGCGTTGTTGCAATTGCGACAAGCTTATTGGGTAAAATTTAACGGTTACCAGAAGTTGCTGTACAATCCACTCGCTAGCATTGGAGCAAGGTTTATAGCAACGGTTTCTCGCGCAACTATTGTTCCTGATCAGAAATGTAAATATGCTAAGATATGTGTTTTGCATCAGGAGCAGAGGCATAGCGCACGACTGTTCCATCGACATCGCGCAGGACGCCGTGGCACGCCGCATGGGTTGCCACCAACCAGATATCTTCGATAAGTAGCGGCCGTGTTTGAGAACATGCACCAATCCGACCAGGACATCCGCGATCGTCTGCTGATTGCCCGACTGCCGGCCATGCCGCAGATCCTGGTCAAGCTGATCGAGCATCTGCAGGCCGATGACCTCGGCATGCCGGAACTCGCCGCCCTGATCGGCAAGGACGCCGGCATGACCGCCAAGCTGCTGGGCGTGGCCAACAGTTCCGCCTACCACCGCACCACGCGCAGCGCCAATCTCGAGCAGTCGCTGGTGGCGCTCGGCACCGACATGATCAAGACGCTGGTGATCAGCGAGTCGGTATTCCAGACCTTCAGCAGCTTTCCGCACGCCGGCAGCGTCGACCTGCGCGCGTTCTGGAAGAACGCCCTGAGCGCCGCCGTGATCGCGCGCGATGTGGCGCGCATGCTCGACTACCCGCACCCCGAAGAAGCCTACCTGGCCGGCCTGCTGCACAACGTCGGCCGCCTGGCGCTGCTGGCCGCCGCGCCCAAGGAATACGGTTTCAATTTCACCGCGCGCGACGACGAAGACCTGTGCGCGGTCGAGCAGCGCACGCTGCAGATCACCCACACCGAAGCCGGCGCCTGGCTGATCGAGCGCTGGCGCCTGGATTCCTTCTTGGCCGACGCGGTGCTGTACCACCACGAGCCGGGCGCGCGGCTCGAAGCCAGCCACCCCCTGATCCGCATCGTGCGCCTGGCGCACGTGCTGGCATCGCATCCAGGCGACGCGGCGCAGGTGCTTGAAGCCTGCGCCCTGTGCGCGCTGCCGGTCGAACGCGCCATGCAGGCGCGGGAAGGCGCCGCGCGCCAGGTCGAGCAGGCCGCGGCCCACCTGGGCATCGACCTGAATGGCGCCGACGACGTCGCGCCACCGCCGGCGTATGCGGCGCCGGTCGATCCGGTGCAGCAGCGCCTGAACGAAGAGATGCGCAATATGGTGCTGGTGTCCGAAGTGGGCCAGAGCCTGGCGCGCCAGCAGGGCGAATCCGGCCTGGTCGAAGCGATGACGCGCACCGCGCGCATCCTGTTCGACTTCGAAAGCGCCGTGGTCCTGCTCGAAAACCCGACCGGCCAGGCGCTGGCCGGCGCGCCCACGCCCGGCGTGCAGCGCATCGCCGAATTCTCGGTGTCGCTGGCCAAGGGCGGGCCGGTGGCGCAAAGCGCGCTCGATCGACGTCCGGCGTTCGTGGGGCGCGAACGCCAGCCGCTCGGCCTGGCCGAAGAGCAGCTGCTGCGCATGCTCGGCAGCGAAAGCATGGTGGTGGTGCCGCTGGTGGTGGGTGCGCGCTGCCTGGGCGTGCTGGTGGGCGGCGTCGCCGCCTGGCAGCTGCCGCATTGCCAGCGCCGCGAGCGGTTCATGCAGGCCTTTGGCAGCCAGGCCGCCGGCGCGCTCGAGACCCTGCTGACCCAGCGCGGCAATGCGCGGCGCCAGCTGGCCGGCGTGGCCGACGCCTTCCGCGAAAACTCGCGCCGCGTGGTGCACGAAGTGAACAACCCGCTGTCGATCATCAAGAATTACCTGAGTGTGCTGGACAGCAAACTCGCGCGCCAGGAACCGGTGGCGGGCGAACTGTCGATCCTGAACGAAGAGATCGACCGCGTCGGCCAATTGATCGGCACCCTGGCCGACCCGAATGCGGCCACCGGTGCGCTCGACGGCGCGCGCGCCACGGATGCGGCCAAGGTGGTGGACGATGTGCTGCGCCTGTTCCGCACCAGCAGCTTCGTGCCGGCGTCGATCGAGATCGTGGCGCGCATGGACGGCGACAGCAAGATCGAGGGCGACCCGGACGTGCTCAAGCAAATCCTGGTCAACTTGCTCAAGAACGCGGTCGAAGCATTGGGACGGGGCGGCCGGATCGAGATCGCCAACCGCGGCCACGTCAACCGCGAGCGCCAGCTGTACCTGGACCTGAGCGTGAGCGACAACGGCCCCGGCCTGTCGCGCGAGGTGCTGGCCAACCTGTTCGCGCCGGTGCGCAGCACCAAGGCCGCGGCGCCCGACGGCGCCACGCGCGGCATCGGCCTGTCGATCGTGCACAGCCTGGTCACGAAGCTGGGCGGGCATATCGCCTGCCGCAGCTCGCACGCCGGCACCACCTTTGAAATCCTCTTGCCGGCGTTTTCCGGTGCAGGCACGGCGCTCGCGCTGCCTGCGCGCGCGCTCGGTTCTGCCTAAGGTTCCGACCAAGCTACTTATGCCTGCGCATCACGCCAATCCGGACGCCCTGTTTACGCAACCTGGCGGCCAACCCGCGCCGCTGTCCCCGCATCTCGAGGCCGACAGCCAGCCACGCCTGCTGCTGGTCGACGACGAACCGCGCCTGTTGTCGTCGTTGTACGAACTGCTGCAGGGACGCGGCTACCGCCTCACCACCGCACCGTCCGGCACTGAAGCGCTGGCTCAACTTTCGCGCCAGCGCTTCGACCTGGTCCTGCTCGACCTGCGCCTGCCCGACATTGGCGGGCACGAGATCATGGACTTCATCAACGAGCGCAGCATCGACGCCGACGTGATCGTGATGAGCGGCGAGGTCGGGATCGACGCCGCCATCGGGGCCCTCAAGCGCGGCGCCTACAGCTATCTGCGCAAACCCTATAGCCGCGAAGAGCTGCTCAGCACCGTCAGCCACGCGCTGGCGCAGCGGCGCCTGGCGGCGGAAAATGCGCGCATCGCCCGCCAGCTCGAGAACTCCGAGAAGATGTACCGCTACCTGGTCGACTCGTCGCCGGACATCATCTATACCCTGAACCACGAAGGCCGCTTCACGTTCGTCAACGACCGCGCGTACCAGCTGCTCGGCTACACGCGCGAAGAGCTGATCGGCCAGCACTATTCGATCGTGGTGCACGAAGAAGACAGCGAGCGTGCGCGCTACGTGTTCAACGAACGCCGGGTCGACGAGCGCGCCTCGCGCAACGTCGAACTGCGCCTCAAGTGCCGCGGCGGGCATAGCAGCGACCGCACCTTCAACACCACCTTGATGACGATCTCGCTCAACGCGGTCGGCATGCACGTGCCGGACCAGGAAGTCAAAAAGCTCGAGTTCTTCGGTACCTACGGCGTGGCGCGCGACATCACCGACCGCAAGCGCGCCGAAGAAGTCATTTCGTACCAGGCCTTCCATGACATCCTGACCGACCTGCCGAACCGGATCCTGTTCAAGGACCGCCTGGGCCTGGCCGTGATCCAGGCCAAGCGCAAGCAGACCGAACTCGCGGTGATGTTCATCGACCTCGATCGTTTCAAGCTGGTCAACGACACGCTGGGCCACGTCAAGGGCGACGAACTGCTGCAGCAGGCCGCCGCGCGCTTGAAGGAGTGCCTGCGCAAGGGCGACACGCTGGCGCGCCAGGGCGGTGACGAATTCACCATCGTGCTGCCCGAACTACGCGACCGCGACGACGCGCGCATGGTGGCCGACAAGTTCCTCGAAGTGCTGCAGGCGCCATTCGACCTCGATGGCCATGAGGTGCACATCTCGGCCTCGATCGGCATCGCGATCTACCCGAAAGATGGCGAATCGATCGACGAACTGCTGCGCCACGCCGACATCGCCATGTATCAGGTGAAAGCGCTGGGCAAGAACGGTCACAGCTTCTATCACGACTCGATGCTGGAAGTGTCGCACCAGAAGATCGCGCTCGAGCAGGCGCTGCGCCGCGCGCTCGAACACGACGAACTGGAGATGTATTACCAGCCGCAGATCGACGCCCTCAGTGGCCGCATCGTCGGCGCCGAGGCGCTGATGCGCTGGAACCATCCGACCCGCGGATTGCTCTCGGCCGGCGAATTCCTGCCGTTCGCCGAAGAGAATGGCCTGATGCTGCCGATCTCGGACTGGATGATCGGCGCGCTGTGCCGCGATATGCTGAAGTGGAATACGGTCGGCAACGGCAGCGAAGTGCGGCTGTCGCTGAACCTGTCGCCGCAATACCTCGACCGCGGCGACTTCTTCGACAAGATGCGCGGCGCGCTGGTGCGCTACGGCCTGGCGCCGAACCAGATCGAAGTCGAGATCACCGAGAACATCTGCATCCGCAATCCGCAGTACGCGATCGAGCAACTCAATAAACTGTGCCAGCTCGGGGTCTCGATCGCGATCGACGACTTCGGCACCGGCTACTCGTCGCTGTCGTACCTGCACCGCTTCCCGATCCACACCGTCAAGATCGACCAGTCGTTCGTGCACGAGATCCACGAAGAGAACGGCCACTATCCGGTGATCCTGGCGATCATTTCGATCGCGCGCGGCCTGGGCCTGAACCTGATCGCCGAAGGCGTCGAGACCGAAGAGCAGGCGCGCTACCTGAGCGCCAACGGCTGCCTGACGATGCAGGGCTACCTGTTCTACCGTCCGATCGCGCTGCCCGACTTCATGCTGGCCCTGCGCACCCGGGCGGGCCTGAACGGGCGCGCGGCCCAAGCCTAGCGTGATGCTCGACATGCCGCCACAGACAGGCGACGCCGCTGGCTTGAACAGTGCACCGCCTGCCGTGCATGCGAGCGCGCAGGCCGGCCCGTATTCGTCCGACTTCCTGCGCATGCAGTCGCTCGCCGGGCGCGGTATGGCGCAGGCCCAGTACAACTTGGGTGTCATGCTCCAGAAGGGCCAGGGCGTGGCGCAGGACCTGGCCGCGGCGGCCGAGTGGTACGAGCGCGCCGCAGGCCAGGGCTATGCGCCGGCCCAGTACAACCTCGGTTGGTTGTACGCCAAGGGACAGGGCGTGGCGGGCGACGTCGCGCGCGCGCTGCACTGGTTCACCCAGGCTGCCATGCAGGGCGAGCCGGGCGCCCAGCACAACCTGGGCATGATGTACGAGACCGGCAAGGGCGTGGCGCAAGACCTGGAAGCGGCGTTCGGGTGGTACCGGCGCGCGGCAAGCCAGGGCCATGTGCGTTCGCAGTTCCACCTGGCGCTGCGCTACGACAGCGGCCAGGGCGTGGCGCGCGCCCCGGCCCAGGCGCTCGACTGGCTGCGCAAGGCGGCAAGCCAGGGCCACGCACCGGCCCAGTTCAACCTCGGCCTGCGTTACGACAAAGGACAAGACCTGGTCCAGGACAGCGCCCAGGCCCTGCTGTGGTACGGGCGCGCCGCCGAGCAGGGCCACGCCAGCTCGCAATTCAACCTGGCGCTGATCCACGACGCCGGCCATGGCGTGGTGCGCGATGAGGCGCTGGCGCTGGCCTGGTACCGGCGCGCCGCCGAACAAGGCCACGCCGGCGCCCAGGACAGCCTCGGCATGCGCCATGAGCACGGCCAGGGCGTGGAACGCGACGCGGCGCAGGCGGCGCAGTGGTACCGGCGCGCCGCCGAGCAGGGCCTGCCGGCCGCGCAATACCATCTGGGGCAACTGCTCGATAGCGGCAACGGCGTGGGTCAAGACCAGCAGCAGGCCAGCGCCTGGTATCGCCACGCCGCCGAGCAGGGCCACCTGCGCGCCCAGTTCGACCTCGGCCTGCGGCTTGACGCCGGCATCGGCGTGGCGCCGGACGCGCGCCAGGCGCTGGCCTGGTACCGGCGCGCCGCGGCGCAGAACTATGCGCCGGCCCAGTACATGGTCGGCGCCCTGATCGACCGCCTGGACGCCGGCACGCCGGGCGAAGCGGCCGACTGGTTCCACAAGGCGGCCGAGCAGGGCCACGCGCTGGCGCAGTTCGAACTGGGCCTGCGCTACGACTGCGGCAAGGGCGTCGAGCGCGATTACGAAGCGGCCCATTTCTGGTACTTGTGCGCGGCGCGCCAGGGTCATGCGCGCGCCCAGTTCAACCTTGGCGTGATGTATGCGGCGGGGCAGGGCGTCGGGCGCGACCTGGTCGAGGCGTATGTGTGGCTGCACCGCGCCGGTGGGTCAGGCGTTGGGCCGGCGGCCGGTTACCTGGACAAGATTGCGGTGCGCATGGAGCCGCAGCTACTGGCGCAGGCGAAGCGTTTGTTGTAGGGTGGACGGCCGTGCCGTCCACCCTACGTCCAATGAAAAAGCTGATCCTCCCACTCATGCTCGGCGTGGCCTTCGCCGCCGCAATGCCAGTCCACGCCGCGCCGGTTGCCAAGCCGGTCGCTTTCGACCGCGCCGCCTACGCCATCGACCACAAGAAGTTCGTCCTGCCCAACGGCCTGACGCTGCTGGTGCACACCGACCGCAGCGTGCCGGTGGTGGGCGTGAACATGTGGTATCACGTCGGCTCGCGCAACGAGAAGCGCGGCAAGACCGGCTTCGCGCACCTGTTCGAGCACTTCTTCTTCAACGGCTCCGAGAACTACCCGCACGGCTTCCGCGAAGCGATGGACGACCTGGGCGCCAACAACCGCAACGGCACCACCAACACCGACCGCACCAACTTCTTCGAGGACGTGCCGACGTCGGCGCTGGAGCGCACGCTGTTCCTGGAGTCGGACCGCATGGGCTTCCTCGGCAACTACATCTCGAAAGAGATGCTCGAGCGCGAGCGCGGCGTGGTGCAGAACGAAAAGCGCCAGGGCGAGAACCAGCCCTACGGGCGCGTGCGCCTTGAGGTGGCGGCCAAGATGTTCCCGTACTCGCACCCGTATTCGTGGTCGACCATCGGCAGCATGGAAGACCTGGCGGCGGCGTCGCTGGACGACATCAAGGAGTGGTACCGCACCTATTACGGCCCGAACAACGCGGTGATCTCGCTGGCCGGCGACATCACGCCGGAACGCGCCTATGAACTGGTCAGCAAGTACTTCGGCGCGATTCCACCTGGTCCGCCGCTGCCGCGCCTTGCGGCCTGGATTCCGCAGCTCGAACGCGACATCCGCGACGAGATGGAAGACCACGTGCCGCAGGTGCGCATCTACCGCAGCTGGCACGTCTCGCGCTGGATCGATGCCGACACCCAGCGCCTGAACCTGCTGGCCGGCGTGCTGGCCGGCTCCAAGAGCGCGCGCCTGGACCGCAGCCTGGTGTACGAGAAGGGGCTGGCCACATCGGTTTCGGCCTACGTCAACGAGCGTGAGCTGGGCGGCACCTTCGACATTGTCGCGACCTTGAAACCGGGCGCCGATCCGCTGGCGGTGGAACGCGAGATCGAACGCGTGCTGGCCGAGCTGCTGGCCAAAGGGCCGACTACCGCCGAACTGGCGCGCGTCAAAACGCGCGAACTGGCCGACTTTTCGCGCAGCCTGGAGCGCCTGGGCGGTTTCGGCGGGCGCTCGGACGTGCTGGCCGAGAGCATGACCTACGGCGGCAAGCCGGATGCGTACCTGGATCGCATGGCGCTGTTTGCCAACTCGACGCCGACCCAGGTGCAGGACGCCGGCAAGCGCTGGCTGCGCGCGCACCACTACACGATGACGGTGCGTCCGGCGCCCAAGCTCGCCGCGACTGCATCGACGCTTGATCGCAAGCAGTTGCCGGCATTGGGCGACGCGACCGACGTGACCTTCCCAGCGCTGCAGCGCGCGCAGCTCAAGAACGGCGTCAAGGTGGTGCTGCTCGAACGCCACTCGGCGCCGATCGTGAATGTGGCGCTGGCAGTCGATGCCGGCGCCGCATCCGACACGGCGGCACACGCCGGCACCGCTTCGCTGGCGCTGGATTTGCTCGACAAAGGCAGCAAGACGCGCGATGCGTTCGCGTTGTCGGACGCGCTGGAAAACCTGGGCGCACGCCTGTCCACCAGCACCACGCCCGACCTGTCGCTGGTGCGCCTGCAAGCGACCAGTGTGAATCTGGCCAAATCGCTGGACGTGATGGCCGACGCCGCCTTGAATCCCGCTTTCGCGCAAGACCAGTTCACGCTGCAGAAATCGCGCCGCCTGGCCCAGATCGGGCAAGAGAAGGCGCAGCCGAACAGCCTGGCGCTGCGCTTGATGCCTGGCCTGTTGTACGGCGCCGGCCACGCTTACGGCAAGCCGGCGTCCGGCTTTGAAGCGACGGTGCAGGGCGCGTCGCGCGAAGACCTGGCGGCGTGGCATGCGGCCTGGTTCCGGCCAGGGAGCAGCACGATCGTGGTCAGCGGCGACACCAGCATGGCGCAGCTGTTGCCGGCGCTGGAAGCGAGCTTCGGCCGCTGGCAGGGCGGCAGCGCGCCAGCCAAGCCGATGGCGAGCGTGCCGGCCACCGCGGGCAAGCGCGTGATCCTGGTCGACAAGCCGGATGCGCCGCAGTCGACGGTCGTCGCAGCGCACGTGTCGCAAGCCTATGGCCAGCCGGAAGACCTGGCGATCGAACCTGTGATGCAGAACTTCGGCGGCATCGCGACCTCGCGCCTGAACCGCAACCTGCGCCTGGACAAGCACTGGAGCTACGGCACCAGCGCGCGCCTGCCGGAAGTACGCGGCCAGCGTCCGTTCTACGTGCTGGCGCCGGTGCAGACCGACAAGACGGTCGAGGCCATGCGCGAAGTGGCGAACGAGCTGCGCGGCGTGGCCGGCGCGCGTCCGCTGGTGGGCACGGAATACCAGAGCATCATGCGCAACATGACGGCGCGTCTGCCGGGCCGCTTCGGCACGCTCGATGCGCTCGAAGGGGCTGCGCTGTCGACAGTCAACCTGGGTTTGGCGGACGATTACTGGAATCGCTATGCGGCCGGCGTGCGCGGCTTGTCCGAGCAGCAGTTGGGGGCGGCCGCGGGCAAGTTCATCAAGCCGGACGAGGTGGTCTGGATCGTGATCGGCGACCTGCGCAGGATCGAGGCCGGTGTGCGCTCGCTGGGCTGGGGCGCCGTCAGCGTGATCGATGCCGATGGCAAGTCAATAAGGTAAGTGCGGCGCAAATCCGACACGGGGCTTTGATGTCCCTCGTTTGAACCGTCGGCACCGGCGCACGATTGTGCATACGTGGCAGGCCACCGAGCCTGCCACGGTATACTGTATGCCCATACAGTCACGCCTGCCCCATGGAACTCAACGACAAGCTCGAAATCCTGGCCGACGCGGCCAAGTATGACGCTTCCTGCGCCAGCAGCGGTGCGCCCAAGCGCGGCTCCGAAGGCAAGGACGGTCTTGGCGCCACCACTGGCATGGGCATTTGCCACAGCTACACGCCGGACGGACGCTGCGTCTCGCTGCTCAAGATCCTGCTCACCAACTTCTGCATCTACGACTGCCAGTACTGCATCAACCGGCGCAGCTCGAACGTGCCGCGCGCGCGTTTTGCGGTCGAAGAAGTGGTCAAGCTGACGCAAGACTTTTACCTGCGCAACTACATCGACGGCCTGTTCCTCAGTTCGGGCATCATCCAGTCGGCCGACTACACCATGGAGCAACTGGTGGCGGTGGCGCGCCAGCTGCGCGAGGTACACCAGTTCCGCGGCTACATCCACCTCAAGACGATTCCCGACGCCGACCCCAGGCTGATCGAGGAAGCGGGGCGCTGGGCCGACCGCCTGTCGGTCAATATTGAACTGCCGACCCACGACAGCGTGACCCGCTTGGCGCCCGAAAAGAATGTGCACACGATCAAGCTGGCGATGGGGTCGATCCGCCGCAAGCTCGATGAAAAGGCCGAGGAACCGAAGTTGCCGAGCTTCGCGCCGGCCGGCCAGAGCACGCAGATGATCGTCGGCGCCGACGCCAGCGACGACCACACCATCCTCAATACCGCCGAGACGCTGTACGGCAGCTATAAACTCAAACGGGTGTATTACTCGGCCTTCAGCCCGATCCCGCAGAGCCCGAAGAGCGTGCCGCTGGCGCCGCCGCCGCTGCTGCGCGAGCACCGCCTGTACCAGGCCGACTTTTTGCTGCGCGGCTATGGTTTTACTGCCGGTGAATTGATGCCGCAGACCGGCAACCTGGCGCTCGATGTCGATCCCAAGCTGGGCTGGGCGCTGGCCAACCGCGAGCATTTCCCGATGGACCTGAACCGGGTCGACGCCACGCTGATCGCGCGCATCCCCGGCATCGGGATCCGCAACGCCAAGCGCCTGGTCGACCTGCGCCGCTTGCGCCGCATTCGCTGGGAAGATCTGTCGCGTCTGCGCTGCAGCCTTAAAAAACTGGCGCCGTTCGTCGTCACCGCCGACTACAAGCCGGCGCAGGGCGGCGCCAGCTCCGAACTGCTGCGACGCCACATGGCCGACGCCGCGCCACAGCAGATGAATTTGTGGCCTGAACTGCAGGCGGCATGAAACCCGATCTGCGCCCGCCGGCTTCAAACGCGCCCGCTGTCGGCGAGGCGGGTGCGGTGGCGGCGGTGCGCGGCGGGCAGCCGGTGCAGGTAGCCGACTTCGCCGAATGGCGCACGGCGGCGCGCGCGTTGCTGCGCGCCGGCATCGCGCCCGATGCGGTGACCTGGGGCGCGCCCGGCGCCGACTTGTTTTCACATGCGCCGGCATCCAGCCCGGCCACGCAGCAGGGCGTGCAGTCTGCGCCTGAATCTGCCCAGCCTGACTTGCTGGATCGCGCGCCGGCAACGCCGCCGGCAACCGCGCCAGCCGCCCGCGCCACGCCGCAGATCCCGCGCGCATTCATGGAAATGCTGCAGACCGCCGCCTGCTACCGCGACCACGACCGCTGGGCCTTCCTGTACCGCGTGATCTGGCGCTGGCAGCAGGGCGAACACGACGTGCAGTCGCCGGCCGACCCGGACGGCGCGCGGCTGTACACGATGGTGAAAGCAGTGCGGCGCGAGGTGCACGACATGCATGCCTACATCCGCTTCCGCGAACGCCCGCTCGAGGCCGGCGCCCCCCATTTCGTGGCCTGGTTCGAGCCCGCCCACGACGTGCTGGCGCAGGTGGCCGAACATTTCGTCGCCCGCATGGGCAAGGTCAGCTGGATGATCGCCACGCCCGACGCCAGCGTGCTGTGGGACGGCGCCACGCTGCACAACACCGGTCCCCTGATGTCGAGCGCGGCCGACCTGGACGACGCCGGCGAAGCGCTGTGGCTGACCTATTACCGCAGCATCTTCAATCCGGCGCGCCTGAACACCCAGGTGATGAACAGCCATATCCCGTCGCGCTTCTGGAAGAACCTGCCCGAAGGCGCGCTGGTGCCCTCGCTGGTGAGCCAGGCCGGCCTGGGCGCACGCCGCATCGGCCAGGTGCAGGCGGTGGGACGGCGCAGCGGCAGCATCATCCCGATCGCGGCCGAGAAGGCCCAGCCCGAGCGCGAGCAGCCGTCCAAGCTCGACGAATGCCGGCGCTGCGAGCTGTGGCAGCACGCCACCCAGGCAGTGAGCGGTGAAGGACCGGAACATGCGCAGATCATGATCATCGGCGAGCAGCCGGGCGACCAGGAGGATCTGGCCGGCCAGCCCTTCGTCGGCCCGGCCGGCAAGCTGCTCGACCAGGTATTCGCGCAGGCTGCCGTCGAGCGCAAGGGCGTCTACATCACCAACGCCGTCAAGCATTTCAAATGGGAGCCGCGCGGCAAGCGGCGCCTGCACAAGACCCCGGCGCAAAAGGAAATCGAGGCCTGTCACTACTGGCTCGAGAAAGAAATCGCCGCGCGCAAGCCGAAGGTGATCGTGGCGATGGGCGCGACTGCGCTGAAATCGGTGCTGCAGACCGGCAGCGTCACGCTCAAGGACAAGCTCGGCCATCCGGTGCGCCACGGCGACAGCTGGGTGGTGACGATCTATCACCCTTCGTATGTGCTGCGGGTGCCCGATGAAGCAACCAAGCGGGAAGCGTTTTCGGTGATGGTCAAGGGACTGCGCATGGCGCAGGAACTGCTCGCTCAGCCCGACCTCGGGGAGCCGCCCGGCGCATGACATCTGCATGAAATATGTACATTATGCAACGCTAATTGATTTGCAACATCTTGTTACCGCGGAGACTTTGATAGCGATAATCGCTCTAAGCTCTGGCAACACCAACCACAGGATGTCTTCATGCGCACACTCGTCGTACCGGCACTTTGTCTATGTCTGCTGTCCGTTCCCGCAGCGGCGCAATCGCTCGATCCCGCCGCGCCAGCGGTGCAGCAGGAGAACGCCAGTGAAGCGACCGGCGTCAGCGTAGCCGAGGCCGAACCGGTCCCGGAGCAAATCCGCGTCGTCGCCCAGCGCCCCGGTCCCGGCATGTGGAAGGTGTCGAAGGGTGAGCACGTGCTGTGGGTGTTCGGCACCTATGCGCCGCTACCGAAAGACATGCAATGGCGCTCGCAGCAAGTCGAAACGGTGATCCGCAATTCGCAGGAATACCTGGCGCCACCGGGCGCGTCGGCCAAGCCCGGCTTCTTCAAATCGATCACGCTGCTGCCATCCCTGATCGGCGTGCGCAAGAACCCCGACGGCGCCCGCTTGCGCGACGTGATGCCGGCCGAGGATTACGCGCGCTGGAGCGTGCTAAAGGCGAAATACCTGCCAGGCAACGATGACGTCGAGCGCGAGCGTCCGATCTTCGCGGCCGACGTGCTGGCCCGCGCCGCGCGCCAGCAGGCCGGACTGTCGAACGACCACCTGGTGCGCGAGCGGATGCTTGACCTGATCAAGCAGCACAAGCTCAAGCACACGGTCTCGACCTTCGAGATCCCGATGGACAATGCGCGCACGGTGCTGAAGAACTTCAAGAAGTCGACCTTCGGCGACGCCGCCTGCCTGGCGCAGACCATGTCCACGCTCGAGAGCGATATCGCGGCCGCCAGCGACCGTGCCAACGCCTGGGCCAAGGGCGACATGGACGAATTGCGCAAGCTCGATTTCTCGACCCGCAAAGAAGCCTGTTTTGGCGCCGTGATGAACAGCGCCGTGTTCGACGCCGAGCCGGAATACCGGAACATGATGGTGCACGCCCGTGCGAAGTGGCTGGTATCGGCAGAGAATGCGCTGGCCGCGAACGCGTCGACCTTCGCCATGCTGCCGATCGGCGACATCATCGATCCGAAAGGTGTCATTGCCGCCCTGGCGGCCAGGGGGTATCAGGTCGAACAACCGGATTGATGCTTGTGTTGAAGCGGCCGTGCGCCTGGCTGGATGCGGTGCGCAGGGCGCGGCTTGAAGATTTGTCAAACCTTTGCAAAGACGCGTAAAATACTGGCACACGCGGGTGTAGCTTAATGGTAGAGGCGGAGCTTCCCAAGCCCCGCCACCTTGTCAAACGCCGCTGTTCATGCGCGTTTCAAACGCGTGAATATGCGATAACACAAAAACTCCACCTTAATCAACAAGTTATCTGCCATCACATTTTCGACCCCAAATCTAGTCGAAAAAGCTGCTAATACGATGAGGTGGCTGTTAGAGATTTCTGATTATGCTGAAGCTAGGTTTCAAGACCCGATCTCGCAGAAGCACGAACTTCAGCCTCAGCCATAATTTCCTCCATGGCGGGAGTAGCTGTGCCGTTACCGCTAGCAAGATCATAAACCGTTAAACCATCGTCAAATAGTTTTTCCTGTATTATATCCATAAAGCTTAAATATATCGCAGCTTTCTTTGGGGGCATCAGTTGAGCTCTTTTAGCGATATCTGCTTTTATATTAGCCCTCACCAGTGTTTGATTTTCTTCGAATTTTTGTTGACGAATTTCGTGCTGGTCACGACTCTTCAAACGATAGGCTGCAGATTTTTTTCGCTCTTTTGAAAAGATTTTTTCCTGCTCTTTCCTCAGCATCTGTAAAGTTCTCGGTTTCTCCGGCCAAGGAACTCTCCCAGGTGTATTGGTCTTCATCTTAGCAATATGCTCCAACACTTCCTGTTCGACAGAGTTCATTAGAAATTCTGCCGCTTCCAAGTCTAAGAAATAGGACGCAAATTTAGTCCTCTTCTTATCTAGCCACTCCTGCAATCTGCCAGTATGAGTAATGACAGGATAAGAGTCAGGATCGCTTGAATTTGGGTAACGCAGCTCCGCATACGTGAACGGCTCTGCGTGAAACTCATCTAGCTCAATTTGATAGTCGTGAATCTTTGCTTCTACGTATGCAATCTTGGCTCTAGCATCGAACACCTTCAGATAGACAGCTCGAATCCGAGATTGGATCTTTTTTGGCACATCTGGATATGTGGACATAAATCCTATGCTTAGGGGTGCATAATTACATTGATCATGTAGGGTTCCACTTCTTGCATAATCAGATCTCTTCCAACGTCCTCTGCTTTCAGAGCGATGATTACACGCGAAGCTGCAAGATTGAGATGTGTCGCGGACATAGTCGAAACCAATGCCAAACATGCTACGGACTCTCCTGAGTCCACAAAAGCCAGATTATTAGCGGTAGATAAATTATGGATCTCAGTAATTATTTCATTCATCGCTTCTCAATTTCCTATAGCAATATGGGGGCTGTAATATCGAAATCCGTGCATCGATGCAAAGCGAGCATTATGTACTCCCAAAAAAAACTTGGTAAGGAGTTCCGAAAGTCTCAATTGGCCGAACGCTGCCGTACTTTTGAAAGAGTACCATCTTGCCCGGATGAAAAATACACACATTCTCATATTTTTTGTCAGAAGTTCATTGCGCTTGCGTTGTCCGTTCGCGCTTTTCCACGGATGGTTTCCATACCGTAAAACAACGTGGAATCGGCATAGATCTATATCAAGAAAACTACTGCAATCTGCTTCAACTTCTGCCAGGCTTACATGACATGAGTGGGCCTGCAAAGTTCACCGCGCTCGGCCACAACGACGTCAATATCGATGTGATCGAGCGGCACATGCACCGTTTGGTGCTTCGCATGAGCCACTATCTTGAACGCCTGTACGGCGCTGCTATACCTGACCCCGACATGACCATCGAAGTATATTTGATGGCCGAAACCGTCGGCGTATTGACTTACCGTGACTGCTTCGGTTCACGGAAAGTGTTCTGCCCTGAACTGATGGCTTTAGCCCACTGGCGAAGGCGGAACTGAATAATTTTCTCGACCAGTGGCTGACGAAAATGATCGCCGACGGAAGACGTCAACCTGACGTCCAAGCCGCCTAGCAAACAAGTGCGGCGTTGAGTGTCGCGCATCGGCATACTCACGTATGCCACCGGCCCCGCGCCATCCTCGTGCGTACATGAACTTCAAACTGTTCTGGCGTCAGATTAGCTTTACGCTTGTGGCGACGCACGTTACAGAACAGGCAGGCAGCGGCTATATTGGAAGCAGTGTTGCCGCCGCCGTCCTTTCTTGCACGCAGGTGTTCAGCTGTGCATTGAAGATGGCGAGCCTGTTTGACGGTGATTTTATGTTCGACAGCGAAATCTGCAAGGTCTGATAGCCACATCTGTTTGTGACAGTATATGCAGTGACCTTGCTGAAGAAGAAATGCATTCGTGCGAATGCGCTTGAGGGTGCTGGGCATACGGGCTCCTGTGTTGAGAAACCCCGTCTGCTCTCAGAACATCGCGGGACCAGCCGACTCAGTCGGGCAGGAAAAATGGACGGCCTCTGGCGCATCCGGTTTGACTATGCCGGATTTGCGCAGTGGATGCAAGTGGCCGATAGAAGATCGATCCAGCCCACGCATGTAGGCTGGTGGCATACGATGCTCAACCCAGTTTTGCTTTTATTAGCTGGTAGTAAGTGCTGGGACCGGCTGCGCTCAGTTTGGCCTCTGTGACGAACTGTTCGACGATCTGCTTGCGAGTGGCGTCTTTTTGTTTTGACATGCGCAAGTAGATCGCAGAGGCAATTTCCATCTTCGTTGCTGCCTTCGGCTTCCTCTCGGCTTTGATCGCTTGAGTGCCGCTAGAATCGTTTTTTCCTTCATTCGCCGTCGTATCCGCGTCGCCGTCGATGAAATCGGCGTAGATGCGTTTTTAATCGCTCCAGATCCGCTTGGCGATGCAGGTGCAACAGTTTGCGGCGTGGACGTGGTGGCAGGTGCTGTCGATTTCTGATCTGTCGTTGCCTTGGGCAGATCGGTCGCAGTAGTCTTTACGTTCATGATGTAGGCTCGTTGGGTTAAGGAGCCTTTACCATCAACAGTTTTTCATGACTAGGCAACGGCCGGTCAGCAGGCCAATGTGGTGGTCATCATCGAATTCCGTATCGGCTTTGACGGTATTTTCGCTGAGCAACCACCACAGTTTCCATCACACCCGCAAGGGTATTCGCCTAAGACCTGCATGAACCCAGGGCTTCCGCAGCTACGTTAGAAGCTTTGAGAGCCGTTCGGCGAGATGTTGAGTTGAGTATTGATATAAATTGTTTATGCTATTTTATGTGCTGGGGTAGAACCATAAAAAAGGAATTTGCATTTGCTCGTGCCGTTAGCGAGTCGCTGACCTACCCAGCATTAGTCTCCGAAATAGGTTGTGCTCGAACGCGATATGTCGATCCGTGGCGAGTTGCCAAATAGGAAGGATCAAAATTGAATCCAACTTCAGAACCAATGTCCGCGATCATTTCCCATAGTTGACGCCTGTCACATTTCCAGATTTCCTCTCCATACTCTGCCAAAGACCAACGCACAACATCCTCAGCGACTGGGTCGAGTGAATCGGTATCGAATTGACGATATGCACCATCTACCCATTGTTCGGTCAACAAATCATGTGACGCAAATACTGGCCCACCAGTAGAAGCCCCACCTTCCAAAGGTAGACACACCGCTACGTCGTATATCAATGACCCAGCCTCCACCCAGGAATGATCAAAGCGCTCAAACTTGGGTGATTTAGCAACACCTACGCACATGCAGTATTCCACCAAATCGTCATCGTCCAGATCATCTGCCGTTCTTTTGGACAAAACGAATTCCTCCGCCTCTACAAAAAGCACGTACAAGATTGCCGCAAATAGATGACAGGCTCCTAGTGTAGGATAATTTAGAAGATAGCGTAGCGTCGCTTGATAAAGAGCCGCGTGTAATGAAGTATCTCCGGATTTCTTAGCAAGTTCTGCAATTCTCAGTTCAAATTGAGGTGCCATTTCTATGGCATTTTGATAATTCATAGCTATGTCAAGTTGGTGACAGGTCGGCAAGCTACTCTATCAGATTATTGATTCCTTGTGGCAATCAATGTATTTCTTAAGACCCTATGGGGGCTGACGATGAAGTCCCCTAGGTTGCGGAATCTTCCAACGCTTGATAAATGCTATCGCGGCCATGGCTCACGGCCCATCGTGTAGCTGTAAGAACGGACTTCGGCGTTGGCAGTGTCATCCGCAGACAGTTCTATCTAGAGTCCGTCGCCGACCAACTGCCACCCCGACTAGTGCGTCGCGCACCAGCGTTACGTTTTCGAGAGTAGGTTAGAAGGTTCAAACGCTCTTAACGTACCTAAGTAGAGTCGTTAATAATCTATCTTATTCGCGTTTAGCTTTTACCTTGCGCCGCCCCCAGGCCCACTCATTTCCAATTACAACAAAAATGCTGGCATCTAAATCAAGGGCGGAAATTACTGTGTGAACTTCATCACACAGGTAATTTCGCAAATCAGAGGCACTTTTCTTCCTCCATTTACCTTTAAATTTTGCAGCAAAAGTGTTTGCTGGAAGTCTTGTTGGTTTGTCTTTGCCTTTTATAAGAATTTGTTTTTCGAGTTTCAAGGTTTTAAGCTTGCGCTTAACGTAATTATAATGTTTTGATTTTCCGCTGCGTAAATCATAAGTTACAATTGCAAACATGCTCATAATTGCCTTATGTAGGTGAGGTTATTCTAACAAACGGCTATTTCCAAACGTTCGCACTTGAAGTATCATAAAATTGTACTCTTAAGGGATTCCGGGGGGCGCCTTCCTTGGGCGAGTTGATTCGCTCTACGAATAATATATTGTCAAGAAGGAGAGGCTTGGACGAGATATGACCGATCCCGCCGACTTCGTTGGATTAGATTTGGCCTATTTAAACGAGATAAAACATAAAATAGTATCGTTGCCAAGTGCTGAGAGTTTAAGCAAGAATCAGATTAATAAATTTCTAGCCGAGTCTGACGCTATTGTTGTTGAGGCAGATGACTATATTCACGTGAGTGACGTTCTCGATTGCTATTTCAATTCGGATCCACCATTCCATAAAGACAACCCCAAGAAAGAAGAATTTCCTGATGCTATAGCTCTATTAAGTCTTGAGGCTTGGGCAGAGGAAGAGGAAAGGGAGATTGTAGTTGTTTCACGAGATGCTGACTGGATTGCTTTCTGTGAAAAATCTGAAAAATTACACTTAGTCAAGGATCTTGCTACAGCACTAGCCCTCTTCCAGTCCCCTGATAAAGCGGTTGAGAAAATGGTAGAAGATCTCCGTGCAATGCTAAATGATCCTACTTCGGAAGTCGTTAAAGGGATAGAAAGCGATATTAGGGATTTTAACTGGAAATCGCATGTAACCATTGATGTTGATTCCCAATTTCAGTGGGAAGAAGATGATTCTGAAATCGAAATTAAAAATGTTTTTTTGTTGACCAGAAAAACTCAATAGTTGTAACAGATATTGACGATGAGGCCGTATCTGTTATATTTGCACTCCAGATTGCGGGTGAATATAAGGCTAATTTTTCATTTCAAAAATGGGATTCGATAGATAAAGAATATATTTCAATGGGAGATGGTTCTGTTGAAGAGGAATTTGATGGGTCTGTATCGGTTGTGTTGCGGATTCCGATAAAATCAACTGATCCAGAGGATATGAAGTGGGAGATTGAACCGCTTCCTTTGCATTTTTATCTAGGCGAACTAGAGCCTGATTGGATGAGTGGCCATGGTTAAGGAACTATGGCCCTCACACTTCGGTGAAATCGGCTATCTCATTTTCCATCACACTGACCATCAAGCAAGGTTGTCAATGGCGGTAAAAGACGCGTAAAATGCTGGCACACGCGGGTGTAGCTCAATGGTAGAGCCGGAGCTTCCCAAGCTTAAGACGAGGGTTCGATTCCCTTCACCCGCTCCAGTCACCGTTGCCAGAGCTGCCGTTCTGGCCAGTCTCATGCGTGTCAGGCGCCGTTCCATGCGCGCCTTCAGACAAGATGTCAGCGCGTGTGCGCGTCCTTGTTGCCCTGCTTGAGCATGTTCCAGTTGCTGCTGACAATATCCGTTTCGAGCTCTTCATGCTGGCCGCAGATCGCGCACGTGCGCGTGCTGGCGCCATCGTCGTAGCGCCAGGCATGTGCCGACGGGAAGATCCTGCGCAGGGGCAGGAAGAACGAATGGAGTGCCGCGCTGTAGCTCATACAATGTCGATTGTCAGTTAAGGTGAGCAGCGTAAAGTATAAATTTCCGTCGCGCAATCTACTTGTGGTTTTGCAGTTTAGAAGGTTTCTACGCTTGATCAATATCACGATTTAGCATAGGTATTGACGCAACTGAGCGGCGCCGTGCGTCAAGCAAGCGCGCTAAGCTGCGTCTTGCCCTTTCTGCTCGAGCAAGGAACGCCATGGCTCCCGAATCGTCCACTCGCCGCCGTCTGCTTGCGTCACTGCTCGGCGTCTCAGGCAGCGTGCTGCTGCCTTCGCTGCACGCCGCGCCGGCTCCTCTGATCACGCGACCGATTCCTTCGTCAGGCGAAGCGATTCCCGTCATCGGCCTGGGTAGCTGGATCACTTTCAATGTCGGGCGCGACCGCGAAGCGCGCGCCGAGTGCGCCGCCGTGATGCGCGGGTTTTTCGCCGGCGGTGGCCGCATGATCGATTCGTCGCCAATGTACGGCTCGGCCCAGGATGTGATCGGTGAAGCGCTGCAAGCCATCAAACCGGCGAGGCTGTTTTCAGCCGACAAGGTCTGGATCGGCGGCGGCGCGCGTGGCCCTGGCCAGATCGAGACCTCGCGCCGGCTATGGCAGGTGCCGCGCTTCGACCTGTTGCAGGTGCATAACCTGCTGTCGTGGGAAGAACACTTGCCGCAACTGCTGGCGATGAAGAAGGAAGGGCGCCTGCGCTATGTCGGCATCACCACGTCCGAAGGGCGGCGCCATAGCGAGATCGAAAAAATCATGGCGTCGCAGCCGATTGATTTCGTGCAGGTGTCGTACAACGCGCTCGACCGCGAGGTCGAGGCGCGTATCCTGCCGCTGGCGCGCGAGCGGCGCATTGGTGTGATCGTCAACCGGCCGTTCCGCCAGGGCGACCTGACCGCAGCGCTGGCCGGCAAGCCCTTGCCGGGCTGGGGCGCGGAGATCGGCTGCACCAGCTGGGCCCAGGCGCTGCTGAAATTCATCGTCAGCCATCCGGCCGTTACCTGCGCTATTCCGGCGACATCCAACGTGGCGCACGTGCGCGAAAACCTGCTGGCCGGCAGCGGCCGCTTGCCGGACGAGGCACTGCGCAAACGTATCGCGCTCGACGCCGGACGGCTGGCATGAGCCAGTGGTGGACGTATCGACTGTCCGACTTATTGATGTTTTCGGCGCGCAGCTACTGGCGCCTGACTGAAGCGCTGAACCGCGACTTGTGGCCGGGCCAAGTGGTGGCTGTGGCCGCCGGCATCGTTATCCTCGGCTGCCTTCTTCGGCCCGGCGTGCCAGCCCGGCGCAGCGCGTATCTGATGCTGGGCGCAGCCTGGGCCTGGGTCGGCTGGGCCTACCACTTGCAGCGCTACGCCGACATCAATACCGGCGCGCCGTATTTCGCGGGCGGGTTCGCCTTGCAGGCCTTGTTGCTGTGGGCGATGGCCGCGCGCTCACGTCCGCTGGTGGCGGCGCCCGCATGCAGTCGCATCGGGCTGGCACTCGCCGGCGCAGGCGTGCTCATGTACCCCTTGCTGGCGCTGGCCGGCGACCATGGATGGCGCCGTGCCGAAGTGTTCGGCATCGTGCCCGATCCCACCGCCGTGACGACGCTCGGCGTGCTGCTGGCGCTGCGTGCGCACCCGCTCATCTGGTTGATCCCATTACTGTGGTGCGCCATCAGCAGCGCGACATTGATGGAACTGCGCGTCGGACACGCGTGGTTGCCGGCCGCCGCAGCCGTGCTGGCGATTGCAGCCGGTATCGTGCTGCGTCGACGCGAACGTCCGCTCAGTTTGAGAGCAAATTCCCCGACCTGAACGAATCCGCTCCCGCCACCTTGCACACATGCATCCCGCGCAACAAGTGCCGGTGCGCGGTGCTGGCGAACAGCAGGCCGGGACGCGTGGCCGCCACCGGCGTCACCTTGCCGCTGACCGGATTGACGATGTCGGCGATCGGCTCGCCGGCCGCTACCTGTTCGCCCAGCTTTTTATGAAACACCAGCACGCCCCCATGCGGCGCCGACAGCGGCTCGACCGCGTCCAGCGGCAATGGCGTGCATTGTGGTGCCGGAAGGGGGCGCTGCTCAGTGGCCAGCACGCCATTGCGCGCCAGGTATTGCAGGATCGCGTCGGCGTCCTGGCGCGCATAGTCGTAGCGTACATCGTTCTCGCCGCGCAGCTCGACGGTGACGGCGACGCAGGACGGCGGAATATTCGCCTCAAGGAAATGGTCTTGCAGATCCCACCATAGCCGGCTGCAGGCTTCGTCAAAGGCTTCGCCGCCGGATTCCTTGGCCACCAGCAGCACGCGCGCGCCCATCAGGTCGGCCAGCGGCTGCACGGCTTCGGTCAACGGCGTGCCGGTGTACATGTGCAGCACGGCTTCATTGTCGCAGTGCAGGTCGAGCACGATGTCGGCGTCGATCGCCATGCCCAGCAGTGCCTTCTTGAGCGTGGCGGCATTGTCCTGCGGCTCCCACGCGGCGACGATGCGGCGCGCCTCTTGCCGGATCAGGGCCACGTTAGCCGTGGCGTCGCTCCCCAGCCGACCGTCCAACGTTTGCTTGAGTTCGTCCGCCGCGTGACGATAGGCGCGGTTGAAGTTGGTGCCGGTCGACAAATCGTACCGGCCGAACGGCGCGCCATGCATCACTTGCGACAGGCCGAGCGGATTGGCAGCCGGCACCAGCACGATCTCGCCGCTGATCTTGCCTTCGTTTTCCAACCGCTCGAGTTCACCGCGCAGCACGTGCGCCACCAGCATCGCCGGCACTTCGTCGGCGTGGATCGCGGCTTGGATGTACACCTTCTTGCCAATCCCTGGCGTGCCGTAATGAAATGAATTCAGGTGCAGGGTAGCGACGTTGTCGTCGATGGCGATCGGGTGTTTCGTCGAATGCATGGCAGGCGGCTCCGGCAGGCAGGTAAAGGAGGATTATGGCTGATTCCGCCGCTACACTTCGCACGGCCGGGAACGCGGTCTCGACCGCGCGGCGCTACGCTATAATGACAGCCGTTTTTTCCTGCAGACCCATACTCCCATGTCACTCGATAAGCCCGCCGACGGCCCGGCACGTTCCATGCTGTACGACCCCACCGAACACCGCATCCGCAGTTTCGTTACCCGCGCGGGACGGCTGTCGACCGGACAGGCGCGCGCCTTCGAAGAGTTCGGCGACAAGTTCCTGATCGGGTACAAAAAAGAGCCGCTCGACCTGGCCCAGGCCTTCGGCCGCACAGCGCCGGTGGTGCTGGAAATCGGCTTCGGCATGGGCGACACCACGGCCCACATTGCGCGCCTGATGCCCGAGAAAGATTTCCTCGGCGTTGAAGTGCACACCCCGGGCGTGGGCAGCCTGCTCAAGCAGATCGGCGAGCAGGACATCCAGAACCTGCGCCTGATCCAGCATGACGTGTTCGAAGTGCTGAACCACATGATCGGCGACGCCACCCTGGCCGGCGTGCACGTGTTCTTCCCCGATCCATGGCACAAGGCGCGCCACAACAAGCGCCGTCTGATCCAGCCGGCTTTTGTGAAGCTGCTGTGCCAGAAGCTGGCGCCGGGCGGCTACCTGCACCTGGCCACCGACTGGGAAGACTACGCGGTGCAGATGCTGGAAGTGCTGAGCGCCGAGCCGGAATTGACCAATACCGCCGACGGCTACGCGCCGCAGCCGGCCTATCGTCCGCTGACCAAGTTCGAGAACCGCGGCATCAAGCTCGGCCACGGCGTGTGGGACCTGGTGTTCACGCGCAAGTAATGCTTTCCTGGCGCGGCGCGGCGCATCGTCGTTCGCGCCGCCAGCTTCGTCGTTCGTCACCCGCCACTGTGTTGGCTTGCTTGTTGTTCTTATACTGAACCTGTTGCTATACATTAACGGGTACGGAGGCAGGCATGTTCAAGCGCATCGCGCATTGGTATGACGAGTGGGACCGGGAAATACTGGCGCTGCTTCAACAGCCGGGCCTGGCCGTCGGCGTGCGCCCGGGCTGGCGCCGTGCCATGGCCGACAAGGTCGCTGAACTGTCACCGATCGAGCGCCAGGAACTGTACCGTTTCTGCCGCGACTACCGCGGCTGGGTGCTATGCCGTGTTTTCGCCAAGCTGGCGCTGGTCTTCTCGGTGCTTGGCGCGCTGTTCAAGCTGGCGATCAAACCCGAGGTTTCCCTGTTGCAGGCCGTGCTCACCGCCAATGCGCTGGGCCTGGTCACCTGCTTCGGCCTGGTATCGTTCTGGTTCAATCACACCAAATATGCCCGATCCGGACGCAAGGCGCTGGCCAAGATGGTCGGCCTCGGCGCGCTTGGCGGCTTGTACGGTGCGGTGCTGGTCGTGATGTTCAGGGGCGACGCCGGCCAACACTGGCTTGAACTGTTGCCGCGCACGCTGATCGCCACCGGCTTCGGCACCTTGTTGCTGGTCTTGCCCGGCATCGGCCTGGCCATGGTCCGCAACCGCCACCACGAACTGCTTACCGCACAGCTGAGCCAGGAAGCCGAGCAGGCGCGCCTGGCGCGCGAACTGAGCGAAACGCAATTGCGCCTGCTGCGCGCCCAGATCGAACCGCATTTCCTGTTCAATACCTTGGGCGCAGTGCAACAGCTGGCGCAGCAGGGCGCGCCGCAGGCGGCCGAACTGACGTCGCACCTGATCGACTTCCTGCGCGCCAGCACCAGCGACATGCGTTGCGAACAGGTGTCGTTGGAAACCGAGCTCGGTCTGGTCGACTCTTACCTGCGCGTGATGCAGGTTCGGCTGGGCGAACGCCTGCGCTTTTCGATTGACTTGCCTGCCGCGCTGGCCGGCGTGCAAGTGCCCAGCATGCTGGTGCTGACCTTGGCCGAGAATGCGATCAAGCATGGCATCGAGCCATCGTTACGCGGCGGCGAGATTGCGGTCACGGCGCGTCTTGAAGACTGCAACGTCCGCATTGGCGTGCGCGACAGTGGCGTCGGCATGAGCGACACCCCGGGCAGTGGCACCGGTCTTGAGAACGTGCGTCATCGCTTGCGCCTGGCGTATGGCGATGGCGCCCGCCTGCTGCTCAGTGAAGCGGAGCCGGGCCTGCTGGCCGAGATCGTCATTCCGCACAAGGACACGCCATGAGCGTCAAGCTATTGGTCGCCGAAGACGAACCGCTGATGCGCGAGCGCCTGCTCGGCATGCTGGCCACGGACTGGCCCGAAGCGCAGGTGGTGGCGGCGCCGGAAAACGGGTTCGATGCCTGGGACGCTTTTCTGGAGTACGCGCCGCAGGTGGTGTTCCTCGACATCCGCATGCCCGGCATGTCGGGGCTGGAAGTAGCGGCGCGTATCGGGCGTGGCGCGCATATCGTGTTCGTCACGGCCTACGATCAATATGCGGTCGACGCTTTCGATGCCGGCGCGGTCGACTACCTGCTCAAGCCTCTGCAGCCGGGCCGCCTGGACCGGGCGCTGGCGCGCCTGCGCGACAAGCTCGAGCGTCCGCCAGGCGACGTCGGCGACGTCGTGCGGCAGTTGACGGTGCTTGAGCGCAAGCCCGAGAAACTGAAATGGCTGAAGGCGACGGTCGGCAAGCAGATCCGCCTGATCAACGTCGACGAGGTGCTGTTCTTCCAGGCCGACAGCAAGTACACGCGCGTGGTGCTGGCCGATTCCGAAGCGCTGGTGCGCATTCCCCTGAAAGAATTAACGGGCGGACTCGACCCGGACCGGTTCTGGCAGATCCACCGCGGGACATTAGTCAACGTGACCGCGATCCGCGCCGCCGAACGGATCGACGCCGAACGCATGCAGGTGCTACTGCGCGGCAGCAGCGAAGTGTTGCCCGTCAGCCGCAGTTTTACGCACCTGTTCCGCGAGTAGCGGTCAGATCAGTTCGCCGATCAGCGCCACGATCTCGTCGCCGTAAGAAACGAGTTTCTTCTCGCCCACGCCCGAGACCCCGCGCAGCGCATCGATCGAGGTCGGCTTGACCTTGGCGATCTCGCGCAAGGTGGCGTCCTGGAACACGACATAGGCCGGCACGCCATGCTCGCGCGCCGTGCCCATGCGCCACGAGCGCAGGCGGTCGAAGATGGCTTGTTCGGGATGCGACAGCTCGGTTTCCTCGTAGCTCGAGCGCGCCGTGCTCTGGCGCTTGGGCTTGACCGGTTTCTGGTACTGGCGCAATTGAATCTTCTGCTCGCCTTTCAGCACCGGCCGCGCGGCATCGGTCAGCTTGAGCGAGCTGAAGGCGTCATGGTCTACCGTCAACAGGCCCAGTGCAATGGCCTGACGCGCGATCGCACGCCACTCCTGCTCGCTGCGGTCGGCGCCGACGCCGTATACCGTCAGTTTGTCGTGGTGCCACTGGGTGATGCGCTCGGTCTGGGCGCCGCGCAGCACGTCGATGATGTGGCCGGCGGCGAAACGCTGGTCGACCCGGTAGACGGTGGAGAGCAGCTTTTGCACCGGCACCGTGCCGTCAAAACTGACCGGCGGAATCAGGCAGGTGTCGCAATTGCCGCACGGGCCCGAGCGTTCACCGAAGTAGTCGAGCAGGCGCATGCGCCGGCAGCTGAGCGTTTCGCACAGCCCCAGCATGGCGTCGAGCTTCATCGACAGCACGCGCTTGAAGGTTTCGTCGGCTTCGGATTCGTCGATCATGCGCCGCTGCAGCACCACGTCCTGCAAGCCATAGGCCATCCAGGCGCTGGCGGGGCCGCCGTCGCGGCCGGCGCGGCCGGTCTCCTGGTAGTAGCCTTCGATGCTTTTCGGCAGATCGAGGTGGCAGACAAAGCGCACGTCGGGCTTGTCGATGCCCATGCCAAAGGCGATGGTGGCGACCATCACGATGTTTTCTTCGCGCAGGAAGCGCGCCTGGTTGGCGGCGCGCACCGAATACTCCATGCCGGCGTGGTAGGCCATGGCGCGGATGCCGTGCTCGTTCAGGAAGTCGGCGGTTTCTTCGACTTTTTTACGCGACAGGCAATACACGATGCCCGAATCCTGAGCGTGCTCGGCGCTGATGAAATCGAGCAGCTGCTTGCGCCCGGTGGTCTTTTCAACGATCGAATAGCGGATGTTGGGACGATCGAACGACGAGACGAACTGGCGCGCGTCTTCGAGCTGCAGACGGTGCGCGATCTCGGCCCGGGTCTGCTGGTCGGCAGTGGCCGTGAGGGCAATGCGCGGCACATCGGGGAAGCGCTCGTGCAGCACCGACAGGCGAATGTATTCAGGGCGGAAATCGTGGCCCCATTGCGACACGCAGTGCGCTTCGTCGATCGCGAACAACGAGATGCGCGACGCTTCGAACAGCTCCAGGCAGCGCGGCGTCATCAGGCGCTCGGGCGCCACGTAGACCAGGTCGATCTCGCCGGTGCGCACCAGGCGCTCGATGCGCATGGCTTCTTCAAAACTCTGGGTCGAATTGAGGAAGGCGGCGCGCACGCCGACTTCTTCCAGCGCATCGACCTGGTCTTGCATCAGCGCGATCAGGGGCGAGATGACCACGCCCACGCCGTCGCGCAGCAGCGCCGGGATCTGGTAGCACAGCGACTTGCCGCCGCCGGTCGGCATCAGGACCAGGGCGTCGCCACCACTGGCCACGTGCTCGACGATCTCGCCTTGCTGCCCGCGAAACGCCGGGTAGCCAAAGACGGTCTCGAGCACGTGAAGTGCGCGGGCGCCGAGGTCGGCGCCGATATCGGGATTCATACTTGCAATATTAAAAAGGGAAGGGTGCCCGGATTATTCTTTCCAGATGACCAGTCCGAAGTGACCGGTCAGCAGCACCAGGATACCGAATACGATACGGTACCACGCGAAGATCGTGAAGCCGTGGGTGCTGATGTAGCGCAGCAGCCAGCGCACGCACAGGAAGCCGGCAATGAAGGCCGACAAGAAGCCGAGGCCGAATAGTGGCAGGTCGGCCGCCGACAGCAGTTCGCGCTCTTTATACACCGAATACACGGTGGCGCCCAGCATGGTCGGCATCGCCAGGAAGAACGAGAATTCGGTGGCCGCCTTGCGCGACAGGCCGAACAGCATGCCGCCGATGATGGTCGAGCCGGAACGGCTGGTGCCGGGAATCAGGGCGAAGCATTGGGCAAAGCCGACCTTCAGGGCGTCGAGCAGCGTCATGTCGTCCGCCGTTTCCACGCGCGCCGCCGCCGGATGCAGGCGATGGTGGCGCTCGACCAGCAGGATGATGATGCCGCCCACGATCAGGGCGATCGCCACCGGGGTCGGATAGAACAGCACCTTGGTGATGACTTCATTGAACAGTACGCCGGCCAGGGCGGCGGGAAAGAAAGCCGCCAGTACATTGCGCGCGAAGCGCTGCTGGACCGGGTCCGAGGCCAGGCCGGCGAGCACGCGCGCCACCCGCGCCCGGTATTCCCATACCACGGCCAGCACGGCGCCGAGCTGGATCACGATCTTGAAGACGGTGGCTTTGTCGCCGGTGAAATCGAGCAGGCTGCCGGCGAGGATCAGGTGGCCGGTCGAGGAAATCGGCAGGAATTCGGTGAAGCCCTCGACCAGGCCCATGATGATCGCCTTGATGGCAAGAAAAATATCCATGAAAACTTGTTTGGTGGAAGTGAACTGTAGGGTTACTGCGCGGGCGTGAAGCTTACCATGAGCCGGGCTCGGCTCTACTAGACAACTGAACAGTAAACGGGAATTCGGGCACACGTGCCACGCCCACATGGCGGATCGGCAGCGTGCGGACATCGCTGCTCAGTTGTGCGCCATGGGCCGAAACGCGTGCTACACTCGACCCATGAGTCTTATCCTGGTTCTCATCCTGGCCGCGCTTGCATGGCTGGCATTTCATGATTGGCAGTTGCCCAATTCCCTGCGTTACCGTCCCTTCCAGGGCCGGGCCTGGCGCAACACATTCCCATCCGCTTCCCGTAAAGACATCCGCGAATTCCTGTCGCTGTGCGGCGCCGCCTTTGCCTGCCGCGAGTGCGACCGGGTGCACCTGCGTCCCGACGACCAGGTGCTGGGCGTGGTGCGCGCGGCGCGCCCGTCGCGCTGGCTACCCGAGGCGTCCGACGTCGAGCCGCTGGCGCGCGCGCTGCGCGAGCGCTACGGCTTGCTGCTGGACGAAGTCTGGCACGACGGCTTGACGCTGGGCGGCCTGTTCCAGCGGGTGCAGCAAAAGCGCGGCAAGCCGGCGCTCTGAGTCTTTGGCGACTGGCGCGCTTATTTACGGCATCAGGCCGGCGCCGTCGCCCGTTCCAATTCATCCAGCCAGCGAATCGCCTGTTCGCGGCTGTCTCCGCACATCTCGTGCGACGGTTGCAAACCGCCGCAGAACGCCGGCCGCTCGGGTTTGCCGAAAATGCGGCAGCGCTGGTCGTCGCCCAGCTGGATGCAGCGCACGCCGGCCGGCTTGCCGTTCGGCATACCCGGGATCGGGCTGGTGATCGACGGCGCGGTGCAGCAGGCGCCGCATTGCGGCCGGCAGGGGAAGGGAGCGGTGGTGGAAGTCATGGTTCGGATGCGTGCGACCGCGAAGTATACAGGCAAGCGCAGGCGGCGGCGATGGGAGAAAGGTAACGCTCACTTAGCGAGCGCTTCCCCGCCCCCGTTCCTGCTAAGTTGTGACCCTTGACCGTGAATCCATTGGAGTGCGCATGTCCAGTCCGCTCAAACCCCTGAACCGCCAGGTGCTGGTGATCACCGGCGCCACCAGCGGGATCGGGCTGGCCACCGCCCACGACGCGGCGCGCCAGGGCGCCTGCCTGGTGCTGGCCGCGCGCGGCGGCGACGTGCTCGACGCGGTGGTCAGCAGCCTGCATGCCAAGGGCATTGACGTGATCGGCGTGGTGGCCGATGTCTCGCGGCGCGCCGATGTCGAGGCCATCGCCCAGACTGCAATCAAGCGCCATGGCCGCATCGACAGCTGGGTCAACAATGCCGGCAGCACCATCTACGGCCGCCTGGAGGAAGTGTCCGAAGACGACAGCCGGCGCCTGTTCGACATCAATTTCTGGGGCATGGTGCACGGCAGCCTGGTGGCGCTGCCGCACCTCAAGCGCCAGGGCGGCGCCTTGATCAACGTCGGCAGCGAAGCGTCGGAACTGGCGATCCCCTTGCAGGGCATGTATTCGGCCAGCAAGCACGCAGTCAAAGGGTTTACCGACGCGCTGCGCATCGAGGTCGAGCAGCTCGACCAGGCGCCGGTGTCGATCACGCTGATCGAGCCGACCGCGGTCGACACGCCGCTGCCGCAGCATGCGCGTAACTATATGGAGCGCGAACCGAAGCTGCCGTCGCCGCAGATCGATCCGCACCAGGTCGCGTCCGCCATCCTGCATGCGGCCGTTGTGCCGATGCGCACCGTGCGGGTGGGGCTGATGGCCGAGATCGATGTCGCGGTCGAAACGCTGCTGCCTGGCCTGGCCGACCGGGTCTCGGTCATGCAGGTGCCACGCCAGCAAGCCGATGGCCCGCCGCGCAATCCCGAAGGCAGCTTGTACCGTTCGCATGCCGCCGGCCGCATCTATGGCCCAGGCAGACCATCATAAAGAGTACGACCTTGCAGTAAGCCGTTCCGTTTGCACAACGGATGCTTGACTGGGTCATGACGCGCGGTCTATATTGGTTGTTCCTTAGATAATTTCTGGGCGGGAACATGGACTGCCAAATCGACAGCAAACCGCGTTGGGAGCGTCGCAAACAGGCGCGCCCCCAGGAATTGCTGGCCGCCGCCATCGACCTGTTCGTCGAACGCGGCTTTGCCGCGACCCGTCTGGAAGACGTGGCGCGCCGCGCCGGCGTGTCGAAAGGCACGCTGTACCTGTATTACGCCAACAAAGAAGATTTGTTCAAGGCCGTGGTGCGCCAGAGCATCGTGCCGGTGCTGGGCGAAGCCGAGTCGTCGATGGCCGAATTCGAAGGCCACAGCGGCGACCTGCTGCGCGACCTGATCCTGGCCTGGTGGCGCCGGCTGGGGGCGACCAAGGCTTCCGGCATCAGCAAGCTGATCCTGGCCGAAGCCGACAACTTCCCCGAACTGGCCGCCTTCTACCAGGTGGAAGTCATGAACCGCGCTACCCGAATGATCTCGAGCCTGCTCGAGCGCGGCGTCAGCCGTGGCGAATTCCGCGCCCTCGACATTCCGCAGGCGACCCAGGTCCTGATCGCGCCGACGCTGATGCTGTCGACCTGGAAGCACACCATCGCGCCCTGCGAGCGCTGCGAATTGCAGCCGGAAGCTTTTCTCGAAGCCTTCCTCGACATCACCCTGCATGGGTTGCTGCCGCCGCAAAAATAGCCGTTGGTATATGCCGCAGCAATACCGTTTCTCGCCAGGCGCCAAATTCCGGCGTTCATCCCTTTTAAATTGCAGACTGTCGCAATTTCCCGCCGGCTCATCAGCTCATCGTTAAGATGTGCTTCCCGAGGCCGTTCAACGATAAAATATCGGATTATTTATTTTTCCACCGAGAATGCAAATGAATATCGAACAAGCCCGCTTCAACATGATCGAACAGCAAATCCGCCCCTGGAACGTGCTGGACCAGGACGTGCTCGACTTGCTGCACGTCGTCAAGCGCGAACAGTTCGTGCCGCAAGCCTATGAAAACCTGGCATTCGCCGACGTGGAAATCCCGCTGCCGGGCGGCGAGGCAATGCTCAATCCAAAAGTCGAAGCGCGCATCGCCCAGGACATCGCGGTGAAAAAGCATGAGAAGGTGCTCGAGATCGGCACCGGTTCCGGCTATATGGCCGCGCTGCTGGCGCATACCGCGCAGCACGTGACCACCGTCGAAATCCTGCCGGAAACCGCGGCCCAGGCGCAGCAGAACCTGGCCAAGGCCGGCATCAGCAACGTCACCGTGGAAACCGGCAATGGCGCCGAAGGCTGGGCCAAGGGCGCGCCGTACGACGTGATCGTGGTCTCGGGCGCGCTGCCGGTGCTGCCGGAGTCGCTGGTCAAGCAATTGAAAGTGGGCGGCCGCATGATCGCGATCCTGGGCGAAGCGCCGGCCATGACCTGCCAGATCATCAAGCGCACCTCGGAAACGGCGCACGACGCGGTCACGGTGTTCGAGACGATCGCCAAACCGCTGACCGGCGCCCAGACGCCGTCGCGTTTCACTTTCTAAGGGCGGGAAGCGATGCGACAGATGACCGCTCCCGAGCTGGCCGCCTGGCTGGCCGACCCGGCGCGCGAGCAGCCGCTGCTGCTCGACGTGCGCGAAGGCTGGGAGTTCGAGACCTGCCATATCGCAGGCTCGACCCTGATTCCGATGCACCTGATCCCGGTCCGCGTGGGCGAGATCGACGACGAGCGCGAGATCGTCTGCATCTGCCACCACGGGGCGCGCAGCATGCAGGTGGCTGCCTTCCTCGAACGCAATGGTTTTAACGACGTCACCAATTTAACGGGCGGGGTACACGCCTGGGCTGTACAGGTCGATCCTTCGATGCCGAAGTATTGAGCCGATCCTAAACTCATGATGACTCCTGTGGAGATAGCAATGCAGAAACCCCTTATCGCCGCGTTGCTCGCCAGCGCGTGCTTCTCGCTCAACGCTGGCGCGGCCGACCTGATCCAGGTGTACCAGCAGGCATTGGCCAACGACGCGACCTATGCGAGCGCACGCGCGTCGCTGGCCGCCGGCCGCGAGCGGATCGTGCAGGGGCGTGCGGGCTTGCTCCCCACCGTGGGCATCAGCGGGGCGATCACCAAGAACGACAGCGATTTCGACCCATGGAACCTGGGCGCCACAAGTCCGCTGCCGAACGGCCAGACCGGCATCATCGGCGCCAGCGGCTCGAACCTGCGCACCAACGAATACACGCTTGCGCTGCAGCAGCCGTTGTACCGCTGGGACCGCTGGCAGACGTACCAGCAGAGCAAGCTGCAGCAAGCCATTGCCGAAGCCCAGTTTGCCCAGGCCCAGCAAGACCTGATCACGCGCGTGGCGCAAGCCTATTTCGACGTGCTGGCGGCGCAAGACGCGCTGGAATCGATCCGCGCCCAGAAGGACGCCACCACCGAGCAATTGGCCTCGGCCAAGCGCAACTTCGAGGTCGGCACCCAGACCATTACCGACACCCACGAAGCGCAGGCCCAGTATGACTTGACGCTGGCGCAGGAATTCGCCGCCGTCAATGACCTGGACAACAAGCGCAATGCGCTGCAGGCGATCATCGGTACTGCGCCGGTCAATCTGGCGTCGCTGAAAGCCGGCACCACGCTGGCGGCGCCGCAACCGGCGAATGTCGATCCATGGGTGTCGTCGGCCGAAAGCCAGAACTACGGCGTCACCGTCGGCGAACTGCAGGTGGCCTTTGCAGAGCGCGACATTTCGCGCAACCGCGCCGGCCACCATCCGACCCTCGACTTCGTGGCCAGCTCGACCCGCCGCGATATCAACGGTCAGAGCAACGGCTCGGGCGTGACCAAGAACAACGCCATCGGCCTGCAATGGAGCGTGCCGATCTTCAGCGGTTATGCCGTTACCAGCCGCGTGCGCGAAGCGATCGCGCTGGAAGACCGCGCCCGTAACGACCTGGAAGCCACGCGCCGCAATTCGGCGTTGCAGGCACGCCAGGCATTCCTCGGCGTGAGCAGCGGCCTGGCGCGCGTCAAGGCGCTGGAAGCGGCCGAAGTGTCGAGCCAGTCGGCGCTGGAATCGAACAAGCTGGGCTATCAGGTGGGCGTGCGTATCAATATCGACGTGCTCAACGCGCAGCGTCAATTGTTCCAAACCCGCACCGACCTGGCGCGTGCACGCTACGACACCATTCTCAACGGCCTGCGCTTGAAGGCCGCGGCCGGTTCGCTGCGCGAGGCGGATCTGACGCCGGTGAACAGCCTGCTGGCTGAGTAATTTTTCGGCAGCGTTCATGCTGTCGCAAGCGGGCGTGAAAAGGCCCGGCCCCAGCAGCAATGCCGGGGCCGGGCTTTTTCGTTACTGCTTCGGTTCGCTTACACCGCGCGGGCGCGGCGCCACTGGATCAGTTCGGCGATGGTGAGGATCGGGAAGGCGCGTTCCTCGGCGAAGCGTTCGATCTGTTCGCCGCGCATCATGGTGCCGTCCGGATTCATCAGTTCGCACAGCACAGCGGCCGGTTGCAGGCCGGCCAGCTTGGCCAGGTCGACCGAGCCTTCGGTGTGGCCGGCGCGCGCCAGCACGCCGCCGGGGGTGGCGCGCAGCGGGAACACGTGGCCCGGACGCACCAGGTCGTCCGGCTGGGCGTTGCGTGCGATCGCGGCCTTGATGGTCGAGACACGGTCAAGCGCGGAAACGCCGGTGGTCACGCCATGGCGCGCTTCGATCGACACCGTGAACGGCGTGCCGTAGCGGCTGCCATTCTCAGGCGCCATCGGTGGCAATTCCAGTGCGCGCACCTTGTCGTCGGACAGGCACAGGCAGACGATGCCGCTGCATTCGCGGATCATCAGGGCCATCGTTTCGACGCTGAGTTTTTCGGCGGCGACGATCAGGTCGGCTTCGTTTTCACGATCGAAATCGTCGAGCAGAATGACCGGGACGCCGGCGCGCATGGCGGCCAGGGCGGCGGCGATACGGCCTTCCAGGTCGTTGCTGTGAAGGGTATAGGCAGGGACTAACATGTGAAACGCTCCTCGCGGTTATGGGCGAAAAACGCATCAGGGCAAGCGAAATACGAGTGCCCATGCGGCAGCAAAGCCGCCGGATCGGGCACAAGGACAGCGCACATCTTCTTTCATCCGGACTATACCGTCGGCCCTGGCATCGCACCAGGTCTGCTGACCCTGCTCATGACAAGCAAGCGCTCGCGGGCTCGACCGTTGCCAGTCATACCGCCGGTGGGGAATCGCACCCCGCCCCGAAGACGTCATTACATTATGGTTGCCTGTTGGACAGGCGAGGCGATTGTAGCAGCGCCCGGGCATTCCCGCTGAGGGACCCAAACTTCGACGCTGGCTACCTCAGCAAGCTTACTTGCTCAATCCACCACCACTGGCATGGTCGGCGCGCTCGATCAGCTCGACCTTGTAGCCGTCCGGATCGGTGATGAAGGCGATCACGGTGGTGCCGCCCTTGACCGGGCCCGGTTCGCGCGTGATGTTGCCGCCGGCCGCGCGCACCTGGTCGCAGGTGGCGTAGATGTCTTCGGCCGAGATCGCGATGTGGCCGTAGGCGGTGCCCATGTCGTAGCTCTCGGTGCCCCAGTTGTAGGTCAGCTCGAGCTCGGCGTGGTCGGGGTTGCTGCCGTAGCCGAGGAAGGCCAGGCTGTATTTGTACTCGGCGTTTTCGCTGGTGCGCAGCAGTTTCATGCCCAGCACGGTGGTGTAGAAGTCGATCGAACGTTGCAGGTCGCCGACCCTCAACATGGTATGCAGGATGCGCATCGGTGTTGTCCTATTGATGATTCGGAAAACGCCATTTTATGCGTTCGACGCAATTTTTGCCGGGCGCGGCCTGCAAACGCCACCGCAGGCGGGGCGCCTGCGGGACGTGACAGCGACCTGAAAAACTCAGCTTTCGAGCTTGGCGTCGAGCGTGATGGTGGCGTTCAGGAGCTTCGACACCGGGCAGTTTTCCTTGGCGGTGGTGGTCGCCTTGTCGAACGCTTCCTGGGTGGCGCCCGGGATCTTCGCGACCAGGTCGAGGTGGACGGCGGTGATCGAGAAGCCGCCTTCGACTTTTTCCATCGACACGGTGGCCGTGGTGCGCAATTCGTCGGCGGTGAGGCCGGCCTGGCCCAGCTGGCCGGACAGCGCCATCGTGAAGCAGCCGGCATGCGCCGCGCCGATCAGTTCTTCGGGATTGGTGCCGGGCGCGTCTTCGAAGCGGGTATTGAAGCCGTAGGGCTGGTCCTTGAGTGCGCCGCTGCCGGTCGACACTTGTCCCTTGCCATCCTTGATGCCGCCGCTCCAGACGGCGCTACCGTTACGTTTGATCGTCATGGGTTCTCCTTAAAAATCGTTTAGCGGTTGTTTTCATCCGGCACCGGCTCGACCGAATCATGGTCGCGCATCGAGCGGTGGCGGTCGTCCTGTGGCACGGCCTGTCCAGTGGCGCCGGGCTTGGCGTCGACCGCTTCCGAGATGCCCGGCGTGGCGCGCGCGTCGGTGTCGACCAGGCCCTGTTCGAGGTCCGATGCCGCCTGTTTCATGATGCCGCGCGGCGCCTGATCTTGGCCGTCCGGCGTTTCGTCACGTTCATGTGGCTGTCGTTTGACGCCATCATTGCTCATCGGTTCCTTGGTATTGACGAACCGGTCTTTGGTTTCAGTGACCATCTTGCGCTCCTCGTATGTTGCAGTCGGTTTTATCGTAACCGTGTGCGCATGAAACGGTCGCGCAATTGAATGGAAAGCAACAAGTGACTATCGGTGATGCTTTTTTGCAATTAAATCGTTACCATGGGACATTCCATCGTATGGACGAAGCGAGCGCCGTGACTTCTGAAACTCTTTCCCATCAAGCTGCGGCTGCCTGCCCCAATTGCAGCGCCGCAACCGCTGGCAACTATTGCCAGCAATGCGGCCAGGCCACCCACCTGCATGTGCCGAGCGCGCGCGAATTCCTGCACGAATTCATCGCCCACTACGTAGCGCTGGAAGGCAAGCTGTGGAAGTCGCTGGGCAAGCTGATCTTCAAGCCGGGCTTCCTGTCGCGCGAATACATCGAAGGCCGGCGCGTGCGCTACCTGGAACCATTGCGCCTGTACCTCACCTTCAGCATCATCTTCTTCGCGCTGGTGAAGCTGAGCGGGGTGCAGGTGGTCGATTTCGGTGAACCCCACGCCCAGCCGGCCACGTCCGCGATCGTCGCCATCGGCCAGGGCAAGCCACAAGCGGCCGATGAGCTCAGCCGCTCCGAGCAAAAGGCAGTGGCCTGGGCCGCTTCGATCAATCCGATCCTGGGCCAGAAGGTGGCGCGCTTCGTCGCGCTGCCGCGGCCGGCCCAGAAGGATGCGATCACGCGCGCCTTCTTCGGCTACTCGCCGTATGCGATCTTCGCGCTGATGCCGGTGTTCGCGTTTTACCTGAAAGGCTTGTACCTGGGCAGCGGGCGGCGCTATGGCGAACACTTCCTGTTTGCGCTGCACACCAATGCCTTCGCCTTCCTGATGCTCAGCGTGATGATCCTGCTGCCCGCCGGCTGGGATTTCGTGCGCCTCGTACTGATCCTGTGGCTGGTGTTTTATTTGCCCGCCGCCATGCGCCGCGTGTATGGCGGCTCGCGCTTGACCACTGGCGCGCGCTGGCTCGTGCTGATGCTGCTGCACCTGGTCAGTCTGGTGCTGGCGCTGCTGATTGCGACCGCGCAGGCATTGATGGGCTGAACTTGCCGGGGCGGGCCCGGGGCAAGTATACTGTTCATTCATACAGTATTTGCAGAGCGCCGCTATGGCAGGCGCTGGGATTATCGGTTAATCTCCAGCGTGTCGTTCAACCCCTAATGCCGAGATCGCTATGCCTGCTTCGCCCGTTTTGCCCGCTTCGGAACAGCTCATGCAGCAAAACATGCAACAGATCATCGCGCTCGTGGTGCGGCAAAACACGGCCGGTGTCGAAGAGCCGGTCGGCCGCATCAAGGCCTTCCTCGAACAGGCCGGCTACCGCGTGGTGTTCGAACAGGACACTGCGGCGAACCTGCAACTGGCTGGCCTGGAATCGATGACCGTGGCCGAGATCGGCGTGCATGCCAAGATCGCGATCGTGGTCGGCGGCGATGGCACCATGCTCGGCATCGCGCGCCAGTTGGCTGCCTACGACATCGCCCTGATCGGCATCAACGGGGGACGGCTCGGCTTCATCACCGACATCCCGCTCGACAATATGCTGCCGGTGCTGGGCGAAATTTTGCAGGGCCGCGCGCGCGCCGAAGAACGCACCCTGCTCGAGGCGCGCGTGATGCGCGGCGGCGAAGAAATGTTTTGCAGTGTGGCCGTCAACGACGTGGTGGTGGCGCGCGGCACCGGCGCCGGCATGGTCGAACTCAAGCTCACCGTCGACGGTCAATTCATGTACAACCAGCGCTCGGACGGCCTGATCGTCTCGACCCCGACCGGCTCGACCGCGTACGCGCTGTCGGCCGGCGGCCCGCTGCTGCACCCGAGCCTTGGCGGCACGGTGCTGGTGCCGATCGCGCCGCACGCGCTGTCGAACCGGCCGATCGTGGTGCCCGACACCAGCGAGATCGTGGTCGAGCTGGTGAGCGGGCGCGACATCAGCGTCAATTTCGACATGCAGACGTTTACCAGCCTGCAACTGGGCGACCGGATCGTGATCTCGCGTTCGCCGCACACGATCACCTTCCTGCACCCGCTCGACTGGAGCTATTACCACACGCTGCGCCAGAAGCTGCACTGGAACGAATACCCGTCCAATGACGGCAGGCTCAAGTAACAGCCTGCACCTTGCAGTCGCCAACAGATCGCACCAAGACCGATAAACCCGGAGACCCGATTTTTCATGCTGCGCACACTTACCATCCGCGACTTCGTCATCGTCGACGTCATCGAACTGGAGTTCTCGAACGGCTTTTCGGTGTTCACAGGCGAGACCGGCGCCGGCAAGTCGATCCTGATCGATGCGCTGCAGCTGGCGCTGGGCGGGCGCGGCGACGCCAGCATGGTGCGCGAGGGTGCGGCCAAGGCCGACATCACGGCCGACTTTTCACCGACCGAGGTCGCGGCGCGCTGGCTCGAAGAGCATGATTTCAAGGCCGACGAGGGCGGCGTGCTGCTGCGGCGCGTGATCGATAATGCAGGCCGCTCCAAGGCCTATATCAATGGCGTGGCCGCCACCGCGGCCCAGCTGCGCGAACTGGGCGACATGCTGGTCGACATCCACGGCCAGCACGCGCACCAGTCGCTCTTGAAACCCGACGCCCAGCGCGCGCTGATCGACAACCAGATCGCCGTGCGCGACCCGGCCGCGCGCGCCGAGGCGCAAGCCGTGACCAGCACCTGGCGCAGCTGGCGCGCGCTGGTGCGCCAGCGCGAGGAATACGAAACCAATGCCAAGAACGTGCTGATCGAGCGCGAGCGGCTCGAGTGGCAGGTAAGCGAGCTCGATAAACTGGCGCCGAAGCCCGGCGAATGGGTCGAGATCAGCAACGAACACAGCCGCCTGTCGCACGCCGCCAGCCTGCTCGAAGGGGCACAGGAAGCCCTGAGCGCGATCTCGGAATCCGAGCATCCGATCCTGTCGCAGCTGTCGTCGCTCAACGCCAAGCTGGGCAAGCTGGTCAACATCGACGTCCAGCTGCAGGGCGTGCTCGACTGCATGGAACCGGCGCGCATCCAGTTGCAGGAAGCGGTGTCCGAGCTGAACAACTACATCGACAAGGTCGAGCTCGACCCGGGCCGCCTGCGCGAAGTCGACGCGCGCATGGAAGCGCTGCACAGCGCCGCGCGCAAGTACCGCGTCACGCCCGAAGAACTGCCCGACGAGCACGCCGCCTTGGCAGCCAAGTTGCGTCAGCTGGCCGACGCCACCGACATCGACGGCCTGCGCAAGCAGGAAGACAAGGCGCAAGCAGCCTACATGGACGTGGCGGCGAAATTGTCCGTACGCCGCACCCGGGCCGCGGCCGAACTCGGCACGCAGGTGACGGCGGCGATGCAGGAACTGAGCATGAGCGGCGGCAGTTTCGCGGTGGCGCTGGTCGGCGGCGAGCCGGGCGCGCACGGATTGGAACAGGTCGAATTCCTGGTGGCCGGCCACGCCGGCGTGGCGCCGCGGCCATTGGCCAAGGTGGCCTCGGGCGGCGAACTGGCGCGTATCTCGCTGGCCATTTCTGTGATCACGTCGAATGCGACCACGGTGCCGACCCTGATTTTCGATGAGGTCGACACCGGCATCGGCGGCGGCGTGGCCGAGGTGGTGGGGCGCCTCTTGAGGCGCCTGGGCCAGCAGCGCCAGGTGCTGTGCGTGACCCACTTGCCGCAGGTGGCAAGCCAGGCCAACCAGCATTTCCAGGTGGCCAAGGGCACCACCGGGGAAGGGCGCACCGTGTCGCGCATCGACGTGCTCGACAGCCGGGCGCGGGTCGAGGAGGTGGCGCGCATGCTGGGCGGGATCGAGATTACCGAGACCACGCGCAAGCATGCAAGAGAGTTGCTGGCGTCGTAGCAGCACGTGGCAGTGCTACGCCGACGGGCGTGCTGCGAACGGGCAGCCGTCATGCAGCGCCGCGCATTCTGTGGCAGAGTTGTTATCGATCATCCGGTTCAGCCGGCTTGACCCCTGACCACCCACAGAAAGGACATCCGCATGAGCATCGAAAACGTGTTGTACCGCGCCCAGGCCACCTCGCAAGGCGGCCGTGAAGGCACCGCGAAAAGCGCCGATGGCGTGCTCGACCTGAAACTGTCGACCCCGAAAGAACTCGGCGGCGGCGGCGGCGGCGGCACCAACCCCGAGCAGCTGTTCGCGGCCGGCTACTCGGCCTGCTTCATCGGCGCCCTGAAGTTCGTTGCCGGCCAGGCCAAGGTGGCGCTGCCGCAAGACCTGAGCGTGACTGGCGACGTCGGCATCGGGCAAGTCCCGACCGGCTTCTCGATCGAAGTCGACCTCACCATCCAGGCCCCCGGCATGGACCAGGCCCAGTTGCAAGAGCTGGTCGACAAGGCCCACATCGTGTGCCCGTACTCGAACGCCACTCGCAACAACATCGACGTGCGCCTGCATGTCAGCACCTGAATAAACACCTGAGTGAGCGCCTGAGCCTTGAATGACCACGGTTCCGTGGCTGTGTTGCCACGGAACACGCTAGTCGGCAGGGCAAGGCAGGGACGCGGCCTGCGCGGCATGCGTCCCCCACCTATAATGGGCAAGTCTCCTCACGGCCCATTGTCTCCATGCCATTTCGTAAAGAACCACCCCACATCCACGGCACCGTGTCGCGCAGCGCGATCGTGCTGGTTAACCTTGGCACCCCCGACGAACCGACCCGCGCCAAGGTGCGCACCTACCTGAAGCAATTCCTGTCCGACCCGCGCGTGGTCGAGATACCGAGCCGCGTCTGGTGGTTCATCCTGAACCTGTTCATCCTGCCGTTCAGGTCGGGTCAGTCGGCCGCCAAGTACCGCACCATCTGGACCCGCGAAGGTTCGCCCCTGCGCGTGTTCACGGCGCAGCAGGCGGTGAAGCTGCAAGCCATGCTGCAAGAGCGCGGCCACCACGACGTGCAGGTGGCGATGGCGATGCGTTACGGGTCGCCCGCCTTGCCCGATGTGCTGGATCGATTGAAGGAAGAGGGCGTCGAGCGCATCGCGATCCTGCCGGCCTACCCGCAATATTCCGGCACCACCACCGCCTCGATCTGGGACGCCGTGTTCAGTCATTACAAGCACGTGCGCAATATCCCCGAGCTGCGCCTGGTGAAGCACTACCACGACCACGAAGCGTATATCGAAGCGTTGCGCACCAACGTGCAGGCGCACTGGGACGCGCACGGCCGCGGCCAGAAGCTGGTGATGAGTTTCCACGGCACGCCCAAGCGCACGCTCGAGCTGGGCGACCCGTATTTCTGCGAATGCCAGAAGACCGGCCGCCTGCTGGCCGCGGCCCTCGGCCTGGGCCCGGACGAATACCTGGTCACGTTCCAGTCGCGCTTCGGCAAGGCCGAATGGCTGCAGCCGTACACTGCGCCCACGGTGCAGGCGCTGGGACGCGCCGGCGTCGAACGCATCGATGTGATCTGCCCCGGCTTCACCAGCGACTGCCTGGAAACGCTGGAAGAAATCTCGATGGAAGTGCGCCACGATTTCGAGAGCGCCGGCGGCAAGGAGTTCCACTACATTCCGTGCCTGAACGCATCGCCGGCCTGGATCGTTGGCATGGCCGAGATCGCCGAACAGCACCTGATCGGCTGGCCGACCATCCTGACCCCGGCCCAGATCGACGCGCGCCGGCAAGACGCCGCCACCGGCGCCGCCAACGCCGAACGGCTGGGCGCCCCAAGCTGAGCGCAAGCTGCCGCCGCGCTGTGTGGCGGTCCTTGCTCGTTGACAACCTGCTAAAATACCCTGCTGTAAATGCAGGGTTGGCAGCGTGTCGCTGCCGCCTATGGCTTTCTTGCAATTCCCCTTGAAATTGTAGGAGATCGCCCCATCTGGGGCGCTGTGTATCAATCAGGATACGTTTCCAACTCAGCCAAGTCCTTGATTCCAGGAGTATTTTCGATGCAAGACCAAAAAAACGAAGAAGTGATCAACCAGCCGGACGTTGCTTCCGCTGCTGACACTGCTGCCGATGTCGGCGCGCAAGCCGCGCCACAGGCAGCCACGGCCGCCGAGCCCGGCCTCGAAGAACAGCTGAGCGCCACCGAAGCCAAGCTGGCCGAAATGCACGACGCCTTCATGCGCGCCAAGGCCGATGCGGAAAACATCCGCCGCCGCGCCCAGGAAGATGTCAGCAAGGCCCACAAGTTCGCGATCGAAAGCTTCGCCGAAGCGATGGTGCCGGTGCGCGACAGCCTGGAAATGGCGCTGAAGGTCGAAGTCCCGACGGTGGAATCGATCAAGGAAGGCGTCGAGATGACGCTCAAGCAGTTGACCGCCGCGTTCGAAAAGAACCGCCTGGTCGAAGTCATGCCGCAGGCGGGCGACAAGCTCGACCCGAACAAGCACCAGGCCGTGGCCGTGGTGCCGTCCGAGCAGGAAGCCAATACCGTGGTGACCGTGCTGCAAAAGGGCTACATGATCGCCGACCGCCTGCTGCGTCCGGCCATCGTGACCGCTGCAGCGCCGAAATAAGCCGGCAGGGAAGCGGGTGCAGCGCATCGGTGTGTGTTTTAACTGAACCGCACTTGAAACTGCGCTCCCGCTTCCCAATATTGAATCCATCCGAAACTACAGTAATCCAAAAGGAAAAAAATCATGGGCAGAATTATTGGTATCGACCTGGGCACCACCAACTCGTGCGTCGCCATCATGGAAAACGGTCAGCCTAAAGTGATCGAAAACGCCGAAGGCGCGCGTACCACGCCGTCGATCATCGCGTATCAGGAAGATGGCGAGATCCTGGTCGGCGCGCCGGCCAAGCGCCAGGCTGTCACCAACCCGAAGAACACCCTGTTCGCAGTCAAGCGCCTGATCGGCCGTAAGTTCGACGAGAAAGAAGTACAAAAAGACATCTCGTTGATGCCATACGCCATCGTCAAGGCCGATAACGGCGACGCATGGGTCGGCGTGCGCGACAAGAAACTGGCTGCTCAGCAGATCTCGGCTGAAGTGCTGCGCAAGATGAAGAAGACCGCCGAAGACTACCTGGGCGAAGAAGTCACCGAAGCGGTCATCACCGTGCCGGCCTACTTCAACGACTCGCAGCGTCAGGCCACCAAGGACGCCGGCCGTATCGCCGGCCTGGACGTCAAGCGCATCATCAACGAGCCGACCGCGGCTGCGCTGGCATTCGGCCTGGACAAGACCGACAAGGGCGACCGCAAGATCGCCGTGTATGACCTGGGCGGCGGCACGTTCGACGTCTCGATCATCGAAATCGCGGATGTGGACGGCGAAAAGCAGTTCGAAGTGCTGTCGACCAACGGCGACACCTTCCTGGGCGGCGAAGACTTCGACCAGCGCGTGATCGACTACATCATCGACGAATTCAAGAAGATCAACGGCCTCGACCTGTCGAAGGACCCGATCGCCCTGCAGCGCATCAAGGCTTCGGCCGAGCGCGCGAAGATCGAGCTGTCGTCCT